>VOFH01004268.1_pt1 | contig 567485 bp, 551 predicted proteins | sample 5384091 | NCBI WGS metagenome assembly VOFH01 (sample SAMN12384727, study PRJNA508395) | human gut metagenome | isolation source: healthy gut G | host: Homo sapiens
GTTCTAAAGGTTGTTATCTCTTTTTCTATACCTCTAAGATAGCACTTTTATTTGAGAGATGCAAGTATTTAAACAACGTTTAACTAACTATTTATAAGATAATTATATGCAAAAGTAGTATTTTAGTATATACTAAATTTAGTATTTACTACCTGATTTTTTCCGATAGTAAACTCCCCACCTCGCACCCTCCCCCACCAAACCTTGCGGATGCCTAAGATTCCGATGTTTTTGTATCAAGACAACCTCATTTTGGTTTTTCGGGGCTGTCGGTGTGGTCGTCTTGCGTTTACCTTGAGTTCCGAGAGGTTTTTGTATGAGAACACCCCAAACGTTTTTTTCCATAGCACAAGTTTTTTAGGAAAAATACTACCTGGCTTTAGCCAGGCTGGAGATTTTTTCTAAAAGCCGCTTGCGGCTCAACTTGGGATATGGAAAAAGCCGTTTGACCTTTGCAGACAAAACCCCCGGTCAAGGTAAACGCAAGGCGGCCACGCCGGAAAAACTAAAATACCTCTCTCCCCTGAAAGGGGGGTTAAAACCGGGTTCGACAATCGGCTACCGGAGTTCCCGACAAGGAATGTTCCTTGCCCCGCCGACGAGTGCCTGCGCTCATCAGCCGGGCAAGGATCATTCCGGGTACTCCTTTCCGGATTGTGCCGATCAGTGAAAAGTCAGGCGCTTTTATCCGGCTGGCTTCACCGAACGAATCTATCCGGAAATAGCCTACCTTAGCCGGGTGGGTGGGGGGGGTGTATTTATGCGTTAGGGATTGCAGTGGAAAGCCCACAGCCTTCAGGCGAGAACTTGGAGGCGGAAAGCCCGACCGTTTACGGGAACGCCCAAATCCTCCAAAAGAAAAGCGTACTAATACACTAAAATACTAAAAGTAGTAAATACCCTTAATTCCGCAACACTATTACAAATTAAACTTTTAAAGTACCTGAGCAACAAAAAGTTGCCCATGATTTTGCCATGTCAGAATTTTTACTTATCCTAGTGTTGCAAAAAAACAAGCAAAACTCTGATATGACATGGTGAAGATACAAATTAAACGAGATATACTCCCTATATTCGCGTAGTAATCCCCTGTTGTCCCTGTCGCAAGACAAACTCCAGGGTTTTGTTTTTATATACTCCCCCCTATACGGTAGCGTATGGATCTTTTTCCTGAATCACCTTTTTAATCTTGAACAGCCGTTCTTTGGTTAGCGGCTTTATAGTTTCCGGATCCTCACCGTCGAATGTTTCCCCGAAGATCAGATCGTCCACCTCCAGGCCATGATTAAAATTCTCCCTGATACAGTCCCTTAGCAACCAAAGGTTTTTGAGGTTCACCCAATCGGCCGTTATGTTCCTGATCCTTCTAAACATGATTATCGCAGTACGAAAATAATGCCCCACATGATCGTAATCATGGCAAACCCGTTTATCCAGATAATAAACATCTATTTCCTGGTTTTCTTCATCCTCCGCGATCCGGCAAAGGCAGAACGGGATCTGCTCCAGTTTATCCCATTCGATATATTCCGTTGATTTCATATTGTCATTATTATAAATATCATTACTTGACCAGCGAGGCTATCACTTTGGCAAATTCGGAAATATCCCCCTCCACGCTGGCCTTTTCCAACGCTTTCATATATTCTTTTCTACGCTCCACCGGAACAACCGTCCAGTTATAGCCTCCAGACGCAAGCATGGCGTTCAAGACGAACCGTCCCATTCTCCCGTTCCTGTCCATATAGGGGTGAATATACACGAAAAAGAAGTGTCCCAGGACAGCCCTTACCGCCGGGTGCGGCTCATTCTTCAAGAGATCGAAAAGGACGGGCATAGCGTCCCTGACCGCTTTCGGGTTCAACGGGATATGTTGCGATCCCCGTATATAGACCTGCCCGGTACGATAACCCACAATATCCTCCCTTTGCAAGATCCCCACCGTAACGAACGGCATCCACATCTGCATATACCAGACCAGATGATCCGCCCTTACCGCTTCCCCTGCGTTCTTTCCTTTCAGTATATCGGAGATCGTCCCCCTGACAGCCTGGAACGCCTGGTAATACCCACGTGCCACCAGTGCGTTTTTATGCTCCTTATCTTCTTTCTCCGGCTTCCAGTTCCCGACACGCACTTTCTCGATCAGTTCCGGGGAAACCCTATATCCCTCGATCGAGAGAGAATGATAAGCGTCCTCCGAATACTTTTCATCGACGGATCTCAAATACCCCTCCACGTCATCAATCTTTCCAGGGGCTTCGGGAAACAGTTCTACAACCTTATCCCTCATGTTCTCCCACATCAGGCGCAAGCGTGTGACGTAAGGCGACACTTCATAAACAAGGGGCGTTCGTGGCTGATCCTCGAACGGATCTTCTTCTCTCACGTCATACCCGAACCCCCGCATCGTGGAAACGATGCTGTCGGCGATTTCGATGGAGCTGATACGAAAAAAGGAATACAGCCTGCTTCTGACGGATCTGAATATGCCTGAGATAAGCGGTTTTGAACTGCTGGAACTGTTGCGCTCATCCAATGTAGGCAACTCGAAGAGTATTCCCATAGTCGTGACAACCGCTTCGGGCAGTTGCAGCAAGGAGGAACTTATAGGGCGTGGATTTGCCGGATGCCTGTTCAAGCCGTTCTCCATATCCGAACTGATGGAGATTACGGATAAATGCGCATTAAGCAGCATATTGGATGAAAAGCCGGATTTTTCCACTCTGCTATCTTATGGCAATGAATCCGTCATGCTGGACAAACTGATAGCGGAAACCGAAAAGGAAATGCAGGCGGTCAAGGATGCAGAACAGCGTAAAGACCTCCAAGAACTGGACACACTTACACACCATCTGCGAAGTTCATGGCAGATTCTCCGTGCCGACCAGCCATTGAGGGAACTTTACGCCCAACTTCATGGAAGTGCCACTCCAGATGACGAAGCGATATGCAAAGCGGTGACCGGCTGTGCTGGATAAAGGTGCTGAAATTATCCGGCAGGCAAAAGAAGAAAGGAAAAATACGAAAATGGATAAAACAAGAATCATCGTGGTGGAGGACAATATCGTGTATTGCGAGTTTGTCTGCAACCTGCTGGCACGGGAAGGATTCCGTACCGTGCAGGCTTACCACCTCTCGACCGCGAAGAAACTTCTGCAACAAGCCTCAGACGGGGACATCGTGGTTTCTGACCTACGACTACCCGACGGTGACGGCATCGACCTATTACGATGGATGCGCAAGGAAGGCATGACACAACCGTTAATCATCATGACCAACTATGCCGAAGTGCATACGGCAGTCGAAAGTATGAAACTCGGCTCGCTGGACTATATCCCCAAGCAGCTTGTGGAGGATAAACTTATGCCTCTGCTTCATACCATCCTGAAAGAACGGAGTATCGGACGAAATCGTATGCCCGTTTTTGCCCGTGACAGTTCCGCCTTTCAGAAAATCATGCAACAGATAAGATTAGTTGCCCCTACTGATATGAGCGTGCTGATATTCGGAGAGAACGGCACGGGCAAGGAGCATATCGCCCACCATCTGCATGATAAGAGCAAAAGGGCAGGGAAACCGTTTGTGCCTGTGGACTGCGGTTCACTCTCCAAAGACCTTGCGCCCTCGGCATTCTTCGGACATGTCAAAGGCGCGTTTACGGGTGCGGACAGCACAAAGAAAGGATACTTCAATGAGGCAGAGGGTGGCACATTGTTCTTGGATGAGGTAGGCAATCTCGCATTGGAAACCCAGCAGATGTTACTCCGTGCCATACAGGAACGGAGATACCGCCCTATAGGTGACAAGACGGACAAGAGCTTCAATGTCCGCATCATCGCCGCCACCAACGAGGATCTGGAGAAAGCGGTCATTGAAAAACGTTTCCGACAGGATTTGCTGTACCGTTTGCACGACTTCGAGATAACTGTTCCGCCCTTGCGTGACTATCAGGAGGACATCATGCCGTTGGCGGAGTTCTTCCGTGAGATTGCCAACAATGAATTGGAATGTAGCGTGACTGGGCTCGATGCGGAAGCCCGTAAGACATTGCTGACCCATCCGTGGCCGGGTAATGTCCGTGAGCTTCGGCAGAAGATAATGGGCGCGGTGTTGCAGGCACAGACGGGAGTTGTCATGAAAGAGCATCTGGAACTTGCCGTAACGAAACCGACCTCACCTGTCAGCTTCGCCTTGCGAAACGATGCGGAGGACAAGGAACGCATCTTACGCGCGTTGAAGCAGGCAAACGGAAACCGCAAGGTTGCCGCCGAATTGCTCGGAATCGGACGTACAACGCTGTATAGCAAGTTGGAAGAGTATGGATTAAAGTATAAATTTCAGCAATCATAGCCCGCAACTTGCCGAAAATAGAAGTAACGGTTAAACCGGATTATTCAGCGAAGATAAAAAACGTCCTGTGATAAAAATCATGGGACATTTTGATGTGTATCCGATTTTTATTGCTACTTTTGTACCAAGACGAGAGACATTGACAGCAACTCACAGCAGAACGTAGAAATAGACAGGGTTGCCAAATCATTACCTCATTTTTTTTTCAGAACCTAATAAAGTGGTTTAAAAATCCTCGAATAAAATTTGAAGAGCCTTCACCACTATCGAAGAGAGAAACGGTCTCATGCCGGGCAACATGATAGGTCAACCGTATCTTGAAACCGCATTGCCTGCTAAGTTCCTTCAATATGACATTGCATCTACTGTTGCCCGGTACCGGAAATACATGACCGTCCTTGGACAGCCACTTGGACTTCTCTATGATGCGCTTGGGCACGTCCAGCAGGCGGATGTTGGACTCGGTGTTCGTCTTGCGCCGGCGGGTGATTTCTTCTTCGTACGCAGGAAATACTCGAAGTTGTTGAAAATGAATTCCCGGAATAAACTTATTTACATAACCATTGGCGATTTATATCATAAAAAAGCCTTTCACAGGCAAACGCTGTAAAAGGCCTTTTAGCTTGTGACCTGGGAGGGGCTCGAACCCTCGACCCAATGATTAAGAGTCATTTGCTCTACCAACTGAGCTACCAAGTCGATATTTGTCGGTTTTGTTTCTATTGAGTGACCTTGGGAGGGGCTCGAACCCTCGACCCAATGATTAAGAGTCATTTGCTCTACCAACTGAGCTACCAAGTCATTCATGCTATCGTTGTTTCTCGATTGCGGGTGCAAAGATAAGAGTTTAATTTTTCTTCGCAAACTTTTTCCGCGTTTTTTACACAAAATTTTAATCAAATTCAAATATATCAGACGGTGTAGTCCGTTTCAGAGCATGCAGGGAAACATCCTTTCCAACCCGTACCCCTTCTTGAAACAGGCGGAAATCGACTGTCTTATAAGCAAGTTCGGGATGGTTATTGTCACGGCTCAGGTGACACAACCAGATATCTTTTAATTTGGGATCATAATGAGTTGCGAGGAATTCGGCAGCTTCACGGTTGCTCAAATGTCCGGTCGGGCTGGCTACGCGTTCCTTCAGAAAAGCAGGATACGTGCCGAATTGCAACATCTCCTCGTCATAATTGGCTTCTATGATCAGGTGGTTCGCCATGCCCATGTATTTACTTACCGTTTCGGTAATATGGCCGACATCCGTTGCCAACGTAAACTTATGATCTCCATATTCGATATAATAACCCACATTATCGGTACTATCATGCGGGACTTCGAAAGCAGTAATGCGGAAATCGCGGATCATAAAAGGCACTTCCTTTTCTATCACCTTACGCGAACTGACAAGCGTTTCCTCCACGTAGCGACTCTTGCTGATTCCTCGGTGGACGGCCTCTGTCGTATAAACAGGAATACAATGTTTCTCTCCCAGACAACCTACAGTCTTGATATGATCGGCATGATCGTGCGTGATCAGGACTGCAACAATTTTGGAGAAATCGATCGCTTTATCTTTCAACACCTTCTTTATGGTACGAATACCGATACCTGCATCAATCAACACGCCGAATTCGGGTGTTCCCAGATAATAGCAGTTTCCACTGCTTCCACTTGCTAAACTCAGAAATGATAGTTTCATTTTAATTTCCAATTCAGTCCTTAAGAGGAATTACGGGCGAAATGAGTCGGGGATCGTCACCTCCCCGATCAGCGAACAGTTCATGTGGTCCTTCACCTCTTCCGGCGTCAAGCCGTGGCCGAAAAGGAACATGAGCTTGGTAACAGCACTTTCGGTCGTACTGTCGAAACCGCTTATCACTCCCGCTTCCAACAATTTATGACCAGTCTCATACCGATGCATTTCTACACTTCCGGCACTACACTGGGTTACATTTACAATCACAATTCCCCGGCTCACCGCTTCTTTCAACATCGTCAGGAACCAATCGTAGCACGGTGCATTACCGCTTCCGAACGTTTCCATCACGACTCCCTTCAGTCCCGGTATGTTCAGGATGCTTTCCACCACCTGGGGAGAAATCCCCGGAAAAAGTTTCAGCACCGCAATATTCCGGTCCAAGAGATAATGCGGCTTCAACGGCTTTCTCGAAACAGGATGGTAAACCTGCCCAGTGTCATACTTTATATAGATACCGGCATGTGCCAGCGGCGGATAATTGTATGAACGGAAAGCATTGAAGTTGTCCGCATTGATCTTACTCGTACGGTTACCCCTCAACAAGTCATTTTCGAAAAAGATACAGACCTCCGGCACAACCGGGACACCGTTTTCCTTGGCTGCGGCGATCTCGATGGCGGTGATCAGGTTTTCTTTCCCGTCGGTCCGCAACATACCGATCGGCAATTGCGAACCGGTAAAGATGACCGGTTTACTTAAGTTTTCCAGCATAAAACTCAAAGCAGATGCCGTGAAAGACATCGTGTCCGTACCATGAAGCACGACAAAGCCGTCGTACAACTGGTAATTGTCTGCAATAATCTTTACGATCTTCATCCATGACTCCGGCCCCATCTCCGATGAATCCATAGCCGGATCGAACTGAATGGTCGAAACCACATACCCCAACTTCTTCAGTTCCGGCATATTATCCTTCAAATGTTGGAAATTGAACGATTCCAACACGCCGGTTTCGGGGTTTTCGATCATACCGATCGTTCCGCCGGTATAGATGAGCAGGATCGAGGCTTTCTCACTTTGAATGTTTATACTTGCTGTCATATCGCAAAGTTAATAATTTTATTCTTCTCCTTTTAATACAGGGACGCTTATATGATATTTTACTGCCACTATCCGTGAAACGAATATTCCGGTAGCAGCAATAAGCTGCGTCAGTGAGGGCCCGATACCCATCTGTAAGCAAGCGTAATAAATAATGCCTCGAACACGCATGCCAGCGCATAAATATCTTTTCGGAAAATCAGCGGAACCTCGTTAATCAGGATATCGCGGATCATACCGCCGAAAGCCCCCGTAATCGTCCCCATCACAATGGCCACCCACATCGGGAATCCGAATGTCAGCGCCTTCTCGATACCGACCACGCCGAACAGTCCCAGCCCTATCGCATCGAAAATAAAGAAAGTATTGTTCAAGCTAATCACATATTTCCTGAATATGATAACGAAGAGCAACGCCAGAGCCGATATGATGAGATAAGAGGCTTGTTCCATCCAAAAGGGGTGGCATTGAGCAGGATATCGCGGATCGTACCGCCTCCTACCGCCGTAACCACACCGACAACATAGGCCCCGAACCAGTCAAATTGTTTGGCAGAGGCCAAACGGATGCCGCTAATCGCAAAAGCGAATGTCCCGGTGTAATCGCAAAACGTAATAAAGTCTATCATTTTGATTTTTTCTGCAAAAATAAGTATTTCCTCGCAATGTTGCGTTTTTCTATAGAGACGACCTGATAATTATTTAAACCAAACGAATATCCGGCTGTTAATTATATATAAGTTTGCATTCAAAAAGGTGCTGATGACTATCTAATTAAGGGAAAAATGAAGAAATTTATACTAACCGGACTCATTTGTCTGTTTTCGTTCCCCTGGATACGGGGACAAGAATATATACCTCAAATTACACATCGTCATTATACAAGTGACTCAACCCTACTCCAACCCCGCCGCCCTTGGAAAGCGGCACTCGAAACATTCGGACTCAATATGCTCGTCTGGAGCTTCGACCGATATATCGTAAAAAGAGGATTGGGCTTATATCAACGGGCATACGATCAAAAGCAATTTCAAAAAAGGCCCGGTATGGGAGACCGACCAGTTCACAACAAACCTTTTCTCCCACCCTTATCACGGTTCACTCTATTTCAACGCAGCTCGCAGCAACGGTATGAACTTCTGGCAATCCGCCCCGTTTGCAGCCGGCGGCAGTCTGATGTGGGAGTTCTTTATGGAGAATGAACCGCCTTCGATCAACGACATGCTGGCGACAACGTTCGGAGGAATCGAATTGGGTGAAATCACCTATCGGCTGTCCGACCTGTTCATAGACAACCGTTCGTCGGGAGCCGAACGTGTGGGGCGCGAGGTATTGGCAGGCATTTTGTCGCCGGTCCGCGCCTTCAACCGTATCATTTCAGGAGAAGCCTTTGGCGACACGGTTCTTCAAAAGGACGAACCTACTCTTCCGTTCCCGTCAATTTTATCGTCACGATGGGACCTCGTTTCCTCGCAGAACAAGAAGGTTCGAAACGGGGAACGACCAGTCTGAACATTAATTTCCGCATCGACTACGGGAATCCTTTCAACGATGATTTTTATTCTCCCTATGAATGGTTCCGCTTCAACTTCGGAATGGATTTGTTCTCTGCCCAGCCGGTGGTCAGCCAGGTCAATGCCATCGGAGCCTTATGGGGAAAAACTGTTTGGACGAAAGGGCCGCGTTCCCTTTCCGCCGGATTATTCCAACATTTCGACTTCTATAACTCGGAGCTCCGCGACGGAAGCGACCTGACCGTTCCTCCTTACCGCATCGCAGCACCGGCAGCAGCAGGAGGAGGCCTTATCTATTACAAGCAGGCCACATCGGGAGACAAGACGGATATTTACGCCGAACTGTATGCAAACGGCGTCGCTTTGGGAGCCAGCCTTTCGGATTATATGCTGCTTGGCGAACGGGATTATAACTTAGGAAGCGGCTACAGCACCAAGGCCGGTGCAGGCATCATCTACAACAGACGATTGGCTTTCCTGCTCAACATGGAAAACTATCATATCTTTACCTGGAAAGGATATGATCCGGAGATCGACTGGTCACAGGCAGATCCCGGAACCCTGAACATTCAAGGCGATGCAGGAAACGCGCGCCTGACCATCTTCTCGATGAAACTGGCTTATTTATTAATGGACAAGTGGAACATCACCCTGACAAACCGCTATTTCTCACGACGGACAAACTACCGGTATTACCCCCGGGTAGATTATTCCACTTACGACCTGATGCTCGGGCTAGGGATACGGATTTAATTCTTACGCTCCAACTCGTTCAGATTTTCCATTTTCTTGCGTTGCAGAAACTCGTAGATACCTTCGAGATGTTCCGTCACCTTCTTGTTTCCGAATTCATAAACTTTGGTCACAAGACCGTCCAGGAAGTCTCGGTCATGCGAAACGACGATCAGCGTCCCGTCAAAGTCCATCAAGGCTTGTTTCAGGATATCTTTCGTCTTCATATCCAGATGGTTCGTCGGCTCGTCAAGAATCAGCAGATTGACGGGTTCCAGCAATAGCTTGATCATTGCCAAGCGGGTACGTTCGCCACCGGAGAGCACCTTTACTTTTTTGCCGAATTCTCGCCCCCGAACATGAAAGCACCCAACAAATCCTTTATTTTGTTGCGGATATCCCCTTTTGCGACATCGTCTATCGTTTGGAACACTGTCAGGTTTTCATCCAAAAGGGACGCCTTGGTTCTGCGCGAAATAGCCGATCATCACGTTATGCCCGATCGTCAACGTGCCGTCATGCTCGAGTTCTTTCATGATACATTTTACCAGCGTAGATTTACCTTCGCCATTCTTTCCGACAAAAGCGATCTTGTCACCCCGCTCGATCGTCAGATTGGCATTACGGAAAACAGTATGGTCTCCATACGATTTAGACACATTCTCGATCGTCACCGGATAAGAACCCGAACGGGGCGAAGGCGGGAACTTCAGGCGCAGAGCGGAAGTGTCTTCTTCATCGACTTCCAGTATTTCCAGCTTTTCCAGCATCTTGACACGGCTCTGCACTTGCAAAGTTTTGGAATAAGTGCCTTTGAATCGTTCGATGAACTCCTTCGTTTCAGCAATAAACTTCTGCTGCTCGTCGTATGCCTTCTGCTGCTGTTCGCGGCGATCCTTACGCAGTTGCAGATATTGGGAGTAGTTTACTTTATAGTCATAGATACGCCCCATCGTAACTTCGATCGTGCGAGTCGTGATATGATCCACAAAAGCCCGATCGTGACTGATCACTACGACCGCTTGCCCGTTATCGATCAGAAAATCTTCCAACCACTGGATGGACTCGATATCGAGGTGGTTGGTTGGCTCGTCCAGCAAAAGCACATCCGGTTTCTTCAGCAACAGTTTTGCCAATTCGATACGCATACGCCAACCACCGCTGAACTCGCTTGTCTGACGGTTAAAGTCTTCACGGGTGAAACCAAGCCCTAACAGAGTCTTCTCTATATCGGCGTCATAATTGATTTCCTCGATGGAATAGAACTTCTCGCTCAATGTCGATACGCGTTCGATCAGTTCCATATAGCTGTCCGATTCATAATCGGTGCGTGTCTCCAATTCTTTGTTGAGAGCAGCGATCTCTGCTTCCATCTCGTGCAGATGAACGAAAGCCTGAGCAGTCTCTTCAAACACCGTACGGCCATCTTCCGTCATCAAATGCTTCGGAAGATATGCGATAACGGTATCTTTCGGGGCAGACACTTTCCCGCGAGTCGGTTCACGCACACCCGCCAATATCTTCAGCAAAGTAGATTTACCCGCCCCGTTCTTTCCCATCAGGGCAATCCGGTCTTTCTCGTTAATGACAAAAGATATATCCGAAAATAATGCGCTACCGCCAAACTCTACTGTTAGTCCGTCTACTGAAATCATATAATATATAAATGTATTGCTTTTATAAAACGAGCGGCAAAGGTAAGAAATAAATAGGTACGATAATAATTGAATTAGAAGCGGTAGCAGTTTCGTTTTAAACGAATACCTTTTTAAAAGAATAACAACAAATCCTTTTACCCAAAAACGTCAGTCCAAATCTTTCTCATGCAACCAAGCGGAAAGCAAATCTGCCACTTCAATATTATTCAAATCCGAGAAAGGGAAATGTGTGTTACCGTGCAATCCGGCTTCCGGCAGATGGACAACCGTGACATTTCCCCCAGTTCGTTCAACATTTGTGCCCATTTGCGCATCAGATATAAACGCCGCGTCCACTCGTATAACTCTGGTTGTTCGTCCGTTTCCGGCAGATTGTCTCCGTAATATACGACAATCGGTATTTTAGTGTACTCCATAAAATCAGACATAGGGACTTCAACCCCTTCCGTTTTCCTGGATAGTGTCAGAATCTTTCCCTCCTCCGGAACTTGTCCTTCGGGAAAAGGGACTCCCCCACCCGGTTCATAGGATACGATTCCCTTGATATTCTTTGTCTTCAACAACGTTCTCCATCCGACAGGACCACCTTGAGAATGCGTGACGAAAACTGCTGGCCCTATCTTGTCGAACAAAGCTGCGTATGCATCAGAATAGACTTCAAAATCAACAGACCCGACAGTCGGTGTCATCTGCCGGAAATACTGATCGAGAGCATCTTTGTCACGACTGAACTGCACCCCGTCGAAAAAATCAGGCCAAATACCGAGACGAAAACGGTTGAACCAGATCTCTTCATCAAAAACGGGCGACAAAGTAACTGTCTCCGTTCCCCTCCCGGCATTTCCCCGGCGAGGCTGGTCGACAAGATAGGTGGAGAATCCCCGACGCAAAAAGATATTCTGGAATCCCTCGCGCCCGTCAGGTGTCGTCTCCCACGTTTTGGAGAATTGTCCTACTCCGTGAGCAAAAACGAGTGGATATTTTTGTGCATCAACCGGTTTCTGATAAAATACATAAGCATGGTCGCCGTGGTATTTGTGTCCCAATGAATCGGTCAGTACGGTGCCACCTACGGCAAAACTGCCTTGTTCGACAATCTTCAATACTGAACTACGGGAACATGCAGCCAACAAAAGCAACACACTCAAACCTAATGCAATCAGATTTTTCATTCCTATACTTGTAATTATTTCTGAACTTTAGATTCCTGCAAAGCATCATAACGACTGCCGATAACCGGAATGGCAGCAACAGCCTCCTCCAATTCTCTCATTTCGCTCTCCGTGAAACGAATTTCTGCCGCCCGCAGATTTTCTTCCAAATGGGAAAGTTTTGTCGTTCCGGGAATCGGTACGATAAACGGCTTCTTATTCATCAGCCATGCCAAGGCAACTTGAGCCGGAGTGATTCCTCTCGTTCTACCAAACACGTTAAGTACTTCCACGATACGCATATTGGCACGAATAGCATCGGGTTGAAAACGCGGTAAAGTCTGACGATTGTCATTCGCCGCTTCGAATCGCGTATATTCATTGATCATGCCACCCAAGAATCCCCGGTTGAGAGGACTGTACGGAACAAAGCCGATACCCAGCTCCTCACAGACCGGCAATACATTCTCTTCTACATTGCGGTGCATAAAATGGTATTCACTTTGTATGGCCGTAACAGGGCAGACCGCATGCGCACGGCGAATTGTTTCGGCATTCACTTCGCAAAGTCCGAAATGCAATACCTTTCCTTCCCGAATCAGTTCTTTGACAGTATCAGCAACTACTTCGACAGATGTATTCGGGTCAATACGGTGCTGATAAAAGATACCAAGCGTTTCGACACCAAGATTGCGTAAAGAATTTTCACAAACCCGGCGGATGTTGGCCGGAGTGCTGTCCTCTTCGGTTTTAATCTGCACACCGTTTACAAACTTATGCCCGAATTTAGAGGAAACGAACACACGCCCCTCATAACCTTTCAAAGCCTCCCCCATTAGTTTCTCGTTCTTATGATAGCCATAGCTTTCAGCAGTATCGAAAAGTGTTACGCCACGTTCTATCGCTTCACGTATCAAGGCAATCGCCTGCTCTTTACCTGGATGCTGACTGCGATGATGGTTCAATCCCATGCAACCGAATCCCATCGCCGAAACGTTCATGGCAGCAGTGCCACTACCCAGTGTCCGCCGATTATGAACAGCAGCCATACCTGCAAGACCAGTATACGGTCTCCCGGATATATTCATTACTGCCGGTTCCGAGCCTACCGCCTTCCCGGTTGTCGAAGCCACACAAAATGTAGAACCAGCCAATACCGCCTGCCTCAAAAAACGACGACGGTTCATACCATGTTCATTGTTCCATTCTTTTTCCATTTCCTGTTGCATTTTTTACATATTCTGTTTTCTGTTGCAAAAATAGAAAGGAACATTCACACGGTCCGTACCAAAACTACGGATAGAAATACCAATTTCATCGATCGGTTAATAAACCTATCGTTTCAGCATCCTATTTCTGTCAAAAAAAGTAACTTTGTATCCACAAGGAGAATAGCTTATGAGTGAAATAATGAAAATTGACACAGTTCGGCAATACAATGACTATTTCGGAGTAGAGACTTTACATCTCTCAGTCAGCGTCATCGAAGGATGTAAGGCAAAGCCATTACGGTATTGCCGGAAGTTATACAACCTATATGCCATCTTATTGAAAGATACAGATTGCGGACAGCTGAAATATGGGCAAAGCTGTTACGACTACCGGCAAGGCACAATGCTTTTTCTGGCACCCGGACAAATAATGGGGTCTGAAGACGACGGAAGGCTACATCAACCAGAAGGCTGGGTATTGGCTTTCCATCCTGAATTTTTGCAAAAGACACCATTAGCTCGTCTGATAAAAGAATATTCTTATTTTTCCTATAATGCAAACGAAGCATTGCATCTTTCGGAACAAGAACGCAAAATCGTCCTCGAATGTATGGAAAAGATACGGACAGAATTACAACATCCCATCGACAAACACAGCAAATCACTGATAACGGATAATATCAAACTGCTACTCGATTACTGTATTCGTTTTTATGACCGACAATTCATTACACGCGAAAATGTAAATCATGATATCCTGACGCGTTTCGAAAGTCTTTTGGATGATTATTTCGCCTCAAATGCACCAGCAGAAAGCGGTATGCCATCGGTACAATATTGCGCCGACAAACTTTGTCTGTCGGCCAATTACCCTGGGAGACTTGTTAAGAAAAGAAACCGGGATATCTGCCTTGAAACATATTCAACAGAAAACATTGGATATAGCCCGGGAACGAATGTCCGATACTTCGAAATCCATCGGTGAGATATCTTATGAACTGGGATTTCCTTATCCCCAGCATTTCAGCCGTTGGTTCAAGAGAATGACAGGATATACTCCCAACGGGTACAGGATGGCAAACTAACTGACTGAACCTTGCCATCCCACCCGGTCAAAAAGAGAGATTTATTTCACGACTTCCGGACGTATCAAACCACCACCGATCGAAACACGATCCTTCCCAGTCAGAGACATATCAATAATATAAGAGTTTCGCTGGTTCACTTCCGTCTGACTTTTATGGGCATGGAAAATATAGCGGTATCTGCCCGCCTTGTCCAAAAAGGGTGCACCATGACCGGTTCCGACAAGTTCTTCCACTTTATGCAAAAGCGGATTTTTCTCGCTTTTCCTCCATGGACCGAAAGGAGAATCCGAGGTTGCATAACCTACGGCATAATCCTGACTTCTGAAGTCATTTGCGGAGTAGAACATATAATAAAGCCCGCCCTGCTTGACAATAGAAGGCCCTTCAACCACCTTTCCGAACACCAGCTCCCACGGTTCGGTAGCTTCAACACATTGCGTCAATGTTTCTTCTTTGATCTCTTTCAGATTATCTTTCAGCTCCGCACACCAAATCACATTACCGTTTGTAAAGCGAACAAAATAAAGATAGGCTTTCCCGTCCTCATCGAAAAAGACGGATGTATCGATTCCTTTTTCTTCTCGAATCGGCTTCTTTTCATCTTGCACAAATGGGCCCAAAGGAGAATCGGACGTGGCAACACAGACATGTTCCTCTACCGAATAGAACATATAAAACTTCTTATCCTCCTCCACATAGTAGACCTCCGGCGCCCAAAACCATTTATCCCCGTAAGAATCTTCTTTACTCAGTCTTAAGGCGCGGAGAACGCTCCCACGATTTCATGTCTTTAGAACTGTACACCTCGAAACCGTCCGCACGGGATGTTCCATAGGCATAATAGGTATCATTGTAAAACAGGATATAAGGATCGGCAATCGGCAACACATCCGAAACCAGTTCTTTCCCTAAAGCAGTCATATTTACCGAAACAACACACAACAGCATCAATAGCATTTTCTTCAACGTATCCGTCTTCATAAATGTATCCGTTTATTATTTGATAATTGAGAATTTCACACGCCGACAAAGATAATCAATTATTTTCTTCTACAATATATTTGTTTTGTTTATGAAAATTCCTATCTTTGCACCCGCTAATACAAACAGCTTAAATTAATTATTCAAACATGGCAACAAAAATTAGATTGCAAAGACACGGTCGCAAAAGCTACGCTTTTTATCAGATCGTAGTCGCAGACAGCAGGGCTCCACGTGATGGAAAGTTTATTGAAAGGATAGGTTCTTATAATCCGAACACTAATCCTGCTACAGTAGATTTGAACTTCGAAAGAGCTTTGTATTGGTTACAGGTAGGTGCACAACCTACAGATACCACTCGTAACATTCTTTCCCGCGAAGGTGTTTGCTTGAAAAAACACTTATTGGAAGGTGTTAAGAAGGGTGCATTCGACGAAGCTACTGCTGAAACTAAGTTTCAGGCTTGGTTGAAAAACAAACAGGCTTCTGTTCAAGCAGTAAAGGACAAAGATAGCGAAGCTGCAAAGCTGCCGCCATTGCTCGTCTGGAAGCTGAAAAAGAAGCAAATGAGGCAAAAGCTGAAATCGTAGCTAAAAAGAAAGCAGAATTGGCAGCCGCTGAAGCTGCTAAGCAAGCTGAAGAAGCAGCTGCTGCCGCTCCAGCAGAAGAAGCTCCTGCAGCAGAAAGCGCTGAATAATTCGAGCTTTGCCAAAATAAAAAAGAGGATATCTTTGCAGATATCCTCTTTTTTTTATCCCTTTATCTCTCCTCGCGAACATTCGCAGAAGTTAAAAACGCCCGATCCTACACGAGAATCGGGCGTTCCAAATCACAACATTTCCAACAGAAATATATCAAAACCTTATTTTTTCAGCAAGAAATTATCTATCTGCTCTACAAACTGTTCTTTTGATAAAGCTCCCTGGGCTATCTGTGGTTTACCCGTCTTGGGGATGAACAGCAACGTCGGGATACTCTGTATACCAAATGCCGAAGCCAGCTCTTTTTCATTATCTACATTTATCTTATAAATAACGATATCGTCCTTATACTGTGCAGCCAGTTCTTTCAGGATCGGAGATACTTTCTTGCAAGGACCGCACCAATCTGCATAAAAATCAATAATAGCAGGTTTGTTTCCTTCGTACACCCATTGAGTCTGATTCTTTTCGTAATTATATACTTTCGACAGGAAGTCCGCTTTATTCAAAACAATCACTTCCCCCTGCGCTGATGACACCTTTTCCGTTTCATTTTTTTCTGGTTTTGCAGACATGGAGCAACTGACCAAAATCAGCGCGGCCACAACCATCAATAAACTTTTCAAACTTCTCATATAAAACTTATTACTATTTAATTATTATCACTTACAAAAGTAACAATAAAAAGACACAAACGTTTATTCTCAGTGGTTAAAAGAAAATGAATAGAGTGAAAAGAAAAAATATCCATCACCAAATTTGATTATTCGAAAATAATCACTACTTTTGCACTGCAATTAAAAAATACTTGCATACATATTGGAGAGATGGCAGAGTGGTCGATTGCGGCGGTCTTGAAAACCGTTGAACTGAGAGGTTCCGGGGTTCGAATCCCTCTTTCTCCGCAGAACCTACTGGACAGAAATGGTCAGCGAACGGACAAAAAGCTACAAATCAATGATTTGTGGCTTTTTTTATTGCCCGAAAGTCCTGCTTCCAAGCGATGCAAAGGAATGCATTCTCACAATTTGTTACCCAATATCGCTTGAATACTGCTTGTGAACTTTTCCAATTTCAAAACATGGATGCTTTGAAATCAAAATTACCTATATTTGAACATTGAAACTTAATAAACAACTTATATGGAACTATCAGCAAGTAAAATCCCACGTATTGAAGTAGTCGATGCACTAAGAGGATTTGCCGTCATGGCAATTATTTTAGTGCATAATCTGGAACATTTTATCTTTCCAGTCTATCCAACAGAACAACCAGCATGGCTAGCCGTCTTAAACGACGGAGTGTTTAACGTCATTTTTTCCCTGTTTGCAGGAAAAGCTTATGCTATTTTCGCTCTTTTGTTCGGGTTTACATTCTATATCCAATGTCATAATCAGACAAAGAAAGGAAAAGACTTCGGCTACCGCTTCTTATGGCGATTGGTTCTGTTGCTTGGCTTCGCAACCTTGAATGCCGCTTTTTTCCCGGCCGGAGACGTACTGTTGCTATTTGCCGTAGTAGGTTTGGTTTTATTTCTGGTCCGCAAATGGAGTGACAAAGCGATCTTGATCACAGCTATTATATTATTAATCCAACCTATAGAATGGTATCACTACATCATGAGTCTGCTCAATCCTGCCCATGCTCTGCCGGATCTCGGCGTAGGCGCCATGTACAGTGAGGTCGCCGAATATACCAAAGCCGGAAATTTCCTGGACTTCATCTGGGGCAATATCACGTTAGGACAAAAAGCAAGTTTGTACTGGGCTATCGGAGCCGGACGTTTTCTGCAGACGGCAGGTCTATTCTGGTGGGACTTTATATCGGCAGAAAAGAACTATTCGTTACAAGCGAAACACACCTGCGTTTTTGGGTAAAGGTTCTTATTATTGCTGCAATCTGTTTCGCTCCCTTGTATTCCTTAAAAGAACAGATCATGGCAAGCGACAATGCCTTGATCAAGCAAACCGTAGGGACAGCTTTCGACATGTGGCAGAAATTTGCGTTTACATTCATCCTCGTTTCCTCGTTTGTACTCTTATACCAGAAAGAATGCTTCAGGAAAGCTGTTTCAGCTCTGCGTTTTTACGGTAAGATGAGCCTGACAAATTATATCGCGCAATCAATCATGGGAGCGATCATCTATTTCCCGTTCGGACTATATTTAGCTCCTTATTGTGGCTATACAATAAGTTTACTAATCGGGTTCGCCCTCTTCCTGTTACAAGTTTCGTTCTGCAAATGGTGGCTGGCAAGCCACAAACAAGGTCCCTTGGAAAGCATATGGCATAAATGGACTTGGATGTTCTCGAACAATAAATAAAAACATGAGGCAGTGGATACTGCCTCATCAATATATAAGCCTGATTTTATTTCTTCAGAAGAGGCAAATAATCCCCATAACCTTCTTCTTTCATCTTTTCTTTCGGGATAAACCGCAGTGAAGCGCTGTTTATACAATATCGTAGACCTCCTTTATCGGCAGGACCATCCGGAAAGACATGACCTAAATGAGCATTCCCCGTCTGGCTGCGTACTTCTGTCCGGGTCATTCCATGCGAAGTATCCGGCTTTTCGACAATCAGTTTCTTATCAATCGGTTTGGAAAAACTGGGCCAGCCACAGCCGGAATCAAACTTATCGGTAGATACGAAAAGCGGTTCACCAGTCGTAATATCGACATAGATTCCTTCCCTATGCTCATTCCAGTACTCATTGCGGAATGCAGGCTCCGTGGCATTTTTTTGCGTTACGGCATACTGTATGTCCGAAAGTTTATTCTTAAGAGTCACATCATCCGGCTTTGCATAAACAGGACGGGCATTAGCTTTCCGTGCCAATTCAAACAATTTCGGATTAATATGGCAATAACCGCCCACATTCTTATCCAAATAATCCTGATGGTATTCCTCCGCAGCATAAAAATTAACGAGTGGCATCACCTCGATGGCGATCGGCTTCGCATAGTCTTTTGCCAAATCCTTAATGGCAGCTTCGATCACCGGAGCATCGTCTTTATCGATATAATAAATGCCCGTACGATATTGTAAACCACTGTCCCCACCCTGACGGTTGACACTAGTCGGATCTATCGTCTGAAAGTACAAATCTAACAGTAGATCCAAGTCGACCGTTCGCGGATCATAAACAACCTTAACTGTTTCTACCGCTCCGGTATTCCCGGTGCACACCTCTTTATAGGTTGGATTGGGAACTTGGCTGTTGGCATAACCGACTTCCGTTTGTTCCACACCTCTGATCTGTTTCAAGAAATGTTCCGTACCCCAGAAGCAACCGCCTGCCAGATATATTTCAGCCTTGTCTTTCATCTTCATATTTTCTTGTTTCATTAAATCAAACTCTTTCCTGTTCCCAGCGTTGCCAGCCACACTGACACATGCCAATAACAGTGCAATAATAGCAATATTTCTCATAGCCTATCTATTTCTCAAATAACAAATCGGAAATATTTTTTGTTGTTATAGAAAAATAAAGTCATAACATATAAATGGAAAATAAAGATTATCAAAAACGTGTGGCTGCCATACATGACTTGTCCGGATTCGGAAAATGCTCTCTAACTGTTGCTTTGCCTATCCTTTCCGCCGCCGGAATAGAAGCATGTGCCATGCCGACCGCCATATTATCGACTCATACAGGAGGAATCAGCGGATACACTTACCGCGACCTGACAAGCGACATGCGGGCTTTTATGCAGCACTGGAAGTCGCTCGATATACAATTCGATGCGACCTACAGCGGTTTCTTAGGTTCATTCGAACAACTGGACCTCGTCAAAGAGTTTTTCGAACTATTCAGATCAAAAAACAACCTGATCCTGGTAGATCCGGTAATGGCGGACAACGGAGAACTATATCGCATATTCCAGCCTGAGTTTGCAACAGGCATGAGATCCTTATGCAGGAAAGCAGACATCATCGTCCCTAACCTGACCGAAGCTGCTTTATTACTGGAAGAGAGCTACCATCCCGGTCCCTATACGCAGGCCTATATCGAAAAAATCTTAAAAAAACTAAGCAAGCTCGGACCGAAAAAGATCGTACTGACCGGTGTATACTTTGAAGAAAAGAAATTGGGAGCTGCGACCTACGACCAAAGGAAAGATTCGACAGACTACCTGTTTTCCGAAAGGATACCAGGAAGTTATCACGGAACAGGAGATGTTTTTGCGAGCGCCCTGTTATCCGGCCTGCTGAATAACTTCAGCTTAAGCGAATCAGCACAAATAGCCGTAAACTTCACAGCAGACAGTATACGCCGGACATATAATGTAAAAACGGACTACCGCTTTGGTGTTAATTTTGAACAATGTATCCCCGACTTTCTAAAAGAACTCAAACTGATATAGTTTTTCCAATTTTATTTTTCATCTTTGTAAAAATAACAAGACAAGAACATGAATAAAACTAAAATAGCGATTTCCGGTATAGGAGCTGTAGGCGGCTACTACGGAGGACTATTAGCTGCCCGTTACAAAGACTCTGAAGATATTGACATCTATTTCATTTCCCGGGGTGAAAACCTGGAAGAGATACGTAAGAACGGCATCGAAGTCAAAAATACATTCCTGACGATCAAAGCAAAACCAACCCTCGCAACCGACAATCCTGCTGAAATAGGACCAGTCGATTACCTGTTTTGCTGTACCAAAAGCTACGACTTGGAGGAGAATATAGTTCAGCTGACTCCGATCATCGGCCCTAATACGGTTATCATTCCCCTGCTGAACGGAGCGGATATAGCGGAACGCATACAAAAGCTATTACCGAACAATGAGGTTTGGAAAGGATGCGTTTACATCGGTTCCCGCTTGGTCAGACCGGGAAGAGTGGAAAAGTTCACCATAAAGGACCGGATGTTCTTCGGAAGTAAACAAGGAAACAAGAAACGACAGAAAGACTTACAGGATATATTGGCCAACGCCCGTATCCTTACCACAATACCGGATGACATTGACTTGGAAATCTGGAAGAAATTCTTCATGATCTCGACCGCCGCCACTATCACCTCCTATTTCAATGAAACGATTGGCGAAGTGGTAAATAACCATATCGATCTGTTCATCACATTAGGTTATGAACTCAAAAGCGTGGCAGAAGCCAAAGGGATTCGTCTGCCGGACGGTCAAGTATTCTCCGCCATCGACGCCCAGAAGATCATGCCTAACAACTCCACAACCTCCATGCACAGTGATTTTCAAAAAGGCAATCGCACCGAAGTGGAAACATTGACAGGCTATGTCGTACGAACTGCCCAAGAATTGGGAATCGAAGTTCCGACCTATCAATTCATGTACAAAGGGTTGACCGAATTTCCCTATCCGGTGGCGGATTAATTTCCCAATAAGGGAAAGAGAGTATGTCGAAACCTAATGGGTTTTCCGGCAAGCTCTCTTCTCTTATTCTTACTCTGTCCAGACAAACAAATCTAATTATTAATAGTATATGAAAAACAAATTTTATCTCTATTGTATCCTGTGCTTTCTATTCAACGTTGCAGGATATTCGCAAAGTACAGTTTTCGAATCGCTCTCTTTCGAAAGTAACAAATTAGGTAGGAAAGTTTCCTACTCCATCTACCTGCCTTCCGACTACAACACCTCGAAAAGGAATTACCCGGTCCTCTACCTCTTGCATGGTTATACGGACAATGAAACCAACTGGATACAGATGGGACAAATGAAAACGATTGCCGACCGTGCCATCGCAAACGAGGAAGCCGTGCCGATGATAATCGTCATGCCGGACGCATGGGACACTTGGTATATCAACCAGTATGATGGAAAAGTACCTTATGAAGACATGTTTTTTGAAGAACTTATCCCCTATATGGAAAAAACATACCGGATTCGCAGTGACAAAGAAAGCCGGGCAATTGCCGGATTGTCGATGGGTGGCTACGGATCATTCCTGTACAGCTTGCATCATCCGGACATGTTCTGCGCATGTGCTCCGTTGAGTGCCGCCGTTTTCGACGACACAGTCATGGAGGCAAGAAAAAACAAATCGCACAAGGATTTATTCAACCGCCTGTTCGGGCCGGGAGACGAACACTGGAAGCAAAACAATGTCTTGAAGATCCTTTCCGACTGGAATCAAAACAACTTGCCCAAAATTCGTTATTACATTGATTGCGGTGATGACGACGGCCTGCTGGACGGAAACATGCAGGTACAAGGGTCATGAAGCAGAAAGGGATCAGGCATGAATTCCGAGTACGAGACGGCGGCCATAGCTGGACCTATTGGCGGACGGCCTTGCCTGAAGTTCTAAGGTTTGTCAGCCAGACTTTTTGCAGAAGTTGACAAAACCGTAATATTGGTACATCAATCCGTAATTCGTGTAAGTTGCAAACCATTTCCTTTTATTATGTTTGCAACATAAAATAACAGACTATCTAAAAAGAGTTTATTATGTTGCGAACGATCAGACTTACAACTGCACTTATCTGTTTTACGCTTGTAACCCTACTGTTTCTCGATTTCACGGGGACGTTGCATGCATGGTTCGGGTGGTTGGCGAAAGTACAGTTCCTGCCGGCGGTATTGGCACTCAACCTCGGCGTGGTACTGTTTCTCATTGTATTGACCTGGATTTTCGGTCGGGTTTACTGCTCTGTAATCTGCCCTCTCGGCATATTCCAGGATGTTGTTTCATGGCTGGCGGGGAAACGGAAGAAAAACCGTTTCCGTTATTCCCCCGCCTTGTCCTGGTTAAGATACGGAGCCATGGTGATATTTATCCTTGCCATGATCAGCGGGTTAGGAGCATGGGCGGCATTGATCGCACCTTACAGCGCTTACGGGCGTATCGCCTCTAACTTATTCGCACCCCTCTGGCAATGGGGAAACAACTTTCTGGCCTACTTGGCAGAACGGGCAGACAATTATGCTTTCTACGAAACGGAAGTCTGGCTACGGAGCCTCCCAACCTTTATCATTGCCACAGTTACCTTCATTATACTGATCATACTTGCCTGGCGGAATGGGCGAACCTATTGCAACACGATCTGCCCGGTAGGAACGTTTTTGGGATTGATCTCCCGTTTTTCCGTTTTCAAACCGGTTATCGATACGTCCAAATGCAATGGTTGCGGCTTGTGTGCCCGTAATTGCAAAGCAGCCTGTATCAATGCGAAAGTACACGAGATCGACTATAGCCGCTGTGTCGATTGCATGGACTGCATAGACAAATGCCGACAAGGGGCCATCCGATATACACGCAGAAAAACAAACAAGGCTGAAACACAGACCAACCAACCGGTCGTAGACAAGCCCGATCGTCGCAAATTCTTTACCGTATCGGCATTACTTGCCACTTCAGCCACACTGAAAGCCCTAGGAAAAAGTACAACTCCCGGACAAGAAAGTCGACGGCGGACTGGCCATCATCGAAGATAAAAAGAAACCGGACCGGACAACCCCGATCACTCCTCCGGGCTCGCTGAGCGCTGCCAATTTCTCCCAGCATTGCACCGCGTGCCAGCTTTGTGTATCGGTTTGTACGAACCATGTGCTGCGTCCTTCGGGGAACCTTCAAACATTTATGCAGCCAGAAGTATCGTACGAGCGAGGATACTGTCGTCCCGAATGCGTCAAATGTTCGGAAGTTTGCCCGACCGGAGCGATCCGTCCGATCACGAAAGCGGACAAGACGGCTATCCAGATCGGACATGCCGTACTGATTCAGGAAAATTGCATCGTCAACCGGGACGGCGTCACTTGTGGCAACTGTGCCCGCCATTGCCCTACCCAGGCGATCTTGATGGTGGCAAAAGACCCGAACGACCCGGATTCGCCTCAACTGCCGGTCGTAAACGAGGAAAAATGCATCGGCTGCGGAGCCTGTGAAAACCTGTGCCCGTCGCGTCCGTTCAGCGCCATATATGTGGAAGGACACGAACAACACCGGAATATTTGATCAAGAAATAAAAGAATCATCATATATGAAAAAAGACAATCATCAAGCGATAAACCGTCGCGATTTCCTGAAGATTGTAGGAATCAGCACGGCAACTACCGCCCCGTTGCTCTCCGGGTGCAGTTCGGACAGCGGGATGGCCTCAGGTTCGGGAAGCTCCACCCCTATTCCCACGGACCGGATGACATACCGCACGACGCCGTCCACAAAAGACAAAGTTTCCATCCTCGGTTATGGATACATGCGCCTGCCGACCATTGCCAAAAACAGCGCAAGAGACAGCGATGACGAAATCGACCAGGAGATGGTCAACCGGCTGACTGACTATGCCATCGAGCACGGTGTGAACTACTTCGACACCTCGCCCGCCTATTGCAAAGGACGTTCGGAACATGCTATGGGGATCGCCCTCAGCCGCTATCCGCGCGACAAATATTATATCGCCACCAAGCTTTCGAACTTCTCTCCCGACACATGGAGCCGCGAAGCCTCTATCGCGATGTATAACAATTCGCTCAAGGAGCTGCAAGTCGATTATCTCGATTATATGCTGCTCCACGGGATCGGCATGGGTGGTATGGAAGCCTATGAAAACCGGTATGTCAAGAACGGCATACTCGACTTCCTGCTCGAAGAACGCAAGGCAGGACGTATCCGAAACTTAGGTTTCTCCTATCACGGAGATATAGAGGTGTTCGATTATTTGCTTTCGAAACACGACGAATATCAATGGGATTTCGTCCAGATCCAGTTGAATTACCTGGACTGGAAACATGCCAAAGAGATCAACCCGCGAAACACCGACGCGGAATATCTGTACGGGGAATTACAGAAACGGGGGATTCCCGCCATCATCATGGAGCCACTCCTCGGAGGACGGCTTTCGAACGTGCACGACCATATCGTCGCCCGCCTGAAGCAACGCGAACCGGGACGGAGCGTCGCCTCCTGGGCTTTTTCGGTTTGCAGGCTCGTTTCCCGGCGTGCTCACCGTGCTGAGCGGCATGACTTACATGGAGCACCTGCAAGACAACCTCCGCTCCTACTGTCCGTTGCAACCGTTGACGGAAGAGGAAAACCGTTTCTTGTTCGACACCGCCGACTTGATGATGCAGTATCCGACCATCCCGTGTAACGACTGCAAATACTGTATGCCTTGTCCTTACGGTATCGATATTCCGGGAATTTTGCTTCATTATAATAAATGTGTGAACGAGGGGAATGTCCCTCAGAGCGGACAGGATGAAAACTATCGCGAAGCTCGCCGGGCTTATCTGATCGGGTACGACCGCAGTGTACCGAAACTCCGCCAAGCGGATCATTGTACTAGTTGCAACCAATGTAATCCACACTGTCCGCAGGGAATCGATATTCCGAAAGAACTACAGCGAATCGATCGTTTCGTCGAACAACTGAAACAAGAGACATTATAAATCCAAACAGCCGTCCCGATTTCGGACGGCTGTTTTTTATCTCCAAAAACACCGTCCCGATTTCGGACGGCTGTTTTTTATCTCCAAAAACACCGTCCCGATTTCGGACGGCTGTTTTTTATCTCCAAAAACACCGTCCCGATTTCGGACGGCTGTTTTTTATCTCCAAAAACACCGTCCCGATTTCGGACGGCTGTTTTTTATCTCCAAAAACACCGTCCCGATTTCGGACGGCTGTTTCTATGTCCAAAAATGCCGTCTTGATCCTCGGAAATTATATTCCCCCCTTTAAAAGTAATTTCCTCTGAGGTTTAAACACCATATAGTTGAATACCAGAAACACCGCAGTTCCTAACAGGGCAAAAAACGAACCGATCAATGCCGTACTTTCCAGCCCTGCCCCATGTTCGATCGACAATCCTCCAAAATAAGCCCCCACGGCATTCCCCAAATTAAAAGCAAGCTGGACCATCGCCCCGCCCATCATCTCTCCGCCAGGAGAATATTGAAGCAACAACAATTGCTGTGGAGAAGAAACTGCAAACAGGCAACCAGTACAAACGCACATCAGCAAAGCGGACAAAAAGCCGTACGAAGCAAAAAAATAAATCAGCAGAAGTGATGCAAACATCAGAAACTGCATGGACATCGCTACGATACCAGGTGTAAAACGATCAGACAAATGCCCTCCCAAATAGTTACCGACACACATGCTCGCACCCGCCAGCAACATCAATACAGGCATTGTCCCGACACTGAAACCGGACACCTCCGTCATTAACGGATTGACATAGCTATACCAGCAAAAAGCTCCCCCGTTTCCTAACATGGTAGCAGCAATCAGCATCCACGGTTCCGGCCTTCTCAAAAAACGAAACTGCCCTTTCAGATTCGTCGCCGGCAGGGCGGGCAAAACAGGAACCCACCTCCGGATAAACCAAATCGTTACGCCACCCCACAACGCTGCAATCACAAAAACCAAACGCTCAGGACAGAAAGTGCCCCAGGAAATTCCCGGCCGGGACACCGAACAAATTGGCAATCGTCATCCCCATAATCATAATAGCTACAGCAGAAGTGCTTTTCCCTTTCTCCGCCAAACGGCTGGCAACAATCGAACCGACTCCGAAATAAGCCCCATGCGGCAACCCCGATACAAACCGGGCACACAACCCCATCCAATAATCGGCCGACAGAGCCATAAGCAGATTCCCGGCAACAAAAAGCCCAACCAAAGCAAGCAAGATCGTACGTAGCGGCCAACTCCTGGCCACCACCACTACCAACGGCGCTCCCACACATACACCCAACGCATAAGCCGAAATAAGATGACCGGCTTCGGATAAGGAAATATCAAATCCTGCCGCCACATCCGGCAAGATACTCATCATAATAAACTCTGCAATCCCCAACCCAAATGTGCCAAAAGACAATGCATACAAACCTTTCTTCATAACCTAATTCAATCTTTCTGTTTTTCCGGCCGCAAAGAAACAACAAAATTATTAAGTGTAATTGTCGCAGATTATGCAATTATTGTCTAATTTTACTGTGTTTTATCAGAAAGTTCATCCGACATGCATGAGAAACTAAAATTCGAACAAATCAAAAAAGATAGTTGTGCCTCATTACGCTACGATTATTCCAGCTTGTACCCGAAAGACGAAATGCCTCTTCATTTTCATCCCGAAATAGAAATATGTTATGTTGTGAAAGGTTCAGGCTACCGGATGATAGGCGACTTTCTGGAGCCGTTCGAGGAGGGAGAAGTCGTACTGGTCCCGACCAACCAACCACATTGTTGGATGTATAACCCCGAAAGTTGCGAGCCTGATGGAAAACGGAGATGCATAGTTGTGCAATTCAATCCCGACTTGCTACAAACCGGCCTGTCTTTTTTTACCGAATGGGAATATGCCGCTCACCGGTTATCGGCAATCCAGCAAGGCATCCTGCTGACAGGCGAAACAGCCGGAAAAATCAAATCCTGCTTAGAAGAAATGAACCTCCTGAATGCAAGCGAAAGGATGCTGATGTTGATCCGCATCCTGCAACAAATCGGAACCACAACCGATTTAATCCCTATCGGTTTGCAGGAAACGGCATTCAACGGCATTACCAAAAACATGCAACGCATGCAACTGATCTTCAAATACGTCATCGAGTATTACAAGGAGAAAATAACTCTTTCGGACGCCGCAAACGTAATCAGCATGAGCACAACGGCGTTCTGCTCGTTTTTCAAACGTGAAACAGGCAAAACGTTTACAAACTTCATCAACGAATACCGGATAGAGGCCGTTGGCACTTTACTCCGCAACTTTCCGGATAAGGACATTAACGAAATAGCCTGGCAATGCGGCTTCACCGACATTCCCTACTTCAATCGTTATTTCAAAAAGATGAAACAGATGACTCCGAAACAATGGAGATACAAAATACAATAAAAAAAGAATATCCTAATATGAATGCAGAAATTATCCGATTCTTAGACGATTTACGACGAAACAATAATACCGTCTGGTTCCATGAAAATAGAGAACGATATGACAAACTTCGCTGCGCTTTTATCAACGAAGTACAAGAGTTAATCGAACGAATCAGTGTATTTGATCCTGATATACGGGGATTGGATGCACGGAAATGTCTGTTCCGTATTAATCGCGACATCCGTTTCAGCCTCGACAAGTCGCCTTACAAGACTTATATGTCAGCCTGTATTGCTCAAGGAGGACGTCATAGTATCCGGGGAGCTTACTACTTTCATCTTGAACCGGAATACTGCGTACTGTCCGGTGGTATCTGGTATCCCAAACCGGAAATATTGAAAGTCCTTCGACGTGAAATATACAATAACATAGATGAATTTGTTTCCATCATCGAAGAGCCTTCTTTCAAAGCTCTGTACCCGTCACTCGAAGGGGACATGCTAAAACGTATCCCGGCAGGTTTCCCCTCCGATTCTCCTTACGGTCATATATTAAGGCACAAAGACTTCAGCGTTATAGGTATTAAGCCCGACAGTTTTTTCAGCCAGCCGGACTGGATGGAAGAAACCATCGATTGTTTTCGAAAGCTTCTTCCATTCAACCGCTTCCTGAATGAAATTGTGGATGAATATATGGGAAATCTGTAAAAATACTATTTCCCGCAAATATCCTTAAACGGACAATACATGCAGGCTTTGCCGTTCGGGGTTTGCACGAATGGGGTTTCTGTGTCGAAGATTTCATCCAAGCAATTTCGCAGGCTGTCTTCAAAATCCGTGCGATAGTTGGCGAAGTCCAAAACCTGTTCTGTTTTGAACCGGTCTGTACGATGGTAAATTCCAGGATCGAAAGAGGAAGAAAAGAGGGTCCTCATATAATAGATACCCGGCTGAATAGCAGTTGAAAGCTGAACTGACCTGTTATACATCCATGCATACATAAAGACCTGCATAACCGCTTTGGAACGATCCGTATCTGCTTTGTCGAAAAGAGCTTCTACAGAGGTAAACTGCGTCGTCCCGCCCCCACTCTTATAGTCAATAATGCGGACGACATCGCGTACTTCGTCTATACGGTCGATAAATCCTTTCAACTGGATATTGCTTTTATCCGTCAATGGGAAAAGGCATTTTATCTTCTTTTCCGATTCGATATAACGGAAAGGAGTCTGCTTTGCGTCACGTTCCAACACTTTCTCCACATATTTGCGAATCATCTCGCCGATCAGGAAATTTTGTCCGGTGAGTGGACGAACAATGTCCGTTTTAAAGAAAATTTCGGCAAAGGCACGGGCAACTGCTCCCGTCAACATAGGCGTATCTTTTCGGATCGCTTTCAGCAGATCAGCCGTCACCATCTTTCCGCAGAATGGCTGATACAATTCTTCCATCACCTTATGCAGGATACTTCCAAAAACATTACTTTCAATCGTCTCGCTTACCTCCTCTTCTTCACGTATTCCCTCGACAACGGAGAAATAGAATTTAAGCGGACAATCCAGATAGGTATTGACTGCACTCGCCGATATCGCTCGCGTCCCGCCACTCCGGAAATCAGCCAGACGGTTCATGACTTCCTCCGTCTTAGCTACCTGCAAGGCAGGAGTCTTGGAAGAAGAGACATTGTAAACAACCAACTTATTCTGTATCGGCTCCTCATAATGATAATGCAACTGATGCACGAAACGGCTAACCTCGCCTGTCTGCAATCCGTTGCTTCTTGTATCATAAAGCAGACTGACATGGCTGGCACGATAAATCAAACGATAGAAATGATACGCCCAAACACTGTCCTGATGTTCGTATGTCGGCAAACCGAATCCACGACGAAGATTATAAGGAATAAATGAATTAGCCGCTTTCCTCAACGGGAAAATCCCTTCATTCATCGAAAGGATAATCAACCGGTCAAAGTCAAGCGCACGAGTCTCCAAAACACCCATGATCTGCAAACCGGAAAGAGGTTCACCATGGAAAGGAATCGTAATTGTGTCCGTCACACGTTTCAGCAAACGGAAATAGGTGTCGATTTTCATTTCTACATTCGCCTCCCGCATGACTTCCTTCATCCGGTTGACCGTAGCGAAATAATGGAAGATAAACTCCTGTTCGATGTCGTTAATAGTTGAAAGTTGAGAGTTGAAAGTTGAAAGTGGCTCCGTGTCACTATTTACACTTTCAACTTTCAACTTTCCACCTTCAACAGCTTTATTCAGTTCCTGCAACACGTTAATCAAATAATCGGAGAAAGTTTCCACCGCAGTCACCGGAGTAAAGAGGATGGACAACAATGGCGTCTTATTCAGATCGTCATACGATATGTAAATCTTGTTGTTTTCTGAAATATTTTTTACCAGATTAGAAACCACCTCTGGAGAAGTAGTCGAGATATACCGATGGTTCAGGATTGGCAAGACATCCCGGAAATAGAACACCGGCCTCCGGTCCACATAACGAATATTCTTTTGCAAAGCCAGAATATATTCCATCAAAGATGCAACCGGTGTACCGGCCAACGGATATCCCATCGTCACATTGATCCGTTTGATCTGTTCGGGAATGGCATTCAGAACCGGAATCAACAAATGTTCATCCGGCAGAATCACAGCCGTCCGCAACGCTTCTTCCGCACTCATTTCGTCTTCCTTGCAAAGCTCGTTCAGAATGCTGCACACTTGCTTTGCCTGTCCGATTCCGGAAGGGATGCCGATCACCTCGATCTTCTTTTTGTCGTCATCTTCATTGTCAATAGTCAATTGTCCATTTTCAATTAATTGCGACGGGAATTGCCGCAAATTGCGCTCCACGAAGTAAGAGGCTTTATTATCTGGGTCCGTCACTTTCGGAGAGGCGTAATCCCAGTAAAAATCAGCTATTCCCCGTTTTTGCAATCCGGAAAGGAAACGTTCTTCAGCCACCGAGAGGGCATTCAGTCCGACAAATACAACCTTTGTATAGGGCAGGTCGCAACATTCGTCTTTCTCCATCTGTTCGACAACTTCCCGGAAAATCATACCTTCATATCCTTTGCCTTCGGTGGCAAGCGCTTCCCGCAAATCGGTATATAGGGCATATAAAATCTGCCAGACCGCCAGAAATTGTTCCTGGTTGGGCGTATCTCCTTTCGGGTAAAAAGAAGACCAAAAAGTCCGGATAGCCGCAATTTGTTCAGGGCTCAGAAAACTAAAATCATTCTCTATCTCACGCAGGTCCGTCACATTGGTGAAGAGCATACGGGCATCTGCCATATATTTATCGATATCGTCAAAATCATTCAGCAGCATTTCCCCCCAATACAAGAACTCGTCGAACGTTTCGGAAGAACCGCTATGTCTCAAATAAATATCATATAGTTTAAACAGCATGCTGATCCGATCGGCAGCCTGCTTTCCGCTCAACTGTACAAACAGATCGTTGATCGTCAGGATCGTCGGCGAGAAAAGAGGCTTCTCAGATACTTCCGACAAGTATTTCTGGAAGAACAGCCCGGTACGGCGATTCGGGAAAACAAAGGCCAGACGGCTCACTTCCGCCCCGTATTCAGAATAAAAAGGGATGCAACCTGATATAAGAATGGTTTCATTAATTGTTTGGATTAATAAATGATGATTTATCAGTGTATATTACTGTAATATATTTTCTATCATTTGTATTTCTTCCGCTGAAAAGGCTGTATTTTGTAACGCCTTCAGGTTATCTATCAACTGTGCAACCGAACTGGCTCCCACCAGGACGCTCGTCACCCGGTCGTCTTTCAACAGCCAGGCAATCGCCATTTCCGCTAACGTCTGTCCGCGTTGTTTGGCAAGGTCATTCAGTTGTCTTACTTTATTTATTTTTTCTTCCGTCACCTGTTCACGTTGAAGATGGCCTGTAGATTTGGCCGCACGCGAATTATCGGGAATACCGTTCAGATACTTATCCGTCAACATGCCCTGTGCCAATGGCGAGAAGGCGATCATCCCTACTCCTTCCTGCTTCAACAGAGGCAACAAGTCCGGTTCGATCCTGCGATCCAGCATCGAATAACGCGCTTGATGGATCAAGCAAGGCACACGATGTTCTTTCAATACGGCAAGTGCTTTTTCCGTCTGTCCGGCAGTGTAATTCGATATCCCGACATACAGGGCTTTTCCTTGGCGGACGATGTCAGCCAATGCTCCCATCGTTTCTTCGATCGGCGTCTGTGGGTCCGGACGATGCGAATAGAAAATATCCACATATTCTAATCCCATCCGCTTCAAACTCTGGTCAAGGCTTGCCATCAGATACTTGCGACTTCCCCAGTTGCCATACGGACCAGGCCACATGTCATATCCGGCTTTTGTGGAAATAACAAGTTCATCCCGATATTGCCCCAGACCTTTCTTCAGGATACGGCCGAAATTTTCCTCTGCCGATCCATACACAGGACCGTAATTATTGGCAAGATCAAAATGTGTAATCCCATTGTCGAAAGCGGCATACGCAATCTGAATAAAGTTACTGAACACATCTACACTGCCGAAATTATGCCATAATCCCAGAGAGATGACCGGCAATAGCAATCCGCTCCGCCCACAACGCCTATAAGCCATATCGGCATACCGGTTATCATTTGCTTTGTACATTTCCATATAAAGATATTTTTATTACAATGAATCTTTTCAGATATACAAATATAATCAAGAATACCAAAAGAACGGGCAATTCGGATAAAATGATCGCTTCTCGGAGGAAACAACATCAACCGGGTATAAATAAAAAAAGGCTATCCTCACGGACAGCCAATCTTCATTGTTAACCTTAAATCTAATACCATGAAAAACACAGTGCAAATATAGAGAGTTTATGTTATGCAGCATAATATTTCCACAAAAAAAGCTTTCTCTTAACCTGATTTAACCATTTCATGTTTTACAACATAATTTTTCATACACTTTTGACTTAGTCATTCCCTGCACAAGCAACAGACACATTATGATTGAAACAGCCTACAATACTGAATAAAAACGATCCAAACAAAGAGGCGACTGCCCGCACCGGGCAGTCGCCTCTTTCCTACCGATCTGCTAATGATCGGAAAATTAATTCTTACTTATTGAAACGTTCTTTCAATTTAGCCAACATATCCTGAGTCATGGAATCCAGATCATATTCCGGTTTCCATCCCCATTCCTCACGGGCACAAGTGTCGTCCAGTGAGTTCGGCCATGATTCGGCGATAGCTTGACGTAACGGATCCACATCATATTCCATCTGGAAGTCAGGAACATACTTTTTGATGTTGTTGTAGATAATTTCCGGATCAAACTCATTGAAGCAATGTTGAACGAATTGCGATGAACGAACTTCGTCGAATCGGCTTCCATGATTTCAATGGCTGCACGTAAACCGTCAGGCATATACATCATATCCATGAATGTACCCTGCTTGATCGGACATACAAACTTCTCACCTTTGGCAGCCGAATAATAGATATCAACTGCGTAGTCGGTCGTACCACCACCCGGAGGTGTCACATAGGAGATAAGTCCCGGAAAACGTACGGAACGGGTGTCGACGCCGAAACGGATGTTGTAGTAGTCACTCAACAACTCGCCTGAAACTTTCGTAACACCGTACATAGTACGCGGGTTACGGATCGTATCCTGCGGAGTCTTGTCTTTCGGCGTGTTATTGCCAAACACACCGATTGAACTCGGAGTGAATACAGCACAATGCATTTCACGTGCAACTTCCAATACGTTAAACAAACCGCCCATACCGATTTTCAGGCAAGCTGTGGTTTTGCTTCTGCAACGGCTGACAGCAGTGCAGCCAAGTTATAAATCGTATCTACCTTATATTTGGACACAGTCTCAGCAATCTGCTGTTCGTTTGTAATGTCGACAATTGCAGAAGGTCCTGATTCCAGCAGTTCGCATTTAGGCTCCTGTCCGGGGATGTAACCTGCTACAATGTTTCCACCGTAGATACCTCTCAACTTCATGGTTAACTCTGATCCAATCTGACCGGTAGAACCAATTACTAATACATTCTTCATTGCGTTTGATGTTCTTTTAAGTTTTTTCGATGGCAAAGGTATAGAGAATAAAAACATTCCGGTATGAATTTCTTGTATTTTTTAGCCTATATATTCAAAAAAAAATATGACCTTTGCCGCATCGGCAGACAAATCAGAGACAAAGAAAAAAATGGTTTCAAGAATAATATTTTGCCACTTGTCTGCGATAATAGAGATATAATTGTCAACTTAATTAAAAATACTAACAAAAAACAAAGTTATGTACGGTAAACTGAAAGATTTCCTTACTCAGGAATTGGCAAACATCAAAGCTGCCGGATTGTATAAGAACGAGCGTATCATCACCACTCCTCAAAGAGCCGACATCAAAGTAAACGCAGGAAGCGACGTTTTGAACTTCTGCGCAAACAACTATCTGGGCCTGTCTGACAACCAACGTCTGATCAAGGCTGCCAAAGAAGCTATGGACACACACGGATACGGCATGTCATCCGTACGTTTCATCTGTGGGACACAGGATCTGCACAAACAACTGGAAGCCGCTATCTCCGACTATTTCAAAACCGAAGATACGATCCTGTACGCTGCATGTTTCGATGCCAACGGCGGTCTGTTCGAACCGTTGTTCACTGAAGAAGATGCGATCATCTCCGATGCTTTAAACCATGCCTCCATTATTGACGGCGTACGTCTTTGCAAGGCAAAACGCTACCGTTATGCCAATGCAGACATGGCCGACCTGGAACGTTGCCTGCAAGAAGCCCAGGCACAACGTCATCGCATCATCGCAACAGACGGTGTGTTCTCTATGGACGGAAACGTGGCCCCGATGGACAAAATCTGTGAACTGGCAGAAAAATACGACGCATTGGTAATGGTTGACGAATCCCACTCTGCCGGTGTAGTAGGCCCGACAGGACACGGTGTGGCTGAACAATATAATGTATACGGAAGAGTCGATATCTTCACAGGTACGTTAGGTAAAGCATTCGGTGGCGCCATGGGCGGATTCACAACCGGAAAGAAAGAAATCATCGACATGCTGCGTCAGCGCTCCCGTCCTTATCTGTTCTCTAACTCTGTCGCTCCCGCTATCGTAGGCGCCAGCCTGGAAATGTTCAAGATGCTGAAAGAAAGCGATGCTTTGCATACGAAACTGATGAACAACGTCAGCTACTTCCGTGAAAAGATGTTAGCAGCCGGTTTCGACATCAAGCCGACTCAGTCCGCAATCTGCGCCGTTATGCTGTATGATGCTAAATTATCCCAGGATTTCGCAGCCAAGATGCAGGAAGAAGGCATTTATGTTACCGGCTTCTACTACCCGGTAGTGCCGAAAGGCAGGCCCGCATCCGCGTACAGTTGTCCGCAGGCCACGAAACGGAACATCTGGATAAAGCAATCGCTGCATTTATCAAAGTTGGAAAAGAACTGAACGTAATAAAATAAAACATACGATTTTTCATTATTCACGTGTTTTTCAAGGCTTGATTCTGCCGCTAACCCTTAGGCAGCAATCAAGCCTTTTTTTATCAAACAGGTTGTCTTTCGGGATAAAAAAATTATCTTTGCCCTTTTACAAGTAAAAATTTATGCAACTCAGTAACTACCATAGCCATTGTACATTCTGTGACGGTCGGAGCACGCCGGAAGACTTCATTAAATTCGCTGTTGCGCACGGGTTCCGCGCCTACGGTTTTTCATCCCATTCACCACTGCCGTTCGAAACATTCTGGAACATGTCTAAAGACGATATGCCCGAATATCTGACAGAAATAGAACGACTGAAAAAGAAATACAGTGACCGGTTGGAAATATACGTAGGACTGGAAATCGATTTCTTAGACGAGAGCTACAACGCGTCCATCCCCTACTTCCGCAATCTGCCGCTCGATTACCGTATCGGTTCCATCCACTTTCTTCCGATCGCACAGCCGCTTGCGGAAGAGAATATGGTGTGTATCGACGGTCCTTTCCGGGAGTACCAGAAGTCTGTCGACGCCTACTACGACGGAGATATCCGCAAGCTGGTCGCCCACTATTTCAGTTCCACACGGCGAATGATCGAGGCAGGCGGAATCGACATTGTCGGGCACATGGACAAGATATACATGAACGGGCACAAATGCGAAGGCTTCGACCTGCAAGCGGACTGGTATCAAAAACCATTCAACGACTGTCTGCACCTGATCGCCGAAAAGGGACTGATGGTCGAAGTCAACACGAAAAACCTCGTGAAGAAACAGGAGGTCTACCCGCATACCGACTATCTGCACCGCTTACGTGAGCTGGATATTCCGGTGATGGTAAACTCAGACTGCCACTATCCCGACCTGGTGAACGACGGACGTGCGGAAGCATTCGAACTGCTGAAAAAGGCCGGGTTCAAATCCACCCGCGAACTGATCGGCGGACAGTGGCAGGATGTGGCGATCTGACGCATTTGTAACGCTATTGTAATACGTATTTCATTTCATCGAAATACAGAAATACGTCCTTTGCAGAAATAAATTATATTTGTAATAAAAAAGAGACAAAGATTATGGATATGCCGAAGATTCTTGTAGTGGACGATGAAGAGGATTTATGCGAAATCCTCAAGTTCAATCTTGAGATAGAAGGGTATGAAGTAGACACGGCTTTCAGTGCCGAGGAAGCGTTGAAGATGGATATAGCCTCCTACCAACTGCTGCTTTTAGATGTCATGATGGGTGAAATATCCGGATTCAAGATGGCCAGCATCCTCAAGAAAGAAGAAAAGACGGCCGATATCCCCATCATCTTCCTGACAGCCAAGGACACTGAAAACGATATGCTGACAGGCTTCAACTTGGGAGCCGACGACTACATATCCAAGCCTTTCTCCATCCGTCAGGTGGTGGCACGCGTGAAAGCCGTGCTGCGCCGCACATCAGACAAGGAAAAAGTGCCGGAAAACGAATGCCTCAAATACGAAACTCTCTCACTCGACACGAAGCGCATAAAAGCCTCCGTCGACGGACAGGAAGTCCCGCTCACCAAAAAGGAATTCGAGATACTGAAACTCCTTCTTGAAAACAAAGGGAACGTCTTCTCGCGCGAGGAGATCCTTTCCCGGATATGGAAAGACGAAGTATATGTGCTCGACCGCACCATCGATGTAAACATCACCCGCCTGCGCAAAAAGATCGGACCATACGGCAAAAACATCGTGACGCGGCTCGGCTTCGGATACTGCTTTGAAAATTAAAAATTGAGAATTAAAAATTAAAAAATAAACGAACGGGCACTTATTCTTACATTCCAAGATGATTTCTTACTTCTTAATTTTTAATTTTTACTTCTTACTTCTTAATTCTTAATTTACCCCATGGTCAAGATAGAATCAACGACAAACAGCAGAATACCTTTCAGCCAGCGACTTTTCTGGTCGATATTCGCCATGTTCCTGGGGTTCACAGCTTGCTTCCTGTTGTTCCAGTATCAGCGGGAACGGGAGTTTGCCCAAGAGAAGTTGAACAACGTGTTGGGGAATTACAACTACCAGTTGTTCCGCCGCACGCAACAGACTGAGGATATCAACCAGGTGGTTCACCAGTTTATCGACGACATCCCCCAAAAGGATCTTCGCGTGACCATTATCGATCCGGCAGGGAAAGTGTTGTTCGACAATAGCGGTGCCGAGGAATTCAACAACCATAACGACCGCAGCGAGGTACGCAAGGCACGCCTCTACAATGAAGGGTTCGCCATCCGTTCGTCCAACTCGACCGGTAAACGCTATTTCTACACGGCGACGAATATCGGCGGGTATATCTACCGCTCCGCCCTCCCCTGGGACCCTTACACACAGCGCGTACTGACGATCGACAAGGATTTCATCTATTTTATGGCGTTGATGACGCTGATATTTTTCTTCGTCCTCTCCCGCTTCACGTTCAGCATCGGGCGGACGATCTCGAAGCTGCGCGACTTCGCCCTGAACGTGGAGAAAGACCGCATACCGGAGAACGAATATGTCTTTCCCAACGACGAGCTTGGAGACATATCGAAGAATATCGTCGGGCTTTACCACCGCCAGCAGAAGGCCAAGGACGAGCTTTCGATGGAACGCGAGAAGCTAATCAAGCATTTCCAGTACGCAAAAGAAGGTTTCGCCATGTTCACACCGGAAGGCAGGGAGATATTGTCCAATATCCTGTTCGTACAGTTCGCGAACCTGATTTCCGACATGCAGATACGACAGTCGGAAGACGCGGTCGACATTCCGGAACTGGAACCGATCCATCTGTTCCTCTCCAAAAACATCCCGAACACGAACCGCAAGCGGAAAGTGTTGCGCGAATCGGTCACGGTGGACAAGAACGGAAAGATTTTCCTGATCGAATGCATTCTGTTCCTCGACAACAGCTATGAGATATCTATCAACGACATCTCCCGCCAGGAAGAAGAGAGCCGGATGAAACGGCAGCTGACGCAGAACGTGGCGCACGAGCTGAAAACTCCTGTCAGCAGTATCCAGGGTTATCTCGAAACGATCATCAGCAATCCGCAGCTGCCGGACGACAAACGCCAGTTCTTCCTCGAACGCTGCTACTCGCAAAGCACGAGGCTGACGGGGTTGCTGCGCGACATTTCGGTATTGAACCGGCTGGACGAGGCTTCCGAAATGTTCGAGCTGTCGGAAGTGAACATCCAAAAATTGGTCGGCGAGATCGAGAAGGAATGTTCGATGGAGATGGAAGAAAAGAAGATCACGACAGAGGTCGCTCTTCCGGGCAACCCTACGATCTATGGCAATTATTCGCTGCTCTACTCGATCTTCCGCAACCTCTACGACAACGCGATCGCGTATGCGGGCGAAGGCATCCATATCACGGTGAGTTGCTACAAGGAGGATCCGAAATTCTACTACTTCAGTTTCTCGGACAATGGCGTCGGCGTCTCGGAAGAACACGTGAACCGCATTTTCGAACGCTTCTACCGCGTCGACAAGGGCCGCAGCCGCAAGGTGGGCGGGACCGGTCTGGGACTCTCCATCGTCAAGAACGGCGTAAACTTCCACAAAGGACAGATCTCAGCCAAGAGCGGACTGGGCAAGGGGATGACATTCTTCTTCACACTCAAGAAAAAGATTTGATTCTGTGACTTTTCTCTTGAAAGAAAAGTCACTACTCCTTCACGCTATCTGTATTTGTTCTATTCTGCCCAATAAGACACAAAAATTACACCACAACGCATAATCAATTGGATAACAGAACAATAATCAAGCAACAACCAACACCCTCTGTCCAAATTTTAGACAGGAGTGTCCAATATTTTGACAGTTTCGCGTCGCCTTCCTCCCGGCAATTCCAACATTTTTCAATATCTGTTGAAAATTAAAGGATAAAATAATTGTTTCCTGCCCGATTTAAGGTATATTTGTCAGCGATGTGATGCCCGATAATAAAGATACGGAAAAAAACATCCCGGCGGGGTTCCCGACAGCATGAAAACAAAGAAAAACACGTTGACGGGGTTCCCGACAGCATGAAAACAAAGAAAAACACGTTGACGGGGCTCCCGACAGCATGAAAACAAAGAAAAACACGTTGACGGGACTCCCGACAGCATGAAAACAAAGAAAAACACGTTGACGGGACTCCCGACAGCATGAAAACAAAGAAAAACACGTTGGCGGGACCCCCGACAGCACAAAAACAAAGAAAAACACGTTGGCGGGGCTCCCGACAGCATAAAAACAAAGAAAAACACGTTGACGGGACTCCCGACAGCATGAAAACAAAGAAAAACACGTTGACGGGACTCCCGACAGCATGAAAACAGAAGAATAATATTTAAACGATGTACCATGTCTGAAATTAAAGGTTTTGATTTATCCCGTCTTACCCAAGACGAAAATTTTGGCTTCCACAGTTTCGCGATCGTGGAGTTTGAGAAATGCAAAGACTCCAAAATCACAGAGTTCGTAAACAACTACAAAGTTAAATACAACGTATTTGACGGTTCCATGAAAGTCAGCGGCGGCGAAAACGTCCTCTCCTATGATGTCACCCGCCTCGACAAGGTCCGTGACGATGCCTACAGAGGATTAAAACGCCAGAACAATGTCGCGATGAATGATTTCGATCCGGTGATCGCCGAGATCGCCCGCCAAATCGATATCATCCTGCGCCGCAACGGCGATCCCTGCTCACTGCCTTACCTGGCTGAAAACAGTGCTGTGATAAACCTGATCCAGGATTTGGAAGAATTTGACAACCACTCGGAAGAAGAAGAACGCCCCGGCGAACTGTCCGATCCGACCAACTCGCCGTTGGACGGTGTTTCGCTGGAAGACGTCACGAACCGTCTCCAGATGGCCGGCCTCGAAAGATGGGTGATGCGATTGAAGGAAGCGAATGAGAAATTCATCTCCTTCTTCACCAACCGCAACAGCCAGCAGGCTACCATCGTCACCGGCGCGACCAAAGCGGCCCGCCAGGAAACCGATGCCGCCTACCGCGCTGTCGTCAAACGCCTCAACGCGCTGGCCGAAGTGAACGGCGAGACGGACTATCTGGAGATCATCAATAACATCAACCGTCTCATCGACCGCCAGAAAGCCATCCTCGCCACCCGCAAAACCATCAACGCCAAAAGAGCCACCCAAAAGCCGGAAGGCGGCGGCAAGCCGGGGGAGGAAAGACCGGGGGAACTGTAAACAATTGTCAATTGTTTTTCACGCTTTCTACCGGATTTGCATTCGCCGCCTTCCAACTTTGGAAGAATACCGCCAGGAAGGAGATCAGGAGGCAGAAAAGACCAGCAACGATGAAAATCAGCGGGCTAAGCGCGATCCGGTAGCTATAGTCCGCCAGCCATTGCTTCATGAAATACCAGCTCAACGGCGTCGCGATCACGAACGCAATCCCGACATATGTCAGGAACGTACCGACGAGGCGCACCAAGATTCCCCGGTTGTCCGAACCGAACACCTTGCGGATCGCTACCTCCTGCGAACGTTGCAGGATGAAATAGGTCGACATCGCAAGCAAACCCAACAGCGAGATCAGGATCGCAATGCAGGCGAAGATCACCACGATCTTGGCCAGACGAATCTGCGATTCGAAATGCGTACGGATGCCCTGGTCGATAAACTGTCCCTCGAAAGGAACACCCGACACCTCCTCGAAGACTTTGCGCACGGACTCGTATGCCTCGACGGGATCACCCTGCACCTCGACCACGTAGCTCCACGGCCACCAGCCTGATTCCATATTCCGGAAACGGAACATTACCGGCGAATTTTCCTGCGTAATGTCCCTCAACTGGAAATCACGGATCACCCCTAAGACGGGTGTCACATCTTCGCCCCACCTGAAAGAAGGGGCATCTTCCGACAATTCCATCTGTTTAAAAGCCAGCTCGTTCAAATACCACCCCCCATCGGCGTTGGCCACCCGGTTGTCCGACTTGATCTCGAAACCGAAAATGCGGAAAGCGGCGCTGTCGACCTGTATCTGCTGGAAGCTGAGCGATTTGTCCTCGTAAGTTCCACTCATATTGTTCGTCCCGCTCGAAGGTGTTCCGTTGCTATGGCCGACAGCCTTGACCATCGGAAGCTGGCGCAACATATCTTCCGCCCGTTCCATCTCGCTTTTGGAACGGAAAATGTTATACGATTCGATTATGTTCGTCGTGTTGTAGCCCAACGGCGCGTGGATCAGATGGTCGATCTGGAGATACATCGTCAGCGAGGCGGCGATCATGGCGATCGTGATCACATTCTGGAACGTGATGAAGACCTTGCTGAACACCATCTTCGTCTGCCGGCGGAACGTCCCGCGTACCACGTCGATCGGTTTGGCCGATGAGATCATCAATGCCGGAAGCACCCCCGACAAAGCTCCCGTCAACACGATAAACAGGAGGATCGCCCCTATCCAAAGCGGTGTCGCCAGCACATCGAACGTCAAGCGCACCTGCAACAAGTCATTGGCATACGGCAGTGCCGCCTTGGCAAACATCAGCCCGATGGCAAACGAAACGACTGTCAGGAAAGTAGCCTCCAACATCAACCGCAGGAACAGTTCCACACGCGAAGACCCCAAGAGGCGGCGTGTCGCCATCTCCTTCGCCCGCTGGCCGGCCTGTGCCACCGTCAGGTTTATATAGTTGATGATCGCGAAAATCAGGATCAGAATGCCGACGGACATCAAGACCAACGAAAAGCGCTTGTCGCCTTGGTTCAAGCTATGCGACGCCGTATTTCCGAAATAGATATCCGAAAGTGGAACAACGCGTGCTTCCTTCACGAAATCATACCGGTAAATCCAATACCGCTCTTTGAAAAAGCTCTGTATCTCATCCGTCCGCCCCTTCAAGTCCATCCCCGGCTTCAGCAACAGGAACGAGACGCACGAGCCGGCGTTACCCGGATTCGTCTTCGACAGTGATTGGTTGAACTCCGTCACCCGCTCGATACGCACCAACAGGTCCGCATTCGGAATCACCGAACGGTTGATGTCTTCCATGACACCGGTAACCATGACACTCGTCGAGTCGCTGATGCGCAAGCTCTTCCCGATCGGATCGTCATTACCGAATATCTTACGGGCAAAGCTTTCCGAAACGACCGCGCTATAAGGATCTTCCAAAAGCCGGTCGCGGTCGCCATCGAGTATCTTGAACGAAAAGAGGCCGAAAAACGTCGAATCCGCATATACGAGATCGGCAGTCAACTTCTTGTCTCCATAAAAAATTTGTTTACTCTTCCCTTGATCCGTGATGACCGGACAGACTTTCTCGATCTCCGGATACCGCTCTTCCAGCCAATAGGAAACCGGGACGGCCGATTCCAGGAAATCTTCATTGCCGACGGCGACGATTCGGTCGTAATTCGCCTGCTGTTTGTCGATATTCAATTCCCGTTCCACATACACCGCAATCAGGATCACGAACATCAGCGAAACAGACAGCCCGAAGACGTCGATCGCCGTGTACCCCTTGTTCCGGCTCAGGAATTTCAGAAAAGATTTTATATTCAACAGATTATTCATAGTGTATTCCATTTATAATTCATAACCCCAAACTCATATCTCACAAAGAACATATCCGACTTTCCCAAGCCGGATATGATCACAAAACAATTAGAATGTGTCTATGTTCTATTTTACAAAAATTAAATGAATTCGTTTACGGACGACACGATACTTCCGTCGAACAGATTGATCATCCGGTGGGCGAAACTGGCATCGTGCTTGGAGTGAGTCACCATGACGATCGTGGTTCCTTCTTTGTTCAGTTCGGTCAAGAGCTGCATCACTTCGGCTCCGTTCTTCGAGTCCAGGTTACCGGTCGGCTCATCGGCGAGGATGATCTTCGGATTCGAAACGACAGCACGGGCGATGGCGACACGCTGCTGCTGTCCTCCGGAAAGCTGCTGTGGAAAGTGGTTGGCTCGGTGGCTGATGTTCATGCGCTTCAAGATGTCATTGACCATCTGCTTGCGCTCGCTTGCCTTTACTTTGAGATAGGTAAGCGGCAACTCCACGTTTTCAAAGACATTCAGTTCGTCGATCAGATTGAAACTCTGGAACACGAAACCGATATTTCCTTTACGCACCTGCGTACGTTCTTTTTCTTTCAAGTGTCCGACTTCCCTGTCCGCCAGGTAATAGTCGCCCGATGTCGGGTTGTCCAACAGGCCCAGGATATTCAGCAAGGTGGACTTGCCACAGCCGGAAGGGCCCATGATTGCCACAAACTCACCATCCTTCACTTCCATCGACACGCCGTTCAACGCGATCGTTTCCACCTCTTCCGTACGGAAAAACTTACTTAATCCTTCAATTTTAATCATGACTGTATCTGTTTTTTTATTATTGCTTCTTCTTGCCTATCTATAGGCAAACAGCGTGCCAAAGTACATAAACCATTTATTTACAACCCTATAATAATTTCAATATTTTCCGCGAGTGTCTAATTTTTGGACAGTGGTGTAAAGATATTAGACACTCGCCGGGAAAACGAGATCCCGGATTATTCCGATTTCAAGCTATCGACCGGATCTTCGTTCGCGACATCCCAGATGCGGTACACGATACATATCAAGACCACCAGGCAGACAAACAATGCCCCTGCCAAGAAGATCCACGCACTAAGAGGTATCTTTTCCACAAACTGCCGTTGCCAGTGTTCCGCGACAAAATAAGATATGCCGCATCCTAATAAAATCGCAGGGAGGGCGATACGAAGGACGTCTTTCAAGAATATCCGTAGAATATCCTTCATCGTAGCCCCGTTCACTTTGCGGATGGCCAATTCCTTGCGGCGTCGGTTCACTTCGTCGTTCGTATAGCCGATCAATCCGATCAGGGAGATTATCAGCGTTATTAATCCCCCGATCATCACTTCGTCGCGGAACTTCCGGGAACTGCTGTACAGGTCGACCATCTGAACGGAATAAACCGTCAGTTTCGGCTCTTGGTCCGGCATCAGCTCTTTCAATCTCTCATTTACTTTTCCGACTGCATCAGGAGTCATCCGGTGGAATTTCACCAACAAATGGGCAGAAGGACGTTGACGGTAGAACAAGACGGAAGGACGTGCATCCATATCGATGAGCGAACCCATGATATAATTCTCATATACCCCGCAAATCGTATAATACTTCGAGCCATACCGATCATGTTCCGATATATAAATGGATTTACCGACTGCACCGTCCGGCCAGTCCACGAATTCTTTCATCTTCTCCACAAAAGCACGGTTCACCATCACTTCGTCCGAAACCGGGATATTCTCGGTGAACGAGCGGCCTTCTATCACCGGTATTTCCATTAAGTCAAGGAATCCGTTGCTCACCCAATACTGGTCTGCAATATTAAAAAGTTCCTTTTCCGACTCCGGTAAAGCGATATTATTGCCCGACATCGACCCAAAAGGCAACGAATAGGAAGTCGACACCGCTTCTACTTCCGGCAGGCGCATCACTTCATCCAGCACCTTATAACGAGTCGTGGAATCGATCGCCGAAATACTGCAATAGGCCAGCCGGTCATACGAATAACCCGGATCACTGTTCACCATATACGCATGTTGTCTGCCGACAATCAATAACAGGGTCACCAGCAAACCCGCCGCAATAAACTGGAGGAAAAGCAGACAGAGTTTCCAGACACGGCGACTTTCACGGAAATTACGGAACGCGGCAGCCACCGGAATACGGGCGAACAAACAGCCCGGAACCAAGCCGGTCACCAGAAACACAATCACGCAAACCCCCAGTAGTACCAAAGCCCCTTTGGATAATAACAACGTTTCGACCGAAACATCCAATAAATCATAAATGATATCCCGACAAAGAAAAATCAGGAAAATACTCACCATGATCGAACAGACCATGTGTACCAGCGTTTCCGACAAAACCATGCTATGGATATTCGTTTCCGAAGCCCCGTACGACTTATGCACGGCTACTTCTTTCGTCCGGTTGACGATCGAAGAAATGGTAATGAGAATATAGTTCATGATAGCCGTGAACAAAAGGGCAAAGGCCAGAATCCCCAACATCATAACCATGTTTTTTACCTCTCCCGCTTTGCTATGCAAGTCGAGCAAGGGCCTAAGCGTATAAGTCAGTTCGTAGCCCGACTTTCTCAAAGCTTCCTGATCGTGGTGCCGGAGCGTCATATCATGAATAGCCGGAGTCAGGCTATCAGGCGTGACTCCCGGTGACAGACGCACATAACCGGCATAACGGTCGTTACCCAACCAGTTGTTCAAACTCTCCGGATCCATGCCGGACATGGCAACCAACATATCGTAACGCAAGCTGGCATTCTGGGGCAGATCCTCGAATACACCTCCGATCGTCACCTCCAAACCGGGATTCTCATCGGGGATGATCGTCAAGCCTTCCACTTTTTCGATACCTCCCATCTTTTCCGCCAACGAACGGGATATCATAGCATACCACGGTTTGGCCAACACCACTTTCGGATTACCGGACAGGATCGGCACAGGGAAGATATCGAACACATTACTGTCGGCCATCATGATATAACGGGCGGAATAACGTTGTTTGTCAGGTGTCGTGAACAGGGTATTATCTCCACCGATATAGGTAAGCCGGGTAGCGTCTTCCACGCCCGGAATCTCACTCCGCATAGCGGGAGCTACAGCACCGCTTACCTGATAATAGTCTTCCTCTTTCCCGTTCATGCTATAATTCTCATAGATCCGGTAAATCCGGTCCGCATCCGGATAGAAGGTATCGTAAGATTGTTCAAAATAGATCTTCGCAATCATGACCAACGCAACAGACAACCCCACACTCAGCGAGATGATCTTCATTACATTATGACGTCCTTTTTTGAACAATGAGCGTATGGCAATATTCAAGTTTCTCATATCTATCGTGTTTATCTGCTTTTCCTACTATCGTTACTCTGATTTCAAACTATCAACCGGATTAGAATTCGAAACGGCCCATGCACGGTACAGGACACAAGCAATGATCAAAACATAGACCATCATCGCTCCGGCCAGGAAGATAAAAAATCCGATGGGCGCCTTTTCCGTAAATTTCTCCAACCATCCCGTACCGGAATAATAAGCGACAGTCATACCGATCACGATAGCGGGAATCGCAATATAGGAAATGTCTTTCGAAATCATCTTCAAGATACTCCATGCCGTCGCCCCGTTCACCTTACGGATCGCAATTTCGCGTCCACGACGGTTCGTTTCGTCACTGGTATATCCCAGCAGACCGATCAATGCAATAATCAAGGTCACGATTCCCCCGATCATAACCGAGTCGCGGAACGTGCGGGAATCCTTATACAGGTCTATCATATCCATATAATAAGCCGTCACTGTAACATTTCGGTCGGGCATTACATCTTCCAGCACCTTTTGTGCCTTTTTTATATTCTCCGGTGACATCTCATGGAATTTGATCAGGATCATCGGTGCATATCTATCATAGAACAGGGCGGTCGGACGTGTATCCGGATTACCGGTACTGCCAATACAAACATCTTCATACACACCGCAGATGGTAAACGGTTCTCCATTCTGGCTATGTTCCGTAATTATAATGTTCTTGCCAATCGCACTCCCGGTCCAACCAGCCACCTGTTCCATCTTTTCGACAAAAGAACGGCTGACCATCACTTTGTTCGAAGCCGAACCGTCAGAACGGAACACCTCTCCTTCAATAACCGGAATCTCCATCAAGGAAAAGAAATCATCTTTCACCCAGTACATATCGGCAATATTAAACAGTTCGCGGTCATCTCCAGGAAGTGAAACATTATTTCCCGACATCCCTGAAATCGGCAGGTCATAGCAGGCAGAAACTTTGTCAACTTCGGGTATCTTGCGCAATTCCTCGATTGCCGTATTACGGACGGATTCTTCCACCCCCTGTGTCGAGCAATAAGCCAACTTCTCATAGGCATATCCGGGATCAACATTTACCATATAGTCATACTGCTTATTGATAACCGACAATAATGCCACCAGATAGGCTGTTGCCAAAAACTGTATGAACAGCAGGCAAAGTTTCCAGTACCTGCGGGATTCTTTAAAATTACGGAATGCGGCAGCCACCGGAATACGCAGGAACATATAGGTCGGGATCAAACCGGTAATGAAAAAGATCACGATGCAAACTCCTATCAGTATCACAATAGTCTGTGTCGAGAACAATGCTCCCAACGTTGCCCCTAACAATTCTTCCGTTTTCGTACGGAACAGAACGATCAGAAAAGCGGCAAGCAACAAAGAAATCAGCATATGCAAACACGTCTCCGACATGATCATACCGAACAGGTTCTTATCTGAAGCCCCATAACATTTATGAACAGCCACCTCTTTGGTCCGGTTGATCAACGTGGAAATCACGATAAGCACATAATTCATCGCAGCCGTAAAGATGAGCACAAAAGCCAGAAAGCCCAACAGGGAATTCATGCTCTTCACCTCATCACTGTTACTGTGCATGTCCATCAACGGAACCAGGCTATAAGTCAAATCAATTCCCGCTTTTTTCACCTCTTCCAGATCGCAATGCCGTCCTTGCATCTCACGAATGGCAGTCGTCAGGCTTTCCGGATCAGTGCCGGGATAAAGTTTTACATACCCCAGATAACGGTCATTCCCCAGCCAATTTTCACGACTCCACTTGCTCATACCTTCCAAAGATGCAACAATCTCAAAACGCAAGTGGGAATTTTCAGGTACATCTTCAAACACACCTCCTATCGTATAGGTTTGTCCTGGACTGGATTCAAATTCAAATTCCTTGTTCACTGCCTGTTCTGCACCTCCCAACAGTTTGGCAATGCGATTCGAGATCATCACATATCCCGGACGGGACAAAGTCTCTTTCGGATCACCGATCAGGATAGGACGCGGCAACAGATCGAAAACATTCGTATCGCCCATCACGACATAACGGGCGGAATAACGGTTTCCATCCTGTGTCTTGAACAACTCCTTGTCACCCCCGATATAGGTCAAACGAGTTGCTTTTTCAACCTCCGGTATCTCGACTTGCATAGCTGTAGCCACGCCTCCGCTCACCTGCCCGTAGGACTTATATTCACCATCCCGGATGATGTTTTCGTGCAACCGATAAATACGGTCGCTGTCCGGATAAAACTTATCAAACGAACGTTCAAAACACACTTTCGATATCAGGACAAGTCCCATCGCCAGTCCGACTCCCAGAGATAAAATCTTTATCCCATTACTTCTTCCTTTCTTAAAAAGCGAACGTAATGCTATGTTCAAGTTTTTCATATCGCGTATTTATTATATTCCGTCCATTAAAATTCAAAAAGCGTGCCAAAAGAGTCAACGAGCTAAAATACAAACAGATAAAAGCACAATCATTTTTTTTAAGTGTCCAATTATTTGACAATGGTGTACAATAATTAGACACTCCTGATGGGTAAAACATCGAAACTAGTTCACGGAAATGCAATTGACGTCCCACAAGGATATTTCATATATTTTGTACTTTTGCAAACATGAAACGGAATATACTCGCTCTTTATCTGATCAAACTATCCAAATGGTTCACATTGGTTATGCCTATCATCGTGCTTTTTACGAAAAACACGGATTAGGATTGCAGGATGTGTTTATCCTGAAGAGTATCTATTCGATAGCAGCCGTTGCCTTGGAGATCCCTTCAGGCTATCTGGCTGATGTTTGGGGACGCCGCAAATGTCTGATATTAGGATGTATCCTTTTCTTCTTCGGATATCTATGCTATTCGTTCACCTCGACATTCACGGCTTTTCTTTTCGCTGAAATCTTGTTGGGGACAGGACAGACATTGGTAAATGGTGCAGATTCCGCTCTGTTATACGATACTACCGCCCAATACAAGAAAGAAAATTTATACTTACGATATGAAGGACGGATCACGATGATCGGCAACTTCGCTGAAGCGCTGGCAGGTATCTTTGGTGGTTTATTGGCGACTTATTCCCTTCGTCTTCCTTTTTATGCGCAGGCTGTGATTGCATTTACAGGTATTCCGGCAGCATTCGCGCTTAAGGAGGTCAACCGTTCCAATAAAATACAGAATCCGGTAAACGAGATTGTCCGGATCATCAGATATTCGCTGATAACGAACAAGCAACTTTGCTACAATATCATGTATTCAGGTATAATCGGGGCAGCGACTCTCACGATGGCTTGGTTCGTACAACCGGTTTTAATGTATCTGAAAACTCCCGTTTCCTGGTATGGCGTTATTTGGACGGTACTGAATCTGACGGTCGGCTTCGCCGCTCTCTGGTCCGACCGGGTGGACAACTACTTCGGTCCGCGTAAGATGGGAATCCTGATCCTCGTTTTTATAGTCGGCGGATATGTCTCCCTGGCTTTCAACCTTACGTACGCCGGCCTTGCCATCTTGTTCGTCTTTTATATCTTCCGCGGTTTTGCCACCCCCATCCTCAAAGGATACATCAACCAAATGACTTTTTCCGACATGAGAGCGACAGTGCTTTCCATCCGCAACTTCATAATCCGCCTGATGTTCGCCGCTATCGCCCCCTTTATCGGTTGGCTGAATGACATGTATTCGCTTTCCAGGTTGCCCTACTCGTTTCAGCTGGGATCATATTGCTGCCGGGAGGGATATTTCTGGGGCTTCAGTTTAGAAAAGAAACAAGTTAAAAAGGGACATTGCACAAATTGCTGATCTTATCTACATTCTTGATATAGGAATTATGCTCCCACAGACGTCCGGCACAATATTGATCGAAAGTATCCTGCAATGATTTCTCATCATCAAGGCTATTCACCAGTTCCGGTATCAAGATCTCGGCAAAAACAAAAATGCCTTTTTCCGGTACAAGGACAAGATTGCTCTTGGGTTGTATAGACATTGATTTTTCAAGCATATCGAGTGGGACAATGCGGTAACGTTTTTCACCTTCCTTATCCGAAATCAATAACAGATAATCAGTACTACGAGCCGGAGAAATAAATAGTATATCATCAATCGAACCGACAAAAGCAAAAAGCATATTCGGTTGTGACATTCCCTTTTTCAGATTGGACAGGCCTACTTCGCCATTCTTAAAAACCGTAACCAGCAAATCTTCCTTGTCTTCCGGGTTATAAGAGAAAATAACACTTCCCCCTTCTCCTCCCCACTTTCCGATCTTGGGACTTACGGAATAGGCTATTTTGCCATTTTTAAACAAGGAGACAAAGACATGGTTGGGCGTGTATCCAGGTCATGCTTCTTTTGCAAAGGATTGCAACGCAGAGCTGATGTCCGGATTCCTAAATTAATTTGAGTGTTTGCATTTTTAATGCGCAAAGCCTTTTCCTGGACATTTTCTTCGTTTACGGACAAAACCGGAGCAACCGCTTCCACCTCTTGAACCGCTGTCATTTCAGGGACTACAGAACGTTTATCAAAAATATATTCATTCCGTTCTGCACTAAAATACGCAGGAAACTCCGGCATCTTAGGAACAGAATCCAGCTTTTGCCGATGGCGCAACTTGACAAAATCCGCCACGTTGCCAACCGGTTTGATCAGATTGGAACTGGCAGAACGCGTATATACTTCACCTTTCACCTCTACCACTTCATTGATTGGCGCTACTCGAAACGCCAAAACCAGACGTCCGTCTTCATATTCATACAAACGGCAACGTATATACGCCTGATAACGATCCCGATCTTCTTTTTTACCTAATAGCCTGATCACATTTTGATTGACAGAACGAAGGTAAACATCGCTGTCATTATGAGCAAACCTTAACTTTCCTGGTCCAATCCGGTCAGATATCCCTTATCATTGACTCCGATATAAAGTGTTCCCCCTTCCGTATTCATGAACGATGCAATCACACGAGCCAGGACAAGGCTCTGCTCCTCTGTCGCGTTTTTGTCGGCATGGATAAATGCAGATGTCTTAAATTCTTTTTCTACTCCTTCATGGCCGAAAAATACGGGTATGTACACTCTAGTTTTTTTTCTCCCAGACTTTACAACCAAGCAAAACATTAATATTCTCGCAAATCAGTTCCTGCAGGTCATCATCCTTTTCTTTCAGATAGGACATGATATTAAAATAGCGTGCCAGCTCAGCTACCGTACGGTTTTTATTTTGCATAAACGATTGCAAATCGGACTGGACGGAAGTCAGGGGACGGGAGTCGAACCAAGTCTGTAATACTCGTATAACCTGTTTGTTATTACGCAAACGCAAGCTGTACCGGTCCATATCTAACGCTTCCATACGATCCGACAATCCCTTAAAAGTTTGCCGGCATTCAACTCCCTCTCTGTTTTTCAATAATTCGGAGTCCAGGGAATTAACCCAATAGATATAGTCGGAACAAAGCCCGTAATAATCAGCCAATTCTTTGTTCCCCACAAAACGGCACAAAAATATCAGGACATTATAAGCATTGAAGCATCCACATATATCTTCGCTGTCGCCTATCAACGAATCTACACAATAAATGAGTTCCTTCAACTGGCTCACCGTTATCCTATCCGACTCGTCATATAAATCGGGAGTTACTGTTTTACTTTCACTTTCAGGCATCTCATCAGTCTGAGCCGATTCATCAAGAGCACTCTCCGGAACTTCAAGATTTAGGCTTTGGAAAGCGACGAAGAAAGGATTGTTTTTTTCTTTCAAACGTTGCAACTCTTCCTTGTCTTTATTGACTTTCAGCACTTCTTTCGTCATGAAGAAAAAGAAACTGCGCAAATTTTCCAATACATTATTATAAAAACCTTTTTCGTCTGGAAATGGGATATGGGACAGCACTTTGATCGTATTTTTCAATTTGTCCGCCGATAAACCTCCATATTCCACCTTATAGAAGTTACCGGCCTTATACTTCTTATGGGGATTAGTCGTTGTTGCCGTCATGCCGGTAGAAAGCAACCACCAGACTTTGCCTTCTGCAATATCGATCACTTTCCCGATTACATTTTTCTTCCTGACGCAATCCGGATACATATATTCATTGAAATCCCGTATCAGGGAAAGCTTGACTTCACTTCCTTCCACGCTCTTTACTTTCGCACGGAATATCTCGTTGACAGCAAACATATCCATAAAACCAGGGATGATATAATAGCATGAATTTATGTAAGCGAATGGCAAACAGGCCTTCATTCCCCGGTATGGGGCATCTATAATTTCCATCTTCAGAGACATGTCTTCCTTGTCGATATGCAGGATCCGGACCTTGACCCGTTGATCCGGACGCAGAAAATGGTCTGTCTCCACCTCTTCCTCTTCCATCTCGATCGCTGGTATCTCAATCTCTTTCTCATCTGATCCGGTATCCACAAAAGCCGGAGAAGACATTGGTTGCGACAAAGGATAATCTTCCGCTACCAGATTCCAATATGAACGGAAATCACGGATACTCTTACAAGCATCAAAATTCAAAGATAACCGGCTAAAAGAAGCAACAAACAAACGGTTTTTCAACACAGTAGCCCGGTCTTTACGCCCTTTCCACGAGTTACATCCCAATTCAACCAATGGGCTCAACGTAAATCCATCGTTATCAAGGGTGATCATATTTTTTTCATTTCGACATTGCCTCCACTTTTTACTATCTTCCTGGAAAAGACATGCTTTATCATCTGCCTGTATCATGATGAGACGTTCCAAGATCTTTATCTCATCAAAATGTTGGAGATGCTCCCACTGGATACGGTCACCCAATGTATTCTCGCCAGTGAGCAAAGTATATGACTTATTTTTCAGCAGTTCACTATACGGTGATGGTATACGGGAAAGATAACGGCATATACGGGCAGCAATCAGTGAAAGGTCATCCTCCTTTTGCCGACATTGTCCGCAGATCAAGAAGACAAAAGTATGCAAACGGACCGACTCGGTTATCAGAGGATGAAGCGTGTCCCAATCATCGGAGAACCAATATTCAGATACCTTATCATCCATCTCCTTTGCTTTCCGTTTCAATACGCCGGAAAAATCACTGCATTCCTCTTCTGTCATCAGACCATTGGTAATCAGCCTGCAAACGATATCGATCAGTACCGGAAGATTCTGGGAAAAACCAGTCAAATCGTATGACAGCAGATAATATATTTTTAGGATCTCGTCATGTACATGCCAAATGTTTCCACTCTGTTCCAACTTACGCAAAACAGCCTTCAGATATTCATTCGTCTTTCCTTCCGACAAGCAACGGCAAACTTTCAGTTTCAAAGAAAGACGATCCATCCTGTCAAACAATTCGGTTCTTTTTTCATCCGCCCTCCTCTGGTATACTGTTTGCAAATAGTCCGATTCCTCTCCCATCCACCGGCAAAGGTCGAAGGCCTTCTCTAAAGCTTTAGCGGCATCCTTTCCATCAAGGTAAAGGCAATCTCCATGTTTTTCCTGAAAAGCAGCCAATGCCTCGATCCATCCAATCTCCTGATTCCGATACAGGAAACGAGCTTTTTTCAATAATACATCTGAAGTAGGATAATGCGAGACTTTATTCTCCACCAGCAACTTCATATCAACATCACAGGATTGAAATACAAAAGCATATTTTTCCACAATACTATCAGATAAGTTTTTTCCTGTTGTCGACATTTCTTTATCAAGGACAGGTACATCATTCATCATAGTTATAATATTAAAAATAAGATTATTAATTCAACAATTACCCTCTAAAAATTATATATATGAGCCCGAAAGTACTCATTTAATTCCAAGCACAAAAAAATTCCGACTATATTTTAAGAATGACCATAAAAAAAGAGGCCTGTCTCTTACTCCCCAAAAACAGACCTCTTTACGAAAAAGTTTCCATACCTTCCATGCCACCAGACCATACTCGGCAGCATCCAGCCAACCTTTTTTCACCTCCATTATCATAGCATAGGCAAACATTGCAGAACCGGATGCTTCCAGCCAGCAATCAGTTTTATCCACCAACAGGTTCCACATGCCGCTTTCACTCTGGCAATTTTTCGGGCTCTTCATCATAAGACGATGGCCATCCAAAATGCAGCATGATTGGGATTATCTCTCGGTGTCAATATGAATTGTTAATTATCCATATTCGCCTTCTTCTCGAGCGGACAGATAATTAGTCGTCTAATATATCAATTTGAGAAATCATCAAAAAGGAAGTGCGTCAAGCGCGGGGACAAGTACATTTTGACACACTTCCTTTTACGGTAATTTATTTGGTATAAATTAATTAGCAGTCTGATTTTCTTTTTCTGTCTGAACCGTCTGTCTCGCTTTCATACGGAAGTCCATATACGATTTCGTATTCAATTTTGGAAAACCATCCTTCTCCAATTGCCTACCAACCTTTTCCAAGGTCTGAATATTCTCTTCCAGAATGGTTCCATCCGGACGAGGGCCAATGTTCAACAATAAATTAGCATTCATATCTGCGCAATATCTCAATAGCTCCATAACCTCTTCAGCCGATTTCTGCCGTTGTCGCGAAGAAGTATGATATGCCCACCCTAAAGCCTGGATCGGGATGTTCAACTCAGCCGGCTTTTCTTTATTGCTCTCCCAAGAAAAATCGGCAGCGTCCTGTACCTTTTTAGGTAATCCGACACTTTTAAAGACAGGAGCCAATGATCCCATTTCTCTTTCTCCGGTTATAAAATCCTCATTACCGTTCGCACCTGTTTTAAACACGACTAATGCATGAGGCTGAATCTGATGAATCATATCATATATTTCCTGAATATTAAAAAGTTCAGAATACTGATACACTCCTCCAACCGTATCAAACCATATACCGGCAATCGGCCCATATTGAGTACACAATTCCATTATTTGCGTTTTTGCATAATTCAGATAATGCTTAAAATCTTCCACATTACGGAATCTGTAAGACTCAGGAACCTCTTTATAGTGGGGACGAGCCGGATCATACATCGTATTTGGCAAAAAGTAGGGATGATGCCAATCTATACCCACCGAATAATAAATAAACAGGCCCAATCCGGCTTTCCGGCAAGCGACAGCCAACTCTTTTACAAAGTCACGCTGGGCAGGATAATCCATACTATTGTAATCCATCAAATACTACAGGAATCCCTGTCTTTTCAAAAAATCATCCGTCAACTTTCGAACCTTATAATACTCTTCCGTAAGCGGCTTTCTGTATAGAAAGATCGGATGCCCGGCACCTTCAAAGAGATGGAGTTCACAATCCACTCCCTTCTGCAAAAGTTTATCTTGATAGGCCTCGATCGTTTCGACCGATACGATAGGATCTTTCGTGCCAAGCAATATAAGAGTGGAGGGAGTTGCTTCCGACACATGATGGATCGGTGAAATTTTTTCAAAATCCCTTTTTATTTCCGGAAAACCATAACCTCGCGAAACCATGTCTATAACCGGATAATATAACACGGAGAGGTTCGGCCTGTAACCCGCCGGAACAGTCTCATCACTCCCGATCGTTCCGAGTGCGGCAGCCAGATGTCCACCGGCAGAACCACCGGCTACGGCAATCTTGTCCGGATCAAGCTGATAGTCCGAAGCATGGCTACGCAACCAACATATCGCATCTTTGGCATCCTCAAAACTCTCGAACGGAGTAGAATGGTGCAGATATCCGATACGATAATCAACCGATACAGCAACCATTCCTTTTGAAGCATAATAAGCACATTCACGATAAAACTGAATCGGAGTACCTAACTTCCAACCTCCTCCGAAGAAGTATACAATAGCCGGCCTTTTTTCCCCAGCCTGCATATTCCGGGGCTTGAAGATGTGAAGCGCCAGGGAATCTCCATCCTCTAATGTCTTATACCGAACGATTTCAGGGGAGAACACCGTCTCCGATGAAGCCAGTACTTTCTTTAAGGCCTCGAACCAGACAGTCGCCATCTTCTCCGCACCAGCCTTATTCGGATGTACTTTATCGTGTACCGTATAGTCTTGCCAGTTAAATCCCTGAGCCTGATTGACCAAAAGACCTGTCCGGAGTTTAATCCGGCAACCATTTCCGCAATCTTCTCGTTCAATTCCGGGATATACGAATATTTAGGTAGTTTCCCGCTTGGTATTACCTGGGCAATCAAAATACGGACATTCGGATTGATCGCCTGTATTTTGTTGATAATAGACTTGTAAGAAGCTATCATTCCGGGAATAGGTTTCTCTTCCGCAAAATGGTTATGACCGGCATGGAGCAATACAATATCTGCCGGATAAAGCCGGTAGAGGCTGTCGATCTTCGACTCCAGAAACTCCACATTCTTACCGCTGAAACCACAATGATTAAGCGTCCCGATCCGACATTTACTCTCACGAGGACCGATAAAATCAAACTGATACCCGGCTGTAAATAATTTTTCCCAAAGCGGATACAAATAGCAAGTGAAGAAATCCGCTCCTTCCGTAATAGAATCACCTAATCCCATCAAGGTAAACCGTTCCTGTTTTTTCTCTTGTCCGGTGGTAGTAACGGAACAGCACAATAAAAAAAATAATATCAGATATAAATAAAGAGCTTTATGTTTCATGGCTTTTTAAACTTGCAATAGTTTTATGGACATATATTAAAAGGTGTGTGTCAAAATATGCTTGTCCCCACGCTTGACGCAGAGACAAGTACATTTTGACACACACCCATACTTTTCTGATTATTGAACAACCGGTTTATCTTTCAATATACCGCCTTCATTATAACGCTGATTATTCGGTAGCCCTTTCTTATTCACACCTTCTTTCATCAATGTCTTCAAATCTTCCAGATGCGAACGGTAAACACCACGAGGTGTCACATCATATTTCTTACACAATGATGCAGCCATACCTACTACCTCTCCCATCATTCCTGTCGTACGCATCACACGGACCGTTCCCAATGCCACATGAGTCACACTAATATTACGACCGGCCATAAACAGGTTCTCCACATTACGAGAATACAGACAACGATACGGAACGGCGTACGGATGGATCAGAATATGCTTTGTCACCGCTTTGAACTCATTGCCTGGAAAATGTTCACTGTTTGTCGGATCCTGCCAATGTAAATCGATACTCCATGTCGTGGCGAAAGAAGCATCTTCATGAGACACGTTTTCGTGATATCGTCTTCCTTCAAAATATAATCCCCCATCAGACGACGTGATTCACGCTTGCCGGCAACATAAGCAACCCAACCTAATTTTCGGTTCTTATACTGGTCATTTTCCTTCATACGGTTTTTCAGATAACTCCAGTTTGAATAGACAACCAGCATTCCATAATCACGGATACGTTCGAAGTCCTTGATCTGGTCGAAGTTCATACCTGTCTCCCACGTCCATTCTCCCATCATCACCTTTTCACAATTCTTGTCGTTAAACTCCACTCCATAGCTGAACTCCGGGAAAGGGCTCGATTTCTTGTTATCCACAGAATACCACTGGACGGAAGAACCCATTGTCAACCTGTCTGCTTTCTCCGGAGCGATACTCTCACCATACTCGTCACGACCTTCACGCCCCATACGGTAATCGGCTCCCGCCAGATAACCGATTGTCCCGTCTCCCGTACAATCGGAAAACAGAGGTGCCTTGAATTTTAATTCTTTACCACTTTCGATATGTTTGACAACAACCGATGTGATCTTATCGCCTTCCTTTGTCACTCCTATCGCGCGATAGTTCAGGAAAAGAGACACATTCTTTTTTCACCTGCTAGCCAATCCATTTTCTTCTGGTCTTCATAATATTCTGCTGGTTGTGCATTTCCTCCCTTTTCCGGACCAAATTCTTTCTGCAGACCGCCAAGTTCCTTATAAGTTCCTTCTTCGATACGGCCTCCTAAATGGACACGTATCTCCGAACTGTTATTACCACCTACCACAGGACGGTCATTAATCAAAGCTACCCTGCAACCCAGACGGGCGGCCGACACAGCGGCACTCATCCCGGCTATACCGGCTCCCACGACTACAAGATCATATTCGCCGGCAACCGGTGCTTCATCCGGTAATCCCAATGCTTGACGACGGAATGCTTCCAGTTCCTTTACATCCGACGGAGGCATCTTGCCAGCTTCCATGGTAAAGTAGATCGCATCGCAACGACCGTCGAATCCCGTCAAATCATGCAATTTGATTACAGTTTTCAGATTCTTGACAGACACCTTTTCCTGCTATCTGCCACATCCAGGCAGAACCCTCCGCTCCCAATGGAGAAGTCATCTTCTTTCCTCCGACAGACAAACTGAATTTACCGGGACCTTCCCCTTTTTTCCACGGGGAAGTCCAGTTATAGGTCCGAACATATACATAATATTCTCCTTTTTCAGGAAACGTTACTTCCGTAGAGGCATCATCGACGGGTACACCCATCCCATGCGCCAAAAGGTAAGGAGACCCCATCAAATCCATAAACTGCTGGTCAACCTTCCAACCACCCTTGTTACTGAAACTTTCGGCTTCAATAAAAAGGTCTGCTGCTCGAACCGATCCAAAACTCAATAATAGTAATAATGTTATAAACGTTTTCATGATAAATATATTTACATTAGTCAATACTTTCAGCTTCCGGAAAACCTGATTTGCCAACACCCTGCTTCATCAAAATTCTCAAATCCGATAAATATTTCTCATACACGCCTCTGGGATCCGTATGATATTTCTTACACAAAGAGGCTGCCATTCCCACCACTTCTCCCATCATACCACCAGTTCTCATAACCCTCACAGTACCCAATGCAACATGAGTCACACTAATATCCCTACCTGCCATGAACAAGTTCCCGATATTCCGGGAATACAGACAGCGATATGGAACTGCATACGGTTTTATCTCCTGTACATCGCAATAAGACAGAAATGGTTCCTCTTTCATCCCCTGTATCGGTTTGGGATAATGAAGATCGACTCCCCAAGTCGTAGTGAATGTCGCATCTTCATATTGAATATCATTCAATATGTCTTGTTCCCGTAAAACAAGATCGCCCATCAGACGACGAGATTCACGTTTCCCCCTATATAAGCAACCCATGCCAACTTTTTCTTGGCAAATTGATCTTTCTTTTCACTCTTGTTCTTCAAGAAATCCCAATTACCGTAAACTGCACGAAGAGCATGATCCCGGATATATTCTATTTCTGTTATCTGATCATTGTTCAATCCGGCTTCCCAGTCCCAGTCTCCACGGGTTATAGGAATACAAGTTTTCTCATCAAAACGGATAGCCCAGGGACAATCCGGAAAATCAGAAACATTACGGGTATCTTCAGCATACCATTGCACGGAAGTTCCCATAACCAATAGATCTGATGTTAAAGGAGCTCTAGGTTCACCTGTTTCCTCTTTACTTTCTCTTCCCATACGATAATCTGCTCCAGCAAGAAAACCGACTTCTCCATCTCCAGTACAATCAGAAAATAATTGAGCTTTAAATATATATTCTTTTCCCGATATTATATTTTTTCCGATGACAGAAACTATCTTATTTCCATTTTTTTTTTAACATCAACTACCTGTGTATTTAGAAATAAATTCAAATTTTCCTGATTCTGTAACAAAGCAAATTTCTTCTCATCCTCATAATTAGATGCAGGTCCTGCATTATGAATTGTCTTTTCCGGATACTGATGTAATATTTTCATAATCTGCCGACTCCTGACTGACGAAGAATCCCGTTTTGCTTCCCAATTATTCCAATGCCCGACAGGACCAAGTTCATCCACAAGATTTCCCAAATTCGGATATGGTTGCTGAGCGATCAATCCGGAAAGTCCGACACGAACCTCCGAACTATTATTTCCTCCCAGAACCGGACGATTCTGGATCAAAGCGACTTTACATCCAAGACGGGCTGCGCTGAGGGCTGTACAACATCCCGCAATGCCTCCACCGACAACAACCAAATCAAACTCTCCCGCATCTTCCGGATTTTCAGGTAATCCCAACATATTCCGACGAAAAACAGTCAATTCTTCTTTCCCATCAGGAGGAAGCATCTCCAATGCCGAGGTAAAAAAAATAGCATCGCAACGACCATCAAAACCTGTCAGATCACGTAGTTCAACCCGGTTTTCACCAGTTTTCAAACAAATCGTTCCACCATCCTGCCAATGCCATTCCGCTCTCTCCGTGCCAAACGTCACCTCCAACGCTTTTCCATTCAGCAATAGCTCAAAACGTCCGGGAGAAGCCGTTTGATCCCATTGCTTCACCCAATCTCTGGTTCTAACCCACACACGGTATTTTCCTCCATTTTCAACGCGGATCACAGTCGAAGCATTTTCAACCGGAACCCCTAATCCATGTGCCAACAAATAAGGAGACCCCATTTGTCCCATAGACTGATTATCCAAAACCCATCCTCCTCTACAATCAAAACTTTCCGCTTCAACAAATATGTTATCCGCTTTCAGAGGAAAAGAAATGATCAACAATATAATAAACCACCATTGTTTCATAAAAATCAATATTTATAAATTATGAAAAAGCATTCCTATATTACAAAATCAGTTGTCCTTCCTCTTTCAATCTTTTCCTCAAATAAGAAGTATCAATCTTATGGACATCGTTTCTTGTTTGCTTGATTGCATGCGCGGCAGCCATTCCAGCTGCTTCTCCTGTCACTAAACAACAAGGCATCACACGGGTACTGCCAAAAGCTTGTTCATCTGTCGATATACAACGACCGGCCGTCAACAAATTCTTAATTCCTTTAGGAGTCAGACAACGGTACGGAATACCGTGAGATTCACCTTTTTATAATGCTCAGGTTTATGTTTTCCGCTATGGACATCTATGTAATAGCAGTTACGCCCGATCTCATCTTCAAAAAGATTTCCGCTGTCTCCAATCTTCTACCGTAAAAATATAATCGCCCTCTATCCGACGACTGTCCCTAACTCCAAGCAGTGAAGCCGTTTTCACGACAAAAGCATTGGAAAAGGTAGACGGCCGGACATCTTTCATGGCTTCCAGATACTGAACAGCTTTCTGCCGTCCCAAAATCATTGCTTCAGAAATAGCCCAAGGATCTGTCGTGTCAACCGTCATATGTCCCGCATTACATTGAATGACATCCGGACCGACTAGATTATTACAAAAATGAGTATCTACCAAAGGATATTTTCCCGACCGGACCGCTTTATAAAGCGGTGTGCTTTCATCTTTCCAAACATAAAGTGTCGGACCATTTATATAATCATAAGAATCGATGTTTGCAAAAGAAAAGCATAAACTGGACATCTGTACTGAACCCTCCTCATCATACCCACGCTTGAAAGATGCTCCGGACCAAGCAGCTAAATCTCCGTCTCCTGTCGCATCTATATATACTTTACCTTTAAAAGCCACCAAACCTGCCTTGTTCGAAACAATGATCGCATCAATAGTATCATCCGACGACATCTCGACCGCCGCTAACCGAGAAAAGAACAATACTTTAGCTCCAGATTCCGTTACCATCCGATCATAAATGGACATCAGATATTCAGGATTGATACTCACCCAATCCAATTTATTTTCAGGTTCATGAGACACACCCTTCATCGATTCTCTAAAAATTTTCTCAGCAAGTCCTTTATATATAATCTTTTCACCATCGGAAAACGGACACCAAGCAGGAACCATTCCGGCTGTCCCCATTCCTCCCAACTGTCCCATCGCTTCTATTAGTAAAGTCTTTGCTCCTTCACGAGCCGCAGCAATAGCCGCCGTACATCCAGCCGGACCACCTCCAACAATGATTACATCCCATTGATCGTCCACCTTTATTTGGGAACGTTTCAATGTCAGACCTTTCTCTCGTTCTTCCGAAGCCGACTGTATTACCCCCGGCATAGCAGCCATCGCCATCACCGCTGCGGCTTGTTTAACAAAGTTTCTTCTGTTAGTCATAATAATTGCTTTTTTTAGAAAAAGAAAGGCATTTTATTTTTTAATATATAAAATGCCTTCTACAACTTATCTGTTATATTTAATAATTCGGATTCTGTTTCATATTGGTATTTATCTGAATTTCAGTTGTTGGTATAGGCCATAAATATTGACGATCATCCCACTTTTTCTCTGCAATAGAAGCAATTTTACCTGCAGCTTCTAATTTAGAAAAATCAGCCAAACCATTTTCATCAATATCCGGGGCAAAAGGCCAAAACCAATCACCTTGACTAACAACCTTTTCTATTAATAATGAGGCCGGATACAACATCATATAAACCTTCTTACTCATTACTTTGTCCATCAACTTCCAACGCATCAAATCCATATAACGCAGCCCTTCATTAGCAAACTCCATACGTCTTTCCATGCGTAATTGACTTCTTAATGTTTGCTGATCCATAGATGTAAAAGCCGGATACTGATCCACAGCTGATTTATCGACGCCATAAGCTCTTGCACGCACCTCATTCATAGCATCCAAAACAGACTGATCTATCTGATTTAATTCAATTTTTGCTTCTGCATACATTAACAGAACATCAGCATAACGCATAATGATTTTATCTGGATCAATCTTGTTTGCATTTTCCAAACATGTTTCATCCATACCTTTCTTCCAAACCAATCCATTATAAGAAGCATACTGAGCAACAGCACGAGTATCATTATTCTTAATCATCTGTCCTGTCTTATAATTCATAACCTCCAATGCTTCTGGATGTGGATTAAATTCAATACCCATAAAATTCTCTCCAAACGGGACAATTGTCATGCTCAAACGTGGATCACGATTCTTAAAGGGGTCATGTGGATCAAACAAAGGAGATTCGTCAATCGGAAGTCCATCTGTGCAAACATACGAAGCAAACAAATCCCAAGTCGGATTCGGAACCGCATATCCTCCATGATTTCTCGGCAGCCAACCATGTACATCCATCACAAGATTATATTCTATTGATCGTGGAATTAAAAAAATAGATTCTTCTGCATTCTTGGTTGTAGTCAAAAACAAATCTCCATAATCTTTATGCAAAGAATAAACATTCAAATCCATAACAGCCTTAGTCGCTGCAACAACCACATCATAATCACCCATATAAAGAGCATAACGGGCTTTCATAGCCAATGCTGCTCCCTTTGTGGCTCTTTTAATACCTGAATATGTTGTTGGCAAGGCATTTGCAGCTGCATCAAATTCGTCATAAACAAACTGTTTCACAGTTGCTAAATCCGTACGTCCCATTGACATACCTTTATCAATATCAACATCATCTACCACTAATGGAACATCACCATATTTAGAAGACATTTTTGCATACGCACATGCTCTATGAAAACGAGCCTCAGCAACATAAGCATTAATTTTCGACTCCATTGCACCAGCTTCAATAGCTCGATCCGCCTTTAATATAATACTGTTAGCACGTGATACAACCTTATACTGCTTGGACCACAAATCTTTTACCTTATCTGTTTGCCCATTCAATGTTGCATTTTGAAAAGGTGTCAAATTTTCACGATAAATCTTATCGTCAGACCAATCGGTATTACCTTCTTCATCCAACGGCCAAAATGTATCTCTATACAATTCATTAACAGCCATTTCTATTTCAGTTTCATTTGAATACCAATTTTCAGTTGAACCATTAGACAATGGGTTTAAATCCAAATCATGGCATGCAGAAAACAACGTTACTCCACTGAATAAATAAACTATAATATTATTTCGTTTCATAATCTTTCCTTTTTAAAAGTTAACCGATACCCCTAACAACACCGATGTAGTAATAGGATAACCATTAGTACTGACTTCCGGATCCCATCCATGCGGATACTTGCTTAAACAGAATAAATCGTTACCAGACACATAGAACCTAACAGATTCCATACTTATTTTCTTTGTCAATACAGAAGGAAGTGTGTATCCTAATGTTAAGTTTTTCATTCTTAAATATCTCCCATTAAACATCCAAAAATCAGACATCGCCATATTAGAATCAATATTATTACGAGTCAAACGAGGATATATTGCTTTCGCATTTTCAGCATCAGTATTGTTCACACTCCAATAATTACCTTCCAAAATAGAAGGGAAGCCACACCAGTTATTTCTCAAACCTTCTATCATATTACTATTAATACGAACATTTTGACTTCCCACACCTTGGAACATCATAGCCAAATCAAAGCCTTTATATGATGCAGCAAAATTGACACCAAATGTATAACGGGGTAATGACCCTCCTAAACAGACACGGTCATATTCCGAAGAAATTTTACCATCAGGTACACCATCCGGACCAGAAATATCTTTATACTTGATATCACCAACTTTTACATTATTATTCAATTTAGGCGAATTATCAACATCTTCTTGAGTCAAAAAGAGTCCATCGCTCAAATAGCCATACCACTCATTAAACTCACTACCTTTCATTTTCACTTTTTCACCTAAAAATTCCGTACCACCTAAATCACCCATCTTTGACACGAAGTCAGAAAGGTTAGCAGAAACAGAATAACTAAAATCCCCCACTTGGTCTCGCCATCCCAATTCAATATCATAACCTGTAGTTTCCATATTCCCAGTATTCACAAACGGATTATCATATCCTATAAATTTAGGAATTTCCAAAGCCAACAAAATGTCTTTCGTTTTCTTTTTATAGAAATCGAAATTAAAATGCAAACGGCTATCCAAGAAATTTGCATCCAAACCAATGTCCCAAGTCTCTGTTGTTTCCCAAGAAATATTACGAACTGCATAATATTGCTGAGCAGCAGTCAATAAAGAACTCACTGAGTTTCCATTGTAAAATAGACCAGAACCAAAGTTTAAAGCTGACTGATATGGATAATAATTTTGTTTATTATTATCATCAATTCGTGTAATACGTTCATTACCTAATGTACCCCAAGAACCTCTTAATTTCAAATATGACAACCAATTCCAATTTAAATCTTGCATAAACTTCTCTTCACTCATAACCCAACCAGCAGAAAAAAGAAGGGAAATTTGCCCATCTACTATCCGGAGCAAAACGAGAAGAGCCATCACGACGGAAATTTACCTGCAATAAATAACGATTGGCATAACTATAAGTGATTCGTCCAAAAAAAGAACGATAAGCGTACTCTTCTGCATTACCACCATTATCTCTCAAATTTTCAGGTCCCAAATCCAAATAAGGGAAATTTGTCAATTCATACTGATCACGAGATGCACTCAAATTTTCCCAAAAAGCATAATAATCTTCATAACCAATCATTGCTGAAAGATCATGGCAACCGAACGATTTATTGTAATTTGCAAAAAATTGTGTAGTTACATCATAATCATCATTTCTATTTTCAGTCAATTTTGTCGTTCTATAACCAGCCATATAACCTTTCACTGTAGTTGGATCATTGGCATAGGTATAAGGTACTTGTTTTACAAAACTTTTCACCTTATTAAAATTATATGTCGGTGCTATAACTCCTGATATTTTTAATCCTTCAATCGGAGTTATATCAATAGCAGCCTTACCTCCTAAACGATTATGCCATGAAGTTTTTAACCCACCATCTGTTATCATTGCCAATGGATTTTCTCCATCTTTGACATCTCCCCACAATCCATTACTCCAACGAACTGCATAAATTGGAGCTGTTGCACGAAAATTCAATTCCATCGGATTCGTATGTGGTTCTTCCGATTTTGAACGTTTATAATTTACATCTAAATGAGCTTCAAGCCATTTATTTATTTTAAAATCATTATTGATACGAATCATATAACGCTCATATCCTCTATTTTCATAAAGACCATCTGTCTTGTCATATCGGAAAGAGGCTTTCGTTTTCACAACTTTGCTACCTCCAGCAATATTAATCGAATGAGTCTGACGTGGAGCAGAACTTTTCAAAATTGCATCCTGCCAATCCACTATAGGATAAGCATCTGGATTTGTTGCATTATTTTTCACCCAATTATTCACTTGGTCTTCAGAATAAGCCTGATACCAACCACCTGAATTATTATCATTAAAACGCGTTTCATTTATCATTTCCAAGTATCGCTGAGCACCAACATATTCTGGTAATTTAGTCGGCATTTCCCAACCATATTCGAAATTATAGTTTAGGGATAAATCATCCTGTTTTGCACGTTTTGTCGTGATTACAATCACACCAGCTGCAGCACGTGAACCGTAAATTGAAGCAGATGCCGCATCTTTCAAAACGGACATACTCTCTACATCTTCTGGATTCACTTGATTAATATCCCCTGGAATTCCATCTACAATCACTAAAGGGCTTGTCTCACCAATAGTCGTCACACCTCGAATTTGTATACTAGCAGTTGCTCCAGGAGCACTATTATCACGTGTTACTGTGACACCAGAAGCAGCACCTTGTAAGGCTGTAGATAATTGAGTCGTTTTGCGGGCAGCCAAATCATCACCTTTAACAGCAGCAACAGCACCTGTCAAATCTTTTTTCTTCATGGTTCCATAACCGACAACAACCACTTCATCCAGCATTTCAGAATCTTCTTTCAAACTGATCGCCAAATCTGTTTTATTGCCAACAACTATTTCGCTTGTAGTATATCCTATATAAGAAACTACTAATGTTGCACCTTATGGTGCAACATTAATGTGGGAGAACCTCCCTTCGATATCGGTAACGGTACCGTTTGTCGTACCTTTTTCAACAACGTTTGCACCAATAATTGGTTCACCGTTTACATCTTTAATAATACCGGTAATCGCTTTTTTGATTCTGTTGTACACTGGGCACGGAAGAAACAGAGGACGAAGCTGTCTTTATCAATACTTGTCGATCTATAATTTGATAATCGTAACCGGTATTTTTCAGTACTTGAGCCAGCGCTTCATCCAAAGTCGCATCTTTTACATTGATGCTCGCCTTTTTATTTACATTCACTTTGTTGTCATTGAAAAAGAATGTAAATTCACTATTGTTTTCAATGTCTTTCAAAATCTCAATGATACTGCTATTCTGCTTATTCATGGATAATTTATAACCCTGCGCATAAGTTGAAGCAGATATACAGCAAGCGACACCTAAAGAAAATAAGGTCGTGAGTTTCATGATACGCTTAGTTTTTTTTAATAATGGGACACAAAGTGCCCGTTCATTACTTTTTTTCATAACTTTGTAATGTTTTTGATGAATATTAGCATGCCCATTCCACGGTTTGAATATTTAAGTATGGACATGTAGTCGAAATCTCGAACTGGAGGGTGTTTGCCGACATCCTCCAATTTTTTAGGTTAACAAATATCCTTTCTCATAGGCATTTTTCAGATTTTAATATTATACTATTATTTCAAAATTAATCTTTTTATAATAAATACACATAAAAAATCTTTTCCCCCTATTCTTATTGCAATAAATTAGAAAAAAATTATTGCAAGTTCATGACTAACGGGTCAAACTATAATTACCATCCTCTATTTCTTTATATTTTAATGGAGAAGACAGTTGAATCAACATCAGTATCTTTTCTAGCGACTCATCCCTCACTTTGAAAGTGAACCGGTATTTATCAGCCAGATCCTTTTGGCACATCACCTTTCTGCCGTACCACTGTTCGAGACGCGGGATGATCATGGAAAGTTTTTCGTTTTCGAAGCTCAGCATCTTTTGTTTGCGCCAAGCGGTGTATTTGTCGGCATCCACAATCTGTTTGGAAATCTTGCCGGTTTGCCGGTCCACCAAGATCTTTTCGTCGGGAGAGACGAAGTATTCTTTCATTTGGTTTGTTTCCTTATTCTCCACACTTACTTTGATCTTGCCATTCAGGAGAATCGCTTCCATCTTATTTTCCATGTTGTAACTGAACAATTCGAACGCAGTCCCCAACGCCTCCACACTCATATCCTCCGTATGAACAATAAAAGGTTTTTCGCGATTCTTCGCCACATCGAAAAAGGCTTGCCCGTCCAATCTTATCTCACGCGTCTTACCGGAAAAACTGGCAGGATAGGTTAAGCGGCTGCCCGGTCCCATCTGCACTTTCGTTCCATCTGGTAAAGAGACAGATTCCATATTTTGGATACCGGAACTTACAACATACATTGGGACATTCGCCTTGTCCTGCAACGCAAAATAAACAGTCCCTGCCACACCCAATACCAATAAGATGGAGGCGACCATACTATATATCTTATAAAATACAACATTCCGTCCTTCATCATGTTGCCAGACTTCCTTACAAATATTCCGCCAGATAGACGGCTCGTCCGGACGATCGCTTTCCACTGCATCCGGAGCATTATTCCATTGCCGCTCCATTTCTTTTGTCACCCGGCGAGAAGATTGCAAGGCTATGCGCTCTTCTTCGGTCAGCGCATCTTGCATTAGTTTCTTTAGTATATATTTTTGTCTTTGTATTCCATTTCAATTGCTTTACATATATAAATACACACAAGTTACTTCTTTCCCTACCCAGTCCGGGAAAAAACAGATTATTTTAGCACCTGACAGTACAAATTTCCAAAAAAATATGACAATATCCCCTCTAAAACTAACATCTCAACTAATAAACTGATTTTTAGCAAAATGCAACGACAACCAGTTTATTAAAAAATATTACCCTTGCGGGTAATTTGAATTAGAAGGGGTAGAAAATCGAATTAGATGCGGTAATAGTTTCGATTTGAACCCATCACTTTTTTAGATATTAGATAAATGATAATAAGAGATAGGAGACAGAATACATTCAATCAGATAAAGAGAAGAAGCAGTGTGATATTCTTCTTCAAGTACTTGAGGGCTTCGCTGATTTGATTTTCGACCGTTTTCTCTGAAATATTCAATAGGATAGCTATTTCTTTGTAGCTCTTTTGTTCCTTACGGCTCAAGTTAAAAATCTCACGGCGGCGCGGTGGCAATTCATCGATCAGGCGATCTATATATTCTTGGAGATTATGAGCATCAATTTCTTCTTCCACATCATACGGTTCTTCCAATGCGGCAAGAACCGTGACTTTGTAGAAATCTTCATTCACATTTTTGCGATGCCGGTTAAAGATCAGATTCCGGGTGATAATAAACAGCAAACCTTTAAAATGGTCATCTTCACGAAGAAATTCACGCGTTTCCCATATTTTGATAAAGACTTCCTGTACTACTTCTTCGGCAGCATCGGCACTGGTCAAATAGAGGCGACTGAAATTATAGACCTGTTTCCAGTATTGTTTATACAGAGCAGTAAATGCGTCTTTGCTACCCTGCTTCAACAATAATATCAGTTTCCGCTCTTCCATATTCTTTTAAATAAGATACAAATGTAACAAATAAATTGAGAATTGAAACTTGAAAATTCGGAAGTGCTTTCTTCTTCATTTTTCATTTTCAATTCTTAATTTATTTAGTGGTTCGTTCCTTCAAACAAATCATGATCTTCCTTTTTCTGAGAGCTCTTGGCCTTGAAGTTATTGAACGTATAACTGAGCGTAAGCGTAATAAGCGGATAGCTGGGACGGATTCGTGTGATGGACTGCAGGTCGGATGTGATGATCTTACTTACATACCGGGCAGAATTGAAAACATCCCGGAAAGAAAGCGTAGCCGACAACCGACGGTTCATCAACTGCTGGCGAACGGCGAGATTCACATACCAGAAAGCATCCGTACGCCCTTGGGTTGTAACGGACGGACCGACAAAATTGCCGTCCACCTGGATACGGGTATATTTAAAGACATCGAAAGAGTTGTTCCACATGACATCGTAGTTCGTACTTGTCTCTTTTTCACTGCCGGTTTTATACCGGTTCTTTACCTTATAATGATACAGGCTGCCGTTCAGGTTCATATTCCACCAGCGGGTAAGCTGTACCTGTCCGCTCAATTCGATACCGGTCGAATAGTCGTGTCCGACATTCGCCATCGAATCCAGTGTCACACCAGCCTCATAGGGGACACGCAAACGCTCGATCTTATCCTTGCGGTTCCGGTGAAACACTGTAGCTGAAACCGTATGTTCACCGATATTCTTCTTATAATTCAACTCGAAAGAATTGATATATTCCGAACGGATATCCGGATTACCGATCTCGGCCGAATAAAAATCCCGATAGGTGATATACGGCTCCATGAAAAAGAGTTCCGGACGAGTGATACGGCGCGAATAAGAAACCAATAGCTTATGTTCCTTCGGAAACGTATAGCCCAAATGAAGAGAAGGGAAAAACTCGAACTTATTATATGTACGATCCTTGCCCGGAATCGAGCTTCGCAGGACACGATGCGTATGCTCTCCCCGCACACCCGCCTGAAAATCGAATGATTTATAGCTGTCGGCAACGATTGCATAAACCGAATTGATGCCATGCTGGAAATAGAATGTGTTATAGATATCGTCCCGGTTATAAAACTCTTTCTTTACCGGGTCCCAGAAATGCATCGTGTAGTCGCCGTCTTCCAAATAAGAGAAATATTGGTAACCGCCTTCGATCCGTCCCGTCTTGCTGTAAGGATAAATATAGTCCAGGTTACCCCGTACCGTCCAGCGATGCTCATCTTCCCAAGCACGATGTCCCTTTTCACGCTCGTTATTCTTATTAAAAAGGTCACTCTGGAAATATTCCATCGCATTACCTCCGTATTTCAGATAGAAACTGCCCATCAACTGATGCCCCTTATCGTCGAATTTATGATCGAAACCGATTGTTCCCTGGAAATAGGTTTCATGCAGATCGTAATCGTCACGACTATAATAATCGCCTTCACCGAAAGTAGCCCCGCCTGCCAGGCGTTTTTCCTTATAATCCAGATCACCGTTGCGCGTACGCCCGCCATAACCGCCTTCAAAGTCGGCATTCAACGTCGTATGGGGCAATGTGTACATCCACCCTGCCTTCATCGAATAGTTGAAATTGTTGCTTTTACGCGGTCCGTTGGAATGGGAGGTCGTTGCCGTGTCTGAGATAATAGTCGTTTTCTCCTGATCGAAATCGCTCTTGCGCAGGCGGTCACTCCACACACCGCCCAAATACCAACGCGATGCCTTGTTCTGCTGAGACACCAGAAAATCCACCCCGCGCGAAAGGACCGTACTTCCCGTCAGGTTCACCATACCGCTAAAACCATGCTGGGCGTGTTTCTTTGTTACGATATTGATAATCCCTACATCTCCTCCCGTATCGTGACGGGCCGAAGGGGTGGTGATGATTTCTATATTCTCGATATGCCCTGCAGGGATCTGCTCCAAAGCCTGCGTACCGCTGAACACGCTCGGTTTGCCATCTACATAGACCGTGAAACCGGTACTTCCACGAAAACTGACTTCACCTTCGGCATCCACACGTATGGAGGGGGTATTCTCCAGGATATCGACAGCCGATCCGCCTCCGGCAAGCAAGTTTGAAGAGGCTTCGATTACTTTCTTGTCCAATTTATAAATCACTTGCTTTTTCTGTGCTACGACTTCGACTTCCGCTAATCCCACCTCCAAAGGTTTCATCGCAATCGTTCCCAAATCTACCGCTTTCGAAACCGCATCCAAAACAATACCGGGACGGTTATACAGATCGTAACCGACCAGGCGCACCAAAAGGTTATACTTTCCATCTTTCACATCGGCTATGCGAAACGTACCGTCACGATCGGGTAAAGCATGAAACACTGGATTAACATCTCCTTCACGAAAAAGGAGGACATCAGCAAAATCAATCGGTTGGTTGTTATTGGCATCGACTATTTTCCCTTTTATACGGAAACCAGGGGCCGCCACGGCCGAATAGCTAATACACAATAAGGTCAACAAGAGACAAAAACACTTCTTCATTTCCTACATTGGTTTGTTAACAACGCCACGAAGATAGGATTTTCGTACGAAAGAAATCGTATATTTGCATATATAAATCACCATTTAGCAGGGCATCAGCAAGAAAAATCATCATCATTGGAGCAACTTCAGGCATCGGATACGAGATCACTCAACTGTACCGCAAGCAGGGATGGAGGATCGGGATTGCCGGACGGCGGACGGAATTGCTCGCAAAAATCCGGTCAGAAGCACCTGACCAGATCGAAACGGCACAAATAGACGTAACTTGCCCGGACGCCCCGGAAAAGTTAGCGGAATTAATCGATAGAGTCGGCGGAATGGATGTATTCTTGCTTAGTTCCGGAATCGGCAGCCAGAACCGGAACCTAAATTCCGATATTGAATTGTCTACCGTCCAAACAAATACAGTCGGTTTCACCCAAATGGTCATTTCCGCATACGATTACTTCAAAAAACATGGTAGCGGCCAATTAGCCGTGATCAGTTCCATCGCCGGGACAAAGGGATTGGGAGCCGCTCCTCCTATTCCGCAACCAAGCGCTACCAGAATACTTATATCGAAGCACTTGACCAACTGGCACAGATGGAAAAACTCCCGATCGTATTCACGGATATCCGCCCCGGATTTGTAAAGACCGATCTGTTGAAAAACGATAAATACCCGATGCTGATGTCCCCGCAATATGTTGCCCGAAAAATAGTAAAGGCGATCGAACGGAAGAAACGACGCACCGTAATCGACTGGAAATATGCCGTTTTAGTATTTTTCTGGAAGTTGATTCCCAGCTTCGTATGTAGGCGGTTGCCCATTCACAATTAGCATTTGTATATCATCCTTGGCAATCCCTACCTTTGTGCCCAAATTTATAACTATGCACAAATAAACGATGGGATTATTCATTAAAAAAGCCTTTGGAGGCCCTGCAGGCCGAAGCCAATCAAACAGGAAGTAAATCATTAAAACGGGTATTAGGCCCCTGGAGCCTGGTCGCACTCGGCGTAGGAGTCATTATCGGAGCCGGCCTTTTCTCCATCACCGGAACAGTCGCCGCCGGATATACAGGACCGGCCATTACACTTTCCTTTGCCATTGCCGCACTGGGATGCTGCTTCGCCGGACTTTGTTATGCAGAGTTTGCTTCGATGATCCCGGTTGCCGGAAGTGCCTATACATACTCATACGCGACGATGGGCGAACTCATCGCCTGGATTATCGGGTGGGACCTGGTACTGGAATACACCGTAGCCGCAACCACGGTAAGCATCAGTTGGAGCCGCTATCTGGTCGTCTTTTTGGAAGGGCTCGGGATCAACCTTCCGACAGCATTCACCGCCTGTCCCTGGGATGGTGGAGTCGTAAATATCCCCGCCTTCCTTATCGTCGTGCTGATGAGCCTCTTCCTGATACGGGGTACGGAAGGAAGTTCTATCTTTAACGGAATCATCGTCTTCCTGAAAGTGTCGGTCGTCCTGATATTCGTCTTTTTAGGATGGAAATATATCAATACGGACAATTACGTACCTTATATTCCGGCAAACACCGGTACACTGGGCGAATACGGGTTATCGGGTGTCCTACGCGGAGCGGCCATCGTATTCTTCGCTTTCTTAGGTTTCGATGCTGTCAGTACGGCTGCCCAGGAAGCCAAGAACCCCAAAAAGAGATATGCCGATCGGAATCCTCGTCTCATTGCTCGTTTGTACCATATTATACATGCTGTTCGCCCACGTCATGACGGGCGTAGCCCATTATTCCGAATTTGGCGGCCAACAGGGAATCGCTCCCGTGGCAATTGCGATCGAACATATGGGAGAAGTAGATGCTTCGGGCGTGCTTCATCCGGATTACCCTTGGATGAACAAGGCAATCGTCCTTGCCATCCTATTCGGATATTGCTCCGTCATCATGGTGACGCTGCTGGGACAGAGCCGCGTTTTCCTCAGCATGAGCCACGACGGTCTATTACCTCCGTTCTTTTCACATATCAATGAAAAGTTCAGAACACCCGCCCGCAGCAATCTGCTGTTCATGGTGCTCGTCGGTCTGCTGGCAGCTTTCGTTCCGGCACGCCTGGCCGGTGAAATGACCAGTATCGGAACCCTTTTCGCCTTCACCCTGGTTTGTGCCGGTGTGCTTGTGGTCAGAAAGACAATGCCCGATGTGCATCGCGCCTTCAAGACTCCGTTGGTTCCGTTCGTTCCGGTTGCCGGGATCATCACTTGTCTGTGCATGATGCTTTTCCTTCCGGCCGATACCTGGATACGGCTGGTGCTATGGATGCTGATCGGGCTGGATATTTATGCGTGCTACGGCATCAAGCATAGCAAACTGGAATACAATCAGGCGAACCGCCACGGTCAGCTGGCTCTGAATATGATCGGGATCGTCCTTGCCATCCTTTGTGTGATCACGGGACTCTGGCATCAGCAAACCGTTGGTTGGGAAGAAAGTAAAGTCCTGCTGATCATCTCTTTTGTTTTCGCTTTTACGCATCTGGGCTTTTACATGGTCCGGATATGGAAACAAACAACAAAGGTTTTTAATCATTTTTATACGAACCCGAACAGACGTTGTTTGTATAATAACAAAAAGATAATTAAATTTGCAGAAATGGTTCTACAGTGTAGAACTTACATTAATCAAACAAACTATTCCTAAGTTTAAGGTATTAGTCTACTTCAGTTTGTTTTCATATGAACTGATTTGGTATAACCTCATCTACATGTGAATGTGGATGAGGTTTTTTCATCATAATCTGTGAACCACCTTCACCGATCACGGAATAGTGAAGCCCAATCGGCTGCTTGAATAAAAAAAAATCCATATAACCAGCTTTTGAAGCTAACTATATGGACTATCTGTATGTACGCAGGATGAGACTTGAACTCACACGCCGTAACCGGCACTACCCCCTCAAAGTAGCGTGTCTACCAATTCCACCACCTGCGCGAGAAAAGGTGCCCAGAACAGGACTCGAACCTGCATGCCTCTCGACACACGCACCTGAAACGTGCGCGTCTACCAATTCCGCCACCTGGGCCTTTCTTCAGTACATTAAAAAGCGGCCTCATACCGCGTCTGTTACCGATTGGAGCGGAAGACGGGACTCGAACCCGCGACCCTAACCTTGGCAAGGTTATGCTCTACCAACTGAGCTACTTCCGCGATAACGGGTGCAAAGATAGAGGTATTTTTTATTTTCCAAAACCTGACTGCACTTTTTTGTACTATTTTTACAGCCTGCACCCGCTCAAAATTATATCTTACTTTAATCCAGTCGCTTCCATCCACATGTTTGCCATCAGCTGGCGACCGGGTAAATCGGGATGCACACCGTCATTCGACCAATAACGTGCCGGAGCCAGCTTCACCGCTGCATCGAAACCCGATTGGAAGGGAACGAATATGGTATTGAATTCTTCCGACAGTTTACGGGCAGACTTGCGGAATTCATCGAACATCGGATACCATTTGGAATCTTCTATAGCCGCCCCGTCACGCAAAGTGAAGGGTTCGCAAAGGACTATTTGCGTATTCGGGAGTTTCTCTTTCGTATATTTCAACAAAGCACGCAGATCGTTTTCGTATGTCTCGACCGTTCCTTTATAACCATGCGTCAACGTATGCCAATAATCATTCACACCGATCAGGATGCTCAGGACATCCGGCTGGAAAGCAAGACAGTCGATCTCCCAGCGTTCACGAAGTTGATAGACTTTATTGCCGCTGATGCCGCGATTGTAAATCTTCGGCTGCAAAGCCGCTTTCCCCTCCAACAACTGCGTAGCGGTAAAGAGCACATAGCCACTACCGAATTGTTCCATCGTATTGCAACGGTTACTATTCCTGTCGCGACCGCAGTCCGTGATGGAATCTCCCTGGAACAGGATCACACAATCCTTTTTCAGATTAATCTTCGGAGCATGTACGGATGTATTTTCTTTAACAGCGGCTTTTGCGATCTCCGGGATCATCAGGGCACTGAACCCTGCCAACGCTCCCTTTTTAAGGAAGTCTCTTCTGGAATTCTTCATGGATAGAAATAAGTTTATTTTATTACATTGATTGAATTGAATACAAAGATAGAAACTTTACAAAAAACGTATCTTTGTTTCTTCATATTTTCAAAAAGAATAATTTGCCATGTTTAGTAAAATAGTAGCGATAGAGCCGGTCAGTTTGATCCCGTCTGCAGAAGAAGCATTGCACACGTTTGCAAATGAAGTAGTGATGTACCCCGATATTCCGGCGGATGACGAGGAGATCGTCCGTCGCATCGGCGATGCCGACGCGGTGCTGCTGAGTTATACTTCGAGTATCCGCCGCGAGGTAATGGAAAGATGTCCCAATATCAAATACATCGGCATGTGCTGTTCGCTTTACTCACCGGAAAGCGCCAACGTCGATATCATTTATGCCAACGAGCACGGTATCAAGGTCACAGGTATCCGGGATTATGGAGACGAAGGAGTAGTCGAATATGTCATCAGCGAACTGGTACGCTCCTTCCACGGGTTCGGCCAGCCGGCCTGGGAAGGCGAGGTTCGTGAGATTACCGGGCTGAAAGCCGGTATCATCGGTTTGGGCAAGTCAGGCGGCATGATTGCCGATGCACTCCGGTTCTTCGGTGCGGAAATAGCTTATTTTGCCCGTAGCGAAAAGGAATGGGCTCGTGAGAAAGGGTACCGTTTCCTTCCGTTAGACCAACTGCTTGAGCAAAGCGAAGCCGTCTTCTGTTGCCTGAACAAAAACACCGTCCTGCTGCACGAGGCCGAATTCCGGAAGTTGGGTGATAAGAAGATACTGTTCAACACAGGACTGTCTCCCGCCTGGGACGAGGAACCGTTCGTCAAATGGTTATCGGGCAATAACCTTTGTTTTTGCGATACCGTCGGCGCCTTGGGAGGTGCTCACCTTTTGGAGCATCCGCATGTACGATGCGTACAGGCCTCGACAGGCCGCACCCGCCAAGCGTTCGACCGTCTGAGCGAAAAGGTACTGGCCAATCTTTCAGAATACAACGGGTGAAACGATATTAAGCAGGGTGTTCACAACCGACCATCCTGCTATCTCGGCCGTCTCACTGTACACATCCACGACGGCATGTACCTGGTCGTTCCTGATCTCCACCCGCTGGGTGTCCCCCTTAAATCCGGGAGTCGACTGTATGGTCACCTGCATGGCTTCCGGACCGACAGAGGCACGTGAGGCGGCTACCGTGACATTCACTTTCGTAGGGAACAGGCGGATGGCTTCCACCGCATTGCCGGTAAACACGACTTTCTGTTCTTTCTGCAAAGCCTCCTCATAGACCGGTGTTCCTTTTAAGGCATCAGGTCCCTTTTCATTGTAGAAACGGGCAGTCGCCTTCCCATCAAGGCTGCTGTGCGCAAGACATCGAACCCTCCGGTAGCTCCCGAAGCGATATAGATACGTGTCCCGTTCTCCTTGGCCGTTTCGCATACTTCCCGGTAAAACGCATCATCGGCCAGCGCACCGATCGAAAGGGTCACGATAGAAGTCCCGTTCTTCAACGCCGGAACGGCGAACTCCCGAAGAGCGGCCGGAGAAGCCGTCTCCACCAGTATATCGGGTTTCAAGGCCAGCAACTCATCCGCCGTAGTACAGACGGCACAGCTTTTCCCTGCCTCTGCCATCCGACCGGCAATACGTTCCGCCTTGGCTACCGTACGCGAATAGACTCCCACCAACTCATATTCGGGCAACAACCCTTTGACGACAGCTTCCGAAACGATTCCGGCAAGCCGTCCGCATCCTGCTATTACAAATGTTTTCATGTTTACAAAAGTACATAACTACTTCCGATTTCCATGCTTGACCATGAAAGAAAAGGGAAACAAACTACTCAAACACAACAAAGCAGTCATTAAAATTGATAGCCACCTTCTCGAACTGATTAACAAGTGCCATGCCTATATTGCCTGCGTATGGCACAAGTTTATCGCCTTCAATCGTCACTACCATATCTCGGAATTCCAAGCTCCTTCCGCCAAAAGAGAGCGCCCCAAAAAACTCTGATAATCCAACTCTTTTTCATCTTGAAAATGTCTTTTATATATGATTATGGCAAATATAGGGGAAACGTAAATCGTAAGGGACTGTTTGCGTTAAAAACAGGAACTCCACTGGATTATAATCAGAAACAGTGCATAAAATCTCCTCAAACAAGGCAGATAAACAGCTCTACATCCCCGTTTCGGTTTCACGTAGACCCGGGTCTCCACCTCCTCCACACCCGGATCTCCCATACCCTTCCACCCGGGTCTGAAGAAACTTTTCAAGTTGTTTTCACCAAAAAAGTAGCTTGTCTTCATGAAAAAACGAGCCTTTTTATGCTGTTTTGTGTCAACTTCGGGACACATCATGAATTTGATAGAAGGCTGATATATAATAATTTATTGTTTTTCCCCATGATGGTTATGATAGATGAATGATAGTTGAAAACAGGAACTATCATAGAATAACAAACTGTTATACAGTCATATAAATTCAACTATGATAGTATGACAGTTGTTTTGCGAAAAAACTTTTATACCATATATACCTTTCTCGTTCAACGCCTTGAATGCCACTTTTGCAGGTATCCCCTCTATCAAATTACCTCCTTCCGGAAAAAAGGTCAGTTTAGCAACTCGCGTATCCGCGAGGTACGGAGGAATCATATCCTTTATTTGCTATAGTCTTTACGATACGTATCTTCTTAGGATAAAAAGGACGGATAGTATCGTCCAAAAAGGAGAATCTGGTATAGGCATGGATACGGTAATCTTCCAGGATTCAGCTCCTTATCTATATAAATGTGACCGTCAGCAATGCCGGCTTGTACCGGATATTTTTCTTGCCAGACAATGCTGTCCTTCTTATCAAGCATTTCAACAAACTTGGTATTGTGCACCAACATTGGTGCAATCGGCAAAAAGCACCAATCCCACAACCCCCATAATCCAACACTTTTTCATCTTCTTCCCTTCTTATATCTTGGCAACTAATTCCCGGAAGAGAATGGTCATGACCGCTGCCGCTTGATTGGCGGCGACAATCACATCGGCCCCGTCATTGACGAAATCATCGGCAAAATGATAGCCTTCATTTGTAATCACGGACATACCGAATACACGCAAACCGGCATGACGAGCCACGATTACCTCCGGAACCGTACTCATTCCGATCGCGTCGCCTCCGACTCTGCCGTAGAAAGCATACTCAGCCGGAGTTTCGAAAGAAGGACCTGTCAGTCCGACATATACGCCCTTCTTCAATGAGATACCGTGGGACGCGGCAATTTCTTCGACAAGCCCAATAAACTCCCGGTCATACGCGCGCGTCATATCCGGGAAACGGGTTCCGAACTGTTCGTCATTCGGACCGATCAGCGGATTAGGGATCATATTGATGTGATCGCGTATGATCATCAGGTCACCGACTTTGAAACTCGTATTGATACCGCCTGCGGCATTGGAAACCAACAGATTCTTAATACCCAAGAGCTTCATCACCCGGACGGGGAAGGTCACTTGCTGCATGGTATAGCCCTCATAATAATGGAAACGTCCCTGCATGGCAAGCACCGGCTTCCCTCCTAACCTGCCGCAGATGAAGTTTCCTTTATGTCCTGCGGCTGTCGAATGCATAAAATGCGGAATCTCACTATAGGGAATAACCACAGCTTCTTCGATCTGGTCGGCAAGGGACCCCAAGCCGCTGCCTAAGATAATAGCGGTTTCCGGATTACCAGTAATACGAGACGACAGGTAACCAACCGCTTCCCGATAAATAGTATTGTCATTTGTATTCATATACATTCAAATTAATTGTTCAACGTCACAAAAGAATAGGTTTCATGTCGAGGGAACTTCGGTTTTCTCGCCTACGGTTCTCTTACCAACTTATAGGCAAGTTCGGCTGTATGCTCCATAATCTCCTCCTCGCCCGGAACCTTTTTGTCTTGCATCAGGATTTTACCATCACAGATAACGGTATCGATACAACTGCCGTTTGCTGCATACACGAGATTGGAGACAAAGTTATGATTCGGGGTAAAAGCCGGGATATCCAAATCGACCAGACAGAGATCCGCCAGATAGCCTTCGGCAATCCGTCCGGCTTTCAGTCCGATAGCCAAAGCACCGGCTTCCGTCGCCGCCTGGAATATTTCACTGGCTGGAATCGCCTCCGGGTCTTTCCGCCAGGCCTTGCCTAAAAGCGAAGCAAGTTTCATCGCCTCGATCATATCCAGATTATTGGAAGAAGAACAACCGTCAGTACCCAAAGCGACAGTAACACCGGCCTTTCGCATCTCACAAAATTTGAATTGAATGCCGGAGGCCAGCTTCATATTGGATGCCGGATTATGCACTACTTTCACTCCGTGATCCGCCAGCATACGAATCTCGTCATCATCGACATAGATACCGTGCGCAATGATCAGACGTGGGGATAATATGCCTAATTTATATAAATAACGTACAGGAGTAAAGCCGAACTGTTTGATTGAGTTTCTGACTTCGCCTTCCGTCTCTGCCAAATGCAGATGAATCGGGACGGAATGCTCGGCAGCAAAACCATGTATCCACTGTAACAGTTCGCCAGACACGGTATAAATGGCATGGGGACCGACCGCATACCGTATGCGCTTGCTATAGTTTTCCACATCGACAACAAGTTTCTCGTTTTCACGCTTGCTCTTTTCTGCCAATTCTGGTTTGAAATGATCGAAACAGACGCCGGCAAGCAATGCACGCAGCCCCATTTCTTCGACAGCATCGGCCGTAGCCCGGAACTTATGATACATATCGAAAAACGTTGTCGTCCCGCTTTTTATCATTTCGAGACAAGCTAGCTTCGTTCCCCAATAAACATCCTCGCGCGTCAATTTCGCTTCATTCGGCCAGATCTTCTGCTCCAGCCAGGGCATCAACGGCATGTCATCGCCAAAACCACGGAAAAGCGTCATAGCGGCATGTGTATGCGCATTTACGAAACCAGGGATCAAGGCTTTACGCCTTCCGTCTATCACCTGATCCGCCTGTACCTGAAGATCCGTCCCTACCTGCCTGATCTCCTTTTTCTCTATATAGACATCAGTTACAGCACCATCCAATAAAGCGCCTTTTATCAATATGCTCATATAAACTTAGCTTTCATGTTCTTTATCTTTTCATTCCGAATACGCCCCAGCAAACCGGATAGTTTAGTCCGCTTGACAGCTGCGAAAGCGCAACTTTCCTTTATCTCGACTATGCCTAAATCGTCCTTTTCTAGTCCACCTTTCTGAAAGAGGAAGCCGACCACATCCTTCTTGCTCAATTTGTCCCGTTTCCCCCGATTGATCGTCAGTGTCACCCACTCGGAACGGACGGGCTTCTTTGCCACTTCCGGCAAGAAAAACTCATCCGGCTCGCGGGTGATATATTCAGGAATTGTCTCTTCCGCATTCAAGATCAGATAAGCAACCCCTTCCGCGTTCATACGAGCCGTACGTCCGTTACGATGCACGTACGCCTCTTCACTCACAGGAAGATGATAATGGATCACATTCTTCACTTCTGGAATATCAAGACCGCGAGAGGCCAAATCAGTAGAAATAAATACGGTAGCACTGCCGTTACGGAAATGCGACAAGGCACGTTCACGTTCCGGTTGCTCCATTCCTCCGTGGAAGTATTCGTTATCTACACCCATTTCGGTCAGATAGTTGCTCACCCGTTCTACCGTCTCCCGATAATTGCAGAAGATAAGGGCAGAACCACCTTTCAGTTCACCTAAAAGCTTGTACAAGGTTTCCAGCTTGTCCTTAACTGGAGACTTGACCACACGCAAAGCCAGCCCTTTCGACTCCTTCACTTCTTTCAAGAACGACAATCGTACCGGAGCTGTAATCCCGGTGAAAGCAGGAATATCGACTGCTGCCGTTGCCGAAGTCAGCACCCGGCGGCGCACGCCCTGGGAGATGTGCCAAAATCTCCTTCATTTCAGCAAGGAAGCCCAGTTCGAGCGATTTGTCAAACTCATCAAGGATCAGCGTACGCACACTGTCCAGATTGATATTACCCCGTTCCAGATGGTCGACGATACGCCCCGGCGTGCCGATCAGGACCGTCGGCGGATGTTCGAGACTCTTCTTCTCCGTGCGGATGGGATGCCCCCCGTAGCAACAATTCACCTTATATCCGGCTCCCAACGAACGGAATACCGTTTCAATCTGCAAGGCCAACTCACGGGAAGGAGCGATGATCACGGCCTGTATCTTTTTGTCCTCATCCGTCAACGTCGTCAGCAAAGGCAAAAGGAAAGCCAGCGTCTTGCCCGACCCTGTCGGACTGAGCAGCACCATGTCTTTTGTCGTCCCGGCATCCAATACCGCCTGCTGCATCTCGTTCAGAGCAGTAATGCCTGTATTGGCAAGCGCACGAACAACTATTTCATTATTTGTCATATCAATTGAATCGTTTATAAAATTCGGCTACCGACTCGATTCCCTTATAAAAGAAGTCAAGCGTACAGCTTTCGTTGGGCGAATGAATCGCATTCTGTTCGAGGCCGAATCCCATTAGGACAGTCTTGATGCCCAACACCTGCTCGAAAGTCGAGATAATAGGGATACTTCCGCCACGGCGCACGGCCAACGGACGTTTGCCAAAAGCTACGGCAACGGCTTCCTCTGCCGCCTTATAAGCGGGAAGATCGATCGGACAAACATAACCTTGTCCACCATGTTTAGGCGTCACTCTTACCTTGACATAAGCCGGAGCCACACGAGCGATGTACTCTTCAAACAGTTTCGAAATCTTCTCATGATCCTGATGCGGAACCAGACGGCAGGAAACTTTGGCGTATGCTTTGGAAGGAAGGACCGTCTTGCTGCCCTCTTCCATATAACCGCCCCAGATGCCGCAGATATCGAAGGAAGGACGGCAACTATTGCGTTCCAACGTGGAATATCCTTTTTCACCGAACAACTCATCCACACCGATGGCCGCTTTATATTTCGCTTCATCAAATGGAATCTGGGCGATCATCTCGCGTTCGGCAGGCGAAACATCTTCCACATCATCGTAGAAACCGGGGATTGTGATGCGCCCGTCAGCATCTGTTATATCGGCCATCAGCTTACACAACACATTGATCGGGTTGGCAACCGCACCACCGAAATGCCCGGAATGCAAATCGCGGTTAGGACCTGTGACCTCGATCTCCCAATAGGCAAGCCCACGAAGTCCGGTTGTCAGGGATGGCGTTTCGGCACTGACCATGCTGGTATCGGAAACAGGATCACATCCGCTTCCAACAATTCTTTATGTGTACGGCAGAAGGCTTCGAGGCTCGGCGAACCGATCTCTTCTTCTCCCTCGAAGATAAACTTCACATTACATTTCAGCAAATCCAGATTCAGGGCTGTCTCGAAACCTTTTACCTGCATCATGGCCTGCCCTTTATCATCATCCGCACCACGCGCCCAGATACGGCCATCCCGGATTTCGGGTTCGAACGGGCGACTCTTCCACAGGTCAAACGGCTCGGCGGGCATTACGTCATAGTGCGAATAGACCAAAACGGTCTGCGCCTCAGGAGAAACCATCTTTTCCCCATACACAACCGGGTTGCCTTCGGTCTGCATCACAACCGCTTTATCGGCACCGGCTGCAAGCAAGAGTTCTGTCCAGCGTTTTGCACAAGCCTCCATATCAGGCTTATGTTCATGTTTGGCACTTATCGATGGAATACGGATCAAAGAGAAAAGCTCTTCGATGAAACGGTCTTTATTGGACTCGATATATTTTTTTACGGATATCATATCTATTCTTAATTTTAATCTGTACCTACTATAATACTGCCGCTATTTTTCTAATATGGGCCAATCTCTCCAAAAAAGAGATATCGGATTTTGCCATTTGCATGTCATACCGAGCTTGCTGACGAATCCAAACTTCTGCATCAATACCAAGCGCCGCTTCAAACAAAAGAGCATATTCTGTCGAAACAGAACGCTTTCCATTCAATATTTCATTCAGCAATGTCGGAGAAACCCCCATTTGCAATGCCAATTTCCGCTGCGAAATACCTCGATATTCTATTTCATCCTTTATCAACTCGCCTGGATGTATGGGGTTGGATGGAGTCAAATTATTGGCGATCATTTTAGGATCAATACCTTGAAGTGTAATCATAGCTACAATCATTTATAATGGTTTGATAATTCTATTATATTACATACGGTAACAATCGGTTCTTCTATCGAATCCCTTACGGTAAACTCAACTCGATACTTATTATTCACCCGTACAAATGAAATACCAGCCTTATCGCCTTTCAGCATCTCATAATTCAAGGAATTTATCAAAAGAAGTTCTTCTACCTTCTTGGCATCCAAAAGAAAATCTATACACTTTTGATAACACCTTATCACATCAGGCTGATAACGCGGCTTCTTGTTATCAGTCTTTCCTTTCTCGTAAAGGTCACGCAAATATACTTCTTCGAATGTAACAAACATATCGTTCTCGTATTTGCGTACAAATATAACGTATTCTTTCAGTATTCACAAAAATGTGAACAGCTTCTTTATGGAATCTTCAAGTCTTATTCTATTTTTTTCTCTTATACAAAAACGACTGCCAACGTTCCTCCGCATTCCCCTGGCGAAACATTTCATAGCGTGCCATTGTAAAAAACAAATCGGAAAGGCGGTTCACGAACTGCATGATCCCTGGTGAAACCGGATCTTTCCGGTTCAACGTCCACAGACGGCGTTCGGCACGGCGTACGATCGTACGGGCCAACTGCAAGTGAGCGGAAACCAAAGAGCCGCCAGGCAGGATAAAATAACCGTTATCCTCCATCTTTGCCGACAAAGCATCGATCTGTTCCTCACAAACAAGAACAAGATCATCGGATATTTTGTTCGGATTCTTATCACGAATAGCCGATGGAGTCGCCACATGTGACATGACCGCCATCATCTCCATTTGTATTTTCCCCAGCAAGCTTTGCCATTCATGTTCAGCCGGGAGTAATGCACGGATAATGCCTATTTCAGCATTCACCTCGTCCAGTGTCCCGTTCGCTTCGATCCGGATATCATCTTTATCCACCCGCTCGCCTCCATGAATCCCAGTACGACCTTTATCTCCTCCACGCGTATATATTTTCATCTTTCTTATTTATTTGTATACAGACTTCAAATATTGCCATCGATGACAAATTTGGTAAACCATTCGTTTCCGACCGGATCCGCCCAATACAAATGCGTATATCCTGCCCAAACATTTTTATAATGATAAAGCGGAGTATCCGTTTCCACTCCTTTGGCAGTATAAGCGACAGCGCAGGACGGAAGCGGATTCTGTTGTTCCACCAGACGGGAATAGTGGAACTCATGCCCTTTCAGACGAGTTTCGTTGTATAATAAGGTGCGATATCCCAGGCGTAACTTCATATTCTCCATTGTTGCAGACTGGTGCAACACGCCAGCCATAGGATAAACGTATCCATTTTTATCTCGTATCTCGTCACATAGATACATCATACCTCCACATTCAGCCAACAATTTTCCTCCACTCTCAACATACCGGCGAATGGACTGAAGCATCTGCCTGTTTGCCGATAAAGCAGCAAGATATAACTCCGGATAACCTCCGGGAAGGTACACGAAACCAGCATCCGGCAAAGAAGTGTCTGCCAACGGACTGAAATATGTAACTTCCCTAAATGATGCAGATAGCGAATATTCGCTTCATATACAAAATTGAATGCAGGATCGCAGGCTACCGCAATAGGGAAAGAAGGCTCACGTTTATAGATATGACGACCTGCCGATATAGGAACGACAGCTGTCGCAACTGGTTTTGTCAACTCCAGCAACCGATTGATGTTTACATGCTTTTCGACAAGTTCCGCTACACGGTCGGCGAACTCTTCAAAGCAGAAATCTTCATCGAGAGACAAGCCTAAATGACGGCTGGGGATCTCCACATCCGCACACTTGGGAAGATATCCCAATGCCTCGACTCCGGCATCTTCACAAGCCTGTTTCAAAAAAGAATAATGGTTTTCGGAAGCAACAAAATTAAAGACAGCCCCAACTATCTGCACTTGCTTGTTGAATTGTTTAAATCCGTACAATAAAGGAGCCACCGAATATGCCGTACTTTTCGCATTTACAATCAGGACTACCGGTATTTTCAGCATACAGGCGATTTCCGCACAGCTCCCTTTCATACCGTCATACCCGTCAAACAATCCCATCATGCCTTCGGTTACCGCCACATCCGCTTTTTCCGTATAGCCGGCATACAAATCACGCACGTGTGCCTCTGACATCATAAAGAGATCCAAGTTCACGGATGGATTACCGGCAGCCATCCTATGATGACGAGTGTCGATATAGTCAGGCCCGCATTTGAAAGGCTGCACCTTAAACGAACGGTTCTTCAAGGCACGAAGCAAACCTAGTGTAAAGTTGTTTTCCCGCTCCCCGATGAAGCAGCACCGATCAACAGATGGGACTGACACATTATTAATATTGTTCCTTCTCGTTCGGGAAATCTTGCGTCTTCACATCCTCAATATAAGTCTGCACGGCACGGGTGATATCTTCTGCCAAATTCGCATAACGGCGCAAGAAACGGGGAGAAAATCCTGGTTGATACCTAACATATCATGCATGACCAACACCTGTCCGTCTACTCCTCCGCCGGCACCGATACCGATAATCGGAATCGTCAGTTCGGAAGCGACCTGTGCAGCCAAAGCAGCCGGAATCTTCTCCAATACGATTGCAAAGCAACCGATCTCTTCCAACAGATGAGCATCTGCGATCAGCTTCTTTGCTTCCGCTTCTTCACGGGCACGAACCGTATATGTCCCGAACTTATTAATAGACTGAGGCGTCAATCCCAGATGTCCCATGACAGGAATACCCGCACACAGAATACGTTCGATAGATTCCCGAATTTCAGAACCTCCTTCAAGCTTGATACAATCCGCATGCGTTTCCTTCATCACACGGATAGCCGAAGCCAACGCTTCTTTTGAGTTTCCTTGATACGTGCCAAAAGGCAGGTCCACCACCACCAAGGCACGTTTCACCGCTTTCATGACCGATTTGCCATGATAGATCATTTGGTCAAGCGTGATCGGCAGTGTCGTTACATTACCAGCCATTACGTTGGAAGCCGAATCGCCTACCAATATGACATCCATACCAGCCTGATCGATCAGTTGAGCCATCGAATAATCGTAAGCTGTCAACATGGAAATTTTCTCCCCACGCTGTTTCATTTCTATCAGGCGATGTGTGGTCACCTTTCTATTATCCTCTAAATCCCTTTTGCAACTGACATAATGATTTTTATTAATTGTTACAAGGCGCAAAGGTATACAAAATGTTTAGAAAGTGACATCAATCCCACCCATGAAGATCGCTTTCGGCATCGGAAAACCATCATTAATAGTGTAACGGGTTGCCGTCAGGTTTTCTCCTTTCACAAAGAGGTTCAATCCTTTATCACGTGTACCGAAACGATAAGCGACTTTCGCATTCAAAGTTGTAAAATCCTCTTTCTTAGAGTATTCTGCATCTGTATACAAATCAAAGACAGACTGCATATTCACGTTCAAAGTGAAACGTCCCGGCATATAGGTGGCCCCTGCATAGAACTTATGTCCAGGGGCTCCAGGAATAGGTTTGCTCATGTGCAGATAACTATAGTTCATATCCAGGTTCAAATTTTTGCAAATCTGATAGCGAGCTTCAAACTCTATACCTTTATTCGTAAAGGTTCCTGTATTCAAATTCTTATAAGGAGGTCTACCGTCCCCATTCACGCTTACGGAATAAATCATATCTTTCCCATCGATAAAGAAAGCTGTCAGCTCAGTATACAAGTCGCCCCCTAAAAAAGACTGTCCGACAGCAACTTCATAATTTACCATACTCTCCGGTTTCAAATCTGCATTGGCAGCTCCCCACATATACATTTCGCGGATATTCGGACTACGAAATCCTTTAGAGACAGATGCACGGATCGTATTTCCTTCAAACGGACGTACCGTAACTCCTCCCTGCGGAACCCATTCGCCTCCATAAGTGCTACTGTGTTCATAGCGGACACCGGCATTCAGGCTCAATATGCCAAAAAGTTCTTGTTGCATGATGGCATATCCGGCTGTTTCATTCACCGTTTTATCCACCAATTCTTTTTTTGAACCGTCATTATTGTCATTCCAAGCATGTCCACCCCAGTTTTTATAATCCACACCGACAGTAAAGTTATTCCCCTTAAACAAACGGAACGATTCATACAATTGAACTCCCACGTTGTGGTCGTCAGAACGAAAAAGATAAGTCAAAGGCTCTTCTCCTGGATTGTAACCATCATTGATTTTATGGTTTCCCCAATTATAGAACAGGCGCAAGGCCCCGCTCATCTTACCCTGATTATTTTCCAATGCCATAGAAGCTGTTCCACGCAAAATATTCATTTTATTGTCTATAACAGGCTCAAATGTTTTACCAGGATTTTGAAACTTCGATTTGGCAAGGCTTACATCACCTGTCATCTTATAATGCTCATTGAAAGCATATCCTAAATTAGCAAAACCATTTGTGATGTTAAAATCCGAATTTGGTCGATGCCCATCGGTTCGATCGTGATTTATCGAGATAAAACTACTGAATTTACCTACGTTAAAACCATTATTCACCATATATTTTTGCGTATTGTAAGAGCCATACATCACACGCGCCTGTGTACGCCGTCCTTTCTGTTTATGATGACGGGTAATGATATTGACAACCCCTCCCATCGCGTTAGAACCATACAGCAAAGAACCGGGACCACGAATCACTTCCACGCGCTCTACATCCGAAGCCACATAAGTATCAGGCAAAGAATGTCCGAACACTCCAGCCCATTGCGGTTGCCCGTCGAACAGCATTAAAACCTTATTTCCACTTCCGACACCACGAATGTTAACCGTACCTGCCGCTCCTTCCGAAACTCCAAAACCGGTAATTCCCTTTTGCGTCACAAACAATCCGGGGACATGTTGGGAAAGTACCGGCAACAATGCCGATTCGCTGCTCGCCTCGATCTGCTCCCGGTCTATCACCGAGATAGTAAGTGGCACACTGCTTCGGTTCACTTGTACCTTATTCGCTGAAATCACAACCCCCTGTAAATTAATCAGACTATCAATTGCAGCCGGATCGCTTGCAAAGACCAGCGAACTGCACAAAAGCCCGGAAGCAAGTAAAATTACTTTTTTCATATCTCACTTTTATGTATTAAATTTCTATTGTTATTTAATCGTGTTACACTTTTCAAAATTCGTGTCACCATACGGGTAAAAAATATATCTAATCAGCCCGGCTCATAACCAACTTGCCATGCTTAAGCCCCTTTATCGTAGTCAACCGGTCCGACAACTCAGTCAGACGGTAAGCTGTGCCCATCACGGTTGCAATGTGCAGACAAAAATTCCGGTTCACATAATATTGGGAAGAAGACAAGATAACATCCTGATAATTTTGCTGAATATCGGCAATCCGGGAAGTAATATCCTTTTTTACCTGGTCATACATAAGAATGATCGTACCTGCCACGATATGGTTACATTGCCATTTCTTTTCAGCGACATTCTTCTCCACTAGAAAACGGATCGCCTGCGAACGGTTGGCGAAACCGTTCTCGCTCACATACTGATCCAACGACTCCAGCAGGTTATCCTCCAACGAGACTCGAAACGCTTCAAAGGCATATCCCACAATTTTTTGATTCTTAAATTATTGCCTGCAAATATACTACTTTTTCGATAAAATACCAGACAAGCTTTTACAATTGCAAAAATAGACGGATAATAATAACCGGACTGTATACGGATTACAGATAATATAACCACTTTTACAGATTAATGAAAAAGCAGCTCTAATCCATCGCCTTCGTCCTGTTGTTATATATATAAATGTAAAAACAGAAGAATATGAAAAAAATAGTATTGCTCCGCCACGGGGAAAGTATCTGGAACAAGGAAAATCCCTTCACTCGAAACTTCCGATGAGATATTGATTGCCGCTCATGGGAACAGCCTACGCGGGATCATCAAATATTTAAAAAACATTCCGGACGACGAAATCATACATCTCAATCTGCCGACTGCCGTACCGTATATATTTGAGTTTGACGATAATCTGAATTTCGTAAAGGATTATTTCCTCGACGATCCGGAAAAAATCAAAAAACTAATGGATGCCGTAGCCCATCAGGGGAAAAAGTCAAAATAAATTAAATACAAAGAATGTTCCCGGGTATCCTCCCCAATATTTATCCTCTTTTTTATTTCAATGCCCGGAAACATTTATTTTATTATTTGACTAAGCAAATGCCTTTGCCTCTCATAGGTATCCGAATGTGAATAACTTTTTGCAGGGATTATTGTAAGCTGCTGTAGTTTCGCTTCCTTCCCTGTCCAGCCTCCAAAAGGGAGAGACACAAGGGCAGGAAATTACAAATTGCAGATTTTAACAGAACAAAAAAGATCAATATATATTATTACATTTGCACCTCAAATTCTACATGACATGAATACAAAGGTAAAAGGATATTTTTTGGGAGCGATCGCCGCTGCGACTTACGGAACTAACCCACTATTTGCTCTTCCACTGTATAAAGACGGAATGGATCCTGATTCGGTTCTTTTTTTCAGGTACTTGTTCGCAATTCCCATACTAGGCATGATGATTAAAGGGAGAGGGAGAAGTTTGAAAATAGAACATAAAGCAGCAGTTCCACTGATTGTCATGGGGCTATTGGTTGCTTTTTTCTTCATTAGCTTTGTTCCAAAGTTACAATTATATGGAAGTCGGGATTGCTTCTACACTTCTTTTCGTCTATCCGATCATGGTCGCATTGATTATGGCACTTGTATTCAAAGAGAAACTAACCTTACAAACAGTCTTTTGCATTTTACTGGCACTATCAGGTATCGGTCTGCTCTATAAAAGCGGTGATGGCACAACACTCAGTCTCACCGGTGTTTTGCTGGTTATGGCTTCAGCTCTCTCCTATGCCATCTACATAATAGGAGTGAACCAATCGACACTGAAAAACGTGGCTACGCTTCCGCTGACTTTTTACATACTGCTTTTCGGCGTAGCTCTATTCTTTGTCCGTGTCGGGTTCGGGAAAGACCTTTATATTGTGGACAAATGGTATCTTTGGGGAAACCTGATCGCGCTTGCCGTCTTCCCTACCGCCATTTCATTCCTTTGTACAACTAGTGCTGTCCAGTATATCGGTTCGACACCGACAGCCATACTGGGAGCACTAGAGCCGGTCACAGCTGTATTTTTTCGGGGTTGCCGTGTTCGGCGAAACCTTGACACCAAGGATCGGTTGCGGGATATTATTAATTATTCTCGCCGTGACAATCATCATTGCGGGCAGCAACATCACGAGTCATTTGATCCGTTTTAGAAAGCTCTTCCCTCGGTTGCCGCTCAAAAGAAAAGGTAAGATGAACGGATAATAACTTTGATCTGTGAAGTCTGGGTAAACAAAAGCGAATGCTACCTGTTTTTACATTTGTGAAAAATCATGGAGAACGTGAACCAGATCATAAACGTGGACTTTTTTATTCCTTATAATAAGCAGTTCGGTAACGTAGACATGAACTGGGATGTTCTGATCAACATGAAAATTAACACATACCTCAATGCTACACTCAACACCACGCTCAAATACGACAACGACGTAAAAACCATTAATGATGAAGGCGAAAAACGCGGCGCCAAAGTTCAGTTCAAAGATATTTTAGGTATCGGCGTAGCTTACAATTTCTGATAAAAGAGAATAGTTGACTCCCTTTTTTCAAAAAAACCCACCGTAATCGGTTGCAGTATTCAAAGAAAGGAGTAAATTTGCACGTTGAAAATAAAAATGATTAGAAATGATCAATAAGATTAACGCTCTGCTTAAGGAAGTAGACAACATGAAAGCGGACAACGCTGAAGAAGTGGAGGCATTACGCATTAAATATCTCAGCAAAAAAGGTGAAATATCTTTGCTGATGAATGATTTTCGCAATGTAGCGGCAGATCAGAAGCGTGAAGTCGGCCAGCACCTCAACAAGCTGAAAGAGGCAACCCAAAATAGAATTAATGAGCTGAAAGCCAGCTTTGAGAATGTACAGACGACGAATGATGACATCGACCTCACCCGTACATCCTATCCTATTGAATTAGGTACTCGCCATCCGCTTTCACTCGTAAAGAAAGAAATCTGCGACATCTTCGGACGCTTAGGATTCAGCATTGCTGAAGGACCGGAAATCGAAGACGACTGGCATGTATTCTCTTCTTTGAACTTTGCAGAAGACCACCCTGCCCGCGACATGCAGGATACTTTCTTTATCCAACATAATCCGGACGTATTGCTTCGTACACACACTTCTTCCGTACAAACACGTGTCATGGAGAATCAAGAGCCTCCTATCCGTATTATCTGTCCGGGACGTGTATATCGTAATGAAGCGATCTCCTATCGCGCACACTGTTTCTTCCATCAGGTAGAAGCCTTGTATGTGGACAAAAACGTTTCTTTCGCCGACTTGAAACAGGCATTACTGTTCTTCGCCAAAGAAATGTTCAGCGCAGACACGAAAATTCGCTTGCGTCCATCTTATTTCCCGTTCACTGAACCTTCTGCCGAAATGGATATTTCTTGTAATATCTGTGGTGGAAAAGGCTGCCCGTTCTGTAAAGGAACCGGTTGGGTAGAAATTCTCGGTTGCGGTATGGTAGACCCGAATGTGCTTGAAAACTGTGGTATCGACAGCAAAGTATATTCCGGTTATGCTTTAGGAATGGGGATTGAGCGTATAACAAACCTGAAATACCAAGTAAAAGACTTACGCATGTTCTCCGAAAACGATGTCCGTTTTCTGAGACAGTTTGAGTCAGCCAATTAAGTTGAGAACCTAAATCATTTACCATCTTCCCCGGGTCCTTAACCAGCCCGGGGAAAAAACACACTAAAAACGTAAATGGTATGATAAAGGTTTTACTACTTATAACAGGAGGGGCAATCGGCACCGTATTCCGCTACGGAGTTTCCACGTGGGTACAGCGTTCGATGCTACACTCCTTCCCTTTCGGGATACTTTCGGTCAATGTGATCGGCTCTTTCCTCATCGGCTTCTGTTGGAGTATAGCCGAAACTTGTAATCTATCTGCGGGCGCAAGAGTATTTCTCTTCACCGGGCTGTTCGGCGGATTTACCACATTCTCTTCGTTTGCACTAGATACGATGTCGCTGATGAAAACAGGCGAATATAAGTTGGCACTTTTAAACCTGATCGCCAGCAATGTGTTAGGATTGTTAGCCGTATTCTTAGGATTGCTTCTTGGTAAAAATTTCATGTCACTAATAAAATAATATATGCGCAAAGAGGAACGATATAAAGGAGTCTTGAATTGGTTCAACGAGCATGTGCCGGTCGCCGAAACGGAACTGCATTACGACAACCCATATCAATTGCTTATCGCTGTGATCCTGTCCGCCCAATGTACGGATAAACGGGTGAATATGATCACTCCTGCCCTCTTCCGGGATTTTCCGACCCCCGAAGTCATGGCCGCTTCTACTTCGGAAGTGATCTTTGAATATATCCGAAGCGTATCTTATCCCAACAATAAATCAAAACATTTAGTCGGCATGGCGAAGATGCTGATGTCCGATTTCGACGGTGTCGTACCATCCGATATAGACGAGTTGCAAAAGTTGCCCGGCGTAGGCCGCAAGACGGCAAACGTCATAGCCTCGGTCGTCTACAACAAGCCAGCAATGGCTGTCGACACACATGTGTTCCGCGTAGCCAACCGCATCGGCCTGACAAACAACAGCAAAACCCCGTTGGAAACGGAAAAGGAGTTGGTGAAGCATATCCCGGAGGAACAAATCCCGATCGCCCACCACTGGTTGATCCTGCACGGACGTTACACCTGTATCGCCCGCAAGCCCAAATGCGAAGAATGTGGTCTCAAACCTTGGTGTAAATATTTCCTGAGTCCCAAGAAAACATAACGTACAATGAAAGCTGACAAGCGAGAAATAGTGACATTCGTTATAGCTGCTCTCGCTACACTGGTGGCAGTCTGGTTCTTTTAGGCAAAATGCAAAAAGAGAAAGATACGGTGCGGACTGATCTATATACCTTAGTCGCCCCGGCATCGGATGCGATCCTAAGTGTAAATCGCCCTGCCGCTTTCACCAAATATATCTTATCCCGAGACTCGGAACGGGATGCTTTCGCCTCGAAGATTCCGGATATCTACCTTTCCATCATCCAAAACAACCGGAATATCCCGTGGTTACTTCTATCTTTCCATCCACAGGGAGTTATCCTTTATGCACAAGCGGGAAACAACCTCGTCGGCCGGATAGAGAAAAACACATTGCAAAAGGCTTTCGGCTCGTTCGCTCCGCAGAAACAAAAAAGGGACGGCATCACTTTTACCTATTACCCGGATACCGGAAACCGTTTTTTCGGTTATTATCAACACGAGGGCATATGGGTGGCAAGTTACAGCAAGAAACTACTCGAAGAAGTCGCCCAAATCCAACGAAACCGGCAAAGTTACCTGCTACCCGACCAAGACCGCCTGCGCAAGTCATTCGACAAAAACGCCCCTTTGAACCTGATGGTACAATCGGACAGTCTCGACCTCTATGTTTCCCTCCCCGATTCAACCGAATGGGGTATCCGAAAAGGTTGGTTAGGCGCCGATCTTTTCATGAATGAAAATCATCTTTGCTATTTCGGCAGTCTTCCCTATAATTCGACCGCCGACAGTTTATATACATCTTTAGGCGACACATTGGTGCTAAGGCTGGAACAGGCCTTTCCGCAATTCAAAGTGTCCAACCAAACGGCACGAGAAAACAACCGGATGTTTTATACAGGATGTTTCACAGCTAAGGGCCAATAAATAACGAGAAACATATTATTTTATAGCAACTGCTGCAGCATCCTCAACGCCGTATTCGCCGCCAACCGGATATTATCTTCACGCTCTGTCCCGAAATGACAGCATTCTGATACGACCATGTCTTTCAGGGCGGCAGCAATCCAGACAGTTCCGACCGGCTTTTCCGGCGTACCTCCACCGGGACCGGCAATGCCGGAAGTGGCAACCGCACAGTCGCAACCTAACACACGGATCGCTCCTAACGCCATCTGCTCGACGACCGGACGACTGACTGCCCCGTACTGCGCCAAGCTATCTTCCGAAACGCCTAAAACATGGTGCTTCACTTCATTGCTGTAGGAAACGACTCCTCCACAAAAGTAATCTGAACTGCAGCCACACGTGTAATCAGATGTGCAATATATCCGCCGGTACAACTTTCAGCCGTTCCCATCGTCAGATGGCGGGAACGAAGCAACTCGCCTATTTCTTTTTCTATAACCATTCGTATCTTCTTTACCTTGTTCCTATATCTTATAAAAAGTTTCCCCTGTAGGAAACTTTTGTTTCATGCAGGGGAAACTTTTTTTTCATGCAGGGGAAACTTTTGTGTCATGCCCATGAAACGACCAACATGTTACCTTAGTTTCACCTCTACCCTTGCAAAGGGAGCCGCATCCATCGGGCAAAATTGCTTGTCGAGATATTTGTAATACCCCGTTATGGCAACCATTGCCGCATTGTCCGTCGTGAAAGAGAATTTCGGGATATGCACCTTCCAGCCAAAACGTTTCGCATGGTCCAGAAATGCATCCCGCAAGCCGGAATTGGCCGATACGCCACCAGCTACGGCAACCTCCTTAATGCCCAGATCTTTTGCCGCCCGGCGCAATTTGTTCATCAGGATATCGATCACCGTCGCTTGCAAAGAGGCACAAAGATCCTGCTTGTTCTTTTCGATAAAATCAGGTTCCTCCTGTAGTTTGTCACGCAAGGTATAAAGGAAAGAGGTTTTCAGCCCACTGAAACTATAGTCGTAACCGAGGATATGCGGTTTGCTAAATGTAAAAGCCTTCGGGTTTCCTTCGTTGGCAAGGCGATTCACGACAGGTCCCCCCAGGATACCCCAGCCCCATCACCTTCGCACATTTGTCGAACGCTTCACCGGCAGCATCGTCGATCGTCTGTCCGATCACCTCCATATCGTTATATGCGTTCACCTTGATAATCTGCGAGTTCCCACCAGATACCAACAGGCAAAGGAACGGGAACGAAGGAGCATGATCGTCTTCCGGCGTCTCCTTGATGAAATGGGCCAACACATGCGCCTGCAAATGGTTGATCTCGATCATCGGAATGTCCAACGAAGCCGCCAAACCTTTGGCAAAAGAAGTTCCGACCAACAACGACCCCATCAAACCCGGCCCACGGGTGAAAGCAACGGCACTCAATTCGGATTTATCGATACCGGCACGCTTGATCGCTTCGGCAACCACCGGGATAATGTTCTGTTGATGTGCGCGGGAAGCCAATTCGGGAACAACACCGCCGTAGGCTTCGTGAACAGCTTGACTGGCAATTACATTCGACAACATCACGCCGTCGCGTATTACAGATGAGGAAGTATCATCACACGATGATTCGATTCCTAAGATTGTCACACTCATATCTTCGTTTTAATTTTTGTGCAAATTAACGAAATCTATCGGGATATTGTTGTAGTTTTGTGCTTAAATTATAGTAAAGATATCAAAGGACTTAAATACATAATTGTCACCCTGCTCACTCTGTTCTGGATATTCTATGCAACTCCGGCCATCTTATTGCGCATTCCCTATGTGCAGCAAAAAGTGGCAACGACGGCAACGAGAGAATTATCCGAGCGTTTAGGTGTGCCCGTACGGATCGGGAATGTAGACATCGAATGGTTCAACCGCTTGGTACTGGAAAATCTGTATCTCGAAGATGAAAGCGGAACCGTACTGTTCGATGCCAACCATGTGTCGGCAGGTTTCGAAATCCTGCCTTTGTTAAACGGCAGGATCGTGTTCTCGACAGTCCGCCTGTTCGGTTTCTCCGTCAACTTGCATAAGGAAACGCCGGCAGATAAGTTGAACCTGCAATTCGTCATCGATGCTTTCGCCAGCAAAGACACCGTAAAAAAGCAATCCAATATCGACCTGCGTTTCAACTCGATCTTAATACGCCGGGGAAATTTCCGTTACGATGTGAAGAATGCAGCCACTACCCCCGGAAAGTTCAATGCCAAGCATATTGACATCCGCAATATAAGTGCCAAAATCTCTATGAAGGCATTCAACAAGGACAGCCGCAATGCCAATATCAAGAAGATGAGTTTCGACGAGGCTTCGGGCTTTTCGCTGAACAAGCTTTCGCTCAACATCGTAGCCAACAAAGACAGCGCGATCATTAACAACTTTGAAATCAAGCTGCCAGAAACAGATCTTAAAATAGACCGCGCCCATATCCATACCGGAGAAGCAGTTAGTGCATCCGATTTACTGGATCATTCGCCAGTCGAACTGAATATCGCACCTTCGCAAATTTGCCTGAAAGACCTCTCCGCTTTCGTCCCGGCATTCCGCAACTTCTCGGAAACCATCGAACTTTCGGCCGAGGCATCGGGCTACATAAACAATATCGGCTTGAAACGGCTGACACTGAAATACAGCGACAAGATGCTTTTTGTCGGCAAGATGGAGATGAAAGGAATAACACACCCGGAAGACGCCTATATCTTCGGACAAGTCAATAAGATGTATATCACGATCGAAGGAATTTCGGGCCTTGCTAACAACTTCAACGAACGCCCAGTCAAGCTGCCGGATGCGATCGTCAAGTTAGGCACGATCAACTTTACCGGAGAGATATCCGGTTTCTTCGACAACCTGGTCGCTTTCGGCAAGTTCTCGTCGGCGATCGGTTCCGTCCAGACCGACCTGATATTCGGAAACGACAAGGAGAAGAATATCGCCGCCTACCTGAAAGGACACCTTTCGACTTCCCCTTGCACCTGAATGAACTTTTTCCGGACGGTAATCCGTATGGAACAGCCAAGTTAGCCGTTACGCTGGACACACACCGTCCTGCCAACGGGTCGTTTTCAGGTAACATAAAGGCGAATATAGACGAGTTCGAATACAAAGGCTACAAATATGAAAACATACTCCTGTCAGGTAATTTCCAGAAAAACGGGTTCAACGGAGTGTTGGACATCAACGATCCGAACGGCAAACTGTATGCCGAAGGGCTATTCCTGCATGAAGGCAAAAATTCTATGTTCAACTTCACTTCACGTCTGGAACATTTCCATCCGGACAGCCTCCATCTGACGAATAAATACGAGGCTCCGGATATCTCCTGCACACTGAATGCCGACTTCACGGGAAACAATATCGACAACCTAGAAGGGAGCATTACGCTTGACAGCCTCTCCTTCAAGACCAAGCCAGACAGCTTTTTCCTGAAAAAGTTCAAGGTAGAGGCTACGGGGCATTCACTGGACCGTCATCTGGCCATCACCTCCGACGTCTTGAACGGCGAAGTGACGGGTGCTTATTCCTTCACGACAATCGTTCCCAGCCTTATGCAAACATTAAAGGGGTATATCCCGGCTCTGATCAACGTCACGCAAAAGAAACAGAAGGTGATGGAAAACAATTTCTCCCTCTTGCTGACTATCGAAAATACGGAAGCCATATCCAACACCCTGAAACTGCCTTTTACGATGTTGACCCAAGGACGTATCACAGGACATTACAATAACCTGTACAACCGCTTCCGCTTCGAGGCCTATCTGCCTAAATTCAACATCGGCAAGTCCATGTTCGAATCCGGCTATCTGACCTGTGACAACCCGGAAGACAGGGTAAACTTGAAGCTCAAGGCAACCAACTACAATGCCAAAGGATTGCGCAACTATATGGACCTGAAAGCCGATGCCAAAGACAACCGGATACAGACGCAGATCAGCTGGGCCAACAACAAAGAACGCTTGTTTAAAGCAGACCTCTCCGCCTCCACACTCTTCATCGAGGAAGAACAGGAAAAAGGGCCGGCCAAACTGCGTACGGAAATCTCGCTGAACGAGAGTCCGCTGATCCTGAACGATTCCACCTGGCACATAGCCCCGTCTACTATCACCATTGCAGACGGCAAGATTGGGATACAAGACTTTTCCGTCTCCAACGGCACCGAATATCTCCACATGGAAGGAACAGTTTCAAAAGATCCGGCCGATACACTGTTACTGGATCTGAAACAAGTAGAACTGAGCTATATCTTTGACATTCTGAATATCCCAGTACTTCAATTTGCCGGAAAGGCTACCGGAACCTTCAACATTACCGACCTCTACGGCAGTCGGATGCTAAACACCGATCTCGAAGTACAAAACTTCTCGTTCAACCAAGTACAATTAGGACGCCTCAACCTTTTTAGCGAATGGGACGACCAGCAAAAAGGCATTCTGATGTTAGGCAGCATCTACAAGAACGATACGACTTGGACTGATGTGAGCGGCTATGTCTATCCGGTCGGCAAAAACGCAGGCCTTTCCCTCTTCTTCGGGGCAAACGACCTGAACTTGGCTTTCCTGCATCCTTTCGTCGAAAATATCGCTAAGAACATGCAAGGACGGGGCTTCGGGAATATCCATCTGCACGGGCCGTTCAAGGCGTTGAATGTAGAGGGGACGCCTTTGTTCTCGATGGTGGGCTGGGTATCGAATATCTGAACACCTACTACACTTTCTCCGACTCCATCCATCTGACACCGGGGGCGATCATCGGACGCAACGTAACGGTGCATGACAAATTCGGCAACTCGGCAAAGGTTAATCTGACCGTCAATCACAAACATTTCAAAGATGTCAGCTTCGATGTAGGAGTCCAGACAAACAATATGTTGGTATTCGATGCGCCTCAAAAGCAGAATCCGCTGATATTCGGAACCGTTTTCGGAACCGGAACAGCCTCCATAAAAGGGAACGGGCAATTGATCAACTTCGATATCAATATGCGAAGTGATCCCAAGACATCCGTCAAACTCGACTTCATGAACAACTCTTCCGCGGCAGAATATGATTTCATCACTTTCGTGAATAAAAAAGAATTGCGGGAAATGGCACTTACCAAACCGGTCGATTCCATTAAACCTCTTATCTTCAAAAACGAAGACGAAGGGGCGGAATTGCGCATGAACTTCCTTCTCGACATCACACCGGATGCCGATATAGAGCTGATTATGGATCCGGTCGCAGGCGATAAAATAACAGGTAACTGCAACGGAAGCCTCCAGATACAGTACGGGACGAAAACCGACTTGCGCATGTATGGAAACATCGGGATCGTACAAGGAAACTATAATTTCAGCCTACAACAACTCATCCATAAAAACTTCAAGATACGGGATGGCAGTATTATCAACTTCCGGGGAGATCCCTTCGAGGCAACGATGAATGTAAATGCCATCTATAACGTAACAGCCAACATACAAGACCTGGATCCCAGTCTGACGTACGAAAGCTCCCGACGCAATACGCCGGTCAATTGCGTATTGACATTAGACGGTGTGCTGAGGAACCCAACCATTTCGTTCGACCTCGAACTGCCGAGCTCCAACGAAGAGCTCCAACGGCAGGTCAAAAGTCTGGTTGATACAGAAGACATGATGACCCGGCAAATTATCTATCTGCTGGTTCTGAACAAATTCTATACGCCGGAATACAATGCGCAATATAAATCGAACGATTTCAGCGCAGTGGCCTCATCCGCCCTTTCTTCCCAAATATCCAGTATCATGAATAGCTTCACCGACAAAGTGCAACTCGGTACAAATATCCGGACCAGCTCAGGACGGTATCGAAGATACGGAAGTAGAAATGCTGCTGTCCAGCCAATTACTAAACAACCGCCTCATATTCAACGGAAACTTCGGGTACAAAAACAGTACGATCAACAATCAGAAGAATGCCTTCATCGGTGAATTCGACCTCGAATATCTGCTGACGCCCAGCGGTGATATCCGCCTGAAAGCCTACAACCATGCCAACGACATGTATATGATTCTAAAACAAGCCCTGACAACACAGGGCGTAGGTATCATGTATAAGAAAGACTTTACCCGCTTCTCCGATATTTTCCGGCGACGGAAGAAATATCCTCTGATCCCCTGCGCCCCACCGTACCAGACAGCACACAGCAAACACCGGTAACCACAGAGCAAATTCCGACAGCAACAGAACATACAAAAAAGTAATCCGGATTTCATATGTATGAAAGAAGAGGCCACGTTTCTATAAAAGAAGACTGGCACATCATGAAACGGGGGCCTGCATATATAGAAATACAAGCCCCCGTTTTCATAATATTAATTAGTACGATTACGCGAAGAACAGAATCAACAACTGTGCCGTCAATACCCGGAGAAACATAGTCAACGGATAGACAGTCGCATACCCAACCGACGGAGCGTCGTTTCCGGCTGTCGCATTCGAATAGGCCAATGCAGGCGGATCAGTCGTACTACCGGCAATGAGCCCCATAAGCGTAAAGTAATTGACCTTGCAGAAATAACGGCCGATACAACCAATGATCATCAGCGGCACAAACGTAATGATGAAACCGTAGCCTATCCAAGCAAAACCGCCATTATTCACAATCGTATCGACAAAACCGTCACCAGCACTAATACCTACGCAAGCAAGGAAAAGTGTAATACCGATCTCACGTAACATCAAGTTTGCACTCTGTGTCGTGTAAGTAATCAATTTATAATGGTAACCGAAACGGCTGATCAGAATAGCCACAACCAGCGGACCGCCCGCCAGACCTAACTTGACCGGCTGCGGAATACCTGGGAAGGAAATTGGAATACTACCCAGCACGATACCCAACGCAATACCGACGAAGATAGTAATCAGGTTCGGTTCATTCAGACGCTTCATCGAATTACCCAAAACCTTTTCCACATTGGAGACCGCTGTTTCGGTACCGACTACGTTCACACGGTCGCCTACCTGCAAAGTCAACCCAGGTTTGGCAACAAGATCGACACCAGCACGATTGATACGAGTGATATTGATACCATACAATTTCCGCAATTTCAATTGTCCCAGACGCTTACCGTTCAACTCCGGTTTCGTGATCAGGATACGGCGGTTGATAAATTGGCTTTCCATACGGATCCACTGTTTACGTTCCATATCGATCTCTTCTCCGATAAAGGTCTTGATCGTCTCGGCATCCGTCTCAGTCGTGATAACAAAAACCTTGTCGTTTTCCTGCAATACGGTATTGGCCGAAGCGATTTCGATCTGCTTGTTGCTATCACGCCAGACACGGGAAATAACAAAATCACGATGTTCCAGCAGGTTCGATAATTCGGCAACCGTCTTATTGAAGATAGCGGGATTCTTCACGATCAACGAGATCGGCTTGGCCTCATTGGTATGAGAAGAATCTTCGCTGTTCAACTGCTCGTTCTCCTTATCGAAACTTACACGGAAAATATACTTAATCAAGATAATAGACAAGATAATACCGATCACCCCTAAAGGGTAAGCGACAGCATATCCCAAAGCAATCGTATTGTCAGACACTCCGTGCATATCGGAAAATGCTTGCTGGGCAGCCCCCAATCCCGGTGTATTCGTTACCGCACCCGACAAGATTCCGACCATTGTCGGCATCGGAATACCGGTCGCATAATGCAGAATGACAGCCGTCAAGACACCTAAGAACACAATACCGCACGCCAGCATATTCAGCGTAATCCCTCCTTGTTTGAAAGAAGAAAAAGAAACCCGGTCCGACCTGCATACCTACAGAATAGACAAAAGTATCAATCCGAACTCTTTAAAAAGTGAATCACGTTGTGGTTGATCGTAAAACCGAAATGTCCTAAAATGATCCCCACAAACAACACAAGAGTAATTCCCAAAGATACGCCGAAGACTTTGATCTTGCCTAATTGTATGCCTGCAGCGATCACAAAGGAAAGCAGAAGTATGGAGTGGCCAATGCCCTCGCCCCATAACAAATCATTAATCCAATTCATAATAATACGTGTAGTTATAATCTTAAATTTGCCTTAAAGGCTGCAAAGGTAGCCATTTACTTTGTGTTTAACAACATAAATACTATCTTTACCCACCAAATATTTTAAAAGATGAAAAAGAGCTATTGTATCTTATTAGGCTTGTTGGCCTGCCTCTCTCCTGTCTTCGGACAGGGCGATGCGGACACCGTAATATCTGCATCTGAACAGGTTCCTGCGAAAATAGTCACCATCAACACGAGCGTCGGAACCCTAAAAGCAAAACTATATGACGATGTCCCTAACCACGTCCGCACCTTTATTGAACGTGCCAAACGGGGCGAATACAACGGAACGCTGTTCACACGCGTACTCCCTGAATTTATGATACAGGGCGGTGCTCCTGATTCGCGCAATGCTCCCGCCGGTGCCCGCTGTGGTTTCGGAGACCGAAATTCGGAGATCATGCCGGAGATACGGCCTCACCATTTCAACAAACGGGGCGCGTTGGCTGCTCCTCGCCAGAACGACGACATCAACCCGCAAAAGAAATCGGATATGTCGCAATTCTATATCGTACAAGGAAAAGTCTATACCAGCGGTGAACTGGACACGCTGGAAATGATTGCCAACCAGGATATCAAGGAGAAGGCTATGCAGAAATTCTTCTATCCCGTCCGCGCCGAACTACGTATGCAGAAAGCCAGCAATAAACGCGAATACCAAAAACGTCTGCGTAAAATCAACGCCCAAGTAGACTCAATGGTACGTGCTACACCCGGACATCTGCTGTTCACCAAAGAACAACGGAAAGCCTACACCACAGAAGGCGGTTGTCACCATCTGGACGGCAACTATACCGTATATGGCGAACTCATTGAAGGATTCGATGTGCTCGATATCATCGCCGGACAACCTCGCGACGAATATGACCGCCCTAAAAGGATATCCGCATTATTCAATTGACAATTGACAATTGACAATTTTCAAAGCTAATATTTCTTATGCTTAAGAGAGACTTCATCATGATACAGATCGAAGAACTTGCTAAAGTAGTCCTTCAGATCATTATGAATCGCAACACAAATGCGGCTCGCCATACTCCAGAGTTGATCCAAACCATATACAGTTCCCTCAAACTGGACCGTCCTACCCTTATGACGGCCCAGCCCGAAGAGCTTGTCCGTCGACTCGACAGTGATGACAACGGCGGAATCCTCCGTCTTGAGATAGCCGTCAAGACCCTGATCGAAGAAAGTTATCTCTATCCCGACGAGGAGCAGGCGATGTTGCAAAAAGCCAAGACAATCTTGGAATATATACAAACGCACGACAACACATTTTCTTTGGAACGCGTGAATATGTTGGACGAATTGGAACGGCGCATTCTTTAATCGACAATCAAACATTTAACCGATATCTCAAGGATATTCACTATTTTTGTGCCGTAAAAGTAAACAGCAATGGCAAATAACGAAACGGCACACGAACTAATACTCCAAATTCTGAAAACGCGAATGACCTTTCGCCAGACCATACAAAGAGTATTGAGAACCAATAATGTCGACATGACATTCGAGATGCTCCAGGTGATGCATCGTTTATGGAAGAAACCCGGAGTCAGCCAGCAATATCTGGCAGAACAGACAGCTAAAGACAAAGCTTGCTTGACCAATCTTATCAATAATCTGGAAAAGAAAGGCTGGGTAGAACGTCGAGGAAACCCGACGGACCGGCGTAACAAACAAATTTACCTGACAGAAGAGGGCGAACGGCTCGCTCTCCGGGTAAAACCTCTGTTGCATGGAATATACGGTCTGATAGGAAATGAAATGCCTTCCCGGCAAATTGTCTCATGTAGAAATAATTTACAAAAAAATAAATAGCATACTGGACAAATTGTAACTTGTCCAGTATGCTATCCATAAAGACGGAAACAAGTACATTCGACACACAACCCTAAAAGATAAACAGGGCTCATACTAATGTCCGAACCTTGAGGTATCAATCTTCCCGGCTTCTTTCTTCTTATATCCACCGAAGCGGTAGCTGAAATGTATGGTAAAAGAGCGCGAATAAAAATCGTTGTTCATATCCAAGTGTTGCCCATTAAAACGAACTTTCAAATTGGGCATGCCCGAGTTGAAAAGATCACTGCAACGAGCAGACAGATTTATCCTATCGCTAGCAAAACTCCATTTCAATCCGGCAGTGAGGTTATAGACTGTTTCAATGTCAAAAGTCCCCTGGATCATCGGGGTTTGTATACTACCTATCAATTCGAAAGCCAGATTCTTACCTACCTTAAACGTGTTATCCAGCGAACCGTTGAACATCCATTTCCTCCGGTTAAACGGGATATCAAAAAAGTCATCGCAACGCTAGTGAACTTGCATACCGACCAAAGTGAGTCGTGAATCCAGCCAATTTCCGGCTTTAAAGGGTAAGATGACGTTTGTCCCCCACATCTGCATATAGTTCCAGTTCGTATTCTTATAAATCAATGCCAAACGGTCAGTCGATTGATAGCCCGTCTGTACGAAAAAGTCAGACGTATGCATGAAGAACAGACCGAAAATATACTTTTGCTTCCATATATAATTGCCGTTCAAATTATAGGCTGTCGAAGGTTTCAATCCCGGCGTCCCCCAAAGCTCGGTATATCCGTTCAGATGACTGACGGAAGACTGCATATCCCAATACCCCGGATAAGTCTTATCCGTCGATAACGAAAACTGGAATAAATGTTCGGAAGATTTTACATACGTCAAAGATGCTTGCGGATAGACAGCCCACTTACGATAATTGCCGATGGTATAATATTCACCTGTAGCAGAGATAGAAACCGATGTACCAGTCGCATAGTTCTTGCTCAAGGAAACATAGACATTGGCAGTCTGCTCACGAAGCCGGGAATCCGTATTTTCGGTCGGGATATCACCTGTAACCTTATCATAGGTCTGAAAGTCACGGTCTTTTGCAAATCGGTAAGACATACCGTACCCCAAATCCCATTCTTTAGCCAAAGAACGCTTCCGGTCAACATAAATAGAATAACGGTCTATCTTTTGACCACCGATTATAGAGAAACCGCTTTGAGCACCATCCGCATAATCCGCAAACAAAGTTTGGTTATTATCTGACGTATAATGCGTGTAATCTCCGCCGACATCAAATCCAGATCCGGAATGATATTGCAAAGTGACATTGTGCATACGGGTTTCGACATATTTGTCAACATTGCTTGCCTGATAATTACCGGAAGTCAGGCTATTGCTATGCTGCTCAGGTGTAAAACTGCTGGTATAAGCGAGATTAAAATGATCTTCATCATCCAAATTATCTTACATGATATTCGGGAGGCGCACTGTACATGACTTCCGCCTTTTCCACTCTATCCAACGGAGTATTGCGCAAAAGCGTCTCAAGTTGTCCGGCGTCCATTGTTGTCGGTTTTCCATTCAAGACGACTGTCAAATTTCCCGTACCTGCCAAAGTTAATACACCTTTAGTCTCTTTTTACACCGGGGAGTTTAGTCAGAGCCTCGTATGCATTGTTCACCACCCCGTCGCCGGCAAGAACGGACAGATCATATCCCAAACGCCCTTCTTCCACCTTCACAAAAGGACGCTCCGCTTTTACCACGACCTCATCCAAAGCATAATCCTGCGGATCAAGTTGAATGACACCGACATCTCTGCCCTTTCCCTCGATTTCCTTAGTCCTGTACAAGAGATGCTGCACGATCAAGCGGTATTCTTCAGGCTGGCTATCCAACACAAAAGTTCCGTCTACATTTGAAATAGAAGCGTTTATATAAGTAGAATCTATTGCCTGCAAAACGATGGTTGCACCATCTACCGGTTGTTTTTTATTGTCTATGACCTTTCCTATAATGTTCTGTGCCTGCAAAGAGGTAACAAAGAATAATAGTAAAATACCGATTCCGATTTTCATATAATATAAAGTTTGTATTAATTTCCACACACCCTAAACAAGGGTTATTCATCATGCTCCCGGACATAATTAGCTGTCCATCATTTTCTAATACGCCGTAAACATACAAAATTAATCGAAAAGAATAGCAAAGCATGATTCCCATTTCATTAGAAAAGGTTCAGAAAGATTTGCTACTTTTGTCCCCTCATTTCAACAGACAGTGAATTTACATGAAGGTAAAAGGATTTTTGTACGGACTTATCGCATCCGCCACATTCGGATTGATTCCTCTTTTTTCCATTCCGGCGCTTGAAAACGGCGTAGGTTTGGACTCGTTGCTGTTCTACCGTTTTTCCTTAGCATCCGTACTGGTTGCCGTACTGATGTGGGTGAAAAGATTCCGTTCGATATACAGAAAAGCGAATTCGGGATCGCTTTTATTTTAGGTACACTTTATGCCATCACGGCGCTTTGGCTGACGGAGGCTTATCTTTATATTCCGAGCGGGGTGGCGACAACGATCCATTTCCTTTATCCGGTGGTAGTCAGCCTGATCATGTTTGTATTTTACAAGGACAAGCTGACAATGCCGATACTGCTGGCAATGGCGATGGCGGTAAGCGGTGTCTATATGTTGAGCGGAGGAAATACGCCGGGAGGTTCTATCAATATAAAAGGATTAATGTTGGTATTGGCTACAGTGATTGCCTATGCAGCCTACATCGTAGGTATGAACCGAAGCCGGATCGCCAGGCTCGACAGCTTGAAAGCCACTTTCTATATTCTGCTTTCCGGAGCGATTGTCTTTCTGGTAAATCTGGCGATAAAAGGAGATTTTCCCGACCCGATGCCGAATCTGGCCACAACGATAGACGTGCTGATGGTTGCTTTCCTCCCGACGTTGGTATCCGACCTTACACTGATACTGGCCATTCGTTATATAGGTTCGACAACGACTGCGATCTTGGGATGCATGGAGCCGCTTACCGCCGTATGCATGGGCGTCCTTTTCTTAGGCGAGCATCTGCAACCGATGCAGATCGGAGGAATAGTAGTAGTGCTATCAGCAGTCTGCATCGTGATATCAGGCAGTTATATCAGGAAATGGGTGCGGGATATCCGACTTTTATTTATGCACCGGATATAAATGACGAGATATTTACATAATAAAAACAATATATTCACAAATATGCATATCATCTTATCTCCTGCCAAGACAATGGCTGGAACATCCAAAATAAAAGCGCCTGCAGGTACAACGCCCCGATTCAACTACAGGAAGCAATCGAGATCGCATTGCACATGGCTCAATATCCCGCCGAAGAATTAGGCAGGATGTTAAAGCTCAGTCCCAAGCTGATGATGGAAAGTTACCATCGTTTTCAGAATTTCCATTCTGCGGAAGAAGAACCGCTACAAGCTTTATTGGCTTATACGGGTGTCGTATTCAAGAATATCAATCCCAAAGATTTTACAGAGGCGGACTTCCGCTTTGCCCAGGATCATTTGCGGCTCGTTTCCATTTGTTATGGTCTCCTTCGCCCGCTGGACCTGATCAAACCTTACCGGATGGAATATGATGTGAAACTGCCCGAATTAGGAGAAGGGAATATGTATATTTACTGGCGTGCCCGTCAAACAGAACCGCTTATTGAAGAAGTGAAAGCCGACGATAACCTACTGATCAACCTGGGGAGCATGGACCTACAACCATCATTCGACTGGAAAAAGGTAGAACAATCTGTCCGTGTAATAACACCGGATTTTAAAGTCTGGAAAAACGGGAAAGCCGAAACAATCGTAATCTACGCCAAGATGGCACGTGGACAAATGACCCGTTACATCGTTAAAAACCGGATTACCAATCCGGATGCATTAAAAGATTTTACTTGGGAAGGATTCCGGTACAGAGAAGATATCTCCTCCGAAAACAACTGGATTTTCTTGCAGGATTAAGAGATCCTTGCAATAAACCGACAGTATCGTCCGTTTATACAAAGGAATTTTTTAATTAGAAATGAAATGAGAAAAACCTTTAATCTTTTATTCATATGTCTGATAGCCTTATACGGATGGATCGGATATCAAGTGATCCATACTACCGATTTGCCTCAATGTCAACCGGAAGGAAGTCTGTCCGATGTCGCCGAGGAGGTGATCGCCATCCCTTTGAAAACAAACGGACATTGTTCTTTGAACAAGATTAAAATGATCAAGCGCGACCGGGAAGACATCTTCCTTGTCAGCGATCGTCAACTTTATCATTTCAACAGTTCCGGTCAATTTCTCGGACAAATAACGGCACATCTGCCAGGAACGAGACAGCCAGTCGAACTGGTTGACTATGCGGTCGATCCTGTCCACGACCGGCTGGTCGTGATCGGCACCGGACATGAGGTATACTATTATGATTACGACGGGCAACTCCTTTTTCAGAGTATCCTCCCTCAAGATGCTTCATGGAAAACTTTCGGGCATATGGCTTATTATAACAACCATCTGTGGACAACAATAGACTTGGTTAATTCAGAAAACAAGCAAGCTCCGTCAATCGAACAATGGCTCTATAAATTTGATCTCTACTTTAATGAAGTCGGGAAGCGCAAACTGGATGTTGCCGATTTGGGAAGAATGGATATCAATTACAAGACAGGTACCGAAATAGCCGTCAAGAACGGGCACGTTTATGTACAAGCGCCATCCTTACAGCCAGCCCATATCTTAAACGACACGCTCTATCTCATCAATAGCAACCAGTTGACCATCACTGAGGACTACGCAAAAATTCTCCCTTTACAGATCGGGACACGTTTTTTAATCTCAACACACTACGATCCTACTCTACCGGAACGTAGCTATACATTTTGTTACGACCAACGAAGAACAAAAGCCTATCACGTGCAAGGAGGATTGGATGACAACTTTTACAAGACAGGCAAGATTCTCGAACTTCAATCCATAGACCTTCAAAGCAACACCTACTGTTATTATAAAAGCGGCAAAGAACTTGCCTACTCTTTTCCTGACCTGACAAACAAAGACAACCCAGTCTTATTTATAGTAAAAATGAAAGCCTGACTCCCCACAGCCAGGCTTTCATTTAATATATATATTTACGTACGATTAGAAAATCCGTCCACACAGACGTATCTTCATAACCGGATAAACAGTGAGCTTATCCATGATTTTCGAAAACGTATCGTCCGGATCGACTTCATCCAACAAATTGTTGACATTACCATAGTCCGTATAAACATCCGGTTTGCCGTGGAACTGGACTCCCAGCTCGAACATTACACCAAGCCGTTTCTTCGGTACGGCACGGCCGAACCCCAAACCCACATACGGACGGAAATTCGAAACTTTCAAGCCACCTGACACATTACCGTTTTTGTCTACCGGAATCGTATAATCGCCGATAACAACACCGGCCTTACCGGCTTCGGCTACCAATTCCTTCAATTCATCACTATGCCCATTTATTTTTAATAAAGTTCCCCCGCCAAAGTAAGCACCAGCAGTCAAAAAGAAAGAACTTTTTTTAAACGGATAATAATTCACAAGTAATTCACCGGAAACACGCTTGATACTTCCCTCCATACCAATCGTAGAGGGAACACTCACGCCTTCCATAGCTTCCACATCAACATCTACATCCGTACTCATGCTGAAATTTGGCATAATGGAAAAACCACCACGTAAATCAAAGTGAGATGTGATGGGAGTTGCCACATTCACGTCGATACCGGTAGTACCGACGCCCACACCTACTGCCAAAGAATTAAACACACCCAATTCTTTCTGGGCCATAACATCACTCACAATTACGCCTGATAAGGCTAACGAAATAACACAAAGTAGAGTTCTAAAACCTTTCATAACCACTAAAAAATGTATTTGTATTGAAATAAAGTACAGCAAAGAAAAGAAGATTTTTTGATATAAATACTGATATAGAATAAAAAAGAGAGTACAAGGTTATAGTCCTTGTACTCTCTTTTTTATTCTATAACAAATACGAACTTATTCTTCGTCTCCGTTTTCGTCTTCCTTCATATTGTGGAACACATTCTGAACGTCTTCGTCCTCTTCCAACTTTTCAATCAATTTTTCAATCGATTCACGCTGCTCGGGAGTCACTTCTTTCACATCGTTCGGAATACGGACAAATTCGCTACTGGTGATTTCATATCCATTCTCTTCCAGATATTTCTGAATAGCCGAATTCTGGGCAAATTCACCATAGAGAACCACTTCGTCTTCATCTTCATCCACTTCATCGACTCCATAGTCTATCAGCTCCAACTCAAGATCTTCCAACGACATGCCATCCTTTTTTTGCAATATGGAAAACACATTTATGCTCGAACAGGAACTCCAAACTGCCGGATGTACCCAAAGAACCACCGTTCTTGTTGAAATAACTACGTACATTTGCTACAGTACGAGTCGTATTGTCTGTCGCAGTTTCCACAAAAATAGCAATACCGAAAGGACCATATCCCTCGTAGTTCATTTCTTTATAATCGGTAAAATCCTTAGAGACAGCCCGCTTGATAGCACGTTCGACATTATCTTTCGGCATGTTCTCTTTTTAGCAGTCTGCATCAATACACGCAAACGCGGATTGTTTTCAGGTTCCGGTCCACCTTGTTTTGCAGCTATCGTAATTTCTTTACCCAACTTAGTAAATACACGGGCCATATTACCCCAACGCTTAAACTTTCTCGCTTTACGAAACTCAAACGCTCTTCCCATAATTTATGATCTTATGATTTATGATTTATGTTTTTTATCCTCTCAATTGTGCACCTAACTTCTGTTCCAAATTTGTCTGGATCTTTTTCATGATAGCATCGATCTGCTTATCATTCAAAGTCTTTCCTTCATCCTGCAAATAGAAGCTGACGGCATATGATTTCTTGCCAGCCGGCAGATTCTTTCCTTCGTATACATCAAACAAAGCAACGTCTTTCAACAGTTTACGTTCACTTTCCGTTGCGATCTTTTCTATTTCGGCAAATTGAACATTCTTCTCTAACAACAGGGCTAGATCTCGTTTCACTGCCGGGAACTTGGAAATTTCAGAGAAGGTAACCTTGCTCTTCTTGATTTCCTTCATCAACAATGTCCAGGAAAGTTCCGCATAATAGACATCCGTTTCAATATCCAATTCCTTACAGATCTTCGGGCTGACGATACCCATCGTACCTAACTGGCGCCCGGACGAAGTCGTAATGCTCAAACCTGCCGAATAGATATCGTTAGCCAGATTACCAAAAATGACCTTCTGCAAATTCACACCGAGACGAACCAAGATGTTTTCCACATATGCCTTCAATTCATAAACAGAAGACTTTTCATTCGGATGCGCCCAGTTGTTATCCACACGGCTGCCGCTTACCCACAAGCCCAAACGATAATCTTCCGAGAATTCGGCTAATGTTTCACCTTCCTTCTTATGGTCGATATTGTAATCATAGCAATTTCCGAATTCGAAGAAGCGGATATTGCCATTTTTGCGTTTCGCATTATGTTCAACACTTTCCAAGCCTCCGAACAACAACGTCTGGCGCATGCAATTCAGATCTGCACTCAACGGATTCATCAACATCACACAGTGAGAAACCGGGTAAGTGGAAAGATTGTCATAGTAGGCCGAGCGTGTCAGCGAGTTATTCAGGATCTCGTTGAAACCGCAACCGCAAAGTTGTTCGGAAATCAGGTTCTGCAATTTATAACTGCGGTCAGTCGGAGTCTGATAGCTCAGATTAGACTTTACATTGTCACTGAATTCCACATTATTATATCCGTAAATACGGAGAATATCCTCGATCACGTCGACATCGCGCTGTACATCAATACGATATACAGGCACATCAATCACCAAACCTTCGGCAGTTTCGGAAACGATCTTCATTTCCAAGCTTTCCAGAATGCTCTTGACCGTTTCAACCGGAATCACCTTGCCGATCAATGTATTGACCTTATCGTAAGTCAGTTCCACACGATAGGGGGCAACCGGAACCGGATAAATATCCTGGATAGCACCCGTAATCGTTCCGCCTGCCACTTCCTGAATCAACAGAGCGGCACGCTTCATCACTTCGACCGTCTGATTCGGATCCAAGCCGCGTTCATAGCGGAAAGAAGCATCCGTATTCAGACCGAAGCGACGGGCTGTCTTACGGATCCAAGTCGGATGGAAAGTGGCCGATTCCAGGAATACATTCTTAGTCTGTTCCGTCACACCGGAATCGAGTCCGCCAAATACACCGGCGATACACATCGGCTCTTCCACATTGCAAATCATCAGATCACGGTCGGTCAACGTACGTTCCACACCATCGAGCGTCACAAACTTGGCACCTTCCGTCGCCGAGCGTACCACGACTTTATTACCTTTGATCTTATCGGCATCGAAAGAGTGCAAAGGCTGTCCTACGCCGTGCAAGATATAGTTCGTAATATCCACCACGTTATTAATGGGACGCAGGCCGATCACCTTCAAACGGTTCTGCAACCATTCCGGACTTTCCTTTACAGTTACATTTTTAATCGTAATACCTGAATAGCGCAGACAGGCTTCTTTATTTTCAACGACAACTTCGATAGCCGGAACTTCATCATCAATCTTGAAAGCATCCACACTCGGACGTTTCAAGTTGGCAGGCTTACCGTTCTGTTTCAGGTAAGCGGCTAGGTCGCGAGCTACACCGAAATGAGAAGTGGCATCCACACGGTTCGGCGTGATATCGACTTCCAGCACATAATCGCTCTTCACATTATAATATTCTTTGGCCGGAGTACCGACTACCGCATCGGCCGGCAGTACGATTATACCTGCATGATCTGTTCCAATACCGATTTCATCTTCAGCACAAATCATACCGTTCGATTCAACGCCACGGATTTTAGAGCGCTTGATCGTAAAGCACTCATCACCATAATACAATTTAGTACCGTTTACAGCAACAACCACTTTCTGTCCGGCAGCTACATTCGGCGCACCACAAACAATCTGCAAGGGTTCCGCGCCGCCAACATTCACGGTTGTAATGTGCAAGTGATCGGAATTCGGATGTTCTTCGCAAGTAAGAACTTCACCGATGACAAGTCCTTCCAATCCACCTTTGATGGTTTGAACTTCTTCTACCCCTCCGGTTTCCAAACCAATAGAGGTAAGTGCTGCTGCTACTTCATCAGGCTGTAAATCAAAATCAAGATAATCTTTCAGCCAATTGTAAGATATATTCATCGCTTTAAAATTTATTCAGTAAAGAGACGGGGCCGTCCGGCCTACGCCAAATTGACGGACAAAAGTACAAATAATTATTCAAATATGATAGTTTCAAGTAGTTTCTTCAGGGCAACCGCACCAAAACCGTGATCAAATATCATTGACAATAGTTATTTATGCATTCTTGATTCATAATGGCCATCTACAAGTATAAGGAACTGTTTGTGTTTAAAAAGCAGGTATTCCACTGGATTATAATCAGAAACAGTGCATAAAATCTCCTCAAACAAGGCAGATAAACAGCTCCACATCCCCGTTTCGGTTTCACGTAGACCCGGGTCTCCACCTCCTCCACACCCGGATCTCCCATACCCTTCCACCCGGGTCTGAAGAAACTTTTCAAGTTGTTTTTACCAAAAAAGTAGCTTGTCTTCATGAAAAAACGAGCCTATTTAATCTATTTTGTATCAGCTTCAGAACACATCTGACATTTAATAAAATATTGATATATAACACATTATCACTTTTACCCATGATAGTTATGATAGATAAATGATAGTTAAAAGCAAGAACTATCATAGAATAACACACTGTTTTACAAGCATATAAATTCAATTATGATAGTATGATAGTTGTTTTGCAAAAAACTAAAAATCCATGCTTACAAAACTTTATTTTGCAGACTTTGGGAAGTCTCCTACATTTGCACCATAAATCTGAAATAAAATATGATGCGCATTGATATACTGACCGTACTTCCCGAGATGATCGAAGGAATGGTAAACTGTTCCATTGTGAAACGGGCACAAGACAAAGGTTTGGCTGAAATACATTTACACAATCTGCGGGATTACACGACCAACAAATGGCGGCGTGTGGATGATTATCCTTTCGGGGGTGAAGCCGGCATGGTTATGCAGATCGAACCTATCGACCGGGCCATCTCGGCTTTGAAAAGCGAAAGGGATTATGATGAAGTTATTTACACATCGCCAGATGGGGAAACCTTCAACCAGCCGATGGCAAACAGCATGTCGATGCTGAACAATCTGATCATCCTTTGCGGACATTACAAAGGAATCGACTACCGCATCCGCGAACATCTGATAACAAAGGAAATATCTGTTGGTGATTATGTCCTGACAGGAGGCGAGTTGGCTGCCGCCATCATCACAGATGCCGTCGTACGTCTTATTCCCGGAGCAATCGGCGACGAGCAAAGTGCCCTCTCCGACTCGTTCCAGGATAATTTGCTAGCTCCCCCAGTCTATACCCGGCCTGCCGATTACAACGGCTGGAAAGTTCCCGACGTCCTTCTGTCCGGGCACCAACGCAAAATTGAAGAATGGCGTCTCGGGCAAGCTCAAGAAAGGACAGCCCGGCTACGCCCCGATTTATTGAAGTAAATTGTCCTACTTCTGCTCTACCACGAAATTATAGATAAACTCATATTCATACGTGTTATTTTCCGCAGTTGCACCATTCACGGGATTGATCTTTTCTTCAATCGTCATGCCTGTGATATAATCGCCGGTCAACGTATAGCGGAATGTATATTCGGCACAAATATCCGTTGCATCGGAGACATTATACCAATAGGCACGGGTTGGCAGATTCTGATTCATCTTCCCATAGAGCAGGTTCAACGGAGAAATCACATCAAAGCCGACCGGTTGAAATGAATTGACAACTCGGAACGGAAAGTTCTCTGGACGTAATTGAGAATTATATTCATATGTAATCTCTTTCTGTGGCAGATAAGCATAATGCACCGCATTTCCATTTTCCCACGAATAGCGATCCACCTCACCTAGTTCTCTTATCTGATAACCCGAACCGTCCTCATTCGGCCACTGGATAATCTGCGAAACTGATTTCAGCCAATTAGAACTATAGGTGTACCTGTTTTCTACAGCCGTATACACAGCATTACTCATATACTTGTTTTCAGATTTTTCTTCCTTGGCCGCAATCATATTTCCGCTTAGCGTGTAAACTGTATGGACAAAGGGATTAGTCGGAGAACCATCGATCATCTTCACGCCACTTACGGAAATCGTCTTGTCTACAATAATATAATTATCAGTAAACTGATTTCCTTCCGTATTTAATATAATCCGATTGATTTGCTTGTCCTGGTCATAAGTGATATTCGCGTTAAAAAAAGCATTTCCGTTTTTCGTACATGTAACACTCGTCAGCTTGTTCAACTCAGGAATAAACGGCTTATCATCATCTCCACAAGACATAAGACCTGCCACCATCAAAAGCACACTTAAAAATTTCTTCATCTCTCTTTCTTTTTATTATTCGATCTTACAAAAATAGGACATTTGCTAAAATAACGGACGAAGTAACCTATTTTAAGTAATTCTACTTGAAGAAATGCAAGTAAACCATTAGCTTTGCAATATAATTTATCATAATAAATGGCTAATAACAAACATCTTACAATAAGATAAAACGTAAAGCATACAATATCTAAAATTTAATAACATGAGAATGAAACATCTGACGGTAGCAGCACTAACATTATTGCTGTCTGTTTCTTGTAGCCAAAGACAAGAAGATTATCCGTTTCGCAATCCTGATCTCCCTATCGACGAACGCATAGACGACCTCTTGAAACGTCTGACTGCCGAAGAGAAGATCGGGCAAATGATGAATACGACTCCGGCAATCGAACGCCTCGGTATACCCGAATACGATTGGTGGAACGAAGCCTTGCACGGTGTCGCACGTGCCGGAAAAGCGACTGTTTTCCCACAGGCTATCGCGATGGCGGCTACTTTCGACGACGACGCACTGTACGAAACATTTACGATGGTGAGCGACGAAGCTCGCGCCAAATACCATCAGTATCAAAAAAATAAAGAATATGACCGCTACAAAGGCTTGACCTTTTGGACGCCGAATATCAATATCTTCCGTGATCCCCGCTGGGGCCGTGGCATGGAAACCTATGGAGAAGATCCGTACTTGACAGAACGGATGGGGGTTGCCGTAGTGAAAGGCTTGCAGGGAGACGATCCGAAATACTTTAAGACACATGCTTGCGCCAAGCATTATGCAGTCCATAGCGGACCGGAATGGAACCGTCACGAATTTGACGTCACAGTGACGCCCCGTGATTTATGGCAAACCTACCTGCCAGCTTTCGAGGCTTTGGTAAAAAAAGGAAATGTACAGGAAGTCATGTGCGCCTACAATCGCTATCAAGGCAAACCCTGCTGTAGTAGCGACAAACTGCTCATCGACATCCTTCGGAATAGTTGGGGATATGAAAACATCATCCTTTCCGACTGCGGTGCGATCAACGACTTCTGGCAACGGGACGAACGCACGCCTCGCCACGAAACACATCCCGATGCGGAAAGCGCTTCTGCAGATGCTGTCCTGAACGGGACTGACCTGGAATGCGGCAACAGCTATAAAGCTTTGATCAAAGCTTTGAAGGAGGGAAAGATATCCGAAAATGATCTGGATGTCTCCCTACGCCGCCTGCTGAAAGGTCGTTTTGAATTAGGCATGTTCGATCCGGACGAGCGGGTTCCTTATGCTCAAATCCCATACAACGTGGTGGAAAGCCCCGAACATGTGGCACAAGCACTCGAAATGGCGCATAAGAGTATGGTGCTGCTGAAGAACAAGAATAACACACTTCCACTGAGTAAAACGATCCGGAAAATTGCAGTTGTCGGTCCGAATGCCGCCGACTCGACCATGCTTTGGGCGAACTACAACGGCTTCCCGACGCATACCGTAACAATATTGGAAGGTATCCGCAACAAAGTGCCCGATACAGAAGTAATCTACGAATTAGGATGTAATCATGCGGCTGACTTCGTAATACAAGACTTGGGCAACCACATCACCTCCCCTGCCGGACAGGGATTCGCCTCCGAATTCTACAACAATACGGAATTCAAGGGAGAAGCCGTTTATAAAGGTTTAGCAAGCCAATTACATTATACGACAGGCGGAAACACGCAGTTCGCACCGAATGTAAACCTGACAAACTTCACAGCACGTTTTACCGGCGAGTTTGAAGCACCAGAGACGGAACAGGTTGAGATCAAGTTGTCAGGAAACGACGCCTTCCGCCTCTTTATCGGAGATGAAAAAGTAGCCGAAGTTTGGGAAAACGAATACGGGGCAGAAAAGACGTATATGCTGAATGCGGAAAAAGGAAAGAAATATCCTGTCAAGATCGAATATATGCAACGCACGGGTAGCGCTGACCTCAACTTCCAGATCGGTACGCGTCGACCTGTCGATTATGCCGCCACTGCCGCTAAAGTCAAAGATGCAGATGTGATTGTCTATGTCGGAGGTATTTCGCCTCGCTTGGAAGGTGAAGAAATGCCGGTCAACGTGGAAGGTTTCAAGAAAGGAGACCGCACCAATATCGAGATACCGAAAGTACAACAAGAAATGGTAAAAGCACTGAAAGCAACGGGTAAACCGGTTGTCTACGTGCTTTGTACGGGTAGTGCCCCTGGCTTTAAACTGGGAAGACGCCAACATCGACGCCATTCTGAATGCCTGGTATGGCGGACAAGAAGCCGGGACAGCGGTTGCCGACATCCTGTTTGGCGACTACAATCCGTCAGGTCGCTTGCCAGTCACATTCTATAAATCGATCGACCAGTTGCCGGACTTTGAAGATTACAGCATGAAAGGTCGTACCTACCGTTATATGACCGAAACACCACTTTATCCGTTCGGATACGGCTTGAGCTACACGAACTTTGCCTATCGGAATGCGAAGCTGTCTTCTGGCAAGATTACCAAAGACCAATCTGTCACACTGACGTTCGACATTGCCAACACCGGCAAAATGGATGGTGACGAAGTCGCACAAATCTACATCAAAAATCCGAACGATCCGGAAGGGCCGATCAAAGCGCTGAAGGCTTTCTTGCGTGTACACGTAAAAGCTGGCGACAGCCAGGAAGTCAACATCGAGCTGACACCCGAAGCATTCCACTCTTTTAACGACAATACACAAACGATGGAAGTCCGTCCCGGAAAATATCAGATACTTTACGGCGGTTCATCAGACGAAAAAGCCTTAGAGAGATTAGAGTTGACAATCGAATAAAAACAAATGCCGCAGGTCTCCGGATAATCCGGAAAAACCTGCGGCATTCTATCTATTCCATAACCCTATGCATTACGCCTCCTAACCCATAAGGTTAAAGGGCGTAACCCTATGGGTCTTATCCAATATACGTCTCCATAAATTTGGCACCCGGAACCGGTGAAATCGTCACGACATCCGTATCTGCCGGAATCAGGACCGTTTGTCCTTGGTGAATATAAATTTCATTGCCTTTATTGTCACGGATAGAAGCTTTACCCTCCATACAAATATAAACGACGAAAGAATCCAGTTCGGAGAAATCACGAACCATGATCGTATCGACATCCAGCAAATTCGTTGTAAAATACTTGCAGGCTGCAAGCTCTACAGTCGCATTCGTATGCGCTTTGTAATGGGTGCGGTAGTCCGGATACAAGGTATAGTCGATCGCATCCTTTGCCAGTTCGGTATGCAATTCACGCCCTTTGCCATCCGGTCCCTTACGGTCATAATCATATATACGATAGGTGATATTGCTCGTCTGCTGGATTTCAGCAATAAAGCAACCGGCTCCGATAGCGTGTACACGGCCCGCGGGCAGGAAGAATACATCGCCAGGATTCACCTCGTATCGTTGTAACACATCCATGATCGTATTATCCTCGACACGTTTCACGTATTCATCCGCATTGATCTGCTTTGAAAAGCCTGAATATAAGCCGGCACCTTTGGCTGCATTGATCACATACCACATTTCTGTCTTGCCAAAAGAATTATGGCGTTTCTTTGCCAATTCATCATCCGGATGAACCTGAATAGACAAATTATCACGTGCATCGATAAACTTGATCAACAAAGGGAATATGGAACCAAATTGTTCGACCACCTTTTCCCCTAACAGTTGCTTGCCATATGTACGGATCAGTTCATCTAGCGTTTTACCTTCAAGTGCACCATTATCTACAACAGAATAATTGCCCTCTACATGTGAAAGTTCCCAACTTTCGCCAATACCTTCCTGCACCGGAGTGATGCCCTTAAACGGGCAAATGTCAGAGCCTCCCCAGATAATCTTCTTGAGGATAGGCTTAAATGTCATTGGATATAACATATTTGATTTTTGATTTATCAGATTTATAATTTATGATTTATGATTTACGCATTGACCACAAATCATAAATTATAAATCACAAATTATTTCGCTTTCTTTACTTTCTTCAATACAACAGCGCTGCGTGCCGGAATGTATAATTTGAGCCATTCTTTTTTCTCTTTTTTATACAATGGATCGAATTGCGTGAAATGATGAATGGTATCATCCGCGAGCCCGAAGCCACCGAATCGGTTAGCATCGGTATTCAGAACCACCTCATATTCACCCTTAGGCACAAGGAAACCGTAATCGGCAAACGATTTTGTCGGATTGAAATTGAATACGAACACCAAGTCTTTTCGCATATAAGCCAAAATCTGATCCTCATCGTTATCCCAGACTTTCTGTATCGGAGTGGACTGGAAGTTCTTCACGCTACGGATCAATTCCAACATTTCACGATCGAAATCGCCTAAGAAATGATATTTCAAATCCATATTATCGACCAAATCCCATTGGCGGCGTGCATACTTATGCGACCAGCCATTTCCTTCACGCGGGAAATCGATCCATTCCGGATGGCCAAATTCATTCCCCATAAAGTTCAGATAACCGCCGTTGATGGTGGAGGCCGTGACCAGACGGATCATTTTATGCAAAGCTACACCCCGTTCCACCATAAAATTGTGATCATCTTTCTGCATATGCCAATACATGTCGGCATCGATAAGACGGAAAATGATCGTCTTGTCACCCACCAACGCCTTGGTCATGACTTTCCGCATAGCTGATTGTCTTTTCGTCAGCACGGCGGTTCGTCGTCTCCCACCAGATGGAAGAAGGATGCCAGTCTTCGTCTTTCTTTTCCTTGATCGTCTTGATCCAGTAATCGGGGATATTCATTGCCATACGGTAGTCGAAGCCATAACCGCCATCTTCATATTTGGTAGCCAATCCGGGCATTCCGCTTACTTCTTCGGCAATCGTAATCGCATTCTTATTGACTTCATGGATAAGCTTATTAGCCAACGTCAGATACGCAATAGCATCACCATCCTGATGACCGTTAAAATAATCAGCATAATTACAAAATGCTTCGCCCAGTCCGTGACTGTAATAAAGCATCGAGGTCACGCCATCAAAACGGAAACCGTCGAATTTATACTCGTCCAGCCAGAATTTGCAGTTCGACAACAAAAAATGAAGCACTTCATTCTTTCCATAGTCGAAACAAAGGGAATCCCATGCCGGATGCTCGCGACGGGCACCGCCCAGAAAATATTGCGTGTAAGATCCATCGAAACGTCCGAGGCCTTCTACTTCGTTCTTGACAGCATGACTATGTACGATATCCATAATCACAGCAATCCCCATACTATGAGCCTCGTCTATCAACTGTTTCAGTTCTTCCGGCGTACCAAAACGGGAAGATGCGGCAAAAAAACTGCTGACATGATAACCGAACGAACCATAATAAGGATGTTCCTGAATAGCCATAATCTGAATGGCATTATATCCTTCCTTCGCAATACGGGGCAGCACCATACGACGGAATTCGTCGTAACTGCCGACTTTCTCTTCATTCGAAGCCATACCGATATGACATTCATAAATCAGCAATGGAGAGACATTAGGCTTAAACCGTTTATGCTTGAACACATAAGGTTTCTCCGGATTCCATACTTGCGCGCTGAAAATTTTGGTATTTTCATCCTGAACGACACGCCGTATCCATGCAGGAATACGTTCCCCCGCAGCCTCCTTCCCACTCGACTAGGAGTTTGAACAGGTCTTCATGACGCAGCAAACCTTCAGCAAGCGCAATCTCCCAAATGCCATTGCCCAACCGTTGCAACTTATACCGATCGTCCTTCTTCCATTCGTTGAAAGTCCCAATCATATATATAGCAGTAGCATTGGGTGCCCACTCACGAAAAACCCATCCACTCTTTGTCTTATGCAATCCGAAGTAGAGATACCCGGAAGCCATTTCCGACAACGTCTGTCTGCCGTTACCGGTCAGGTTCTTCTCTTTGTTTACCACGTATTGGTACCGTCCTTCTATTGCCTCCTTATAGGGGGCCAGCCAAGGGTCATTCTTTATTAGATTTAGCGACTCCATGATTTTTTGAGATTGGTTTCGCACAAAGATAGAAGAAAAAACTCACATATAAATAAAAAGTCCGTTGCAAATGCATAGGCTTAAATCAATTATCCGAAGAACTCCGTTTGTTCTTGTTCAAAATCAATGTTGACGGCATCTTTTGAAGGGCCTCTTTACGGTGTTCGGATACGTCATTCCAAGTGTTGTAGCCGATCAGCATGAAGTTATAGCTATTGAACAATCCCGGCGTCAGGTCTTTATCCGGTAACAGCTGGGTTTGTGGGATGGACGAGACGAAATCCCAAAGCTCTTTGAGAATTTGATCATGTCCGGGTGTTGTGGTGGACATCTTGGCTACAATACCGACAGAACCGTGAGTCGCCTTCAGCAATGTCCTTGTGTAGTCGAGCAGAAAGAGATCTTCTTCGGAACTGATAACCACCAACGTATTGGTGGCCTTCACGAAATTTCGGTTAATAAATACACCGACGTCGCAATTACTGCGGGCAATAAACATCTTAGTCTTATCTTTCAGCAACGCACCAGGATAAAACCAGGATTCGGGAGCTTTGAAGCGTTTGAAATAACGGTTATAGAAGGAAGTACGGTAACGGGTAGCCGCGATATCGTCCGGCGAGTCGCTCATGGAGATGCCGGAACCGACCAGCAGGAAGTCAAATCCTTCGTTATTGACGATGTCGCAAATATCCTGTCCGGCGTTATTCGAAACCTCATAGCGTGTATGGATGTGCATACCTAATTTTTTGGCTCCATACAAGATCGGTCCGAAACTCACTTCCTCAAAATTATCCGTATGTAACGGATTGACATCGGACCCGACGGTCAGGTGTAGCGCCGTCAAATCCAGTTTGTTCTTTCCACGGGCAAACATCTGGTGAGCCACATCAAGCATAATCTGTCCGTTTCCGGCACGTCCGAATGAAAGGAGAACCTTAAATATCCCGTCGGCCGGTTCCACACAAACCTGATGTTCCTTAATCTTTTCACGTGTCTTGAAACACAATTTAATGAAAGAAACCAACGGGATTGTCATAAAGGTCGTGACCAGGGTCATCAAAACCAACATGACGAAAATAGAAGGCGGCAATATCTTCATCTCATAACCGATCGTCAACACGACCAGCTCCATCAGACCGCGTGTATTCATTAAAGCCCCAATGTAAAAACTGTCTTTCCAGCTTTCACCGACAAAACGAGCGGAAAACAAAGCACCCCCGAACTTACCGATAATAGCCACTACGATGAAGATTCCACACATGACCCAAAGTTCCGGTGTGTTCAGCAGACCGATCTCCGTACGCAGTCCGGTCGAAACGAAAAAAAGCGGCAGGAAGAGCGCCAATGATACGTCTTCCACCTTTTCCGTCATGATCTTGCGGAATTTGATGTTCCCTGGCATGACCACGCCTGCAATAAAGGCGCCGAAAAGAGCATGCAACCCTAATATCTCGGTAAAATAGGAGGATACGATCAGTAACAGGAACATCAGGGCCACCAGTGCTTTGTCAATCACTTCTTTATTATGGTATATATGCCCGATCATCCGTAAGAAAGGACGAACAGCAAGAAACATAAAAAGAATGTACAGAATGGAGAATAATATATTGTAAACGGCACTCAGCATACTACCCGCCTGAGCGATGGCAATCACGACGGCCAACAGGCACTAAGGCAGTAATGTCTCCGTTGGCAGCACTTGCCAATGAGATAGTTCCCAAATGTGTTTTGGTCAACCCTTTTTCCTGGATAATCCGGGCTAAAACGGGAAAAGCCGTGATACTCATGGCGATCCCGATAAATAGAGCGAACGACAGGAATGGTGTTCCTTTATGAGCATAAGATCCATAGACATAATAAGCAGTCAGCATACCGAAGAAAAACGGCACGATCGTACTGGTATGGCTGATCAGGATAGTTTCCTTCAATTTTTTACGAACTTCGCCGATATCCAGTTCCATACCGATGGCAAACATGAAAAGGATAAGACCGAATTGGCTTAATATGGTGATATTACCTAATGACTCGAGTGGAAAAAGAAACGCAGATACACCCGGCAAAAGATGGCCGAGCACAGACGGACCGAGTACGATACCGGCTACGATTTCACCGATGACGGTGGGTTGGCCGATCTTTTGAAACATCCAACCGAACAAGCGGCAGACAATTAATATGGTAATAATTTGCAGAAGAAGGATTCCCATCGACGACTGGATATGGTGAGTAACCGAATCCCAGAACACAAGAAATCCCTCCCCCATAGTTTGGGGGAGCATTTTGCATGGTCTGAACGGCTGTTCCGACCTGCTGGCTTTCTCCTTCTTTGACTATGAAATACATGAGTGAGCCAAAGACCAGGATCATCATCAAATAAAAGGCTATGCTTTTTGTTCCTTTACCCATCTGCTATCTCTGATACGGTTTCTTGCAAAAATAGCGAAATGAATTAATATAACTCCTTGTATAAGGAAATATTTTACTGGCGATTTTGTTTTTTTGCAAAAAGCCACTAAAGCTACACGATCCAGATAAGCTTTAGTGGCTTTTATAGTCAAGGTCAGCTATATTTAATTAGTATGTTGTTTTTATTCAAACCCTGCATGTACACCTTTGATGGAAAAGGAGTCCGCTTCCCGTTTTTTCTCTCCGGTATACATCCATTCGATAGTGTCTTCGTATGTCTTGCCGTCTTTGCTTGCAACGGTCTTCACAATGTTCTTTCCGTCTGCCAAGGTGACATTGTCTATAATATAATGTACGTCTGTATAACCTTTATGGATACCGGACAACTCTTGGCCGTTCAAGAAAACTTTAGGTTCTCCGATATTAGAATAAACGGTGATAGAAGTAACTTTCTTTTCGCGATCCACATTCCGGCGCTGTGTCAAGTACAAGACAGGATCTTCACTCCAGTTCGCCTTGTACCAGAAATAAGAGTCTTTCTTCGTCTTGCGGTCAAAAGTGACCATACCCTTCATGTTACGGGCGGGAAGATCGCCGCGATTAGCCAGCGGAGTAGCAAAATCGAAAGTGTTCCACAAATAAGAAGCAACAATATACGGATGCTTGGCGATCACGCTCCACTGGTATTCATGTGTCTTCGTCTGAAAAGTTTCCGGATAGAAAGGTTTCGTCCAATTCAGTGAATTGTCCAGATATTCGGTCTGATGGACAATGTTGGCGTCGGCTCCATACTCCGTCAGCATCAATTTCTGATCCGGATAGTTCTTTTCCAAGCCTTCTACCCACGGTTCGATATCCTGCAATTTCTTTTCGTACCAGCCAAAATAACGATTCATTCCCTGTATGTCAGCATTCAAGTTGACCGGATGCTCCATGTGTCCGTAGCCATTTACCGAAACAGTGTAACGGTCGGGGTCTTCCGTCTTCGCAAGATCATGTAAGGATCGGGTCAATTCTTTTGTATATTCGTGCGGATGATAGACTTCGTTATGTAGCCCCCAAACATAGATGGACGGATGGTTGAAGCTCTGGCGGATCAGTTCGCGGAGTTGGTTACGGGCGTTCTCGGCTTCCTGTCCGGAGACACGGTTCACGAAAGGAATCTCCGCCCAAATGATCAATCCTAAGCTGTCACAACGCGAATAGAGGTAATCTGATTGCTGATAATGAGCAAAACGGACGGTTGTCGCACCGATATCCATAATAGTAGCCAGGTCGAAGTCATGATTTTCATTCTTCAACGCACTACCCAGCCCCCACCAGTCCTGATGGCGGGTAACACCGTACATCGGATACTTCTCGCCATTCAGATAGAACCCTTCGCCTGCAACAATCTCGTATTTGCGCAAGCCTAAGGGCTGTACCACTTCATCTATCACTTTCCCATTCCGGATCAGGCGACTCACGATCTTATATAAATAAGGATTCTTCCGCCCTTGCCACAATGTAGGATTCTTGATCTTGAAATCGGCTTCGAACGACTGTACGCCCTGCGGTGTCAGGTCAAACGAGCGGCTCTGGGTTGCTACCAGTTTCCCTTCTTGATCATAAATCGTATTCTGTAAGGTGAGCGGAGCCGGTTGCAACGTTCCATTATCCAACTTCACTTTCACTTTTACATCCGCTTGCTTTTTGGAGACATTCTTCTGGGTGATGTAGACACCGGAAGAAGCACAATCGGTCACGCAGATATTATAAGGCTCTGTCACGATCAACCAAACCGGACGGTACATCCCGCCATAAACGCCGAAAAGCACATGATTGATAGGAATCACGTCCGGACGTGACGCATTGTCGGCTTTCACTATGATCTCGTTATCCGCCCCCGGTTTCAGCGCCGTACCGATCTCGCATGAAAAAGCAGAGTAGGCTCCTTTATGAGTTGTCACAAGAGAACCGTTCACATACACCTCCGCAACAGCTCCCACACCTTCGAAACGCAGGAAGACGCGTTTGTCCTTCAGTTCAGCAGGAAAGAAATAGTGCTTTTTGTAGTAGGCAGGTCCTTCGTAGAATTGGTCATACTGCGTCTGCATATCTTTTGCATTCCACGTGTGAGGAATCTCGACCTCGGTCCATCCACTCTCCCATTTCGGCGCATTAACGGCCAGTTCCTTACCTGCCGGCGCTTTCTTAAATACCCAACCGGAATTAAACGGCTCGACAATCCGGCCTTCGGCCTGCATCACCAAACTGAAACAGACCAGCAACAAGGTTAAACTCAATACTCGTTTATTCATGATGTTTTAATTGATTGAGTTACAAAAATAGGTTTATCAACTTGTTTAACCGTGTAAAATCATCTCAATCCTGTTCAAGATCGTCTCCAAATCACTATCTTTGCGGTATAAAAGATATACAGCCATGCGTCTTTACTCATAAACCATGAAACTACGGATGATAAAAAGATTCTATACCGCATTCACTATATATATTATGGTTATGCTATATACACCTCCTGTATATAGCATAAATTTCTTCTTCTCCCACCTGGGAGTAGAAGATGGCCTGTCGCAAGTTTCCGTTCTTGATATTTTTCAGGATTCGGACGGTTACATCTGGTTCGGGACGCGCAACGGCGCGAACCGCTACGATGGCTACGAATTCGTTGTCTATCAAAACGAAGTCAACAATAATGCAACATTAACAGACAACTACATTCGGGGATTTGCCGAGGACAACCGGAAGAATATTTGGATCGCAACTTCGAACGGGATCAACTGTATCGATTATAAAACCAAAAAGATAACCCGTTTTTACCCCAAAAGCATCAACAAGGAATGCACCACCAATATCATCAACCGCCTATTAAAACATTCGGACGGGAATGTCTATGCTTTCTGCAACCGATCCGTATTCAAATGCAGTATGAACCAGACGGTCGAAACGGTCTTCCCCGACATAGCAATCCCTTCACCGACCTATTCCGTAGCACAGGCTCCGGACAAGGACATTTATATCGGAACGGAGAGCAACGGCTTGTACATTTATTCCGAAAACTGGAAACTAAAAAACACGTACCCATCGACGGTATCATTGCAACCATATTACCAGACAACAACGGGGATATATGGCTGGGACTAGACGAAACCGGAATTTGCCTCTTCAACAAAAACAAACAGACCTTTACATGGTTGCACAAGGATAACACCAACCTCAATAACAACTCGATACGCACATTCGTTTCCTACGGCGACAGTTCCATTCTGGTCGGAACATTCCGGGGATTAAACATACTGAATAAAAAAGAACTCACCATCACTCCTGCCAATATCAATATCGCCGGGAAAGGAGGCCTGAGCCACTACTCCATCCACAGCATGCTGATCGACAAAGATCAGACACTCTGGATCGGGACCTATTCAGCAGGAGTCAATTATCATAGTCCCTTTTACAGGCCGGTTTCCTATATCACGCCAAACGAATATGCCGGCATCATCGGCAAAGGTCAACAAGACAAAGACGGGAACATGTGGTTTGCAACAGAAGGTGCAGGATTGTTTTACTATAACCCGGAAAACGGGCGACAACAGCTTTATCCCATCAAACCTCTTCACGAAGGGAATTATGAGATTAATATCATCAAATCGATCCTGATACAAGGAGACTCGATCTTGTGCTCTACCCATTTCGGGTCAGTCTATTTGTTTTCCATTCGGGATAAACAGTATAAAAAGCTATACGACTTCCAGCACAACGACATTTTCTCCCTATACATCGATAAAAGCAAACGGCTCTGGATACCGACAAACAGCAGCCAGAACTTAGTGATGGTCGACAAAGGAAAGCAAACCAACCGGTTCATGGCCAACGGCATTTCCCGCTCTTTCAAATGGGTTACTGTTATCCATGAACTTGAACCAAATCTGTTTTTGTTCGGTACATTGTCTGACAGCCTTTACCTGTACGACATGAAGAAAGAAACCGTCCGCAACCTTTCCACCGAACTGCAACCGGATCCCAAATTCGAAAAGTTGGGAAATATCACGGCCATTACGCAGGACAACGAAGGCTACGTCTGGATTGCGACCAATAAAAACGGCTTATACCGCCTGAACCGGAACCTAAAATTGGCCAAACACTATCAGAAAAAGGACGGGCTGTCCGACAGCTATATTAACTCACTTACAATCGACCAACACCAAAATATCTGGGTAACGACAGGAAAATCCATATATAAACTGAATCGCACAACCGATACTTTCAGTGAAATGAGAATAGCCGATACTCCGGCAATGGAGTTTACACGATTTTCAGGCAACAGCATTTCTGCCGACGGCAGCATCTATTTCCCCGGAGACAAAGGGGTCCTTTTCTTCAATCCGGACAAGATCATGGTGAATCCCAACATTCCGCCAGTAGATATCACTTCCCTGATTGTAAATAATAAAGACGACGTGACTGGAAACATTGAGGACGGGGAGATTACGCTCACTTCCGATCAGAATAACATCACGTTCAGATACACGGCGTTAAACTTTATCCATTCCGAACGGAACCAGTATGCCTACAAGCTGGAAGGAGCCGATCCGGCATGGCACATGGTCGGAAACCGACGGGAGGCTTATTACAGCAACTTGGCTCCCGGCACCTATACATTCCGGATCAAAGCCTCAAACAACGACAACATATGGAATCCCGAAGAAGCAACACTACGCATCACAATCGATCCGCCTTTCTACAAGACTTGGTGGGCTTACCTCTTATACTTTTGTATAATCACATTCATCATCGTGAGAATCATTCGTCATCAGCACGATAAACACGAACGGGAACGGGAACTTCGCTACAAACAGATGGAGCAGGATAAGGTCAACGAATTGCATGAGGAACGGATGCGCATGTTCACCAATTTCTCACATGAACTGCGTACTCCCCTGACGCTCATCATTAACCCGCTAAACGACCTGATGCAGTACGTATCTTTCTCGCCTGAAATAAAGGAGACACTTCAGTTGATCAAAAAGAATACCGGACGGATGTTGCTCTTAGTCAATAATCTGATGGATATACAAAAATACGAAGCGGGCAAAACAGTCCTACAAAAGACCAGTTTTAATTTTTCCTCCTTTATCCGCGAGATGTATCACTCTTTCGAGAGCGTGGCTGACAACCGGGAGATCCGTTTCGTGTTGGACAACGAGCTACCGGAAACATATAAGGTTTGTTTTGACGAAGCGGAGATCGAAAAGGTATTCTTCAACCTGCTCTCCAATGCCTTCAAATTTACACCTTCGGAAGGACAGGTGACCATCCGTGTCAACACGGTCACACAGGCGGAATGTGAACTGCTCCCCCATTTCCCGGCTCAATACAGCTCCATCCTGATAGAAGCTGGATACCTGTTTATCGAGGTGATAGACACCGGAAAAGGTTTCAGCGAACAGGAAGCAGAAAAGATTTTCGAACCTTTCTATCGTTCACAAGAAGATATACACCGGCAGATTTCCGGTACAGGTATCGGGCTCAGCTTGACACGCTCCATCATTTTGCAGCATAACGGTTGCATCTGGACCGAAAGTTCGGAAACGGAAGGCACCCGCTTTATGTTCCTTCTTCCCGACACCGAAAAACAGGAAGAAGGGGAGAACGAATCTCCCGTCCTATCCAAGTCCGCCGAAATCAGTAAAAAGTTCGATTTGCTGGTCGAAGAGACCCAGAACAAAAATAAGCAGACGGTTTTGCTGGCCGATGACAATCAGGAAGTGCTTCAATATCTGGAACAACAGCTCAGCCTTGATTATATCGTGGTTAAGGCTTTCAATGGCAAAGAGGCATTGGCGATGATTGAGGAGTCATATCCCCATATTGTCATCAGCGACATCATGATGCCAGAAATGAACGGGCTCGAACTTTGTAAACGTATCAAGGAAAACCAGAACTACTGCCATATACCGGTTATCTTGCTTACCGCCAAGTCAATGATATCACAGATCGAGGAAGGCCTAGATGCCGGCGCAGACGACTATATCGTCAAGCCTTTCCAGATATCTTTACTCAAAGCCCGTATCCGGAACCTCCTTTCCCTACGCGAGAAAATGAAGACGATGTATGGGGAAACATTTTCCCTCAAACAGTTTGGAGTGGAAGAGCCAAAAGAGCACGATGATTTCCTCACTCGGTATATTGAGATTGTAAAAGCCAATATATCGAATCCCGAACTTGATGTATCAGTCATTTATGAGGCATTGGGAATGAGCCGGACTAACTTTTACAGGAAAGTAAAGACCGTAACCGGACTTTCTCCCATCGAGTTGATTAAAAATATCCGTCTGGAGGCAGGTGCAAAACTTTTAAAGGAATCGGACATGAATATTTCCGAAATAGCCCAGCACATCGGTTTTAGTAGCCGTTCGTATTTCGCCCGCAGCTTCAAGGCTGTCTATGGAATGTCACCGACAGAATATCAGGAAACAAAATCTCAAGACTAAGAATGCATCTATCAAAATTCATCAAAATAAATGTTTTTTAGCACGTTGGTATATTTTTATCCCCTTTTGGAATAAAAATACACGTGCTTGGCTTGCATCTTTCATTCTTTTGACATAAAAAACAAATAGAATCGACAAGTTAATTATTAATTGTTTAATGTGCTAATAAATTATGAAAGGCATGAACAGACAACTACGAGGGAATTTGCCTCCCAACGAAAAGGCAAACGGGAAGAACCGGTTTCTTTCCTTATTATTACTCTTTATGGCGTTTATATCCGTACAGGTATATGCGCAGGACGTCAAAGTTTCCGGTACGGTTATCGCGGAAGCTGACAAATTTCCGATTATCGGGGCTAACATTGTTGTAAAGGGTACGACGATCGGTACTGTTACCGATATAGATGGTAATTTCTCCCTTGACGTTCCCCAGAACTCGACAATCGCTATCTCTTACATCGGTTGTGAAACGCAAGAAATCAAGATTACAGGAGCAAAAACATTGAACATTGTTCTAAAAGACAATGCGATCGGTTTGGACGACGTTGTCGTTATCGGTTACGGTTCGCAACGCAAATCAGACTTGACGGGCGGTATCGTGGCTGTTGGCGAAGAAAAACTCCAGATGGTTACGACAAACAATTTGATGGATAAATTGGCCGGACAAATCCCTGGTATGAACGTGACAACCAGCAACGCCAAACCTGGTGAAGACCAGTCTTTGCGTGTCCGCGGTGAAAATTCGTTGAGTGCGGACAATTCTCCGCTGATCGTCATGGACGGTATCCCTTACAGCGGATCTTTAGGTGACATTGATCCGGATATCATCGAGAATATGTCTGTATTGAAAGATGCATCTTCAGCTGCCATTTACGGTTCACGCGGTGCAAACGGCGTAATCCTGATTCAGACCAAAAAAGGTAAAAAAGGAGCACCAACAGTCTCATATAAAGGACAAGTCGGCATGCAACAAGCACAACATCGTATCGATATGATGAAAGGAGCCGAATATGTAAAATACACACAAGACTACAACCGCATGAAATACGGTTATTCTGGAGATCAACTCGATCCGCTTGTACTTTTGAATCCGAGTGAACGTGCGAACTATCAGAACGGTTCTGAGTTGGACTGGCAAGACATCATGTTCCGTAATGCTTTAACCACCAGTCATCAGATCAGCATTTCCGGAGGGACGGAAGCTACAACCTATATGGCATCAATCTCTCACTTAAGAGAAGATGGCGTTATGGAAAACACAGGTTTAAAACGTACTAACATCGCATTGAACATTACACAGGTTTTAAATAAATGGTTAACTGTCGGAATGGGAACGCAAGCGATCCAAAAAGAATTCGGCGGAGAGCAACCTTATTTGGAGGCTGGGTTGAAAATGAGTCCTTATGGCATTTATAAAGATGAAAATGATCGTTACGTCGACTATCCAATGGACCAAACTTTGTTCTACAATCCAATGGCCAATATTGATGCGACGAACGACAAAACAAATCGTAATGTATTCATTTCAACTTTTGCAGAAATTCAATTCCCGATTGACGGTCTGTCATTCCGTACAAACTTCGGTTACAACTACCGCAATAATTTTGTAGGATCTTATTACGGAAGAAATACTCTTTCGGGTAAAAAGGTGAATGGTTCCGCTTCTATAGAGAATATCCACTATTATGATTACACATGGGAAAATCTCTTGAAATATAATAAGACATTCGGTTTGCATAAAATTGATGCCACCGCCTTGTTCAGTATGCAGGAAACAACCAAAAAGGAAGCAAAAGAATCAGGCGAAAGTTTTGTAAACGACGATTCCGAATACCACAATATGGCTGGTGCCGAGAAAAATAAAGAAATCACATCCAAACTGACAGAAACGGCAATGCTGTCTTATATGTTACGTTTGAACTATTCATACGCCAACAAGTATTTGTTGACACTGACAGGACGTTCCGATGGTTACTCCGCATTTGGAAAGAACAACAAATATGCATTCTTCCCTTCCGTTGCCGCAGCATGGAATATCTCTTCCGAAGAGTTTATGGAAAGCCAGACAAATTATTTGGACATGCTGAAAATCCGTCTTTCATGGGGTTCAAACGGTAACCAGGCCATCAATCCTTATCAGACGCTTGACCGTTTGACACTGACCAACTACATTTGGGGCGACAACGGAACGGTTGTAAACGGAGCTTACCTGCCTACAAACGGTGTTGGGAACCCAAACCTGAGATGGGAAACCTCACGCACGATCAATGCAGGTATCGACTTCAGTTTCTTCAACGGACGTCTTTCCGGTAACATTGACATGTATGTGGTCAACACAAGCGACTTGTTGATGAGCCGTACAGTTCCTTACATGAACGGTTACAAATCCATTATGGACAACGTAGGTAAAACCCGTAACAAGGGTGTTGAAATCGCATTGAACTCCGTCAACTTCCAAAACAATGATTTCCGTTGGACCACAAACGTCAATTTCTCGCTGAACCGCGACAAAATTATTGAACTGCGCGGTGATGGCAAAGACGATATCACAAACAAATGGTTCATCGGAGAACCGCTGCGTGTATTCTACGATTACAATGTCGTTGGGACATGGCAGGAAAACGAAACATATGTTGAAAACGGACATACGATCAGCTGGGATGCCGAAAGCGGCAAGTTCCTGAATGAAGAAGGAAAAGAATACCAAAAAGGCGCTGTCCCCGGTTCTGCTAAACTGGAAGACAAAGACGGAAACGGCTCTATCACAGCCGATGACAAGAAAATCATCGGTTCCAAACTGCCCAGCTTCCTGCTGTCAATGGGTAACCGCTTCGATTACAAAAACATCTACTTCTCTTTCTTGCTGAACGGAGTGTTCGGACAGACAAAAGAATTACATGACTACAACTTCGACCGCTGGATGCCGACATACAACTACATAAGCGGTATGGACTACTGGACACCGGAAAATCCGACAAACGAAATGACATCTCCTGCTTATGTTCCTTACGATAAACATTCATTCTACAAAAAAATGAATTACGTCAATATCAAGAACATCACGATCGGATACACGTTCCCGAAGACAACATTAAGTGCAATTGGAATCAGCTCGCTGAGTATCAATGCAAGTGTCAACAACCTCTATACTTTCAGTAACATCGACAACTGGCTGAACTTAGAAGATAGCGATGCTAACAGAAATGTTCTCGTTACCTACCCGACAGCCCGTTCTTACATGTTTGGATTAAATCTTACTTTCTAACATTATAATATAATTGAATTTGGATATGAAAAATATATTAGCAACTGCCGCTGCTGCATTTTTATTGGTGACATCAACCGGTTGTTCAGGTTTTCTGGATGAAGAGCTAAAAAGCTCGCTATCTCCAGACAATACATACACAAGCAGCTATGGTTTTGAAGTCGGAGTAAACGGGTTGTACGGTTGGGCCCGTTCCGAATTTAACACATGGGGAGGAGCAACAACAAGCCAGGGACAAGCTTGTCCGTACGAATCATTTCAGGTAGCAACAGACATTGTCTACACAGGGCATGGAGACGGTTCATTGGTTCCTTTCGAAAACTTGTCTTATACACCATCCACAACATTTGTCACTTCCTATTGGAACTGGGGATACGGTTTGATCGCCTCTGCCAATGAAATCCTCGAATATTCGGAAGGTAATGTAAATTGGGACAAACCGACCGATAAAGCCTACTATCAGGCTATCGCTCGCTTCTTCCGCGCTTATGCTTATCGGTATCTGGTATATTTGTACGGAGATGTTCCATATGTTGATAAAATTGAAAAAGACTTCCGGATAGACTTTACCCGCACACCGAAAGCGGAAGTTTTAGGCAAGATGATCGAAGACTTGCAGTTTGCAATCGCAAATCTTCCGGAAGATCCCGATAAGGTCGAAGTTGGACAGTTAACAAAATGGGCTGCCCAGCATATGCTTTCGGAAGTATACCTCATGGCAGGCAAGTATGCAGAAGCGGAAGCAGCAGCAAAAGCTGTAATCGATTGCGGTTACTTCCATCTGATGACTTCACGCTTCGGTGCGGAGAAAGACAAAGCCGGAGATCCGTTCTCCGATATGTTCAAAGAATATAACCAGAACCGTACTTCCGGTAATATGGAAAGCATCTGGGTTATGCAACTCGAATACAACACGACCGGAGGCGGCGGAGCAAACGAAGACTGGACAAAACGTGCTTGGGTTCCCAAATACTACAACGAAGACGGCTTTGTGTTGGCAGACTCTTTAGGCGGACGTGGTTTGGCACAGATCGTCCCATTCAAATGGTGGATCGACAGCAACGACTTCTTCGCTTCAAGCGATATTCGTAACTCGGAATATAACATCAAGAGAAACTGGTATTACAACGATGCTTCTTCTGATAAATATGGAAAGAAAGCCGAAATCACAGAAGAGACATGGACAAAATTCACCATATACCCGGCTGTCACGAAATTCTTCTACGGAAAAGCAGAGGATTTGAGCTATGGCGGTAACAATAAAGACCGTATGAAGTTCCGTCTTGCCGAAACATATCTGCTATTGGCTGAAGCACGCTTGATGCAAAACAATGCACAAGGAGCCGCAGACGCGATCAATGTAATACGCAAACGAGCCAATGCACCGGAAATTACAACTAAAGATGCCACAATTGACTTCCTACTGGACGAACGTATCCGTGAATTGGTTGGTGAAGAGTTACGCCGATTTACGTTGGTTCGTACAGGCAAGCTGGTTGAACGCGTAAAGAAATACAACCCGCACAGCAACACTATGGATGAACATCACACCTTGTGGCCGATCCCGCAGACCATCATCGACTCTAACACAGGAGCCGAATTTCCACAGAATCCGGGATACTAAGCATTGAATAGCTATAAAGTAAAAACACACTTATAGGATGAAAGGGGAAGTTCCAGCCAAAGGGACATCCCCTTTCTTTTTAATAATCATAAAATTTGGTACATTTTTTACTCATTTTGAGATGATATTATTATAGCCTGAGCCTTATCTTTCCTATTTTTGATGCAGAATTAAAAGAAACAGAACGAATATCATGAAAACTACAATCAAGTACATCTGTACAGGCCTCTCACTTTGCGCTTGTACCTGTTTAGTGAACAATCTGCCGGCACAGGCCGAAACGACAAATACAGCCGCTGTCAGTGCGACGGAAACGGACTGGGACCGGCAAAGCATCATGGAAGTTGCCCGGCGGGTGGCGGACTGGCAGATCAAAGATTATCCCGAAAACAAATATGCCAAGAGCGAACCGCGCGGATGGATCGCCGGAGCACTTTATATGGGGATGTTCGACTGGGCGGAACTAAGTGGAGACAATACATATTATGACTGGCTCCGGAAAATCTTCAACCGACAGAGCTGGCAGGTTGCCAACCGGATGTATCATGCCGATGACGTTTGCATCGCACAAACCTACATCGATTTCTATAATAAGGAAAAGAACGAGAATATGCTGAAACCGACCATCGCCCGCGCCGACTGGGTGTTGAACAATCCTTCCAACGGAAGCATGGATCTCGATTACAGCAAAGGCAGCACGATCGAACGCTGGACGTGGTGCGACGCCCTTTTCATGGCGCCCGGAGTCTACACGCGGCTCTACACGCTGACCGGCAACCGTAAATACATGCACTTCGCCGACAGTGAATTCCGTGCTACCTACAATCACCTGTATGATAAAGACGAAGACCTTTTCTATCGCGACAGCCGATACATCGGACAGAAAGAAGCCAACGGCAAGAAGATTTTCTGGGGACGTGGCAACGGTTGGGTAATCGGTGGGCTGGCGGAAATCCTGAAGACGCTGCCGGCGGAAGATACCGAATTCCGTCCTTTCTATCTCGAACTTTATAAAGAGATGTCCGAGCGCCTCGCCGGGTTGCAAGGGAAAGACGGTTATTGGCATGCCAGCCTGCTGGACCCGGACAGCTATCCTTCACCCGAAACAAGCGCGACCGGATTTATCGTTTACGGCTTGGCATACGGAATCAACCAGGGGTATCTGCCGGCAGACAAATACCTACCAGTCGTAAAAAAAGGATGGGAAGCACTGACCCGTGCAGTTGAAACGAACGGGAAATTAGGGTGGGTTCAGCCGGTAGGTGCCGATCCGAAAAAGGTGACACGCGACATGACCGAGCTCTATGGTACAGGTGCATTCCTGATGGCTGCATCGGAAATTTACAAATTAGCAGACAAATAAGTCACAACAAGGCTCTTTTTTTCATAAAAGTACCTGCAAAAGCTCTTGAACACCCGGGTAAACCCGCCTTTAACATCCGGATGTCGGGAGGGCAAACACCCGGATGTACAGAGAACAAACATCCGGGTGTTCAGCATCAAATCTCACTATCTTGTTGAAAACAAGCGATATGCTTTGTATCTTTTTCTGCCGTATTGGAAAAAGATGGAGTGATAGTAGAGTGATAGATAAAAGTGACATATATCACACAACAAACAGTTGTATATGAATAGTTTATATACGAAGTGTGATAGAGTGATAGAGATTTTGAAAAAATAATAATGATATGAAGCATAAAGTTTGTTTACTCTTCACGTTCCTCTCTCTTTCCGTATCCGGTATTTCCGCAACGAACGGACAAGATTCAATACGCCAAATTCAGCTAAGCGATCTGGAAGTGCAAATCCGATGGGTAAATCCTACTGCCATACGTGCCTATCTGGACGACACAAAAACAGCATTGGGAGGAAAAGCTCCCGCGCTTTACGAAAAACTATCCCGTCTGGAAACACTTCTGCCCGGCGTGCGGCAGGCCTTCTCCGATAAGGTTTCCAGCAACGCGACCGACGAAGTAATTGGCCAAGCTCAAGAAATACTTGCCTTGAAGCGTGAGGTCATCCTGGCCAACCCGCTGCTGGACATGGACAAGATCATAGTGGCCCGTTACCGTTTGGGAAACAAGGCCCGTAAGGCGATGGGCCCGTCGATGGGAACTTCGACAGCCAACTACAACTCGCTATTTTCCAACTCGCGTAAAGGCTACGATGCCGAGATCGACTTGCTCACGGGCTTGCGCGGACAAATCGAAAGCAGCCGGATATACAAACCCGAAGCCGATGTTCCCATTTCGGACATACAGCTCCACTGGGATGCCGACCGCCTCCTCTTCTCCTCGCTCGACAAGAACCGGAAGTGGCAGATATACGAAATGAACATCGACGGAAGCAACCTTCACCAAAAGATCACCGTTGATGAGCCGGATCTGGAATTCTGCGACGCCAATTACCTGCCGGACGGGAAAGTGGTGGCGACGACCAACATCGGTTACAACGGCGTTCCTTGTGTGCATGGCGACGATGTGGTAGCCAACCTTGTCTCCTTTGACCCCGAGACGCGTGCCTTGCGCCGCCTCACCTTCGACCAGGACGGGAACTGGTCGCCTATCGTGATCCCGAACGGACGCATCATGTACACCCGTTGGGAATATACGGACCTGACACACTATTTCTCCCGTATCGTGATGCACATGAACCCCGACGGGACGGAAAACAAAGCGCTCTACGGCAGCGGCTCCTATTTCCCGAACAGTACGTTCGACATGAAACCGCTCTCCAAGCACAGCAGCCGCTTCATCGGCATCATCTCCGGCCATCACGGGACGGCACGTTCAGGGCGGCTCGTCATCTTCGATCCTGCCAAAAGCCGGAAAGAGGAAAAGGGGATGATACAGGAACTGCCGTTCAAAGACCGCCCGATCGTCCCGATCATCAAGGACGAATTGGTCGAAGGCGTCTGGCCTCAGTTCATGAAGCCGTACCCGCTCAGCGAAAAATATTTTTTAGTTGCCTGCAAACCGGCCAAGGATGCACTTTGGGGAATTTACCTTGGTCGACGTTTTCGATAACCTGACACTCATTGCCGAGCAGGAAGGGGAAGGTCTGACCGCTCCCATCCCGCTGGTAAAACGCGAAACGCCTCCTGTCATTCCTTCGAAGATCAAGCCGGACAGCAAAGAGGCTACGGTCTTTATCCAGGATATCTACGAAGGAGAAGGTACGCAGGGCGTTCCCCGGGGCACGATCAAGGCTCTCCGTATCTTTGCTTATGAGTATGCCTATATCTTAGCTCCTTCCGATCACGATGCACAGGGAATACAGAGTGGATGGGATATCAAACGTATACTCGGAACAGTCCCGGTCGAGGAAGACGGTTCCGCGCTATTCACCATTCCCGCCAACACGCCGATTTCCATCCAGCCGTTGGATAAAGACGGGGCAGCCATCCAATGGATGCGCAGCTGGCTGACAGGGATGCCGGGCGAGATCGTCTCCTGCGTCGGTTGCCATGAAGATCAGAACAGCATACCCATTCCCAAACGCACGATTGCTTCGGCCAAGCAGGCACGCCGGCTGGAAACACCGGAAGGAGGTGTCCGCCCATTCACGTTCCGCCTGGAAGTGCAACCGGTACTGGATCGTAACTGCGTCTCTTGCCACAACGGGAAAAATGCCGAACCGGACTTCCGCAAGGATCAGATGGTCACATATAAGAGAGGTATCTTGACGAAAATCAACAAGCAGTACGACCAGAGCTATCTGAACCTGCACCCATACGTGTACCGCCATGGGGACCGGAATCAGACATCTATGTCCTCAAGCCGGCCGAGTTTCACGCGAGCAACAGCGAACTGATCCGCATCCTGCAAGCCGGACACCACGGCGTAGAGGTTCCGGAAGAGGACATGCGGACGCTCTATGCCTGGATCGATCTCAACGCGCCTTATTATGGGGCTTTCACCCAAATAGACCTGAAGCCTCAATCTCCCAAAGGTCAGGTGGAACGCCGTATGGAGCTGGCCGAGAAATACAGCGGTGTACAGGTTGACTGGCAAAAAGAGATTGCCGACTACGCCGACTGGCTGAAAGAAAACAAAAAGGCAGACGGCATTACCGGAGCAACGACCGGCGAAACAGTCGAAATAAAGAAGCCGACCAAACCGGTCCGCCCGGTCAAGGTAAAGGGATTCCCGTTCGACACGCAGACAGCGACTGCCCGGCAAGCCGCCCAAGGCGAAACGACCCGCCGCATCTCCATCACTCCGGATGTGCATATCGACCTGGTATGGATTCCCGCCGGCAGCTTTGTGATGGGTAACAACCGGACTCCCTCCGCTTCGCCAGCATTCAAGGCAAACGTGAAGGAAGGCTTCTGGATGAGCACGACCGAAATCACGAACGAGCAGTTCCGCGCACTTTTCCCGGAACACGACAGCCGGTACATCGGACAGACTTGGAAAGATCATACTACCCCCGGCTATGCAGCCAACCGGCCAAAACAGCCTGTCGTGCGCGTCAGTTGGGACGAAGCGAATGCTTTCTGCCAAAAGATCAGCGAAATATCAGGCAATACAGTTTCTCTGCCTACCGAAACACAATGGGAATGGGCAGCACGCTCGGGAAGCGCAGATGATTTCTGGTTCGGATCGACGGAGAGCGACTTCGGTGCTTTCGAAAACTTGGCAGACAGTACGACTGTCGATCTGGCGGTAACAGGCGTAGATCCGAAACCGATGCGGGCAAACGATCCCATGCGCAAGTTCTGGGATTTCCTACCGAAAATCCTGAACGTAAACGACCACCAACTGATCAGTTGCCCTGTTGCCTCTTACCAGCCCAATCCCTTGGGGATTGTACGACATGAACGGGAATGTGGCGGAATGGACAGCCTCCGATTACATTCCTTATCCTTTAAAAGAAAAGGCAAACAAAAAGACTGCCGAGAAGAAAGTTGTACGAGGCGGCTCCTGGCGTGAACGTCCTAAATACTCCACATCGGCCGTCCGCAAAGCCTACCTGCCTTGGCAGCGGCCGATGAACGTCGGCTTTAGGATTATTGTCGAAGATATGTAAAGGCGAAAGCCCTATTCTCGCGCTTGACGCGGGGACAAGGGATTTTGGAACTTTACAAAACTTCAAGAAAGCTGCGTCCATTGCCGGCGCGATTCACACAGATGCGGACAGGGATGCGCTCAGTCATTTCCTGCACATGCGAGATGACTCCGATCTTGCGTCCCTGTGTCCGCAAACTTTCCAAAGCATCCATCGCCACACGAAGCGTCTCGGCATCCAAAGAACCAAAACCTTCGTCAATGAAAAGGCTTTCAACCCGCATCCGGTTGGATGAGAGGGAAGACAGGCCAAGCGCCAGTGCCAACGAAACAAGGAACGATTCGCCCCCTGAAAGGCTATGGACGGTACGCACCTCATCGCACATATCCCGGTCGATCACCTGCAAGGCTAGTGTTTCGGGAACCCGTTCCAGCCGATAGCGCCTTGTCAATTCACGCAGTTGCACATTGGCATAGTTCAACAGTATATCGAGCGTATATCCTTGCGCTATACGACGGAACTTGGCGCCGTCGGCAGAACCGGCCAGTTCGTTCAGCTTCGCCCAACGTTCGCTTTCCGTACGCCGGACATTCAATTCTTCCTGCAGACCGGAAACTTTCGCCTTGTTCTCCGTCTGAGTACGAAGCCGGAAAGCAAGTTCCGTCTTTTCCTGTGTGTACCGGGACAAGATAACTTCGAGTGGCTCTCCACCCGAAGAATCCAAATAATCAGCTGTCCATTTGTCTAAAGCCGCCTTTCTCCGGAGTAGGTCGGCAGAGGCCTCGGTCAGGTCTTTTGCAATCTGGTCGGCAATGCCGCGTGTCTGGTCGGCGATGCCGGATTGCTCAGTCTGGGTGGCCGACAGTTTTTTCAAACGCTCTTTCAGTTCTTCCATTCGTCGGATGTACTCCTGTTCTACGCTATCTGCAGATCGGCCATTCAAAAGTTTCTTTCGTTCTGCCTGCAAAGAGGAAAAAGCGGCACGGTTCTTTTCGTGGAGCTGTCCGGATTCTTCGGCTTGCTTTTCGAGAGAAGGAAGGAAGGAGGCGAGAGATTCGCATTCGGCTTTTTGGGCGCTTTCCTGCCGTTCCAGTTGATGGAGTTTCTCGGTATTCTCATGCCACTGACGGGCGAAGTCTGTCAATGTTTTACGGAAAGTTTCCGGATTCTGCAACCAGGCTTTCTGCCACTCACTATTGCCGAACAGCAGGTCGGCAGCCGAAAGGGACTGGGTCAACAGGGTGGATTGCTCTTTTACAATAGCTTCTTCCCTCTCTTGCCGACTGGCAGCGAGTTGTTGCTTACCAGCCATTTCCTTACAGGCGGCCTCGCTATCTGCAAGTTCTTTATGGAGTTGGAGCAACTGCTGTTGCAAACGGGTAAGATGGCGGGTATGAGCGACATAGGTTTCTTTTTTATTCGATAAATCCTGCAATTGAAGGGTTAGAGCAGAAACAGGAGCGACAGGAACCTGATTTGCAAAAGGATGATGTGTGCTCCCGCAAACCGGACAAGGTTGTCCATCCTGCAACCTGCCACGTAAATCCTTTATGTTACCGGAAGCCTCCAAGCGTGCCTGTTCGATAAGCAATTGTTCCCGTTCCTGGCGAAGTTTCTCGATCTGTTTGTCCAAAGCCGGTGCATCGACAGCTTTCAGTTCCTCTTCCAGATTCCGGTAATCCGCTTCAGCCCGCTTCAACGCCTGCTGTTTGTTTGCACTGGTCTGTTGCAGGTCGGAAAGTTGTTTATTCAACGCCGCCATCTCCTGCCGGAGCGTTTCGATCGAACGGACAGCCGCCTCCATCCCTGAACGGGTGGCCGATGCTGCATCCAAGTGCAACAACAAAGCTGAAAGTTGCTCCGCAATACGTTCCTTCTTTTTATAACGCTCGCGCCAAGCGGTCAGACGGGCAATCTCCTCCGCTCCCTGTCTCCGGCGGAGGACGGCAGCTTGATATTTCTTTTCGGCCTCTTCTTTCCGAAGCATTACATTTTTCAACTGCTGCTCCGAATGTGACAGGTCACGGATGGCTGTATCCAACTGGATATCCAGTTTACGCGCCTGCAAGATCTCCTGTTGAAGGGATTTGAAACGAGCCTCAGACTGTTGCTGTTCCTCCACTCCCTTTTCGTATTCATGGCGAGCGACCGTCAACAATTCCGTTGCGTGCACCAACTTATCGGCCGCCTCTTTTTGTTGTCTTTGGCGGATGGTTATCTGCTGTTCGATAGAACGGACGGCCTCTTGAAGGGCCTGTTGCTCCGCTTTCGCTTTCTCGACTCGCTGCAGCTCCTTTTCCGTTCCGGCAAGGCGAGTGCGCAAGTCGTTTTCTTCCTCATCCGTCAATAGCTCGATACCCTGTATTCGCGTTTGGATCAAGTCGAAGGCTTCTTTCGCCCGCGCATTCCTTTCAAATATCTGGCGAGAAATGGCGGAATAGAGTTCGGTTCCGGTCAACTTCTCCAACAAGGAAGCTTTTTCTCCCTGCTCGGCTTTCAGGAAAGTGGAAAAATCGTTCTGCGCCAGCAATACGGAACGCGTAAACTGTTCGAAAGTCAAGCCAATCAAATCGATAATACGGGCTTGCAAATCGGAACGCGTCCCTTGCTCTTCCTCCTCCTTGTCGAGGTTATACAGAGCCAAACGCGGATTCTGCAACCGTCCGTTTTCCTTGTCGCGTGCCCGCGCCACCGACCAGCGTGTCCGGTAGCGGTGTCCGTTCAAGGCCATGAAATCCACTTCTGCAAAACCGGAGGATGTTCCCCGCCGCAGCAAGAAACGAGGATCGCTCTGCGACAATTGTTCATTACTGACATCCTGAAGCTTGACATTATTTTCTTTCGCGCCTGGTCGGTACGAGGCGTACGGGCGAACAGAGCTAAGCACATCGTATCCAAAAGGGTAGACTTACCTGCTCCCGTAGGCCCGGAAATAGCAAAGATCCCGGCTGAAAGTAACGGCTCCACCGTAAAATCTATTTCAAAATCACCTTCCAACGAGGCCAGGTTACGACCTCGTATCGCTAATATCTTCATAGGGAAACCTCCCGCATTACATCGTTAAACATCTTTTCCAACTCTTCCGGCAAATCTCCCCCGAAACGGTTCGTAAAGGTATGGCGAAGCATATCCAGCGGAGCGATCTTTTGTAAATCCGTATAAGAGAAAGGACGAGAATCTTCCTCTCCCTCCTTTTTCGGATAAGAAGGGATGATGGAAGTCAGGCGTACAGCCTTATCCGCCAGCGCCTCCTCCACCCGATGCCGAAATCCCGGATCTGGCTCCGTCAGCAGTACCTGCACCTCCAGATAAGGCCATAGGCTGCGATCGGCTCCCTCTTCCGCCAACGGTAGGTTGGAAAGCGACAAAAGGACTTCGGCAGGCGACGCCGGTTCCGCCGGAATCCGATGCAGGGCGGTTCGGAGTGGGATGGGCACTGCTTCGAGATCCGACAGGCATCCGTTTTCGAGGGTAAAGGCAACAACCTGATGGTGATAATGCTGTTCGGAGAAAGACATCGGAAGCGGGCTGCCGGCATAGCGTACAGACTCGCGTCCCCCTACCCGTTGCGCCTTGTGGATGTGACCGAGGGCCGTATAGGCCAAGTCCTCGTTAAAGGCTTCTACCGATATAGATTCAAGTCCTCCCATGATAGTCCGTTCGCTCCGATCGTCTTCCGACAGTTCAGCACCAGTCGCATGCAAGTGTCCCATCGCAAGCAGGGCCTCGCCCGGTTGCCTTTGGCTGTCGGCATAGTCATAGAGCTGGCGATACATTCGGGTAACGCCCTCCACATAGGTATCTTTCCCTTCTTTCGAAGCGGGATAATCTCCCTGACGAAGATAGGGAACAGCCAGACAGATCGCTTCCCGTTTTCCTTCCTTATTATATAAAGGAATCAGAAGCGAATCGAAATCGATCTTGCACAGGTCGGTTCGCGGGACAGCCCCTACAATTGACGTATTCAGTTCTTCCAACAGGGGTATCGGCGCCTCCAGACGGGCTGCCGAATCATGATTACCTGCGATAATCACGATCTGCAATTGTGGGTTACGCCGGTTCGCTTCCCGCAAAAAACGGAAAAAACGGCGTTGGGCGGCTGCCGACGGATTGGCAACATCGAAAACATCGCCTGCTATCAGCAAGACATCAGTCTGCCGTAGCGTCAATATATCGATCAACCACGAAAGAAATGCCTCATGTTCCTCATCACGGTCATACCCGAAAAAGGTTTGCCCAAGATGCCAGTCGGCAGTATGGATTATTTTCAATGACATGTTTTTCCAGATTTAACAAATATGAATCTGATCTTATTTTGGGGATAAAGGTAATGAAACAAACGAACAAAGACAATAAGGGGAGCCTGTGTCAAGCGCGGGAACGAGAGAAATAGATGACGAATCAAATTATTGTCCTATCTTTGTGCCGTCAATAAACAGGGGAACTTTATGAATTGGTTACAAGAGGCCTTTTTAGAGCCTACGATGGTGCAGGCAGTCATCATTATTTCACTGGTCTCTGCACTTGGATTGTATTTAGGACGGATCAAGATATTCGGGATCTCACTGGGTATCACATTTGTATTCTTTGCCGGTATCTTGGCCGGGCATTTAGGGATCGTCGTGAATAAGGATATGCTGTATTTTGCTCAAAGTTTCGGCTTGATCCTTTTCGTCTATGCATTAGGGTTACAGGTTGGTCCCGGTTTCTTCTCTTCGCTGAAGAAGGGAGGGGTAGCTATGAACATGATGGGGTTAGGCGTTATCCTGCTCGGACTCATTATGACAGTCGGTCTGCACTGGGTAACAGGAGTTTCCCTTTCCAATATGGTCGGTTTGCTTTGTGGGGCCGTTACCAACACGCCTGCTTTGGGAGCCGCCCAACAGGCTTTGTTGCAGATAGATCCGACCAATACCAAAGGGGTGACGGACATGGCTTTGGCGTGTGCCGTTGCTTATCCGCTCGGCGTAGTGGGCGTGATCTTGGCGATTATTATCCTGAGAGCCTTGTTTGCCGACAAGAAACAGAAAGACTTAAAGGAACAACGCGACACGACTACCTATGTCGCCGAGTTTCATGTAAGCAATCCGGCTATCTACGAAAAGAGCATCAAGGACGTAATGAAGCTGACGGACAAGCATTTCGTTATTTCACGTGTATGGAGAAACGGTAAAGTAAGCATTCCGACTTCGGACACCTTACTTCACGAGCATGACCACCTTTTGATCATCTCCGTTAAATCGGATGTCGAAAATATTAAAGTCCTTTTCGGCGAGCAGGAGAATGTAGATTGGAACAAGGCGGATATCGACTGGAATGCCATTGACAGCCAACTGATCTCGCGCCGCATCGCGGTGACACGCAACCGGGTGAACGGTGTGAAATTAGGCTCTCTCCGCCTTCGTAACCTCTACGGTATCAATATTACGCGTGTGAACCGTGCCGGTATAGACCTGCTGGCCTCTCCCGACCTGCGCCTGCAAATCGGTGACCGGTTGACTATCGTGGGAGAAGCGAATTCGGTAAACACAGTCGGAAAGATTTTAGGGGATGAGATCAAGCGGTTAAACAATCCGAACCTCTTGGCTGTCTTCATTGGTATATCGCTGGGGATGCTGTTAGGAGCATTGCCGATCACGTTACCAGGGATGAGTACGCCAGTCAAATTAGGGATCGCCGGAGGCCCGATCATCGTCGGAATCCTGATGGGCGCATTCGGCCCTCGTTTCCACCTGACAACCTACACGACAATGAGTGCCAACCTGATGCTTCGTCAACTGGGGATCATTATTTATTTAGCGGGATTGGGGATCGATTCGGGTGTACATTTCTTCGAAACGGTTTTTCGGGCAGAAGGATTGCTTTGGATCGGGCTTGGATTTCTGCTGACGATCGTGCCGGTGCTGATCGTCGGTTTCATAGCTTCGCAATTTTTCAAACTCGATTATGCGCACAACGTGGGTATGCTCTGCGGGAGCATGGCAAACCCGATGGCACTGAGCTATGCCAACACGACTGTCGATGGCGACGAACCCTCCGTTTCTTATGCCACCGTCTATCCGCTTTCAATGTTTATCCGCGTGATTTCAGCACAATTGGTGCTGATGTTATTCACCTGATCGATCAGGCTTTGGAACACTTGACCAGCACCTTTTCTCCATCCACCAAGGTAGTTGCAAAGAGATAGACATGGCCTCCGTCGGTGATCTTCGTCCGCTTACGCAGTTCTTCTACGGAGAGAGGAAAATTACGCACGGTTATATTTGCTTGGGGGATTGTCTTTGATAGTCCTTTACAGAGTTTTCCGGTAAAAGACAGCACTTCATCCACTCGGAATCTGCGACCGGGAAAGTCGGAAACTAAATGGTCCGATGTATATAGATGGCTGTTCACCTGCAACTTCTTCACTCCCGTCCGGACGGCAATCTGCTTAAATGCGCCGGCTTTTAAAACCGAGGCATTCGGTTCATACAAATATGTACCTACCTGACCGGCAGGAACCAATACGGCGCTACGTTCCTCTTCTAATGTAAAAGAGAAAGATTGCATTCCATCCAGTCCGAAATTGATGCACCGGACTAACGGTTCTCTGCCATCCGCCTCTCGTTCCACCACAAAAAGCAGTTCCTTGCATTCGTTCCTAACCGAAAGGACATGCACGGATGTCGTCCCCGGCAACAACTCCAAAGTCATTTGTATATCTGCCATCGGCGAAAGCTTTGCAATGACATGCGGGGAACGTTTCAGAAGCGCCGGCAACAGTCCGGGCAGGTTAGGTTCACAATCCTGCAAAGCAAAAACCCGCTTGTTGGATTCTCCTCGGCGTGCAGGATCGATATAGAAAGCATCGACCTCCGGAAGGGTATCAACAACTTGGGCGGCATCAGCATTTATGATCGTTATATTGTTGGCCTCCAAGACAGAAAAATTATGTTTCGCGGCTTCACAATAAACAGGAAAACGTTCTATATAAGTCAATTGTTTCGCCTTTCGGGAAAGAAAATAGCTATCGATTCCCAGTCCTCCCGTCAGGTCGCAAATGGTCCAACTTTCACCAATCAGTTCCTGTTTATAAGCTGCTGTCTGTTCAGATGAACACTGTTCCGCCGCAATCTTAGCTGGAAAAACCAATTGTCCGTTCTCAAACCACGACGGCAACTTCTCCCGGATCTGCCTTCGGACAGCAATCTGATCGACTAAAAAGGGAATATCCATTCCGGGATACTTGGCAGCGGAAAGCAACAGGCGGGTTAAATCGTCTGTTGCATGTTCTTTGATAAACTGTATGTGTGAAGTTGTCAGTTCCATATCGGCACTAAATCAGTGACGACATAGAAAAAAAGAGGGTGTGTCATGATATTTGGTGGACACATCCTCTTTTCTGCGGAAAGCGAGGGATTCGAACCCCCGGTACAGTTACCCGTACACCGCATTTCGAGTGCGGCCCATTCGACCACTCTGGCAGCTTTCCTTAGGTCGTCGTTTGCGAGTACAAATGTAGGGAAAATTTAAATTCGTTGTCCCCTCAAAAGCATTTTTTTCCAATAAAAAGGGCACTCTCCTAAAAGAATGCCCTTCCTTTGTTAACGAATTTGCGAATTATTTGAAATAACGGTTGTATAAACCTTCAAATCCTTTACCGTGGCGAGCTTCGTCCTTACTCATTTCGTGAACTGTGTCGTGGATAGCATCCAAGTTTAATTGTTTTGCACGAGTGGCAATACGTTTCTTATCTTCGCAAGCACCGCATTCAGCGTCTTTACGTTTCTCCAAGTTTGTTTTTGTGTCCCAAACAACATCACCCAGCAGTTCGGCGAACTTAGCAGCGTGTTCAGCTTCTTCCCAAGCATAGCGTTTGAATGCTTCTGCTACTTCAGGATAACCTTCACGGTCAGCTTGGCGACTCATAGCCAGATACATACCGACTTCAGTACATTCACCCATGAAATGCGCGTTCAAATCTTTAATCATTTCTTCATCACAACCTTTAGCAACACCGATCACATGTTCATCGGCAAAAGTCAATGCACCGGTAGTTTCTACCATTTCTTTAAATTTACTCTTCGGCTGCTTGCATTGAGGACAGAATTCAGGAGCTTCATCACCTTCGTGTACATAACCGCATACTGTGCAAATCCATTTCTTTTTCATCTTTGTAAATTTTTATTGGTTGTATAATCTAAAATAGTTGTAACACTCGTTATTTGTTCTTTGCAAATGTAGGGAAACATTCTAAAACAAGCCCTACAAAAACTCATAAATTTATTCTATCTGTTAATTGATAAAAACTATGAAACCTATCCTTTACGGCCCATGTTATATTAAAAAACTTTCATAAATATGGACACTTCAAAGATTATCAGCCTACTGGGCGAACAAAGCGAATTCCTGTTGGGACACACTTGTAAAACGATCGATAAATCACTTATACACATTCCTTCACCGTCTGTCATCGACAGTATATGGATCGGCTCGGATAGAAATATCCAAACATTAAACAACCTGCAACGCCTGTTAGGAAGCGGACGGTTGGCAAATACGGGATACGTCTCAATACTGCCTGTGGACCAAGATATCGAACATACGGCGGGAGCTTCCTTCGCTCCGAACCCGATCTATTTCGATCCGGAAAACATCGTCAGGTTGGCTATTGAAGGAGGATGTAACGGAGTAGCCTCTACGTTCGGAATCTTAGGTTCCATAGCACGTAAATATGCGCATAAGATACCGTTTGTGGTCAAACTGAATCATAACGAATTACTGACTTATCCCAATTCATACAACCAGATCATGTTCGGCTCCGTAAAAGAAGCCTGGGACATGGGAGCTGCAGCCGTAGGCGCTACCATCTACTTCGGTTCGGAAGAAAGTAGAAGACAGTTGGTCGAAGTGTCAGAGGCTTTTGAATATGCGCACGAGCTAGGAATGGCCACCATCTTATGGTGTTACTTGCGCAACAGTGAATTCAAAAAAGACGGTGTTGACTATCATGCCGCAGCCGACCTGACAGGCCAAGCCAACCATTTGGGTGTTACGATCAAAGCAGATATCATAAAGCAGAAGCTACCGGAAAACAACGGAGGATTCACAGCTGTCAAATTTGGCAAAATCGACCAAAAGATGTACACCGAACTAGCTACAGAACACCCGATTGACCTCTGTCGCTACCAGGTTGCCAACAACTACATGGGACGTGTCGGCCTCATCAACTCTGGTGGTGAATCTCACGGAGCTTCCGACTTGAAAGATGCGGTCTACACGGCTGTCGTCAATAAGCGGGCAGGCGGTATGGGACTGATCAGCGGGCGAAAAGCGTTCCAACGTCCGATGAAAGACGGTGTAGAGCTGCTGCACACCATACAGGATGTATATCTGGACCCGGGAATCACAATTGCTTAGTATAAATAAAGAAACGCCGTCCCAGACTATTCGGAACGGCGTTTTCTCTTTTATGAATAAATCCTTATTTCTTCAACCACATATCCAGCCATTCGAAGAATGTACGCTGCCAAAGCACGCCATTCTGAGGTTTCAGCACCCAATGGTTTTCGTCGGGATAGATCAACAACTCGGCCGGAACACCTCGAAGGACAGCTGCATTAAACGCCGCCATACCCTTGGTTAGCCAAAATTCGATAATCCTTTTCACCGTGGATGCAGAGAATCGGTGTATCCCATTTATCGACAAACAAGTGCGGGGAATTGGCAAATGTACGTTGTGCCGTCGCATTCTGTTTTTCCCAGTAAGCACCACCCATATCCCAATTAGCAAACCACATTTCTTCTGTTTCCAGATACTGCATTTCCATATTGAAAATACCGTCATGTGCAATAAAGGCTTTGAAACGTTTGTTGTGGTGACCAGCCAACCAATAAACGGAGAAGCCTCCGAAGCTCGCTCCCACACAACCCAGACGATCCTTATCGACAAACGACTCTTTCGCCATCTCGTCAATAGCCGTAAAATAGTCTTTCATGCACTGGCCTCCATAGTCGCCGCTGACCTGTTCGTTCCACTCCATACCGAAACCGGGAAGGCCACGGCGGTTCGGGGCAACCACGATATAGTCGTTAGCAGCCATAATCTGCATATTCCAACGGTAAGACCAGAATTGGCTTACCGGGCTTTGAGGACCACCTTCGCAGAATAACAAGGTAGGATATTTCTTATTCGGATCGAAATGAGGAGGATAAATCACCCAGGTAAGCATCTGTTTACCATCTGTCGTTTTCATCCAACGACCTTCCACCTTACCGATTGTCAACTGATCATAGATATGCTTGTTCTCTGTTGTCAACTGGGCTATTTTATTATTATCAGCCAAATCGATCGAATAGATTTCATCTCCCATGCTCAAAGAATGGCGCTGCACGATCAGCTTATGTTCACCCAACAAAGCCACACCGGCATAATCGTACATTCCGGAAGTAAGCGGCGTGATTTTATTGCTATCCGTCAGATCGATCTTATATACTTGGGACTCACCATGCCATACCCCCGTAAAGTAAAGAGCCTTTGCATCTGCACTCCAAACGAACCCGTCTACGTTGGAATCAAAATCCTTGCTGGCGAATATCTTTTCACCTGTTTCCAAGTTCATGACCATCAAGCGGTTCTGGTCTGACTCATAACCGTCACGCTCCATGCTCTGCCATGCGATGAACTTGCCATCGGGAGAGTATTGGGGATTCGTGTCATACCCCATAATACCTTCACTGATATTGGCCGTCTTTTTCGTATTCAGGTCATACACATAAATATCCGAATTGGTGGACAACGCATATTCCTTTCCGGTCTTTTTACGACTCGTGTAAGCAATCTTGTCCGATGTAGTATTCCATGCCAACTGCTCAATTCCTCCGAATGGTTTCATCGGGCTTTCAAACGGTTCGCCTTCCATAATATCGACAGGGTTACTGATTGCCTTACCATCAAAATCAGCAACAAAAGGATGCGGGGCTGTTGTTACCCATTCATCCCAATGTTTATACATCAGGTCTGTGACAATAATACCAGTAGCCTTATCCAGGTCGGGATATTTATCTGCCGTACTTTTGACTGTCTTTACCTGTGAAATAAACAGGACTTTCTTCTCATCGGGAGAGAAGGCGAAACCTTCGATATCCCCTTCATATTCAGAGAGCTGTCTGCGGTCGCTTCCATCCGGATTCATTTCCCAAAGCTGGCTGCTGCCGCTTTCATTGCAAAGGAAAGCGATTTTTTTCCACCTTTAATCCAAACAGCTTCATTTTCGGAATAAGACGTTTTTGTAATCTGCTTATTGTCCGTCCCGTCTGCATTCATAACAAACACTTCGCGATTACTTCTGTTTTCCGGTACGCTGTAGTAGGCTACAGTATACACTACTTTCTGTCCGTCCGGAGATACATTCATCCCCCCGATACGTCCCATTGCCCAAAGCACTTCCGGCGTCATCCGTCCGTCTTTGACTTTAATATCCGAACGCCCGATCACATTTTCCGTGTTTCCTTTCTGTTGGGTCGCACGATCGCACGTTTTTCCATCCCCACTACAAGCTCCAAATAATAAGGATGTTGCCATAACCATTGTTCCGATAGATTTATTCATGTAGTTTATAATATATTGTGTTTTGGGCACGAAAGTACAAAATATAATTTATATCTTTGTCCCATTAATTTAAGAACTGAACAGTATGAATAAGATTTGGTTATTTGGAGCCTCCATATGTATGGTTTTAGCATTAGGTTCTTGTAAACCTAAACAGAGTGCATATAAGGCTGCTTACGAACAAGCAAAGAAAAAGAATCGACAGCTCCGGTCGAGGTGGTCGAAGAAGAGGAAGTAGTTGAAGAGGTAACTCCGGTTTCTAAACCGAGAACTTCCAACGTCAGTACACGCGCAGAAAGAATTAATGCTGCACAAGGTGAAGATGCAAGCAGACTGAAACGTTACAGTGTCGTTATCGGCAGTTTCAAGAACAAAACAAATGCTTACGCTTTGAAAGAACGTATGCAGAACGACGGATATAACGCTGTTTTGGGAGAAAACGAACAAGGTATGCTTCGTGTGATCGTCGCCAGTTTCAATGACAAAGCCGATGCTGCGGACAGCCGCGATGCAATCAAAGCAAAATACGCTCCAAACTTCCAGGATGCATGGATTCTGGAAAGACAATATTAAAAATCCAATCCACGGTAATAAAAAAGGATGAGTCTTGACAGATTCATCCTTTTTATTGCTTGCCGTCCCGATTCCATGCTCCTCCGGTTTTGAATACACGAGCATGAAAAACTTTAATCCAATTTCAATACAGCCAAGAACGCTTTTTGTGGAACCTCAACTGTACCGATCTGTTTCATTCGTTTCTTTCCCTCTTTCTGTTTTTCAAGCAACTTACGTTTACGGGAGATATCACCGCCATAACATTTAGCCGTTACATCTTTACGAACCGCCTTTATCGTTTCGCGGGCAATGATCTTGGCTCCGATAGCCGCCTGGATAGCGATATCGAACTGTTGCCGAGGAATCAGCTCTTTCAGTTTTTCACACATACGCCGGCCGAAGGCAACGCTGTTGTCCATATGAGTCAGCGTCGAAAGAGCGTCCACCGGTTCCCCGTTCAGAAGAATATCCAGTTTAACCAGCTTGCTCGGACGAAAATCATGGATATGGTAATCAAAAGAAGCATACCCTTTAGAAATACTTTTCAGTTTGTCATAAAAATCGATTACGATCTCACCTAAAGGCATATCATAATGAATCTCGACACGATCACCGGAAATGTATTCCTGCTTGATCAATATGCCACGTTTACCCAGACAAAGTGTCATGATCGGACCGATAAAAGTCGTATTAGTAATAACAGACGCACGGATGTACGGTTCATCAATATGGTCGATCAACGTAGGATCGGGCAAGCCGCCCGGATTATGAACCTCCGTACAGTTGCCTTTCTTATCGTAAACTTTATAAGACACATTAGGAACGGTCGTGATCACATCCATATTGAACTCACGGTCCAAACGTTCCTGCACAATCTCCATATGCAACAACCCCAGGAAACCACAACGGAAACCAAAGCCCAATGCCGCTGAGCTTTCCGGCTGGAATGTCAAAGAGGCGTCGTTTAACTGGAGTTTTTCCAAAGAAGCGCGCAAATTCTCAAAATCTTCGCTGTCGATCGGATAAACACCGGCAAAGACCATCGGTTTCACTTCTTCGAACCCAGCTATCGCGTCTTTCGCCGGACGGGCCACATGGGTGATAGTATCTCCAACCCGGACCTCGCGAGAAGTTTTAATACCAGAAATAATATAACCGACATCCCCGGTACGAATCTCATCACGAGGAGACATCGTAAGCTTCAATACTCCAACCTCATCGGCATCATACTCCTTACCGGTTGCAATAAATTTGACATGATCTCCTTTACGGATCACCCCGTTTACGACTTTGAAGTAAGCAATAATGCCACGGAAGGGATTAAACACAGAGTCAAAAATCAAGCACTGCAACGGAGCTTCCGGATCACCTTTCGGAGCCGGCACTTTTTCGACAATTGTATTTAAAATGTCATATACCCCTTCTCCCGTCTTACCACTGGCCCGGAGAATATCTTCCCGAGGACACCCCAACAGTTCGACAATCTGGTCTTCCACCTCATCCGGCATTGCACTCGGAAGGTCTATCTTGTTCATGATCGGAATAATCTCCAAATCATTTTCTATTGCCATATACAAATTGGAAATAGTCTGTGCCTGAATACCCTGAGCTGCGTCAACAATCAGCAAAGCACCTTCACAAGCTGCAATCGAACGGGATACTTCATATGAAAAGTCGACATGTCCCGGAGTATCGATCAGATTCAGGATATATTCTTCTCCTTTATAATTATACTTCATCTGAATGGCATGACTCTTGATCGTAATGCCTCGTTCACGCTCCAAGTCCATATCGTCCAGAACCTGCGCCTGCAAATCTTTACCTTCTACTGTTTTGGTATACTCAAGCAAACGGTCGGCCAAAGTACTTTTACCATGGTCAATATGAGCAATAATACAAAAATTGCGGATATTCTTCATCTGCTAAACTTATTTAGGTGTGCAAAGATAGGAAATTTAGGCTAAATTGTTATACATTTGGCATACCATTTGTTATTAATAATATATGACACTACAAGAAATAAACAAAGCATACAACCGCATAGTCGGTTCATTAGACAGTAAAGAATTGAAGAATGCCTTCGATTCCTTACAGGCTCTTATTGCAGGAAGTCGCGAATATTCTTTTCAGGACAAGCTGAACGAACTGCAGGACACCTACAAATATATGCTGCGCTACCGGATTGAAGGAGCAAAAGATCCGATGCAGGAACAGATATACAACAATCTACAGGCATCGACTTATGAATTGGCCGATTCAGTCAAGCAGAAAGCAGTAGCTGTGGAATCTCCCCTATCCTATTACAGCCGCCGAAGAAGCCTGAACATACAGCCTTCTCTCACTTACAAACAGCTGCATGACCAACTGCTCTTAGAACATGAAGCCGGAAAGCACAAAGAAAGTGACGCATTCAATATTCTCATCTTTAATAAGATATGGGTATCTTCTTTTCTGAAAAGAGAGGAAGCTGAAGATATCCGCGGCATGCTACACGACAATGCACTACCTTTTACAACCGGTAGCCAGATTGTTTCCGCCTTGATGTTAGGATTGCAAGAGGCGTTCGACAGAGAAAAGATACTTTTATTGTTCGACGCAGCCAGCCATCCGAACGAAGAGGTCAAAGTCAGAGCATTAATTTCAATCCTGATCACTTTATACACATATAGAAAACGGACGCAGTTATATCCGCAGATAGCTGACAGGCTAGCGGCTTTGGCCGAAACTCCGGGGTTCATCAAAACGATCCGCACAATCATCCTACGCTTCATCTTAGCCCGCGAGACAGAGAAGATCACCCGCAAACTACAGGATGAGATCATCCCGGAAATGTTAAAATTGAGTCCAAAGCTCAGCAAAAAGATCAATCTCAACGAACTCACCCCTGAAGATTTGACAGGAAATGAAATGAACCCAGAATGGGAAAGCTTCTTTTCTGACAGTACCCTCGGAAAGAAAATGGTAGAATTCGGGGAGCTTCAACAGGAAGGGCCGACGTCATGCACTCGACCTTCGTTCATTTGAAAAATTTCCCGTTTTTCCATGAATTAAGCAACTGGCTACTTCCATTCACAATCGAGCATTCTTATTTCGATGATCAGTTCACTCCGGACAACGAAGCTGAAAAGCAGATGCTCGACTCTATGACATTCGCTGCTTTTATGTGCAATTCGGATAAATATTCGCTTTATTTCAGCATGATGCAATTACCGAAAGAAGCCCGAAAGATGATGATGAACCAATTCGACAGCCAGGCCACAGAAATGATCCAGCAGAATAAAGAAGAATTGATCAGCAAACGTGGAAAACAGGATACGATCATCGGACAGTACATACAAGACCTGTATCGTTTCTTCAAACTATATCCGGGCCATTTGGATTTTACGGATATCTTCACGATGCCGCTCGACTTCCACAATCTTGCCATCCTTCGCCCTTATATTTCTGATAAAGAAAGCCTTACAAACATCGCTGAATATTATCTCCGTAAAAACTATTTTAGCGATGCACTGACCATATTCAACCAATTGGCAAAAACGGATCAAGATAGCGACATTCTTTTCCAGAAAATCGGCTATTGCAAGCAAATGGAAGGAGACTTGAAGGGCGCCCGAAGCCTACCTACACGCAGACTTGTTGAATTCCGAAAGCAAATGGGTAATCCGACGAATCGCCGGTTGCTACCGTTCACTTAAACAACCGGAAGAGGCTTTGAAATATTACCGCCGGTACGAAGCTTTAAATCCGGATAATTTATCAGTTCAAATCAGCATTGGCCATTGCCATCTCGAACTAAAGGATTATAACGAAGCGTTGAAATGCTTCTTCAAAGTCGATTACCTGGATAACAAAAGCCATAAGGCATGGCGACCTATTGCATGGTGTTCTTTCCTGACAGGGAAATATGACCAAGCACGGAATTACTACAAAAAGATACTGGATAACCAACCCCACGCACAAGATCTGCTGAATGCCGGACATACCGAATGGGCACTGCAGAATATCAAGGGCGCTCTCTCCTTTTACCAGCAGGCGGTGCAAATGGAAAACGGCAACATCCTTAAGTTCCAAGAACAGTTCAGCCAAGATGTAGCAGACCTGTTGATCGCCGGTATAGAAGAAGCCGAAGTCGCCCTGATGCTGGATCAGTTAAGATATAAAATAGAAGGAGCTATTTAAAAATTTAAAATGGAGAATTGAAAATTAGCTACAGATGTAATTTTCAATTCTCCATTTTAAAATCCCTTTATCCTCTGCTTCCAAGGCTATCCGTATCGGGATTGAGTTCTTTGACAGCATCCTTCACTTCTTTCTCACCTATCGGATAAGTAACAGCTACTTGTTGTACGGGGTATTCTTCCTTTTCCCTATCCACAGCTTTCGATTCGGCATTCTCCGGAATCTTGGCAAAATCTTTGTTCATATCATTCACTATTTATGTTTCTATAGCTATTCAACAATAAAAATGGCCCGGAAGTTCCGAGCCATTCAATCAACCAAAACAAAAAAACCTAAAAACCTAAACATCAACCATCTTTTTCTTTTTGCTCTACTATACGTTAAGGTTTACTAACTACTAAACAATCTTTCTAACCTAAAAACTAAACCTATCAAATCATATATATATTTCCCTTGTTTCCTATTCCTCGTATGCCGGCCATGCCCCCTCTTTCGTACAGACATAAGCAGCTGTGCGGACGGCAAATTCATGCGCTTCCCTTAGCGAAGCCCCTTTCAGCAACGAAATGACCAATGCTCCGGAGAAAGCATCACCTGCTCCAACCGTATCCGCCACCTGCACTTCCGGGTTTTGCAAAGTCGATTCTTCATTAGCGGTATATATCGTACTATAAGCTCCTCCGGCCGTCAGAACCACCAAGCGGAGATTATAGTGTTCTATAAACCAATGAGCCACCTCCTTGTCCGTTCCTTCCAAATGAAACATATCCCGCAGGACGACCAACTCCCCGTCATTCACCTTCAACATATTTGCTAGATAAAGCGACTCTTCGATCAACTCTTTCGTATAATAATGCTGACGCAAATTGATGTCAAAACAACGATAAGCATCGTCCGGGGCAAAAGAAAGAATCGCCTGTATCGTCTCTCTCGACTGTGCGGAACGCTGTCCTAACGTACCGAAGCAAATGGCATCCGCCCGTTCGGCCAAATCAATCGCATTTGACGTCGGAGAAAGATGATCCCAAGCTACACGTTCATTAATAATATAGTCAGGGACACCATCCTGCAGAGTAACCTGTACCGTTCCGGTCGGATAAGGGACTTTCTCGATCAGATACCGGATCGAATTATTATCCAGTTCTTCGAGGATTTCGCGCCCCAGCCCATCGTCTCCCACGGCGCTGATAGCATATCCTTCCGCTCCCAACCGCGACGCATGGTAGACAAAATTGATAGGAGCACCACCTGCTTTCTTTCCTGTTGGCAACATGTCCCACAGGAGTTCTCCTATGCCTACTACGACCGGTTTCTTATTGTTGCTTTGCATTGTTTCATTATAGTTTATTTGACAAGGATAATTTATTATCTACGATGCAAAGATAGAGACAGGTAGCAGATGCGACGATAACTAATGCTACAAGATTGATAACACTTGTTACATTATACTCTTATTTTCGAGTTACATGCACAAATGTTACACAAATGTAACGAGCGTTATTAAAGAGAAGAATATTATTCCTTTTCCAGATACTCCGTCGGAGTAATATTGTAAACGGCTTTAAAACATTTCGAGAAATAAGCAGGCGAACCGAAGCCCGTCGCATAAGCCACCTCATTCACATTCCCGGCTTTCCGTCGGAGTAGAGCAGCAGCTTTCTTCAAACGATAGTTACGCAGGAAATCGGTCGGTGTCACTCCGGCAAGCTCCTTCACCTTCCGGTAAAGATGCACGCGACAAGCCCAATTTTTCACTACCTTTCTCAATACTGAAATCCGGATCGGCATAGGACTCTTCGATCAGTTTCAAGAAACGATTCATAAAAAGATCGTCCATGCTTCCCGCTTTTTCCTCCTTCACGGAAACAGCAGGCGAAGAAGCATCGCGAGCATAAGCCTCACGCAACCGGACACGATCCTCCAGCAGCTTGATGATACGCAGTTTCACGACTTCTATGTTAAAAGGTTTCTGGATATACGCGTCCGCACCACTGGCAGCCCCGTACATCTGTTGCTTGTCGTCGGACAAAGCAGTCAACAGCATAACCGGAAGATGACTCAGGACAATATCCGACTTGATCTTACGACAAAGATCGAAACCGTTCATTTCCGGCATCATCACATCGCTGATAACCATCGAAACCTCTTCGCTCATCAGCACCTCCAAAGCCTTCACGCCGTTATCGGCAACCAACACACGGAAGTTCTGTTTTAATTCCGCCTGCAAGTAACTCTGTATATCAAGATCATCTTCTACGACCAGAACAGTATAATTGTAGGTACGGTTCAAAACCTCCTGCAATTCATCCGTGTTCAAGTCGGCGACACCACTGGAAAGCTCGGTTACGGAAAGATCGAATGTACAAGATTCGTCAAAATGAGATTTACCTTTCAAGAGGATGACCGTAAAGACAGTACTCTTATGCGGAACACTCTCCACCCGGATCGTGCCTTTGTGCATGTGGACGAACTCACGCGTCAAGTGCAGACCGATCCCCGTTCCCGTCACATAGTTCTGGTCACCGGTAAAGAAACGGTCAAAGACGGAAGCAATATTTTCCGACGGAATACCTTTGCCATTATCTTCGACAGAAAGCTCGACCTGATCTCCTTTATCTTTCAGATGGATCGTGACCGTACCTCCGTCCAGCGTGAACTTGAATGCATTGGACAAAAGATTGGCCAGAATCTTCTCCATCTTATCTCTGTCTACCCATATATTAACAGAAGGGCAGTCATGCTCAAACGTGAAATGTATCTGTTTGGTGGCAGCCATCGTATCGAAATAAGATTTCACTTCTGCCACAAAAGCAACTAAATCTACCTCTCCGACCCGCATATTCATCTTATTGCTCTCTACCTTTCGAAAATCAAGTAACTGGTCCACGACTCTCTTCAACCTTTCCGCATTTTTCCGAATGATACGGATACCGTCTGCCAATGAAGAACCTTCCGGAGCCTCTTTCGACAGCTTGCCGAGCGGACCGAGGATCAACGTCAACGGCGTCTTGATCTCGTGTGTGATATTGGTAAAGAATTGCAGTTTCTGAGCCGTCGACTTCTCAATATAACGGTTTGCCTCAGCCAATTCTTCTTTTGCTGTTGCACCTGCAAGTTCGTACGTTTCAGCTCGCGGTTCTTCCGCTTCACCGCCCGGTTCACATGGACCACGTACAAGGCGGACAAAAGCAACATCCCCATCAGCAAAAGGATAATGCCGACGGAGTTTTGGAGGAACGTGTATTTGGAAAGCATACTCTCCAAATTCTCCCGTTGCAACTCGATCTGGTGCTGATAGTCGACCACCTGTTCGGACTGGATAAACAGCGTTCCGGCATTGTTCTTATCGATCAAGGCAGAAGAGAGCAAATATTGCCGGGACACATCTTCTCCGTTCAATATCTGCATGGCTACACGGATAGCAAGGCTCCCACCCGTCGGATACAAGACCGAAGCGGCCAACTCTCCGTGCATGACGGCTTCCAGCCCCGATCCCCGTCCCGAAACGGCATCGATCCCCACAAAACAAATCCTGTCCGCCAATCCGGGATGCATCCTTTCGATTGCCCTGCGGGCAGCCATTGCCATCACATCATTATGGGCAAACACAACATCCACCTCCTCCAGCGAATCCATTTCCGCTATCTCCTTCTCCACCGTTTCCGGCTTCCATTTCCCGAATATTTCCTTCACCTTGATGCGGGAGTTCAAAACCTCCATAAAACCGCGATGGCGATCCTGCGCCGGAGAAGAACCGGACAAGCCCCATACTTCCAATACGGTAGGATATTTCTCTTTCACCTGTCGGTTCACGAAAAAGCCGGCCTGGCGACCGATCTCGTAATTGTTACCACCGATATAAGTCGTATATTCGTCCGAACTGATCTTCCGGTCTACCAGGATAGTCGGAATGCCGGCACGGTAGGCCTCAATCGCAATAGGAGTGACAGGTTCCGATTCATTGGCGGAGATAATCAATAGATCGACCTTACGTTTTATCAGGCTGCGTATCTGCTCCACCTGCAACAAACTACTGTCCGCTGCATCCTCGACTAACAGGGAGACGCCCGGATATTCGGAGGCCTGCACCTTCATATCCAGCAACATCGATTTACGCCAAGAACCTTCAAGCGTACACTGCGAGACGCCGATAACAAACTTTTTCTTCTCCGAATCTGTTTTGCAGGAAAAGCAGGATGCCAGAAGTAAGACCAGCAGAGCGTAATAAGTTAGAGCAGGTTTCATTCTGTTTTATTTACAGGTTTCTGCAAATGTACGGAGAAATGGCATACCAGCCAATATTTATTTTGTACATTCGTCCTCCAGTAATCAATTATTCGCATGAAGATCATAAACGAAGCTTTATTGAATGAAACGACCGGGCGTGCCAAACAGTCGCCTCGGCTACGCATGAACTACAACTTTCATGAGCATTTGGACGATCCCGTCAACCGTTTGCTCAATGCCCTGGAACCGGGAACCTACCTCCGCCCACACCGCCATCTGAACCCTAAAAAAGATGAAATATTCCTCCTGCTGCGCGGTCGCATTGCTGTATTCCTCTTTGACAACAAAGGGGAAATCACCCAAACACAGATACTCGATCCGAAAGAAGGTGTTTACGGCGCCGAAATAAAGGCGGGAACATGGCACGGGCTGTTAGTTCTAGAATCCGGCTCTGTCATATATGAAATCAAGGAAGGGCCGTTCGCTCCGCTCGCTCCGGAAAATTTCGCTGCCCCTGGAGTCCGGCTCCAGAAGACACGAAAGGGGTGGCAAAATATATGGAGTTATTAGGAAAGGCAATATAACCTTGCACTACCTTCCCGTTCCCCTTAAAGAAAACTTTAGTTTCATGCAAGGGAAACTTTATTTTCATAGGGATGAAACTTCTTTTTCATCCCCATGAAACTGTCGTTCCATCCTTATGAAACTGTTATCACATACCTATCGGCTCCTTTATTGCTGGAATACTTTTGTCAAACGGATCATGGCTTCTTTCACCGGACAGTCATTCTTATCCGTTCTGACAATAGCGTTCTCATAATTTTCAACTTTCAAATACCAACATCTGACAATGCTTGCAGTCGAACTGCAACCGGAGGCGCGTATCTTTATAAAGCAGATAATACGGTTCCTTGTAGGGAGACTTGTCTTTCTGATAAGTAGGACACCACCCCATGCTGTAGCGCAGGCAGTGTTTGGTAAACATCAACGGAACATCTTTCCGGGGAGACAGTTCAAATGCCGGGTCAATCTGTTCCACCCCGTGATCCTGGTAGAACGAACGGGCTTTCCCGTTGGCAACATTCCCCAAATAAGTAAGTTGGCGTTCGGGGAAAGGTATCGACACGGACGGCTGCACACGTTTCACTGTCTCACGAGGATAGCGGGCACGGCGTGCTTCCAGCAACTTCTCCACTCCTCTACGGCGCATATCGGCAAGCAGAGAAGAGGGAACGAACCAGTTTTCAGACAAACCGACCACCACCTTCGATGCCTCGAAAGGCGTATTCCCCAACTTGGATAGCTGTGTCCGTATATTATCCTGCTGTTCACGACGCGCCAGCTCTTTCGCAAACGGCTCGGTCAGCATGATCCGTGCTCCCGTCTCATCCTCCATACAAAGCGTAAAACCGAAGGGATTGTCCAAGAACTCGATCTCCACGGACAGCTTGCGTTCGGCTGAAGGCTTGGCGAGCAGTTTATCAAATGCCTGGTCGAAATTGCGGTAAAGCGGAGTCTTGGGGGTAAGCTGCGGCATATCCAGCGGAAACACCCGGTTTGCCTCCACCCGGTTGACGCGGAAACCCTCCAACTCGCCTTTCCTATTAAAGAAAACAAGCCCGTCTCCATTGTTCAATTGCTTCAAGCCGGCCACAGTAAAAGAATTGCCTTTGATCTCTTTGACCATCCCGACAGGTTCGCCCAACGACTTAGGTGTATTGAAAGCGGTAATATCCGCCGTCCGCCCCTCCAAAAGGAACGTAGTGAACCCACGGTTAAAACTCTTTTCAGCTACCGGCTCGAACGTATAAGTGCTTCGACCAGCAGAAGCACGACGATATTCCGGACGGCGGGACAGGACTGCATCTAACTTCTTCCGATAATAAGCCGTGATATTCTTGACATAGCCGGCATCTTTCAACCGCCCTTCGATCTTGAGGGAAGAAACACCTGCATCCAACAGGGCTTCCAGCTGATCCGAACGGTTCATGTCCTTGAGCGAAAGCAGATGTTTGTTGCTGACGATCTCCGTCCCTGTCGCATCGACCATCGTATAGGGCAGGCGGCAATATTGGGCGCATTCTCCGCGATTGGCACTACGTCCACTCAAAGCGGCGCTCAGATAACATTGCCCGCTATAGCTGACGCAGAGGGCGCCGTGCACAAATACTTCCAGCGGAACGGTAGTCGCTTCCGATGTCCGGCGAATCTCGTTCAGCGACAATTCACGTGCCAGAACCACCTGTGTAAAGCCTGCGGCTTCGAGGAAACGGACCTTTTCCGGTGTGCGGTTGTCCGTCTGCGTGCTGGCGTGAAGCGGAATAGGAGGCAGGTTCAGCCGGGTAATCCCCATATCCTGAATGATCAGGGCATCCGTCCCGACACGCCAGAGATCCCAGATCATCCGTTCGGCTTCTTCCAACTCATCTTCTTTCAATATCGTGTTAAGCGTAACATAGATGCGGGCGCCATACAGATGCGCATACTCGCAAAGCTCACGTATATCATCCAAAGAGTTGCCGGCAGCAGAACGCGCACCGAACTTGGGCGCACCGATATAGACGGCATCGGCACCGTGATTAATCGCTTCAATCCCGCAATTGAGGTCTTTAGCCGGAGAGAGAAGTTCTATAGGACGGGATTTTGTTTGCATGCTATTATTTCTTATTTCTTGATTACAAATCACCCAACTTGCTGATATCCTCGATACGGAACGGGGTTTCCTGATAGACATAATAGTTCAGCCAGTTGGTGAACAGAAGATTGGCATGACCACGCCAGCGGACCACCGGACCGAGGGCCGGATTGTTATTACGGTAATAGTTACGGGGAACGGCAATAGGCAATCCCTTGTTCACGTCGCGCATATACTCGTCATTCAGCGTGTAAGGCGAGTATTCGGAATGCCCAGTGATAAAAAACTCGCGTCCTCCGCGCGCCATCGCCATATAGACACCAGACTCTTCGCTTTCGGACAAGAGCGTCAAATCGGGAACTTTCATCACATCCTCGCGGCGTATCTCCGTATGCCGGCTGTGCGGCACATAGAACTCGTCGTCGAAGCCTCGGAAGATCGGCACATAGGGCTCGCGCAACGTATGGCGGAACACGCCGAACATCTTGGCTGGCAGATCATATTTGGGGACACCATAAAATGGTACAACCCGGCTTGCGCCGCCCAGCATATATATAAGGTAGAAGTCACATGCGTACGCGCCCAATCGAATATCTCGGTCACTTCCTCCCAATAGTTCACTTCCTCGAAAGGCATCTGCTCTACCGGAGCACCTGTGATAATCATGCCGTCGTAAAAATCATCCTGCATCTCGTCAAAGTCTTTATAGAATTCCTTCATATGCTCGATCGGCGTGTTCTTGGGCGTATGGCCTTTTATCTTCATAAAGTCGAGCTCCACTTGCAAGGGGTATTGCTCAGGAGGCGAACAAGGTCCGTCTCCGTCGTGATCTTCAGTGGCATCAAGTTCAGCACAACTACACGTAGCGGACGAATGTCCTGCTCAGACGCACGCAACGAGTCCATCACAAAGATGTGCTCTTTCTTCAACAGCTCAACAGCTGGCAAGTTCTTCTGTAGGTTTAAAGGCATCTTCTTTCCTTAATTATTTATACAAGGCACAAAGATAGTGAGAAATTGCCTTTCGTTGAAAATAAATCGTTGTTTCCCGCGTTTGTAGATTTAATAATTAGATGGAATATGAAGATTCGTGCAATAGCTACACTACTATTTATATTATTTTCGATAAGTGCTTTCGGGCAGGGACGTGCCAAAATCAGCGGTTATATCCGCGACGCGGACGGTAATCCGCTGGACTTGGTCAATATCCGGGTCAAGAACACATTAAACGGGACGATGAGTAATGAAAAAGGCCACTACTCGCTTTCGGTCGCAACCGGTGACTCGGTGACGCTTATCTATTCATGCCTGGGCTACAACAAGGCCGAAAGGATCCTACCTCAGGTAACCAAAGATATGCGTCTCAACGTGCAGATGAACTATACATCACTCGAACTGGGAGAAGTCGTAGCTACCGCCATCCGAAAGCAGACAACCACCCTTGAAACCCTGAATGCCGACCGCGTCAAACTACTCCCCGACCCTGCCGGAGGAAGCATTGAAAGTCTGGTCGTTACATTTGCAGGCGTTACTTCCAATAACGAATTAAGTTCGCAATACTCCGTACGCGGCGGCAGTTATGACGAAAATATCGTATATGTGAACGGACTGGAAGTGTTCCGTCCGCTGCTCATCCGTTCCGGACAACAGGAAGGGTTGAGTTTTATCAACCCGGACATGACGGAAGCCGTCAATTTCTCCGCCGGAGGATTCGAAGCCCGTTATGGGGACAAGATGAGTTCCGTGCTGGACATCACCTACAAAAAACCGAAAGGATTCGAAGGTTCGGCTTCCGCCAGCCTGCTGGGAGCCAATGCTTATGTGGGCAGTTCTTCCGGCAAGTTCACACAGGTGACCGGTTTCCGTTACAAAACAGGACGATCTCTTTTGAAAACAACCGATACGGATGCCGAATATGATCCTAATTTCATTGATTTGCAGACTTATATGACATACCAGCTTGCTCCCAAATGGGAGATCAACTTTCTCGGAAACTTAGCCATAAACAATTATAAGTTCATTCCCCACACCCGAGAGACTTCTTTTGGAACGGCAACAAATGCCAAAAAATTTAAAGTATTCATGAGTGGCCAGGAACGGGATAAGTTCGAAACGTTATTCGAGCACTCACTTTAAAGCATAACCTGAACGACAATACGGAACTCGGCTTGCAAGCATCCGCCTTTACCAGTAAGGAAGAGGAAGGATATGATATTGCCGGTGATTACTGGCTGGGAGATGCAGCCGAAGAAGGAGGCGGAGAAATACAGAAATTATCCATCGCACGCTATAACGAGCACGCTCGCAACCGTCTGCACTCCAATATCATGAATGTCGGGCATTATGGTGTCGCTCGCATAAAAAACAATACGTTGAAATGGGGTGCTACCGTCCAGTTGGAGAAAATCAACGACAAGATCAGCGAATGGGAAAAACGCGACTCCGCCGGATACTCGTTACCGCAAGGGGGCGGGAATGTCAACGTGATCGCAAACCTGTTCTCGGATAACAAACTGGAAAGCACACGTATTTCCGGCTATTTGCAGGATGTATTCAAGTTTCGTACCAAACAAGGACTGTTCACGCTGGTTGGTGGTGTACGCGGCAGCTATTGGAGTTATAACAGGGAATTTATATTCAGCCCGCGTGCTTCAATAGGTTTCATTCCGAACTTCGACCAGAACCTGACATTTCGGCTGGCTTCCGGTCTGTATTATCAGTCTCCGTTCTATAAGGAATTACGTACAACTGTGCAGGACGAACACGGCAACAGTATCATACAACTGAACAAAAACCTGAAATCACAGCGTTCCATCCATGTCATTGCAGGAGGCGATTATACATTCCGGGCATCCGGCAGAAATTTCAAAGTCAGTGCCGATATGTATTATAAAAAATTGGATAACCTGAACCCCTATACGGTGGATAATGTCAAAATCCGATACTACGGCGAGAACTGTGCGCAAGGCCATGCGATGGGGCTCGATGTCAAATTCTTCGGCGAATTTGTTCCGGGTACGGACTCCTGGATCAGCTTCTCCCTAATGAAAGCGGAGCAAAGCATCCGAGGGAGCGAATATGTACCGATGCCTAACAGCCAAGGTTATAATGTCTCGCTCTTTTTTCAGGATTATTTCCCCGGATACAAACGTGTCAAACTGAATCTGAAAGGCGTACTGTCCGGCGGCCTTCCCGTCACAGCCCCACGTACAGGCTACGAGGACGGCTATTTCCGTACTCCGACCTACAAACGCGTGGACCTCGGTTTCTCCTACCAGCTTGCCGGGGGAACGGATGCAATCATGGATCGCGGATTCTTCCGCAATCTCAAGAACATTTGGCTCGGATTGGATATTTTCAACTTGTTCGACATAAAGAACACTAGTTCCTATTATTGGATTACCAATATAGACAACCACCAGTACGCAATCCCTAATTACCTGACCGGAAGACAATTGAATATTCGACTTATCGTTGATTTTTAACCACATGATTTCAAAAATATGCTTTTTAAACATATCCGGATCATGCTGATAAATATTAACGAATTATTTCTCTATTAATAAAAAAGAGTGTACCTTTGCCAACATAGAACAAAAAGCAATATTAAATCACTAAATTATTATTGACATGGAACTTACACATATCGAACATTTGGGTATCGCAGTAAAGAGCATCGAAGCTTGCCTGCCGTATTATGAAGAAGTTTTAGGACTAAAATGCTACAACATCGAAGAAGTAGCAGACCAGAAAGTAAAAACTGCATTCTTTAAAGTAGGCCAGACTAAGATCGAGTTGCTGGAGCCGACAAGTGAAGACAGTACAATCGCTAAATTTATCGAAAAGAAAGGTGAAGGTATCCACCACATTGCATTTGCTGTTCCCGACGTACAGGCAGCATTGGACGAAGCCGAATCAAAAGGTATCAAGCTGATCGACAAAGCTCCTCGTGGAGGTGCAGAAGGCTTGAACATTGCATTCCTTCACCCGAAATCGACATGCAGCGTTCTGACCGAACTTTGCATGCCGGGAAAATAAGAAACAATTGACAATTGAGAATTGACAATTATTTGATGCTATTCAATTGTCAATTCTCAATCGTTAATTGCCAATTAAATAAGTTCATTTCTAACAACAAATCTATAGTACAATGAGTAACCAACTTGAAAAAGTAAAGGAGCTTATCGCCCTTCGCGAAACAGCTCGTTTAGGTGGTGGAGAAAAAAGAATCGAATCTCAGCACAAAAAAGGTAAATACACCGCACGCGAACGTATTGCCATGTTGCTGGATGAGGGAAGTTTTGAAGAATTCGATATGTTCGTACAACATCGTTGTACAAACTTCGGTATTGAAAAAACTAAGTATTTGGGCGACGGTATCGTAACAGGTTACGGAACAATCGACGGACGTCTGGTATATATTTATGCTCAGGATTTCACCGTGTTCGGCGGTGCTTTATCCGAAGCATTGGCCATGAAGATCTGTAAAGTAATGGATCAGGCCATGAAGATGGGTGCTCCCGTTATCGGTCTGAACGACTCGGGTGGCGCACGTATCCAGGAAGGTGTCAACGCCTTGGCCGGTTATGCAGAAATCTTCCAACGTAATATCTTGGCTTCCGGGGTTATTCCTCAGATTTCCGGTATCTTCGGTCCATGTGCCGGCGGTGCGGTTTACTCTCCTGCCCTGACAGACTTCAATATCATGACCCGCGGAACAAGTTACATGTTCCTGACTGGTCCGAAAGTTGTAAAAACAGTTACAGGCGAAGACGTTACACAGGAACAATTAGGTGGCGCAAGCGTACATACGACCAAATCCGGTGTGGCCCACTTCGCAGTCGATACGGAAGAAGACGGTTTACAGTTGATCCGCAAATTGATCAGCTTCCTGCCGCAGAACAACCTGGAAGAAACTCCTCTGATCGAATGTAAAGACCCGATCGACCGTCTGGATGACAACCTGAACGACATCATCCCTGACAATCCTAACCAGGCTTACGATATGTATGAAGTTATCGGAACCATCATCGATAACGGCGAATTTCTGGAAGTACATGCCGACTATGCCAAGAACATTATCGTCGGTTTCGCCCGTTTTAACGGCCAGACTGTCGGTATCGTAGCCAACCAGCCGAAAGTAATGGCAGGCTGTCTGGACAGCAACGCCTCCCGCAAGGCAGGTCGTTTCGTCCGTTTCTGTGATGCTTTCAACATTCCTTTGGTTACATTGGTTGACGTACCGGGATTCTTACCGGGTACAGGCCAGGAATACAACGGCGTTATCCTGCACGGAGCCAAATTGCTTTACGCTTACGGCGAAGCCACAGTGCCTAAAGTAACTGTAACATTGCGTAAATCTTACGGTGGAGCCTATTGTGTGATGAGCTCCAAACATCTGCGTGGCGATATGAACTACGCATGGCCGACAGCCGAAATCGCAGTTATGGGCCCAAGCGGCGCTGTAGAAGTGATCTTTGCAAAAGAAGTGGCTGCCTCGGAAGATCCGAAAGCTTGCGCTGCAGAAAAAGAAGCCGAATACAAAAAAGCATTTGCAAACCCATACAATGCAGCTCAATATGGCTATATTGACGATGTTATCGAACCTCGTAACACTCGTTTCCGTATTATTCGTGCTTTACAACAATTGCAGACCAAGAAGTTAAGCAATCCTGCCAAGAAACATGACAATCTGCCTCTATAATTCTTAAAACAGGAAATGAATATGATTAATAAGAAAATAGGGGTATTGCTGCTGTTCGCGTTGCTCGTTTCATTCGGAGCAAAAGCACAGCGTGCAACCTCCATGCGAATAAATGAAGTGCTGGTCATCAACGAAGATAACTTTGTTGATGATTACGGCAAACGCCATGCCTGGATCGAATTGTTCAACAATTCGGCCGGTTCGGTCAATATCGCCGGTTGCTACTTGACTAATGACAAGAGCAACCCGAAAAAGTATCCGATTCCGAAGGGCGACGTTCTAACAGTAATTCCTCCTCGCCAGCACACTTTGTTCTGGGCAGACGGAGAACCGGATCGGGGAACATTCCATGTCAATTTCACGCTCGACCCATCAAAAGAAAATTACATTGCGTTATACGATGCAGACGGTAAAACTCTGATCGATGAGATCGTTATCCCTGCTTCACAAAAAGCAGATGTCAGCTATGGTAGAACTTTAGACGGACAAGGTGAATGGACAGCTCTGACAAAAGTTACACCCAGCACCAATAACGTAACATTGGATTCTAACGAGAAAATCGAAAACTTTAAAGAAAATGATTCTTGGGGTATCGGTATGACCCTGACTGCCATGGCAGTTGTGTTCTCCGGATTATTCCTGTTGTTCATCATCTTTAAACAAATCGGAAAGCTCTCGATCGCGGCCAGCAAACGCAATGCACAGAAAGCGGCCGGAGCGGCTGTTATTGCAGACAATGCAGGTCAGGAATCCGGGGAAATCTTTGCGGCTATCGGTGCGGCTCTATACGAAATGAGCGACGACAACCACGACATCGAACATACGGTTCTGACGATCCGCAAGGTTCAAAGATCTTATTCTCCGTGGAGTTCCAAGATTTACGGTCTGCGTGAAGTTCCCAAAAAGTAATTATCTCTAAAAACAAACAAGAATGAAAAGTTTTAAATATACTATTAACGGTAACGTATATAAAGTACATATCAGCTCGGTAGTGGATGACATCGCTGAAGTAGAAGTAAACGGTACTCCCTATCAGGTAAAAATGGAGAAACCGGCAAAAAAACAGATGGTTACACTGAAACGCCCGGCTCAAGCTCCTACAACGGCAAGTGGCGAACCGGTTATTTCCCGTCCGGCAGCCTCAACCACCAAGGGCGCTGTCAAATCTCCGCTGCCAGGTGTAATCCTGCAGGTTAACTGTAAAGTCGGTGATACTGTCAAGAGAGGCCAGAATCTACTTGTCCTCGAAGCCATGAAGATGGAAAACAACATCAACGCCGACCGTGACGGCAAAATCATTGAAATAAAAGTAAACAAAGGGGATTCCGTACTGGAAGGTGCTGACCTCGTCGTAATAGGATAATATTATGTTAGGATCAGTATTATTACAGGCAGCAGGTACGGCTCATGAAAGCTTTCTCCAGTTCTTGGGAGAAAACTTGGAGTTGTTCCTCACTTATACAGGAGTCTACAACGCGACACCGGGTCACCTTATCATGATCCTTGTCGGTCTGTTGTTCATCTTCCTGGCTATTAAATATGAATTCGAGCCTATGCTCCTTATCCCTATCGGATTCGGTATCCTGATCGGTAACATTCCGTTCAAAGATGCAGGATTGCAGGTGGGTATTTACGAACAAGGTTCTGTGCTGAACATCCTCTACCAGGGTGTAACCTCCGGATGGTATCCGCCGTTGATCTTCCTCGGTATCGGGGCCATGACCGATTTCTCCGCATTGATCTCCAATCCTAAACTGATGTTGATCGGTGCAGCGGCTCAGTTCGGTATTTTCGGAGCATATATCATCGCTCTTCAAATGGGATTTGAACCGAACCAGGCCGGTGCAATCGGTATCATCGGTGGTGCCGACGGCCCGACAGCAATCTTCCTTTCTTCCAAGTTAGCTCCGAACTTGATGGGTGCTATTGCAGTATCAGCATACTCTTATATGGCGCTGGTTCCTATTATCCAGCCTCCGTTCATGCGCCTGCTGACGACTCAGAAAGAACGTCTGATCCGTATGAAACCGCCGAGAGCCGTTTCTTCCACGGAAAAGATCGTATTCCCGATCGTAGGCCTGTTGCTGACTTGCTTCCTTGTTCCTTCCGGTCTGCCTCTGTTGGGTATGCTGTTCTTCGGAAATTTGTTGAAAGAAAGTGGTGTAACACGTCGTTTGGCTGAAACAGCCCGTGGTCCGCTGATTGATACGATCACGATCCTGTTAGGTATTACGGTAGGTGCTTCTACTCAAGCAACTCAGTTCCTGACATTGAACTCCATCAAGATCTTCGGTTTGGGAGCGTTGTCATTCGTGATCGCAACATGTGCAGGTATCCTGTTCGTGAAGTTCTTCAACCTGTTCTTGAAAGAAGGCAATAAGATCAATCCGCTTATCGGTAACTCCGGTGTGTCTGCCGTGCCCGACTCTGCCCGTATCTCTCAGAACGTAGGTCTGGAATATGATCCGACCAACTACCTGTTGATGCACGCCATGGGTCCGAACGTAGCAGGTGTAATCGGTTCTGCCGTAGCAGCCGGTATCCTGTTGGGATTCTTAGGATAATTCACTTATTCTACATAAAAAGGAGCTGAACTCCAAGTCATCTCCAAATATAAAAACTTACCCAAGTTTACGGACTTTAACGTATTCTTGGGTAAGTTTGTATATGCGCACAACGATTCATCAGAAGTATATTAATGGCTGTATCATAAAAAACTATTTACGACACAGCCTCCCTTTTTATATCCGACCTTATCAGATATTTTGTTCGACGGTCATCGGATCTGTCTCTGGATTTGCCTCCTGTTCCAATGTTGTCCCCAAAAACAACCAAATCATTAACAGGATAATCGCGATCACCACACCAAAGACCAGCAGTACATTCGTATTCTTTCGTCTCATGTCTATTCTTCAATATTGATTTGAAAATTAAACAAGACACCCCCTTTTTTGGTTTAACCGTTCCTTACTTTTGTTCTTTATTTAACTGAGTAAATATTTTAGAAAGAATGTTTTTTCTTCACTTACAAACATAGTTGGAAATAGACGATCCAACTATCATACCATCATAATTGGCAATAACCCACTATATATCAACACAAAACAGCCATGACAGTTCGCAAAACAACTGTCATGGCTACTATCATACCATCATACATAAAATTAGTCAATCAATTATATATCAACCATCTACTTCTTCCACATAATAACAAGTCCCCCTCATCGTCCGCTTATTCGGCACGCTATTCCGCTTCAAAAGCTTGCCGAAATTAAAGATCATCGTTTTTGTAATGTTAAAACCGGGTTGTTTCTCCGCGATCATATCCAGTATCTCGGACGCCAGAAGCGGCTTTGCCTCTTCAATATCCTCCGCGATCTTGAAATAACGCAGGAACAGTTGCTCTTCAGCCGGCTGCTGCTGGAAATCCCTGTTGTTTTCAGTGATCAGCGCCTCTTCCTCCGGAGTAAACCAAAAACGTTCTCCACGCCTCAACAATTCTTTCGCTTCCGCATACAACTGATCATAATCGATCGGCTGGGCATAATCGATCCGCCCCTTCACCTCCACGCAAATGAAACGGCGGCTACCGGTCGGATCCGTCAGCAAATCATAATTGTTGCTGGTCGCGATAAACGTGGCATAGCGACGCAAGTTACGGCTCGCACTCTGATAAGGCAAACGAGTGTTCACAACCGCTTTTTGCAGGATATGCTTCAAAAAACTTTGATGAGAACTTTTCACTGAATCAAATTCATCGATATTAATCAACGCATACCGGTGCAAAGCCAACTCCGCCCCACGGCGATTGCCGAAATCGATACTGTCCGTATAATAAGGACGCAACACTGGTGGCAACAAATTCAAGCAAAACGTGGACTTCCCACACCCTTGGCCACCGACCAACAGAGGTGTCGTACTATTCCCGTGTTCCGAATCCAGTTCCATCCAATGTGCCACCATGCTTAGGAACCAGCGGTAAAACAAATCTCCCCATACCGGATTGTCACAAGGGACACGCCCGGCTAATGCCCTGATGCGTTCTCCGTCCCAAGCCGGAAGATTCCCAAGAAAATGGTCGATAGGATGATATATCGGAACACGATCGGAATTGACATACCGGTCGATATCCTTGTCCCATACATTCAACCCTTCCTGCTGGGCTTCCAGGCAAATGGAATTCCGGACTTTCGTCGTATAAGGCTTGTAAACGAACTGTATCATCGAACGGTCCAAATATTCCACTCCACCGCTCATCTCATTCGTCCGGAAGAAATAACGCCGGTTCATAAACTCGTCCAACCGCAACACCAACGACATGGATGGCGGGACGGAAGAGAGCGGCTCCGCACGGTTTGAAACATTCTCCAACGTATATGCCGTACGGAAAGCCATACGGACGTCTATCTTATATTTTTTCAAAGCCTCATAGCGCAATGTCCAGCCCACCGCCTCTTCCTCCGGTATTCCAAGCCGGCAGCAAGCTTGCGCCAAGTCGATGAACAGCAGTTGGATATCATCTTCCGGGCTTTCTGAAAACCGGCGCGTCATCTCCATCAGGATGACACTGAACAGCGTGGCGATCTGCCCGTTCCGATCCGCTCCCGGAGCCATCATCTCCAACGGATCCCGAACCGGAGAAGGCACGATCTTCAAGTCACCCCCCGTCCGGCATCTGCAAAGGTTGCTCGATCCGGATCGCCACCGCATCCGGATTGTAATAGGCGTCCGGATCCACACTCATCCGGCACCCCCGCGACAGGAACGGTTCTTTCAACGATATAATGCTGCCCAACTGCGGCTGGTAATGCCGCACCGCCAGCTGATAAGCCGCAGCATGAAACATACGGGCCTGCTCCTCTTTTTTCGGCAGCGAGCCGTCGGGCAGCACAAAAGGAACCACGATCTTGACCGAACGCCCGCTCAGCCCGACGAACGCCAGCAAGGTCTGCGGCAGGGCGGCAGCTTCACGGCGGACGGCCTCCGCCTCACTCTGGCTTTCCAAGCCGTTCACTTCCAACAAGACATACCCGTTATAGCGCCTCAACTGTATTCCATCGCCATTCTTCTTGAACGTCGAGCCAAAAGCCAGGACCGGTAGTTTTCCGGACAAATCCGTGGTTCGTGCCAAAAACGCCATATTCAATTTTCGACGAACCGACAATATAGCTTCCGCATCTTTGCCGTTTTTCAGCAACCCGACAATATATTCCATATCACGCGAGTGCATCCGCAACACGCCTTTTTTATGCCTGTAATATGTGATTTGCATTACCAAGGATTTCTTTCGAATTTGACAAATTTCATGCTCTTTCTCACACAGGGAGCCATCCTGAAACAGACACGACGCGCCTTCACCCGATGGGGAGTACATTTTTTCGGATCTTCGAAGCCTTCGCTCCCTGCCGAAAGATAAAAATCACCCAACCCGTCCAACTCCACGGAATAGCCGTCTTTCAACAATTCAAGAATCATCCCTCCGATCTCGCAAACCGAAGCGAACACATCACCTCGGCTCAACGAGCAACGATCGGCAACCAAATCAGCCAGCTTTTTCGTTGAAACCCGCCCGCACGTAACCGGAACACCATAATAGCGTACTTTATCTTCCGCTCCCGTCTTGTCCAGTTTTTGCCGGACTACATAGTAATGTGCCATAAATAACAGTATTTTTAATATTAAACAACCAGATATTCTTCTCAAGACGCCCATTTTAACACTTTTTACACCCCCATCTGAACGGTATCAACCCCCGGGTCTCACCCCTTCCGACACCCGGATGACGGGCTTCTTTTCTTATTACAAATATACAAATAAAACATCTATAATGCAAATATTTACAGCACTTTATTCAATTATATCTACACTTATTTTTCCCCAGCACGAAGACAGAATCATGTGATATACGACATGATAGTATGATAGTATGAAATGATAGTTGAAAATAGATACTATCATATTTTTATAAACTAATATACAGACATTTATAAGAAAATATGATAGTATGATAGTTAGATTTAAAAAAAATCCTATGTATATAATAGGTGGATGTTTACAGCAACTTATTTATATTGCTTGCAGGAGGAAGACTTACATGGATGGCAACCCTAAATAACACATCGTCCCGTTTCCATGTTTGACATTACAGCTATCAAACACAAGAAACAGGACGATTTTGCATATCTAAGTTCTTTTCCGATTGACCGGACTTACATAAAAATTTCGACAAACGTGCCATTCCGACATAGCACACAACTACATCATCGAGCTAAAAGCACCTTATTTTTTGCAACCGTCGCCTGAAACTCTTTCAGGTAGAACGGTTCGAAATAGGCGGTGTCTTCAAACTTGCCGGCGGCAAAAGCTTGTTCCGAGAGCGGAATCATGTTTACGGCAAGAGGATGGATGTCTTCGATAAAGATGGCGTTCGGAGAAGTGATGACCGATTTGCATTTGGAAGCACCGTTGCCAAAGAAACAAACTTTCCCTTTTTCCAGATAAGAAGCATACGTACCGGCTTCCACAATATCGGCCTTCGTCTCGCGGACAGGCTTTAAGGAAGCATCATAGATAGCGGCATAAACCTCCATACGCCGGGCATCCAACATAGCACAATAAAGGCAATCATCAGTAATAGAGACGATTTGCGAATCGCCCTTACTGTTGACAGTAGCAGCCATGATGTCCAACGTATGAATGCCGATCAGAGGAATACCGAAACCAAAGCAAAGACCTTTAGCGACAGACACTCCGATACGGAGTCCGGTATAAGAACCAGGACCGCTACTGACCGCTACGGCATCCAAGGCTTTCTTCCCCTTCTTTTTCAATACGGAAAGAGCTTCTTCAACAAATACGCCTAATAGGGCTGCATGCGAAGGGCCGTCGAACGAAGCCTTCGCAAAAAGGACTTCACCATCCATAGACAACGCTACAGAGCATACAGAAGTCGATGTTTCGATATTTAATATACAAGACATTTTAATTGACAATTGACAATTGACAATTGACAATTAAAATATGTGTCAAAAGCCAATCGGTTGATAATGGATGCAAAAGTATAAAACATAACTGTAATCTCATGATCAAAACCGATTTTATTAAGGCTAGCACGGATGGTTTCGGCTTTTTCTCAATTATATTGTCAATCGTCAATTGTCAATTATCAATTGATTAGCTATCTTTGCACAAATTTTTAGAACAATGATACAATCAATGACTGGATTCGGTAAGGTTACAGCCGAACTTCCTTCTAAAAAAGTAACCGTAGAAATAAAAGCTCTGAACAGCAAGCAACTGGATTTGTCGACCCGCATTCCTTCCATCTACAAAGAAAAAGAAATGCAAATACGCAGTTTGTTACTCCAGTCGCTTGAACGTGGAAAAGTCGAATTTAATATATTTGTCGAATATATCGGTAAAGACACGCCCACACAGATCAACTTGGCTGCGGTAGAAAACTATTACAATCAAATCAAAGATATTGCCGACCGCCTGAACATCGGACTTCCCGCCGACTGGTTCCAGACCCTGCTCCGTATGCCGGACGTGATCAAGACAGAGGCCCAGGAAGTAAACGAAGAGGAATGGAATGTGGTTGAGAAAGCGATCAAAGAGGCCATAGGGCACCTTTGCGATTTCCGTATTCAGGAAGGCGCCATGTTACAAAAGTTGTTCGAACAGAAAATTGCCAATATCTCCCGCCTGCTTTCAGAAGTAGAACAGTATGAAAAGGAGCGGATCGAAAAAATCAAAGCCCGTATCATGGACAATCTCGAAAAGATTGCCGGACAGGACTACGACAAGAACCGGTTCGAACAGGAGATGATCTATTATATCGAAAAACTGGATGTAAACGAGGAAAAGAACCGCCTGGACAACCACCTGAAATATTACATCAGCACGATGGAGAGCGGACACGGACAAGGTAAGAAACTCGGTTTCATCGCCCAAGAAATGGGACGTGAAATCAACACCCTTGGTTCGAAAAGCAACCATGCCGAGATGCAAAAACTTGTCGTCCAGATGAAAGACGAACTGGAACAAATCAAAGAACAAGTATTAAACGTATTATAAAAACGATATATGGCTGGCAAACTGATCATATTCTCCGCGCCGTCCGGTTCGGGCAAATCCACTATCATCAATTTCCTGCTGAAGCAGAATCTGAACCTGCATTTTTCCATCTCGGCTACCAGCCGGGCCCCACGTGGTACGGAAAAGGACGGAGTGGAATATTATTTCCTTACACCGGATGAATTCCGTGCCCGTATAGCAGCAGGAGATTTCCTGGAATACGAAGAGGTCTATACCGACAAATATTACGGCACGCTGAAAAGCGAGGTGGAACGAAGGCTGATGAGTGGCGATAACGTCATATTCGATGTCGATGTCGTAGGAGGTTGCAACATCAAGAAGTTTTATGGCGACCGTGCTCTTTCGGTCTTTATCCAGCCCCCTTCGATCGAAGATTTGCGGAGTCGTCTGGAAGGACGCGGTACGGATGCTCCGGAAGTAATCGAAAGCCGCATTGCCAAAGCCGAATTTGAACTGGGTTTTGCCGACAAATTTGACGTAATCGTGGTGAACGACAAGCTGGAAGTCGCACAAAAAGAAGCACTAAAAGTGATAAAAGAGTTCCTTAAAAAAGCATGAACGGCAAGAAGTTATCCAAGAAATGGCTATATACATTCATTGGTATAGCATTTGTCGCTCTTGCCACTTGTACAGCCGCCCTATATTATAAGGAGTATATCATAGCGACCGGTACCGGATTGGTATTCGGTGCACAAGTCATAAATATCATCAAGTGGAAACGGGACTGAAAGAAAATACGGTCAGCAAACGTAAAACCGGCATTTATTCCGGTTCATTCAATCCGGTTCATATCGGCCATCTGGCATTAGCCAACTGGTTGTGTGAATTTACGGAGTTGGACGAGCTATGGTTTCTGATCACCCCCCATAACCCGCTAAAAGAGAAGGAAGAACTGATGGATGACCGGCTTCGCTATGAACTGGTAAAAAAATCCATCGCTGGTTACCCTAAGTTCCACGCCAGTGACTTCGAGTTTTCTCTTCCTCAACCCACTTATACCATCAACACACTCCGGACATTGGAAGCAAGTTATCCGGACCGTGAATTCTATTTCATCATGGGTGCGGACAATTGGAAATATATTACCCGGTGGGTAGAATACGAAGCCATCATTTCCAATTATCCGATCTTCATCTATCCGCGCAAAGGATTCGATGTTGAAATTCCGGCACAATATCCTCACATAAAAAAAGTAGACGCCCCTTTGGTCGAAATATCCTCAACCTTTATACGCGAAGCTTTCAAGACCGGAAAAGATGTCCGCTTCTTCCTGCCCGAAGCCATACGTAATCTGCCTTTTCCATTACAAAACAATACCTTTTAAGAACATAAAGCGTAAAGTCGCATACGTTTTTAGGCAATAAGTAAGAAAAGTTTTGTATTTTTGCGCCGTATTATACAAAATAATAGCGTAATGAATCTATTAGAACTGAGTGAACAGGAAATCATAAGACGTAACAGCATGGAGCAGTTACGTCAGATGGGATAGAACCTTATCCCGCAGCTGAGTATGTAACGAATGCATTTTCCAAAGAGATAAAAGAGAATTTTAAAGACGATGCAGAGCCCCGCCCTGTAAGTATTGCCGGTCGCATCATGAGCCGCCGCATCATGGGAAAGGCTTCCTTCATGGAATTGCAGGATTCAGAAGGCAGAATACAGGTTTATATCTCTCGTGACGACATTTGCCCGGAAGAAAATAAAGATCTGTATAACATTGTTTTCAAGAAATTGCTCGATATCGGCGACTTTGTCGGAATCAAAGGTTTCGTATTCCGTACACAGATGGGCGAAATTTCCGTCCATGCACAAGAGATAACGGTATTATCCAAATCACTCAAGCCGCTACCGGTCGTCAAATACAAAGACGGTGTAGCATACGATGGATTCAACGATCCGGAATTGCGTTATCGCCAACGCTATGTCGACCTGGTGGTCAATGATGGCGTAAAGGATATTTTCATGAAACGTGCGGCAGTTATCAAGACCATGCGTACCGCGCTGGACGAAGCTGGATATACGGAAGTGGAAACTCCGATCCTGCAATCCATCCCCGGAGGGGCAAGCGCACGTCCGTTCATTACGCACCATAACTCGCTGGATATCGACCTCTATCTGCGTATTGCTACCGAACTGTATCTGAAACGATTGATCGTCGGAGGTTTCGAAGGTGTCTACGAAATCGGTAAAAACTTCCGTAACGAAGGTATGGATCGCACCCACAATCCGGAATTTACCTGTATGGAACTTTATGTCCAATATAAGGACTACAACTGGATGATGAGCTTCACCGAACAGCTATTGGAACGTATCTGTATCGCCGTCAACGGTACATGTGAAAGTGTAGTCGACGGCAAGACCATCAACTTTAAGGCTCCTTACCGCCGTCTGCCGATTCTGGATGCCATCAAGGAAAAGACAGGTTACGACCTGAATGGCAAGAGCGAAGACGAGATACGCACGATTTGCAAGGATTTGAACCTTGAAATCGATGAAACAATGGGTAAAGGCAAGCTGATCGATGAAATCTTCGGTGAATTCTGCGAAGGCACGTTTATCCAGCCGACTTTCATTATCGACTACCCGGTCGAGATGAGTCCGCTAACCAAGATGCACCGGAGCAAACCTGGATTGACCGAACGTTTCGAATTGATGATCAACGGTAAAGAAGTGGCAAATGCCTATAGTGAGCTGAACGATCCGATCGATCAGGAAGAGCGCTTCAAAGAGCAATTGCGCCTGAGCGAAAAAGGAGATGACGAAGCGATGTTCATCGACCAGGACTTTTTGCGTGCACTGCAATTCGGTATGCCTCCGACGTCTGGTATCGGTATCGGCATCGACCGTCTGGTGATGTTGATGACTGGCCAAACGACTATTCAAGAAGTGTTGCTCTTCCCGCAGATGCGCCCGGAAAAGACAGTTAAGAAAGACACCGCAGACAAATATGTCGCACTGGGTATCGATGAAGCATGGGTTCCTGCTTTACATAAAGCCGGATATCTCACAACCGACACGTTGGTAGATGCTAATCCCAACAAGCTGAGACAGGAACTCTGCGAAATGAATAAGAAATACAAACTGGAATTGCAAAACCCCACTGCCGAAGAAGTAGAGGCATGGATTGCAGGCGCAGCCAAATAAGAGTAATACTATGAAGTTGCCCGGAAAAATTGCAATAATGGGAGGTGGTAGCTGGGCTACCGCCTTGGCCAAGATTGTACTTTCTACACAAGATAGTATTAACTGGTATATGCGTCGGCCAGACCAAGTAGAAGAGTTTCTGTTGTTGGGACATAACCCCAGCTATCTTTCCGCCGTCAAATTTGATACTGACAAAATCAAATTCTACACGGATATCAACAAAGTAATCAAAGATTCGGACACTTTGATTTTCGCCACCCCTTCTCCTTTTTTGAAACAACATTTGATGAAGGTGACGACCTCCATGCAAGACAAATTCATCATTTCGGCCATCAAAGGAATCGTTCCGGACGAAAACATGCTCGTAGCCGATTATTTTGCCGAATACTACAATGTCCCGATTGACAATATCGCTGTCATCGGCGGTCCGTGCCATGCCGAAGAGATCGCTCTCGAACGGTTGTCCTATATCACGCTGGCTTGCCCTAATATCGAGAATGCAAGAGCTTTCTCCTCCGTATTTAAGAACCAGTATCTGAACAACTCCTGTTGCAAGGATGTTACAGGTATTGAATATGCTTCCGTATTGAAAAACGTATATGCTATCGTCGCAGGTATCTGCCACGGTATGAAGTACGGAGATAATTTTCTGGCAGTTTTCATCTGCAACGCGATCGAAGAGATGCGTAACTTCCTCAACGCCGTACATGGCCTGGAACGGGATGTGACAGATTCGGTATATCTCGGTGATCTTCTGGTAACCGCATATTCTCGCTTCAGCCGGAACCGTACGTTCGGGACCATGATCGGGAAAGGTTATTCCGTCAAAATAGCCCAGCTCGAAATGGAGATGATCGCCGAAGGATATTACGGGACAAAATGTATTCGGGAGATAAACGAAAAATATAAAGTAAACATGCCGATCTTGGATACTTTATATAGTATTCTATACGAAAAGAAATCGCCGACTACCGCGATACGGCAGTTGACTGAAACATTTAAATAATAATGTAAATATGAAGAACATCAGTCTTAACATTGACAAAGCGCTGGGTACTGTGACGAAAGAACAGGTGTATGCTCAGGCTGCAAAGGCCCACGAATGTAATGCCACTTTACAAAATGGTAATGGTGCAGGTAACGACTTTTTAGGTTGGTTGCACCTCCCTCTTCTATTACAGATGCTGAACTGACAGACATCGAAAATACAGCTAACGTACTTCGTTCCAAATGTGAAGTTATTGTCGCCATCGGTATCGGCGGTAGCTATTTAGGAACAAAAGCAGTGGTAGAAGCATTAAACAATAGCTTCGACTGGTTACATACGAACCGTAAAAATCCGGTTTTAGTATATGCCGGACACAATATCGGTGAAGATTACTTGTATGAACTTTGCGAAATCCTGAAAGGCAAACAGTTCGGTCTGATCAATATCTCCAAATCCGGTACGACTACCGAACCGGCCTTAGCTTTCCGCATGCTGAAAAAGCAACTGGAAGACGCAGTCGGCAAAGAAGAAGCCAAACACCGTATCGTCGCCATCACAGACGCCAAAAGAGGCGCTCTCCGCACGCTGGCTGACCAGAAGGCTATAAGACATTCATTATTCCCGACAACGTCGGCGGTCGTTTCTCCGTACTGACTCCAGTTGGTTTGTTACCTATTGCCGTTGCCGGTATCAGCATCCGCGATTTGGTTGCCGGAGCTATTTCGATGGAAAAAGCAACAGACGTAAGCGTTCCTTTTGCTGAAAATATGGCAGAAATCTATGCTGCTACCCGTAACGAATTATATAAGAGCGGCAAGAAGGTTGAAATCCTCGCCAACTTCCATCCGAAACTCCACTACATCGCCGAATGGTGGAAACAGTTGTACGGTGAAAGCGAAGGCAAGGACGGTAAGGGTATTTTCCCTGCTTCCGTCGATCTGACAACCGATCTGCATTCTATGGGCCAGTGGATCCAGGATGGTGAACGCACGATCTTCGAAACTGTTATTTCTGTTGAAGAGCCGAACCACAAAGTAGTCGTCCCAACCGACGAAGCAAATCTGGACGGTTTGAACTTTCTCGCCGGTAAACGTGTGGACGAAGTGAACAAGATGGCAGAATTAGGTACTCAATTGGCTCACGTGGACGGCGGTGTTCCTAACTTGAAGATCACAATGCCGGAAGTAAGCCCTTACTACATCGGCCAGCTATTCTACTTCTTTGAAAGAGCCTGCGGCATCAGCGGTTACATGTTGGGAGTAAATCCGTTCGACCAGCCAGGTGTAGAAGCCTATAAAAAGAACATGTTTGCCCTGCTGAACAAACCGGGTTACGAAAAGGAAAGCGAAGCGATCCGCGCACGGTTGTAGCCAACAATCACATAATATAAAAATTTTTCAGGCACGACTCTCCTTCAAAAGATCGTGCCTGAAAAATATCTATTAGCAAGCAATTAAAAATGATTCAAGAAGCAATCGCCCAATATCTGCAAAAACAGCGACAAGTTTTATTTTCTCCCAAGGCCGTACTTTTCGATATGGATGGTGTCCTTTACGATTCCATGCGTTTTCATGCCCGTGCCTGGTACGAAACGGCTACCCACCACCAGTTGATCTCCACCCCGGAACTATTCTACCTGTATGAAGGCCGGACGGGTGAAAGCACGATCAACGAATTGTATCAAAAAACTTTCCTGCGAGATGCGACCGATGAGGAAAAGAAATCCATCTATGAAGAAAAAGCTATCTTGTTCAATCAATATAACGATGGAAAGGCAATGCAAGGAGCGGCCGAAGTACTGAAAAAAGTAAAAGCCTCCGGCTTGCAAACACTTGTCGTAACCGGTTCCGGACAACACAGCTTAATCAACAAGCTGGAACATACCTACCCAGGCTATTTCAAACGGGAAAAGATGGTGACGGCCTTTGACGTGAAGTTAGGCAAACCTCATCCCGAACCTTATCTGATGGGATTGGAAAAGGCAGGAGTCAAACCCTATGAAGCTCTTGTCGTAGAGAATGCCCCGATGGGCATACAAGCGGGAGTAGCTGCAGGGATCTTCACGATAGCAGTCAATACTGGTCCTTTGGACGACCGAATTTTACTCGATGCTGGCGCCGATCTACTTTATCCGGACATGACGGCTTTGGCGAAGGATTGGGACAACCTTATGAATGCAATCAAGATCTCTTAAATAAATTAGGCACGGATTACAATTGATGTAACCTGTGCCTAAAAAACTTATACAAAAACGTCTTACTTCACATAATCCGCCTTGTTCAGATAATCATAGCTCTGCTGGACGCTGGCAACCGGATCGTTTTGGGTATACTGTTCGACTTCAACATACCAATCTTTGATATTATTTGCGTACATCTGGTCAAAAATAGGTTTGAAGTTCATCTTACCACTGGCGCCGATTTCCTTTTCGTCTTTGATATGGACAGCCTTGAACTGGCTCGGACGGTTCTTCAGGTAAGCAACCGGATCACCACCGCCTTCCTGTACCCAATACACATCCATTTCAAAAAATACATGATTCGGACTTACATTATCTAACAAGAAGTCGTAAATCAATTGATCTCCGATTTTACGGAATTCAAAAGCATGGTTATGGTAACCGAATGCGATGCTGGCGGCTGCCGTCTTGTAGCCAACGGTATTGAAATAGTCGCAATACATCTTCAAATCGTCCAAAGTCGTCTGGTCGGTAACCGGCATCCACGGCTGAACCATGTATTTGACACCTAATTCATTGTGGGCATCGATAGCCTGATCCCACCAACTCATCACTTCAGCTTCTTTTTCCTTTGTGAAAGCTTGTCCTAAGTGAGCGCTCGTACATTTCATGCCCAAATCATTCACCATCTTCTTGAACTCAGCAGGAGCCAAACCATAGATCTTGCCATTGTCATAGCTAGCTGTTTCAAGATTCTTATAGCCCATTTTCGAAGCCGTTTCCAATACCTTCTGGATTCCTTCTTCTTTTTACAAGGTCTCTTAAAGAATATAGCTGAAGCCCGATATACTTGGAGGACTCGGAAGCTGAGGCTTTACCGGCACAAGATGTTAACAACTGAGGCATCACTATCCCCCCTGCGAGCATTAACGAAGCCCGCTTTAAAAACTCACGTCTGTTCTGCATAGTACTAAAAAATTAAGTTTGCTTTGAGAATTTCTACAAAAGTAAAACTATATTCGGTGGATTCTAACATAATAACGTTAAAATCATCAAAACGGAGTCATAAAACCTTCTTATCTTCTTTTACCAACCTCTTAAGAGGACGACAAGAGAAGCCATAAGAGGAATACCATTAAAAAGTCTGCTTCATCTTCATATACCTATGCTGCTTTATAATCATTTTCCGGCTACGAATAATTTGAAAGCGATATATCACGAGGGCCAGTACGAAATAGACACTGCCTGAATCCATAACGTATGATATTCATGTACCACCTCATTCAATGCCGCCCCACATGTATTGATACGGATGAATCCCTGAATCCCCGGTGTCGAAGGAAACAGATATCCTATAGCCTGCCAGAACGGAGGAATCGCTTCTTTCGGCCAGGAGACTCCGGATATGAATAACAAGATCACAGATGTAAAGACAAACACTAGCATAGGCGCCTCTCGGGTAGTCATAAAACCGGACAATGTCATGGCAAAGAAGATCGAAGCAAACAGATACGGCAGGATGAACAGCAAGATCGTAACCGGATCACCCACTTGAGGCAGGGAGAAGAGTTTCGGCACGACGGCTAATACCCAGATGCAGACAACTACATAAATCAAGATATAGGTCAGAGACTTGCCTAACACGATACGCAACGTCCCGTTGAAATGCCGGCTAATCGGAACAAGGCTGTGGAAGCGGTTCTTTTCACGTGCTGTCCCCCCTAACATACCGATCCCTAAAACCAGTGTTTGCTGGATAACTAAAATAAGGATAGCCGGAACTAAAAAACTGGCAAAGCCGTTTTGCGTATTGAAGAGGGTCACGGATTCATAAGGAATCGGATTGACCGTTATTTCCTCCTGCTTTGCCGATGCACCCGGAGCATTATGCATCCGTATTTCTTTCCCTAAGTCGAGTGATACTTCCGTTGCCGCCAGCAAAAACGCTTTATAAAACAGCAGGCTGCTCATATCGCAATACAAAGGGAACCGTCGTCTGCTTGCCCGTATGCAAATTCTTACTGAACTCGGTCGGGAAATAAAGGATTCCATAGGCTTCCTTCCTGTCCAGCATCCGCTTGGCCTCCTCCATATCCGTCGAGACGGCGACTACCCTGACATCGGGCGTAGCATTCACACGACGGGTAAACTCGCGACTTAGATAGGAATCGGACTGGTCCACAACCACCATCTTCGCCTCGCGTACCACTTCATTATTATAAATAAAGGAATAAAGCAACGGATAGGCAAAAGGCACCATAAGGGAAAAAGAAGATCAGCACGCCCTCGTCTTTGAAGACATTTTTCAATTCATCCTTCCAAATGTAAAAGATGTCCAAGATCCCTTCCTTGATCATATCTCGTAAACGATATTCTCTTTTCATTACTTTCTGTTTTACGGAATATATTTAAAGTACAACAATGCGTTCTTCAAGTTTTTTCCAATCAGGAAAGGCAAAACGAGAAAACCCATAAGCCAGGCATATTCAGCCCAGCTATAAAAGAAAGGCCTTCCGTTCAAAGCCTTGGTCGACATAGATCAGAAAATAGTGCCGGAGAGGAAACAGGTTGGAGAGTGCCTGCAAAGTAGGGTCCATCCTCAATACCGGAAAAGAAAATCCGACGATAGAAAAAGCGATCATCCCGAATAGGCAAGCAGAGCTCAACCCTAAACGAAAAGTCGGCAACACCCCTATCATGAAAATCCCGACCGCCTGCGAAGCAATCACCAGCAGAAATAGAGCTGACAGCATCGGTAACCAGCCACTATTCAACGGGAACGAATTAAACCCATACAAGGCCACCGCATACAGGAATGCCACAATCGTAAAAATCACCGTATGAGGGAATATCTTCCCTATGAGGCTCACCGTAAGCGAATTTCCACCCATCTGCAACCATTCGCGGGCCGTCGAGTATTTAATCTCGGAACCGATGCTCAATACCGTCACCAAAAAAATCATCAATTGCAAAACACCAGGCAAAAGTGTGTTATTCAGATAGACCGAATAGTTAAGCCAAGGATTCCCGATCGCGTGTGTATCGATCACGATCGGCTGGAGCTGCGCCATGATCTGGTTTTCAGTATAGCCATGCGCCAGCCCCGTCTGAAGCCCGACCGAAGCACCTGCTAAGACAGACATGGTTTTCATATCCCGAAACAACAGAGATGCAGCAATAAGATAAGTACCGTTCGTATAGAACGACAGCTTAGGCTGCCGACCAGCTGTCGCATCCACACCAAAGTCCTTCGGAATATAAAAAATACCATAAACTTTCCCTTCCTGCATAGCCTGGCGAGCTTCCTCAAACGAGACGGTTGTCAGCATCACCTTCGTCTGCTCGAATGCATCCAACTGGCGGGCTAAGTTACGGGAGTTGGAAGAGCCGTCCAGATCTACTACCGCAACAGGCATATCGGTAGGCAAACCCTCCTTCATCAACGAAAGAAAAAAAGACCACACAGATAGTGGGAGCCACCAACATACAAAAGAAGTAGACCGGGTCTTTACAAATCCTGAATATCTCACGCTTTGCAATTGACAATTTTGGGGTACTATTTAATTTTTCATTATTCATTTAACCTTGTTCTTTAATTATCAATTATCAATTGTCAATTTCTTAATGACCGACATTCAGGACGTAAGTCGGCCACCTTTTCCATTGGACGGGCACGCACCTCGAATGTCTTGGAGTCAAACTGTCCGTTCGTTTTTTTGTCGCTTTCCAGGCGGCATAAGTTCCCATATCCTTCATATAATAAACTTTCAGTTTGACCGGCCGGTTATCCAACGCCGGGATAAAAGCGTCTAATTCGGTACCGATCTTGATGTTTTTCAGATGATCTTCACGGATACTGAAGGTCACCCACATATCGTTAAGGTCGGTGATATTCATAATCGGAGCACCCGTACCGACCAACTCGCCCACTTCAGGAAAACGTTCGGACACCTCCCCGTCGATCGGTGAGACAAGTGCCGCTTCCTTCAAGTAGGATTCCACTTCGGCAACCGCTCCGGCAGCCTGCCCTACGAGAGCGGCAGCCGCGGCCTTATCTTCCACACGGGCTCCGTCTACAGCCATATCATACTGGGATTTGGCAGCTTTCTCAGTAGCGGCCATTGCCTTGTAACTGGCTTCTGCCTCATCGCGTTTCTGGGCAGACATTACCCCTTTATCGAACAAGTTTTGTACGCGCGTATATGATTTCTGGGCAATATCCAATCCAGCCTTCGCCTTCTGCCACATTTCATATGCTCCAGCTATCTCTTGTGCACGGGCACCTTTAATAGCCTTTGCGTTCTGAGCTTCAGCGGCACGACGTACAGCCTCCGCTTGCTGAAGCTTGGCAAGAACTTCGGGCGTATCCAGGAAGACAAGCGTGTCACCCACTTTCACCTTGTCGCCCTCACTGAAACGATATGCTTCGATTCGTCCGGGAACTTTTCCCGAAATACGAACTTGCGTAGCCTCCGCTTGCCCCATGATGATATCATCCGGCGGCGTCAGTAAAAAGAAACCGGTTAATGCAACTAATCCGACCACACCTAAGAATGTGATAAATGCCAATAACATATTATTGATTGAGTATTTTTTATTCTCGTTCATGAGTTTATAATTTGAGATTTATGATTGTATGATTTAGATAGTGTCCTCAAAAGTATCAAGTCCGTGTTCATCCACTTAATCCGCGTTCCTGGTTCTTCCAGAGAGCTCATCCCCAGCTTTCCCATCGCTTTCGTCAAGTAGACTTCCGTCAATTTCACCTCTATCTGTGCATCTATCAGGCAGGAACGCGCCGACACCCAAGCCGTCTGCGCCTGCATCAGGTTAAGAGCCGGGATTACGCCTTCCTCAAATCCGAGATTGGCATGACGAAGATTCTCTTCCGCATTCTCCATATTGCGGGTGGAAACGATCAGCTTCTTGTTTGCTTCATTGACCTTGTAAACGGATTGATTGACCTGCAATTCCACCTTCTCGCGTGCATCCTGTAACTCCAAAGACTTGATGCGTGTCTCGGCACGAGCCGAATTGCGCTTATAACTGCCCTCCCACCAGCCGGAAAGCGGAACTTTCACCATTACACCGACATTGAACATCCCGGCAAATTCGTTTTTGAAGCCGTTCATGGAATTAGGGTTCGTGACCAAGTAGTTTGCCATAAATGCCACATTCGGCAACATATCCGACAAAACAATCCGTTCCTTCCTCTTATAAATCTTAGTCGCCAAGTCAAGGCTCTTCAGCTCGTTACGATTCATAAAGGCCTCGTTCACATCGGCCGCCGTAACGGAAGGCTCTGTCAGAAAACTTTCGATATCTTCATCTGCTAAAACAAGCGGGTCTTCTAAGGGCAACCCGCATATCTGTGCCAATATCATGCGGGAAAGAGCCAGACCGTTATCGACTTTCGTCTGTGCCATCTCTGCCTCGTTCAGTTTGACTTTGACGGAGAGTCCGTCGGCTTCGGTCGCTACTCCCTCATTGATCATCGCTGTCATATCATGATCGGTCTTACGGAGCAAATCGACATAGGCATCAGCTAACTTCTTCTTATTTACTAAAGAAATCACCTGCCAATAGGTTTCATCGGTTTTACAGATGACATCCTGCAGTTGCTGGTCATTCATCGACTCGGCCAATTGCTTGGCGTACTTGGTAATCTGATTGTAATTGATAATCTTGCCCCCCATAAACACAGGTTGCACAAGTGAAACGCTTCCCACCCAGATATTCTGGATGTCAAGGTGTTGCAAGTCGTCCACCCCTTCCATCAACTTTCCAAACACGGGTAACTGGGCGATCGGTCCGAGAGCCCCTCCGATAGAAGTGCTCAACGCTCCCATATCTAAGAGGTTGATATCTTTCTGGTTCCACATATACGCTCCGGTCGCCGATAGTTGAGGAAAATATTTGGTGAAAGCGGCGTTTTTCTCATAGCCGGCCATTTTAATCTTTTCTCCCGAGATCTTCAACTCTTTGTTGTTCTGAATAGCCAATTCACGACATTCCTCCAGCGTCAACGTACGCCCGGCACTTGCATAGCCCGACGAAACCAGTAATGCAACTAATACGACAAATCTCTTCATCTTTATCTTGTTTTATTCGGATTCTTTCCTAAACGGTGCAAAAGTACTGGTTCGCTTTAAATATACAATTGAACTAATTCAATAACTGCTTTCTTATACGTTCACAAGCATATAGTTTCACATGGTTTCATCCTGAAGAAACCGTTGTTTCCCACCGATGAAAATATAGTTTCCCACCAGTAAAAATACAGTTCCATGCCCATGAAACTTGTTCCGCCACCTATTCTGTCCTAGTGAATGAGAGGACTTTCCGCTTCAACTTGCAATACCAGGCATTACTAATTCCCATATAATGGGCGATATACTTATCGGGAACCCGGTTGATCATCCATAAGGCATAGTTCGTGTAGAGAAACTGGATGAACTCTTCCGCTGTGGAAGAGAGGCGAACGGCCAACAGAACATCCAGTTTATAGATGATCGTCAGCATGATATTCTGATAATAAGATGCAAACAAAGGATAACGGAACGAAAGGCTCTCGATATGATCGCGGGAAAAGCAGAGCAACTCGCCGGCTTCAAGCGCCTTAATCTCAAATTCAGAAGGTTGCTTGGTAAAATAGCCAATGGCGGAAAGGAACGGAAACATATTATCAGCCGCAAAACCGGTGACACATTCATTACCGTTCTCGTTTACATATAAATTGATGAAAAGACCTTTGTTGATGAAATAGGCATCCTGACACAACTCACCTGTACGCAACAGATAATCTCCTTTCTTCACGGAGATCAACTTTGCGTTTTTTGCCAGTTCGCCGAGAAAAGCTTCATCACAGACGAGGGCTTCCGGAAGGTCGGCAAGTAGTCGCGCAAAATGGACATCTGTTTCCATTGCTATTTTTCGAGTGTGAAACTTTTACGGCCGATCAAATTGCCATCCGCAAATATATCGACCCGATATGTACCCGGAGAAAGAAATTCTTCGATATTCCAGTACATCGTAACCGGCAATTCCTCACCGTCATATTCGACCAGTTTCTTCATGGAGTAATTGATTTCTTTTCCTTCGAAGGTAAATACATCGGCACGGCTCTTCAACAGGATATCGTCGTCCGGCTTCATGATGCGCACATAGATCGTCTTCTCTCCGACTGGAGCCGTAATGTTCTTGCTGATCCGGAAGTCAACGACAAATTGTTCCATCTTCTTGATCACCTTTGCCTTTTTTCCGCGACCATTGACAGGAGTTACATTGATACCCGTCGCATCCAAACGGCTTGCCAATGTGACACGTTCCGTCAGTTTCTCTTTTTCCTTCTTCAAAGTGGTAGCCGTAGAAGAAGCCTGCTTGTATTTCTTTACCGCTTCATTCTTTTCAACTTTCAATTGTTCGTTAGCACGATTCAGAGAGTCGATCTGAACTACATAATTACGCATGATCTTACGCAATGTCTGCAATTCCTTCTTTAGACGGGCAATCTCTTTCGTATTTGTCGCCTTTACAGTACGAAGTTCTTCCTGTAAGCGTTGTACTTTAGCTTGCTCGGTAGACAATAGATTCAGTAAGGAGTCGTTACCTATATTAAATTTATATCCTTCATATTGGAGAGACAATTCGTTAAATTCGTCTTCCAATGATTCCTTATCCAGAACATAAGCCTGCTCCAAGTCCTCCATCTGCTGATTCTGATGGAAAATATAGTAGGCAGCACCGGCGATAATCAACAATAACACAACCACTGCCATGATCAGCAATGACATCTTATTTATTTCTTTTGTCTCTTTCTTTTCAGCATCCATACGGTTACGATTAAAAATGAACACGCAAAGGTATGAAAAATGATTTAAATTTCGAATATTATTCCTACCTTTGTGCCACTCAATTAAATAATAATTTGCATGCACGAGAAACTTATTATTCTTGATTTCGGCTCGCAAACAACTCAATTAATCGGGCGTAGAGTCCGTGAGTTGAATATGTATTGCGAGATTGTCCCCTACAACAAATTCCCCCACGATGCTACAGGTGTAAAAGGCGTAATCCTTTCCGGAAGTCCCTATTCCGTATATGACGCCAATGCGTTCAAAGCTGACTTAAGTGAAATACGCGGTAAATATCCTGTATTGGGAATCTGTTACGGAGCCCAATTCCTGGCTTATACATCCGGTGGAAACGTTGAACCGGCCGACTCCCGCGAATATGGACGTGCCAATCTGTCGTATATCGACAATACAGACGAATTGCTGAAAGGCATCAATGTAGGTTCACAAATCTGGATGTCACACGGAGACACCATCACGGTCCTTCCTGAAAACTTCAAAGTAATCGCCAGCACGGACGATGTAAAAGCAGCTGCCTATCATGTGGAAGGTGAACAAACCTGGGGCGTACAATTTCACCCGGAAGTATTCCACTCGACAGACGGTACTAAATTATTAAACAACTTCCTGAATATTTGCGGATGCGCCAAAGACTGGACACCGGCCTCCTTTATCGAATCGACCGTTGCCGAACTGAAAGAACAATTGGGAGACGACAAAGTAATCTTAGCGCTTTCCGGCGGTGTGGATTCTTCGGTTACGGCTGTTCTGCTACACAAGGCTATCGGCAAGAACCTGACTTGCATCTTCGTCGACCACGGCTTGTTGCGCAAGAATGAATTTGAAAACGTGTTGAAAGATTACGAACACTTGGGACTGAACGTGATCGGAGTCGACGCCAAAGAGAAATTCTATAAGGAACTGGCAGGTGTCAGCGAACCTGAAAAGAAACGTAAGATCATCGGCAAAGGTTTTATCGATGTGTTTGACGAAGAGGCCCACAAGTTGAAAGATATAAAATGGTTAGGTCAAGGTACCATTTATCCGGACGTAATCGAATCGCTATCCATTACCGGAACTGTTATCAAGAGCCATCATAATGTAGGCGGTCTGCCTGCCAAAATGAACCTGAAACTGGTCGAACCGCTACGCCTTCTGTTCAAAGACGAAGTACGTCGTGTCGGTATGGAGTTAGGTATGCAACCACATCTGATCAAACGTCATCCGTTCCCCGGTCCCGGTTTAGGTATTCGTATTTTAGGTGATATCACCCCGGAAAAAGTACGAATCTTGCAAGAGGCCGACGATATCTATATGTCGCTGATGCGTGAATGGGGCTTGTACGACAAAATCTGGCAGGCCGGAGTGATTCTCCTCCCGATCCAGTCCGTAGGTGTTATGGGGGACGAACGGACCTACGAAAATACGGTTGCTTTGCGTGCTGTAACCTCGACGGATGCCATGACGGCTGACTGGGCGCAACTCCCATACGAATTCCTTGCGAAAGTGTCCAACGAAATCATCAACAAAGTCAAAGGAGTAAACCGCGTTGTCTACGACATCAGCTCAAAACCGCCCGCAACAATCGAGTGGGAGTAAAATTCCATATCCGCATTTCAAGTATACATAATGTAAAACCAATAAAAAATAAAGAATCGTATGAAACAAGATATGATTGTTATCCTGGATTTGGGCAGTCATGAAAACACTGTGTTGGCACGAGCAATCCGCGCGTTGGGTGTCTATAGCGAAATCTATCCGCACGACATTACGGTTGAAGAACTCAAAGCACTTCCGAATGTAAAAGGTATCATCATCAACGGTGGTCCTAACAATGTAATCGACGGTGTCGCCATCGATGTAAATCCGGGAATCTATTCGATTGGAATCCCTGTTATGGCAGCCGGCCATGACAAGGCTCTCTGCGAAGTAAAATTAAATGAATTCTCCAGTGACATGGAGGCAATCAAAGAATCGGTAAAAACATTCGTATTCGACACTTGTAAAGCCGAAGCGAACTGGAACATGACGAACTTCGTCAATGACCAAATCGAACTGGTAAGACGTCAGGTCGGTGACAGAAAGGTATTGTTGGCACTTTCTGGCGGAGTCGATAGTTCCGTTGTTGCCGCATTGCTTCTGAAAGCTATCGGGGACAAGTTGGTTTGCGTACACGTAAATCACGGTCTAATGCGTAAAGGTGAATCGGAAAACGTCGTTGAAGTTTTCAAGAACCAGTTGAATGCAAACCTGATTTATAAAGACGTTACCGATCGTTTCTTAGATAAGCTGGCTGGCGTTGCCGATCCGGAAGAAAAACGCAAAATCATCGGTGGCGAATTTATCCGTGTCTTTGAAGAAGAGGCACGCAAACTGGATGGCATCGACTTCTTAGCGCAACGTACTATCTATCCCGATATCGTGGAAAGCGGTACAAAGACAGCCAAGATGGTGAAATCCCACCACAACGTAGGTGGTCTGCCCGAAGACCTGAAATTCGAATTGGTCGAACCATTACGCCAGTTGTTCAAGGACGAAGTTCGCGCTTGCGGTCTCGAATTGGGCTTGCCTTACGAAATGGTCTTCCGCCAGCCGTTCCCCGGTCCAGGTTTAGGAGTGCGTTGCTTAGGTGCTATCACACGCGACAGACTGGAAGCGGTTCGAGAAGCGGATGCCATCCTGCGTGAAGAATTCCAAAAAGCCGGATTAGACAAAAAAGTTTGGCAGTATTTCACCGTTGTGCCTGACTTCAAATCCGTAGGTGTACGCGACAATGCACGTTCCTTTGAATGGCCTGTTATCATCCGTGCCGTCAATACGGTAGATGCCATGACGGCTACTATCGAACCCGTCGATTGGCATATCCTAATGAAGATTACGGACCGCATTCTAAAAGAAGTCAAAAACGTCAACCGCGTTTGCTACGATATGTCTCCGAAACCCAATGCGACGATCGAATGGGAATAAGATAAAAAGGAAACATTCAAAAATATTACTCGTCTATTCGCTTGATCACCCGGCAAGGGTTTCCGACAGCAAGTGAATAGGCGGGTATATTTTTTGTCACCACGCTACCGGCTCCGATCACCACGTTATTACCTATTGTAACACCAGGAAGGATGATGGCTCCGGCACCGATCCATACATTATTACCGATCGTGATCGGGTAAGCATACTCCAAGCCCTTGTTGCGATCGGATGCACCCAATGGATGTCCTGCCGTATAAATGCCGACATTGGGGGCGATAAAAGCATTATCTCCTATACAGACCTTTGCCCCGTCCAATATAACCAGATTGACATTCGCATAAAAGTTCTCTCCCACTTCTATGTTATATCCGTAGTCACAGGCAAAAGGAGGTTCTATGATCAAGTTCTCCCCGGTCTTCCCAAAAGTTTTTTCAGAAGTTCCGTCCGCCTGATCTGCTCGGAAGGACGTAAACGGTTATAATCATAAAGTAACTCTTTTGCACGCTCACGATCCGCCAATATTTCTGGATCATAATTAGCATCGTACAACAGGCCGAGACGGCATTTTTCTTTTTCGGTCATTGCTTGTTATTACTGATTCAACACATGTATCGTATGGCAAGCGACCAATGCCGCCGTTTCCGTACGCAAACGACTTTCGCCTAACGAAATAGGTTCGAATCCACATTTTAAGGCAAGCGCTATTTCTTCGGGACTGAAATCGCCTTCCGGACCGATCAGGACAAGTGCGTTTTCTCCCGGATGATACGTTTGTTTCAAAAGAGGTTTTACCCCTTCCTCGCAATGGGCAATAAACTTACGACCGGCAAAAGGCAGACTAACGAACGTGCGGAAATCGGTCATTCCGTTTAGTTCCGGCAAAGTCGCTTTCTGTGATTGCTTCATTGCACTGATCAAAATCTTTTCCAAGCGGGCAGGCTTAATTTCCTTCCGTTCGGAAAAACGACAGTTCAAACAAGTAATGGCATTAATACCGATCTCGGTCGCTTTCTCCGCAAACCACTCCATACGGTCCATATTCTTGGTCGGAGCCACTGCTATATGAAGATTGAAGTTCCATAAAGCAGGCTGTTCCCACTGTTCCAGAATATTCACTTCGCAATGCTTAGGATGGGCACGGCTGATTGCCGCTTTAAAAAAAAAGCCTTTACCATCCGTCAACAAAATCTCGTCACCTTCAGTCAACCTGAGTACACGAATACAATGCCCGGCTTCTTCTTCCGGAAGCTCTAGGTTCACAGCTATCTCCGGCGTATAAAATATCTGCACTTGAATAAATTAAAAGTTAAAAATTAAAAGATTTCCCCATTGTCAATTGACAATTAACATCATTCCTATTATCGTAGCCGAAAGTACCGATACCAACGCACCGGCAATCATAGCCGGAAAGCCGAAACGAGTGATCAGTTCCCTCTTTTCGGGAGCCAACACGCCCATCCCTCCCAGCAAAATACCAATAGACGAGATATTAGCAAAACCACATAAGATATAGGTAGACATTAAAATAGATTTCTGATACAGAAACAAACCGGCATCTTTCCATTCCTGTAACTGGAAATAAGCGACAAACTCGTTTAAAATGGTTTTCTGTCCCAACAAAGAACCGACCAACATTACATCCTGATAAGGAACTCCGATCAGCCACATAAAAGGAGATAAGATCACTCCCAATATAAACTGGAATGTCAGTCCTTGAGCCTTCCCGTCTGTAATGGATACAATCCAGTCATTCAATCCGGTATAGCGTCCGATCACACCCTCCAAAATATAATTGGCAAGTGCGACCATTGCTATGAATACAAGCAACATCGCTGCGATATTCACCATCAGACGTACACCCGTCGACGTACCGGCAGCCAACGCATCCAATACAGTGGAATGCTGTCCGACCTTCTCCATCTTCACCAAGCGGTCGTCAACCTTTTCCGTTTGCGGACAAAGGATTTTAGCCAGAACAATAGAACCCGGAGCAGCCATCAGCGAGGCCGAAAGCAAATGTTTCGCAAACAGAACCCTCGACACAGGATCACCTCCCGCCAACATACCGATATAAGTTCCCATCACTGTTCCGGCTATCGTCCCCATTCCGGAAACCATAACCAGAAATATTTCCGACCGGTTCATCGCCGGCAGATAATTCTTGATCAAAACAGGGGATTCCGTCATTCCCAAAAACACATTGCCAGACGCAACCAATCCTTCGGCTCCGGAAATATTCATGAAACGTCGTAGCAGCCAAGAAAATCCTCCCACTACGCGCTGGATAATCCCCCAATAATAAAATAAGGAAACCAAGGCCGAGAAAAAAATCACCACCGGAAGTGAGTTCAACAAAAAGATAAACCCTTCACTTTTAGTTACCAACGGCCCTAAAAGGAAAGCAACCCCGGACTGAGTAAAATCCATCAACTTAATAAAAGCCTTGCCCACCCATTCCAGAACAATTCCGACTACAGGGACATACAATACGGCAAGAGCAAAGACAAACTGCATAAACAATCCGCCACCCACCAATTTCCAATCGACCCGTTTCCGATCGTAACTCATCAGATAAGCAACCCCCAACACCGTAGAAATCCCTACTATACCACGTAAAAAAGACTCAAGACTAAAACCAAGTTGTTGTTCTATCATCTAGACCTGCCCTCCTCTTCACGACGCCGGATTTCATCTTTGTACATCTTTGCATACTCGTAGTTCTCATCGGCTATCGCTTCATCCAAACGATCCGACAATTCATCGACATCCAAAAGGGAAAGCCATTTTTTCAGCTTTGTTTCATCATGTATTTCCTCCGGCTCCAGAGCCAATATGGAATCATCATCCTTGTCTTTCTCCTCTGCGGAATTTTCAAGCACGACACCACATTCACGGACAATCTCAGGTGTCGTATAGATATCGCATTTCACACGCAAAGCGATGGCGATAGCATCGGAAGTACGCGAATCCAAGCGAATCTGTTTTATTCCATCCTCAAAAAGCAGTTCGGAATAAAATACACCATCTTCAAACTTATAGATAAAAACCTCACACAAACGAACACCGAATGCCTGTGCAAAAGTTGCAAACAAATCATGCGTCAAAGGACGAGGAGGCGTGATGCGTTCCAAAGCGATCGCAATAGACTGGGCTTCCGATGTCCCAACAATGATAGGTATGCGGCGAACCCCATCTTCTTCAGCAAGAATCAAGGCATAAGCACCTGACTGTATCTGACTGTTCGTTAAACCTTGCACCCGCAATTTTATTCTTGTATCCACACTATTTAGTTTTTTAGTCAATACACAAAAGTAATATTATTTCGGAATCTTAAAAACTTTCGAAAGAAAAGAAAAATACAAAGGGCCTAAAAAAAGAAAAGGTTGTCATCACGACAACCAATCTTCATTGCTAACCTTAAATCTAATACCATGAAAAACACAGTGCAAATATATAGATTTTATGTTATTCAGCATAGTTTTACGGCAGAATATTTAATTTTTTAGCATTATTTTAGCCTGCAAATCGACTGTTTAAAGGTGATTAACAGTTTATTGCTGATTCTTTGTATATTCATCCGCTTTTTCTTTCATCCTTTTGACACGCTTTTGTGTTTCGGGATGACTCGAAAACAGTTGGCGGAACTTAGATGATTTGGGAGCTTCCACACTTAATTCCAAGAGTTTATTAAGCGAATTATACATACTATAAGGATCGATACCGTTCGCGATACTGAACTCAAAGCCATAATCGTCTGCCGCATTCTCCTGCTTTTGCGAATACTGTGCACTGGCAAGCGTTTCGGCCAAACTCCCCAATTGCGAATCGGTCAGCTTGGCAACCGTATTGTTGGCAGCCCCGACAGCATTCTTGGAGGCCGAAGTCAGATAAGCCTGCTTCATGGCGTCTTTCGAATCCGTATGTAAAACATGACCGATCTCATGACCGATAACGGCCAGCACTTCATTATCATCCATAATCTTCATCAAGCCTCCACAAACACGAACGCTTCCGTCGCCGCAAGCAAACGCGTTCACGTCGATCACATTATACACCTTAAAATTCAGATCGAGACCTTCGACCTTGATATCTTTCGTCAGATTTGCCAAACGCTGTCCCATCGCCGTTTCCGGTCCGGCAATCTCATTATGCGTATCCATCCACTGGATATACTCGCGAGCCATGGCAGCCACGTCCTCATCCGACAAAGTCACCGCTTTTGCTGCATCGGATGCTGCATTCACTAATTTTTTAGTATTGATGGATTTACCTCCGATTTTAAACTGAGCCGAAACATTCAGGCTGACTCCGGCAACTAAAACCATTGATAATAAAATAGTCCTTACTTTCATATCGTTTGTTATTGTTTTAAATAATTCTCTACCTGATTAAATGTCACATCCTTCAATACAACTTTTTTATCCTTGTCCAACAGATAAAGGGTCGGTATCGCTTTCAGATCATAAATCTCATCATTTTTCAAACTCACCGTACTGTCATAAGAATTGATCCAGCCTGCAGGCATATAGGAAATATGTTTTTCAGGCCTCCAAATCCTCATCCGGGTAAACAGCCAGGATTTTAAGCTTGTTATTCTTGATCCACTCCGTCACAAACGGCGAAGCAGCGAGCTGATCCGTAATTTCCTTACAGGCATGGCAATCCGGATTATAGAAAAACAAGAGTAGACAATCAGCTTTCGTACGATACAAAGTTCCTTTTTACCGTCCACCAGCGTGTACGTGAAATCTGTAGCCGGTTCTCCCACCCTGTTCTTAAGAGCCAATTCGAGCAAATGAGCCGGACGTATTTTACTGACTTCATCCAAAACCGGAGCTTCCAATACAGCTTCCAGCACATAAATATACAAAGACTCATCCCTCATGGGAGAATTCGGATCATAAAGATATTTTTCATACAGGCCGGAAAAATAGACGAACATCGAACTATCGGTCGACGCTTTACTCATCATCTCTTTGATAGAAGAAGCAGCCACTTTCGCCGGGACATATTTCATCATATCGATATAATTGGAAGTCGCTTGCTCCGTAATTTCCGGGAAATGAATCAGAGTTGTATCCGTAAAATCGAACTTATCCCAATAATGTTTTACCAAGTAAGCGGCGCGTTCTTCCGGTTCTGTAATGACACTGGGAACAGAAACCATTTGAAAAGTATGTTCTTTCGTGTTTCCTGCTTCCGTTTTCTCCACCTGTTGGCCGTTGCAGTTGCAAAAGATCAATATAAAAAATAATAGGTAAAGTATTCTTATCCTCATAGTATCTTGTTTTTATTCCCGCAAAGATATGATTTATCAGCAATTAAAAAACCAGAGAAACAAATAATTAACGGTCTTATGGAAAAAAGTAAGAGGTTATCCGAAAACCGACTGGCTCATTCAGAAAAAAATGTCGGTGTTCTGTAGATAACCTCTTACGAGCTACAGGTTAAAATTCGAGGTACCTTATATTTTTTTACCTTATCGATAAATCAAAATAAATTATAGTTCGTCCGCAAGACTTTAAATTCCGTCCGACGGTTTATCTGATCTGCAATCTCTTGCTGCTCAGGAGTCATTCTTTCTATGAATTCTTCGGTCAGGACATCTCCTTCATTCAGGAAATCATAATTCTTGGCCATCCTCTTATTGATTGCTTTAGGAACACTTTCGCCATACCCTTTAGCCTCAAGTCGGTCTTGGGCAATTCCTCCGGCAATCAGATAGTCGACAACCGACTGTGCTCGCCGCTGCGCCAACCGTTCGTTGTACTGCTCCGAACCTTTCCGGTCAGTATGCGCTCCTAACTCGATCGTGACGTTCGGATTATCGTTCAGAATCTTGATCATTTCGTCCAACGCCTTCTTTGATTCCGGACGCAAAGTCGCCTTGTCGAAATCATAGAAAATATTTTCGATCACGACAGGTTTACTGATCGGGGAAAGGAAAAAGTCCACGATATATGTTTCGTTCTTCTCCTCCGGCCCTGTTTTCAACTCAAAATTCTGATTCAAGTATCCACGTGCGCTTGCCATCATCACATAGCGGATATCACGTTCCAGTTCAACCCTGTACTTACCGTCTTTCTTTGCCAAAACTTTTTCGTTCAAACCATCCCTTCCGACAATACGGACCGTAGCATCTTCTATCGGGTTCTCGTCCACATCCGACACGATACCTTCGATAAAGATAGTGATAACCGGCAATTCGAAAGAATACAAATGGTCATATCCACGCGCATCATTGCGATTGGAACTAAAAAAGCCACTTTCTTTATTTCCGGCAAACGTGATACCGAAATCATCGCCGGACGAGTTGATCGGCGCCTTCATATTCTCGACATTCCACTTGCCCGTGCTGTCCAAGGTTGCTTTGAAAATATCCAACCCACCCATTCCCGGATGTCCATCGGAAGCAAAATAAAGCGTTACGGAATCCCGCACATAAGGAAACATCTCATCACCAGGCGTATTAATATCAGGCCCCAGATTTTCCATCGATCCGAAGTCACTGCCCACGACACGCGCCCGAAACAGGTCTTTGCCTCCATAACCACCTACGGCATCCGACACAAAATACAGATACTTGCCGTCCGGCGATATCGAAGGGTGGCCGAGAGCCGTCACCGAATCTTTTACGATATTCGCCCTGGTTCCTTTTCCCCATTTGGCACTGCTGCGGGAAGATATATAGATTTCAGAAGTACGCGGCCCTTCCGGATCCTGTGCGCAATAGGTGTAATACATCGTATTCCCGTCTTTGGAAAAAGAAGGCGTTCCCTCGTCAAACTCGGTATTCACCTCGTCTTCGAGTTCGACCGGAGCCAACCAAGCTCCATTCTCGTCCTGCTTTACCAGAAATAAATCGTTGTTACGCTGTCCGGTGATGGCACTATTCGTTTCTTCCTTATCTTTCCCGGCTCCTTTCGGGGCACGGGTAGAAGCAAAATACAGTTGATCGTACTTTTCACCGTACAACATCGGACTGAATTCGGAACGGCGGGAGTTAAACTTGTCCATCCGCTTCACCGTATAGCGGGTCGGCGACTGTTTCCATTTCACGGCCTCCTCGCAACCGGTCACGCCGTTAAAGGCCAATACGCTGCCCGGTTCCGCCAGCAGGTAGTCGTTGTAATATTTGACTGCTTCCCCATAACGTCCGCTCTTCTGGTACATCTGTCCCAAGCGAAGATTCACGATACTGTCCGGATACTTATACCTGAGCGCGTTCATATAAGCACTGGTCGCACGCGGTGTATTGTTGATCAGACGGTTACACTCTGCCATCCTGAAAGCGATATATCCACGCAAGTCTCGCTTGGCAGGAGGAGTCTTCGTATATACTTTCCGGTAAATGGCCGCCGCTTCAAAATATTCGCCGATACGCTGCTTCTCTTCCGCATCGCTCAACTTCGCTGATTTACAGGAATACAGAAAAGACGCAGCCAACAACAGGAACAAATATGGGGTAAATTGTCTCATTTGCTATAATCTATGTTTTATATAAACAGGATTATGTACTATTTATTGTATGATCATTACAACAACAGCGAGCTGTCCCCGTAACTCAAAAAACGGAAATCATGCCTTAAGGCATAATCATAAATATTTTTCCAATTTCCTTTCACAAAAGCGGATATCAGCAACAACAACGTGCTTTTCGGCTGATGGAAATTGGTCACAATACCACGTACGATCTTGAACTCATAGCCTGGAGCGATAATGATCCGGGTAGCCGTCACCAACTTGTCCGCCTGGTGTCGGTCCAGATAATCCAAAATATTTTGCAAAGCTTCATCAGCTGTCAACCTGTTATTCGTCTCTTCGTAAGGCATCCATTGTTTGACGATCAGTTCATCGGCTGTGGCATCCGGATTCGAAGCCAACGTGACACCCATATAATAGAGGCTTTCAAGCGTACGGACCGAAGTCGTGCCGACCGCAATAATCTTACCGAGGTTATTCTTGATCCGTTCGATCGAACTCCGACGCACCGAAATAAATTCGGTATGCATCTCATGCCCTTCGATCGTCTCGCTTTTCACGGGTTTGAACGTCCCGGCTCCGACATGGAGCGTCAGTTCTTCCCGTCCGATTCCCAGAGCATCGATAGCAGCCAGAACTTCCGGTGTAAAATGCAAACCCGCTGTCGGGGCGGCCACCGAACCTTTTATCTTGGAGTAAACCGTCTGGTAGGTCTGCAAATCGCTTTTCTCAGTTTCGCGATTCAAATAAGGAGGAATCGGCAATACGCCCGCTGCATCTAACAGGTCAGCAAACGTACAAGTCGGATGATCCCACGTAAACTCGATGAGGTAGCTGTCCCCGCAGGTCTGCAATTTTTCCGCTTTCAGTATAACAGTCTCACCGTCGAGCTGCACCTCCTTCTTCAAAAGTCCTTCTTTCCATTTCTTCAGATTGCCGACCAAACAAGTCCAGCGGCAACATTCAGTCTGTTGAAAAACCAAAGCATAATCATGCGGCTCGACCGGCTCCAGACAGAAAATCTCGATCTTCGCCCCTGTCTCTTTCTGAAACAGAAGACGTGCCTGGATCACCCGTGTATTATTGAATACCATCAGAGAACCCTCCGGCAAATAATCCGTAATATGCTTGAATATACTCTCGCTGACTTTTCCTTCCTTATATAATAAGAGCTTCGATTCATCCCGTTTGGGTAACGGAAACTTGGCGATCCGCTCGTCAGGCAGCGGATAATCAAAATCTTCGATGCGTATCTGTTGCGTCTTTGTTGTCATGACTTTTACTATTACAGGCTCTTTTAATCGAACCGGATTGCAAAAGTACAAATTTATTGACATTTTGTCGTATTCTTCTTATCTTAGCAGAAAATTATAAACCTAAAGATATAAACCGATGGATTTCAATATCAGACAAGAACAGATAAAAGACTATGAAGCAGTTCATAAAGTAGTAGAACTCGCTTTCAGAGATATGGAAGACAGCGACCATAGCGAACCTTTTTTAGTAGATCAACTACGTCAAACAGACGCTTTTATCCCAGAGCTTTCATTGGTTGACGAGGTTGACGAAGAAATTATCGGCCATATCCTGATGACAAAAGTCGAAATCGTTTCAGAAAACAAATCCGTCACCTCTTTAGGGTTAGCTCCCGTTTCAGTTCTCCCTGAATATCAAAATCGGGGGATCGGATCAGCCTTGATCCGTGAAGCACACAAACGAGCCACCGAACTGGGATACGGTTCTGTCGTCTTACTAGGACATAAGGACTACTATCCGAGATTCGGCTATAAACAAGCCATAGACTTCGGCATCGAATTTCCTTTCGATGTTCCCCACGAATATTGCATGGCAATCGAATTGCGTCCGAAAAGCCTTAAAGACGTACAAGGCATGATCCAGTATGCCAAACCATTTACGGAATAACCGAGAACAGAAAACAGGGAAAAACTATCCGTTTTCATATTGCATGGAGATCAATATCCCGAAAGAACTCAAAAAATAAATACGAATAGTCAAAAACCCTTTCTGCTTTATAAGCGGCTCTTGAAGTTCCAAACCGTTTCATAAGATGAAACTTTTAGTCGGCAAGTGCATTCACCAGAAAATATCAACAAGAACAGGTATTACTCTTCAGGATTTACTACTTTTGTAGCAAATAACAAAAGTAAATAGAATGATGAGTAACATAAAAGTAGGAGACAAAGTGCGTTTCCTGAACAGCACCGGTGGAGGTGTCGTTCGTAGTTTCAAAGGGAAAGATCAAGTTTTGGTGGAAGATGAAGACGGATTCGAAGTACCGGTATTGATCCGCGAATGGGTAGTCGTAGGAGACAGCGAGATGCAGGTACACAGCTCCCGACGCTCACCACTGCCTTCCGTGACACAGGCTGCTGTCCCGCAACCTAAGAAACCGGAACCTCAACCCGAAGTAGAAAAGGTAACGGAAACCATAGAAGGCGAACGGCTGAACATCTATTTGGCTTACCTCCCGATAGAGCCTGCCAAAGTGATACAGGGAAACGGCTATGAAACCTATTTTATCAATGACAGCAATTACTATCTGTTTTTCAACTATATGAATCGCCAGAACAATAGCTGGATCAGCCGCTATAACGGCATTGTGGAGCCGAATACACAGATCTTCTGGAAGAATTCGGTAAAGAAGAGTTGAACGACTTGGAACGTATTTGCGTACAACTGATCGCTTTCAAAAAAGACAAACCTTATTCATTGAAGAATGCCATTTCGGTAGAACTCCATCTCGATACGGTCAAATTTTACAAACAACACTGCTTCATGGAAAATGATTTTTCGATGAAGATGCAAGGGTATAACCAATCGTACGCCAGGACATCCCCGAAAAAGAATTACTGATCTCTGCTGCCGAACTCCAGCAAGCCATGCAGCAGAAGGTGCACGAAGACCGCCGTGTCCCCCAAACGATCGTCAAGAAGAAAGTAACCGACAGCTCAATTCTGGAAGTGGACCTGCATATCACCGAACTGCTGGACAACACCAACGGGCTGAGTAATGCGGATATGCTGGATTACCAGTTGGAGAAATTCCATGAAGTGCTCGCCAAATATGCCGCCAACAAAGGACAGAAAATCGTCTTCATCCACGGTAAAGGTGACGGGGTACTGCGCAAAGCAATCGAGAAAGAACTGAAAACAAAATACAAACAATATTATTACCAGGATGCCTCTTTCCGTGAATACGGCTTCGGGGCGACGATGGTAACAATCAAATGATCATGGCGATTGAAATTGAAAGGAAATTTCTGGTAAAAGGGGATTTCAGCAAACAGGTTTCCAAATCCGAACGTATCATGCAGGGATATATCTGCTCACAACCCGGACGGACGGTACGGATACGCATCCGGGGAAGAAGGATTCCTCACGATCAAAGGTGCATCGGACGAGAATGGGTTGAGCCGCTACGAGTTCGAGCAGAAGATACCACCCGCGGATGCGGAAGAACTGTTGAAACTCTGCGAACCCGGTATTATCGACAAAGTACGCAATCTGGTCCCTGTCGGGAAGCACACCTATGAGGGAAGTCGACGTCTTCCACGGCGACAACGAAGGACTGATCTTAGCGGAAATCGAATTGGCTTCTGAAGACGAACCTTTTGAACGGCCGGACTGGGTCGGACACGAGGTCAGCGGAGATCGTCGTTACTACAACTCGATGCTGACAAAATATCCGTACAAACAATGGTAAGATTTATGATTTCAGATTTATGAAGACGATAAAGTCATAAACCTGAAATCATAATTTATAAATCACAAATCATAAATCAATGAACAAACTCATCATCTCCCTCGCGGCAGCCATCCTGTCGCTACCGGTAGCAGCCGATGAAGGTATGTGGCTGCTGCCTCTACTGAAAGGACAAAGATTCCCAGAAATGCAAGCTTTGGGACTTAAATTGCAGGATTATGATATCTATAGCCCCGACTCAGCTTCCTTGAAAGATGCCGTCGTCATTTTCGGAGGCGGTTGTACGGGCGAGATCGTTTCGCCGGAAGGATTGCTCCTGACCAACCATCATTGCGGCTACGGTTGCATCCAGCGCCACAGCACGCTGGAACATGACTACCTGACAGACGGCTTCTGGGCCATGTCGCGCGATCAGGAACTTCCGAACCCCGGCATGACCGTCACTTTCATCGATAAAATAGAAGACGTGACTGACTATGTGAAAAAGGAACTGGAAAAAGATACCGATCCTAATAGCATGAACTTCCTATCTCCGAAATTTCTGAACGGACTGGCAAAAGCAAAAGTCGGAGAAAAGTTCCTGCAGGACAATCCAGGCACAGAAGTTGAGATAAAGGCGTTCTATGGCGGCAACCAGTATTTCATGTTCACAAAGAAAATCTATTCCGACATCCGCCGGTAGGAGCTCCTCCCTCATCGATCGGAAAGTTCGGCGCAGATACCGACAATTGGATGTGGCCGCGCCATACGGGCGACTTCTCCGTCTTCCGTGTCTATGCCGATGCGAACGGCAATCCGGCTCCTTACTCTGACAAGAATGTCCCGCTTCGTCCGAAACGCTGGTTCAAGATCTCATTGAAAGGCGTCCAGGAAAATGACTATGCCATGATGATGGGATTTCCCGGCCGTACCAATAAATATTATACTTCCTGGGAAGTGGCGGAACGCCGTGATATTGACAACACGATCCGTATCCACATCCGTGACTTGCGCCAGAAAGTCATGTTGGACGAGATGTTGAAAGATCCAGCTGTCCGGATTCAGTATGCCAGCAAATATGCAGGCTCAACGAATGCTTACAAAAATGCGATCGGTAGCAACTGGGCCATAAAAAAACGTAATTTCGAACAAATGAAAAAGGAGGAACAGGACAAACTGATTGCCCCTGGTCCAACAAAATGTGCGAACCGAGCTACCCCGATGCCCTGATGGCGATCGAACAGATCGTATCGGACCGTAAAGACCTACGTTTCCGCAGTTGGATGTTGGATGAAGCGATCCTGCGAGGAATTGAATTTACAAGTGTGCCAACCCAAATGGATATGGTCATAGAAGCCTTGAAAGGGAAAGACAAAAAAGCCAAACAGGAACAACTCCGGCTGTTGGAACGGGCTTATCATGGATTTGCCAACAGCAATTACTCGGCCGACGTAGATAAGAAAATCGCCAAAGTGATGCTGAAAGAGTACCGCAGCCAAGTCGATCCGAAAGCACAACCGACCTATTTCGAATTAATCGACAAGAAGTTCAAAGGAGACACAGACCGATTCGTCGACTATCTGTTCGAGAAATCCATCTTCGGCAGTGAGGATAATTTCAATAAATTCCTCTCTCGTCCGTCTGTCAAAGCACTGGAAAACGACCCGATGATTCTTTTTGCCAAGTCTGTCCGTGCAGAAGAAGCCAATCTGAAGAATGCGTTAAAAGAATTTGAAGATGGGTATGCAATGGCTCACCGTAGTTATGTAAAAGGTTTGCTGGCCATGTACGGCGATCGTGCCAATTTTCCCGACGCCAACTTTACCCTGCGCCTCACCTACGGACAGGTAAAAGGGTACAGCCCGCGCGACTGCGACTACTATGGCCATCAGACAACACTGGACGGAGTGATGGAAAAAGAAGATTCCACCAACTGGGAATTCGTAGTACCAACCCGCCTGAAAGAACTGTATGCTGCCAAAGATTTCGGACGCTACAAAACTTCCGACGGAAAAATGCCAGTTGCCTTCAGCACAACCACCCATTCGACCGGTGGGAACCCGGTAGCCCTGTGATGAATGCAGACGGTGAATTGATCGGTATCAATTTCGACCGCAATTGGGAAGGAGTCGGCGGCGACATCCAATATCTCCCCGATTACCAACGCAGTATCATTGTCGACATCCGCTACGTTCTCTTCATCATGGACAAATATGCCGGAGCGGGATATTTGTTGGATGAGATGGAAATTGAAGAATAACTTTACACCAAGAGAGACTTGGCAGATCATAACGCTATGCATTAACTACCCTAACTCATAAAGATAACACTATGCTTTATGGGTGTTATATTTTGTTTTTCATAAAACAAACTGTCGGCAGCATTCTCAAAAGGGTATAGGCTATTTCCGAAAAGCCTATACCTTTTTATCATCTCCCTATAGCCTGTCCTCGTATAGGTCATAGGCTATTTTTTTCACCTTTAGGCTATCTTCCAAGGGACAGGAAACCTAATAAAACGACTCACGACTACTTTTGAATAAATGTTTTCGACAACTTTATGGTTTACCATTCACCTTCTAATCATATGCTTTGTTTAACAAGGCTTATGGAATGTCTCGTCCTGAAATAGGTTGACTTCATAAAAGTCAACAAAGATGAAAAAAGAGAAGTCATTGACTCGTCGCAAGGGTGAACCTTATCCTTTGGAGATTCGCCTAGCAGCTATAGGTGAATATCGCTTAGAGTAAGCCGTAAAGAGATCGCCTTTAAATATTCCATAAGCGACCCTACGGTAATATCGCATTGGATTCGTAAATTTGAGGCAAAAGACAATCATCAGTGTCAATAAAACCACTGAAACTCAAAAAGCGATCAATAAAAATGACAGAAAACGAATCGGATCTTTCCAAACGGATCAAAGAACTGGAACGCGCCCTCAAACAAAAAGAGTTGGAGTTAAAGGATAAAGAGAAGGAACTGAAGCATGAGCAAGCTCATCGCCGTGCGATGGAAATCCTAATAGAACTAGCCAATGAACACTATAACATCGATATCCGAAAAACTCTGGCACCAAGCAGTGAAAAGGCTTCATGACAATCAGCCGGAAATAAGTATCCCTGATTGTTGTTCGTTGTTTGGGTATAGCAAGCAAGCCTATTATAAGAGAAAAACAGTTACAATCGGAATTGTTGTGTGAGGAAATAATCCTTAAAATGGTAAACAGCCTGCGTCAGGACCAACCGGTTTTAGGTGGTCGTAAGTTGTATCATATCCTAAAAACCAAGATACATCCTGATTTGGATATAGGGCGCGATAAGTTTTTTGACTTGCTACGCGACAATGGTTTGTTGATCAGACATTCCATGGGTTTATCGGCCGGTAACAACTCTGTCATGGAACCGTTTTCATAAGTATCCAAATCTGATAAAAGATTATGATCCGCTATCAGCCAATCAGTTATATGTAGCTGATATCACTTATGTCCGCAATGTCGAAGGGAGATTCTATTATTTGAGTTTGCTCACAGATGCATACTCCCGTAAGATTGTCGGTTGGGCCCTGGAGGATTCCCCTGGAGATGTCCGGTCCGATAAAAGCGTTGAATATGGTTTGGAAACACTTCCCCGGGAAGCGATCTGATCCATCATTCGGATAGAGGAGTACAATATTGTAGCAAAGATTATATCTCAATTTTACAAGGCATTAAATGTCGTATAAGTATGACAGAAAACGGAGATCCCAGAGAGAATGCAATAGCTGAACGTGTCAATGGAATATTAAAAGAAGAATGGTTGAATAAAGAAATGATAACAACGCTCAGTAAGGCTCGGGATATAGTGAGGAAAGTGATCGATATTTATAACACCCGGCGCCCTCACAGTAGTGTGGAAATGTTGACACCTGAAGAGGCGCATGCGAAGAAGGGGCCTTTAAAAAGAAAAAAATGGAAAACTATTTATAAACGTAAACAAGCTATTCTTTTTTTATGAACAGGATCAAACTGATATATTTGCAACAAAATAGAACAGAGACCGGAAACGCTCGTCGGGACAGGTGGCCCTGCCCCTTGCCGCTTGGGCGCTCCCCGGCCGATGAGTTTGGCTGTGAAAAGCCCCCTGTCCTGTAGTGAAACAGGATAAGGTAACTTATTTTAGGATTAAGAAAGGATTGTCTGTTTTTTTACATTTATAGACAACCTATAACAGGATTTTTTAATACACAGTCAACCAAAATCAGGACGAGACATGGTGAAGGTAATTCGTAAGAGTGAAGGAGGACATGAGCTTATCTTCATCTCTTAAACCTTTATGAAACAAAAGGTACAAGCAAAAGGTGACAACAAAAGCTATCAGTTACACCTGCAAAAGCTATGACTTATGGGATGAAAAGTCATCGGTTATTACCAGAGAAGTACCTTTTGCCACCGCTTTCCGGATATTATACCTATAAACCAAACATGCCGTCACAAAATAAAATATGCACTGTACCCACAAGATAATATATTCGGGTTGTATCTCGCTCATCGAAGCCCCCATCGAGTTCAGCTTGACATAGGCCATTGTCGCCGGGGCTGCCGGGATGAGATAATGCACCAATTTCCAATACCAAGGCATCAGTTCCATCGGGTATGAGACACCGGAAAGAAAGATGAGGCCGACAGAAAAGAAGGCGATCATCAGAAGCGGCGCATCGGAGTCCGTAAAGAACAGGGACGCCGTAAGCCCGAAAAAACTAGTCGCCAACAAGAAAGGAATCATCAGCATAATGACATATAGCGGGTTGCCGATATCTGGGAGGCCGAACATCAAGGGGATCAACCCTAATAGGAACAAAGCGAAAACCGCATACAACATACCATAGACAAATGTCTTGCCGATCACAACCTGCGCCATCCGTTCCAAAGAGAGGTTCACAGGATTGCCGGCAAAACGGACAATCAAGCCGCTATGCCGTTCGTCGCCACTAATCATAGCGATCACCATCATCAACGTCTGGAAGATGATCACGACCAGAACCGAAGGAATCAGGTAAGTTCCATAACCCTCAGTCGGGTTGTAGAGGGCAGTTCCGACCACCTCGACTGCCTGGGCAGAGGCTAGCTTCGTGGTAGCCTCCTTAGGCAGGAATACCAACATCTCCGGCCGGTAGTCATCGTTCAGCGCCAACATGGAGGCGGCCGAAGCTTCCTGCATGGCAAGGTAGTAAAGGAAAGCACTTGTCGTCTCGTACATGATGAAAACAGACTCTTCACCACGGGCAACACGATCTTCGAAGTCATCCGGCAGATAGAGAATACCAGCCACCCTGCCCGACTTCATCATATCCTGGGCTTCCGGATAACCGGTAGCCGTAGTCACGACATTGACCTGCGGGGTAGCGTCAAGCAGGCGGACATAGTGGCGGCTCAGTTCACTATGAGAATGATCGACAACGGCAACCGGAACTTTACGGACCAAGTCGGGAGCGTACATATAATTGTAGAGCAAGCCGTAAACAAAGATGCCGCCCATCAGTACAAGCAGGATGGCATAGCTGCCGGCAATCGTCTTGAACTCATCGTGTATAACAGATATTACCTTCATATTCATATTTCTTTTTTAAGAGACGAGATGCCTCCACATCTCTTCGTTCACAATCGCTTTCTTCAGACGAGGCAACATCAGCAGCGCAGGAAGAAGGAAGCAGAGCAGCGCAACGTAATTCATCCAAGTCCAAGCAAAGCCGTAATCCCCATAAAGCAAGTTCTGATATATCTCAGTGAAGTGGCGAACAGGGAACAAGTAGGAGGCATAATGCACCGGAGCGTACATTGAGGGCACGGGAAAAGTCACCCCTGACAGCGTTGCACCGAGCGAACCGACCATCGACACGATACTGATAATGATACTAAGCACGGGAAAAACGGAAAAGATGAAGACCGCCAACGCTTGTGTCGAGACGACAAACAAGATCGCCGTTAGGTTGAGCGGCCAGAAACCGCATGAGAACGGTATGTGCATAAGGCCGAACATGACGTAGTTCGCCAATATGCTCATCAGGCTAAAGATAACGGTATAGGGCAACAGCTTTCCCACTACCGCCGTCATGATATTGCCGCCTGCTGTTGAGAGCCACTCCGCCCCTGTCCCGAACTTGACCTCACCACCAATCACATAGACCGTTGTCAGCAGGATAATGACCTGGAAAAGGATAAAGAAGAAAGGATTGCTCAAGTAGACCGAATAGTCCAGATCGGGATTGAACAGAGGATGACTGCTCGCCTTGACGGGGAGCAGAAAGGTGGCAACCCGCTCCTCCCCGATACCCAAGGCGGTGGCTTGCATTACGACCGGAGCCATCGAAAGTTGACGAAGGACGGCTTCGAAAGCGCCGCGCACTCACCGCCTACGCTCAGAAGAGCATAGTGGTAGTAGTAGGCAAGCGTCGCCTGCCGTCCGGCTATGGCATCAGCCGTGAAGCCGGTGGGGATCACGAGGTAGCCGTATATCTCTTTCGATTGGGTAGCACGCCGGGCTGCCGTCTCGTCGACATAGCGGTGTGTTACCTTGAAAGTGGGAACGGCTTCGACAGTCCGCACGACTTCCCTCGACATGGAGGTATTGTCTTCATCGACGACACCGACGGGTATGTTCTCCATCTGTCCGTTTCCGAAGATCGTGGACATGAAGAAGATACAGAACAGCGGCAGCACGACGCACACCCCGAAATAGAGACGTCTCGAGACCATCCGTACAAGTTCTCTCTTCGAAAAACCCGAACAAATTGACAATTCATCACACTATTCTTAAAATTGTTCATTATCAATTATCCATTGTCAATTCAACCAATACCGACATTCCGGGGCGCAGCCCTTCCACCTTTCTTACAGGCAAAGCATGTACCTCGAACGTACGAAGATCGTAGCTGCCCGTCTGCTTAGTCGATTTCCAAGTAGCAAAACTACCTAAGGGGCTGACATAATTGATCTTGAATTCGATGTTCTTCTTGTCAATAGCCGGGATATCGGCAACAAACGTCCCTCCCATCGGAAAGAACGGCAGGCGGTCTTCACGGACATTCAGTACGATATGCACGTCGTCAAGCACGATCAAGTTCATGATAGGCATCCCTGCGCCTACCAGCTCTCCCCTTTTCGGGAAGATTGTCGATATCTGGCCGGATTCCGGGGCTGTCAAGCGGGCGTCCTGCAAGAGGGCTGCAACCTCTTCGACCGTGCCTTTAGCTGCGTTCACCAAAGAGCGGGCACTCTCTCTATCCTGTATTTGGGCGCCGTCGAGCGCCATCTGGTATTGGTTCCAGGCCGCCCGTTCACCGGCTACGGCAGCATCATATAAAGCTTTCACTTCGTCTCGCCGTTGCGAAGAAACAACGCTGTCCCTATACAGGACTTCAATACGGTTGTAGGTGGTCTTTGCCAGTTCGAGGTCCGACTTCGATTTGTTCCAGAGCTGCTGGACAGTGGCAATGATCTGCTTGCGCGTTCCCTCGTCTACCTTCTGGTTTTGGAAACGGGCGATACTTTCGAGAGCGTTCACTTGCTGATATTTGGCAAGCGCTTCAGGGCTGTTGATGACAACAAGGGTGTCTCCGGCCTTTACATTCTGTCCTTCCTCTACTAGGAATGTATCGATACGGCCAGGCAGTTTTCCGGAGATACGTATCTCGGTTGCTTCGATTTGTCCCTGCAAGATCACAGGTTTATCCTTCAACAAGAACATACCCACGAAAGACAGGATGATTACGGCAATCAGCACTACTATAAAGGAGATCGCCAGATATTTCTTCGATTTGTCCATGATTATACGGTTTTATGTTTATAAGATCTCTGTTTTACCGTCCATCCGGTATTGGTGAAAAGCTTCGGGAATACCACAAATGGACAGGAGATTAGCAAGCGCCACATCGTATTGGTAGTAGGCGAGCAAGAAGGCGGTCTTCACCTTCGAGAGAACCACCTCAGCGTCTACCACATCCGACGAGGTCGCCATTCCTTCCTTGAAGGATTTCTCGCGGATACGAACCAGTTCGTTGCTCATCTCAAGCGTAGTATTTAACGCCTTGACATTGTCCATCGCATTCTGCATCTGGGAGTAGAACTTATCGACTCCTACCTGCAAATCGGTCACGGCTTTCTCTTTCCCGATGGCTAGCGACTGACTGGTCAGACGTGCCTGCCGGATACGTTTTTCCCGGTCGAGTCCGTCGAAAATGTTCAGGTAAAGCCAACCCCGATCATCGTGCGCGGCATGAGATATTTGTCGACTCCATCCGCATAGAGAGTCTGCTTGCCGATCAGGGCGATATTGGGGAGATAACCTGAACGACCGATCTTCAACTGGTCGCCGGCGATATTTTCCTGTAGCTTCAGTTGGTTGACCAAGTAATTGTTAAAAGGATCATCTCCTTGAAATAGTTGGCCGAGGGGATACTCTCGTTGATAAAAAGGGAAGTCGTCGTGCGGATCACCTGTTCTTCTCCTATGTTGATCAAGCTCTTGAGTGCCTGACTGGCGACTTCGAGGTCTTTCCGGGCGGATTCGAGTTCGCGCTTCGCCTCTTCCATGCTTACCTGGGCTACAAGACGCTCAGCCCGGTTGATCATCCCTTGTTGCTCTAACTTCAAAGCCTTGGTCGTAATGGATTTTCAGGGAGTTGTAAGTTTCCGTCTTGACCTCGACAACCCGCTGGCCGAGACGTAAGCCAAAATAACTTTCGATCAGCAAAGTCTGTTGGTTCGCGCTTACCTGTTCGCGGTTGACTTCGGCAACGGAGACAAGTTTCTTGCCGATCTTGCCAGCATAGATGCGCTTGCCGCCAGTAAAAATGGGCCAGGTCAAGTTTGCATCGATCGACGTGATATTTTGCGAGATGAGCGGCAACGTCAATGTGTTTTGTCCAATCTTATCGAGAAGTGATGAGATAAACTGGTCGTTGGGCAGGATAGAATGGACATATTCTTTCGCCGGATCGGTGAACTGGTTCAGGGATTGGCGTACCTCGATCGGGTTCGACATATGCACATAAGCTCCCGCAGCACTGATAGTGGGATACCAAAAAGCATTGAGCTTCTGGTGTTCATTCTTCGCCAGCTCCACTTCCTTCCCGGCAATCCTGAGGCTTTTGTTCTCGCTTCGCAAGAGCGTAAGAGATTGCTCCAGCGACAAATCCATCGGCTCTGTCTGGGCAGAGGAAAAGACAGGAAGAAACCACAGCAGGGCGATGCTGAAGTGAGTAAAGTTACAAATCATAAATGTGTCTAAATTTAGTTTGTGCGAATTTTATGACTTATAACAAGGCGATCGCCTTTATTGTTCCCCAGCTACTACCGTTTCTTCTTAAGGTCAGGCAAGAACCACGTGACCAATCCGATAAGGGGCATATAGCCACATACGTTATAAACCGCCTCTATGCCATACCGATCAGCCATATTCCCCAACACAGCCGATGCAATCCCCGCTACCCCAAAGGCAAAACCGAAAAAAAAGACCGGAGATCAGACCTAATTTATACGGTAATAATTCCTGTGCATACACTAGAATAGCCGGGAAAGCCGACGACAAGGTCAAGCCGACACAGAAGCTGAGAATCGTCGTCAGATATAGGTTTTCCACGTGAGGCATGATTAGTGTAAACGGGGCTGCACCTAAGATAGAAGCCCAGATCACGTACTTCCGTCCTACCCGGTCACCGATCGGTCCGCCTAACAGCGTTCCGATTGCCGTCGCAATCAGGAAAACAAAGAGATAAAGTTGAGAAGCTTGCACACTGACCCCGAACTTATGAATCAGGTAAAAGGTGTAATAGCTATTCAAACTCGCCATATAAATATATTTGGAGAAGATTAGGATCAACAGGATCGCTATCGAGAATACGGTCTTTCCCATCGGGAGTGGTCTGCAGACACTCGTCTTAAGCGTTTCTCCTTCCGCTTTCCTCAACCGGAGCAGGAAACTTTTATACCAATGCCCAACAGGGATCATCACCATAATCGCAGTAAAAGCCAGGATCGTAAACAAGGCGATATGCCTCCGCCCGTAGGGGGCGACAAAAACGGCTGCAAGCAACGGTCCCAACGATCCTCCCAAGTTTCCTCCGACCTGGAACAACGATTGCGCCAATCCTCGCTTTCCACCCGATGCGAGTGAAGTCAACCGGGAGGCCTCCGGATGGAAGACCGACGAGCCGATCCCTACCAATGCCACCGAACAAAGGACTAATGGCAGCGTATTGGCAAAAGCCAAGCTCAACAACCCCACAAGCGTAAAACTCATCCCTGTCGGCAACGACCATGCCGAGGGCCATTTGTCAAAAAAGTCCAGTCAACGGCTGACATACGGATGCAGCCGACTGGTAGACAAGCGTTATCAACCCGATCTGGGCAAAGCTCAACCCTAAATCTTCCTTAAATAGTGGATAAACAGCCGAGATAACGGACTGTAATGTGTCATTCAAGCAGTGACATATGCTCAAAGCGACCAGTATACGGAAAGTGATCCCCGTAGTGGCCTGTACCTTGTTCTGTTCCATTAATTAACCTCATTGCCTCTTTCGATTACAAAAGTACATATAAAAAAGAGATCTGTCAGAAAGATTGTTCGAAATATCCGATTTAACACTTACATTTTAATACAACGCCAAGATTACAGACTAACTGATAGCCTTTTAAGGTCTATTTGACCATAATTTATGAAACTTTCGTTTAGTATATTTGTAGTTCTTTATGTAAAAGGGCGTGAGCCAAACCCGATATGAGTTGTTTTATATTCGAAGTCGAATACAAAAGCATGAATAATGATTCTTTAGCTTAGTTTACTGCCCCCGGAGTCGAAAAGGATTTTTGCATCCATCTCTCCCGAAACCTACGCCAATTTCCCTATCTCCCTTATCGCCTTGATGTAGAGGTCAGTTTCACTCCGGACAGTATCTAAGTTCAAATAGAAAAGGCTACTCTTCCTCCCTCCCGGTACATGAAGAATAAAGGTGGTAGCACCGATCGTTACAATGGCGCCTTCTCCAACCCGCACCTGTTCTTTCTTTCCGACAAGTACGCTGCACAGAAATGTTCCGGTAAGACTCGGGAAATCGCGCAATGTATAAATGAGCTTTCCTTCCTTATCTTCTTTCACATTGATCACACAATGTTTACGCCCCATGCTAGGATCGCTTGTGATGATGGGGACATCGACTCCGTCAGTATCTTTATTGCGGCGGCCGATCACGTTATCACCCATTACAAGTGGAAGTTCCTGTTTGAATCCAAAGACATTTTCGATTACCGTAATATAGCCGCAGGAGAAGTCAGGTTCCTTCACCTCTTTTTTCCTGTCCCGATTCGGTACGGACTATTTTTCGTCCTAACTTGATCTTAAACTGAGAACCACATTGCGGGCATACGAACGCCAACACTTTACCTTCCGGATATTTCGTTTCGTCAAACGCTAACTGATTATCACACTTGGGGCAGAAAACTCTCTTCATATCTTATTTTTGGATATCGACATATAATTCTGCGCAAAGATACGGTTTTTATTCATAAATAGATTTCATCTCGCAGGTGAAAGAAAGAATATTGGATGCGATTTGGGCTTGATCCGGAATCGCATCCTGTGAATTCTGACAAATTTCCTTTTATAGTTCCTTAATTAAGGAGTAAATTAAAAACGATAAGCAAATCCAAGATTGAATACAGCTTGATCAAAATCACTGACTAATTGATATCGCAATTCGAAATTCATAATCCAATTACTTGTCAACACAAAATCGGCTCCACCACCAATATTCACTCCTACTCTACATTCATTATGATGGTCATCGTCCTTGTCAATATGAATATGATCTCCATCCACATCTATATCAAATCCATCGCCCAAATCAAACATCCAATTGGAAAATGTAAAACCAAATAAAGGATATAATTTGACACTCCTCCCCACAGGACATAAGTAATGAAGATTCATATTCACGTCCAACATACTAACATTGTCATTTTCTATAAAATAATTCAAAGACGGTTCGAGACGTATGGGGTTAGTTATGTTATATTGGTATTTCAACCCTAAACCAATACTTTCAATTTCTGTCCCATAACTCAATCCGAATCCAATCGCTTGTCTGCCTTTTTGAGCATAAATGTTACTCAACATAACAAACAATAGTCCTAAAAAAATTAAAATCTTTCTCATTTCAATATACTTTTATATCTATAAATGTTAATCATCATCGTCATCCCAATCATCATCGTCATAGCCATCGTGCCATTTATGATGTTTATGATGTTTGTGGTGTTTATGTTTTTATGATGCTTATAATGGTGTTTATCGTGATGATCACAATACGAGCAATAATGTTCATGCCAACAGTTACTATGATAATGAATCCTGTCATAAAAAGGATTGTAACATGTTGATCCCGGTCTTATACCTATCTCTATCAATACGCGATCCCAACCATGTCGATGATAACGTTTATAATAATCACAAACATCCCGCATATGCCTACCGGAAGTTCTGGCTATTTCAAGAGCCAAACCGACATTCCCCAATTTCTTCCGCACCGCCTGTAATAATCATCCAATGAATTATTGGACATATTATATTCTACACATAAACGCTTTCGATAATCTGATAGCTCCACTGAGGCATATTTATTTGCCCTGCTTATAAACAGAGATAACCTATCCTGTGCAAATACGGAACAAGAAAAGGCTACTAATAATAGTATGATTTTAAGCTGTCTCATATTTCGCAAAATTATTGAATTGATAAATACTATTAAAGTTGCAAACATAAGCATAAAAAAAACAATAAACAATCTTTTCTTACTAATCACGGCAAGTCTTAACCATCAATAAAAATAAATATCCAACAGCAGCAATATCATTTTTTGCATTAATCTTTAATATTCAAATACAAACAAAAAAGGCTATCCTAATTTAGACAGCCTTTTTTGATTTCTTATTAAAACAGTATCAATAATACTCCTTATTTACTTTGCAGTTGTCGATACACTAAAATTTTCTATCAATATCTCACCTTTAGTTTCATATTCTTTCACCAATTGGTTTACTTCTTTTCCATCTATATAAGCAGTAACCAGCACCTTCAGTTTTTACCTGATACATCTGAAGTACTTGTTACAGAACCTGCACAAGTCATAAAGAAAGCATCATCCCCTGTCTGACAGGATACCTTAGCATCTTCCATTCTTGTTACTGAGTGCGATTCTCCTAAATACTTACCGTCCTCATCATACAATTTCGTAGGCCCACTAGTCGTATTAACCGCCCCAAAAACAAGTCCTAATTCAAACGCGTCTATATCACCAGATTGTTCCACTACAATTTTGTGTATACCTGTATCAATTACTCCTCCCTGATCATCATCGTCACTACAACTAACCAATATCAGACCTAAAAACAAAGCAACAATGCCTAACAATGAAAATCTACCTTTCTTCATACTTTTGTCTTTTTTAAATTTACGGCACAAAAGTAATACATTCATTCAAGAATGCAACATTATTCAATTTTAAACAACCCACTTATCTTCAAAAAATATAGAAACAAAAAATAACCCTCCCTTTTACATATTCCAATAACATTTGATTATCCGAATATTTCATTCGACCATTTTAAAACATCTATATAAAGTTCCTATCTCTTAACAAAGAACCTACGCTAAAAAAATATTATATACCCAAAATAGCAAAACAAAAAAAGGCTATCCTCACGGACAGCCAATCTTCATTGTTAACCTTAAATCTAATACCATGAAAAACACAGTGCAAATATATGAACTTTATGTTATGTAGCATACATTTTTACTTGGAAAATTCATTTACTTAACCATGTTTAACAAAATCATGCTACAAAACATAATTTTAGATACACATTTAGCTTCTTCGAGAACCTCCAGTTCCGGCTTTGTATACAAAAACAGCATATTCGCATAACTTTATCCGAGTATCAAGAATAACAATCCATTTATATTCCCTAATTTTACAATGTTTTACGAAATCACATGATTATCATAACTTTTATCATAAATAAACAAACCAATAAACGAAATATACAAAAGATCACAAGAGACGGAACAAAAGAAAAAACAGATCTGTTTTGAAATTGGCGTTAGGATCTTATATGCAATAGATTAATGTTTTATATGCAACACAATAGACATCATATGCAAAAAAACGGATATGCCTCATTTTCCTACACACAACCCTTTGAAAAAAGAGCTGAACCTGGAAAATATTTACCAGAAGCTTCCGATAGGTATCGAGCTATACGACAAAGAAAGCAATTTGATCGATACCACGAATGAAATAAATATACGGGAGAAACTGCATGCGGCTGAACAAGAACAGCGACCTGCTCTTACAGCTGATCAACGATATTCTCGATTTCTCAAAAATAGAAGCCAGCACATTCGACATTCATCCGAAGAAGTTCGACTTCAAAGAAATTTGCGAGGAGATCTATGCCGTCCATACCTTAAAAATACCGGATCATGTACGCTTCTCTTTCAACCGGGACTTACCCTCCGTCAAACTTAACTCCGATCCGAAACGGCTCACACAGGTAATCTCCAATTTCCTGACCAATGCAATCAAATTCACATCCAATGGCGAAATCAAACTGGATTACCGATTGAAAGAAAATAAGATATATGTATCCGTAACAGATACCGGCATCGGAATCAGCGAAGAAGCATGCAAAAACATATTCGACCGTTTTGTCAAACTGAATGCCCACAAGCAAGGAACGGGTCTCGGACTATCCATCAGTAAAAGCATCATAGAAAAACTAGGTGGTAATATCGGTGTCTGCTCCACTTTAGGAAAAGGTTCCACATTCTGGTTCACGCTTCCGCTAGCAACAAACGGAGTATCGGACACACGATAACACAAGGGAGAGGAAGGCCTATTTCATCCTCGTATCGGCTCCCCACATGAGTTTTTCACGGAGAGTCTGATAAAAAGTATGGTTATATCGTTTGATCACCTTGGTCGTATAATCGGCTTTACTCACCCGCAGCTGTATGCCGGTCGGGAATATCTCGGAACGCCCATCAAGGGCGATCAGAAAATATTTGTTCCGGCTTTCCACTCCCAGGGTGATCGTAAAGGAATCCGGAATTACCAGCGGACGGACATTCAACGAATGAGGTGCGACCGGACTCAACACCAAATTCTTACTTTGCGGAATGATAATCGGACCGTTCACACTCATCGAATAGGCCGTCGAACCTGTCGGTGTAGAAATGACTAAACCATCAGCCTGATAAGACGTCAGATATTCCCCGTTAAGCGCCGTATGGATCGTAACCATGGAAGAGGTGTCCCGCTTCAGGATCGCAATCTCATTCAAGGCATAATTATAACCGTGAAACACCCGGTCTTCCGTATGAAGGCGCAATAAAGTACGTTCTTCCGTCTTATAGTAGTTTTTAAATAATTCGTCCAGTGTATCTTCAATATCATTGCTCGCCACATCCGCCAGAAAACCGAGGCGGCCGGTATTGATGCCCAAAATGGGGATATCCTGCTTATTCACCCTGGCGGCAGTACGCAGGAATGTCCCGTCTCCTCCCAGACTCAACGCCACATCCAAATCAAACTCGTCGCTTGTCAAGATGCCCGATACCGGCGGTTCATAGTTCAATGCATCCGTAAGGAAGAGATAAAAGTCACGGTCCACGAAAACCTCAGCCTCCAAAGAAGCCAGTTTTTCAAACAAACGCTTAATCACAAGTTGCTTGTCCGCCTGATACTCACTGCCAAATATTCCAACCTTCTTCATCCCCGATTCGTATTTTTCTAATTGTCAATTATCAATTGTCAATTGTTTATATGTTCATATAACGGACCAATTCTTCCATCCGCTGCTGCAACAGGTCGTCCACCATTCCTTTTTCCATGAAATAATAGAGGACAGTATAATTAAAACGCTCAAAACTACGGATCACAGGAGAGACGTCTTCCAGATCTATTTTGATAATCAGATGCAATCGTCCGGTCGTCTTATCCGTATAGGAAAGCAGGCTCAAGATATGCGCATTATTCGCCTCGATCAAACGGGCGATATCCGTCATCGAATAATCCTGCGGCATCACTTCCAGCACAAAAACACTTCCGGCCGTATCGGCATTGCAAAGCTCGGACAGGATATCGATCAGTTTATCGCGCGTAATGACCCCGCGATATTCTCCCTCCGTACTTACGACCGGAAGGAGGCTCAACTGATAGCGAGTGACCAGTGCCAACGCCTCATAGATATGGGTATCTTCTTGAACACTCGGTGAAAACAGAACCGGATCACCGATAATAGCAGTTGGATCAGGCATCGCCAACAGGTCTTTTTCCGAAACCAGACACCGATATATGTTTTCGCTTAACAATGGCAGATGCTTTAACTTAAAATCATCCATCAAGGCTAATGCGTATTCCCCAGTGTCAAAACTTTTTAACACCGGAAGTTCCTTCGTTATGAAATCTTTCACCAACATTCTTCTGTATATTCCCTAAATACTGCTAAATTTGCCGATACTTTTGTGCAAATGTAATGAAAGAAAAAAGATATAACGATATACGATGACAAATTTAAGTGTAAACATTAACAAGGTCGCAACCATTCGCAACGCACGCGGTGGCAATGTACCAAACGTATTAAAAGTAGCATTAGACTGTGAAACTTTCGGTGCACAAAGGGATTACCGTTCATCCCAGACCGGACGAACGTCATATCCGATACAGCGATGTGTATGCCTTGAAACCGGAAATAAAAACAGAGTTTAACATAGAAGGTTATCCTTGCGAGAAGTTTATAGACCTGGTTCTGAAAGTAAAACCGACGCAGGTGACACTAGTGCCGGATGCTCCCGATGCCATCACATCAAATGCAGGTTGGGACGTGAAAGCCCATTTCGACCAGTTGAGCGAGTTAGTCGAAACTTTTACCTCACACGGTATCCGTACTTCCATATTCGTCGGAACGGATCTTGAGAATATCGAACTGGCTGCCAAGACAGGAACCGACCGCATCGAGTTATACACGGAACCTTATGCGACCCTCTACCCTGTAAACCGCGAAGAAGCAATCGCTCCTTTCATCTCTGCCGCCGGACTTGCCAAAAACTTAGGATTAGGCATAAATGCCGGTCATGACCTGAGTTTGGAAAACCTGGCTTATTTCCATCAAAACATCCCGGGACTGGATGAAGTTTCCATCGGTCATGCTTTGATCAGCGATGCTCTCTATTACGGGCTGAAGGAAACAATCCGTTTATATAAAGAATGTCTCGTCTATTGACAATAGACAATTAACAGATAATTCATAAATCACAAATCACAAATCAAATATGAGCATTTTACTTTCCCTGCAAGCAGTAGGGGCACAAACAGCAGAACAAATGCCGGACCTCACGGCGGTAACAGCACCCACGGAAGCTGAAATCAATGTAATCGACCTGGCTTTTAAAGGGGGGTGGATTATGGTTGTCTTATTGCTATTGTCGCTGATGGCATGTTATATATTTATCCAGCGCCTGATGGTCATCCGCCGCGCCGGTAAGGAGGATGAAACATTTATGAACCGCATCAAAGATTACATCCATGAAGGGAAGGTTGATTCGGCCCTGAACCTGTGCCGAAGCACCAACACCCCTTCCGCCCGTATGATCGAGAAAGGTATCACCCGCTTGGGACGCCCGATGAACGACGTACTGGTTGCCATCGAGAACGTGGGTAACCTGGAGATCGCCAAACTCGAAAAAGGATTCCCGCTGATCGCCACGACAGCCGCCGGCGCTCCCATGTTGGGTTTCTTAGGTACGGTAACCGGTATGGTTCGCGCCTTTTTCGATATGGCTAATGCAGGAACGAATGTAGACGTAACCTTATTGTCGGGCGGTATCTACGAAGCGCTGGTAACAACGGTAGGTGGCCTGGTTGTCGGTATCATCACCCTGTTTGCCTACAACTATCTGGTTTCGCAGGTAGACAACGTGGTAAACAAGATGGAAGCCCGCACGATGGAATTTATGGACTTATTGAATGAACCTGCAAACTAAAGATTTATGATTTGTGATTTATGATTTATCCCGACACAGATACAATCATAAATCACAAATCATAAATCATAACTCAAAAAGTTATGGCTTTAAAACGAAGAACAAAAGTAAACGAAAGCTTCAGCATGGCTTCCATGACGGACGTCATATTCCTGCTGTTGATTTTCTTTATGGTTACCTCCACCGTCGTGATTCCGAACGCCATCAAGGTGACGCTCCCACAGGCACAAAAGCAGACTGCTGCCAAGCCACTGACGCGTGTCACGATCGATGCGAATCTGAATTACTATGTCGCTTTCGGTAACCAGCGGGAAAAACAGGTGTCTTTCGAAGAGATCACCCCATTCCTGCAAGACAGTTATGCAAAAGAACCGGAAATGTTTGTAGCCTTGTATGCAGACGAGACGGTCCCTTATAAAGAAATCGTACGTATTCTGAACATCGCAAATCAGAATAAATTCAAGATGGTGCTTGCCACCCGATCACAAAAATAGTTGAGATTTATGAATTCTGATTTATGATTGATGCGTCGATGATAAATCAGAATTCATAAATCATAAATCAGAATTCATAATTCATGAAGTTAAATAAAGATGACATATATGGCATAGCGGGTTCGGTGGCATTCCACCTGTTCATCCTGCTGATTCTGGGATTCACGGTTCTCAAAACCGTCGTTCCCGATGAAGACGGCGGTATATTGGTGAACTTCGGAAATGTCAATGCGGCAGCCGGGACTTTCGAACCGAAATATACCGGACAGGAACCTCCACAAGAAACGACTCCTCCTCCCCCTCCCGTTCCGGAACCGAAGGTAGAAACTCCTAAGGAAGATCTGGTGACGCAGGAGATCGAAGAAAGCGTCGCAATCGAAGAAGCAAAGAAGAAAAAAGAAAAAGAAGAGCAACGCAAGAAAGAAGAAGAGAAAAAACGGAAAGAGGAGGCTGAAAAAGAACGCATCCGCAAGGAGGAAGCCGAGAAGAAACGCCTTGCCGAAGAACGCCGCAAGAAAGAACAGGCCATCAGCAACAAGGTCGCAGGTGCTTTCGGAATAGGCAGCCAAGAAGGGAACAGCCAAGGGGAGATGCCGGATCCGGAACCGGCAATCAGGGTAGCCCGTTCGGAAATTCCGACCACGGGGCTAATGAAGGTGTTGGCGGATATGGTTCGTTCAACCTGAACGGACGTTCGATCGGAGCGGGAGGTCTACCACGCCCAGCTTACACGATCCAGGAAGAAGGACGAATCGTAATCAACATTACGGTAGATCCGAAAGGAAATGTTATATTTGCAGAAATAGGCAAAGGTACCAACATCGACAACGGTTCCATGCGCAAGAGCGCCCTGGACGCGGCCAAACGCGCCAAGTTCAACAGCATCAGCGGAGCGAACAACCAGAGTGGTACGATTACCTATCTGTATAAACTTAAATAATTTATGATTTATGAGCAGTTGATAAATCATAAATTATAAATCATAATTCATAAATCATAAATCATGAAGAAAGCAATTGTATTCTTAGCGAACGGTTTCGAAGAAATGGAAGCCCTGGGGACTGTCGATATTCTGCGTCGCGGTGGAATCGAAGTTACAACTGTTTCCATCACAACCGATCCGGTTGTCATCGGTGCACACAATGTTCCGGTCACAGCCGACACGACATTGAACAATGCCCTGTTAAATGATGCCGATGCCCTCATTCTCCCCGGAGGCATGCCGGGTGCATCGAACCTGAACGATTCGGAGACCGTCAAAGAAGCATTGCTCGGACAATACCGCGAAGGCCGTATCGTAGCTGCAATCTGTGCCGCTCCTATGGTATTGGGCGGACTCGGCTTGTTAAAGGGCCGCAAGGCGACCTGCTATCCGGGTTTTGAACCGAAGCTGATCGGTGCGAACGTCACCGGTGAAGCCGTTGAAGTCTCCGACAATGTGATAACCGGCAAAGGCCCCGGATTAGTCATGAATTTTGGCCTCGCCCTGGTCGCAGCCATCAAGAACGATGCGGTTGCGGAAGAGGTTGCCGCAGGGTTGCTTTTGTAAGAAAAAGATCAGTCCACATTGATAGAAGGTGTCCTAAAAGCCCTTATTCCCATCTTTGGTGTGAGAACAGGACTGTTTTGGGGCACCTTCCATCTTTTACTAATTGCAAACATTCCGTAACAATACCGGAGTATCGTCCTCCTTTACCCTTTATATTCCGATACCATATAAAAGACACCGAGCGCAAATTTTGGTGCAAATGTCCGTTTCGACTACCTTTGCATCAGTTTTATCAAAAAGAATACGCAGTACGATGAATAATTTAAAAGGATTTGCCTTTGGTATCTTGACATCCGCAACCTTCGGGTTAATCCCGCTGTTTACCTTGCCCCTGATGGCAAAAGGAATGCAATTCGATTCCATCCTGTTCTACCGTTTCCTGTTCGCGGCATTGGCCCTGGCAGGTATTATGGCCGCAAAGAAAGAATCTTTCCACGCAGACAAGAGAGATATCCCGGTATTAATATTGTTAGGTTTTTTCTATACGGCCTCCGCCATGTTCCTGTTCTGGGGATACAATTTTATGTCGGCGGGGATCGCCACAACGCTGCATTTCACCTATCCGGTATTCGTAACGCTTATCATGCTGTTGTTTTTCCGGGAAAAGACATCCTGGATTACCTTGATGGCGATCGTTTTGGCAATCTGCGGGGTGGCACGTCTTTCGATAGGTGAAGAAGAAATAAGACTGAGCGCATTAGGTGTGTTCATCGTGCTGCTGTCGGCCCTGGGATATGCGCTCTATATCACGACCGTCAATAAATTCTTAGCCGGGGGATCAACCTCCAGGCTAAAGATGGGTGGACGCAAACTGACCTTCTATGTATTCATTGTCAGCACGGCTCTGTTTGCCATCACGGCGGGAACCAAAGGGTATCCAACCGATTCCCGACAGCATGTCATTTGTCAATCTGATACTGTTGGCGATCGTTCCGACAGTCATCTCGAATATCACCCTCGTGCTTGCCGTGCACAATATCGGCGGAACGCTTACCGCCGTATTGGGCGCCGTAGAACCTATCACCGCCGTATGTGTCGGGATATTGGTTTTCAGCGAGCCTTTCACCCCCAATCTGGCAGTAGGCATCCTGCTTATCATCATTGCTGTAACGATGATTATCCTGTCCAAATCGATCCAGGGCACATTACGGAAATTATACAGGAAAGCGGCCCATTTTCAGGTTTCGAAATAAGTCCTTACAATCGGCGTCTTACGTTTATAGTTCTGAGAGCTTGCGATTAAAGTATCGCAGACTCTCAGAACTATAAGTGCGGGCCGACGGTACTTACTCTTGCAAGAGAGAATCTACGGCAGTCCGGCTACAGACTCGATCCCACATATACGAATAAAAGGGAAAGGACTGCCGCAAAAGAAATACATTGCGTGCCGTATGTCCCAATGTACGGTTTAACGCCCTTCCTTCCAGTGTAAGCAATTCCCGTGTCGTGTAAAAGCAAAGGGCGAACAGGATCCCGAATAAAAACAGAATCCACCAAGGAGCATCCAGAACAAGCGGGAGAACCAAGAGAAACGCCACACATTCATTCAAAATATAAAACACCCGACCGAAACGGCGACCGAACAAAACGATTGTCGTCCGTTTGCGGGCAGCCTTATCCTGCAGGTAGTCCCGGTAATTATTGACAACTAAGATATTCACAGACAAAAGCCCCAAGGCCACAGATAGCAAGAAAGACAACAAGGAGAAACTCAACGTCTGTATATAGTAGGTGAAACAAACCGGTATAACCCCGTAAAACAACAATACGCAGACATCTCCCAGTCCGTTATAAGCCAAAGGAAAAGGACCGGCAGAATAGGCCAGCACACATATGGCGATCGCAAGTCCCACCCATATCAGCCGCCAGTCCGCAAAACAGATCAACAACAAACCGGACAAGCAAGCCAGTCCCAACATGGCGAACGTACCTGTCAGCATGGCTTTCGGAGTGATCCAGCCTTGCGCCACCGCTCGCTCCGGCCCTAACCGATCCTCCCGGTCGGCTCCCTTCTTAAAATCGAAATAATCGTTCGCAAAGTTACTGGCTATCTGGGCGAAGAGAGCCACGAGGAGGCACAATACTGCCGGTGTTATATCGAACATCCCGTCATAATAGGCCAATGCGCACCCCAATAAAACCGGACTGACAGAGGCCGGCAAGGTCCTGGGACGTGCCGCCTCTACCCAAGCCCCAGCAAGAGATTTTTTATTTTCCATATCTGTTTTCAGCATAATTTGCATGCAAAAATAAAAACAAAAAGGGCACATATTTGTTTTTTACGCAAGAATTCATATATCTTTGCAACATGAAGAATTTTCTATTCATATTAACCCTACTGTTCGGAATGTTGCTTTTTGTACCCGAAGACGTACAGAACAACGATACTACACTTGATTTACAAGTGCAGAAAGAGGCTGTTATGATAGAAAAAGGAACAGCTGACATGCAGCATAACCTGGAAATACTCAGCAGCGACTTGAAAGGTTGCAATTGCCTGACACCTCGCAGAAGCATCCAGAATGTCAGCAATACTTTAAACATACGATTACTGAAGATCGAAGAAAAGGCAATCCAGTATTTTCGCTTGAAAGAAATCAATCTTCTCCGGAAAGTATCCGAAGAGGTAACAATATGTCAGACCATTAACTTTTCAACCCTCCTTTGCCGCATGGGATACCATGTGTATGGCCTGCGGAAAATCATTATTTGATCGTAAGTGAATAATCTCTGATTTCGTATGGGATATGAATTCCATACCGTTTCTTTTATTGCATTTTCCGAAATGCGAACAATTTTATTATTCACTTAAAAAATCAAATAATTATGTCTACTAAAAAGAATAAATTCAGTATCTATATTTATGTCGTTATTACTATTATCGGTTGTGTACTCGCTTGCAGTTCCATCGTTCCGAACGATTATCTGAAACTGGTAGTCGTCATGGGAGCCCTCGGTGTAGGCTTGTATGGCATCATGAAAGGCCTTAGCACTCCTTCCACAACGGAAGAAACAGCCAGCCCCGAAAAATAAAAGATCGTTTCACAGCCTAAAAAAATACAGACATGAAAATAAATAAAGATCTTGTGGATGCAACTATGATGTTGTCATTCATTATCTTGGTATTAATCGGAACAAGCGACTTCTCCAATATGTTATTAAAAGAGATAACAATGGGTAGTCTTGCCGTGCTGAGTGTAGCGATGATTGCTTTACGGTTCATTCATATGCGGCAGGAAGCCAATAGTCCGAAGGATGAAGAATACGAATATTAAAGAATAATTCCTAACAACCCTAACTGAATGTCTATTAGCTTCCTGTTGTTTACTTCGTGGTGATCTCGAGGTTTTCCGAGGTACGTTTTTCTGCCTATAAAACAACTTGCTGTTTACTTGGTTACGGCAAATATTCTTTGCCGGGATAACAGGAAGCAAGACATTTTAATAGATTAACAAACGAATAAGGAAAAAAGGGCTATGATTACAAGTTTGACGTTATTGATTCTCTCGCTGGTAGCGCTTTACATAGGGGCCGGTTGGTTAGTTCAGGGGAGTTCCGCTTTAGCTCTCAAAGCCAAAATTTCACCTTTGGTGGTCGGTCTGACCATCGTTGCATTCGGGACAAGTGCCCCCGAACTGGTAGTAAGCCTGAACGCCACGCTCAGCGGACAAGGCGATATTGCGATCGGAAACATCGTAGGTTCGAACATATTCAATATTGGAGTCATATTAGGAGTTTCGGCAACCATTTGCCCGCTTCAGGTAAAAAAGCAATTACTCCGAATCGATATCCCGGTCATGCTGGCCGCAACCGTACTGTTCACCATCCTTTTCTGGAACGGGACATTGGGGCGGACGGAAGGGCTTTTCTTTCTAACAGGTATTATCATTTATACAATATTCAGCCTCTTCTACTCCCGCAAACATGGAACAGAAGGGTCGAGCAGGAACTCGAAGAACAGCCTAAGCACTGGGCTGTCGATACGCTGGCCATCGTCGGGGGTCTGGTCGTCTTGGTATTTGCCTCTCGATTATTGGTGGACAATGCCGTTTCCATCGCCAAAGAGCTTGGTGTGAGCGAAGCAGTTATCGGGCTTACGATCGTCGCAGCCGGAACAAGTATGCCGGAACTGGCAACATCCATTGTTGCCGCTTACAAGCGTAAAACGGATATTGCCATCGGGAATATCGTCGGCTCAAACTTATTCAATATACTGACCATAGCCGGCTCTTGCTCGCTTATACATCCCATCGAGGCCAAAAATGTAAACTACATCGACCTACTGGTCATGTTGGGCATATCCGTCCTGCTCTTGCCGCTGGTGAAAAGCGGGCAAAAAATATCCCGGACGGAAGGATTCGTCTTGATTCTCTTCTATGTGATTTACATGTTCTGGTTACTTCGCGACACACTCTGACAGAGTATTCATGCAAAAATAAATTTCAAGATGAACAGGGCTGCCAGCACATACATGGTAGGGCTTACCTCCCTATGTTTGCCGCATCCTAACTTGACCAGTACATAGCACAACAATCCTAAAACCATTCCGTCGGCAATGGAATAGGTCAGTACCATCATGATCATGGTGATAAAAGCCGGAAGCGCTTCGGATATGTCATCCATATCGACTTTTGTGATAGAATCCATCATAAACACCCCGACCAGTACCAAAGCCCCCGTCGTTGCCGCACTCGGAATCAGCAGGAACAGGGGAGCAAAGAACAAAGCAAGCAAAAACAACACACCCGTCACCAGCGAAGTGAACCCTGAACGTCCGCCTTCCGCAATACCGGAAGCACTCTCCACATAGGTGGTAATCGTAGAACTTCCCATCATGGACCCTACCGTCGTACCGATCGCATCGGACATCATTGCCTCCTTTACGTGGGGAATCTGTCCGTCTTCTTCCATAATGCCTGTTTTCGAAGCCAGGCCGACCAGTGTACCGACCGTATCGAATATATTCATAAACAGCAAGGTAAAGATGACGATTGCCATATCCAACGTAAAAACTCATTGAAATCAAACTGGCAGAACGTCGGAACCATCGAATGAGGAATGGAAACAGGCAGGAACCCATCCGGAATTTCCGTCACTCCTAACGGAATACCGATCAACGTACAGATCAGAATGCTGTAGAACAACGCTCCCTTCACTTTCCTCAAGACCAGGATACCGCTCAACAGAATCCCCACCATCGCCAGGATCGAAACCGGAGTGAACGGTCCGAACATCACGAAAGTCGCCGGATTCGGAACGATGATGCCGGCATTCTTCAAACCCACAAAAGCGATGAACATGCCGATCCCCGCCGAAATAGCGAAGCGCAGGTTCATCGGTATGCTATTCAAGATCACCTCCCGGACGTTCAGAAACGTAATCAGGATAAAGATCACCCCCTCCACAAACATCGCTGTCATAGCGGTCTGCCAGGAATAACCCATGCCCTGCACCAACGTAAAAGCGAAAAAGGCGTTCAGTGCCATACTGGGAGCCTGGGCAAAAGGCAGCTTTGCCATAAAAGCCAGCAGCAAGGTAGCGAGGGCCGAAGCCAAAGCGGTTGCAGTAAAAACAGCGCCTTTGTCCATCCCTGTCGTTGCCAGGATAGAGGGATTGACAGCCAGGATGTAACTCATTGTCAAGAACGTCGTAATCCCGGCAATGATCTCCGTGCGCAATGCCATTGTCTGTGGGTCGAACCCAAGTAACTTCTTCAGCATTTCCAATCTGATTAATCGAATGACCACTTAATCGCCAGTGTCGGAATAGCATAAAACCCTTTACGTGCACCGAAATTCTGGCTCAACTCTACCTCACTGCCGACACTCAGCTTGAACTTATCATCAACATGTTTTAGCTTGTTAAGATTCACCCAGAACTGCGGTTCGGCCAAGAAAATAAAGTTCCGGTGACTACCGTCCGCATAATCGGTCCGTTCCCTCCACCAGTCTGCGAAACCGCTGAACGTGCAAAGACCGTTCTTGACAAAATGAACATACCAAGTGCCTGTCAACTGGAAGTTGTTGGGTTCCCGATGTTTCTGGATATATTTATACATAGCGGTAAGCGTGAAACCTTTCGTAAAATCCGGATTATTCCAGGTATAGGTTGCACCGCCAAGATAGGCGTTATTATAGGAGAAACTGTTCGATGCTCCCCCGTTATATTCGACATGTATGGAAAAAGGAGGTTGCCAGAAACGCAGTTCGCGGGCAATCTCCCAATAGCCGGCTGCAACTCCTTTGCTGGTATAATCCATGTCGACAAAAAAATAGGTACTTCCCCATTTATCCGCTTTAAACATTTCCACCGTCGAGGTCAGCACCGGACGGCCATGTAAGTCCTTGTCATAAAGAGCACCTCCGAAATCATAATGTAACTGCACATTTTGCGCTTTCCCGTAACAAACAATCGCCAGCAAAGCCGCCAGCACAAAGAGCCTTCTCATCTTATTATCCTAAATTGTTAAAGTGTTAAAGAAAGATGCAAAGATACATAAAATTAATTTTACTTTTACTTCTCTCATTCGTTTGTCAGGCCAGCTAAACAGATCTGATTTGTATTAAATAAAAATATCCTGATGCAAAATGAATTACATCAGGATATTTCTAATGACAATATAGCTGTCAGGACTCTACCAGATCACCACCCGGTCAGCCGGCAGCATATACATCGGTTCGCCTTCTTTGATATCGAATGCGCTGTAGAAAGCATCAATGTTGCGAAGGGCGGCATTGACACGCCACTTGCCTAATGAGTGCGGGTCGATCTTGGTCAGACGCAGGATTTCTTCGGGACGGATATTCTGTGCCCAAAGATTGGCGTAGCCCAGATAGAAACGCTGTTCATTGGTAAAACCGTCGATCGGGGCCGGTGTCTCTTTTCCTTCCAGAGAATTGAGATATGCTAAATGAGCGACCATCAGCCCCCCTGATCGGCAATGTTCTCGCCCAAAGTGAAACGTCCGTTGGCATGAACGCTGTCCACAACAATGATATCACTATATTGCTGAGCCAGACGGTCGGCACGTTGCGTAAAGAGAGCGGCGTCTTCGGCTGTCCACCAGTCACTCAGATTGCCTTCCTTGTCATAGTTACGTCCCCTGGTCGTCGAATCCGTGAGTCATTTCGTGGCCGATCACGACACCGATAGCACCATAGTTCACGGCATCGTCAGCTTCCGGATTGAAGAAAGGAGGTTGTAGGATGGCGGCAGGGAAACAAATCTCGTTCGTTGTCGGGTTGTAATAGGCATTCACCGTCTGCGGGCTCATTCCCCAACGAGCCTTATCGACCGGTTTGTCTACATCCGCCAACATATAATTGACCTCAAAGATATTGGAACGGCGTACGTTCGCCCAATAAGAATCATTCTTGATCTCCAGACCGCTGTAGTCGCGCCAAGTGTCGGGATAGCCGATCTTGACGATAAAAGCAGCCAATTTCTCCTGCGCCTTCGCCTTAGTGGCATCGCTCATCCATTCCAGGCTGGAAATACGGTCACCCAACGCTTTCTGCAAGTCACCGACCATCTTCAACATCTTTTCTTTGGAAGAAGCCGGGAAATATTTAGCCACATACATCTGGCCGACAGCTTCCGACAGGGCACCGTTTACCGTAGACAGGGCACGTTTCCAGCGTGGCTGCTGCTCTTGACGGCCGGACATCGTCTTCCCATAGAAATCAAAATCGGCAGCGACAAACGGATCACTCAGGTAAGGAGCGGCAAAACTAAGCAAGTTGAATGTCAGGTAATATTTCTGTTCATCCAAAGTCGTATTCTTCATCAAGGCAGACAGACCTTCATAGAACGAGAGCTGTTTCGCATCCAGATATTTGATATCCATCATCCCCATACTTTCGAAATAAACATCCCAGTTTAACAGATCGTTCTTAGCCTTGAAATCTTCGATGGACATCTTATTATAGTTCTTTTGGGAATCGCGCAGGTCTTCACGGCTGAAAGAAACTTCGGCAATGCCCCTTTCTATCTTCATGATCGCATTGACGGCGGCATCGGCCTGTTCGGGAGAACTTCCGATCAGGGTAAACAAACGGGTAATATAGTTCTTATAGGCTTCGCGCATTTTTTGGCTGCTTTCGTCTTCCAGCAGGTAATAATCGCGATCTCCCATACCCAGTCCAGCCTGGTATAACTGTACGATATTCATGGAACTGTTCTTTTCATCGGCTCCGACATACAAGGCGAAGAAAGGAGCCATCCCCTCCTTATGCAAGGTAGCAACCATCTTGGTCAGTTCGTCCTTCGTTCCTAACTTGTTGATTTCAGCAAGCTGGTCTTTGATCGGGGCATAACCGTCTTCATTCAGTTTCACGCTGTCCATCCCCATCGCGAACAACATACCAATCTTCTGCCCGACGCTCCCCTCCTGCCCGGGTGTCTCACTGAGACCTTCGATAAGAGTACGGATCTGTTCCTGATTGTTATCCCTGAGCTGGTCGAATGTACCGAAACGGGCATATTCCGGTTTCAGCGGATTATTCTTCATCCAACCACCACAAGCATACTGATAGAAATCGGTCCCCGGAGCCACAGCCGTGTCCAGGTTGGCCAGGTTGATAGCGTCATTCTTTGCAGCCTCCTTCACAGGAGTTTTGCTGCACCCCACCATTGCGGCCATTCCAGCGGCAACAAGCGGTATTACCATTAACTTTTTCATTTTGTTCAACGTTTAATCATTCATTTTATCCGACAAAGGTACACAAATTGAGGCAAATAGTAATATCTTTTTCTTTTTATAATTTCGTTCATAAGTGTATTTTATATACTTTTGTCCTCAGGAAAATACTTATAACCTATAATTTTATATCATGACATAGCTTTCATTCAAACAAAACATAGTAAACGAAAATAACATGAAAACAGTATTAGTAAGCCTAATGGCAGCCGCCACACTGCCCCTCTTCGCCCAGAAAGACGCGAGCATCCGTATCTATCCTGAGCAAGGAAACCAACAGATCAGCAAACATATCTACGGCCAGTTCGCCGAACACCTCGGGACCTGTATCTATGGCGGGCTTTGGGTCGGCCCCGAATCCGAAATACCCAATACACAAGGCTATCGGAACGACGTGCTGAATGCCTTGAAAGAACTGAAAATCCCCAACCTCCGCTGGCCGGGCGGCTGCTTCGCCGACGAATACCACTGGATGGACGGGATCGGCCCGAAAGAAAACCGTCCGAAAATGGTGAACAACAACTGGGGCGGCACGATCGAAGACAACAGTTTCGGTACGCACGAGTTCCTAAACCTCTGCGAACTGTTAGGGTGCGAACCTTATATCAGCGCCAATGTCGGTAGCGGGACCGTCGAAGAGATGGCCAAGTGGGTCGAATACATGACTTCGGAAGGCGACAGCCCGATGGCCCGCCTGCGCCGGCAAAACGGACGCGACAAAGCATGGAAAGTCAAATTCATCGGTGTCGGCAACGAAAGTTGGGGATGTGGCGGAAGCATGCGCGCCGAATACTACGCCGACCTCTGCCGCCGTTACTCCACCTATTGCCGCAACTACGACGGCAACCGCCTTTTCAAGATTGCCAGCGGTGCCAGCGACTACGACTACAACTGGACGGGGACGCTGATGAAGAACGTCGGCGGCCGCATGGATGGCATCTCCCTGCACTATTACACGGTCACGGGATGGAACGGAAGCAAAGGATCGGCTACGAATTTCAACAAGGACGACTATTACTGGACGATGGGCAAATGTCTCGAAATAGAAGATGTCGTCAGGAAGCATATCCAGATCATGGACAAATACGACCCGCAGAAGAAAATCGGCCTGATGGTGGACGAGTGGGGAACCTGGTGGGACGAAGAGCCGGGCACGATCAACGGCCACCTGTACCAGCAGAACACCATGCGCGATGCTTTCGTGGCAGCCCTCACTTTGAACGTATTCCATAAATATACCGACCGCGTCCGGATGACCAACATCGCCCAGATCGTCAACGTGCTCCAATCCATGATCCTGACGAACGGCCCGAAGATGTTGCTCACGCCAACTTATTATGTTTTCCAGATGTATAACGTGCACCAGGACGCCACTTTCCTGCCGATGGACTTGATCTGCGACAAGGCCAAAGTGCGCGGAGGCCGAGAAGTACCGATGGTAAGCGCTTCCGCCTCCAAAGACAAGAACGGACGTATCCACATCTCTTTGGCCAATGTAGATGTCGACAACGCCCAAAGCATCACCCTCGACCTGCAAGGACAAAAGATCGGCAGCGTGAAAGGACGTATCCTGACCTCCGCCTCCATCAATGACCATAACACCTTCGAGAAACCGGATGTCGTAAAACCGGCAACCTTCGACGGTGCGAAAATCGAAAAGGGACAGCTCAAAATCGACCTGCCCGCCAAGTCTATCGTCGTACTGGAAGTGAAATGATGCTATGATTTATGATTTTTGATTTATGATTGAACATGGTGTTGTCTATGGTATCAAGTCAGGAGCAAACGAATAAATCATAAATCATAAATCATAAATCATATTTATTTCCTACTTTTGCCCGGAGAAAACAAAAACACTATATAAACTTAGAAGATTATGAAACCTACATTATTCTTATTGGCTGCCGGAATGGGAAGCCGTTATGGAGGCTTGAAACAATTGGACGGACTGGGTCCTAATGGTGAAACAATCATGGATTATTCCATCTACGATGCCATTCGCGCCGGTTTCGGCAAACTCGTTTTCGTTATCCGCAAAGATTTCGAACAGGATTTTCGCGACAAAATCCTCTCCAAATATGAAAGTCACATCCCTTGCGAACTGGTATTCAGGCATTGGACAACCTGCCCGAAGGATTCACCTGCCCGGCAGAACGTACAAAACCGTGGGGCACGAACCATGCCGTCATGATGGGAGCTGACGTGATCAAAGAACCGTTTGCCGTTATCAACTGCGATGACTTCTACGGACGCGACTCTTTCCAGACAATGGGTAAATTCCTTGGCTGCCCTGCCTGAAGGTTCCAAGAACGTATATTCGATGGTAGGTTTCCGCGTAGGCAACACATTGAGCGAAAGCGGTACGGTATCACGCGGTATCTGTAGTACAGATGCAAACAAGTTGTTGACTTCGGTTGTCGAACGTACTAAAATCCAGCGTATCGACGGAGAAGTGAAATACATCGACGACAACGGCGAATGGACAGCTACCCCCGACACGACTCCGGTAAGCATGAACTTCTGGGGCTTCACTCCTGATTACTTCGCTTACAGCCAGGAATTCTTCAAGACTTTCCTGAGCGATCCGAAGAACATGGAAAACCTGAAGAGCGAATTCTTCATTCCGCTGATGGTTGATAAATTGATCAATGACAAGACGGCTACGGTCGAAGTACTGGATACCGCCAGCAAATGGTTCGGTGTCACCTATCCGGAAGACCGTCAGGAAGTGGTAGATAAGATCCAGGCATTGATCGACGCAGGCGAATATCCTGCTAAATTGTTCTAAGCGAACAAGATCAGATCCAATAAATAAGAATCCCCACAGTGCTCTCTGTTTCACTGTGGGGATTTTATTGTTCACTATGATAATAACTGTTACTTTTGGCTTGACCCAAAAGTAACCAAAAAGTCAAGGCTTAACCGTCCGGTCTACTCCGGGCAAAGGCTACGCTGTCGCCTGCGAAACTCGCTTCGCTCAAACAGGGCAGGCTCCGGACGCTTCGTCTTTACCCTCCGCTTGACAACCGTCCGCATAGGCCTTTCCAAGAAAGCTCCGCTTTCTCTTGGGATGGCCGATACCATCTGTTATATAGGTGTCGGTATCGGCCATCCTCAAAGAGCCGTCAGGCTCTATATCCGGCCTAAGCAGGTGAGCGTTAAGCGCAGAGACTGGAGTGAGCGTCCGGAGCGTCTGCTGTTTGAACGAAGCGAGTTTCAGACGCGACAGCGAACGAAGGGAACGGAGTAGCGAGCCTGCTTAAGCCTTGATCTTTTGGTTACTTTTGGATCAAGCCAAAAGTAACAGATAAATCATCATTTAAAGGCTCTAATCTTCTTAGAAACTATACTGTACCGCCAGATTCACCCGGTTCGCATGACGTGTGTCACCGTTGAAATCCGTACGCCAGCCGCGCAGATATTCGGCTCCGGCCTGCAGGTCGGACGTGATGTTCCAGAAAAGCGTGGCGTTCAGGTATTGTCCGTAGCGGTACTGGTCGGAAGCAGTAACAGGATAACCATCATGGCTATACAAGCGTGACTGCCCATATGTGCTGGTAATAAACACTTTCGGAGAGAAATTATACTGCATGCCGGCAAACCAGCCCATCATCGGGAGCACCTGCATCTTCCCTTCTTTTTCAGGATTCGGGACCACATCGACATTCAACATGCTCATGTCGTTCAGGAACTGCCCGATACCTTTGCCATACACACCCTGTCCATAGACCTGCAAACGATTCGTCAGGTTAAAAGTGGCAGAAGCCAGAACACCCCATCCGATCTCCGATTCCGCTTTGCGGGCCGTCAAATCATCGTAGGTCATGCTCCTGATAATAGCCGCAGCCCGGAAATGGCTTTTAGGGTTCCAGCCATACTGCACGTAGACCGGGAAGTTCGGCATCCGCTGCTTGGCAATACTGACATGCTCGTTTGTCAGCCCGTCCACAACCGGCATTTCCACACCGATACCGGCTTTCAAACCTTTGGCGAGCGCATGTTCGTAACGGATCTGTGTGGCATGATAGATCGACATCCCGTTAGGACCGGCAAAGTCGATCGTGGCAGGCACATTGCCCAAGTCCATGAACGAACCATAATCGTAACCCGCCGTAAAGCCTCGTGCCGACACATAAGCATTCCTCAACTCGAATATCTTGCCGCTTCCACCGCGGAAGTTACCGGCCGTATACACCACGAAATCGCCCAAGAGATCCGTATGCCCGACCAGCTTCAGGAAGATCGTGCTCGTAGTGGCGTCCATCTGGAACTGGTTCCGTACATACGACTGTCCTCTGCCGGGAATCAATGCCGGGTAAAAGTCGATATTATCGGAAATACCGCCAAAATCATATTCGGCTGCCAGTTTCACATATCCTCCGATACCGAGAGCAAACTTGCCTTTCCGGTCTGTCAGCAGGAAACGGGGCGCTTTCGGTTCGTGGAAACGGGGATTCTGTGACGCATTCATGATCCGGATAATCTCATTGCCCGCCTTATCGATCGTGACGAACATGACGGAATTCGGTTCTTTATCCTCAACCACAACTTTCTGAGCCTTTTGGGAATGGGTAGAAAGCAATCCCATTCCGAGCAGTAGAACTGCGCTTTTCAACAATGTTTTCATAAATATGCTTTTTGTTTAGATGAATTACCAACTTGAACAGATGCCAACGGAAAAGGTTGTGTCAAATGATTGCTTTAACGAGTAAATATCACTATTTTTGTTGCCATAATACAAAAATAAGATGAAGATGAAAAAGCTGTTTGCTATATGTTTAGTGGCCCTCTCGGCTCTGATATCCGTCCATTTGCAAGCGCAAGAGGTTGAAACGCTGGTACTGATCGACACCGATATGGGAAAGATCAAAGTGAAACTTTTTAACGACACGCCCCAACATCGTGATAATTTTATCAAAAATGTGAAGGAACACCGCTATGACGGACTGTTGTTCCACCGTGTCATCAAACAATTCATGGTACAGGCAGGCGACATTAATTCCAAAGACGCCCCGATGGAACAGCACTTAGGTGACGGAGATCTGGACTACACCATTCCGGCAGAGATCGTCTACCCGAAGTATTTCCATAAACGCGGCATGTTCGCCGCCGCCCGTACAGGCGACGAAGAGAACCCCGAACGCGCCTCGTCGGCCACCCAGTTCTATATCGTAACCGGCAAGTTCTTTACGGAAATGGAGCTAGACAAGATGGAGAAGGAACAAGGCATCACCTTCACCCCCGAACAACGCCAAGCCTATATGCTGGAAGGAGGCACGCCCCACCTGGACGGTAAATACACGATTTTCGGCGAAGTCGTAAGCGGCATGAAAGCAGTCGACAAGATCCAGTTCACCGAAACGAACGCAGACGACCGTCCTGTCAAGAACATCAAAATCAAGTCAATGAAGATAGTCAACAAATAAACAACAAAGAATGGAAACAAAAGAAACATTAGTGGTGATGGACACCACACTCGGAAAGATAAAATTCAAATTATACAACGATACACCTCAGCACCGCGACAATTTCATCAAGCTGGCAAAAGCCGGACAATACGACGGCCTGCTGTTCCACCGCGTCATCAAAGACTTTATGGTACAAGGTGGCGATGTCACTTCCAAAGACGCCCCGATGAACAAGCAGTTAGGAGCCGGCGACTTGGGCTATACCATTCCGGCAGAGTTCAACTATCCCCAATATTTCCATAAAAAGGGAGCCTTGTGCGCCGCCCGCACCGGAGACGAAGTGAACCCGGAAAAAGCATCGTCAGCCTCACAGTTCTATATCGTCACAGGCAAGAAATATTCGGAAGCCGAACTCGGCCAGATGGAAAAGCAGATGGAAGGACGCCTGAAACAGGCCATCTTCAACCGCCTCCAGACAGAGAACAAGTCCAAGATCATGGAACTCTACCGCAGCGGCAATAAAGAAGAGCTCGCCGTGCTCCGCGACACCCTGATCGGCAAGACCGAACTGGAGGCCGAAAAGCGTAAAGACGAGACGAAGATGCCTTCCGAACTGCGCGAGACCTACAAGACGATCGGCGGCGTGCCCTTCCTTGACAACCAGTACACCGTCTACGGCGAAGTGGTGGAAGGACTGGACGTAGTAGACGCGATCCAACAAGTAAAGACAAATAAGCAAGACCGCCCGACGGAAAATGTAGTAATTAAGTCGGTAGAGGTTTTGGAATGATGCAACTTTCGGTTTACAAGGAACATTACAAAGAAACGATACGCCTGGGTGTCCCGATCATGTTGGGACAGCTGGGCATTATTGTTGTAGGCTTTGCCGACAACATCATGGTCGGGCATCACAGTACGGCCGAGCTGGCTGCCGCCTCGTTTGTCAACAACTTCTTCAACCTCGTGTTCATCGCAGGGATGGGATTTTCCTATGGACTGACTCCCATCATCGGAGGGTATTTTGCGCAGAAAGAATATGCAAAGGCAGGCGAGACACTGAAAAACAGCCTTTGTATCAACCTCATCGTGGGATTGTTACTCAGCCTCTGCATGTTGACACTGCTTCTGAACATCCATATCCTGAAGCAGCCGGAAGAGTTGATGCCCTATATCGTGCCTTACTATATCCTGCAACTCTTCTCGGTCATTTTCGCCATGCTGTTCAACTCGTTCAAGCAGTTCAGCGACGGCACGACAGACACGGTCACCCCGATGTGCGTCATGTTAGGAGCCAACGTGCTCAACATCATCGGGAACTACTTGCTTATATACGGCAACTTCGGATGCCCTGAACTTGGGCTTACCGGAGCCGGTATCTCGACACTCGCCAGCCGTATCCTGACATTCGGGATATTCTGCGTCCTGTTTGCCAAGCATTCCCGTTACAAACTTTACAGGGAAGGGTTCAAGAAAGGGACAGTCAACCGGGCGAACATAGGCAACCTGGTCCGCCTCGGCCTGCCGGTCGGCTTCCAGATGGGAGTCGAGACAGGCTCGTTTAGTCTGAGTGTCATCATGATGGGGTGGCTGGGAAGCACGGCACTCGCCGCCCACCAAGTGGCAGGCGTGATCACCACGCTCGGCTTCATGGTCTATTACGGCATAGCGGCGGCGGTTACCATACGGGTAAGCAACTTCCGGGGCCGGAACGACTGGCCTGCCATACGGCACGCATCTTTTGCCGGCCTGCATCTGGTCATGGGGACGGCAGCCATCGTTGTTCTCCTGATCGGGATTTTCCGTAACATCATGGGATATATCATCACTCCGGAAAAAGAGGTGGTCGAACTGGTCGCCCTGCTCGCCTGGTCAGTGATCCTGTATCAGGCAGGCGACGGGCTGCAAATCCTCTTCGCCAACGCTCTGCGAGGCATCTCGGATGTCAAATACATGGCTTATATGGCTTTCTTCTGCCACTTCGGACTGGCACTTCCCATCGGTTACCTGTGCGGGTTCACTTTTGGTTGGGGAGCCATCGGCATCTGGTGCGGCTTCCCGATCAGCCTGACCACGCTCGGACTGTTACTTTGGAGACGTTTCAATCGATTGACAATAAAAAAATAGGGTATGACTAAAGATATAACAGCAGAACACGTATTAAACGACCTGCGCTACCTGACGCTGCTGGCACGCAGCTTTCCGACGGTGGCAGACGCCAGCACGGAAATCATCAACCTGGAGGCCATCCTGAACCTGCCGAAAGGGACGGAGCATTTCCTGTCCGACATCCACGGCGAGCACCAGGCTTTCAACCATGTGCTGAAAAATGCCTCCGGTGCGATCAAGCGCAAAGTGAACGAGATATTCAGCAACACGCTGCGCGACTTCGAGAAGAAGGAGCTTTGCACGCTGATCTACTATCCGGAACAAAAACTGGAACTGATCCGGCAACGCGAAAAAGACCTGGACGACTGGTATCTGATCACACTGAACCAACTGGTACGCGTCTGCCGGAACGTTTCGTCCAAATACACGCGCTCGAAAGTGCGCAAGGCCCTGCCGAAGGAGTTCTCCTACATCATCCAGGAACTGCTCCACGAGTCGAGCGACGAGCCGAACAAGTCCGCCTATGTGGACCAGATCATCAACACGATCATCTCGACCGGCCGGGCCAATGACTTCATCATCGCCATGTGCAACCTGATCCAACGCCTGACGATCGACCTGCTGCACATCATCGGCGACATCTACGACCGCGGGCCGGGCGCCCACATCATCATGGACACGCTTTGCAACTACCATAACTTCGACATCCAGTGGGGCAACCACGACATCCTCTGGATGGGGGCCGCCGCCGGCAACGCGGGGAGCATCGCCAACGTGATCCGCATGTGCATGCGCTACGGCAATCTGGCAACCCTTGAAGACGGCTATGGCATCAACCTCCTGCCCTTGGCGACATTCGCCATGGAAGTCTATGGAGACGACCCCTGCGAACTGTTCATCCCGCGTACGAACGCGTCGGATGCGACCTTCGATGAAAAGACAACCCAACTGATCGCCCGCATGCACAAGGCGATCACGATCATACAGTTCAAGCTGGAAGGCGAGATCATCCGTCGCCGTCCGGAATTCGGGATGGACGACCGCCTGTTGCTCCACCATATCGACCTCCACCGCGGGACGATCCGTATCGAAGGAAAGGAATACGAGTTGAAAGACAAGAACTGGCCGACTCTCAATGCCAAGGACCCCTATGCCCTTTCGATCGAAGAAGAAGAACTGATGCGGCGCATCAAGCACTCGTTCGAATGTAGCGAGAAACTGAAAAAGCACATGCGCTGTCTGTTCACGCACGGCAGCATGTATCCAGGTCTGCAACTCCAACCTGCTCTTCCACGCCTCCGTCCCGATGAACCCGGACGGCACGCTCAAGGCGATCCGTATCGAAGGAACGGAATATAAGGGCAAAGCCCTGCTGGATAAAGTGGACCAGCTGGTGCGCACCGCCTATTTCGATGCCGACGACAGCCCGGAGAAGGACTTCGCGATGGATTACATCTGGTATCTTTGGGAAGGCAAGGACTCCCCTCTCTTCGACAAGAGCCGGATGGCGACTTTCGAACGCTGCTTCATCGACGACAAATCGGTGCAGAAGGAGGAAAAAGGCGCCTACTATTCCCTCCGGGAAGAAGAATCGGTCTGCGACATGCTGCTGGACGAGTTCGGCGTCATCGGCCGGCACCGCCACATCATCAACGGACATGTCCCCGTACGCTCCATCAAAGGCGAGAACCCGATCAAGGCAAACGGGAAACTGCTTGTCATCGACGGCGGCTTCTCCAAAGCCTACCACCCGGAGACAGGCATTGCAGGTTATACCCTGGTCTACCATTCGCGCGGCTTCCAGCTTGTACAGCACGAACCGTTCCTGTCGACCGACCAGGCCATCAAGGAGGGCAAAGACATCCGTTCGACCACCATCGTCGTCGAACTGAACTCCCACCGCCAGATGGTCAAGGACACAGACAAGGGGGCGGACCTGCAACAACAGATCCATGATCTCGAAAAACTCCTTTACGCGTTCCGCAACGGGTTTATCAAGGAAAAAGAGCGTTATAAATAAGAACACTTGTCATGAACAGCGAGAAACTGAAAGGTCACATCCTGATATTGATAACCAATATCCTGTTTGCCGTCAACATGCCGATATCCAAATATCTGCTGCCGGCACACGTTCCCCCGAAGGTCTTACGATCATGCGCATGGCTTTCGCCTGTGTGATGTTCTGGATCGTGTCTCTCTTCACGGTAAAAGAGAAAGTGCCGTTGAAAGACTTGGGGATGCTTTTTGTATGCGCCCTTTGCGGAGTGGGAATCAATCAGGGATTGTTCATCGTCGGGCTGAACCGTTCTTCTCCAGTCGACGCCTCCATCATCGCCACCGCCGTGCCGATCTTCGTCCTGCTGCTGGCCGCCGTCATACTGAAGGAGCCGATCACCCGGAAGAAGTCGTTCGGTGTGTTCATGGGGGTCAGTGGCGGCCTGCTGCTTGTCTTCAGCTCCACGCATGCCATCGACAGCATCAGCAGCCTCGACGGTGACATGATGATGATCGTCAGCGGGTTGATGTATGCCATCTACCTGGTTCTGTCGAAACCGCTCTCCCTGCGCTATTCATCGGTCACGATGATGAAATGGATGTTCCTCTTCACGACACTGACGCTGGTCCCCTTCACCTTCCGGCATGTGCTCGACGCTCCCGCTTTCCACCGGGAGGTTTGGGACTTCACGGAACTGGGCGCGATCTTCTACGTCCTCTTCGGGGCGACGTTCCTCCCCTACCTGCTCATCCCGATGTCGTTGAAGAGAATCCGCCCGACAACAGTCAGCATGTACAACTACGTGCAGCCGATCGTCGCCTCGTTCATTGCCGTCATGATCGGCAGGACACCCTTTCCTTGGCAGAAAGTCCTGTCGGCTGTCTTGGTCTTCACAGGTGTTTATCTCGTGACACAGAGCAAAAGCCGGGAAGACATGGAGAAAGGGAAACGATGACACATTTGGCACATTTGACATGGGGTTGTAGAAATATATATACGCGAGATAAATAATTAATTATTTAATATACCTATGTAGGTATATATATACCTGAATATATATTATTACCTATATATAGTTTAGCAAACCTATGTCAAATGTGCCAATTGTGTCAAATCCCGTAAGGAATGTCTCCCGACGTTCCTGCAATCACCAGCCTGCGTTCCTATAAACGGCGGCCTGCGTTCCTGCAAATGTAGGCCGGTGATCATGGGAATACAAATCCTCCTTTAATCATCGACTATGTATGTCATCGCTTTGACCAAGAAGGAGGTAGCTCCGACATACCGCCCAAAATCTCACGGTTCATAGACCCCGTCAAACGGATTCTGGTCACCGGCCGGCCAGATTTCATCGACTAAAGATTTGTTGTTCTTCATTTCGGCTCCCGGCAACTGGAAGATGAAACGCCATGATTTGGCGGGCAACGTGATCAAGCCCCCCCAGTCCATATGGTTACCGGTTCGTTCCAGGCCCTTCTGCGTCCGAAGCATATCAAACAAAGAAAAACCTTCTCCATAGAGTTCTTTTCTTCTTTCTTTTAAAATAGCTTCGATCAGTTCATCGCCACTTGCTTCCGTACGCTTGGCATTACGCAAGTCCTGAAGCTGCCACAATAGCGCTTTCGCTTCCGTATCTTTTCCTCTGGTGCGCACAAGCTTCCGCCGCATTCAGCAACATTTCGTCGGAACGCATGACAACCATCGATCCGCGGCAGTCCTCATTATCCCTGAACTTATGAGAAATCCAGAATTCTTTTTTCGTCTGGCCAGAACCCGTAGACCAATTCTCGAACTGTTTGAAGCGAATATCATCTTCGTCAAACAAATCCACAAACTGATCAGAGAGGATAAAGCCTGCAAAAGTCCAACATTTACGATCACCGTTGTACCACATAGCAAAAGGAGAATAGTCGCCCATATTCTGCTCTTCCGTCTGTTTAATTCCCCAAATCCAAGATTTGGTAAGATGGTCATTAAATCCATTTGCATACTCTTCTGCAGTCGTCAAAGGATAAACCGCCAGCACCTTTTTAGCATATTCTTCCGATTTCGCCCAGTTATTCATTACTTGATAGACTTGAGACAAAACACCTTGTACAACCGTTTGGTCAAACACGTTCGGATAGCTGGAACTACGAACAAAGCCCTCCAACATCGATTCGGCAGTCGTCAGGTCTGACAAGATCTGCTGATAGGTTTCTTCCAACGTTCCACGCGGTTTACCTTGTGTACCGTCTACAGTCGGTTCCGTATAAATAGGAACTCCCGGCATGTCCTTTGCGATAGCATAAGTCTGCTGATACAAGCGGGCCAAATCGAAATAGGCCCATCCGCGCAAAGCCAAAGCCTGCCCTTTGATATATTGCTTATCCATATCTTCGCCTTCCGAATCATCGACATAAGTGATTACGGAATTCAAGTTATTGACCAACCGGTAATGGAAGGTCCACAACTGATCTGTACGGAATATATTAGCTTGAGTTTCTCCCCAATAATTATAGTTATATAAATACCATCCACTACCATTATTCATCACATCTTCACCGCACATGTCCGAAATCATCTGGATAGAAGGTATACCGTAGTCGTCACCCCGGTTAGCTCCCCCCCGCTACCATAGGCACGCATTTGATAGTAACAACCATTCAAAGCAGACTGTGCGCCGGAAGTTGTTTGAAAGACATCCGTATCATCGACAGATGTCGATGGTTTCGTATCCAAAAAATCACTACAGGAAACCATACTTCCCGTCATGAGACCTATAGCCAAAACCGACAATATATAGTTCTTTGATTTCATATTCTTCATCATTTATTTAATTAGACTTCTTACAAATTAAGTTGCAGACCGAATGAAACGGACTTCGTCACCGGGAACCGGTTGGCGGTCGTTCCGGATATGCTTTGTTCCGGGTCCGTACCACGACGGGCTGCACTACCAATCGTAACCAAGTTATCCCCCTGGACGAACAAGCGTAATGAATTGATCCTGGAACTTCTTCGTGAAATTTTTAGGCAACGTGTATCCCAACGTCATATTCCTCAACCTCGCAAAAGAGTTGTTGAAAATAAATTTGGAAGTATAGGAACTCATATAATTCGCATAATTATAGTAGGTGGTCAAGCGAGGGAACTCGGCATTCGGATTTTCAGGAGTCCAAGAATCCAACATATCCGGGTGCATGCTATAGCCTCTCCGGTAATACATGGATTGCGCATAGTCGCTGTCATACAGCTTGCCGCCGATACTGTAATAGATCATGAAAGAAAGGTCGATGCCTTTATATGAGAAGTTATTGGTAAAGCCTCCAAACAATTTTGGAATGGCATCGCCCAGATATTTCTGCTGGCTGTCGCTTGTCACCTCATTATAATTTTCGGTCTTTACCCGTTCCTTCACGACTTTTTCTCCTTTGTCGTTTGTTTCGTAAATCGTTTTCCAATATTGGTCGTTTCCGGTTTCAGGGTTCACACCTGCATACTCGATTCCCCAGAAATTATAGCGGGATTCACCTTCACGCCATTTGAAGACACCGGCATTGACTTCGGCCTGCGGCAACTTGGTTATACGGTTCTTATAAGATGTCCCGTTCAAATCGATGGTCCATTTAAAATCTTTATTGGATATGGCAGCATAATTCAAAGAGAATTCGACACCCTGGTTCTTAACGTCACCGATATTACGGTCAATACCGCTCATGCCGGTAGACGGAGCCATCGGCAATGTAAACAACAGGTCTTTAGACTTACGGCTGAACCACTCGACACTACCGCTCAGCTTATTGAACACGGCAAAATCCAACCCGACATTGAACTGCAAATTCGTCTCCCATTTCAAATCCTTGTTTGACAAACGGCTGACCATAACACCTGGATTCCGGTAGTTGTTCATGCCTGTCGCATACAAACCTTGATAAGCATAATAAGTCCCCAAGTTATCATTACCGACAGCACCATAACTGGCTTTCAGTTTCAAATTATCCAACCAGGAACTATAAGGTTTCATGAATTCTTCATTGGATATTCTCCATGAACCACCTAAAGACCAGAATTGCCCCCAACGATTATCGGGATGAAAACGGGAAGAGCCGTCCGTACGGAAGCTACCGGAAATGTAATAACGGTCTTTATAATCATATTCGACACGGCTCAACCAGCTTAACAGACGGTATTTGTCGGTGTAAGAATTCATGCTGCTCATCACGGCTGCCGAACCGATCTCCGTAACACCAGGAAAAGGAAATCCCTGCTTTTCGGCAGATAACAACTTATATTCCAAAGCATAGGCTTCCTGTCCCAATAAAACGGACAAAGAATGATCCCCGAAAGATTTCTCATAAGTCACCAGGTTGTTGATCGTATAAGAAAGATTCCGGTCACTTTCTTATAGGCTGAACCTTTATAACCGGCAGCAAAGCCATATTCGCTGTTTACATAGCCATCATAATTATACTGATAAAAATCCACGCTGAAATTGGTACGCCACTTCAATCCCGGGATGAATGTTATTTCAAAATAGGTACGATTGGAAACATCGTCATGTGTCCAAGGAGACTTGTTATAGGTATCATCAGCCAACGGGTTAGTCCCACTCCAGGATGTACGGTAGTTTCCGTAGTCAAAAATACGATTGCCGTTCTTGTCCAATCTGTAGGCATTCGTCGCACTGTCCCATTCATAAATAGGATACACTGTCGGCATCGTACGCAAAAGCCATACAGTCTGATCACTGGCAGACCCTTCGCGCACGCTATGAGACAAACTGATGTTGGTTCCGACCTTCAACCATTTGTTTACATTATAATTCAAGTTTGCCCGTGTTGAATAGCGTTCGAATCGCTGGATAGAAAATACACCTTTATCGTTCAGGTAACCGGCTGATATAAAGTAGTCGGCTTTTTTATTCTTACCACTGAAGTCTATCGTATATTCCTGACGCAGACGGGATTTCAACAAAGCGTTTCTCCAATCTCCCCAATAATTCAACTTGGCATCGGGATCCATCTTCCCATCTGTCCCGACCGGCATATCAATGTTATAAGGGTTATTACCGAACTCACCCATCACATAATAAGACGCATAGGAACGGGAATCTTCGTCCCGATAACCTGAATCCAGATAGCCATTATACAAAGCACGCCAAGTCAATTGCGATAGTTGGTCTGGTGACAGTTGATCCGGCAACCCTACAGCCAAACTGGAGAATCCCCAAGTTGAACGGAAATTGATCTGCCCTTTCTCGCTTGCGCCCTTACGCGTTGTGATCATCACGACCCCATTGGCTGCGCGAGAGCCGTACAAAGCGGTGGCCGAGGCATCTTTCAGAATAGTCATGGACTCGATGTCGTTCGGGTTGATAGCATTCAGGTATCCGTCATAAGCCGTTCCGTCGACCACATAAAGCGGAGAGCTGGATGCGTTCATGGAACCGATACCACGGATCATGATCGTCGCATCTTCGCCCGGCTCACCGGAATTGTTCAACACCTGCACACCGCTGCTTTGCCCTTTTAATTTGTATAGAAAAGATCCTCAATCAAAGGACGTAGTTCTAACAGGACATTGTATTGGATGCTTTGATCTTCTCCAGCGATTCTTTTTTGACCACGCTGGCCGCAAACGTTGTCATCAACCAATTCCGCACCTCGTTTTGAGTCGTGAACAGATGCCGATGTTGTGTCATAACCCATTATCAGTTTTGTTTTACGGCATACTTTTGCGTGGTTCTTATAGCCGTAGAATGTATCTCCGCCCTTCTTTGTCCAACGAGCATCAATATCTTTGTGACACTTCTTGTGAGGATTGTCGTTCCATAAACTATCTCCTTCACCTTTTTAATTGTCTGGTTTTCATCTCTTGTATTTCGTTGGCGAGGCGATACAACGAAACTTGCATCTATTATCTTTCCTTCATTGACAATCAGACCAAGGCTTTGTAGGTGTGCATAGAATTGCTTGAATAACTCATCATATGCTCCGCATCGTGTCAGTTCTTCTCTATACTTCCATATGGTACGAGCATCGGGAACATCATCGACAGTACAAATACCGATGAAATCACGAAAGCTTGTGCGGTCTTTTATCTGATACTCAGCCTGCTCATCGCTCAATCCGTATAATCGCTGCACAAACATCACCTTGAACATCAATACAGGGTCAATGGGGCGACGACCAGCATTGCTCTTGCGTTCTGCGATTTGCAGCTTGCTTTCAAGAATGGGGCGAAATATCTCAAAGTCAATCATCTTAGAGATAAACTTCCAGGGGATTACCTTGCTTGGATAATGCTTCGAGTGTTTGGGCATTCTCAAATAGACTACTACCTGTTTGATTGCGACGATAATTCGGACTTTTCTTCATAATCTCTTCTATTTTGTACAAATATACAAAATAATTCGCTGATTAACAAATGGTTAATTTATAGAACCTCCCTTAAATTTATAATTAATCAAACTAAAATAATATATTTTTTAATCGGAAAGGCTAAAAAATATTCAGATTGTAAAATAACAAGACCATCAGGAAAGCTTTTTCCAGGCTTTTTTCTACCGAATCTATACCCTCATGCAAGTAGGATGGTTTTATAATCTTCCGTTCCGATGGCCAGGAAAACCGGCTAAAACATCGTCCCGCCAAGTCCTGTTAGAACTACGTCCTTCTTTTTGGCGTGATATCGAACTTTTTTCTGTCAAATTTCAACTTTCAGGCAAAAAAATGCTTGCATTTGAAAAATAATGCGTAATATTGCCGACGTAAATATAAACACAAGGAAAATCGCAAATGACATTAACAGGTTTCACATATCATACCTGGGCACTGACAATGACCCCTTGGGGGGTTTAGCATATACAAATAGACAAATGCGGAGACCACGTCCCGCGTTGTTGCAATTCTCACATTGCACTTGCGTTTTTTTTTCAAATCAATCAATAATCAGTAAATAACTGACATTCTCAAACCGGCATGCAGTTTTGTTTTTAAACTGCCAATTGTCGATTACCGATTGTCAACTAAATAAATACATATCGATGAAAGTATTGAAATTCGGCGGAACATCCGTAGGTTCCGTGGATAGCATCCTGAGTGTAAAGAAGATAGTAGAGGCCATTGAAGAGCCTGTAATCGTCGTAGTATCCGCCTTAGGAGGGATCACGGACAAACTGCTGAAGACAGCCTCGATGGCGACGAACGGAGACGTAGCTTATGAAAGAGAGTTTTCCGAAATCGTAGCCCGCCATCTCGACGTCATACAAGGTGTTATCCCCGACAAAACAAAACGGATCGAAGTGCAGAAGCAAGTGATGGCTTTGCTCGACGAACTGGGTAATATTTACAAAGGTGTGTACCTCATCAACGACTTGTCGGCCAAAACTTCCGACACGATCGTCAGCTACGGCGAACGTATCTCCTCTCTGATCGTTTCGAACGTGATAAACGAGGCCAAACTGTTCGACTCGCGCAAATTCATCAAAACGGTCAAACAGTTCAACAAGCATATCGTCGATTTCGAATTGACAAACCGCCTGATCGAAGAAACATTCGACCCACTGCCTAAAGTATCGCTGGTTCCCGGCTTTATATCTTCCAGCAAGGAAGGAGAAGTGACTAACCTCGGACGCGGGGGCTCCGACTATACGGCCTCTATCCTTGGGCAACAGCACTTAATGCCCGCAGGCTGGAGATCTGGACGGATGTGGACGGCTTCATGACGGCCGATCCGCGTGTGATCAGTTCGGCTTATGTCATCGACCGGCTGACATTCACGGAAGCGATGGAATTATGCAACTTCGGAGCGAAAGTGATTTATCCTCCGACGATCTATCCGGTTTATCACAAAAACATACCGATCCGCATCCTGAATACCTTCAACCCGACTGCAAGGGGCACTTATATCTCCAAAGAACGGGTGCAGGATGACAGCAAGGCGATGATCAAAGGTATTTCCTCCATCAACGACACGTGCCTGATCACGGTGCAAGGTCTGGGTATGGTGGGTGTTATCGGCGTCAACTATCGTATTTTCAAGACATTGGCAAAGAATGGCATCAGCGTGTTTATGGTATCACAGGCCAGCTCGGAAAACAATACGACATTTGCCGTCCGGAATGCAGATGCAGACCCTGGCAGTTAGAGTATTGGACGAAGAATTCGCACTCGAACGCGCCAGGGTGATATGAGCGACACGGTAGCAGAAAAGGATCTGGCCACTGTCGCTATCGTAGGCGAAAACATGAAACGTACTCCGGGTATCGCCGGCAAGTTGTTCGGAACACTGGGCAGCGCAGGTATCAGCGTAATCGCCTGCGCACAGGGGGCTTCCGAAACGAACATTTCTTTCGTCATCAAGCTGAAATACCTGCGCAAGGCATTGAACTCTATCCACGACTCTTTTTTCTTTCCCAATACAAAGTGTTAAACCTTTTCATAGCGGGTGTCGGTACGGTCGGAGGCAACCTGTTGGAACAGATCCGCATCCAGCAACCGAAACTGATGCAGCAGAACGGGCTGAAACTGAATGTGGTCGGCATAGCTAACAGCAAGCATGCCATTTTCTGCCGCGAAGGGTTGAACCTGGAAACCTGTATTGACGAACTGAAAAAGAACGGACAGGAAAGTTCGCCCGAACATCTGAAAGAAGAAATCCTGAAGATGAATATCTTTAACTCGGTGTTCGTGGACTGCACGGCCAACCAGGCGGTCTCCGATCTGTACGAAGAATTACTGAACAATAACGTATCGGTCGTTGCGGCAAACAAGATCGCTGCATCCTCTTCATACGAAAACTATATCAAACTGAAAGAAACAGCCCGTCACCGCGGCATCAAGTTCCTGTTCGAAACGAACGTAGGGGCCGGACTACCGATCATCAACACGATGAACGACCTGATCAACAGCGGCGACCATATCCTGAAACTGGAGGCAGTCCTTTCCGGAACGCTCAACTATATCTTCAATACGTTGAGTGCGGACATTCCTTTCAGCAAAGCGATCATGATGGCTAAAGAAGAAGGATATTCCGAACCGGACCCCCGCATCGACCTGAGCGGGAAAGACGTGATCCGCAAGCTGGTAATCCTGGCACGTGAAGCCGGATACAAAGTAGAACAGGAAGATGTGAAACGCAACCTTTTCATTCCCGAAAGCTATTTTGAAGGCTCGCTGGACGATTTTTGGCGTAACATACAGGGCCTAGATGCCCGGTTCGAAGAGAAGCGCCAGCAGTTGGAAGCGGAAGACAAGCGTTTCCGCTTCGTCGCCAAGATGGAAAACGGGGCATGCGAAGTCGGTTTGCAGGAAGTGGATGCCCACCACCCGTTCTACGAACTGGAGGGCAGCAACAACATCATCATGATCTCTACCGAACGATACCACGAGTATCCTATGATCATCAAAGGCTATGGAGCCGGGGCCGATGTCACGGCGGCTGGAGTCTTTGCCGATATTATTTCGATCGCTAACATCCGTTAAACAATTGATAATTGACAATTGACAATTATTAGAAGAGAATTATGAAAAGCATCATCATCTTGGGAGACGGTATGGCCGATGAGCCGATAGAGGCCTTGGGCGGCAAGACACCAATGCAGTATGCGGACACTCCCTATATGGACAAACTGGCCGAAATGGGCGTTACCGGACGAATGAAGACCGTTGCCGACGGTTTCCATCCGGGAAGCGAAGTGGCGAACATGGCAGTGCTGGGCTACGACCTCCCGACCGTCTACGAAGGACGGGGCGTGCTGGAAGCGGCCAGTATCGGATATGACCTGAAACCAAGTGAAATGGCCATGCGCTGCAACCTGATCTGCGTGGAAGGTGATATCCTGAAGAATCATTCATCCGGCCATATCACCACAGAGGAAGCGGACGAGCTGATCCGCTTTCTAAATGAGAAATTAGGGTCTGACCGCATACATTTCTATACCGGTGTGTCTTACCGCCACCTGTTGGTTGTGAAAGGAGGCGATAAGCGCCTGGACTGCACTCCGCCACACGATGTGCCCCTACATCCCTTCCGTCCCCTGATGATCAAACCGGAAGCACCCGAAGCACAAGAGACGGCCGATCTGCTGAACAACCTGATCCTGCAATCGCAGGAGATACTGAAAGACCACCCCGTCAACCTCCAGCGCATCGCTGCCGGGAAAGACCCGGCAAACAGCATATGGCCCTGGTCGCCGGGATATCGTCCGGCTATGCAAACCATGCAGGAAATGTATGGCTTCAAGCAGGGTTCCGTCATCTCGGCCGTCGATCTGATACGGGGCATAGGCGTTTATGCCGGCCTGGAAGTAATCGACGTGGAAGGTGCCACCGGACTCTACGACACGAACTACGAAGGAAAAGCGCATGCCGCCCTCGAAGCACTGAAAACAAACGATTTCGTTTATCTTCATGTCGAAGCCAGCGACGAAGCCGGACACGAAGGAGATGTAGATCTGAAAATCCGGACCATCGAAAACCTGGACAAACGAGCCATCGGTATCCTCTTCGAGGAATTGCAGAAATGGGATGAACCGGTAGCGATTGCCGTCCTGCCCGACCATCCGACTCCTTGTGCCATCCGTACACATACGAATACTCCCGTCCCTTTCCTTATCTATAAACCGGGACAGGAGCCCGACAGTGTGACGCGTTTCGACGAGTTCTCCGTACTGGAAGGGAAACATGGCATATTAGAGAAAGACGAATTTATAAAAGAATTATTATGAAATATTACAGCACGAACAAACAAGCTCCGCTTGCCTCACTGGAAGAAGCCGTCGTAAAAGGCCTTGCCGGTGACAAAGGTTTATATATGCCGGAACATATCCGACCTTTGGACAAGGATACGATCTCCGGTCTCAAAAACAAATCATTCCATGAAATCGCCTGTACGGCAGCACAGGCTTTCTTCGGGGAAGATATAGAACCAGAAACGCTCGATGCAATCGTCCGGGACACGCTGTCGTTCGAGACGCCGGTCGTCCCTGTACGCGACAATATCTACAGCCTCGAACTATTCCACGGCCCGACTTTGGCTTTCAAGGACGTAGGGGGACGTTTCATGGCCCGCCTGTTAGGCTATTTCATTAAAAAAGAAGGATTGAAGCAGGTGAACGTGTTGGTGGCCACCTCCGGTGATACGGGAAGCGCTGTTGCAAACGGTTTTCTCGGCGTACCGGGTATTCATGTGTACGTGCTCTATCCGAAGGGAAAAGTAAGCCCGATCCAGGAATGCCAATTCACTACGCTTGGACAAAACATCACGGCACTGGAAGTAGACGGGACGTTCGACGACTGTCAGGCATTGGTCAAGTCCGCCTTTATGGATGAAGAGTTGAACCGCCACATGAAGCTGACATCAGCCAACTCCATCAATGTGGCACGTTTCCTTCCGCAATCTTTCTACTACTTCAACGCGTATGCGCAACTGGATAAAATAGGCAAAGCGGACCAACTGGTAGTATCCGTCCCCAGTGGAAACTTCGGCAATATCACAGCTGGTTTGTTTGCACATCGGATGGGGTTGCCGATCAAACGTTTTGTGGCTGCCAACAACCGCAACGACGTGTTCCTGGAATACCTGCACACGGGGGTTTACACGCCGCGTCCTCCGTTCCGACCATCGCCAATGCGATGGATGTCGGTGATCCGAGCAACTTCGCCCGCATCCTGGACTTGTACGGCAAGAACGGCAACCCGCACGCGGAAATCAGCCAGCTGATCAGCGGTTACCGTTTCACAGACGAAGAGATCGGGGCTACCATGAAGCAAGTTTACAACGAAACGGGCTACGTGTTAGACCCTCACGGTGCTTGCGGTTACCAGGCTTTAATCGATAACAAACTGGCTCCGAACGAAACCGGCCTGTTCCTCGAAACCGCCCATCCCGCCAAGTTCAAAGGGACGGTAGACAAAATACTGGATGCCGACATCGAAATCCCCGCCAAACTAAAAGCCTTCATGCAAGGAGAAAAGCAAAGCGTAGGGATGGAAAAGGACTTCGAGACTTTCAAAAGCTATCTGTTGGCACAATAAACATCTTGCACAAAAAAATAAACATCCCGCCATTCAAGGTGAAAACCAATTCGAAACCCTGAATGGCGAGATGTTCATGTCTTCGTACTACTTTTTGCAATCACCTATTTATCCAATTTCAAAATACTCCTTATAACGGTCATACAGATGCCCTGCCTGCAAATAGGCGGACTGAGGACTCATGAAATGGGAGAACTCGAAAGTGATCGCCTTATCGTACTTTTGCCGGGCGGCCGCTTCGAGCTTCATACGCAGCTTGTCGAACTTGATCGGGAGGAACTTGATCGGCATATCCCGGTCAAACGATTCGGCATTCGTCCAGCACTCGATACCGTACTTATCCGCCATCTTCTTATTGACACTGAAAAAGGCATCCAATTCATCGTAATCGATATGACCGTCCGAAAGCGCAGGCATCCACGTTTCCCTTGATCCCGTCGAATATTTCAGACCATTCCTTTTCATGCTGTTCCACAGAGACCGCTTCGGCTTTTGTCAGGTCGCCTCCGGCAGCAGCGACAGCTTTCTTTCCGTCAATCCAGGGGAGAGATGAGAGTCGGCAGACCGCCTGAGACCTCCTTGCACTGCTTGCCTAAACTGCTGAATGCCGCGATCGCCCCCTTGGTCGCACGGCTGATCTCCTGGCAGAGATACCATCCTTGGAAACTTTTATGATGCCCGTATTTCTTCCAGACCTCCTCGATCACATATTTGTTGGATTCGATTTCCCAGGTCAGGTCGCCCGTATCCCAGTATTTGCCGGAATCGTATAGTCCGAAAAAGAACTTCATCCCGTATTTATCCGACAGACGCAGGTACATGTCAATCAGATCGACCGAAGGCATATAGCAGCCGAATGTTTTCATCAGATACTCCGAAGGATAGGTGATAAACTTGCGATAACCGCTCCGAATCACGATTACCGTATCGATCCCGATCGCTTTCATATAAGCAAAATCCCGATCCCATTCCTTTTCCCCCAATTCTGATGCGGGATATCATGGGATATCTCATCCAAAAAAGTCCCGGATATTTTCAGCCCCTGCGCCTTCGGAATGATTAGTTTACTTTGGATATTCTCTTCCGTGCCGGCGCCCGAACAGCTTGCCGATGCCTTTTCTGCACACGAAACAAATGCTCCGGTTGCTAAAACAGCCCCGGTAGCAGAGACTTGCTTGATAAAATCCCTCCTGTTGTGATTCTTCATGGTAAATATACATTTTATCTAATCTCACAAATATATGTAAATATATTTAGCATTCGTTTTTCTAAACTTTCAGGAAAGAGAAACTATTTAGAACTCAGAAGCAAAAACTCCGGACGATATCACCAAACATGTTTCCGAGTTCTACAACCATGTTCCCTTGATTTTTTTCCTACGGGCAAAACATATCATTCAATGGCCCACTCCTTCATCTCATACATATCCAAGTATTCCTCCCATTCGGGGTCCACCTCCGTATAGATAGAGATCGGCAACATTTCAAACGGCGCCAGGGCTTCATTCAACCGTTCACCAAAAACGCGGACGGTGCGGGTATAATAGACCCATATCCTCTCTCCGCCGCCGGTATAAACGCCGGTCAGGATCGACAGCTTATCTTTTTCCATCGCCTTACGCAAAACTTCCTGTACCTCCTCCATCTTTTCGGCAAGCGCTTCGGAAGGCATTCCTTTATCGTCACCTTCATATTTCAGGTGATTTCCACCCGTTCCTTGAACTTGCCCGACTGAATAAATTCAGTTAATTCATCACCACCGGAAACGGTGACCAGTTGTCCGGATTCATTCTCTGAAAGAGCGGTAAACCACTCGTCGCTTAATCTCATATCAATATCAATTATTCTACAAAAATACAGATTATTTTCCTTCTAATACATTATTTTTGCGGCAAGAATACAAGATAAAAGGGATATGATCAGACAAGTGGAGCTCCAGGACGCAAAGGCGATCACAAATATTTACAACGAATATGTGTTGCACAGCGTGGCTACATTCGATACGGAGCCGGTGCAGGAAGAAGAAATGCGTGCCCGAATTGCAGAAATATCTTCCCGCTTTCCTTATTTCGTCTACGAAGAAGACAAAGAAATCACCGGCTATTGTTATGCCCATACGTGGAAAAAGAGCGTTCAGCTTACCGCTATACGCTGGAAACAACTGTCTACCTGTCTCCCGGACATACCGGAAAGGGCATCGGGATGCTCCTGATGCAAAGATTGATTGAAGCATGTCGCGAAAATGGCTACCGAGCCTTGATCGCCTGCATCACGGAAGGGAACGAAGCCAGTAATATCTTACATGAAAGACTGGGGTTCAAACAGGTTTCCCGCTTCACGAAGGTCGGCTTGAAGTTCGACCGTTGGCTGGATGTCGCAGACTACGAACTTCTGCTGCTCCCGACTTGCGGCTGAAAAAAGCTCTAAATGGGATCATTTTTTCTCTTCTTCCACAACTGATAACTGTTAAAAAGATTTTGCCACAGGACGTATGATCCGGGGCCGACCGATGAAAGCGGGTCCAGATAGGTATAAGCCATCCAGATGGCAAGTACAGTGTTTTTCTGCCCAAGGGCCTGCCCGGCACTGATGCGGTCGGAGTAGCGGGTTCCGATCCGCTTACCCAAATAGAACTGGACGGCGCAGGTCACTAAGCCCGCCAAGGCTATCAGCACCTCCACTCCTACCGGAGCATTACTTTCGACAAGAGACTTCACGGTCTGGGCCGTCACGATGGCAAGCGCGACACCCCAGAGATAGAAAGCAAGGTCGCGGAAACCCAACAGGAAATGATGCAGTCCCGGAAGGAAATAGCGGAACAACATCCCAGGAAAAACGGGCAGAGCAACAAAGGGAACACCTTGCTCAATATCTTCAGAAAAGCGGTCACAAAGGTTATATCGGCATGAGGTTCTACCAACGGAAACATCAACGGGACAACTATCGCCGCCAGAACGTTCGACAGCAACGTGTAAGTCGTCAGGCTGGATGCACTCCCCCTAACTTGCCGGTGATGACAGCTGCTGCCGTAGCCGTCGGGCAGATCAGGCAGACCATCGCACCCTCGAAAACCTCCTTGTAAGCACCATCCATGTGTACGAATATCAACAAGGCAGCTACAAGCGAAGCCGAAACAAGCTGGAACAACAACAGCCATCCATGCCAGAGAGAAGGCATTAACTCGTGCGGTTGCACTTTGCAGAAAGTCAGCAATAGTTGAGCAAAGATCAAAGCGGGAGTCAGATAGGCCACAAAAGAACTCATGAACGGTTACGTCGGCTCCAGAAAAGCGAAGTTGGCAAAGATAAAATACCCTAACGCACCGGCAAGCATCGCAACGGGCAATGTCCAGTTTTTCAGAAAATTCAACATAGCACCTTCTTTTATTTTCGGGCGCAAAGGTACGACAAATAATCAGATATATCAAAGCCTGTTCCGCCGTGTGACGAAACAGGCTTCGTTGCCTGACGGAGCCGCTTAAAGAGGCTTGCGATTGAAGCTTCGCGACCCGTCGATTGTATCAATCGTCAAGCTTACTTGCGGAACGGCGCTTTTACAACCTGGGCTTTCAAGTTACGCCCCCGAACCTTGATACAGATTTCCGTCCCGGCTTTTGCAAATTCAGGTTTCACATACCCCATACCGATACCTTTCTTCAAGACAGGCGACATGGTTCCGGATGTCACCACACCGATGATGTTGCCTTCGGCATCGGCAATCTCATAGCCGTGACGGGGAATACCTTTGTCTACCAACTCGAAGGCACACAGCTTGCGGCTAACGCCTTCTTTCTTCTGGCGTTCCAGTTCGGCGCGATTGGTGAAGTTCTTGCCTTCGGCGAACTTGGTGATCCAACCCAGACCGGCTTCGATCGGCGAAGTCGTGTCGTCGAGATCGTTGCCATACAGACAGAAGCCCATTTCCAGACGTAGCGTGTCGCGTGCACCCAGGCCGATCGGTTTGATACCTTCAGGCTTACCGGCTTCGAAGATGGCATTCCAGATCGTCATGGCATCATCCGGGTAAAAATAAAGTTCGAAACCACCGGCTCCGGTATATCCCGTATTGGAGATGATGACGTTCTTGCAACCTGCAAATTCACCCGTCACAAACGAATAGTAAGGAATGGAAGACAGGTCGACCGGAGTCAGGCGCTGCAAAACTTCGACGGCTTTCGGGCCCTGGACAGCCAACTGTGCAGTACGGTCGGAAGAGTTTTCCAGTTCCGCCCCTACTGTATTATGGCTCACGCACCAATCCCAATCTTTGGCGATGTTACCCGCATTGACAACCAAAAGGTATTTTTCCGGTTCATAATGATAGACCAGCAGGTCGTCCACGATACCGCCCTTGTCATTCGGAAAGCAAGTATATTGAGCTTTGCCGATCGGCAACACGGAAGCGTCGTTCGAGGTAACGCTCTGGATAAAAGCCAGCGCATTCGGACCTTTTACCCAAAACTCGCCCATGTGGGAGACATCGAACACACCCACACCATTCACAACGGTCATGTGTTCGTCGATAATACCGGTGTATTCGATCGGCATGTTGAAACCTGCAAATTCATGCATTTTGGCACCGAGTGCAATGTGCACATCGGTAAACGGAGTTGTTTTCATGATTTATGATTTGTGATTTATGATGTATAATTACCTTTGACCAATAGTTCTGCTATTTTAACGATCGTCTCCATGCTCTTTTCAAGCGACTTGACCGGGAGGAATTCATACCGTCCGTGGAAGTTCAACCCGCCTGCGAAGATATTCGGGCAAGGCAGTCCCATGAAAGAAAGGCGAGCACCGTCCGTACCTCCGCGGATCGGCTTCACCAAAGGTGTGACACCGGCTTCCTTCATGGCGTCGAACGCCAAGTCCACGATGAATTTCTTCGGTTCGACCACTTCACGCATATTGTAATACTGGTCGCGCAGTTCGAGCGTCGTACTGCCCGGATGCATCTCGTTCATTCGCTTCACCAACTCGTGCAGCAACTCTTTCTTCCGTTCGAAAGCAGTGCGCACATGGTCGCGTATGATATAGGAAAGAGAAGCCTCCTCGACCGTTCCGCTTATGCCGGTCAGATGGAAAAAGCCTTCATAACCGGTCGTATGTTCGGGACGTTGCTCGACAGGCAGCCAAGAGGCGAACTCTACCGCCAGCAACGATGCGTTCAGCATCTTGTCCTTGGCATATCCCGGATGTACGTTCAGCCCTTTGAAAACGACTTTGGCTCCGGCAGCATTGAAGTTCTCGTATTCCAACTCGCCGATCTGTCCGCCGTCGATCGTATAGGCCCATTCGCAACCGAACTTTTCGACATCGAAGTAGTCGGCTCCGGCTCCGATCTCTTCGTCGGGCGTAAACCCTACGCGAATCTTGCCATGTTCGATCTCCGGATGATCCTTCAGGTATTTCATGGCGGCGATGATAGCAGCCACTCCTCCCTTATCATCCGCTCCTAACAGGGTTTTGCCGTTGGTCACGATGATATCCTGTCCTTTATAATCGTCCAGTTCGGGAAACATAAGCGGCGAAAGCACCACGTTTTCTTCGGCGCACAACACGATATCCCCCCCTTCGTAACTTACGATACGCGGCTCGACATCCTTGCCCGACATATCGGGGCTGGTATCCAGATGGGCGATAAAGCCGATTGTCGGAACTTCCTTCGCCGTATTGGCAGGCAGGGTAGCCATCAGGTAGCTCTTGTCATCGAGGGTGATGTCTTCCAATCCTATCTCTTCCAACTCTTTCACCAACGCTTCGGCAAACACGCGCTGTCCCGGCGTACTGGGAGTCACACCCGTGGTTTCGCTCGACTCGGTGTCGAACGTCACGTACTTCAAAAATCTATCTGTTACAGTCATAAGCTTATCATTAATATTACAAGCCATAAAAGTAATTAAAGTGTCACTAACAACAAAAAAATCATGCGCATTTCTGCACATGATTTTCCTTATTTCATCCGATCATATCTCTTTAGAAACAACTGCTTCCGTCGAAACAATGCGTACAAACTTTGCATTTCGGTAGGCCGATTGCCTCGATGAGTGTTTCCAGCGTATTGAACTTCAACGAGCTCAAGCCGAAGCGGTCAGCAATGATCTGCACCATCTTTTGATATTCAGGAGAGTCGGTCGTCGCATATTTTTCCAGATTTTTGTTCTCGTCTCCTTCCAGTTCCTTGATGATACGACGGGTGATCAGTTCGAGCGGACTCTTCGACGAAGTAAAGCCGAGGAACGGGCAACCATAGATAAGAGGCGGGCAGGCAATGCGCATATGTACCTCTTTTGCCCCGTAGTCATACAAGATTTTCACGTTGTCGCGAAGCTGCGTCCCGCGCACGATCGAGTCATCACAAAACAAGATTCGCTTTCCTTCCAGCATGGCCCGGTTCGGGATCAGTTTCATTTTCGCGACAAGCGAACGCAATTCCTGATTAGCCGGAGTGAAACTACGCGGCCAAGTCGGTGTGTATTTGGCTATCGCCCGATGGTAAGGAGCCCCTTTGCCTTCGGCATATCCCAAAGCCATCCCTACGCCTGAATCAGGGATACCGCAAACACAATCCACTTCGCTCTCGTCCTTCTTCCCCATCTTGTAACCGCTTTGGAAACGGACCTCCTCGACATTCCTGCCCTCGTAGCAAGAAACCGGGAAACCGTAATACACCCAAAGGAAAGAGCAAACCTGCATCTGCTCGTTCGGACGGCGCATCTGCTCGATGCCGTCGGCACGCAAGCGGAGGATTTCTCCCGGCCCGACAAATCGGTCTATTTCATAATCCAAGTTAGGTAAACTGCTCGATTCGCTGGTAGCGGCATAGGCTCCGTCTTTCTTACCTATAATAATAGGCGTACGCCCCCACTTGTCGCGGGCCACGATGATACCGTCTTCCGTCAGCAGCAACATGGAACAGGAACCTTTGACCCGGTCGTAAACATTTTCAATGCCTTCGACAAAATCCTTTCCCTGCGTAATCAGCAACGCTACCAGTTCGGTCTGGTTCGTCTTGCCCGAACTCAGTTCGGAGAAGTGCATATTCGCTTTCAGCAAATCCTGTTCCAATTCCTCGATGTTATTGATCTTGGCAACCGTCACGATGGCGAACTTACCGAGGTGGGAGTTGATGACGATCGGCTGCGCATCCGTATCGCTGATGATACCGATTCCGGCATTTCCCACAAACTTGTCGAGAGCAGGCTCGAACTTCGTACGAAAATAAGAACTTTCCAGATTGTGAATCGAACGTGTGAAACCGGCTTCCTTTATCGTATGTAGCCATACCGCCGCGCCGGGTTCCCAGATGAGAATTATAGTCGGTGCCATAGAATAAATCAGTTGAACAAGCCGACTTAGAAATAGTTCCGAAAAAACCACCCATTGTAAATAGTGTTTTTGATTTTTGAATTTGGTTGCAAAGGTACAAGATTATTTAGAAATCCGAAATATCCCACCTTATAAACAATCTCTATCTTCCTCCTATCATCGCATACATTTTTTAACACATCTAAAAACAAAAGGTTTCCAACCACTTACAAACAAATAACACTCGTACTCGTAGAAAACGCTTGCATTGTAAAAAATAATATCTACTTTTGCACCCGGGTAAGTCCTACACGGCATGCTCCCTCGGAATCCCCCAGGGTTTGACCGCAGCAAGGGTACTTGGTTGTAGCGGCGCGATGTAGTAAGCTTACCCACCTGCCTCTTTAGCTCAGTTGGCCAGAGCACGTGATTTGTAATCTCGGGGTCGTTGGTTCGAATCCGACAAGAGGCTCGAAACAAATGGACAATTGACAATTGACAATTAAGAAAGATATTTAATTGCGATTGTCAATTGTCTTTTTTTATTGTCAATTGTTAATTATCTGTTAATCGTTCGTTAATTGTCAATTGACAATTGACAATTGACAATTCTAAGCATTGTATATTCTCACAAAAGGATTAATTTTGCTGATGAGAACATTAAAAAAACAGCATTATCATGGAAGAGAATAAAGGTTTACTGTTGAAGTGCGCGATGTCTTATGGGCCTGGCTATGGGCATATATTGGGTGATAAAATATCTGTTCCTCATTTTCGGGTATTCCATACCCTCGCTTATCTTTATTTATGAAGGCTTAAGTCTTGCCGTTCCTCTCATCGCCTATTACTTGACCAAGCGTTACCGGCAGGACATAGGAGGAAGCATCAGTTTCTTCCATGCATGGCGGTTCGGCATCATGCTGTATTTCTTCGCGGCCCTGATCGTTTCGATCGAGCATTTCATATTCTTCCAGTTTATCGCTCCGCCCGACTTCCTGAACAACACGATGACACAAGCCATAGTGGCGCTGAAGAACGCTGACTTCAACAGTGAAGTGATCGAGGCTATCAGCCGGACCAACTTCACTCCCATCCACATGGCTATCCAGGGTATTTTCAATAATATATTTTACGGAATCATATTATCCATACCGGTAGCAGCACTGGTTTGCCGCAAACAAACAGCAAGCCCTGTGTCCGAAGAAAAATAAGAAGAAAATAAAAACAAATAATGGACATATCAGTAGTTATACCACTGTACAATGAAGCCGAGTCTCTTCCTGAATTGTTTGCCTATGGATAGAGCGGGTGATGAAAGAACATAATTTCAGTTACGAAGTAATTTTTATCAATGACGGAAGCACGGACAACTCCTGGGAAGTGATCGAAGCACTTAAAAGCAAGAATCCGGAAGTGGTACACGCTGTCAAGTTCCGCCGTAATTACGGCAAATCCCCCGGTCTGAACTGCGGTTTCCAACGGGCAAAGGGAGATGTGGTCATCACGATGGATGCCGACCTGCAAGACAGCCCCGACGAGATTCCCGAACTATACAGGATGATCACCGAAGAAGGCTATGACCTGGTGTCCGGTTGGAAGAAAAAACGTTACGACCCGCTGTCAAAAACCATTCCGACCAAGCTGTTCAACGCTACGGCACGCAAATTCTCCGGCATTACGAACCTGCACGATTTCAACTGCGGACTGAAGGCTTACAAGAACATCGTAATCAAGAACATAGAAGTCTATAACGATATGCACCGCTACATTCCCTACCTTGCCAAGATCGCGGGATTCAGCAAGATCGGCGAAAAAGTGGTGAAACACCAAGCCCGCAAGTACGGAACGACCAAATTCGGACTGAACCGCTTCGTAAACGGTTATCTGGACCTGATCACGCTCTGGTTCACCTCCAAATTCGGAAAGAAGCCGATGCATTTCTTTGGATTATGGGGAAGCGTGATGTTTTTCATCGGTTTCATCGCACTGGTCATTGTGTTGAGTGCGAAACTGATTTCCATCTGCACGGGAGATTTGCGGCCACTGGTCACCAACTCGCCCTACTTCTATGTTTCGCTCACGGCCATGATCCTCGGAACACAGATGTTCCTCGCGGGATTCATCGGAGAGTTGATTTCAAGAGATTCACCTAATCGAAACAAATATAAAATCGAAACAGAATTATGAACCTGTTAGAACTGGCACAGAAACGTTGTTCGATACGCAAGTACGCATCCTCCCCGGTGGAAGACGAGAAACTGGCATATATCTTGGAAGCCGGACGTATGGCTCCATCGGCAGTCAACTTCCAGCCCTGGTATTTCGTCATAATCCGGCAAGAGGCAGGGCGAGCAAAAATACAGGAATGCTATGCACGCGAATGGTTCCGATCCGCACCGCTCTACATTCCCGTCTGCGGCGACCACAGCCAGTCGTGGAAACGTTCTTCGGATCGGAAAGATCATATGGACATCGATGTGGCAATCGCCACGGAACATATCAGCTTAGCAGCCGCTGAACAAGGTCTGGGCAGCTGCTGGGTTTGTAACTTTGACACGGATCTATGCCGGAAGCATTTCAATTTACCAGACACGATAGAGCCGGCGGTTATACTCACGATAGGTTATCCGGAAAGTCCGGATCTTTTTGAACAGACTTCCAAAAAACGGAAAACGTTGGAGGAGATCATCAAGGAAGAAACATTTTAATGTAATATGTCATTTTTAGAAATAGTGTTACTGGCTGTGGGATTGTCGATGGACAGTCTCGCAGTTTCTGTCACCGGTGGGGCTCTCATACAAAACTACAGACATCACCACATGCTGAAGATCGGCTGCGTGATGGGGATTTTTCAAGCAGGGATGACCATAGCGGGCTACCTGGCGGGGATGAGCTTCAAGAAATACATCACGGCATTCGATCACTGGATCGCTTTCCTGCTGTTGCTTTACCTCGGAGGCAAAATGATATACGAGAGTACCCAGGAAAAAGAAGAGGATTGCAGAACGAACCCGCTATGCTACAAGACACTGTGCGGATTAGGCATTGCAACAAGCATCGATGCGCTGGCTGTCGGCATATCGCTGGCCTGCATCGAATCAGCCATTGCACTGGAAGCCTTGACGATAGGGATCGTCACCTTCCTGTTCTCCGCTTTTGGCGTCTACTTCGGCAACCACTTCAGCCGCAAGATAGACCTCAAACTGGACCTAATCGGCGGATTGATCCTGATCGGCATCGGCACCAAAATCCTGATCGAGCATCTTTATTTCAATGGATAAGTCACCATTTCACCTTCACATCATCTCAAACAACTATAAGCCAGTTGTTTCCTGTGAACTCAGTGAATGCACCCCAAGGTTCTTCCCCGCTATATAAATCGAAGCCCGCGCCGCCACCATCTTGTCTGTCTATCAAAACTCCTTGAAGCGACAATTCGCCAGGATACGGGCAAAACGACACAAGTCGAAAACCTGGCTCGGCGCGTTTCGGCAACCCACCCCAAATAAAAAGAATTCCGACGGCGGATATTGGTAAGACAGTACAATGGATAGGAGCAACTGCACAGGAATTAGGTGATTCCAGTCTTAATCAGCCGAAAACAGGGAAGACAGAACACTGTCCCTTTCTATTTTCCATCATATTCTTTTTCCTCTATATCTGTAAAAGATTCAATTTTTCCCTATCTTTAGCAAATAGTATTAACACATTGATTCATAAATTACCAAAAGTCACCTAACATAATCATTATATGGAAAAAGAAAACATTGTATTTAATATATGTTATAATTGTCTTACCTTTTGCTGTTGCATGCAGAGACACAGAAGACAATCTTACAGTATCCACCTTACGCAGTGACATACATGATTACTTATATACAATCAACAATAGTGAAGCAACCCAACGCCTAGATTCGATCATGTACAACAAAACAGATACCGACAAGATATATGAACGTTTCAAGATTGTTCATATATCAGATCCACATATATCCGCAATATCTACTAATAACAATTATACAAACCCCATAAATCTAAAACAATCCGTAACCTTCGCCAATCAATCCAAACTCAAAATCAATGCTTTGATAGCAACAGGAGACTTTATTTCCAATTCCAGTCGAAAAGATGCTATTCTTTTCATGGAATCATTTACAAAACATTTCTACGAAGGGAATCATATCCCGTCTTTTATATGCACAGGCAATCACGACTGCAATATGATAGAAAAAGTCTCAAAAAATTACATCAGTAAAGAAAAAATTCACTCCATTCTATTTCCTAAGCAAACTCAAACAAATCAAAATTATTTCTATGCAGATATACCCAATCCTCAAGGAGGTACTATTCGAATCATCTCATTAGACATGTTAGATCAACCAGGCACTGAATATAATACACGCATTTATGCCTACTATTCACAAGAACAAATCAATTGGTTAGGTAATATTGCACTAAAAAAGGGAATAACTGACCAACATAGTATAATCATCTTGAACCACTACCCATTCCAAGCCTATTCACCAAAAGCTAATACTTATCTATGCGATGGTGATTTTGTCCACCCTTGGTTCATGATCCCTGAGATAATAGAGGCTTACCGATCTCGCTCCAGCATATCAAAAACATATCTCAATAAATTAAGGGATAATAAAAATATTTCTGTCAATTTCAACTTCCATGACAGTAAGGGAGAATTCATCTGTTATTTAGGAGGACATGACCATTTTACAACAAACTTTGATATACATGATCTTGAAAATGAAAATAAAAGCATTCCCCCTCAAAAAATGCTTCTCTGTACCAATCAAGCCCCCAGCGAAGTCGGAATTATCTATAATCGCGTCATACGTGAAGTCGATAGTCTCAGCAGCAACAGCTTTTGTATATATGCCATTGACACCAAAAAAAAAAATCTACATTACATTCTTCGGAGCCTACAAACCGACAGACAAGGCTGAATATCCCAAAATCCAAATTATTCCATATTCACAGAGCGAGGTTTCCCCCAATTCCTCATTGAGCGAGAACGTGAAAATCAATCAATTGGAAAAGATGTAAAGACCTCCCCTAATATCTACAAATACAAATTCACCCGCATTTATTTCCTAAATATAAACAAAGAGATTATCTTTGGATACAATAAAGTCAAATGCATACCGTTACACAAAAAACAATTAACACTATATGATTCAAGATTTCATCAATAAACAGTTTTTCTCACTATTTGTCTTTACACTCATATTCGGTTTACTTCTATATGGAACTATCGGATTTGACTTTATCGATGAAATATGCGCAACTTTATTATTTATATTATTCGGATATTCACTTTTCAAATCACAGGAGTGGTTAATAAATAAAGCTTTTTTAACAACCATTGGTGTATTCCTGTTTTATTTATGTTATTCTCTGTGCATCAATAGCAACACAAAAGCTGCTATTATCACAGATTTTATTATTCAATTTAAGCCATATTTAGCCTTATTTTGTGTATATTCTCTTAGGCCTCATTTTTCAACAAATCAAAAGAAAATACTAAGAATAATTTGTGTATTTTTTTGGTTGATTCTACTAATACTGGCTTGTATAGAAATATTCAAACCTCATACTCTATCAAATGTAATGGCTCACGCGACTTATTTTGCGGCAGGAGTCATAGCGACATCTCTTTGCTTTCTCTATACAGGAGATTTTTCAATGAAAGATAGGATTCTTTTTATTATAATGCTTTCCATAGGTCTTATATCCGGACGCTCCAAATTCTATGGATTCTTCACATTATCCGTAATGGTTATTATCTATTTTTCCAACATAAACCATTTCAAATTAAATATAAAAACTATTATTCTTCTCATTATTACTTTAATACTTATATTAGTCGTCTCATGGAAGAAAGTTTCTTTCTACTTTATAGAAGGAATTACAGGAGAAGCAGAAACAGATACAATTGCACGTTTTGTACTCTATACAACCTCTATCCAAATATTAATCGACTACTTCCCTTTCGGATGCGGATTCGGAAGTTTTGCTACCTATGCCTCAGGATTGTACTACTCCCACATATATAATCAATACGGAATTGAGAATGTCTGGGGGATTAGCAAAAGTTTTTATAGTTTCATCGCTGATACTTATTATCCTTCATTGGCACAATTCGGATTTGTAGGAATCATGCTTTATATTACATTCTGGATATATGTATTCAAAAAAGCTCTTATATTCTTCCAACACACAAAACAAGCTAAATTAATGATCATCGTATTATTACTAATTTGTTTTTTCGGAATAGAAGGGACATCGGATTCAACTATAACAACTCATAGAGGATTATTCATGATGATGATGATTGGTTTAATGCTTAGTGAAATGAAAAATAAAATTGCAAATTCAAAATCATGAAAATACTACAGCTCAATAAATATTTTTATCAAAAAGGAGGGGCTGAGACTGTTTTTTCAACACAATCTCAACCTTGGAAAACAGAGGACATCAAGTAATACCTTTTGCCCTAAAAAACAAAAAAAACAAATTTTCAGAATATGAATCTTATTTTGTGGATTATCCTGAATTATCAGAATCCAACATTTGGACTAAAATAACAAACATACCTGCATTCATTTACAATCGACAGGCAGCCAAACAATTAGAACGACTAATTTTGGATAAGAAACCGGATATCGCTCATATTCATTTACTATTCAATAGCCTATCTGTTTCTATATTACCTGTTTTACAGAAATATAGAATACCAACTGTTATGACTGTTCACGATTATCGGCTTATTTGTCCTGCTTATACATTAACAAACGGAAAAGGGAAAATTTGTGAATTATGCAAAGATCGACATTTTATCCACTGCACACTAAACAGGTGCTCCAACGGAAATTTAACAAATAGTATGTTACTTTCATTGGAGAACAGCTTCAGATCTTGCTTTTTTTACGAGCCACTTAATTATATTGACAAATTCATTTTCGTCAGCAAGTTCGCCCAAAAAAAACATATCGAATTCAATCCTGGATATGCATCAAAAGCAGTCCAACTATATAACTTTACCCCAGATATACCTACAAGAATCAATAAAAAAATAAATCATAGATACTTACTTTATTTCGGTAGATTATCTAATGAAAAGGGGATCAATAGTTTATTAGAAGCAATACGAGATATACCCGAAATTGATTTAAAAATTATCGGCAGAGGCCCACTTTCAAAAGAAATAGGAAACAACTATCCCAAAAACGTTTCTTTTTTAGGTTTTAAGGAAGGTCAAGAATTAAAGGAATACGTTAAAAATGCACTTTTTACAATCGTTCCTTCTGAATGGTATGAGAACAATCCATTGAGCATTATTGAATCGCTCTCCTTGGGAACTCCTGTAATAGGCAGTAATATCGGAGGTATTCCTGAACTTATACAAGACGAAAAAACAGGATTCACATTTACAATGGGAAGCCCAGCCGATTTAACAAAAACTATTCGAAAAGCGATAGCAATACCTGAAGAAAAGCTTTATGAAATGTCTATAGCTTGCAATAAATTTGCACAACAACATTTCTCAGCAGACAAACACTTCAACTATCTTATCTCTATTTATCAATCAATATTAAAAGCTTCAAAATGAAAATCATAGTAACTGGATTAAGAGGTTTTCCCAATATACAAGGCGGCGTAGAGACTCATTGTGAAAAATTATACCCACGCCTCAGCAAGCTTGGAGTAAATGTAACAGTTGTAAGAAGATCCTGCTTTGTAAAGGAAAATCCTCCATTAACAAGTTATCAAGGTGTTTTCAAAGATCTCCCAGCTCCCAAAATAAAAGGATTTGAAAGTGCTATCCACACTATATGTGGGGTTTGGTATGCCTATAAACAAAAAGCAGATATAGTCCATATACATGCCATTGGACCATCAATTGCCATTCCATTTGCAAAACTACTCGGATTGAAAGTGGTTGTCACCCATCACGGTCCAGATTATGATCGTAAAAATTGGAATTTTTTGCAAAATTCATTTTAAAAACCGGTGAATTCTTCGCCGCTAAATGGGCAGACGAAATAATTGTCATCTCCACAGTTATTGACAATATACTAAAAACGAAATATAATAGAAACAACGCAATATTAATCTATAACGGTGTTGACATTCATCAGCCAACTCAAACCGATCAATATATCAAATCATTAGGACTTAGTCACAGAAAATATATTTTAGCTGTTGGCCGATTTGTAAAAGAAAAAGAATTTGACAAATTAATTATGGCCTTCTCCGATCTAAACTTACAGGATTTCACATTGTTAGAAGCTATGAGCTACAATATCGATACTTTAGTTAGCGATATTCCTGCTAATTTGGCAGTGGGATTATCAAAAGAGCACTATTTCAAAGTAAATCACATGAACAGTTTAAAGCAACAGCTAACATATAAGATATATCAAAACAATTATCCTGTATATTATGACTTAAAAGCATATAATTGGGATCACATAGCCCAGCAAACTTTTAATGTATATAATAATTTACTGAACGTGTAATTCTTCAGGAATGATCCCCCCTAATACTGCTGCATAATAAGAAAAGACAGTATTATACATTTCAGGTGCTAATATCCTAATTAGGGATAGTCATTTAATTCCTTCAATTTGAGTTAACCAGCAGACTTTCCCTTATTTTTCCGATCATACTCATCGTTTTTTATATCATCGGCTCTGTTTTTAGGGCCGATTTTTTCATTTTCAGTCACGTCTGGAGCTACCACTCCCGTAAAGTCGTGTTCCATGCGTGGAACATCAGGCTGCAAGAGCTACTTGGACTGACTCTCGTCTTGCAAGGTTTACCACATTTGCTGTGTGGATACCGAAGAAGATCAGCATGATCTCTGTCGATTTTATCCTTGCAGCAATCTTTCGCAGACCATAATGCTCCTTCTGAGTTCCAAAAGAGCCTTCCATTGCTGTAGCTCGAACGCGTGCAAGTTCTCGTTTAGTAGCGTTCTTAACTTCATTCTTTCCAGTTCGTCCTTTCTGAGTGAATGAGGTTTCAATACCATTCTCCTTGCAGAAAGTTCTGTTGTCATTACCCGAGTAACCCTGGTCGCCACCTATCTTTTTTACATCAACGCCTGTAAGTTTCTTCGACAATGACACACAGTGCTTAAGTCTCGTTCCTTCATTGAATGCATTGAATGATAGCTTCTCAATAAACGATATTCCGTCAATCAATATGTTGTTGCACTTCGCTCCAAATTCGACTATCTTGGTCTCCTTGCCTCTGACTATCGGTCTGATGTAAGGCTTGCTGAGACTTACAATACGGTTAGGGATACTCTCACGAGAGTCACCACTCTTGAAGTGGTTCTTCTGCTGACGATATACCCTTGTGACAGTCTCAAGCATATCCAACTGCTTGTAATTCAATAGTTCTTCATCCGGATGGACGCGCATCTGTCTGCGGATTTCTCCCAGTATCTTGCCCAGCAATGCAAGCAGTCTCATTATCATCTTTCTGGTCTGCTTATGAGTATGTTTGCGCTGCTTCCTATATGCTTAAGGTTCGCCTTGTCGATATCATTGTACTTTGTTCTCATTCGATGCTCACCAAGCTGAGAACTGATACCGCACATCATCTTGTATGCTCTATCTACACATTCCCAAAGCAACTTCACGTCAGTTGGAAAGCGCATCAGGCTTTCATAGCAGCTGGCATCTGTATAGACAGTATCAAGGTTCTTCATGTACGGCTTCCATGCATCTGCAAGTACCTTCTGCTGCTCCTGAATCTTCAGTTTCTTGGACAATTCTACCAGAATGCTGTCGATCAGCTTGTAGTTTGTCAACTGGTTCTCAGGACTGATCCTGATCCCGCAGAAGATCTGATAATGGATGTTTCCATTCAACGCATCCATCAGCTTCGGAGCTGACAATCCTGTATACATCTTCAAGAACGCCAACGCCACCTTGCCCTCAGGTGTGAAGAAGGACTTTCGTCCTCGCTTCACTCTCAAACTCTTCGGCTTCTCTTCTACTAAACCGAACGATATCGCCATCTCTCGAAGAGGAAGAAGTGACTTGATCCGTCCAAGTTCCGATGTTTTGAAGCTCTCTTCGTATCGCTGATAAAAATCAAACTCTGTAAATGCAATCTCTTGCTGAATGTCAGATAAATTTCGTACTTTTGCCATGAGTTATTTTTGCTCATTTCCTCCGAAAGTCACTTTTCCATAGGGTGTTCGGAGGAATTTTTAATTCCTGTAGCTAAGATATGAAATTTTTATCACATTGACAATCAATTTGTTATAATTTTAAGCCTATTTCGCGACTGATAGTCATTTAATTCCTTCAATTTGAGTTAACCAGCAGACTTTCCCTTATTTTTCCGATCATACTCATCGTTTTTTATATCATCGGCTCTGTTTTTAGGGCGATTTTTTTCATTTTCAGTCACGTCTGGAGCTACCACTCCCGTAAAGTCGTGTTCCATGCGTGGAACATCAGGCTGCAAGAGCTACTTGGACTGACTCTCGTCTTGCAAGGTTTACCACATTTGCTGTGTGGATACCGAAGAAGATCAGCATGATCTCTGTCGATTTTATCCTTGCAGCAATCTTTCGCAGACCATAATGCTCCTTCTGAGTTCCAAAAGAGCCTTCCATTGCTGTAGCTCGAACGCGTGCAAGTTCTCGTTTAGTAGCGTTCTTAACTTCATTCTTTCCAGTTCGTCCTTTCTGAGTGAATGAGGTTTCAATACCATTCTCCTTGCAGAAAGTTCTGTTGTCATTACCCGAGTAACCCTTATTCGCCACCTATCTTTTTTACATCAACGCCTGTAAGTTTCTTCGACAATGACACACAGTGCTTAAGTCTCGTTCCTTCATTGAATGCATTGAATGATGGCTTCTCAATAAACGATATTCCGTCAATCAATATGTTGTTGCACTTCGCTCCAAATTCGACTATCTTGGTCTCCTTGCCTCTGACTATCGGTCTGATGTAAGGCTTGCTGAGACTTACAATACGGTTAGGGATACTCTCACGAGAGTCACCACTCTTGAAGTGGTTCTTCTGCTGACGATATACCCTTGTGACAGTCTCAAGCATATCCAACTGCTTGTAATTCAATAGTTCTTCATCCGGATGGACGCGCATCTGTCTGCGGATTTCTCCCAGTATCTTGCCCAGCAATGCAAGCAGTCTCATTATCATCTTTCTGGTCTGCTTATGAGTATGTTTGCGCTGCTTCCTATATGCCTTAAGGTTCGCCTTGTCGATATCATTGTACTTTGTTCTCATTCGATGCTCACCAAGCTGAGAACTGATACCGCACATCATCTTGTATGCTCTATCTACACATTCCCAAAGCAACTTCACGTCAGTTGGAAAGCGCATCAGGCTTTCATAGCAGCTGGCATCTGTATAGACAGTATCAAGGTTCTTCATGTACGGCTTCCATGCATCTGCAAGTACCTTCTGCTGCTCCTGAATCTTCAGTTTCTTGGACAATTCTACCAGAATGCTGTCGATCAGCTTGTAGTTTGTCAACTGGTTCTCAGGACTGATCCTGATCCCGCAGAAGATCTGATAATGGATGTTTCCATTCAACGCATCCATCAGCTTCGGAGCTGACAATCCTGTATACATCTTCAAGAACGCCAACGCCACCTTGCCCTCAGGTGTGAAGAAGGACTTTCGTCCTCGCTTCACTCTCAAACTCTTCGGCTTCTCTTCTACTAAACCGAACGATATCGCCATCTCTCGAAGAGGAAGAAGATAAAAATCAAACTCTGTAAATGCAATCTCTTGCTGAATGTCAGATAAATTTCGTACTTTTTGCCATGAGTTATTTTATTTTGCTCATTTCTATCCGAAAAGTCACTATTTTCCTTTTAGGCAACGTTGTATTAAATTCTCTCGCTTATCTTCTGTTAGGCTATTAAACTGATCTTTCTCGTATTCGTAAATGAACAGCGACATAACCAGAACTATCTAAACTGCAACAATTCAAACATTCATTCAATGCTTGAGAAGTTGAATAATTCCAAAAATAAATTTCTCCATACAGATTCAGCATCTAAGACATGATTTTTTATCACATTAACAATCAATTTAGTTTTTCAGTCTAATTTTTTAATTATACGGTATAAGCCGAACATTCTGCAAGCTATAACTTAATTCGGACTGATTAGCTATCCAATTATACTTATTCACAGACAAATATTCTTCCAATTTAAATGGATGATTAAAAATCACTTTAAAATCAAACCCGTTTATTTTAGCCACATAAAACAATCCAACAATTGCCTTAAAACGATCGACTAATCCTGGATGTTTGATATTTGGATCTATAATAAAATAAAGAGTATTACCCGATACTTCACGATCTTTTTTAAAAGAATACAACTGCCAAGTGTAAATTTCTAAAATAATACCGTAGGCTATTAACTGTTGTCTGAAAATATTTACGATAATATCGACTACCTCTAAGAATATATTTTATTTTTTCCAAATAACCCATTATAAACCGAATTATATATTTGAATACAAACTCTTCAATTTTATTTCATTTGCATGCCAAAGCCTACTTTTAAATATATAATTTTTTATTGTTGCAGAGGCATTTTCCTTATTTTCTTTATAAGAATGAATCTTTAAATTCAACTCATCTATCATTTCTGATGAAATATTTTCTATCTCATCCAAAATCATGCCGTAACCACTATCTTCAACAAGGACTTTGGCATCTCCCGAATATTTCGTTGCAATAACCATTGCTCCTACAGCCATATACTCTGCAATTTTAGTCGGAGAAGCATTTATATTCACCAAACTATTATGTCTCAAGACAAAACCAGCATCAATAATGGACAAATATAAGGGAACCTGTTCATATCTCAAACTCATACAAAGACAGTCATTCCCCAACAATTCTATTTTTTTTTTGCGAAAGGAGTCAAATCATCATTTGTATATATACATAAAAAGTATCTATCATCTTTCTTTTTTTAAACGTAAAAAATATCTAATGTTTCTTCCACACATTGCCACTTCTGCAACCCTCCTAAATAACATAAGACAATACGCTCTTTCAAATGCATTTTCTCACGCAAAGCGATCATCTGAGCCGGATCTATATGAAACTTTTCACTATTAAAACTACAAGGTAAAATAGAAAATGGACAATCATAAGAGTAATATTTCTTTAGATTATTTGCCAAATTATTCGACACGGCTATTATTCGTTGTGAACGAGACAATGCATAACAAACATCTTTTTCAGCACGATTTATTGATGATTTCGTCCTTCCATTCATTTGTAACTCAGGTACAGGATCTGCATGAAAATCAGTCACGACCAAAATATTTTTCTTCAAATATCTGACACATGAAGCCGAAAGCGATGTCTCTAATTGAATTAACTCTATATGGTTACACTTTACAATAATCCAAGTTATTACAGCCCGAAGCAATGCTGCTATCCCTCCTAATCCCCAACGATCTGGTAATGTAAATATAAAATATGATTTTATATTCGAAGGCACACTTTTTTTTATTTAAAGCCAACAAAGAAAAATCTTTCTTGAAAAAAGCCAACAAACAAACATCAAATCCAATAGAATCCAAGGATTGAAGCATATTTAATGTTCTGACTTTATCACCTCCATCACCACGCAAAGGATATCCATTATGAATAACTAATATTTTTCTTTTCATAAAAACGATTTACAATAAAATATTCACAATAGACTGACTGGTTTTTCCATCTCCATACGGATTTTGAGCCTTTGACATTTGTCGATACAAATCTTTATTTTCCAGTAAATCAGAAACATTATCTATAATTGAATTATAACCTGTTCCTACCAATTTGACAGTCCCAGCCTCCAATGCTTCAGGACGTTCAGTCGTATCCCGCATAACCAGCACAGGCTTTCCTAATCCCGGAGCCTCTTCCTGTATTCCACCACTATCAGTCAAAACGATTGTAGAGTGATTCATCAAATAAACAAAAGGAAGATAATCCAATGGTTCTATAAGAAATACATTTGTTAGGGTTTCTTTATGGCTTTCACCCAATATTTCAGCAATCGGCTTCCGTACATTCGGATTCAAATGCATGGGATACACAAAATCTACCATGGAATATTTCTCAGCCAAAGTCTTTATCGCCTTACAAATATGGATAAATCCTTCACCGAAATTTTCTCTCCGATGTCCTGTAATTAAAACCATTTTCCGCTCTCCACTCTTCCACAAAGATAATAAAGAAAGAGGAATACCTACGCGCTCTAATACAAATTGAATATTTTTCTCTATATCTTTTCTTACCCCGATTTGCTCTAACACTAAATGCAAGGCATCAATAACAGTATTTCCAACAACATAGATATTACCGTCTGCAACACCTTCTTTGTAAATTTCTCCGACTCAATTCAGTTGGTGCGAAATGAAAAACAGCAATACGGCTTGTTATCTGCCGATTCATTTCTTCAGGCCAAGGACTATAAATATTATGAGTTCTCAACCCTGCTTCTACATGTCCTACAGGTATCTGCTGATAGAAAGCTGCTAATGCTGCTGCAGAAGAGGTTGTTGTATCCCCATGTACTAATACGATATCCGGCAATTCTTTTTTTAACACATCACGTAAGCCTAACAAAACACGAGAAGTTATGTCATATAAATCCTGCCCTTGCTTCATTATATTCAAGTCATACTCAGGTTTGACATCAAAAACATGTAAAACTTGATCCAACATTTCCCGATGCTGGGCAGTAACACAAACAACAGTCTTAAAATTTATCGTATCTTTTTGAAACTCTTTTACCAATGGACACATTTTAATTGCTTCCGGGCGAGTTCCAAAAATAAGCATCACTTTTTTCATTTTCGATTATATTATTCTTTTATATCCACATTATTTACATGATAAGTTATTTTACTCAAATCTGGCAATACCATATAATCTCCATATAAATAGGACAAATAGCCATCAGTATTAGCAGGAGCTGGAAAAATTTTTCCCTCAAAAGACACCTCACTTAGTGGAAAAATATTGTCCAACAACCTTACGCCCAAAAAACCTGATCCTAATCCCAATCGGTACTCTTTTGTATGAGATAACTTAACAATCATTCGAATGCAGGGATAAAGTATATAAGTCAAAAAGAACAACAAACACCTCATTACTCCTTTTTTATCCCTAATCGGTCATTTTTAAATAAGAAAGTCTATAAATATATCCATGAAATTTAGATGCAATCCATGCCATCCGATAATTAACAGGCTCTATATAAAAAATATCAATATAAACCCCATTATATTTGTAATTTCTACCAATATTATTCACTTCTGATATATAGGAATCCGTTTCCCTTAATTTTGCATAAGGGGCAACATAGTTACTATCAGTGTGCATTGTTTGAAGCACCAAATTAGAGGGCAATTCAAAAGGCAAGACTTCCATCAATCTTTTATAGTCCCGATATAACATCTCTATGTCCAAATCATCATCCCAAGGTATAAAACCTCCATGACGAACAGCACCTAACAATGTTCCCGAACTAAGCCAATAGCGTATACCATGTTTCCTACAAACTCTATCTACGAACTCTAAAATGCGAAGCATCTTCATCTGATGAAGTCTCAGCACTGAACCTTCTGGATTAAAACGATTAAACCCGTCCATAAAGCATAATTAATTTATAACGGTTACAATAATATAGCCTATAAATAGCTATTACAAATTCTGCAAAACCTAAGGCTAGTGCAAAATTAATAATCGAGAATGAATTTGTAAAATATAGTACCATATAAATTACAATTAAGACGAAAGTCGAAAGAACTACACTTCGATTAAAAGGCTTGGAATAACCAAAAAGAAACCAGCACTGGCGACCCTGTGAAAGAAGTAATGCCTCCACTAAAAATGAACAAACTAAAAACATGTAATATATCAACAGATTCAGGCAACTTACCATCCGATAAAACAAAAACAGCAAATGGAGCAAGAATATATACAATTACAATGATACAGCCTGTAGCTAATAAAATCAATCGAAAACACTTATTGACAAATTTCCGATCAAGTGTTTTTGCAATATGAGGAAACAAAGCTTGATTCAACATTTGTAAAGGGACAAGTGCCGTCATTGCAATTTTTTGGGCCAAATCAAAAACTGCAACTTCATGCATTGAAAAGAAAATTCCACAAATCGTCTTTGCCATACTTGCATTAATCACAACTGATACACGAGAAACAAAAAACGGAACGCTCTCTTTAAAATACCGCCTAATCGATTCTATAGTTGGCACAAATAAGGATATCTTTTCTACCCGAATTAGCATAAAAAAGGAAATAACCCCTGATAAAAGCCACCCTAAAGACTGAAGTAATGGTATCAGTAAATAATCACTTTCATTTTTAATGAAAATAAAGACTGTAACAGTATAAAAGAAAATAGAAGTAAAACGAATCAAAGTAATATATTTCATCTTTTCTACCCCTTGATAAAACCAAACAGGAAACAAAATTTCTGAAAGGCAAGATAAAAAAGACAATAAAAATAAAACATAATTATCTCTAAATTGCTTCACACATAATAATAAAACTCCTAATGCTAAAAAAGAAAGTATAAAAAGAAAAGCTTTAATAATCAAAACTGAAGATACAACTTCCGATAGCTTCTCGTTATCAGAACGATTTATAGAAACATTCTTTACAGCCGAAACATCCAGACCAAAGTTGATAAATATAATAAAATAAGAGATAATAGCCTGTGCAAAAACGACCAAACCGTACTTATCCGCACCAACTGTAGATATCAAATAAGGTAATGCTACAAAAGGCATTACCATTTTTAATATCTCAAGTACAGACAAATACGTTGTATTATGAACAATTACTTTGTATTTATTATCTTGACCAAACTTCATTGCTATTCATAACTAATTCATACCCAAAACTTCTCGCTTAACTTATCCGAAGAAATATCTGGTAATGAATCTTTGACCTTGTCGTATACTTGAGAAGCAAAATAAATATCATGCAAAGCAATACCTATATTATAAGCCAAAATACGCTCCTGATCTGAAGTTCTACCCGGATTCTGCTTTAACAATATACGGGCGAACTCATCAAACTGTTTAAACTGATTAAAATATTTATATCCTTCTACATGAGCGACATCATCAGCAAAAATCTGATCGAAGAATAAATCGCAATTCTGAAATCCACGCGTATGAACCGGTACGACCAATACTCCCGACTTAAAACATGTATCCGATGCAAACTGACCATGTGCAACAGTTACGCAAGATACAACCACATCTGCACCTGTAATCAAATCTTCCACATTTTCAAAAATAGAAAAATTTAATCGAGAATATTCTTTAAAGCGCTTCATGAACTCCAGCTCTTGCCCTTTATAAGACAAAAGACGAATGTTCAACGGCCCCTCTAACACAGCCATCAAGCACAACAGTGTTGCCCGAGCAGTGTTGCCTAGTCCCATAAATGCATATTCCCGAGCTGAAGAAGTCCTCAAATACTGTATGGACAATGCCGCAACAGCACCAGTACGCATCGCAGTAATCCAACTTCCATCCATCAGTGCCAAAAAATCACCATTTGTCGCATCATACAACAAAATATCACTAACCAATGCAGGCTCACGTTTCGGAAAACGAGAAACGACCTTAACCCCAAAACGTCCACAAGAAGGCAAATAAGATGGCATCGTATTAAAAAAGACATCCGGTTCTATTGTCATACTAATTTTATGAGGTAAACAACTATCATATTTCATTCTTAATGCTGTTTCTACCCACTTTACACAATCAGCCGGAGATATGGAAAGATTTCGTATCGTTTCAAAGTCTATTATTTTCATTGCCATCTTTTTTAACAATTATAATTCTTTTAATGCATCTATTAAACGTTGGTTGTCTAAAGTTGAACGTACTGCTATTCGTATATATTCGCCATTTCGGAAGGCCTTCTTCGTTCCACAGTCTTTTATTAAAATATTATATTCATTCAAAAGTAATTCAGTCAATTCTTTAGAAGAATATTTACTAATAACCTCACACAAAAAATAGTTTGCTTGTGAAGGTATGACACGTAGATAACCTATCTGCTGTAAATCCACATAAAAACGATCTCGCTCACGGATAAACAAACGACACGCCTGTTTATAATCCTGTTCATATTTATTAAATATCTGCATATAAAACTCTGCAAATGAATTAATATTCCATATCGGAACATTTTTGCGTACACGATCGATCAAAAGCAAATTTGATGAAGCTAAAATTCCTAACCGTAACCCTGGTACTCCGTAAGATTTGGATATACTCTTCACAACCACCAAATTAGGGTTTTCTTCAAGTATTTCATTAGTCAACAAAGTATTATCCACTGATTGTTCAGAAAAATCGACAAACGATTCATCGACAACCAATGTTACCTTCTTATCCTTACACCATTTAGCTAAATGAACTACATCAACTTTTGAAATATAATTTCCAGAAGGATTATCCGGATTAATCAATAAAATAGCAGCAACCTCACGAACTGCAAAAAATGCCATCAAATCATCAGCTGTATAAGAAAAATCTTTATTCTGTGGGACATAAGCAATCACCTTATCTTCCTGCATACGATTAGGATACTCCTCAAAAGTCGGATAAACAACACCCAAGCAACCTGTTAATTCATCCACTAAATACTTAATCAATTCGGCAGCACCATTTCCCGGACAAACATATTGTTGTGCCAATCCGAAATATTTCGCAATTAATAGAGAGTTTACATTCAGCCCAGAAGGGTACTCACTTAGTAAAATATCAAAATTAGCCCGCATCTCTTTCTTCATCTTCAAAGAAGGAAAGAAAGGATTAACCAAATAACAAAAATCCAACAAAGAAGGGAATCTCCAATAACCACCATATCTTTTTTGATAGCAAGCCAACTGATTCTCCTTTTCCGCAAAAATAGTTTCAGCGTTACTTAAGTCTTGAATATCGTCAATTTCATACCACTTTTCACCGTGAAGTGGCAACGCCTTTAAATCTGGCTTATCCAACAATGCAATTACACGCAAGACCTGCTCGTAATATTCGTTATTACCCAATGCATTTATATATGCATCCAAAAATGGAACATAATGAGTTCTTGAAAACTCTTTACTGAATTTATAGATATTGACTGTCTTATAATAAAATTCTTTATGATCAAAATTGAATGCTTTTTTTACAACAAAGTTTAGAATGTTATTGTCATTATCCAACATCACAACTGTACCATCCATCCAACTTTCATACTTGGCTACTAATGCAATATTAGGAAATGGATCTGATAAAATTTTATCCAACACCTTGTCTTCAAAAATAAGATCAGATTCTATAAGTAAAGTATCATCCTGCTGCAACTGTTCTTTTGCTAAAGACAATGAATAGATATTATTTGTTTTATCATAAATCGGATTTGTAATGTATTCAATCGGTAGCCCCTTATATGAATCACCAATAAAACTACGAAGTTCCTCTCCCTTATAGCCGATTACCATAATAACCTTATTCAACTTCAATTTAGAGAATTGATCCAAAACACGTTCAATTAAGGTCACACCATTTACCCGAATCATACATTTCGTATTATTCTGAGTAAGTTCCCCAAACGCTTCCCCATCCCTGCGGCTAATATAATAACTTGCATATAATTCTCACTTTCTTTTATAAATATCTATCAAATCTCGTAATTGCTGTTTTGCGAACAAATATCCCATTGGAATTACAATTGTTAAAATCAGAAATCCTAAAACTGCAAAAAGTTTTCTTGGAGCTACAGGACGATATTTAGCAACTGCAGCATCTACAATAAATCCCTTATCACGCTCTTGACCTAAAGACAAAGCTACTTCTTCTCTCTTCTGTAAAAGTATTAAATACACTCCTTGAAGAATTTCCTGCTGTCTTTTATAATCAAGATACTCTCTTTCGTATGTAGGAACATAGTCCATTTTACTCATAATTGCTTTTTCTTGAGACTTAAGATCATTCAATACAAACTGAGAGCTTTTTTTCGTGCATTATCAATAGCCAAAACAACCCCATCTCTCAATTTGTCTATCTGAGAATCAGCTATTTCAGACAAAGGATTCACTGAGTTTGTTGATTTAGTTATTTTGTCTCTTTCCATTAAAGCCTCATTATAAGCAGATATAGCTCCACCTTTTTCGCCATCAGCAGACAACATGGCAGGAATTACACTATACTTATTTTTAGGATCCTTCACATAAGTATCTAACAAATTAATGATATGATTCTGCGCCTCATATTCAATAATTTTTCTCGGATATTTTTCACTGCATCAGCATAAAATTGAACATCATATTCTATATCTGTCAATTTATTCTTAATTTTATAAGTTTCAATAGTGCGCTCAATACCATTAAGCTCTTGTAAAACACCATTGATACGAACATCTAAAAAAGTCATAGCTTTATGTCCTTCTTCTTTTTTTACAGACTCAGAACTATTATTATACTCATCCATCAAAGTATTCAACAGATCCTTGCCCCGTTTTCTTGAATAGTCCGAATACAATAGTTCCAATGTATTGGCATTTTTGAAAACTCTTCAACAGTTATTGCCTCTGCCAAATCTTCTGCCATCCAACCTGCCGGAGATACAGATATGTTCAAAGAAAAAGGCTTTTCTATTTTCTTCGTCACATCTCCTTCTGTTCCATATAATATATCAAATACACCTTCTGGCACTCGAAGCTGAGCAGGTAAAGAGGCAAAAGAATACTCTTTACCGGTTTCTTTCATTTTTATTAAAACAGCACCATTTTTACTTACCTCTATTTTAAATGAAACAAAACAGTCCAAATTTTCTTGAGTCAAAGAGTCCGGAATAATTAACAAAGGAGAATCTTCATATAAAGAAATCAATGAATATGGTTTCTTATATGTAACATTTAATCCCAAACGGATAATAACTTTCTTCAACAAATCATTAGAAGACATTATAGCAATTTCATCATCTATATTGACGGCACCCCCCGAAATACTTCCCAGTCCAAACGATTTCATTAATCCGGCAGCCTCTCCCAATCCCATGCTTCCACCACTACCAAGATTTTTATCTTCTTGAATCTTTATTCGAGCCACAAATTCATAAGTTTGAGGATAAAGCACCATATATAGTATTGCGCAAACTAATGAAATACAAGCTGCAACTAAAAAACTTTCCAATGATATAAATAATCTACTATTATTTTTTTCAGACTTATAGTCTCACTATCTTTCTGCATATTTTCCATATTACTTATTTGTTAAGCTTAACACCATCGCAACAATCACAGACAAGGAGCTGATCACTGTCGAAAATAAAGATATTGTAAACTGACGATCCGAACTAGTTCTTGCACGTTGCTTTGTTTTTATAGGTTCTACATATACTATATCATTTTGCTTCAAATAAAAATATGGCGATTCGAATATGTTTGGGTTGGTAATATCCAAACGACATGTTTCTTTTAATCCATTGTTATCCCGTATTACCAAAATATTTTTCCTATTTGCAGTAAGAGGCAAATCTCCAGCCATACCTATAGCGTCAAGAACTGATACCCTATCTCTTTTTACCGAATATGAACCAGGACGCGAAAATTCTCCCATAAGTACTATTCTAAAATTAAGAAGCTGAACATTCACTAAAGGATCTTTCACATATTTAGAAATCTTTGATTCCAATTTTTTGGAAATTTCTTGACGAGTCAATCCCGCTACATGAACCTTTCCTATAATAGGAAAATTTATACACCCATCTTCATCTACTAAATAAGTATACATTGACTCAGAAGCAATCAATGGCTGTTCTCCTTGTGATGAATATGCAAACACTGGCGGATTAAAAGGTGTAACGGCAACAGGATCCCAAGCCGTAACATTAATTGACAAAAGATCATCATTCTCTATTTTAATCGTATATGCTTGGCTCATCTCTGCCAATTCATCAGGAGTTAAATCATCTATACCCTGAAAATAAATCACATCTTTTGGTGCTTTACATGCACACATCAATACACAAAAAATGGCTAATAAATAATATTTCAACCTCATGCTATTATTAAGTATTTCTAAATTAGAACTGCAAAGATACAACTTTCAAAGGAACCGTCCATCTAAAAACTCCTTATAAAAACTATTACAACTATAACGATGCAAATTTTGTTATATTGCTGCTTGAGAAATAAAAAAATATAGGATATTAGGCTATTTTCCCGTACTTTTGCCTCAAAATAAATAGCGAAATGGTAGAAATAGGAAAATATAATACATTAAAGATCATAAAAGATCTGGACTTTGGAGTTTATCTGGATGGTGGAGATGGGATGGAAAATCCGATTGTTTCAAAAATAAACAAACAAATACTTGCATAGTAAAAAAGGAATGCCTACGTTTGTGCATCCAAGTCCTTGACTAAGAAAAAATATGTAACCTTGACTATGACTTCAAAAAAAGAATTTGTTAATCGAAGCGTTTGCTATCTTAATAAGATCTTTTATGCGGGGGCTCTCAACACTGAGAGGCCCCGTTTTTTATCAGACCCTCCCGCTCCTAGAATGCATCTTCCGGAATCCCGGATTCTGGATTCCTGCTTTTCGGACGATATGCCTTCCATTTGTAAGGCTGGTTAATCCTCTTCATTGAACGGCCTTCCTTAAGCCTCTTGTCGTACACCGCGTGTCCTCTATACTCCCAGTGTAGAATTCTGATCCAAGTCGGGCTTTCTCCACTGAACGGTCGGATCATTTATCCCCCCCTATTCGTGCACCTGCCGGATCTTGGGACATTACAATACGAGCATTACATGCAAATCAAACATAACGTCGTGGAGGACAAACTCGCCATCCAAAAACACGATCTCTAAAGAATGGGCTGTCGGAAACGAAAAAAGCCGACTCAAAACTGAATCGGCTTCCTTCACGGAGAACTTTCGCTCTCACTCCTAAAAAACGGCGGCTATCTACTCTCCCACTTTTACGCAGTACCATCGACGTGGTTGGGCTTAACTTCTCTGTTCGGAATGGGAAGAGGTGGATCCCCAACGCTATAACCACCTTAATACCTCTTTGTAAGATTTTGACTGGACAACCCCATTACCTAAAGTAACTAATAGAAACATATGGCATCAGCCACCTGCTGATATATCAACCCTCTACATGATCGAAAGTCTCGGGCTATTAGTACTACTCGGCTTCGACATTGCTGCCCTTACACCTGTAGCCTATCTACGTCGTAGTCTACAACGACCCTCTAGGGATATCTCATCTTGAGGCTGGCTTCGTACTTAGATGCTTTCAGCACTTATCCAATCCAGACTTAGATACCCGGCGGTGCACCTGGCGGTACAACCGGTAAACCAGTGGTCTGTCCAACACGGTCCTCTCGTACTAGTGTCAGAGCCCCTCAAATATCCTACGCCCACGATAGATAGAGACCGAACTGTCTCACGACGTTCTGAACCCAGCTCGCGTGCCACTTTAATGGGCGAACAGCCCAACCCTTGGGACCTTCTCCAGCCCCAGGATGTGACGAGCCGACATCGAGGTGCCAAACCGCTCCGTCGATATGAGCTCTTGGGAGCGATCAGCCTGTTATCCCCGGAGTACCTTTTATCCTTTGAGCGATGGCCCTTCCATGCGGAACCACCGGATCACTATGCTCTAGTTTCCTACCTGATCGACTTGTCTGTCTCCCAGTCAAGCACCCTTATGCCATTACACTCTACGACCGGTTACCAATCGGTCTGAGGGTACCTTTAGAAGCCTCCGTTACTCTTTTGGAGGCGACCACCCCAGTCAAACTACCCACCATACAGTGTCCCCGCTTCTGCGGGTTAGAACTCAAACAACCAAAGGGCCGTATTTCAACGGCGACTCCACAAATACTGGCGTACCTGCTTCACGGTCTCCGGCCTATCCTACACATCGATTGCCCAAATTCAATGTAAAGCTATAGTAAAGGTTCACGGGGTCTTTTCGTCCCATCGCGGGTAATCGGCATCTTCACCGATACTACAATTTCACCGAGCTCACGGTTGAGACAGTGTCCAGATCATTACACCATTCGTGCAGGTCGGAACTTACCCGACAAGGAATTTCGCTACCTTAGGACCGTTATAGTTACGGCCGCCGTTTACTGGGGCTTCAATTCAAGCCTTCTCTTGCGATGAGCTCTCCTCTTAACCTTCCAGCACCGGGCAGGTGTCAGGCTGTATACTTCATATTTCTATTTCGCACAGCCATGTGTTTTTGTTAAACAGTTGCCTGGACCTATTCTCTGCGCCCTACCTCTCAGTAGGGACCCTTTATCCCGAAGTTACAGGGTCAATTTGCCTAGTTCCTTAACCGTGAATCACTCGAGCGCCTCAGTATTTTCAACCCAACTACGTGTGTCCGTTTACGGTACGGGTACTTTATGAATATGCTTAGCGGATTTTCTTGGGAGCCTGATTACGTCCATTTTGCCTTGTGCAAGCACGCGGCATACTGTCAAGGTCGACTCTCCCTGCGGATTTGCCTACAGGAATCTACATCTACACTCTTCAACCACCTATTCCGTCAGATGGCAGGACTTTCACTTCTCCGTCTCCACATCGCTCCATAAAGTAGTATGGGAATATTAAACCATTCTTCCATCGGTATCGCCGTTCGGCTTAACCTTAGGTCCCGACTTACCCTGATCCGATTAACGTTGATCAGGAAACCTTAGTCTTTCGGCGAGGAGGTTTCTCACCTCCTTTATCGTTACTTATACCTACATTTGCGTTTCCAAAAGCTCCAGCAAAGGTCATCCTTCACCTTCGACGCCGTTGGAATGCTCCCCTACCATGTATTTCTACATCCATAGCTTCGGTAAACAGTTTATGCCCGAGTATTATCCACGCCGGACTCCTCGACTAGTGAGCTGTTACGCACTCTTTAAATGAATGGCTGCTTCCAAGCCAACATCCTAGCTGTCTCTGCAGTCCGACTTCGTTAGTTCAACTTAACTGTTATTTGGGGACCTTAGCTGATGGTCTGGATTCTTCTCCTCTCGGACGCGGACCTTAGCACCCGCGCCCTCACTCCTTATCAATATATAGCACGCATTCGGAGTTTATCTGGACTTGATAGGCGGTGAAGCCCTCGCATCCAATCAGTCGCTCTACCTCATGCCAGTATAAGTCAAGGCTGCACCTAAATGCATTTCGGGGAGTACGAGCTATCTCCAAGTTTGATTAGCCTTTCACCCCTACCCTCAGTTCATTGGAACACTTTTCAACGTATACCCATTCGGACCTCCAGTTGGTGTTACCCAACCTTCATCCTGACCAAGGGTAGATCACTTGGTTTCGCGTCTACTCACTCCGACTATCACGCCCTATTAAGACTCGCTTTCGCTTCGGCTCCGGGCCTGAAGCCCTTAACCTTGCCGGAGAAAGTAACTCGTAGGTTCATTATGCAAAAGGCACGCCGTCACAACTTACGTTGCTCCGACCGCTTGTAGGCAGACGGTTTCAGGGACTATTTCACTCCTCTGTTCGAGGTGCTTTTCACCTTTCCTTCACAGTACTGGTTCGCTATCGGTCTCTCGGGAGTATTTAGCCTTACGGGATGGGCCCCGCTGATTCACACAGAATTTCTCGTGCTCCGCGCTACTCAGGATTCCACTAGGCTTCGTTAAAGAGTCGTATACTGGGCTTTCACCGTCTACGGCCGTTTGTTCCAAAACGTTCTACTTCCTTAATCTCTTGCCACAACGTGGTCCTACTACCCCGACAATGCCTAAACATCATCGGTTTGGGCTGTTCCGCGTTCGCTCGCCACTACTTGCGGAATCACTTTTGTTTTCTTCTCCTATGGGTACTTAGATGTTTCAGTTCCCCACGTTCGCCTTCCTTACGGAATGACTGGCCTTCTACCAGCCGGGTTGCCCCATTCGGAAATCTTGGGATCAAAGGTTATTTGCACCTACCCCAAGCTTATCGCAGCTTATCACGTCCTTCATCGCCTCCGAGAGCCAAGGCATCCACCGTCTGCCCTTGCTTACTTTCTTTATCACTGACACTGCTTCCTTTTATTGCTAAAATTGAAGCCCGTGTCGGATTGATATATCTTCAGCTTGCTCTATTTTTTCGTTACTTTACTTTTTTGAAGTTGTCCAATACGTCAAAGATCTTTTTTTACCCCTTACGGAGTTTATCGTGGAGAATAACGGATTCGAACCGTTGACCCTCTGCGTGCAAAGCAGATGCTCTAGCCAGCTGAGCTAATCCCCCGTTTTTCAACTGGTAGTCCCAGGCAGAGTTGAACTGCCGACCTCTACATTATCAGTGTAGCGCTCTAACCAACTGAGCTATAGGACTGTCAACCGTTATGTGCCTGAAATTTTCATCTCAGCATCATCTTTCTCTCTATATACTGGTCTTTCCAGTTTAAGATCATATATATATATACATATTCAACCGTAGTACCAGAGAGCTACATACCTCATCGGACTTAATCTAGAGATTCCAGCTCCAGAAAGGAGGTGTTCCAGCCGCACCTTCCGGTACGGCTACCTTGTTACGACTTAGCCCCAGTCACCAGTTTTACCCTAGGCCGATCCTTGCGGTTACGGACTTCAGGTACCCCCGGCTCCCATGGCTTGACGGGCGGTGTGTACAAGGCCCGGGAACGTATTCACCGCGCCATGGCTGATGCGCGATTACTAGCGAATCCAGCTTCACGGAGTCGAGTTGCAGACTCCGATCCGAACTGAGACATGGTTTGGAGATTAGCATCCTGTCACCAGGTAGCTGCCCTTTGTCCATGCCATTGTAACACGTGTGTCGCCCCGGATGTAAGGGCCGTGCTGATTTGACGTCATCCCCACCTTCCTCACAGCTTACGCTGGCAGTCTCACCAGAGTCCTCAGCTTCACCTGTTAGTAACTAGTGATAAGGGTTGCGCTCGTTATGGCACTTAAGCCGACACCTCACGGCACGAGCTGACGACAACCATGCAGCACCTCGTAATCTGCTATTGCTAGAAAGGAGTGTTTCCACTCCGGTCAGACTACGTTCAAACCCGGGTAAGGTTCCTCGCGTATCATCGAATTAAACCACATGTTCCTCCGCTTGTGCGGGCCCCCGTCAATTCCTTTGAGTTTCACCGTTGCCGGCGTACTCCCCCAGGTGGATTACTTAACGCTTTCGCTGTAGAGCTTACATTGTATCGCAAACTCCTAGTAATCATCGTTTACTGCGTGGACTACCAGGGTATCTAATCCTGTTTGATCCCCACGCTTTCGTGCTTCAGTGTCAGTTATGGTTTAGTAAGCTGCCTTCGCAATCGGAGTTCTGCGTGATATCTATGCATTTCACCGCTACACCACGCATTCCGCCTACCTCAAACACACTCAAGTAACCCAGTTTCAACGGCAATTTTATGGTTGAGCCACAAACTTTCACCGCTGACTTAAATCACCACCTACGCACCCTTTAAACCCAATAAATCCGGATAACGCTCGCATCCTCCGTATTACCGCGGCTGCTGGCACGGAGTTAGCCGATGCTTATTCATAGGGTACATACAAAAAAGGACACGTCCTCCACTTTATTCCCCTATAAAAGAAGTTTACAAACCATAGATCCTTCTTCCTTCACGCGACTTGGCTGGTTCAGCCTCTCGGCCATTGACCAATATTCCTCACTGCTGCCTCCCGTAGGAGTTTGGTCCGTGTCTCAGTACCAATGTGGGGGACCTTCCTCTCAGAACCCCTATCCATCGTCGGTTTGGTGGGCCGTTACCCCGCCAACTGCCTAATGGAACGCATGCCTATCTATCAGCGATGAATCTTTAACAAATATTCCCATGCGGGACCCCTGTTTTATGGGGTATTAATCCGACTTTCGCCGGGCTATCCCCCTCTGATAGGTAAGTTGCATACGCGTTACTCACCCGTGCGCCGGTCGCCATCAATCTGTATTGCTACAAATCATGCTGCCCCTCGACTTGCATGTGTTAAGCCTGTCGCTAGCGTTCATCCTGAGCCAGGATCAAACTCTTCGTTGTTGATTTTGTTTATACCTTTTGCTCAGAATCTCTATCTGTCTATTGTAGTCTTGACGGTATGTCAGTATTCCTACTACGTCTCTTGTACTACTTGTTGATATGTAATGTCGTTTTCCTGTTCGAATTTAGAGAAGGCTTTGCTGATTTTATTCAACGACCCCACTTGATTCAACGGAAGACGTACAATTCTTGACTGTTCTGCCAAAGCTTGCAAAATAGACTGACGAATCCACCACACAGCATAGGAAATAAACTTAAAACCTCTGGTCTCGTCAAATTTTTCAGCCGCCTTAATCAACCCCAGGTTACCTTCATTTATAAGGTCCGGTAAACTTAACCCCTGATTTTGATATTGCTTAGCTACAGATACAACAAAACGCAGATTCGCTCTGGTCAATTTTTCCAATGCTCTCCGGTCGCCTCTTTTGATAGCCTGTGCCAATTCTACTTCTTCTTCTACTGTGATCAGATCTTCACGGCCTATTTCCTGAAGATACTTGTCTAGAGAAGCGCTTTCGCGATTGGTAATGGACTTTGTGATCTTTAACTGTCTCATCCAATGTTTTTATATTGAGAATATCAGGGTGCAAAGATAATATTATTTTTATTGACAGAATTGGCTGGATGCACCCTACACCCAGCCAATTATAAACCTTTAACAATCTTCCCGCCAAATAAGACAAATATAACGTTATTTTATTATTCAGCCAGGTCTATAGCATATACTTTCGTACGTCCATTCGGGTAGAAACCTTTTACTACGATATAACGATCGTCCTCATTTCCTTTCAAAACCTTGTCAACTATTTTCTCAAGTTGTTCAGGAGATGAAATCTTCTGATCGTTTACAACCATGATAATGAAGCCTTTTTTGATACCGGCATCTTTCAGTTTACCATTCAACAAACCAGTCACTTCAATACCATAACTTACACCTAATTCACGTTTCTGTTCGTTTGTCAACGCGCTAAAAGCGGCTCCTAAAACTTCAGCACTGTCGGCGGCTCCTTTCACTACAGCCGTACTACCCTGTGCGTTACGAAGTTCCACATTAAATGTCTTGGTGCTACCATTACGGTCTACAGTAACCTGTACCTTGTCACCCGGACGATATTTACTAATCTGTTCCTGCAAAGCATTCGCAGATTTCACTTTTGCACCATTTACAGCAACAATCACGTCACCTTTTTCAATTCCGGCTTCCTTGGCAGTACTGCGATCTGCGAAATCAGCCACACACGCACCTTCGGAAACTTTTATCTTGGATTTCAAGGCGCTCAGCTCTTCTTTCTGTTTAGCCGGCAAGTTCGGATAGCCCAGCATGTCGGCGATGTCACCCACACTCATAATTTGGACACCCAGTATTGCACGCTGCACTGTACCATACTGCTTCAAGTCGTTTGCCACTTTCCCTGCAATACTGATAGGCACTGCAAACGAATAACCTGCAAAGTTTCCTGTTTCGGAATAAATAGCAGTATTAATACCGACCAACTCACCTTTCGTATTCACCAGCGCTCCCCCACTATTACCGGGGTTCACGGCTGCATCGGTCTGGATAAAGGACTCGATCTTGCTCTTGTCTCCACCTCCCATCGAGATACCACGCCCTTTTGCGCTCACAATGCCAGCCGTAACCGTAGAAGTCAAATTAAACGGGTTACCGACAGCCAACACCCATTCCCCGACTTTCAGTTTTTCAGAATCACCGAACGGAATGGTTGGAAGATCTTTCGCATCGATCTTAAGCAAAGCGATATCTGTCGTCGGATCGGTTCCAACCAATTTGGCTGCAAACTTACGATTGTCATTCAATGTCACTTCCAGCTCATCCGCTCCATCGATCACATGATTGTTCGTTATAATATATCCATCGGTCGAAATGATCACCCCGGAACCGGCCCCGACCCGTGGTTGCGGTTGCGGGCGTTGGAACCCTCCACGTCCTCCGAATCCGAAGAAATACTCGAATGGATCGACATACTGCGGCTGATTGCCTCCGTCGGCATATTGTTTGGCATTTGTCGTGGCCTTAATATGCACAACGCCATGAACCGTACTTTCTGCAGCCGTAGTAAAATCCGTATTCTCTGCAGCAACCGTGTTATAACCGGCTAACCGGATCGGCTGGTTGAAGGTATTTGCTGAGCCGGAAGTGCCAAATACCGGTTGATTCTTATTAATCAGGTAAGCACTCGTCCCAACAGCCGCCCCCGCACTGATTGCAGCCACGAGAACTATACCAAGCACATTTTTCCACATCTTTTTCATACTCTCATTATTTTATCAAACATTTAAATTTAACATTTTTCTTTCGACAAAGAAAAGTCAAAAATCGTGCGATTATTCCATTTGCAACTATTTTTTTATCACTTTTAACGGCACTCTGCAAGGGCTTAACTGCGATTAACAGTACTGTGTAATGCAAAGTACCTTTTTAACAATCAACTGTCTGCCAAATGGTCATACATTCAATAATATAACAGCAGGAAAGGCAGAATGTTTCCCATGAACCTGCCATCAGATATCTATGTAATTTATTTTCAACAATGTCGAACATATACATAGCATTATCGAAAACAAATTAGACTGGAAGAAAAGTAAAAGAGAACCATATCGAACCATTTTGATGTGGTTATCCCTATTTTCAATTTTCAATTGTCGATTAAAAGAATTACCTTTGTCGCATTGCAGTCTGCCGGTCTGTCGCTCGTCCTTCAGGACGGGAGGAACGTCCGGGCAACAAAGAGCACCATACTTCTTAACGGGAAGCTGTCCGTAAGGGTAGAGTAGCGTAACAGAAAACGACCGCCGGCCTGTCCGGTAAGGGTGAAAAGGTGAGGTAAGAGCTCACCGGGTCTTATAGCAATATAGGATGCCGTACGCCTTATGGGTTGTAAGGTCATGTATACCGGCGCATGTAGGATTGCTCGTCCGATGCCGGGGGGTAGACCGCTAAAGCTTACTGGTGACAGTAAGACGAGATAAATGACAGACACTCCTGTGCAAACGGGAGTACAGAACCCGGCTTATAGGCAGGCTGCTTTTTTATAATGTGCCAGTATACCAATTCAACAATATGCCAATTAAATGGTTTTCTATCGGTATTGGCACATTTAATTTATTGGCACATCATATATATGAAAACAACCGGTAAAAAAGACGCTCGGAGAACGGATCAACGCCCTACTGACAAGAATGATCCGTTTCGTCACTTACGACATTTGGCGGATCACCGAAAATGAAGTAAGCGGACTGAAAGAACTTTATATCAACATCATCAAGACAATAATTCTTGCAGTCAGGGGGTTTCAGAACGAGAATCTTCAAACGAAAGCCTCTGCCCTCACCTACAGCACCTTGCTATCCATCGTGCCTCTCCATGGCGGTTCTGTTGGGTATAGCCAAAGGATTCGGCTTCCAAAACACCGTACGCCAGGAATTGTTCGACTATTTCCCCGGACATGAAGTGGAATTGACCAAGGCTTTCGAATTCGTGGAAAGTTATCTGGAGCAAGCACAAGGCGGCGTAATCATCGGGGTCGGCCTGATCCTGCTGTTTTATACAGTTGTCAACCTGATCTCATCCATAGAAGACACGTTCAACGACATCTGGCAAATACAGAAATCACGTCCGTGGTATCGGAAGTTATCCGATTATCTGGCCTTGTTCCTGATTTTACCGGTACTGATGACGGCGTCCAGCGGTTTATCCATCTTCCTGTCCACTTTGCAGAACTCATTTATCAGCCAGTACTTTTTCTTTACTCCACTGGTCGAACTGATACTGAACATAACTCCCTACCTCATTACGATCCTTAGGCATTCACAGGGCTTTATATTTCATTACCCAATACGAAAGTACGGTTTGTAAACGGCCTCGTGGCTGGAATCCTGTCAGGCATCGCATTCCAATTCTTCCAGTTTATCTACATCAGCGGGCAGATCTGGGTGAGCAAATACAACGCGATCTACGGTAGTTTTGCCGCCTTGCCCCTGTTGTTGCTGTGGTTACAATTGTCATGGCTGATCTGCCTGTTCGGGGCGGAAATCTCGTATGCTTCCCAAAACGTGAAGAAATTCAGTTTCGAGCGTGACAGCAAGAACATCAGCCGGCGATATAAGGATTTCCTCACGCTGCTGATAGCGTCCCTGATCGTAAAACGGTTCGTAAAAGGAGAAAAGCCTTATACGGCAGATGAATTGTCAGACGCTTACCGCATACCGATCCGTATCACGACACAGATACTCTATCAACTGACCGAACTGCACATCATTATCGAAGTCAATTACGGAGATGACGAACGCGTCGTTCACTACCAGCCGGCCATCGACGTAAACAAGATTACTGTCAGTTATCTACTGACACGCATGGACGAATACGGCTCGGAGAACTTCAAGATCGACACGTCCAAATTGTTCAGCAAGGAATGGAAAGCCTTGCTGAAAACCCGCGAGGACATGATTAAGGCGAATGACAACATTTTGTTGAAAGACCTTTGAACAATTGACAATGGATTATTGACAATTATTAAGGGATGGATAAAAGAAAAGGGAATACAGATCTGACAGAAGGGAAAGTATGGAAAGTGATCGTTCGCTTTGCATTGCCGTTGCTGGTCGGAAATCTGCTGCAACAGTTCTATAACATAACGGACAGCATTATTGTCGGACAGTTTCTGGGAAAGGAGGCACTGGCAGCGGTATCGGCTTCCTTTTTCATCTATTACTTCATCATTTCGCTCGTGATCGGTGTAGGAAGCGGTACTACGGTAGTCATTTCACAACTTTTCGGAGCCAAACAGTATCAAAAGGTACAACTTGCGTTTTCCTCCTTCTTCATATTCATGTTAGTCGGAGGAATAATACTATCCATTGCAGGGATTATTTTCGCCGAGCCGGTTTTCCGCCTGACCAATACGCCGGAAGAGGTTATTCCACAAGCGGTAGCCTATTTTCGCATTTACATAGGAGGAACATTCCTGTTCGTAACCTTCAATAGCATCATTTCGATTTTGCGAGGCGTGGGCGAGTCTGTTCGCCCAATGCTGTTCATTCTGATTACGACAGTCCTGAACATTGCGTTCGACTTGCTCTTCATACTCGTATTCAAATGGGGTATAGAGGGAGCTGCTCGTGCGACTGTCGTTTCGCAGGGAATCGGCATGTGTATAGCCCTGGCGTATGTAAACAATACGCACCCCTTGCTATCCATCAAAAAGCAAGATATGCTGTTCGACTGGAAACTGTTCAAAGAGAGCTTAAAAATCGGACTGCCGACAAGCGTACAGCAATGTGCGATCGCCCTCGGACTGATCGCATTGCTGGGGATCGTGAATAGTTTCGGAACCAATACACTGACAGCTTACGGGGCCGCCGGAAAGATAGACACGATCATCACTCAGGCTATCCTCACCCTATCAGGAGCGTTAGCAGCTTTCTGCGGACAAAATATCGGGGCCGGGAGACTGGACCGGGTGAAAAAGGGAGTACAGTTTACGATGTACACGAATATAGCCCTGGGACTATTAACTTTTGCCGCCGTCTATCTATTCGGCAACGAGATGATGAGAATTTTCACGAAAGACATAGATGTCGTGGCGATTGGAAAAGAATATCTGCTAATTATCGGTGGTTTCTTCATTGTACATGGGGCACTGAACGTGTACAACGGAGCACTCAGGGGAGCTGGAGATACCTTGTTCCCAATGATAACCAGCCTGGTCTGCCTCTGGCTGATCCGTATTCCCCTCGCCTATTATCTCAGTTCATGGTTGGGACGCAACGGAATCTGGTGGGCGATCGGTATCAGCATCACAATCGGACTAATCGTGACCTTCGTTTATTATAAGATAGGGTTCTGGAAGAGAAGAAGGAGGATTTATGAATTATGATTTCATGTTACACTGCATAAATCATAATCCATAAATCTCAGTACCGATTATAGCTAATCACTTCTTTCAGATCTTTACGTTTCTTAGGTCTGTCCGGTTGGGTAGAATAGCCGATGACGATGTCCAGCAAAACACGTTTGCCGGAAGGGATATCCAATAGTTTACGAACTTTCGTTTCATCAAACCAGCCGACAATACAACTCCCCAACCCTTCATCTTCGGCAGCCAGCACAAGATGAGCGGCCGTTATGCCGATATCCAGATGGGAGAAATTCTTGTCCTTGATCCACGAGCCGATACCTGCTGTCAGATTCGGCCTCTCCTCCACGACCAAGATATGTACGGGCGCCTGTTTGGTGAAATGGTTCATTCCCAAAACACGGTTCGAAGTTGCGTCTGCCACCCGATTCTTCAGTTCGGGATCATCCACCACAATAAAATGCCAAGGTTGGGAATTACAAGCAGACGGCGCGATACACGCCGCCTCCAGAATACGCTGTAATTTTACCTTTTCCACCGGACGCTGCGTATCAAAAGCCCGGTCACTTTGGCGCCGGCTTGCTAAAGAGAGAAAATCTTTCATTTGAACTGCATCATCTTACTGATATACTTACCGACAATGTCGAACTCAAGATTGACGACCGTACCTTTTTCGATCTGGCAGAAGTTGGTGTTGTCATGCGTATACGGAATGATCGCTACCTGAAAACTATTCCGCTTCGAATTACAGACAGTCAGGCTCACACCATTGACACAGACGGAACCTTTCTCGACAGTTATATATCCCTGCTGCGCCATCTCTTGGTCGAACGGATATTCGAACGTATAATACCAGCTTCCATTTGCATCTTCCACACTTGTACAAACGGCAGTCTGGTCGACATGCCCCTGCACGATATGTCCGTCCAGACGTCCGTTCATCATCATACTGCGTTCCAAATTCACGAGTGAACCTGGTTTCAGCAGCCCCAAGTTGGAACGTTCCAGAGTTTCTCGCATGGCTGTAGTTGTGAATGTATCCCTATCTTTGCGAACCACAGTCAGGCAAACGCCATTGTGGGCCACACTCTGATCTATTTTCAATTCATCGACAAAAGAACACTTCATAGTGATATGAATGTTGTCCTTATCATGCTCAATCGCCACGACCTGAGCTGTTTCTTCTACAATTCCTGAAAACATAAGATTGTTGTTTTAATGATTATCGAAGTTAACAAATTGATTGTCAATGTGATAAAAATTTCATATCTTAGCTACAGGAATTAAAAATTCCTCCGAACACCCTATGGAAAAGTGACTTTCGGAGGAAATGAGCAAAAAATAACTCATGGCAAAAGTACGAAATTTATCTGACATTCAGCAAGAGATTGCATTTACAGAGTTTGATTTTTATCAGCGATACGAAGAGAGCTTCAAAACATCGGAACTTGGACGGATCAAGTCACTTCTTCCTCTTCGAGAGATGGCGATATCGTTCGGTTTAGTAGAAGAGAAGCCGAAGAGTTTGAGAGTGAAGCGAGGACGAAAGTCCTTCTTCACACCTGAGGGCAAGGTGGCGTTGGCGTTCTTGAAGATGTATACAGGATTGTCAGCTCCGAAGCTGATGGATGCGTTGAATGGAAACATCCATTATCAGATCTTCTGCGGGATCAGGATCAGTCCTGAGAACCAGTTGACAAACTACAAGCTGATCGACAGCATTCTGGTAGAATTGTCCAAGAAACTGAAGATTCAGGAGCAGCAGAAGGTACTTGCAGATGCATGGAAGCCGTACATGAAGAACCTTGATACTGTCTATACAGATGCCAGCTGCTATGAAAGCCTGATGCGCTTTCCAACTGACGTGAAGTTGCTTTGGGAATGTGTAGATAGAGCATACAAGATGATGTGCGGTATCAGTTCTCAGCTTGGTGAGCATAGAATGAGAACAAAGTACAATGATATCGACAAGGCGAACCTGGCATATAGGAAGCAGCGCAAACATACTCATAAGCAGACCAGAAAGATGATAATGAGACTGCTTGCATTGCTGGGCAAGATACTGGGAGAAATCCGCAGACAGATGCGCGTCCATCCGGATGAAGAACTATTGAATTATGCTTGAGACTGTCACAAGGGTATATCGTCAGCAGAAGAACCACTTCAAGAGTGGTGACTCTCGTGAGTATCCCTAACCGTATTGTAAGTCTCAGCAAGCCTTACATCAGACCGATAGTCAGAGGCAAGGAGACCAAGATAGTCGAATTTGGAGCGAAGTGCAACAACATATTGATTGACGGAATATCGTTTATTGAGAAGCTATCATTCAATGCATTCAATGAAGGAACGAGACTTAAGCACTGTGTGTCATTGTCGAAGAAACTTACAGGCGTTGATGTAAAAAAGATAGGTGGCGAAAAGGGTTACTCGGGTAATGACAACAGAACTTTCTGCAAGGAGAATGGTATTGAAACCTCATTCACTCAGAAAGGACGAACTGGAAAGAATGAAGTTAAGAACGCTACTAAACGAGAACTTGCCGCGTTCGAGCTACAGCAATGGAAGGCTCTTTTGGAACTCAGAAGGAGCATTATGGTCTGCGAAAGATTGCTGCAAGGATAAAATCGACAGAGATCATGCTGATCTTCTTCGGTATCCACACAGACGTGAGTACAATCATAGAAAAACAACTGTCATGCCAACTATCATTTTATGTGGGGCTTGACATTCATAGTTTCAACAGCAAAGCATGATAGTATGACAATAAAATAGAGGTAAAGCTAAGTGCCTTACCTCTATCATTATTGATTGATTATATATCGTCAAATATATTATTGAGCTTGTTCCAACTGCAATGTCTTAGTCGGTTCGTCGCAAACTTCAGTCGGACCAAAATACTGGATAGGACCAGGATAAACATAGCTTGTCGTCATAGCCCATTCATCGCGGTTAGCAGCAAATTTCTTGAAAGGAGCGCCGTCGAGCTTAACCAAAGCTTTCTGGATAACAGGTTTCATTTCGCCGTGGCGTTTTTCCATGTTCATCATCATAGTTACAGGGATACCACCAGCGATCCACTTGTCAGCCGGAGCTGTCGTGTTGCGTACGGAAGACATATAACCAGTCTTGCCGGCGGCGATCAGGCAAGAAGCCGTATAACCCAAAGAATAGCAGTAGTCCGCATCATAGTTGGATGGAGCAGCGCAACGGCCTTCGTAACCGAAGAAGTGGTGCTGTGCAGCAAACTTGCCGACATATTTGCCTTCGGCCTTCCATTCTGACAACTTCTTGCCAACCATTTCTGACAGCAATTTTTCTGTTTCGATCAGAGAAACCTGTACGTTTCCATGCGGGTCGCGATCGAGTGACAACTGACGTGCCACACCTTCCGGCAGGGAAGCATACAAATCGGAATTTTCTTTTGTCAACTTGCTAATGATGTAAGCACGTTGTTCGCTCTTCTTGATCATCTTGAATTCGGCATCGTGTTTAGCAAGGAAGTCGTTCAGCTCAGCGATCAGGCGTTTCATAGCCGGAACGAATTCGATCAGACCTTCGGGAATCAGCACCGTACCGAAGTTGTGGCCTTCGGCAGCACGTTTTGCTACAATTCCGGCGATGTAAGTCACGATATCGTCCAAAGACATGTTCTTTTCCTCAACTTCTTCGGAGATGATACAAATATTCGGCTGAGTCTGCAAAGCGCATTCCAAAGCGATGTGAGAAGCAGAACGTCCCATCAGCTTGATGAAGTGCCAGTACTTCTGTGCCGAGTTGCAGTCACGCTGGATATTACCGATAACTTCGGAATAAACCTTACAAGCCGTGTCGAAACCGAAAGAAGTTTCGATCTGCTCGTTCTTCAGGTCACCGTCGATCGTCTTCGGACAGCCGATTACCTGAACACCGGCCCCGTAGCCTTGTAGTATTCGGCCAGTACGCAAGCATTTGTGTTGGAGTCGTCGCCACCAATGATAACCAGAGCCTTGATGTTCAGTTCTTTCAGAATTTCCAGCCCCTTGTCGAACTGTTCTTTTGTTTCCAGTTTGGTACGGCCTGAACCAATCATATCAAAACCACCCGTGTTGCGGTACTCGTCAATAATGTCAGCAGTCAGTTCCATATATTTATGATCGATCAGACCACCAGGTCCGAGGATAAAGCCATACAGACGAGAAGCTGCGTTGTTAGCCTTGATACCGTCGAACAGACCTGCAATCACGTTATGACCACCAGGAGCCTGACCACCGGAAAGGATCACACCGACATTCATTGCCGGCAGTTCTTTCTTTTCGTTGCTCTTTTCGAAAGTAACGACAGGCATTCCGTACGTGTTCGGGAATAACTTTTTGATTTCGTCCTGATCGGCAACTGATTGTGTATACTCACCATCTACGGCTTTTACAGCGCCTTTCAATGCAGCGGGAACCTTTGGCTGGTAAGCTGCTCTTGCAATTTGTAATGCACTCTTTGTCATTTCTTAATCTGATTTATTTAGAAAGTATCTGATTCCTAATTAAAGGCGGTGCAAATATAGAAATTTTTCTGTATTCGCGAAAGAAGATAATACGATATAGCCCTTTATTCCGCATTTTTTCTTCAGCCATTCACCAACAGCCTGTTTTCCTGAACAGGCCTCACCACATAAGTCAGTTCCTTACCCGTCAATTCCAAATACATAAAACCGCTGGATAAGATGATTTCCATTTTATTATCAATCACGATATATCGATCATGATGGGTCAACAGTGAATCATCCAAAGAAAAAGACCATTGAGGATTATACTTTTGCAAATCAGCAACAGCACTATCATTCAAATGCTTCGAATGATAGACAAGTTCTACTTTTTGTTCGGCAAAATCAATTTCAAGACATCCTTGCAGGCATTCAGGTATTGATCGTACAGGCATATTTTTTTCGCATCCTTGATTGGTTCTCGCCACAACGAAATAAATTATATCCATAGTTTGTTAATCAAAGTATCAGACAACACAAAACTATGGGATTAAATTAACCATTTTTGAATTATATTTGTACAAAATAGAAGAGATTATGAAGAAAAGTCCGAATTATCGTCGCAATCAAACAGGTAGTAGTCTATTTGAGAATGCCCAAACACTCGAAGCATTATCCAAGCAAGGTAATCCCCTGGAGTTTATCTCTAAGATGATTGACTTTGAGATATTTCGCCCCATTCTTGAAAGCAAGCTGCAAATCGCAGAACGCAAGAGCAATGCTGGTCGTCGCCCCATTGACCCTGTATTGATGTTCAAGGTGATGTTTGTGCAGCGATTATACGGATTGAGCGATGAGCAGGCTGAGTATCAGATAAAAGACCGCACAAGCTTTCGTGATTTCATCGGTATTTGTACTGTCGATGATGTTCCCGATGCTCGTACCATATGGAAGTATAGAGAAGAACTGACACGATGCGGAGCATATGATGAGTTATTCAAGCAATTCTATGCACACCTACAAAGCCTTGGTCTGATTGTCAATGAAGGAAAGATAATAGATGCAAGTTTCGTTGTATCGCCTCGCCAACGAAATACAAGAGATGAAAACCAGACAATTAAAAAAGGTGAAGGAGATAGTTTATGGAACGACAATCCTCACAAGAAGTGTCACAAAGATATTGATGCTCGTTGGACAAAGAAGGGCGGAGATACATTCTACGGCTATAAGAACCACGCAAAAGTATGCCGTAAAACAAAACTGATAATGGGTTATGACACAACATCGGCATCTGTTCACGACTCAAAACGAGGTGCGGAATTGGTTGATGACAACGATGCGGTAGGCGAAATATTTTGGCTTGATGCTGGTTATGTGGGCACGGAGGAAGGCTTTGTAAGCAAGTCGGTTACACCCGTTATCTGTGAGAAAGGTTTTAGAGGACGCCCATTAAATGAGGAGCAAAAACAAAACAACTGCTCTAAGTCAAAGATTCGTTGTCGTGTGGAGCACGTGTTTGGTTTTATTGAGCGTTCGATGGGCGGTCTTGTGTTTCGCGGAATTGGCATTGTAAGGGCAAAGGCGAATGTCGCGATGACAAACCTTACCTACAACATAGCACGCTTAACACAAATTTATAGATATCATAAGGAGTGGATAACCGCGTAAGTATCAAAACTTTATGCCATTGTAGCCTTAATGAGGTTCTGACTATTCGCTAATGACAAATTGAATTTATAGAACCTCCCTATATTTCCCCATATTATTCCATTTCAAGTAGTTCAGCTAAAGTCGCATCGAAAAAACCTTCCGGGAAGTCACGAGTAAACTTGCCATCCTCTTTAAAACCAAGTACAATGAACGGATTCTGGATGCCCTCTTTATACAAAATGGTCACATCATCTTTCAAAAAACGCTTTTATAAATCTCATAACCGACCTTATATATAAGGTGTTCGCAATGTGTTTCTATGATTACCTGTATACCGGCTCTAACAATAAAGGCCAAGAATTCACCAACCTTTGCCTTGGCTGGCCGGATGAAGATGGATTTCCGGATTTTCGATAAGAATAACATCATTCTTTTTTGCCCGCAAGCACATGATCAACATTTTGGTAAGATAACTTACGCCAGCTCCCAACTGGAAAGGCGAAATATTCCCCAACCCATCACTTTTATACTGTACCTCGACCACATCATCCAAACGGCGTTCCGTCTGCAACTCCGTCGGTATATCTAAAATATAAGACAACCAATAATTCACCTGAGCAGATAAAGTATAAGAGGAATCATCTTTAATCAATTCCGGCATTAAAGGATTAGATTTTTCTTTTTCAAATGAACCTACTATATACTCACCGACTACGCCCACTTTAAACTGTGGCGAAATTTTGGAATGCAACTCCGCCCCGATTCTATTGGCAGACAAATAGTATAAATTTTGCTCTATGTCGATCGGCATGCTGGCATCCTCTTCCGAAGGAAGAAAAACCAAAGAGAGTTCATTTGTTCCGTGATAGGAAATATGCACATTATCGATATCGATATCGACCCTGACACTTTTTGCATTATAATACTTATTTCTAATCGTATCGAATGTCAGATTCACAATAGTATCCAGTAAAATTTGTCCATTTTTTCCTATCCTGCGAACAGGAAGTAATACCGACTGTATCAAACTTGACTTACCTGCCGAGTTAACACCCGTTACAATTGTAAAAAGGCTTTATCTCCAAGTTCTCATCATGAAGACATTTATAGTCTTTTATTTGTATATGTTTTATCATAACTGAATCCTGTTTATTATTTTATCCATTCGATCAAACCTGAAAGAGACACTTGTAGTCGAGTCTATATTACCGGAAAAATAACGGGAATCATCAAACTCTTCCTTTACAGATTCTATATCCAGTATGAGTCTTGACGCCCATGTGTAATCAATTTTCTCAGGGACAAAAGAAAACAAATAACTTAATGCCTCAAAGAGAGGCATGTTTATAGGTCTTCTAATCCCATTTCCCGAAAAACGAAAACCATTTTCTCCTAAAAGATCATAACTGATCTGCATACAGCGAATAAATAGATTCTCATAATCTACAATCAATTTTTCAGGTGCATTATCATTCACATAAACCATAAAACGAGCCAGAAAATCATCTATATCCCCCCGGTATTGGAGAGCCGGAATATCTTTAAACTCTCCACGATGCAACATAAGAAAGGCGATTGCCCGCAAAACGACATATTGGTCTTTCATCCTTTCTTTATTAATAGAGCGCCCTGTCGCAATCAAAAATTCGGGAGAACAGCAAAGTTTATCCAACATCCGTGTGCAACGTCCACGGTATAAGGCATTCCTCATTTCCTGCTTATTCAACGGAGTCCCTCCCCGATTTACCCGATCAAAGATATCATACTTTACCCGCTCAGGAGTCGGAGGCTGTATAATGTAAAAAAGTAATTGAAAGTCTTCAATAACTCCCTGTTGCTTCAAATCCAAATCCGCAAAACAACATCCATTAAACTGCTTCAATATTCTCAGATTATTCAATTTGAACTTTCCTTCCAGAAAATCCAGAATAGCACTTATCCTTTGTCGCCCGTCAACAACTTGCTTCTTCCCATTCTTATCCTCAAATAAATACATTAATGGTATAGGAATTCCCATTAGGATCGATTCGATCAGCTCAGACTTCTGCCTTTGTTTCCAGACATCATGCCTCTGGAAATCCGGATCAATTATTAATTCTTTCCGCTTCAGGCAAAGTGTATGCAAATGCATAATACTATATTGAGCCTTTTCCACCCTCACTTCGGCATTCGGATATATGGTATATGAATCATCTCCGTTTATTGACAGATCGGCTTGTTCCACATCGCTAACCACATTTTCATCACTGTTTATTATTGATGCTTCATCTTTTATATCCATATTTCCCATATATTTATCCTGATTTACGATTGAGCAATAGTCTTTAAATTAATAAAGAGATAAATGTTTCATGCAAAGATATTGAGATTTATCGGAAAATCGAATAGAAATCGTCCATTTACTTGCTATCAGATATCTGGTAAAACATCGTTTTGCCCGGTGACGACAACGAGGCGGGACGGGCGTCCGCCGAAACGGCACGCTTGTAGTTCGGTTTGCCGCTCATCACAAAGTGCAGGGTAATTCCTGCTTGCACATCCTCATAGGTCAGATATGATTTATCATATTTCTTTCCGTTGACATATAGCTCCTTGATATAGACATTCTCTTCCGACCAGTTTTCCGTGGTCATCTTTATTTCCTTTCCGTTACTCATCCGGATCGAAAGCGCCTCTACACAAGGGGAGCCGATGTTATAGATATTGCTGGAAGGGGCTACCGGATAAAAGCCTGCGCAGTTGAACATATACCAGGCCGACATCTGCCCGCAGTCGTCATTCCCGCTCAACGATCCCGGTTCATTTCCATAAAAACGAGCAACGATCTCCCTGATCCACTTCTGGCATTTCCAGGGTTTGCCTAAATAGTTGTACAGATAAGCGATGTGGTGGCAAGGTTCGTTGCCATGCCAGTAGCCACCGATACGCCCCCTGGATGTCATGCGCTCCCGGAATATCGTCCGGCAATTCGACCGTAAAGAGATCGTCTAGTCGCTTCTCGAAAAGTTTCTTCCCTGCCAAATTGATATATCCCTGCACATCATGCGGAACTGTCCATGTATATTGCATTGTAAAACCTTCGGTAATATCTCCCCAACCGTTCACCGATCCCGGTCCTTGATAAGCTACCGGAGTAAACGGAGTACGCCAATTACCCTGGCTGTCACGACCACGCATATACTTCGTTTCCGGGTCGATCAGAGTCTGATAAGAAAGAGAACGATTCAGAAAATACTGATAATCGTCCATCTTGCCCAAAGCTTTGGCAGCCTGTGCGATACAATAGTCGTCATAGGCATATTCCAATGTTTTGGAAACCGACTCCGCCTCTTTGTCAAACGGGACGTAGCCATTCCGCATATAGTCGGGCAAACAGTCGTAATGTTCGTTCAAGGCAGTCGTTTTCATCGCCTCATACGCCCGTTCGTAGTCGAAACCTTTCACACCTTTGACGATCATATCCGCCAGGACGGAGACCGCATGATAGCCGATCATGCACCAAGTCTCGTTTCCGTAAAAAGACCAGATCGGGAGCATTTTCTCCACGCTCTTGTCAAAGTGGGCCAGCATCGAATTGGCGATGTCGGCATTTATGTCCTGATGCACTAAATTGAACCAGGGATGCAAAGCCCGGTAGGTGTCCCACAAAGAAAAAGTCGTATAGTTGGTAAAGCCTTTCGCTTGCTCGATATTCTTGTCCAACCCCCTGAAACGGCCATCCACATCCTGGAAAACAAACGGATGGAGGGCGGCATGGTAGGCAGAAGTATAAAACGTTTCCTTTGTCTTCCGGTCGGTAGTTATCCGGTATTTTTGCAATTCTTTCTCCCAAAGTTCCTCCCCTTTCTCTTTGAGGCTGTCAAATGTCAGTCCGTCCAGTTCCTGCATATTCATCTTCGCCCCGGAGGTACTGACGGAAGAGATGGCCGTTTTCACGATCACTTCCTCCCCTTCCCCAGTTGCGAAAGAAAGGCAAGCCATCAGGTTCTTCCCCCAAGCCTCACGGTCGCTCCTGAACCGGGATGTATTATAGATCACCGGCTTCTTGTCCTGCATGAAGCGCAGACCCGTCAATTTTCTGGAAAAGACAGCTGCAAAATAGACATGGCGTTCAGGTCCCCACCCTTTCACCAACTTATAGCCAGTGATGGTCGAATCGTTTTCCATGCGCAGGTTGGCCCATTCGCACGACTGCCAAAGCGTATGGTTCATATCAATCATGATAAATGATTTTTCCGATTCGGGATAAGTAAAACGGAACATGCCACTCCGTACCCCTGCCGTCATCTCCGCCTTCACGCCGTAGTCTTGCAAGCGGACGGCATAATAGTTCGGAGTAGCCTGTTCCTCGTCGTGCGTGTATCGGGAACGATAGCCCTCATCGGGATTCTCACGGCTTCCGGGTTCCAGTTTCATCTCTCCGGTTCCGGGGATAAACAGAAAATCTCCCAAGTCAGGAATACCGGTCCCGCTAAGATGCGTCAGGCTAAAGCCCAGGATAGAAGTGTGGTTATATTTATAACCGGCAGCCGCATCATAATATTTAGCATCCGTATCCGGGCTGATCTGGATCCTCCGAACGGGATCTGCGCTCCCGGATACACATTGCCATAACCATCCGTTCCTACCAGCGGATTGACGTATTCCGTCAACTTTTCATTCTGTGCCGTGCCGGATAAGGCGGCACACGACACAGCGATCAAAGTACAAATTCGTAATTTCATATTCAAACTATTGTCGTTATAAATAAAAGGACTATCTGAAACAAGGTCCAAATAGCCCTTTTGATTATAGTTAGACTGAAAGTCCTATTATAATTAAGTGCTTATGTTAATATTAATGCTTCCAGCCATCTATATGCAATCTTATTTATTTTCCCAATTCATTGGAGAATGAGTAAGGAGCGTCACTGTCCTGCGTACCCCGGCTCTTGTTCGGTGTGGCCGACATATTATAAAGAATGTTCATGCCACGCATCAGGTCGCCATGTATCAGATAATTCTTCGTATAGTTCTTGCCATTCACTTTCATAGACGAGATGTAACGGTTCGCCTCGCCATTATTGTTGGCCTTGATCACGACCTTCTTGCCGTTTTCCAGATTCAGCGTCACGCTTTTGAACAGCGGAGACCCCAAGATATACTGGTCCGTACCCGGACAAACCGGATAGAAGCCGAGAGCCGAGAATACATACCATGCCGAAGTCTGTCCGTTATCCTCATCACCGCAATAGCCGTCGGGAGTCGCGAAATAGAGCTTGTCCATCACTTCACGCACCCAATACTGTGCTTTCAGGGTTCGCCGGAATAGTTGTATAGGTAGATCATGTGCTGGATCGGCTGGTTGCCATGCGCATAATTACCCATATTCATAATCTGCATTTCGCGGATTTCATGGATCACGCCACCGTAATAACTGTCATCGAACAAAGGCGGGACATTGAATACGGAATCCATCATGGCATTGAAACCTGTCTTTCCTCCCATCAAGTCGATCAGTCCCTGCGGATCATGGAAGACCGACCAGGTATAATGCCAACTGTTACCTTCCGTAAAAGCGTCTCCCCATTTCAGCGGATTGAAAGGAGACTGGAACGAACCGTCCTCGTTACGGCCACGCATCAACTTGGTTTCAGGATCGAATAGGTTCTTATAATTCATAGCATGTTTCGCGAAAACGGCAATTTCGGATTCAGGTTTGCCCAAAGCCTTACCTAGTTTATAGATAGCCCAGTCATCATAAGCATATTCCAACGTACGAGCGGCACTTTCGTTGATTTTCACGTTATAAGGCACATAGCCCAATTTATTGTAATATTCATATCCCAGACGTCCGGTCGATTTCACCTTCGGATGTACACTGTTAGCCCCATGCACGACAGCCTCCCAAAGCGTCTCGATATCATATCCGCGAAGCCCTTTCAGGTAAGCATCCGCCACAACAGAAGCCGAGTTATTACCGACCATGCAGCCACGATGTCCCGGACTTGCCCATTCCGGCAGGAAGCCGCTCTCCTTATAGGTATTGGCAAGCCCCTCCTGCATCTTCGTATTCATATCCGGATACATCAGGTTCAAGAAGGGGAACAGGCAACGGAACGTATCCCAAAAACCGGTATCGGTAAACATGTACCCCGGCAGCACTTCTCCGTTATACGGACTGTAATGTACAACTTTTCCGTTTGCATCAAGTTCGTAGAAACTGCGCGGGAAAAGTAGCGAACGGTACAGGCAGGAATAGAATGTGCGTAGTTTGTCCACATCGTCGTCTTCCACGGCGATACGTCCTAAAGTTTCATTCCACACTTGGCGACCAGCCTCGGCTATTTCGTCAAACGAACGATCGCCCAATTCTTTCAGGTTCAGTTCAGCCTGTTCAGGGCTGATAAAAGAAGAAGCTACGCGAGCATGGACAATCTCGCCCTTGCGGGTGGAAAAACCGACAATGGCACCGGTATGGTTCTCTTTCGCTTCAGTCTCGCCTTTGCGGATCTCATCATCACCGACAGTCGCCTTATAAGTAAAAGGCTTGTCAAACACGACGACGAAATAGTTGCGGAAGTTCTGAGGCACCCCTCCGCTGTTACGAGTCGTATAGCCAATGATCTTGTTTTCTTCGGGTATGATCTTGACATAAGAACCACGGTCGAAAGCATCGACAATCACATACGAGTTGTCCGATTCGGGGAAAGTGAAGCGAAACATGGCGGCACGTTCCGTCGGCGTGATTTCCGTCACAACGTCATGGTCAGCCAGATACACCCGGTAATAATTCGGTTTTGCCACTTCCGCCTTATGGGAAAACCAGCTGGCACGTTTATCTTGGTTAAACACCACTTTACCGGTAACGGGCATAATGGCAAACTGTCCGTAATCGTTGATCCAAGGGCTGGGTTGGTGAGTCTGCTTGAAACCACGGATCTTGTCCGCGTCGTATGTGTACGCCCAGCCGTCTCCCATCTTTCCGGTCTGTGGCATCCAGAAATTCATACCCCAGGGCATGGCAATTGCCGGATAAGTATTACCTGTCGAGAGAGAAATTTTCGACTGGCTCCCGACCAGCGGATTCACGTAATCCACCAGGTCCTTTTTGTCAGCCGCATCCACCGTAAAGAGGCTGCTGCAAAGCGTAATCGCTAAAATTAATAATTTCTTCATGGATAGAATATGTTTAATTAATTTGAAGACAAAGAATAGGGTCTGTCTGTCCCGTTAAAAACACGTTTTTTATTAGGAGAAGAGGTCATTTCGAACGTCAGCGTACCACCATCCATAATGTCCTGCTGAGTAATGAACCCTTTCGTATAGGGCTTGCCATTCAACTTGACCGACTTGACATAACGGTTTTGTCGCTCACCTTGTCGGCCTTTACCTCAAAAAAGTCTTTCCGTTTTCCAGCATAACCTTCATATAAGGCAAGTAAGGAGCTCCCAGCACATACTGGTCCGTACCCGGACAAACCGGATAGAACCCCATCGAAGACAGGATATACCAGGCAGACATCTGGCCGCAATCGTCGTTACCGCACAGGCCGTCGATATTATTGCGGTACATTTTATTCATGATTTCACGCTGCCAATATTGCGTTTTCCAAGGTTGCGAGGTCCAGGCATACAGGAACGGGATATGATGGCTCGGTTCGTTGCCATGCACATAGCCGCCCAGCAAGCCTTCCTCCGTCACATCCTCGGTCTGGGCGAAAAACTCGGCAGGCAGGTGCATCGTAAACAGGGAATCGAGCTTGGAGACAAAGGACTTGTCGCCTCCCATCAGGCGGATCATATTGTCCACATCCTGCGGCACATAGAAAGAATAGTTCAAGGCATTTCCTTCGATAAAACCTTCACCATGCGTGTTCAGCAAGTTGAAATTCTCTTTCCAGCGTCCGTCGGCATAACGAGGACGGGCATAGCCCATATTCGTATCAAAAACATTCGTATAATTGGCCGCCCGTTTTTTATACGTATCGGCAACAGAACGGTTGCCGGCCAAAAGCGCCGTGTGGTAGATGGTCCAGTCGTCATAGGCATATTCCAACGTCAGGGAAGCGGCGCTACCGTTATGGTCAAGTGCGACATACCCTTTTTCCATATACTCGCCAGTTCCGTCTAAGTAAGGAATCGTAGAACTGCTCACCATCGCTTTCAAAACTTCTTCCTTGTCCAACGGAAGACCTTTCGCCACGGCATCGGCCAAAACGGAAACGGAATGATATCCGATCATGCACCAGTTTTCATTTGCCATATGGCTCCAGATAGGCAAAGCCTTATGCACGCTTTGCTCGCAATGCTTCAGCATGGAGCGGGCGATATCCGTATTTACCCGGCGGTTGATGATGTTGAACAGCGGATGCAGGGCACGATAGGTGTCCCAAACGGAAAAGACCGTGTAGTTCGTGAAATCGTCCGCCTTGTGGATATTATGATCCAACCCGCGATACTGTCCGTCCACATCCGTATAGACACAAGGATTGATCATGGTGTGATACAAAGAGGTGTACAGCATCGCCAACTGGTCGTCCGTACCATTGGCTTCGATAACGGACAATTCCTTATTCCAGGTTTCACCGGCACGAGCCGCCAACCGGTCGAAACTATAGCCGGAGGCTTCAGCCCGCAGATTTTTCAAAGCGCCATCCGTGCTGACTCCCGAAAGCGCCACTTTCACTTCCAATTCCTCGGAAACCGCCGGATCGAAATCGAAATAAGCAACGATCTTGCGTCCGCCTATATCCGGAAAGTTTTCTTTCATATTGAATTTGCCGTATCCGCCCCGGTAATTAACTTTTGCTTTTTCCTCGCATCCGTAATGAACGACCGGTTTGGAGAAAGACATGGCAAAATAAGTATAGTTGGTACGCGCCCATCCGTTCGTGATACGATAGCCTGTAACCAGCGTATCATTTTCGACCCGGATATTCGTCCAAAGGACTTTTCCGTCGTAATTGTAGATACCATGAATCATATCCAAAATGATTCGCTGGTTCTTCGCTTCTTTCGGGAACGTATATTTATGCACACCCACCCGCTTGGTTGCCGTCAGTTGTGCTTTCACGCCGTAGTCGGCCAGCATCACTTCATAGTAGCCGGGACGGGATACCTCCGTATCGTGTGAGAAACGCGAACGGTAGCCGCCATCCGGGTCGGTTGCCGTTCCGGGATTCAGTTTCAATTCGCCGGTAGCCGGCATAATCAGGATATCGCCGAGGTCGGAATGTCCGGTTCCGCTGAAATGCGTATGGCTGAACCCGACGATACTGCTGTCCTTATGTTGATAGCCGGCACAATATTCATAGGCACGCGGCTGATACTTGCCATCCACGTTATGAGGGATCGTGTCCGTGTCCGGGCTCAACTGGACCAGTCCGAAAGGCACGCAAGCCCCCGGAAACGTATGTCCCATCCCGTTTGTCCCGATAATCGGATTCACCAATGCTGCCTTATCTTGGGCGGACAAGTTCCCAAAGATCAGCAAAGCTGAAAATAAAAGAATTGTCTTCTTCATGATATCTTGTTTCTATATTTATTTTGATAAAAAGGCTTGATACTCATTCCACAGCCCTTCAATGCTGGCATCATCGCCGAACATACGCTTCATCGCCTTGTCGAAACTCCATTCGTCGAGGTCGCGGACCGTCTCATGGAACTTGCGGATGGCATCCGGGTCTTTGGTCGTCAGCCATTGGATAAAAAAGCCGGTCGTACGATAACCGTCCATCCAGTTACCGCCCGGTTTACGGGTACTCATATCGAAATATCCTGCTTGGGCACGGACTGCATCCGCCAGCCCTTCGATACAAGCCCAGAATGTTTTGTTGGTTGAATAGGAACCGATTCCTTTCGGTTCGAACTGATAGGCGTGTACCAATTCATGAAACAGGACACCACGTGTTTCAAAGTCGAGCTTATAGAGGGATTCGTTCGCTGATTTCTCAATATGTTGAGTGCTGTAAACAATCGAGGTATTGGCCGGATTACCACTCTTGGCTGAAACTCCGTCATAATCTTTCAACGTATAATGAACCTTTTGAACATCATTCATCGTATCTTTTGCCGAATAGAAAAGAATTTCGGCTACCTTTCGAGCGTGATAACGTATGTATTCGTCCGGATTCTGGACAAGATCCGCATAAATGGCAGCCCCCTTAGTTTCCGGATCAATCACTTCGTAATCGATTTCCGGATATTTGAAATCCTCCCAGCCGGCATTCAGATTCTCATCGAACAACACCACATCTCCCAACACCAATGTATCACCAACTGCCGTAGCAGCTTCCAGCATATACTGTTTATAATTGGAAGGTTTGGTTATCGAACAAAGAATTTCCTGATAGCGGGAACAGAACGTCTGGTCTTTCCGTTCATCCACAACCACCCAGTTCTTCCCGTCATAGGAACCTTTCAATGTCCAGGCAGACGGATCGTGAACAGGCGTCTCGCCGGACGAATAGATTTTATAACTTTGGATGGGAACAGTATATTGTTCATCAAAAATCACTTTATTTACCCCTTCCGTTCCCACGAAACAGGTTGTCGGATTCCCATCTGACAATTCAGGAACATTCACCGGTAATTTTGCCTGACAAGAACACAATAATAAACTTATCGATACTAATATATAACTCTTCATGCTTTCAAAAATATTTCAGTTTTTACTTATTCGACAACTTAATGAAAATACTCCGCTGGAAATACTAAATCATCTCCAGCGGAGATTAAAACTAAAAACACAAACTCCCCATTATTTTTTACATCAGTGAAAAATTCTTTACTTTACCAAATTCATCACAATATTAAAAATTCTCCTCTATACAAGAGTAACACTCAAATGCCAAAAGAATACCACAATTGACATTGATCAATTATGATACTATTTAGGAAATCTACGACACCTTCTATACTTTGTAAAGACAAACCAGAGCACCAAAATCATAAAGCATCCATCTGTTTTCGTCACCGATACGGACTAATTACATAACTGTTTTGCAAAACCAACCATCATACTACCATATCCGTCTATATACAACTTTAAACCAATAAGTTACAGCATGACAGTTGCCGTTTTTTACTATCATTCATCTGTCATAACCATCATGGCGAAAAAACGATAACATCCAGTGTATCAATTATACGACAATAACAGAGACCGTCCGGGAACAGGTACAAAACATGTTAAAACAGCTTCATTTTTCATCAAGACCGGCTTTTCTTTTGTCAAAAACGGCTTGAAGAGCCGCTTGAGACCCGGGTGTAAGAGCCACGGAGACCCGGGTGTGGGAGAGGTGCAGACCCGGGTCTGTGCAAGGCCTTTCCGTGGATGCGTGGATGTTTATCCGCCATGCCGTGGGTGTTTTTATGCCTCGTTTTTGCATCTTGTCCGGCAAACAAGGTCGTTTTAACACAAAAACGTTCTCGTTTTATCGATGACCATTTGGGCTTATATAAATGCAAACATCCCATTATCAACCATATAAATAAACCGACAAGTAAAAATCATGATAGATGCATGATGGTAGAATGATAGTGAAAAACAGCAACTGTCATACTTTAACATACTGTAAAGCAACAGTTAACAACCAGAAATGACAGTATGATGGTTGGTATGCGAAATTTTCATAAGGGAAAAAAGGTGATCCCGGATAGTAATTTTGGTTGCCCTAAAACAAACAAGCCTGCCAAGAAAAACTCAGCAGACTCGTTATATTATTCTGAAAAAATAGCCTATTATAATTAAGTGCTACATTAATATTCAAAATAGCCATTCTTTCAGTCAGCCATGCACCATTATTCCCAACCCGGAGTTGTCTGTTTCAGGATCGGACTTGCATTCAGTTGGTTTTGAGGAATAGGGAAATAGCTATATTCTTTGTCTGTAGCATCTTTTCCCTTATTCCACCATTCTTCATGGAATTTATTCCAACGAATCAAATCAATACGGCGGCGGCGTTCACCGATGAACTCACGTCCCCACTCATCTAAAAATTCAGAATCCGTCAACTTATCCAGATTTGCCACATAGCTATATTTCGACCATTCTTCCGCAGGGTAATTTCTTACCCGTACATAATCCAATAGTTCAGCTGCTTTTGCCTTATTTCCTTCCCTGTAATAGCATTCTGCCAATGAGTAATACATTTCAGACAAGCGCATCTCAGGAGTAGACTGAGAACGGAACAAACCATCATGATCCGGTAAATAAGGGAATTTATTGAAACGGAAACCGGAATTTTCTTCACCGGTAGTCACCTGAGAACCTTTCGCGATCACATCAGCATCATTACAAATGAAATATCCCCCACGGGCAGCAGCATCCAACAAGGCTTGTTTCTTGTTTTCGGCGTTCAACGACTTATCTTCTGAAAAACGTCCTACCTGGTCGACAAACACCAACGGGAAACCCATCCATTCTTCGGAGCCATTCACATTTTCATCTGTAAAACCATATTGCTTCGACTCGTCATATTTCATCTGTGCCCCTTGCAAGAAGAAACCTTCATAACCACCTTTCGCATCTGTCGTATGGAAAGGAATTACACGATAGTCACACTTCGCATATTTTTCAAATGGATTTCCGAGTCCGCTGGCAAACTGATACACATTTCCTTGGAAGTCACGAGAAGGCTGCAAATGGATACCGTTGTTGCCACCACCATCGCTACCAATCGTCTGGGCTGCAGAATAGTGCATACCATCTGCCCACATCGTCTGTTGTTCCAAACGACCGCGTTCGTGCCAAAACTCGAACATATTCTCAGGAGACTGATATTTATTGATACCAGAACGGAACGGATCACGATAATCTTGTTGGTTTATGCTGTATGTACCATATTTACCGGCAATAATATCTTCCGCCCATTGCTTACAATCAGCATAATGATCCTCACCAATCCACACCTTGGCATTCAAATAAAGACGAACCAACAAACCGGCTGCCGGTCCCTGTGTCCAACGTCCGAGACGTTTTTCTTTCGGCAATGTAGGGATACATTCTTTCAATTCCGACTCAATGAAATCATAAACCTCTTTTGCTGTACTCTGAGGCACGATTTCATCAGAAGCCTGTTGTTCCGTAGCGATTGGAACCTGACGGTAAAAATCCAACAAAAACATGTAGTACCAAGCCCGCAATACACGTAAGTCACTATAATAAGCAGCCTTCTCTTCATCAGTAACACCGATCGCACTAAAATCAACCGTATTGAAATCACGCAACACCGTGTTTACCTGACTGATACACTGGTAAGATGCCACCCAAGCACCGTTGATCTGTCCTTGAATATAGTTCCATTTATGTTCGTGCAGGCGAATCCATTGGCCATCGTCATATCCGTGCCGTCCTTTCTGTGTCCAGACAAAATGGTCACCTGTCAATTGCTGCAACTTCCAGATATCACCGCGCCACGTAACATTGTCACTATGTTCGAAACAACGAACCACGGCAGCTTCAACAGACAATTTATCCGTATAATAATTGTCTCTCACTAAATCTGAATATACTTTTTCTGTCAGATCCGTACAAGATGTCATGGCAAGAGCACCCAACAAACCTGCAGCACATAATAATTTAATTTTTTTTTCATGTTCTGTCTCTTAATTTAATTAATAAGTGATTTGTACGCCAAATGTCAGATTCCTTGCGGTCGGATAGACCTCCATTCCACCGATTCCCGGCCACAAGCCTGTAGTCGTCACCGTCGTCGGATCTACCCCCGAATACTTAGTCAATGTAAACACGTTCTTCAACGTACCATACACACGTAAATTAGAAATCCACTTCGTATTCAATTTCGGAGTCCAACCCAATGTGATATTGTCCAAACGTAAATAATTACCATTCTGCAAGAAACAGTCTCAAATCACTTTCGGACCTTTGATATGAGCATTTTCTTCATAAGCGGAAGATAACTTGTTATCGCCGGAAACCACTTGCAGACCATAATACATTTCATACTGGTTCATCACTTTATAGCGAAAACGTCCACGGAAGAACAAAGACAAATCAAAGTCTTTATATCTGAACGTATTTCCCCAAGACAACTCCCACTTGGGAACACCTGTTCCATCCAGATAAACCTTATCCTGTTCATTACCATCGGCTCCCAACTTCGTTACTCCACCTTCTTCACCTTTTTCCCAAATCAGGATATTACCTGCATCATCGACACCTGCATAACGGAATCCATAAAAAGAACCTATCTCGATTCCGTCTTCTAGACGCTGAGCCGAACCAGGATTACCCGGAGAGGGGAATCCATCACCTTCTATATACCCCAACTGATACTTTTCGTTAGAGAATGATTTCAGTTTGGATTTTGTATAAGCCAAATTCAAATTTGTAGAATAAGAAAAATCTTTTGTTTGTACTGCATCCCAATTCACTTGGAACTCAAAACCTTTAGATGTAGTTGTACCCACATTTGCATAAATTTTATCATGCAGATACGGTGGCAAAGGAACAGGATATTCACCGATTACATCACGACCTTCACGAATGAATGCATCAAAGCTACCCGACAGACGAGAGTTAAATAAAGTATAATCAATACCCAAGTTGTAAGAAATCTGTTTTTCCCAAGCCAAATCATAATTTGGGTTATTACCTGGTCCATACCCCATGATAAATTTACCATAAGTATCACTATAGTACTGTCCGAATCCAGAATATTTGGCCTGTGCCGTATAACGGTCGAACCCGGAACGTCCGGTTACACCATACGAAAACGAAGTTTTAAATCGTCAACGGCAGAACTGTTTTCAAACACCGGCAATTTGGACACACGCCAAGCAGCCGATGCTGCCGGGAAAAGTCCCCATTTATGATCTTCACCAAACTTAGAGTTACCTTCATGGCGTAAAGATCCTGTAAACAAGAATACGTCATTCCAGTTATAATTAATACGCCCCAAAAACGCGATTGTTTTTTCTTCTTCTTTATGGGATTCCATCCCCAAGCGGCCATTCACCTTTTCGTACTCACCGCCTTGAAGATAGTTATATAAGAATGCATCGGAAGGAAAATCACGGTTCGATGCTGAGAACCATTCGTAATCGAATTGCTGATAGGAATAACCGCCCATAATTTTGAAATCATGTTCATCATTGATTTTGAACGAATAATTTCCCAACCATTCCAATGTCCAATCTGTCCAAGCTTCCTGTTTCAAGAGTGCATAACCATTATAATTTCCATTAATACAATCTTTATGTGTCTTGAACTTATACTGAGACTGTTTCTTGTTATGTCCTTGGCGACCAAGCTTTAATTCTGTATTCAGATTTTTCAGAATGTTCAGTTTCAAGTTCAAATCGATTGTGGAATATTCCTGTTTTGCACCATTCTCCTGCTCCGTCAAATTTTTGACAGGATTAAAGGAATAACTATTACCTTTGAATGCATCCATCTCATCCACACTGAACGTCGGATTCAACTGAACAGCCTGCTTGAACGAAGCATAATCCGTATAATCTTCGTCAGCTATACGATAAGAGAAATTACCGCCTACTTCCAACAACCCCTCCAAAGTCGTATGCTTAAAGTTTCCACGTAAACCGTATTCTTTACGATCAGAAGCGATATCCAATCCTTCCTTACCTTTAAAGTTAGCAGACATACGGAAAATAGTTGTTTCGCTACCACCGGACAATGAAATATTGTGATTATGACCAAAATTATTTTTATTGATCAACTCATCATACCAATTGGTTCGATGCCCGTAATCAACAGCACCTGTAACCTTGTCCAAATAGGCTTCTGCATCCAAAACATCCGGTTTGCTTGCCACAAAATCATGTTCGACATAGCCATCATACGTAATGGTCGTCTTACCCGCCTTTCCCTGTTTGGTCGTTACTAAGATTACACCATTTGCACCACGAGAACCATAGATAGCTGCGGCAGAACCATCTTTCAATACGGTAATAGACTCGATATCCGACTGTGCCAAATTACGCAAATCTCCTCCCGGCATACCATCAATCACAATCAACGGACTGTTACCGGCCTTCAAAGAAGAAGCTCCACGCACTTGAATACTACCACTCGTATTCGGGTCAGCAGCGGCAACACTATTAACCACGACTCCGGCTACTTTTCCATCCACCATCTGCATCGGATCATTCACGGCACCAGCCAAAAAATCTTTGCTACTTACACTCGTAACTGCCGTAGTCAAATCCTTCTTCACAGAAGAACCATAACCGACCACCACTACTTCCTGCAAGTTCTCAGTGTCTTCTTGCAATGTAATATTAAAGGTTGTCTGACCTTTTACCGGCACTTCCAATGTCTTAAAACCGATATAAGAGATTTGCAATACAGCATCATCCGGTACATTTTCAACAGTAAATGTACCGTTCACATCGGTAATGTTACCGATCGTTGTTCGTTGCTTTGACGATCACATTGGCACCAATAACAGGGTCTCCAAAATTATCAACCACAGTACCCGTCAAAGTCCGACCTTGTTGTATAACCATCACTTCACGATCCAATACCGGAACAGCAAATGCGGCATTAACAGAAAAAGCAGACATTAATAAGCATAAGGCTGAGGCCTTCACTATCCCATTTGGGGATAATAGCTTAGATTCATTCATCATTTTTTTGCTTTTAATTTAACATGAACACATTAAAATTCAGAAAATTGAAAGAACTATCTTCCAATCTATATTTTTTAATTTTATTTTTTGTAATTCAATGACAATATTAGCCGATCTTAACACAATTACAGTAACACAGGGCAGCAAAAAGAGTATCATATTCAACCTATGACCGATTATGACACTCTTTTGTACAATCAGGACACTACACAAAAAAACAATAAAAGATTATTTCGCATTTGTAAAGTCTGTCGACAGATCAACCCCTGCATCCAAATGACACGCCAAACACTTGACATGTAATGACACTCCAAAATCGGAAAGACAAGAAAAACGACAATTCAAGACGAACCGATATTTCAACAGAAATAGAAATATGACCAAAAAGGGGGTATTGTCTGCTTTATCCAATTATATCGGATAAACCGAATTAAAGACTACGAATAAAAATCAGTTACATTTGGAAACGCCCTATTGCATCCGTCGATACTCTCCCGGTGTAACTCCGTATTTGGCTGAAAACTCACGATAAAAATAGGACTTGTTGGAAATTCCGACCTGATAGATGATTTCTTGCACACTCAGGTTCGTCGTGACTAAAAGCCGGGCAGCATGCATCATGCGGTAGTCCTTGATAAAATCACTCGGTGTCAACGGTGAAATTTTTTTAAAACGACGATACAAAGCACGGGTATTCATGCCTAATTTGTCGGCTATAAGTTCAGGACGCAACGTATCCTGAGCAAGGTTTTCCTTAATTATAGCTGTCACGGAATCCATAAACTCCTTATCTTCCTGATGGATCAACTGGCCGCCGGACTGCTCATAAGCGCTTTCCGGAGAATAATAATAGTCTTTCAGTTCTTTTTTATTCGCCATCAATCTGTTCACAACGGAATGGAGCACTACGGATGAGAATGGCTTGGTCAGGTATACATCGGCACCCAGATCCAATCCTTCCGCCTGTTCGCTTTCCGAGACTTTTGCCGATACTACGATTAAAGGTATATGCCGGGTGAACTTATCAGACTTGATACGGCTGATCAACGCAAACCCATCCATACTCGGCATCATGATATCCGTAATAATCAAATCAGGAGTTTGCTGGTCCATCAAGGCCAAAGCCTCTTCTGCATTAAATGCCTCCCGAACGGCATATTCGGACGATAAAGTTTCCTTAATCAGCCAAACGATATCCCGGTTATCATCAACCACCAAGATAACCGGATTACCGATATTCCCAGTGGTTTCGGCAGCCACTGCCGAAACCACTGGTTGTGCAACCGGAACCTCTTCATCGGCTTGTTCGTCTAAATCCATTTCCTCGACCTCCAGATAAGGCAACGTAACGATAAATCCGGCAGATTCCCCCTCCTTGCTTTCCACATTTATCTCACCACGAAGCAACTGGACCATACTATGGCAGATGAAAAGTCCTAATCCGTTTCTGGAAGTCATCTGAGTATAATTATTTCCATCCAAATCTCCTAAGATATGAAAACGATCAAAAATCGTTTTCAAGTCAGCTTCCGCTATCCCCTTACCCGTATTATATACCTTTATTATCAGAGACTCATTTTCTATCCGGACAGAAACATCAATCGTACCTTTCTGTTCCGTGTACTTGAATGCATTCGACACCAAATTGCGTATAATCTTTTTCAAACTGGGTACATCCGTATTCCAATAAACCGGTTTATCAACATCACTGAAGGTAAAATTGATCCCGTTCTGCTCCGCAACAGGTATAAACGATTCGCATTGCTTCCGGATCAAACTGCTTACGGACACCCGTTTGATCTGTATATGACTGAATCCGACCTCCTCGATCTTTCTGATATCCAAAATTTCCTGGATCAACTCATTCAGATTTGTGACATTCTCACCCAGGATACGGGCATACTTCTCCAATTTCCCATCAGCCAATCGGTCAGCGGATATCTTGATATAATCATTTACGCCATTAATCAAAGTCAAAGGCGTACAAAGCTCATGCGTGATGTTGGCAAAGAAATTCAACTTCGCTTCATATAGTTTTTCTTTTTGCTCTTCTCTGATTTTCCGGGCGACTTCGGCCTGTTTTTCCACAATCCGGCGGCGCAGCCAATACACGATACCCAAACATATGGTCGCCAGTACCAAACCATAGGCAATCATGGCCCAAGAACCGCGATACCATGGGAGGCAACACCCGTATATGCAAAAAATACTCCTTGGCATCCGAATCGAACATATCATTCTTGTAACGGACTTTCGAAGCATAATTGCCAGAAGGTAACTTCGTAAAAACAACCTCGTTATCTTTCTGCAGTTCGGTCCATGATGTATTATAGTTTTCCAATAAGTACGAATACTCATAGTTTTCCCCGTGTATATAGTCGGTCGCCACAAAAGAAATCGAAAATGTGGATATGTTGGGGGAATGGTCACATATCCGGTTTTCTGATCCGTATAGTCATACAAACTATGCGTTTCATGCCCCATCTTCATTTCAAAAAAATGTAAGGCCGGCTTATAATTCTCCTGCCGGTCGTTTTGCGGATCTACCCATATCACCCCGTTAATCCCACCGAAGAACAGTTTTCCCGTGTAAGGGCACTTCCAATAAGCATCATCCGAGAATTCCGTCACATCCAGATCAGGACTTTCATAATTATGAAAAAAACGATTGTGAGGATTATATTTGATAAGTCCCTTATTCGTACTCAGCCAAACACAGCCGTCAGAATCTTCCAGAATACCGTGAACCATATCATTCTTGATACCGTCGATCCTGCTATATTGGCGTACTTCCGCCGGGTTCCCAGAATGTAATTTCATCTGTGTCATACCAGAACTCGCCCCCAGATAAAAAGTAGAATCCTTGCTATAACACATACAAAGCACATCCCCTACCGCCCGGTTACCGGCATTATTCATCGGAATAAATTCGTATTTCTTAGTCAACAGATTAAAACGAACCAATCCATATCCCCCACGGCTCCCTAAATAAAGAAGAGAAGCCTCATCATCATAACTCATAGAATGGAACTCATTACAAATCTTTCCATCCTTTTCAAGGATAAAAGACTTTACATATTTAATCACAAGCTCCCCCCCTTTTCTACCAATAACAACTTCCAGCAAACCATCTCCGGTCGTTGCCATCCATAACGTCGAATCATTCACTTCACGGATGGCATGGACATATCTGATCTTTGTATCAACAAGACTTGCCATCGTATGGACTTTCTTGTCCACTAAGGAATAATATGACAACCCCGGTCCTTCTGTCCCGATCCACACCCAGGGATAATAGTTACTTTTACGGAAACAATAGACACGATCACTAGACAAGCCGCTCGATGTTGTGAAGTGTTTGACTTTCTCGGCTGGTATTTTTCCTTTTTCATAGGAATCATAATCTTCCACACGCACAAAACCATTTCCTTTAGTTCCGAACCAAATTGTTTTCTCATCCTCGGTATAGATCGAACGGACCGGATTCCGCACGACAATCGGCAAACTCTTGAGTTGAATCCCTGAAAATCGGTTATACTTGTCATAATACATCCGGACTCCCTGCCCGTCCGTCCCCACCCATAGGATATCCTGCTTCCGGTCAGGTAAAACACAAAATAGCCCGACATCAAACCTCAATGCCTCTTCCTGATTATCGATGTTTAGCAAAAGCCCGTTCCTGAAAACCAAGTAGGGGACGGAATGAAACAAAGCGATACGGGAAAGCTTTCCATATTGCTCCATCCAGCCGGTAAGGTCGGCCAGATACTCTTTCCTGCGATCTTTCATCCGGTAAGAATAAAAGTGGTTTTCCATATCCACATAATACAAAGTGCCATCGAGGTAATAAGCACGGTCAATTTCCTTTTCATGAATCGGAGTTTTCTTTATGTCCAATACCAAGGGAAAAGACTCAAAATCCGGACAAATCTCAAGCAGGCAGCCATCGGCGTCAAGAATAAAGAATTGCCTTTCTCCGTTTGCAAACAAGACTTTGGATACTTCTTCATTCATTCCCTGTACATGTACATCCTGAAAAGAGCCGGTTTCGGGAGAATAGCAGGAGATAAAAAATCTTTTTTGCTTTATGAGCAGTGTATTACCAGCCGAATCAGACACCACATTCAAACATTCGGGATATTCCGTGTAGGACTCCGTCACCTTCCGGTCTTTCAACGAGAACCGATTCAATCCCATAGAAGTCGATACCCACAGAAATCCATCCCCACCATACACGATTTTATTGATGATATTACTGCATAAGGTATTCTTGTTATTCGGTTCAAAGCGAAATACATATGTATTCTTGCCGTTATACAGATTCAAACCGTCGTAGGTACCGATCCACATATAACCGTTCTCATCCTGATACATGTCAAGGATAGCATTATTTGACAAATCTATATTATTTGCCATATGCAGGGAAATCCCCGCAGACACCGGACAAGAAAAAAGGAACAAACAGACAATAACAGCCCTTACAAAACGGAAAAATGCCGCATATCTGGTATCTATATAGGATAAATTCATAATAACGATTATTAGGCCACAAATATAGCAAATAATGTGTCAATTTTTTCTTACTTTTGCGCCAAACGTCTGTAACTAATAAAGTATTAATCGTTTTAATACATAAATATATGAAAAAGTATCTTCCTATCGCCGCTTCCGTCCTGCTTCTTGCAGCCTGTAGCGAAAAACCGGGTTACGAAATTACCGGTACCGTTTCAAACAGTGATTTGAATGGTAAGTATGTATATCTCTATGAATATGGGGTAAAAGATGCTGCACCATTGGACAGCGCCTTAGTACAAAACGGATCTTTTGCTTTGAAAGGCACACAAAACGCTCCTGCCCTCCGTACTCTCCGTTTTCGGAAGAAGTGGTTGAACCGGTGCGTGTCGCTCCCGGAGAAAACGCTCCGTTCATGGCAACATTCGTACTTGAAAACGGAAAATTAGCAGTCGTGCTGGACTCTACTTCCACTGTTAGCGGTACTCCCGAAAATGACGCACAAAAAGAATTGCAGGCCAAAATCAAAGACTTACGTTCTGGTATAGACAAATTGGTCGCCGATATGAAGTCGGGCGATGAAAATCTGATAAAGCAGGCGGAAGCCAAATATGAAGAGATCGACCGTAAGATTACGGAAACCGTTGTCAACTACATCCTGGCTCATACAGATAAACAGTCTGCCGCCAAGAACCTCTACGATTTCCGTTACAACATCGACGAAGAGCAGCAAAATGAAATCATCTCCAAAGCAGATTCTTCTTTCAAGTCCGTTCCGGGAATCAGCTATATGATCGATCATCTGAATGTTTTGAAAAAGGTAGCCATAGGACAGAAGTTCACTGATTTCGAAATGCCGAACGCTAAAGGTGAGGTGCACAAACTTTCCGAATACGTCGGTAACGGCAAAGTCGTCCTGATTGATTTCTGGGCATCTTGGTGTCCTCCCTGCCGTGCAGAAATGCCGAATCTGGTCAAAGCCTACAAAGATTACAAGGACAAAGGATTCGATATTGTCGGTATCTCGTTGGACAGCAAAGCCGATGCGTGGGCCAAAGGCGTAAAAGACCTAAACATCACCTGGACACAACTGTCCGACTTGAAAGGTTGGCAGAACAGCGGTGCCGCTCTTTATGGTGTCAACAGCATCCCTCATACCGTACTGGTTGACAAAGACGGTACAATCATCGCCAAGAACCTGCACGGTCAGGAGTTGGAAGATAAAATTAAAGAAGTTTTGAAATAACCGGTCCTGTTGCACGGCTGAATTTTAAATTTTATCTTTGTGCGGTCTTTTAAAAGCGATCTTACATTAAAATTAGCATAAAGTTTTATTATCACTTTAATATAATAAATTAGCGATTATGATTTATTCACATGAAGTTCAACACATGTGTGTTGTAAAGAAGGGAGCTAACCACCAGTGTGCTCCGATTCCTGAAGAAGGAAAGTGGGTTAGAGCAACTCAGATTTCTGATATTTCTGGTTTGACACACGGTATCGGTTGGTGTGCACCGAAACAGGGTGGATGTAAGCTGACTCTGAACGTTAAAGAAGGAATTATCCAGGAAGCACTTGTAGAAACTATCGGTTGCTCCGGAATGACTCACTCTGCTGCTATGGCTTCAGAAATCCTGCCGGGCAAAACACTGTTGGAAGCATTGAACACTGACCTTGTTTGTGACGCTATCAACACTGCAATGCGCGAATTGTTCCTGCAGATCGTTTACGGTCGTACACAGTCTGCTTTCTCTGAAGGTGGTCTGCCTGTCGGTGCCGGTCTGGAAGACTTGGGTAAAGGTCTGCGCAGCCAAGTAGGAACCATGTTCGGTACATTGGCAAAAGGTCCTCGTTACTTGGAAATGGCAGAAGGTTACTGTACTCGTATGGCTCTCGATGCTGACGATGAAGTAATCGGTTATGAATTTATCCACTTAGGTAAATTCATGGATATGGTGAAGAAGGGTATGGATGCTAACGAAGCACTGGAAAAAGCCAAAGGCTCTTACGGTCGTTTCAAAGAAGCTGTAAAATATATCGATCCTCGTAATGAATAAGAAGACACTGACACGCGTCCTTCTCGGGCTGATCGCTATCACCACAGTGGCAACGGTTATCGCTTACTTCGTGATTAAGCCGGACCGTCCCTGGATGGCTTTTTATGTGGCCTGCTGCGGCGGTGTACTTGTTTTCAATTTTCTGATATCTTTATTTCTGGTAAATAAGAATTTAAAAAAGTAAAAAATAATATGGCTTTATTTGAAAGTTATGACCGCCGTATCGATCATATCAACGCGGTTTTAAAAGAATATGGTATCAACGGTATCGAAGATGCAAAGGCTATCTGCGACGCTAAAGGTATCGACCCTTATACAATGTGTAAGGAAACACAACCTATCTGTTTCGAAAATGCTTGCTGGGCTTACGTTGTAGGTGCTGCAATCGCAATCAAGAAGGGCTGCACCAACGCTGCCGAAGCTGCTGAAGCTATCGGTATCGGTCTGCAGGCATTCTGTATCGCCGGTTCTGTTGCCGACGATCGTAAAGTTGGTATCGGCCATGGTAACCTGGCAGCTCGTTTGCTTCGTGAAGAAACAAAATGTTTCGCATTCCTGGCTGGTCACGAATCTTTCGCAGCAGCCGAAGGTGCTATCAAGATCGCTGAAATGGCAAACAAAGTTCGTAAAGAACCGTTGCGTGTTATTTTGAACGGCCTAGGTAAGGATGCTGCTAAAATCATTTCCCGTATCAACGGCTTCACTTACGTTCAAACTCAGTTCGACTATATGACTGGTGAAGTAAACGTAATCGAAGAAAAAGCATACTCAAACGGTCTGCGTGCACAAGTTAAGTGCTACGGTGCTGACGACGTTCGCGAAGGTGTTGCCATCATGCGTAAAGAAGGTGTTGACGTGTCTATCACAGGTAACTCAACTAACCCGACTCGTTTCCAGCACCCGGTTGCAGGTACTTACAAGAAAGAATGTATGGAAAACGGTCACCCGTATTTCTCTGTAGCTTCAGGTGGTGGTACAGGCCGTACCCTGCACCCGGATAATATGGCAGCCGGTCCTGCTTCTTATGGTATGACCGACACGATGGGCCGTATGCACGGTGACGCTCAGTTCGCTGGTTCTTCATCCGTACCTGCTCACGTTGAGATGATGGGATTCCTGGGTATGGGTAACAACCCGATGGTAGGTGCTACTGTTGCAGTGGCTGTTGCTATCGAGGAAGCTATGAAGAAGTAATTTAAGTTATTTCTAAATATATAAACTCCTGTAATCGTTATGGTTACGGGAGTTTTTTTTTGTTTATTGAAATATCTTATATGCTTCTTCTTTCTTGCCCAATCAAATACTTCTTTAAACAACAAATCTTATCTGTAAAGCATTGGGATTGGTATATAGGATACATAAAAACACTCATGATTTTTCATTTTTAAAAGAAAACAAGACAAGAGATTTCTCTCCTAAAAAATAATGAATTTGAAAGTATTTTGTGACCAATTTGTGACCATTTCTGCATTTTCAAGAAACTGGTCACAAATTATCAACCAATAATCTGATTTACAATAATATAATCAAAATCAAAGAGCTTCTAAAATGTCTAATTTAATTTATTAAACAGATGGTTAGAAGTTCATTTTCTATTCTCTTCTTCATAAGAGAAAGTAAAGTTCGGAAAAATGGGAATGCTCCTATTGAAGTCATAATTACTATCAATGGTGAAAAATGTTCCTTTCCGACAGGGAAACAGGTTCATATTGATAAATGGGATAAAACCAAACAACAAGTAAAAGGTAAAGATGAGGAAGCCAAAAGCCTCAACAACTACCTGAAAGCCGTAAAAGCCAAACTGTATCAGAAAGAAGCGGAATTGTTGGGTAGAGGTTTTATCATCACTGCTAAACTTCTATGTGAGGCATATCAAGAAAAGATCGAATCTCTGAAAGAGAAAAGTTTGTTTGAGGTTTTTACAGAACATAATCACGAACAAGAAAAATTAATTTACAGCTTCACGCAAGCTATTTCCTAACCAAAGTATATTTATATCCTGTTTCCGAGCAGTCTTGCAGGATAAGAGTGTCTCCTTTGATAGACACAGGATAGGCAGGGTTGGTCTCGTAGAAGACATCCATCAGATAGGCTTCATATCCGGCCCCCGTATCCGCTTTGCGCCAGTTCAAAGCCCCCGGTTCGGCTTTGCCGTCCTCCGTCCAGACATATTGGTCGTCTGCAAACTTGATGAAAGTATTCTCATATTCGCAGAACTCACGGGCGTTCTTGCCACTCACCAGTTCCCATTCTCCGTTGACCAGCGTCTTGATCTCCGGCAGATCCTTATCGAACAACGTTACATTCGCGCTCTCCGCATCCTTCTTTTTATTGCTCTGACAAGCCGTACCAAACAGCAGGACAACGACAAGCAGCAACGGCAATACATCCATCAGCTTCTTCATATCACTCACTTATTTACAATGTTCCTTTATCAACTTTCCAGCAAGCGGATCGCCCAATTCTTTAGCTTTGTTGAATGCTTCGCAAGCCTCTGTTTTCTTCTTCAAACGGACGCAACAAACGCCCCGTAAACGATAACAGGCTCCGAAATCTGGAGCAATCGCGATTGCCCTCTCTATACTTTTCAGTGCATCTTCATACTTCTGCTGGCGAACATAGATGGAAGCTTCTTCCGCATAGTAGTCGGGCGTGCTGGGACTTCCCTGTATAGCAGCCTGGATATCCTTCAAAGCTCCCTCCAAGTCACCCGCACGGAACTTGGCTTGTTCGCGCAGAAAGAAGAAGTTCGGAAGCACCTGTCCACCAATCAGTGTATAATAGAGGTCATAATCAGCGATAGCCTCCGTGTATTGTGCAAGGCGCAGGCGCCAATTGATCCGTTCCAACACATAAGCTGCCGCCTCGGCATTCATATTTGTCCCGCATTTCTCGATCGCCTTGTCGAGCAGGTCGATAACATCACCGATATTAAAACCGGTAACCCGTTCCTTTGCCTTTGCAGCCAAATAATAAGAAGAAGCAGAGGCGACATCGCTGTTGTTAACGATCATGTACTCATCGAATGCCTGCTGGAACTCTCCTTTATTGAACAGGATATCCGCCCTTAATTGGTGATAGGCTGGCAGGTTATCCTCTTCGATCGCCTTGTCCAAAGCCTCCATAGCGGCTTCGATTGTCCAAGCTGGATCAGTCAGCGTACTATCGGCCGAAGCAACACCGTAGATCAACTTAGCCTGGTTATACCAGAAATCACCTTTCTTATCGCTACATTTAGAAGCGGTTTTTATGTCGTCCAGTGCCTTTTGCAAATAGATTGCCTGTTCAGCCATAGAGTTAGCCAATTCCGCACGATTGTAGGCATAAAGATCAGAACGGTTCAGATAACCGTCGGGAGCATCCGGGAAGGTGGTGATAAAATCGTTGACCGTTTCCAAGCGTGCCTTTGCGTCCTGCGTGCCACTGATCAAGTAAAGAGCTACGGTTGCTTGGTCCAGTTCCTTCGGCCATCCTTTCGGTATATTGATATTGCGGTATGCAGAACTCAGATAATCAGCAGACCCTATTGACAAGCTACCTGCATATCCAGCAGAAAGGCCATAGCAAATATCTTTCTTTCCACCTGCATCCGCTTGTGCCAGCCCGAACACTTCACCTTCGGGAGTCAGCAACGGAGCATTGAGTTCGTTTTCTTCCAATGCGACTGCCATCTTGTAATATTTATACGGATCTTTCAGCTTACTTACTTCGGTAATAGCACCAGACTTAAAGGTGGCGTTCTTGCCGGTAGAGTATAATAGCAGATAGGCATTCGTCCCGTTTGCCACCGGCTCAGCAGCAATCGGCAGGAAAACAGCTTTCTTCGGCACTTCAACCTGAAACTTTACAGCGTCATACAGTTCGTCTGCACCCAGGATATTCTTAACCAGAAATGTTTTTCCCTCAAAGTCTGTGATTGTTGCTTTCTCGGCACCCTTAAAGATATTGTATGCAGAGACAGCCTCGCCTGTTTCGGAAATAAAGAATCCCGTACTAGTTGCGAGCTTATTTCCATCCTTTCCATAAGTGGTAATTGTAAAGACCGCTCTCTTGGCTTTGTTCATCCATTTAGGAGCGTTTTTCTGTGCTGCCGCCGAGAGGCACAAACAACTGATCAAAATCAAATGTAGTATTCGTTTCATTTCTTTTTCATGTTATCAGATACAGACGCAAAAGTAAGTATTTATCTTAGAATATACGCATCATGGTGTTAAGAAAGCTAACTTTAAGACTTCAAGGAATGTGTAAAAACAAATTACATGGATCAACACGGTTTGTCTGTTTTTTGTTTTTATAGACAACCTATAATAAGATTTTTTAACACACAGTCAACCTATCTCAGGACGAGACAAAATTATAAATAGAGAAACAGGTTGTCATTATATAATTCAAAAATCACAAATCTTCTTCCCTTTGTACATAAAAAGTAAGAAGATTTATGATCGATCAACCTACCATAGACCGGATACTGGATGCTGCAAACATTGTGGACGTTGTTTCCGAATTCGTTACCCTTCGGAAACGAGGCATAAACTATGTAGGGTTGTGTCCTTTCCATAGCGACAAGTCCCCCTCTTTCTATGTGTCGCCAGCAAAGAATATCTGTAAATGCTTTGCCTGCGGCGAAGGGGGTACGGCTGTTCACTTCATTATGAAGCATGAGCAGCTTTCTTATTATGATGCGCTTCGCTTCCTTGCCAAAAAGTACAACATCGAAATACAGGAACGGGAACTGTCGGAACGCGAAAAGCAGGTGCGCAGCGACCGCGAAAGCATGCTGATCGTCAATAGCTGGGCGCAGAAATACTTCACGACCCAGCTCTACGAACACCAGGAAGGCAAAGCCGCCGGCCTGCGCTACTTTGCCGAACGTGGTTTCCGGGAAGATACCATTCGCAAATTCCAGTTAGGCTACAGCCTCGACCAACGGGACGCCCTGTATAAAGCCGCAACAAAGAGCGGTTACAAAAAAGAATTTCTCGAAAAGACAGGTTTGGTGATCGCCTACGACAACGGCGGGGTAAACGACCGTTTTCGCGGGCGTGTCATTTTTCCGGTCCATACGCTCAGTGGAAAAGTCGTCGCTTTCGGAGGACGTGTCCTGAAGAAAGACGAAAAGACAGCCAAATATGTCAACTCGCCCGAAAGTGAGATTTACCATAAGAGTAACGAGCTTTACGGGATCTATTTCGCCAAACAGGCGATCGTAAAGGCTGACCGCTGCTTCTTGGTGGAAGGCTACACGGATGTTATTTCCATGCATCAGGCAGGGGTCGAGAACGTGGTCGCTTCATCGGGTACAGCCCTCACACAAGGACAGATCCGCCTGATACATCGCTTCACTAGCAATATCACGGTCTTGTATGACGGTGATGCAGCCGGTATCAAAGCTGCCTTGCGTGGTATCGACCTGCTGTTGGAGGACGGCATGAATGTGAAAGTGGTGCTCCTTCCGGACGGAGAAGACCCCGACTCCTTTGCCCGCAAGCACAACGCGAGCCAGTTTGCTGAGTTTATCCGGCAGAACGAAACCGATTTCATCCGTTTCAAAACGCGCCTGCTATTGGACGATGCAGGAACGGATCCGATCAAACGGTCGGCGCTAATCTCCGACATTATCCGGACGGTGGCCATCATCCCCGACAATATCGCCCGCTCCCTTTATATCCGGGAATGCAGTACGATGATGGAAATAGACGAGATGCTCCTGTTGAACGAAGTGAACAAAATCCGCCTCAACAAGGAAGAAAGGCAAGCGAACACTCCGTCCTCCCCCATTCCGGCTACTCCCATCAATATCCCCGAATACCCGGATATTCCCGGTTACCAGCCCTACCCGGAAGAGACGCTGGCGGAACAACCGCAGGAAAGTCCCCTGCCTCCTGACAATACGATCCCCCCCCCCACCGGAAGAATACAGTCCCGATGACGGAGGAGGCAGCATACCGCCGCCAGCGCCTTTCACGCCGCCGGCAAACATTCCGGTAGGGCCGAAGCGTTCGCCTTACGAGGCATACGAAGTCGCCCTGCTGCGCTACATCGTGCGTTATGGCGAACGTATCCTGTTCCAATATACGGACGAAGAGACGAACGAGGATGTCGTGATCCGCGTTTCCGAATATATCCGTTCCGAGCTGGAACGCGACGACCTGACCTTTTATACTCCGCTCTTCAAGAGTATGATGGATGAAGCGGCCGATCGCTGCCGGTCCGAAGGGTTCATCGCGAACCGGTATTTCCTCGCCCATCCCGACCCGAACGTGAGCCGCCTTGCCGCCAACCTGATCAGCGAAAAATATCAGCTAAGCAAGTATCACACCAAATATCGGGAACTGGAACAGGAAGAAGACAAACTCGACCAGTTGGTAATCCGGGAATTGTATGCTTTCAAGGATGCCTATGTACTCTCTCAAATCAAAGAGATACAGGCACAGATCAAGAGTATGCAAAACAACGAAGACATGGATCAGGTTTTCGAGCTGATGAAAAAGCTCACGCGCCTGAACGAAATAAAGAATATATTAAGTAAAGAATTGGGAGAAAGAATCATATTAAAAATGTAATGCCTATGAATTTTTTAGAAACGGAAGACGTGGTAAAACAATATGCCAACCACCTCGCCCTCGACAAGGTCAGCATCCAAGTTCCCGAAGGGAAAGTCTTCGGCTTATTAGGGCCGAACGGAGCCGGCAAAACCACACTGATCCGTATCATCAACCGCATCACGGCCCCCGACAGCGGCCTTGTCCGTTTTAACGGACGTGAATTTCAGCCGGAAGATATCTACCAGATCGGTTACCTGCCGGAAGAACGCGGCCTGTATAAAAAAATGAAAGTCGGTGAACAAGCCATCTACCTAGCACAGCTCAAAGGGCTCTCCTACCTAGGAAGCTCGCATACGGTTGATACGCTGGTTCGAAAAATTTGACATCATGCCCTAATGGTGGAACAAGAAACTGGAAGAGTTGTCCAAAGGGATGCAGCAGAAAATACAATTCATCATCACCATCATTCACGAACCGAAACTTCTGATCTTCGACGAACCGTTCAGCGGATTTGACCCAGTGAATGCCGAATTGCTGAAAAAAGAAATCCTCGAACTCAAAGATGCCGGACACACAATCATCTTTTCCACGCACAACATGTCGTCTGTTGAAGAGATTTGTGACAATATCGCCTTGATCAACCGTTCTCAAGTTGTGCTTTCCGGCAATGTGACAGAAGTGAAAAGCCGTTTCCGGACAAACAATTTCACCCTCCGTTTCCATACCGGATCAGGGAAATTGCAACCCATCCCGGAAATGTTCAGCCTGCTGACGGAAAAAGACCTGGCCGGAACAAGCGAGGTACGCATCCATAAAGAGCCGGGTATAACCAACTCCGCCCTCCTCTCTGCATTGGCGGGACAGACTGAAATCATTTCTTTCACGGAAGAGATCCCTTCGATGAACGACATATTTATTAACACCGTCTCCGGTACAAATACTACGCAAGCATGAATAAGATAGGACTTATAATAAAAAGAGAATACCTCCGCCGTGTCAGCAAAAAATCGTTTCTGTTACTGACATTCCTGACACCGTTCCTGTTTGCCGCGCTGGTGTTCGTCCCGCTTTGGTTATCCACCATCAAAGGAGATGATGTCAAACAGGTGGCGATCAGCGATACGACAGGCAAATACGCACCGCTGTTTAAAGACACAGAAGAATACACCTTCATCACCGAAAAAGGTTCCAGCCTGGAAGAATATCGTAAAAACCCGGATAAAGAAATTTTCGCTTTCTTGAATATAACAGACGACTTGTTACAAAACCCAACCGCAGCAACACTCTATTCGCAGAAACAAATTCCGATGGGACTGAAAAACACCATCGACAAAACACTGTCCGAATACTTGAAAGACGAGAAACTCGCTTCTTACAACATCGACAACCTGAAACAGATCATCGAGGACAGCAAAATCAATTTCAATATCAAAACCATCAAATGGGATGAAGACGGAAGTGAAAAAAGCACTTCGGCCGAGGTTGCCTCTATCTTAGGCATGATATTGACTTTCATTATCTATATGTTTATCATCATGTACGGTGGAATGGTCATGCAAGGAGTGATGGAAGAAAAGACAAACCGTATTATCGAAGTGATGATTTCGTCCGTTAAGCCATTCGACCTGATGATGGGAAAAATCATTGGCATCGGTTTCGTCGGCCTAACACAAGTATTCCTGTGGGGAATCCTGACAACGGTCTTGGTATCGGGGAGCCTTTTCTTTTTCGGTGGCAACACGTCACCTGAAGATATGATGACAGCACAGATGACGGCACAAGGCATAAACGATGTGGCTGCCGGTTCTTCCGATATCAGCATCCAGGTGCAAGAAATTATCAATTCGATCAACTTCGGTATGATCGGCACCTGTTTTGTCCTTTATTTTATCGGTGGCTATTTACTGTATGCAGCTCTATTTGCTGCAATCGGAAGCGCTCTGGAACAGCAGGAAGACACTCAGCAGTTCATGACTCCGATTATGCTTTTGATGGCGTTCAGCTTGTATGCCGGAATCTATAGCATGAATAATCCAGACGGCCCGCTGGCATTCTGGTGTTCGATGATCCCGTTTACCTCCCCTATCGTGATGATGGTCCGCTTGCCGTTCGACATTCCGGTATGGGAATTGGCTCTTTCGTTTGCTTTGCTGTTTGCCACAGCTATACTTATCATCTGGTTCTCGGCCAAAATTTACCGTGTAGGTATTTTAATGTATGGAAAGAAACCGAGCATCAAAGAAATGATCAAATGGGTAAAATATAAATAAAACTATCACGGCGATCGTAATGATCGCCGTGATAACGTAAAATATATGTATGAAAAAAGCCTGTCACTCAAAAGAATGACAGGCTTTTTGTTGTTCAACCAGGGCTCGAACCTGGACTAACAGGACCAGAATCTGTTGTGCTACCATTACACCATTGAACAATTTCCGTTCAACAAAGATGACAATTAATTATTTCGTTGTTCAACCAGGGCTCGAACCTGGACTAACAGGACCAGAATCTGTTGTGCTACCATTACACCATTGAACAATTTCAATTAAGCTTGTCAACTCTCTTGTTGTTAGCGAGTGCAAAAGTACATACTTTTTCAAAATAAACAAACGATATGGTAATTTTTTTTCATTAATAAACTTTTTTCTTTTTCTGCTTGTTTTGATTTTGCAAGTATATACATATATTAATAGAGGGAAACCACCCACATAATAAATATAAGAAGTATATTTGCGACTTCGAATATTACTCAATAAAAAATAATGGATCAAACAGAAGCATTAGTTAAAACGATTGTAGAAGGCCTACAGGAAAAAAAAGGCAAAAACATTGTAACCGTAGACTTAACCCAATTATCCGGCTCGATCTGCCAATATATGATAATCTGTGAAGGAAGTACACCTACCCAAGGTTTCCGCATTGTCTGATTCAGCTTGGGATTTTGCCCATCGCAAGGCAGGAGAAAAACCGCTTTCGATAGATGGAGCACAACGTGCCGAATGGATCGGGATGGACTATGGCACGGTTCTTGTACACATATTTTTACCGGAACTTCGCGAGTTCTATAATCTGGAAAATCTTTGGTCAGATGCCAAAGTGACTCAGATTGTAGACCTCGACTGATGACCGATCTTACATAGTATAGAGATAATCACATATGGAAAATAAAAACGACATGTTTAACAAAGCACCGAAGAATAATAAGCAAAAGATGTTCAAGTTTAATCTTTATTGGATGTACGGGCTCATCTTCATAATGCTTTTTGCTTTGTATCTGACAAACGACTCTTCGGCATCTAAAGAATTAGGCTGGACCGAGTTCCAGAAATTAGCACAGGAAAACGTATTCGACCGGATGGTCGTCTACAACAAAAAGAATCTGGTTGAAGCAACTGTAAAAGACGGACGGAAAGGTCTGGTGTTCAGAAAAGACAGTGCGACATTGGGTACAAACCCGAAAGTGTATGTCAAAATACCGTCGGCCGATAAATTTTCAGACTTCTATGACAAATCCGTTGCCGAAAATCATATCACTACGCAAGTCAGCTTCGAAGAAGGCGACGACGCGATCTGGAATTTTCTTGTTTCGTTCGGTCCGATCCTGCTGATTATCGTCGTATGGATCTTTCTGATGCGACGCATGTCAGGTGGTGCAAGCGGTGGTCCCGGCGGAGTATTCAGTGTGGGAAAAGCAAAAGCACAGCTTTTCGATAAAGATAACGACCGAAAAGTGACCTTCAAGGATGTCGCCGGCCTTGCAGAAGCAAAACAGGAGGTGGAAGAGATCGTTTCCTTCTTGAAAAACCCCGAAAAATATACGGAATTAGGAGGTAAAATACCTAAAGGAGCCTTACTCGTAGGCCCTCCAGAACCGGTAAAACATTATTGGCTAAGGCTGTGGCAGGAGAAGCAGATGTTCCGTTCTTCTCCCTGTCAGGCTCGGACTTCGTAGAAATGTTTGTCGGTGTGGGAGCATCCCGCGTACGTGACTTGTTCCGCCAGGCAAAAGAGAAAGCTCCTTGTATCGTATTCATTGACGAGATCGATGCCGTCGGTCGTGCCCGTGGTAAAAATGTAAACATGAACAGCAACGACGAACGTGAAAACACATTGAACCAGTTACTTACAGAAATGGACGGTTTCGGTTCCAACAGTGGTGTTATTATCCCTGGCAGCTACGAACCGTGCCGATATCTTGGATAAGGCTCTACTTCGTGCGGGACGTTTCGACCGCCAGATTCACGTGGAATTACCCGACTTGAACGAGCGTAAAGAGATATTCGGAGTGCATCTGCGTCCGATCAAAATCGACGAAAGCGTCGATGCCGAATTCTTGGCACGCCAGACTCCCGGTTTCTCCGGTGCCGACATTGCCAATGTCTGCAATGAAGCTGCTTTGATTGCCGCTCGTAACGGTAAAAAGTTTGTCCAAAAAGAAGACTTCATGAATGCGGTCGACCGTATCGTCGGAGGTTTGGAGAAACGAACTAAAATAACAACTGCGGATGAACGTCAATGCATAGCCAACCATGAAGCAGGTCACGCAACCTTGAGCTGGCTGCTAGAACATGCCAATCCGTTAGTTAAAGTCACAATCGTTCCGCGAGGCAAGGCATTAGGCGCTGCCTGGTATTTACCGGAAGAACGCCAGATTACCACCCGTGAACAATTGCTGGACGAAATGTGTGCCACGCTCGGCGGCCGCGCAGCTGAAGAACTTTTCTTGGGAAAAATATCTACCGGAGCATCTAATGACCTCGAACGGGTGACTAAACAGGCTTATGCGATGGTCGTCTATTTTGGTATGAGTAACCGACTGCCGAACTTGAACTACTACGATTCAAGTGGACAAGACTGGGGTTTCACTAAACCGTACAGCGAGGAAACAGCTCGGATGATCGACCAGGAAGTACAGGTCATTATCAATGAACAGTACGAACGAGCCAAAAGTATTCTGAAAGAACATGCGTCAGGCCACAATACGCTGGCTCAGGTATTGCTGGAACGGGAAGTAATCTACACGGAAGATGTCGAACAGATCTTCGGCAAGCGTGCTTGGGTTTCCCGCTCGGAGGAGATTCTGGAGCTGCAAGAGAAAGCAAACGGTAAAAAGGCCGAAGAAGCAAAAGTTGCCGAAGCTGACAAGCAGTAAGATAACATAAACAATAAAAAATTCCATGCTCACTAAATTTGAAACAGATGGGCATGGAATTATTATTTTAATTATATTTGTACTTGAATAAATCAATAAAAAAACACTATCGTCTTGAAAAATTTGATTATACGGGCGTTAACCGGCATTATATTCGTTGTGGTACTAATCAGTGCCATTTATATTCATCCGATTTTTTTCCTTATTCTTTTTGTATTATAACAGGATTGACCCTTTGGGAATTCGGAGGTCTGGTCAAACATTATGAAAATGCGAATCTGCAACGGACCGTGAATGTGCTCGGAGGAGTATATCTGTTTATCGCCACCTTCGTTTATGCAAACGGGTTGACAGACGGAAAGATATTCCTTCCCTATCTACTATTTATCATGTTGACAATGATAGCTGAACTCTACTATAAGGCACCGAACCCGATTAATAATTGGGCATTTACGCTCTTTGCCCAGGTTTATTGTGCCGGCTCCTTCTCCATATTGAATTTCATCGGCGCAGAACCGGGGACACCTGGTGTCATGAGCTACACGCCGCTCTTTATCATGGCGATCTTTATTTTTGTCTGGCTGGACGATACCGGAGCATACTTGGTCGGCTCCTTGATCGGAAAACATAAATTATTTGAACGGATTTCTCCCAAGAAATCATGGGAAGGCTTTTTTGGCGGATTGATCCTCTCCTTGGCTTCCTCACAGGCATTCGCCTTGGTTCGCCCCGGAAATAAACCGGATGAATTGGTTGGGACTGGCAGCCACGGTTGTCCTGTTCGGAACCTGGGGAGACTTGATCGAATCCTTGCTGAAACGTACACTCGGAGTAAAAGACTCTGGCAATGTATTACCAGGCCACGGAGGAATGCTAGACCGCTTCGACAGCGTTATGCTAGCTGTTCCCGCCAGCTATATCTATATCGAACTATTCATTCGAAATTAAAGGTGAGCGTCACCATCCGGGAAGTTGCTTTAGACAAGGAATTCGGATACTTGATCAATTCCAGATCTGTCAGATCACTTCGGTCTTTCTCCAACAGGTCTACCAGACCGAAACTAAACTTAAGTTCCGGACATAATTTGAAAAACGGAAGATAAATATCACATCCGATACCAAACTCGACACCGAAATCCGTTCCTTTCAACAGGATCGGATTTCCTTTTTTACGCCCCAGATCGAAAGCACCATAAATACCGCCAATCAGATAAGGACGATAGTTATTCACACGAAAAGCGCTATACTTCACATCGAGCGGAAACGTCAGATAGTTGGAACGGACAGAAGTGGAATACATGCTTACCACCGGATTTTCATCTGTACCCTCCACTCCTTCCATTTCAGGACGGCGGAACACAAATTTCTTGTCACCGAAATGGATAGTCGGCGTAAAACGCAGATTGAAATATGGATTCAAGTACATATCCCCGATGACCCCGACACTAAAACCGGGCGAATAGCTCGGAATCTCGGCATACCAGGTTTCACCGTTTGTTGCCACACCGGTATTAGTCAATATCAAATCCTGCGCATGCAGACCTACATGAAATCCCAAATGAAACCATTTCAAATCCGCATAGGGCTGGTTCTTCACCTTTTCTTTCTGCGCCATTACGGCAGTTACAGACAGAAAGAACACACATATAATAAATAGTAGACGTCTCAATTCTTTTCGTAATTTTGAATTTATAACGGGAAAGAGTCCGACTTATTGCAAAAGAGCATTTATTTGTAAAAAAAAGGAGGAGTTCTTTTTTTAATTCAAAGAAAACTCTATTTTTGCACGAACTAATAGTTATCAATTTAAACGTTTAAAAAATGGCTTACGTAATTAGTGACGATTGTATCGCTTGCGGTACTTGTATTGACGAATGTCCGGTAGGAGCAATTTCAGAAGGCGATAAATACAGCATCGACCCTGAAATGTGTACAGATTGTGGAACTTGCGCAGATGCTTGTCCTACTGAAGCAATTCATCCGGCAGAATAAACCGCAACATCGATAGGTTTCCTTTACAGGACCTATAAAGATAAGGGCTGTTTCCTTTCGGAACAGCCCCTTATTATTTTCTCATTCTCTACCGACTTCGTCAAAATTCGATATTCAGTTTGATCTCATCCGAGTCGCTTTCCTGCCGACCTTCATCCGACATCGTCTCCTCCGGCCTTTCATCAGCTCTACATCGTTTAATGTAACTGATTACATCATTCATTCCATCCATGAACTTGTCAAAGTCTTCTTTGTACAGAAAAATCTTATGTTTCTCAAAAGAAACCTGCATACCATTCTTCGGCTGCACTTTTTTACTCTCCGTCACAGCCAGAAATAAATCGTCTTTCAGATTCTTCTTTACATCCAGATAATAAATTCTTTTTCCTGCTTTAATGGTTTTAGAGTATAAGATCTCTTTGTCACCACCTTCAACCTGTATTTTCTTCACCGAGTTTTCCATTATAGCAAACATTCGTTAAACACCCACCCATTTATCATAACTTGCCTCAAATATGTGCATTTTTTTTTAAACAACAACTATTTTAACGCATGAAAATGCATATAAAGAATCGGAATATTATGAAATAATAAATAACACACATAAAATTAAGCGAAGCGACGAACTTTTATCAAAAGAATGACTAACTTTGCAGCCAAATTTATAACAAGTAGTTCCTTCAAACGATGATCAACAGAATTTTAATCCGCATTAAAGTTTTACAGATAGTATATTCTTACTATCAAAACGGAAACAACGACCTCAAAGTAGCGGAAAACGAATTGCTTTTCAGTCTTAGAAAGTCTTATGACTTATATCATTATTTCCTTCTTCTAATTGTCGACGTCACAAACTTACAAAGACGTATCTTGGATGCCCGTAAGAACAAGTATATGCCGACAGAAGCCGAATTGAACCCCAATACCCGACTGATAGACAACCGTTTTGCCGCACAAATAGCCGAAAATGAAGCACTTCGGAAATACGTGGCCGAACAGGGGCTTTCATGGGATAATGATGAAGATTTCATCAAAATGGTACTCGACCTGATCTTGTCGTCCGAACAATACGGGGAATATCTGAATAACGAAAATGATTCATACGAGACAGATAAGGAATTCTGGCGCATCGTATTCAAAAAACTAATTTGTGGCAATGAAGCGATCGACGATTATCTGCAAGATAAAAGCATTTATTGGAACGACGACATCTCCATCGTCGAAACTTTTACGCTGAAAACAATCAAACAATTCGAAGAAGCAGCCGGAAGCAAACAAAAATTGCTGCCGATGTTTAAAGATCTCGAAGACCAGTCTTTCGCCATTAAATTATTCCGCCAATCATTGATGAAAGGAAGCGAATTCCGTGAACGTATCAACAAACACATGAAGAACTGGGAAACCGAACGCATAGCCAATATGGATCTTATCATCATGCAGGTTGCACTGGCAGAAATCATGACGTTCCCGACAATTCCCATCAACGTAACGCTGAATGAATATATTGATACGGCCAAATACTACAGTACCCCGAAAAGCGGAACATTTATCAACGGTATTTTAGATTCTGTAGTCAACGAGTTAAAAAAAGAAAAGTTATTGCTCAAAGATTAATTATTATCCTTACATTTGTGTCAGTATCGAATTGATTTTAACTTATTAATGTTTATAGTTATATGAGCTTACTTACTATTTTACTTCAGGCCGCCGGCGGAAGTCAGCAATGGTCTGGTATTTTAATGATGGTTGTTATTGTTGCGATCTTCTATTTCTTTATGATCCGTCCGCAACAAAAGAAACAAAAAAGAAATTCAGAAAGCCCGCGAAGCCTTAAAAGCAGGAGACAAAGTGATTACTGCCGGAGGTATCTACGGAAAAATCAAAGAAATCGGTGACACATATATGTTGATTGAAATTTCTGATGGTGTACGCATCCGTGTAGACAAAACATCCGTGTTTGCATCTGTAGCGGACGCACAGCAAAAATAAACAACGGAACATATGTCACGACTTGGACAAATCAAACAAACATTCAAGTCTGTCCGGATAGAGATTAAGGCTTTTCTTCGCCGTCAACAGTGGAAAGAAGCCTTGATCTTTTTCTGTTTTATACTGTTGGCTTTCGGCTTCTGGCTTCTCCAAAGCCTGCAACAGGAGTATGAAATAGATATCAGGATTCCGGTCAAGTACAAGAATGTGCCGCCAGATATATCTTTCACGGAAACACCGCCCGAAGCCATTACAGTCAAAGTGAAAGACAAGGGGAGTGTATTGCTGAACTACTCCTTCGGACGTTCGTTTGCCCCAATTGAGGCCAACATGAAGACACAGTCGGAAAAATCCGGTAAACTGATCATTAACCGGAAAGATATCGAAAACGAAATAAAGAAACATCTGATTGCGACCACATCCCTGCTCAGCTTCGAACCCCAACATATCGATGCTGCTTACAGCAAACGCATCAAGAAGGAGATACCAGCCGTATTCGAGGGAGTTGTCCAAACAAATGCAGGTTTCAAAGTTTCAGGTGACATATCCATTACTCCCCGCAGCATCAACGTCTATGCCAGCGATGTCGTTCTGGACACTTTGAAAGAGATAAAAACAATCTATACCGAGATCAAAAAGGAAACAAGACCGTCACACGTACCGTCCAACTGGAAAAAATAGACGGAGTCACTCTCGAACCGACAAGTGTAACCGTTACGATCCCGATAGAAGAGTATACAGAAAAAACGCTGGAAATACCTGTTATCTACACCAATCTGCCGCCCCATTACACCCTGCGCATGTTCCCGGCTGTCGTGAAAGTGAGCTGCAACGTCCCTCTTTCGCGCTTCAAGGACGTCTCGGCAGATGATTTCGAAATACGAATCTCTTTTGCAGATTTAGAACAAAGCGCTTCAGGAACATTGCCTTTACAACTGAACAAAAACTGAGCTGGGTGGATGTAGCTACAATTTCACCAGACCGGATCGAATTTATATTGGAACAAACAAAGTCAAATGATTAAGATTGGAATCACCGGAGGAATCGGAAGCGGCAAATCAATGGTGGCCGCACTATTGGAAGTATGGGGTATTCCTGTGTATATAGCCGATACAGAAAGCAAGCATCTAACAGCCACTTCTCCCGTTATCCGGGAAAAGCTGATTACCTTGTTCGGCAAAGAACTTTATACAGCCGACGGTTTGGATAAAAGACGGCTCGCTTCCCATATTTTCGGAAACCCGGAACGGCTTGGACAAGTGAACGCGATCATTCACCCAGAAGTGAACCGTCATTTTTTTGCTTGGGTCGAAAGACTGAATACCCCGGTATGCGCCATCGAATCAGCCATTCTTTTCGAATCGGGCTTTAACCGGATTGTCGATACGACGCTGATGGTTTATGCCCCGATGGAAATACGCATCGGACGGATACTCGAACGCGACTCCGTTTCCCGAGAAGAAATTATACGTCGCATCGAAAGCCAGTTGCCGGACGAAATGAAAAAAGAGAAATCGGACTACGTGATCTTCAATGACGGAGAACAAGCTTTACTTCCGCAAATAACAGCTTTTCTTGCAGGACTAAAGATAAAAAACATTGACTCTCAATTCTATAATAAGCATAAAAACAAAAATATTCAGTAGATAGAGACATTTATGCTTAGTGAATAATCATTAGAAACAAGAAAATATGTTCAAAACTGCCGAAAATTCCCGACAGTTATACTACATTTGCAGCACAAAAGTTAAACACTATTAGAAAAACAAAGTATTATGTTGAAGACGATTTTGTCTATCTCGGGTAAACCGGGATTGTTTAAATTGGTTTCCCACGGAAAAATATGCTGATTGTTGAGTCGTTAGCAGACAAGAAAAGAGTTCCTGCATACGCAAAAGATAAAGTAATTTCTCTGGGAGATATCGCTATCTACACAAATGAAGCAGAAGTTCCATTGCATGAAGTTCTGACCAACGTCAAAAATAAAGAAAACGGACAACAAGCATCTGTTTCCACATCCGCCAAACCAGACGAACTACGTGCTTATTTCGCCGAGATTCTTCCCAATTTCGACCGTGAACGTGTATATCCGAGTGATATCAAGAAATTGATCTCCTGGTATAACATCCTGATCGGCGCAGGCCTCACAGAGTTCACCCCAGAAGGATCGGCAACAGAAGAAGCTTCTGTTAAAGAAACGAAAAAAGAGGAAGCTTAACCAATTACAGTCGAATCAAATACAAAAAAGAGATGTACCAGATAGTCCTGTACTTCTCTTTTAGGAGATTCATTAGGGATATTCGGTAAATGTTCCCACAAAATACATGGCATATGAAGATGATAGAGTATAATCACTTCATATGCCATTATTATTGTCATTTTCCTGTATATTCTCATATACTCTTATCGGGCAAGACATGAAGCTCCGGAAGAAGTCTTCTGACCTCTTCTGATTCTTTCAGTAAACTCATATCATGCAGCTTTCCCCGTTCTGTTCCTGATCTTGTTAATCATCAGTATGACATTTGCCGTATGTATTCCGAAGAAAATCCACAGGATTTCCGTCTTCTTATTCCTGGCCTTTATTCTTGCGAGCGAGTAATGTGGCTTTTGAGTGCCGAAGCTTCCTTCAAGCGTATACCCTCATTGAATGCCTTGAACGAGAGATGTTCGATGAACGATATGCCGTCTATCTGTATATTATTGACCTTTGCACCGAACTCGACGGACTTGGTTTCCTTGCCTCTGACGATGGGACGTACATAATGACGGTCGATGCTGACGATGCAGTCACTGACTTTCCGCCCTTCAAACATTTTCTTTTCCTATACAAGCTCCTTTCTGATGATGGAAAGACGCTTCTGGTAATCCTGTGTATATCGGAGTAAAGCACCGTACTCGCTATGGATCCCATCCCTTTAACTGAGGAGCTTTTCAAGAAGCTTGATCATACGGCGCTTAAGCATTCTTGTCCTTGAAGCTCTCCTCTTTCTTTTCTTGCAGTAGGACAGATAGAATTCCGCCACATTCCTGTATTTGTTGCACGGACGCCTTATGCTCAGAGATCCCTGCAATGCCGGCATATATGCCTGTAGAGCCATTCGATGCTTTCCCAAAGGAGTTTCATGTCCGTTAGAAAACGCATGTGGCTCTCATAGCATGTGGCATCGGTCATGCAGACGTAAAAGTTATCGAGATAAGGTTTCCAGTGTGAAGCCTGGATATCCAGGAATCAATGTCAAGGCGGGATGCTATCTCATTACGGATAACACTGACTATCTTGAAGTTGATTATGGGAAACGATGGGTTTATCATGATTCCACAGAACATCTGGTAGTGTATGTTCCCGTTCAGATATTCCACCAGCTGCCTGTCGGAGAATCCGGTGTATGCCTTCAGGACCATAAGGGCGATCTTTGCGGAAGGGCTGAATATGTTCCTACGGCCCAGGTGCCGGTCCGACAAGCCTGCGGATTTTACCATACAATCAAACGAAAACAACGAATGAAGCCTGCCAAGCTCACTCTCATGAAAACTCTTGCGATAGTTTTCCAGAATATCAAATTCTGGAAAACCCAAAGTAGAGTGAATTCCTGAAATATTTTGTATCTTCGCCATATCTTAGTTTGGATATTTCCCCCGTTTTGGCCGTCAAATCTTGTTTTCAGGGGAATACCTAAAGATACAAAAAGCCAATCAACTCACAACATCCTGTGTATAAATCAGCTGGCTGATTTTATAATATTTAATGAATGTCCCTATGTATTTTCAGAACAACGGATTAGCCACCTTTTCCTTCAACAAGGCCAAATCGACTACTTGGCGGATATCATCCACATAGTGGAAAGCCAGCCCTTTCAGATAATCGGGCTTAATCTCTTCGATATCTTTCTTATTCTCTTGGCAGAGGATCAGTTCCTTGATTCCGGCACGTTTAGCAGCCAGTATCTTTTCCTTGATACCACCTACCGGAAGAACTTTACCACGCAACGTAATCTCGCCGGTCATAGCCAAGTTACTGCGCACCTTACGCTGCGTAAAGGCTGATACCAATGAAGTGACCATCGTGATACCCGCACTCGGACCATCTTTCGGAATCGCCCCCTCAGGCACATGGATATGGACATTCCAATTTTCAAACATACCTTCGTCGATCCCGAACAGTCCGGCATGCGAATGAATATATTCGAGTGCCAACATGGCAGACTCTTTCATCACGTCACCCAAGTTACCTGTCAAAGTAAGCTTTGAGCCCTTTCCTTTGCTCAAGCTGGATTCCACAAACAGGATTTCACCGCCAACAGCTGTCCAAGCCAATCCGGTTACGACACCCGCATAGTTATTTCCCTGATATTTATCACGGGTATATTCGACTGCACCCAAGTAATCATGCAAATCTTCGGGACGTATCTGTGCCGGAAGTTCTTCGCTGGACGCCAGCTTGCGAGCCAACTTACGCATGATCTTGGCAATCTTTTTATCCAATTCGCGCACACCACTCTCACGGGTGTAGGATTCGATGATCGCCTGCAACGTCTTTTTCGGGAACTTCACTTTTCCTTTCGACAAACCGTGAATCTCCAATTGCTTCGGAACTAAATGACGGGCAGCGATTTCTACCTTCTCCTCCATGATATAACCACTCACCTCGATCAACTCCATACGGTCCAACAACGGCTGGGAAATCGTGTTCAGATTATTGGCAGTTGCGATAAACATAACTTTGCTCAAATCATAATCTATATCCAGATAATTATCATGGAATGCATTGTTCTGCTCCGGATCCAACACCTCAAGCAACGCAGAAGCGGGATCGCCCTTGAAATCATTCGTTACCTTGTCGATCTCGTCAAGGATAAACACAGGGTTTGAGGTTCCAGCCTTCTGAAGGTTCTGAATGATACGTCCGGACATCGCACCAATGTAGGTACGACGATGGCCACGTATCTCCGCCTCATCATGCAAACCGCCCAACGAAACTCGGACATACTTACGGTGCAAAGCTTCTGCAACCGATTTTCCCAACGAAGTCTTACCAACTCCCGGAGGTCCATACAGACAGATAATGGGTGACTTCATATCACCTTTCAGTTTCAACACCGCCAAATGTTCAATGATGCGCTCTTTCACCTTCTCCAACCCGTAGTGATCGCGATCCAAGACTTTCTGTGCATGGGCAAGATTGAAATTATCCTTGCTGTATTCGTTCCATGGCAGATTGACAATCGCCTGCACATATTGCGTCTGGATAGAGAAATCCGGAGATTGCGGATGCAGGCGCTCCAACTTGCGCACCTCCTTCTCAAACGTTTCAGCTACAGCCAGCGACCATTTTTTCTTGGCAGCTTTCTCTCGCAATTCCCTTATTTCCAAATCATTGATATTTCCTCCTAGCTCTTCCTGAATTGTCTTGATCTGCTGCTGAAGAAAGTATTCCTTCTGTTGCTGGTTAATATCCTCGTGCGTCTTCATCTGGATGGACGTCTTCAGTTCCACCAACTGATACTCCCGGTTCAGGATGAACAAAAGACGGTACGCACGATCTTTCAAGTTACCAATCAACAACAAATCTTGTTTTTCAGACGATCCGTTGGGAACATTGCAACAAGAGAAATTGATTAGGTAGAGAATATTTTTATTATTCTTTATTGAAAATATCAAGTCGCGAGGCGGTTCAGAGGCAGCTCCGAGCATCTTGATCGTCAAATCCTTGATAGTCGAAACAAGCGCCTCGAACTCACGGTCGGACTTGTCCGGCATGACGTCTTCGAGCAATTTGATCTTTCCGATCAGGTAAGGATCATAAGCAGAAAGCTCTTCCAATTGGAAACGCTTCTTACCTTGCAGGATCACGGTTGTTGTTCCGTCGGGCATTTCGAGCACGCGGACAATATCGGCCACAACTCCCGTCGCATACAAATCTTCTATCTTCGGATCTTCCGTATTCATATCCTTCTGGCAAACCACTCCGATCAGACTTTTCTTGTGGGCGGCCTCCTTGATCAGGCGCATAGATTTAGGGCGGCCTATCATCACCGGCATAGCTACACCCGGAAACAGTACCATATTCCGAAGCGGAAGAATGGGCAATTCCTCTCCCACTTTCTCCATTCCTTCAGTAAAATCTTCATCAACATCGCAATCTGTGAGGATAGGCATTACGATACCAATATTATCATCCAAGTCGTTATACGACTCCTCGGCAAACATCGTTACTTTATCTTTCTTCATATATTCTTTGTCATAGTTGCGGAATATTCCTTTATCGCCCGCAATTCTATTTCATACAATAAACGTGCCAAAGTTACTATTTTTAACTCAATTCCGATTACTTTTGCACAAAACAATTGTCAATTACTATGTCAAATCCTTTTTTTCCAATTCAAACAATTTACCATACGTCATGATAAATGTGCAATGAAAGTAGGAACCGACGGTGTTCTGCTCGGTGCATGGGCCGGAACGGAATCGTGCAACCGCATACTGGACATCGGGACAGGGACCGGACTGATCGCCCTGATGCTGGCTCAACGCAGCAAGGCGGCTATCGACGCTATCGACATAGAAGCCGATGCCTGTCTTCAAGCACAAGAAAATGCAGAATCTTCCCTTTTTGCAGGACGGATAAATGTCTTTCATTCCGACTTGGTCGATTTTGCACAAGCCAGCACGCATCTATATGACCTGATTGTATCCAACCCTCCTTACTTCGTCGATTCATTGAAATGCCCGAACCTACAACGGAACACGGCCCGCCACACCGATACGCTGACATTAGAAGATTTGTTGCAGTACAGTCGCAAACTGCTTACCCCACAAGGACGTATTGCCCTTATCCTGCCTTACGACCAGAAAGATCGTCTTACGGATTGTATTCAAACACAAAATCTATTTCTTTCGAAGGAAGTCTCCGTCATCCCCGTACCCGATGCACAACCGAAACGACTGTTGGCCGAACTGACATCAGAGCCACCCGCCTCTCCCGCCTTCTCCGATCGGCTGACCATCGAGATTGCAAGACATCGGTATACTGACGAATATATCAATCTAACCAAAGACTTTTATCTAAAGATGTAAGGGAGTTTCTTATCGAAAAAACGGGTTACTTCACCAAACAGATTCTGTACCTCCTCCGTAAAAGAAACAGTTTCCGGAGTCAATACGTTCAATGATTTGGGAAGAACGGAGATTTCGATCCGGCTGTCCGCCATGATCGGCTCTCCGTCCAGATGCATGACTCCTGGATTCTGACGGATGATAGTCACCTCTTTTCCTTTGAATGTCTTGATCTTGCTGTTACGGTCGATCTGTTTCGTAAACAACTGAATAGCCAACGGTGCAATGTCCAGCGGACCGAAAGGGGAAAGGATTGTAATATCCATTTTGCCATCCTGGATATTGGCATGAGGAGCGATAAACGCATTGTTACCATACTGCGAAGCATTCCGCAAGCCACCAAAAACGCCTTTTCCTTAACCGTCTGGTTATCGATCAAAAGTTCATAAGGTTCGGGTTTGTAGCTCAGATATTCTTCCACCGTATTTTTTATATAGGTAAGCGAACCGCGGCGTTTCTCCCCGGCAAACTTTTGGCTGACCGCTGCATCAAAGCCGACTCCGCAGGTACAAAAAAAGACACGTCCGTTCGCCTTGCAACAGTCGATTGTCGAAACATGCCCCTTTACAATCAGATCAATCGCCCGGCGTACATCCATCGGAATATGCAATTCACGCGCCAAACCATTGCCGGAACCTTTCGGGATAATCCCCAGCACCGCACCTGAGTGGAGCATGGCACGGGCAATCTCGTTCACAGTTCCGTCTCCCCCGACCGCAATCACGCAATTGGCCCCTTTATCAAGGGCTTTCCGCGTCAGTTCGCTGGCATGTCCGGGATATTCTGTAAAAGAAATTTCCACACAACAATTTCCGCCCGCAAAGGCGGTTTCAATCATTTTCGGAATCTTTCTTTTCGAACCGACACCCGAAATCGGATTTATAATGGCCTGTATATTGATTGTTTGTCCCTCCATTCTTGCTGTTACTTACTTTGAGAGGACAAAAATAATGCTTTTGTAAAACTTTTAAAGCATTTCGGCTACTATAAGTTATTTTTTTACTACTTTTGCAGCTGGATTTGCCGAAACATAAATATTATAGTAGTAAGCAGATCTGGGTTCTTTTAGAATAACAACGTAGCGAGAAAATCATTCTCTGTTAATTATAATATGAAACTTTTACAAGAGAAACTATCAAAGTACGATGCACCTCAGCGGGCTATGGCCGCAGGAATTTATCCATACTTCAGAATGATTGAAAGTGATCAGGATACAGAAGTAATGATCAGCGGTAAAAAGGTCCTGATGTTTGGTTCTAACGCCTATTTAGGCCTGACAAACCACCCGAAAGTAAAAGAGGCGGCAATTGATGCCATTAAGAAATATGGTACAGGTTGTGCCGGTTCGCGTTTCCTGAACGGGACGTTGGATTTGCACATTCAGTTGGAAAAACGTCTGGCCGAATTTGTCGGAAAAGAAGATGCCATTGTTTATTCTACGGGATTTCAGGTAAACTTGGGTGTTGTATCCTGCCTGACAGGACGTGAAGACTATATCATTTGGGACGAGCTAGACCATGCATCCATCATCGAAGGACACCGTCTTTCCTTCTCTACCAAACTGAAATATAAGCATAATGATATGGAGTCCTTAGAAAAGCAACTCCAGAAATGCGAACCCGACAAGGTAAAGCTGATCGTTATCGACGGTGTATTCAGTATGGAAGGTGACATTGCCAAATTACCGGAAATCGTTGCGTTAGCCAAAAAGTATAACGCAAGCATAATGGTAGACGAAGCCCACGGTTTGGGTGTTCTGGGCGATCACGGTCGTGGAACCTGTAATCATTTCGGAGTAACAGACGATGTAGACCTGATTATGGGTACATTCAGTAAGTCGCTTGCTTCCATCGGCGGTTTCATCGCTTCGGACAAAGAGACGATCAACTATCTCCGCCATAACTCCCGCTCTTATATATTCAGTGCAAGTAATACTCCAGCAGCTACAGCTGCGGCCGGCGCAGCACTCGATATTATGCTGAGCGAACCGGAACGCATCGAACACCTGTGGAAACTTACCCACTATGCCTTGGATGGATTTCGTAATATGGGGTGCGAAATCGGCCATACCTCAACACCGATCATTCCATTGTTTATCCGTAACAACGACCTGACATTCCTGATCGTAAAGGAATTGTTCGAAGCCGGTATTTTCGTAAATCCAGTCGTATCTCCGGCTGTTGCGCCTGAAGATACGCTGATCCGCTTCTCACTGATGGCGACTCACACAATTGAACAGCTCGACTACGCATTAGAAGCAATTCACAAAGTATTTAAAAGTCACGGTCTGGTCAAATAAATCAGCATGGACAAATAATACCAAAAAGGGCAAAACGGAACATTCTGTTTTGCCCTTTCTCTTTATAATTCATTCTTCATTTGCTACGAACCAAATATTTTGACTATTTTTGCGTAATTGTACGCACTATAAATACATTATATATACCAGACAAATGGATTTTAAATTAAATACAGGAAGTTGCTGCATGGGTAAAAAAGGATGCAGCAAGATACAAAATAATAAACTGAACACCTACGACTGGCTTTGCGACGTGCCCGATGCGGCAAACGCTACCGATTACGTGGAAGTGCAGTTTAAAAATACCCGCAAAGGGTATTACCTCAACAGTTCCAAGATACCTCTGGAAAAAGGAGATTTAGTCGCAGTGGAAGCCAGCCCAGGGCATGACATCGGGACTGTGACACTGACCGGCAAGCTCGTCCTTCTCCAGATGAAAAAGAACAATGTCCGCACTGGCGAAGGCAATGAACCTAAAAAGGTGTATCGTAAAGCCAAACCGACCGATATCGAGAAATACGAAGAGGCGAAGGCCAAGGAACACGCCACAATGATCCGTTCGCGCCAGATCGCTGCCGATTTGGGACTGAATATGAAGATCGGGGATGTGGAATACCAGGGGGTGACGGCAATAAGGCGATCTTTTATTACATTGCCGACGAGCGTGTCGACTTCCGCCAGTTGATCAAAGTACTCGCCGAAGCATTTCGTGTCCGCATCGAAATGAAACAGATTGGTGCCCGCCAGGAAGCCGGACGCATCGGAGGTATCGGCCCCTGTGGGCGCGAGTTGTGCTGTTCAAGCTGGATGACGAGTTTCGTATCTGTAGCCACCGGAGCCGCCCGCTATCAGGATATATCCATGAATCCCCAGAAATTGGCCGGCCAATGCGCCAAGCTGAAATGCTGCATCAACTATGAAGTGGACGCCTATGTGGAAGCGCAAAAACGCTTACCGTCCCGTGAAGTGGTGCTGGAAACAAAGGACAATACCTATTATCACTTTAAAACGGATATCTTCAAACGGGAAATCACCTACTCTACCGATAAATCGTTCGCGGCCAACCTGATTACAATCTCAGCCAACCGCGCCTTCGATGTGATCAACATGAACAAGAAAGGCATGAAGCCTGTCACGCTCGAAGCCGATACCAAGCCGCAACCGCCCAAACGCGATGCGCAGGATATCCTGGGGCAAGACAGTGTTACCCGTTTCGATGCTTCCCTGAAAAAGAAGAAAAGAAACGCAACGGAAACGGCAACAAGGAAAACCTGCCGAAAGAAGCCGCTGCCAACACCGGCAACGAAGGGAACAGCAAACCTTTCAACGGAGAAAAAGCGAACGGCAACACCGGCAACGAAAATAAAAACGGCAAAGGAAACGGGAACAGAAACGGAAACCGCAACCGTAACAGCGGAAACCGGGAGAACAACCGCGAACGGGAGAACCGCGAAAACAACCGTAACAGACCGCGTCCGAACCGAGTAAATAACGATAAGCAACCGAATAATGACAAACCTCAGCAACAAGCTAAGCCTGCTGCCAAACCGGAAAGCAAGCCGGACACAAAGCCGGAAGCTTAAAGGAGTCATTGCCGCACTGACTTGTTCTCTGTTCTTTTCCTGCGAAAACCCAGCCTTGTACGACCAATACCAGGCGATCAACAATATCACGTGGGAAAAGGACAAGGAATACTATTTCACCTTCGAGGTGAAAGATATATCTGTTCCTTACGACCTGACACTGGAAGTAAGGAACAATAACTTGTACCCCTATCAGAACTTATGGCTTTTCTGCAGTGAAGAGCAGCCGATCGGCCCGCTCCGCCGGGACACCATCGAATGCATGCTTGCCGACGAATTCGGCAAATGGCACGGACATGGCATTTCCTTATACCAAAGCAGTTTTCCCATTCATTCGCAATATAAGTTTCCGCATGCCGGACAATATACGTTCAGTTTCCGTCAAGGGATGCGCGACGATGCTTTGAAAGGAATACAAGAAATCGGTTTCTCGGTTCGCCCGGCCAAGTGAGCAGCCCTTAACCCTACCGTTCCCTCCTGGATGCATCCAAGCGAAGGAAGATAAAAAGCAGGATCGTGAATCCCCAAAGGGAAGAACCGCCGTAGCTAAAGAAAGGCAACGGAATGCCGATCACAGGTGTAAGCCCCGTCACCATCCCTATATTAATGGCCAAATGGAAGAAAAAGATAGAAGCGACACTATAGCCGTACACCCGGTTGAAAGTGGAACTTTGCCGCTCCGCCAACACAATCAGGCGCAGGATCAGAAATCCGAACAACAATAAGACCGCAGAAGCCCCGATGAACCCTTGTTCTTCACCTACCGTACAAAAGATAAAGTCGGTATCCTGCTCTGGAACATACTTCAGTTTGGTCTGCGTACCGTTCAGAAAGCCTTTTCCGGTAAGTCCACCAGAACCGATCGCGATCTTCGACTGATTCACATTATAGCCGGCACCGCTCGGATCATCTTCCAATCCCAATGAAACCTTGATACGTATCTGTTGATGCGGTTCCAGGATATCGGTAAACACATAATCCACCGAATACATAAAAGCCAATGATCCCAATGCAAAGACTGCGATCAACACATAATGCCACGCCCAGTTGCGGATAGAAAGAAAAACCAGATAACAGGCAACCAGCAAGATCACCCCGATCGATATCAGGGAATAATCGACCGGCATAAAGAAAGAAGCGGCATACCCTCCTAAACAAGCAACACCCGCAGTCCCCAATATCACCTGTATTGCACGGGTATCTTTCCTTTCTATCTGTATCAGGATAACCGTGATCAACAGGATCAGAGAAGAGACAAGCAACTCTCCCACCGCCGTATCTCCCACCGTCACATCCGAAAACTTCATGCTGGTGACAAAAAGACAACCACGCAGACTCCCGACAAAAGAATATATCCCGACATCCCCTCCCGATATAACATCAAGAAGAAAGCCAAGTAGACCAGTGCCGAACCTGTCTCTTGCTGCAGCAGGATGCAAATCATCGGCAGAAATATTAGCGACAAGACGGCTATAAAGTTTTTAGGAACAGTCAGCTTGAAACCATAGGTATTCATCAGCTTCGCGACAGCAAGTGCCGTCGCAAACTTGGCAAACTCAGCCGGCTGCAACCTGACAGGTCCCAAAACAAGCCACGAATGGGAACCTTTTATGTTCGGAGCCAGAAAAATCGTAGCAATCAGCAACACGATGAAACCGGCATATATCAGATAGGCAAAAACATCAAAAAACTCACTCTCAAGCATCAAGAGCACAAAGATCAACCCTACCGACAATCCCATCCACATCAACTGCGAACCGGGACGGCCCGACGGGTCAAATAACCCCACGTTATCGAATTCATAACTAGCACCACAGATGCTGAACCAGCCGGCAACGACCAACACCACATAAAGGATAATCGTCAACCAGTCAACCGTCTTCCATATTTCCGTCTTCCTATAACTCACGATTCGGTAAAGATAAAACGTTTGGCGATACAACCGCATTCGACATCGTCTCTTCCAGCAACTTGTTCTCCTCCGAGATTTCGCCTTTCAGATACTTCTCCATCATCAATTTGCCGATCGGCACTCCGTAGGTCGCACCGAAACCACCATTCTCCACATACACGCAGATGGCCACCTTCGGATTCCGATAAGGAGCAAAACCGATAAAAGCTGAGTGATCTTTCCCATGCGGATTTTCGGCCGTACCAGTCTTGCCACAGACTTCGATATCCGTTATAGCCGCTCCCCGACAAGTTCCGCCTATAACGGCATTCCTCATACCTTCGGCTACGATTTCATAATTTTTGCGTTCCACCATCGTGTACCGTTTATCCGTATAAAGGGAATCCAGCGGGGTGTCCTGTACCTCCTTCACGACATGCGGAGTAATAAAATATCCCCGGTTAGCGATGGTTGCCGCCAAATTACAAATCTGCAATGGCGTAGCCAACACTTCACCCTGCCCGATCGCAATAGAAATGACGGTACTGGAACTCCAACGTTTACCGTGATATTTATTATAATACTCGCTATTCGGCAAAAAGCCTCTATTTTCCCCAGGCAGGTCAATGCCCAACTTATAACCGTATCCCATAGATACCAAGTAATTCTTCCAAACTTCAAACGCCTCTCCCACACTCGAATAACGCCGACGGCTATCGATCATATCACGCAGCCCCCAACAAAAAAAGGAGTTGCAGGAAGTAGCCAGCGCATAAGTCACATTCAGAGGAGAAGCATGGCCGTGGCAGGCCGGTTTGCCGTTCCGGGCCCCTGTATATCCATGTGCACAAGTATACAAGGTTTCTGTCGTAATCACTTCCTCCTGAAGGAAAGTCAACGCCTGTGTCGGCTTGAATGTCGATCCCGGCGGATAACGCCCCATGATGGCACGATCCAGCAAAGGCTTGTCCGAATTTTTCGACAGCATGATATGGTTCTTTCCCCGCTGGCGACCGACCAACAAGTTTGGATCATAAGAAGGCGAAGAAACCAGACACAGAACCTCCCCGGTTTCCGGCTCGATCATGACAATGCTACCCCTCTTGTTCTGCATCAGCTTCTCACCCAAAGCCTGCAAATCCATATCGATCGAAAGCGTCAGGTTCTTACCAGACACGGGAGCCACATCGTGGCGGCCTTCTTCATACCGCCCTTTTATACGTCCATGCGCATCACGCAACAGAATCTCCACACCCTTAACGCCACGCAAAGCCTCTTCGTAAGACAATTCCACACCTGAACGTCCGGCATTATCTCCCTGCACATAATAAGGATCTTTCTCGATATCCCCCCTGGTTCACCTCCCCAATATTACCCAACAGATGGGCTCCATAAGGATATTCATATTCCCGGATTGTACGGTTCTGAATATAAAAACCCGGAAATTTATACAGTTTTTCCTGCAAAACACCGCATTCCTGTGCGGAGAGGTGATTCATGAACACCTGCGGGACATAGGAAGAATAGCCGGGATTCAACCGCCTGTTCTTAATTTCAGCTATACGTTTTACAAACAGCTCTTTTTGTAATACCGAGGATATTGCAGAAATCAAGCGTATCGAACGGTTGAATCTCACGCATAACCAACATGACTTCATAAGAAGGCTGGTTATAAACCAGCAGCTTCCCGTTGCGATCATAAATGATACCCCTGGAAGGGATCAGTGTCTTTTTCAGAAACGCATTGCTGTCTGCCCACGCTTTATAGTCGCTGTCCACTACTTGCAGAAAGAACAAACGAATGATAAAGATGAGAACCAACAGAACAACGGCGCCACCAATCACGAAACGCCTGTTCTCAAGAGTATACTTCGTATTAATCTCCACTTTTCTGGGACCCTATATTGAATGCTTCTATTGTACAAATTAACAAGGTTGTCGTCACCACACTCGCCGCGATGCGGATCGCCAGGAACAGCGGATCGAATAATGTCAACGACTCAATCAAAAACAACGCCACATGATGAATCACGACAAAAAGCAGCGTATAGCGGAAAAAACCGCCATATCCGAACGTTTTGTAAGAAGGATTAATCCCTTCCGGCAGGTCTTTTCCCATCAATAACTGAATTAACGAGTGACGGATAAAACCGGCCAGCGTACAAGCAAACGCATGCATTCCCGGCGTATTTGAAAAAACATCAATCGTCAACCCGATCAGAAAAGAGAAAAACACCACATTCGTCCGTGAGCTCCCCACTGGCATTTTCAGTATGAAATAAAGATACAAGAACGGCGTTGCCACACGCAGGAAATGGATATTGTTCAGGATCAAAACCTGAACCAACACCAGCACCACAAAATAAATGAAGCCCCGCAGTATATTGTTAATCATTCTTTTTCGCCTCCCGTTCTGTATTTTTTTGCTCTGCCTGACGATAGTTCTTTATGATACGCACATTGTTCAAGGCCGAAATCAGTAGCCAATTCCACTTCAAGCGAATAAAAGTTATCATCATGCTGTTTCTCGAAATTCACGACTTTACCCACAATAATCCCAGACGGGAAAATGGCGGAATAACCGCTCGTCACGATCGTATCTCCTTTCTCAAACTCCACGTGGCGCGGCAACTCGTCCAGATTGGCAAAACGCGCATTACGCCCGTTCCAGCTCAACGTTCCGAAATAACTACTCCCCAACACCTTGCAGCTCAGTTTGAACTTCGGATTCAACAGAGGGATTACAACGGAAAAATGGTCGGAAACCGTCGACACAATTCCCACGACACCCCGTTCAGACACAACTCCCATGTCCGGCTCCACTCCATCCTTACGGCCTTTGTTCACCGTAATATAATTGGATAAATACGTAACACTGTTGTTCACGACATCCGCCATCACAAAACTATACGGAAACTGTCCGGTCGAGTCAGGTGCAAAACCGACAAACAGAGCAGTGTCGGCCCGCATCATCTCCAACTGGTCCTGCAACTCTAGCAACTCCATTTCAAGTTGTCCGTTACGCTCCAGAAGCTCCCGATTTATATCACGCAGGTTCAGGTAGGAAGTAACAAAGCCGGAAACAGAAGTAATATGTCCGGTTATCACATTTGCCGAACTGAACATAATGTTCCGTTGATATGCATTATTGCGATAAACCAACGTCAACGATATGATCTCTAGCAAAATGAATAGGAACCAATGCCTCTTTCTGACTAAAAAATCCAGGAGTTTACGCATAATCAGTTGAAAATTGAAAGTTGAAAATTGAAAGTTGAATATTCAGCAAGTACACCACTTGTTTACTTTCAACTTTCAACTCTCAACTTTCAACTTATATTTACCGGATAAGGAAATTAAACTTGTCGATATTCTTCAACGCAATCCCCGTACCTCTTGCTACTGCATGCAAAGGATCGTCTGCCACGTGAAATTCGATCCCCATCTTGTCGCGCAAACGTTTGTCGATACCACGCAGCAAAGCGCCGCCACCGGCCAGATAGATGCCGTTTTTACGATATCGGCATACAATTCAGGAGGCGTCTGTTCCAACGCGCTCAGAACGGCGGCTTCAATCTTTGAAATCGACTTGTCCAAACAATGTGCGATTTCCTGGTAGGAAACAGGCACTTTCATCGGCAGAGCCGTCATCTGGTTCGGACCGCAGACTTCAAAATCTTCAGGAGCGTCCTCGAGGATACTTAAAGCGGAGCCGACATTGATCTTGATACGCTCCGCCATACGTTCGCTGACGCGTATATTATGCTGGCGGCGCATATATTCCACAATATCATTCGTCAAGTCGTCGCCCGCCATCTTGATAGACTTGTTGGAAACGATCCCCCAACGAAATCACCGCGATCTCGGTCGTACCGCCACCTATGTCTACAATCATGTTTCCTTCCGGAGCAAGCACATCCATGCCGACCCCGATAGCGGCTGCCATCGGTTCGAAAACCATATATACCTCACGGCCACCGGCATGTTCGGCAGAGTCGCGGACGGCACGGATTTCCACTTCCGTACTACCCGACGGGATACCGATCACCATACGGAGCGAAGGAGCAAACCAGCGTTTGCGTCCGCTGGCCATTTTGATCAATCCACGCATCATCTGCTCGGCAGCGTAGAAGTCGGCAATGACACCTTCGCGGAGCGGACGGATCGTACGAATATTCGGATTGGTCTTTTCGTACATCTCACGTGCCTGGCGCCCTACCGCCAGCACCTTTTCCGAACGAGCATCCAGAGCGATTACGGAAGGCTCATCCACTACCATCTTATCGTTGCAGGTAATAATGGTATTGGCAGTCCCCAAGTCCATTGCCAATTCTTGTGTGAAAGAAAATAATCCCATTTTTTGATTTCTGATTTATCATTTATGATTTATAACCTATAAACTTATGACTCACAAACAGACTGAAAACCCAATCAACTATAAATCATAAATCATAAATATTCCAATTAGTGTTTAAAATGACGAATACCCGTCTTGACCATAGCCAAACCATGTTCGTTGCAATAATCAACGGACAGCTTGTCGTTAATAGAACCTCCCGGCTGGATAACGGCGGTGATACCGGCTTTGTCGGCAATTTCCACACAGTCGGCAAACGGAAAAACGCATCCGAAGCCATAACAGCGCCATTCAGGTCGAAATTGAATGAAACGGCCTTCTCAATAGCTTGCTTCAGAGAGTCCACACGTGAAGTTTGTCCGATACCGCTTGCACAAAGCTGTTTGTTCTTCACCAGTGTGATCGCGTTAGACTTGCTGTTCTTCACGATCTTGTTGGCGAACAACAAGTCTTCCACTTCTGGAGCCGTCGGTTTCTTTTCCGTCATCGGTTCCAGATCGGCTTCTCCTTGAATACTAAGGTCTTTTTCCTGCATCAACACGCCGTTCAACAATGAACGGAACTGCATCGGACAAGTCTTGCATTCCTTACGGACCAATATGATACGATTTTTCTTTTGTTTCAAGACTTCAAGGGCATCGGCATCATAAGCCGGAGCGATGATCACCTCGAAGAAAATCTTATTGATTTCTTCCGCCACTTCCTTGTTTACAGTCGTGTTCGTAATCAAGATTCCGCCGAAGGCAGACACTGGGTCACCAGCCAAAGCATCTTTCCAGGCATCCACCACGTTACCGCGAGATGCGATACCACAGGCATTGTTATGTTTTAGGATGGCGAACGTCAGTTCGTCGAATTCGTCAATCAGGTTTACAGCAGAGTCAATGTCGAGCAGGTTGTTGTAAGAGATTTCCTTACCATGCAACTGGTCAAACATATTATCGAATTTGCCATAGAACTTGGCAGCCTGGTGCGGGTTTTCACCGTAGCGCAAGTGCATCGGATCATCCACGGCAGCACGGAAATGCGAGCCTTGGCGGTCGTCGAAATAATTGAAGATTGCAGAATCATAGCCTGAAGAAACGGCAAACGCTTCTTTGGCAAACCATTTGCGGTCTTCGATAGAAGTTTCAGCCCCTTTTTCGTTCAGCAATTGCATCAACGGCTGATACTGGGCTTTAGATGCTACAATCACTACATCTTTAAAGTTCTTTGCAGCGGCACGGATAAGAGAAATACCGCCTATATCTATCTTTTCGATAATTGCCTGTTCTTCCGCACCGGAAGCAACTGTTTCCTCGAACGGATACAGGTCGACAATCACCAAGTCTATTTCAGGAATTTCATATTGGGCAATCTGGGCCTGGTCACCTTCATTATCACGACGGTTCAAAATACCACCGAACACTTTCGGGTGAAGCGTCTTCACACGTCCGCCCAGAATAGAAGGATAGCCGGTCAGGTCCTCTACTGCATCACACGGGAGTCCCAGCTCTTCTATAAACTTCTGAGTACCACCCGTCGACACAAAACTCACACCTTCGCGGTGGAGCTTCTTCAAAATTTCATCTAATCCATCTTTATGGTATACCGATACCAATGCACGTTTAATACGTTTTGTTGCAGCCATCTTTGTTGGGTTTATTTTAATGTTTTAGAGCACAAAAATAGGGATTTATTTTCAATATGTATATAAGGTATGATAATAATTTCCTATCACCAACTATTAAAGAGTGCTACATAAAGCGAAAAAACCGGCTGTCCGCAAACTTACGAAACAGCCGGGAACAAATTACTTATCCTGAGACGTTTTCAACGATTCTTCAATAATCTTCTCGTTTTCTTCCGCCTTTTCAATCGTTTCGTCCAATTTTGTCATGTCATGAGCCGTGTAATCATCGGACAAGATCGGATGCGGCGTCAGCATTTCATCCTCCAGTTCGGAACTTTCGTCCCACAAAGTGTTCATTATTCCAGCCATAATCATCTGTGTTTTATTTGTTAATAACGGAGATAGAACAAGCTGGAAGGCCAAATTGTTGAATCCCGAACACCCAAGTCTTTCTTTTCATACTATATATCAGAAACGCGGTTCTATAATCCACATTCAATATTGGCAATACTATGAGCCGTAAATGAATTTTATATGGAAAAATGCAAAAGATACCGACACCTTACCGACACTATCTGAAACCGAACCTCTGACAACTGGTAAATTAAGCCGTTTCATACCATCAACTAAGTCAAAACACCCCAAGAACTAACTAATTACATATAGCAAAGTATCTGTTGGTAGTCACTATCTATTGTCTATACGTAGTACTACCTATAGACGATATGTAGTACTACGTATTCGTGATAGGTAGTACTACATATAAATAATATGATGTATGTCTTGGATTAGTTTACCATGACTTTCGAAATAGTTTATGCCATGTTATGGTTCAAACCATCCAATATGATTAATCCTTACCCTAAAGAATGATGCCCAACAAGATTAAATATGCAACTGCAATCCCAAAGAAACTGGATGCACCTTCGGGCCTTTGTCCTTCTCAAACAGGCCGAAAGGAGAATATTTGGCATAGAAACCGATGCAACCGACACCTGCCTGAAAAAGAAAATCCATTGTTACAGGACGAAGGTTCATGCCACGGTCCATCTTTTTCTTACGTTTTTCGCCATCCGCATCATGATAGACGATTTTGGAAGAAGAAATAGTTTTGACCACACCTACCACCCCACCTGAGATAAAGAAACGCGGAGCCTTGCGACGATGTTTAGGCGACTGCCATTCAAGCAGGACCGGAATCGTCAAGCTGGTGATATTCAACTTGCTGGCATTATAAACGATGCCTTCGGGAGCAGGAACCAACTGCGTCACACCGTCCACTTCCTGAAAATGAGCATTCATATCCAGCCGATAACGGCTCCAGCGCATACCGGCCCCGGTCACGACCGCCCATCTATAACGGGAGAAGGGGAAACTGAACTCCATAAAATTCAAATTATATTCCAACGAATTACCGCTACGAAGCGAAACACCGTCTACGTCGTTGATCCCGTCACTACCGGAGAAGTTGGCGAAGCCCATGCCGAAGCCTGCCCAGTGCGGATCAAAATCTTTGTCCCAAGAAGGGATCGGGATGTTGATCGACTTGATATGCTTGCGCCGTTCGTAACTCTGTCCGTCCCGGTAATGCCCCTCGAAGATCATTTCACGGTCTATCGAATCGCCTTCTTCGGTCAGTTCATACACTTTCACTTTCATCCGTTCGCCGTTGTCCTTCACTACGATACGTTTGTTTTCCAACCGGATGACCGTATCGGCCGGCATCGGTTCAACATCTGCAGCCAGCAATCCGATGGCAGGAAAGCATGCGGCTATGATCAGTAAAAATCTTTTCATATCTTTTCTTGTTTATCTGTTTATAAATCTTTTTGGTAAATAAAAAAGGGTGATCAGGTCGTCGCTGTCCAATTCTCCTTCGATATAGACCAGTGTGATCGTCCCTTTGGAGTTGACTTTGAACAGGACAAAACGATTCACGTCCGGGTCTTTGCCCGGAAGCTGGTAATAAGCGGAGACCACTCCCCCGTCGTCGGTCACCTCCTTGATCTTGCGTGCTCCCCGCTGATCGGCTTCCAGACATTGGCGGGTAAAGCGAAGAGCTTCCGGATCGTCCTTGATCGTGATGCTCTTATAGCGCGTCATACCGTATGTTTCCAGCATTTCATTGGAAAGCTCCACCATCGTGACATTCCTCTTTTTACCGTAACGGGTAAAGACATCCTGTATCTTCAGGTCTTTCTGCGCTTCGGCAGCTCCCACACCGGTCGGCAACAGCATCAAAGCAGCCAACATTATTAATAGCCTATACCTCAACTGTTTCATCTTGATATTCTTTTATTCGTCTTCACTAAAAAGACTACCTAATTCTTTTAACTGGTTATCTATTATTCGGCGGTCTGCCTCATCCTTATCCATCTCCGGGAAGTAATCATCGGCAGGAGTGGCCACTTCCTGCAACGCTTCGATCGCCAATGAACGAACTTTATGGATATCGGTATAGCAACGGCCGTTTATCACGACATAGCTGTCGGAACAGAAACAGGGATCAGCGGGATACAGCAGGCGGGTAAGACTCAACAGAGCCAGCACGCAGGCAGCCACGCCGGAAAAGAGGTAAAGGGCTGCACGCTTCCGGTTCGCAGAGCGGAACGGAACGGATACCGATTCGGGTCCCGAATCCGGTTCGCCAACTTGCGCTTCCGCATCACGTTCTATTTCTTCGTCGAAATAAGCGAACAGAGGAGCATAGGCAGCCAGATGCTCCGGCACCTCTCCCGAAGCGAAAAAGGCACGGATCTGCTTTTCTTCCGCGGCAGAAGTCTCACCTTCGAAATACCGTTCCAGCAACTCCTCTATCATATGTAGATTCCTCTTTCCCATAAATCACAAATTATAAATCATAACTCCTTCATTAACTGTTCCCGTATCTTTTTCCGGGCTCTCGAAAGATTCACCCGAACCGCTTCGACCTGAGTGCCTGTGATCTCCGCTATCTCCGCCAATTCATATCCTTCGACATCTTTCATCCGGATAATGGTTTGCTGTAGCGAAGGCAGCTTACTTATCAGCCAACGGATACGGGCAACCGTATCGTGCTGCTCCAATTCTTCCGCCGGGTTCCTTGTTCCCGAATCAAGAGAAAGCAAGGCTATATCCGTCCCTTCTGGCCGATGCTGTTTCAGTTTGTCCAGCGCCAGGTTCTTGACCACTTGTACAGCCAGCGCCTCGACACTGTTATAACCATCCAACTTCTCGCGAATCTGCCACAATTTCAGAAAAGTCTCCTGCACGATGTCTTCTGCATCCGACCTGTCCTCTATCATCCGCCAGGAAATATTGATCAACTTCTCCCGAAGCGGCAGCACGGTTATTTTAAACGTTTCGAGTTCCATTTCTACTATTATGACGACAAAGAAACGAAAACATAACATGAGAAAAACGAAAAAATAAAAAAGGCATATTATTATCGTGGCGGACAACCATGAAGACAAAAGAATTGTTTCTTTCGAGACAGAGTTCGATCGGGAACTCGCCACGAATAGTAACAATAAAAAAACAACAAGTCATGAAAACTAAATTATCCGTCTTGCTATTGTACTTATGCAGCCTCACACTGTTCGCCGCATGCAGCAACAACCGGCAAAAACAAAAAACACCTGCCGAAAACGTCGCAACTCCTATCCGGAACTTCTTGAAACAGAAGTATCCGGCCGCAACGATCCTGAAATCCGAAAAAGAGACTAACGGGACGGAAGTGGATATACAAGAAAAGAGTCTGCACAAAGAAGTATGGTTCGACACGAAGGAGCAATGGGTCTCCACACATTGGGAAATCAGTACCCGCGACGTTCCTGTCGCCGTTATGGATGCGTTGCAAAGCTCCGCCTACAACCAATATAAAATAGAAGATATCACGGCAATCGAACGGCCGGACGGCCTGTTCTACGATTTTGAACTGAAACAAGACAACAATGAGATACATATCATACTCGACTCCGAAGCGAAGATCGTAATCAAAAGTTCGACCATTGCTCCGGGATACGACTGGTAGATTTATATCCACCCCTTTTATTTAAAGTGGAACTTTTCCCAGGTATAAACCTTTGGAGTGTTCTTCAGGAAAGGTTCCACCTGCTTGCGTTCGGTTTTCGTCAAATATTGGGGGGTCGTGTATTCGACCGTCAACGTCTGGTCGTCGGGGCTAAGCGAATATTTCCGTAAGTCCATATCCAGACGAGCAGTTGCTTCGATAAAGGCGGTGCGGTTCTTGTCGGCATCGTCTTTAATAAACCATTCTACTGGAACCGGAGTATACAAATCAGCAGAGTCCAACAGCTTCCAGTCTGTCGTGAAAAACTCGACCTGGCTGTCGGGAACAGGACCGTATACGGTCGTGATCATACAAACGACATAGGTATCGTTGACCAGCGGCAAGAGCTTCATCTCTACCGTGCTGCGCTCCGTCACCTGCAACAACAGGTAATCGTCCGTCAGCTTCTTCAAGGTGGAAAAGCCGTTCATGGTGTTTTTCAGCTTCGCTTCCTTTCCTGAATTATACAAATCTATCAAATCCTTACGCCAGGCATTTTCCAGCTGGGGTACATATTGGTCAGGCATGGCGACAAAGACCGCATCCATCTCCTGTGCCTTCATCCCCCACACAAATACACAAAGCAGTATAGAAAGAAATAATCGTTTCATATCTTAATCTACAATTTTCATCTACAAAAGTAATAGAATATGCCTTAGCGCGTACCGAGATACAGGAATATCATTCCTAATAATACTAAAAACAGGTCGATTGCCTTGCTTTTCAAGTTCTTTTCATGGAAGAACAAAGCACCGGCAAGGAAGGTAACCAGGACATTACTACGGCGGACCATCGAGACGATAGAGATCATCGAACCGGGAAAAGTCAAGGCATAAAAAGTAAATCCAATCCGCCACGCAGAGGAAGACGGATATAAAGATAATGTTCCAGTGCCAGACAAAAGGTGTCGTGCTTTTCCGGCGCGGATACCAAAGAAACAGGAGGATCGGCAACATCATAAGGCACTGGTAGACATTGAACCAGACCTGCACCGTCATCACATCCAGACTTCCCATCAGGTGTTTGTCATACAAGCCGCTCGCCGCTCCGGTAAGGATAGACAAGACGGTAAAGAAGATCCATTTATTATGCGTAAAACGGATTCCCTCTTTTTTCCCGGATGAGGAAAGGAGGTAGAAAGAGGCAATGGAAAGAATCACCCCGATCCATTGGTACAGGTTCAGCCGCTCACCAAAGACAAGCATGGCTCCCACCAGCGTCACGACTGGCTGCGTCGCTTTGATAGGCCCGGTAATGGTCAGCGGTAAATGCTTCAAGGCAAAATAGCCGAATATCCACGATGACAAGACGATCACGGCCTTTATAAACACTGCCACATGTGTCTCTAAAGAGACACGCGGCACATACAACATCGTCCCGTCGAGCACATCTGTAAAAAACGAAAGAAAAATGAAAGGGACAAAGATAAGACTGCTTATCAATGTATTGAAAAACAAAACCGGAATAACGGCATTACCATCTAGCGAAATTTTTTTGTTTACTTCATAACAACCTAAAAGGAAGGCGGAGATGAAGGCTAATCCGAGCCACATAACAGTTGAAAGTTGAAAGTTTCTGAATAATATTTTTTAGACCGGAAAACACAACAGTCAACAGCCGACTGCCAACTGAAAAAGTTCTTCGGGATAAGTGACGTCGACCAGATAGAGAGCGTGTCCGGGAGCGGAAGTCCCGGCACGTCCACGGTCTTTGGCTTCGATCACCTGGCGGAAACCGTCGACCGTCAGTTTTCCTCTGCCCACTTCGAGTAAAGTACCGACAATGGCACGCACCATATTGCGCAGGAAACGGTCCGCCTGTATGGTAAAAACCCATACATCGCCTTCCCTCTCCCAACCAGCCTTATAGATGCGACAGTTGTTCGTCTTCACGTCCGTATGCAGCTTGCTGAAACTGGTGAAATCTATGTAGTCAAACAAAACTGAGCAAGCCTTGTTCATCGCCTCGAAATCGAGTTTTCCCGGAATCTTATAGACCAACTCGTAATTGAACGGATCTTTCCGCGTCGTGACATAATATTTATAGGTACGCGAAATGGCATCGAACCGGGCATGCGCATCGGGACGTACAGGTACAATACGGTAGACCGCGATATCTTTGGGAAGCAAACGGTTCAGCTTCTCCGCTAAGAAAGCGAGGTCGGCAATCGGTTCCTGCCAGTCGAAATGAGCCACCATCAGGCGGGCATGCACACCAGCATCCGTCCGCCCCGCTCCCACGATCGGAACCGGTTGGCGCAACAACGTAGCCAAAGCTTCCTCGATAGATTGCTGCACAGTGATTCCATTCGGCTGTATCTGCCAGCCACAAAACTTTTTACCGTTATAACCTAAATATATAAAGTATCTGTTCACGTCCGGATATCCTTGCTTATGTTTGATTTCGGCTGCAAAGGTAACAGAAATCTCGCCAAGGGATTGTCTATACAGGCAGAAAAGTGTAATTTTGCAAACATAAATCTTCACAACAAAACTATTTGACATGCTTGAAACATTGCTTCAATCGTCTTATTTTGCCTTGTTCCTGATTATCGCCTTAGGATTCATATTGGGCAGAATACAGATCAAAGGCCTCTCTCTCGACGTATCAGCCGTTATCTTTATCGCTCTCCTATTCGGGCACTTCGGAGTAATCATTCCTAAGGAACTGGGAAATTTCGGTTTGGTATTGTTCATTTTCACCATCGGCATACAAGCGGGTCCGGGATTCTTCGACTCCTTCCGTTCGAAAGGGAAAACATTGATCATACTAACGCTTCTGATTGTCGGATCTGCCAGCCTTACCGGTTTGATACTTAAATATGTGGTCGGAATCGATACGCCGAGCCTCGTCGGACTGATCGCTGGGGCGCTGACCAGTACGCCAGGTCTTGCCGTCGCGATCGACAGCACGCACTCCTCCTCCGCTTCCATCGCCTATGGCATCGCCTATCCGTTCGGAGTGATCGGTGTGATACTTTTTATAAAATTATTGCCGAAATTGTTGCGCAAAGACCTTATCGCCGAAGCCAAGGCACTCGAAGTACAGCGAAAAGGGAAATATCCCCCGTTGCATACGGCGACTTTCCGTATCACCCACGCCAATATATTCGGAAAAACACTGGCCCAGTTACAACTTCGTTCCATGACGGGAGCCGTCATTTCCCGTATAAAACATAAAGACCGGACAAGCATACCAGTAGCGCAAACCATCTTGCATGAAGGAGACATGATCAAGGCTGTCGGTAACGACAAGTCTTTGGAACAACTGGCACTTCTTGTCGGTGAACGTGTAGAGAACGACCTTCCTTTCGGCAGCACTCAGGAATTGCAATCTCTATTGGTGACGAACAAGAACGTCATTAATAAAAGTTTAGGATACCTGAATCTGCAACGCACGTTCAACTGTACCGTTACCCGTGTACGCCGAAGCGGTATCGACCTCTCACCCGAACCGGAATTAATGTTGAAATTCGGCGACAAGTTAATGGTTGCTGGAGAAAAAGAAGACATAAAGGAATTGGGACAGGTGTTCGGTAATGACGAGAAAAAACTTTCCGACACGGACTTTTTCCCGATTGCAGCCGGTATTGTCCTCGGAGTATTGTTCGGAAAACTGAACATTTCGTTTTCGGACTCCTTCTCTTTCTCACCCGGACTGACAGGTGGCATCCTGATTGTCGCACTTATCCTGAGTGCAATTGGCAAAACGGGACCGATCATCTGGTCCATGTCAGGTTCCGCCAACCAGTTACTCCGTCAGATCGGCCTACTTCTGTTCCTCGCCGAGGTCGGAACATCCGCCGGTGTCAACCTGGTATCGACATTCCAAGAAAGTGGCTGGACATTATTCGGAATCGGTATGGCAATCACAATGGTACCGATGATCGTGGCTGTCCTGTTCGGCTATTTCGTATTCAAAATCCACATCTTAGACTTGATCGGGACGATCGCAGGAGGAATGACCAGTACGCCAGGACTTGCCGCCGCCGATTCGATGAGCGACAGTTCTGCCCCCAGCATCGCGTATGCGACGGTCTATCCGATTGCGATGGTGTTCCTAATTCTTTTTATCCAGTTCATCGCCGCATTGGTCGTATAAGGATTATGAGGGTCGCAACCTCATAATCCGTATCAAAAACATTGCCAATTATAATATTTTCTATATATTTGTGACTATTAACAATATCACAAATCGCCATGCAAACAAACCAACAGTTTGACCTCGCCTTCAACTTGCTGCAGAACACCGGAACCAACCTCTTTCTGACAGGAAAAGCCGGAACGGGCAAAACTACCTTTTTAAAAAGGCTTAAAGAGGTTTCACCTAAACGAATGATCGTTGTTGCACCGACAGGAGTAGCTGCTATCAATGCAGGAGGCGTCACTATCCACTCCTTTTTCCAATTGCCGTTCGGGCCTTACATTCCGTCTTCACCGGAATACCGGGAGGCAAAACAGATTTCAAGAACCAATTCCGCAAGGACAAAATCAATATTATCCGCAGTATGGACTTGCTGGTGATCGATGAGGTCAGCATGGTGCGCGCAGACTTGCTGGACGCTATCAGCGACGTCCTGCGTCGTTATAAAGATCACAGTAAACCTTTCGGAGGTGTCCAGTTATTGCTCATAGGAGACTTACAACAATTAGCGCCTGTCGCCAAAGATGATGAATGGAATCTGCTGAAAGAGCACTATCCGTCCACCTTCTTTTTCGACAGCAAGGCACTGTCGGAAAGCAATTATTTCTGTATTGAGCTGACACATGTCTACCGCCAAAGCGACACGAATTTCATCAACCTGTTGAATAATATCCGTGAGAACCGCTTCGACGACGAGACCTTGCAACGTCTGAACCAGCGGTACATTCCCAACTTCAGACCGGACGAACAATCGGGTTATATCACACTCACGACACATAACTACCAGGCACAGCAGATCAACAACCGAAAACTGGCGGAACTTCCCGGACAGCCTTACACTTTTTCAGCTGAGATCAATAACGACTTTCCCGAATATTCTTATCCGACCGACGACAAGTTAATCTTGAAATGCGGCGCGCAAGTCATGTTCGTCAAAAACGATTCATCTTCCGAAAAACGATACTATAATGGGAAGATCGGAAAGATCGTATTTATCAACCCAAACAAGATAACCGTAGTCGACCAAGAAGGAAACGAGATCGTCGTCGAAAAGGAAATCTGGAACAATGTGAAATACACGATTGATCCCGAAACAAAGGAAATCACCGAAACCATTACCGGCACCTTCAGTCAATATCCGTTGAAAACAGCTTGGGCGATCACCATACACAAGAGCCAGGGATTGACTTTCGAGCATGCCATCATTGATGCTTCGGCCGCTTTTTCGCACGGACAGGTATATGTCGCACTCAGCCGTTGCAAAACGTTGGAAGGTCTTGTGTTGAGCAGTCAGATCACCCGCAACGCCATGATCAATGATTACCGGATACAGGAATTCTCTTCATCGGTCGACAGCCGCCAACCGCGTGAAGAGCAAATGCAGGCCGCACAGCAACTTTATTTCACGGAACTGATATGTGAACTGTTTGACTTCAACAATCTTCAGCAGCGCATACAATATGCCGCCTTTGTCGTGTACGGGAATCTGCAAAAACTATATCCGGAACTGAGCGTGCAGTATTCTAACACACGCGACGCATTCCGTTCCACGGTCACAGATGTCGGAGAACGATTCATCCAGCAATTGAAACGGCTGATAACAGGCAATACCGATTATCTGAAAGACGAAACGATCCAAGAGCGTGTCCGGAAAGGCGTGGCTTACTTTCTGGAGCAAATAGATCGCCTTTGCACCCCATTGCAGGAAGCATCGAATGTGGAAATCGACAATAAAGAAACACGCAAAACAATCAAGAATGCGTTAGACAAGTGGAACGAAGACCTTCGTATCAAACTGTCAACCTTGCAAGGTTGTCAAGATGGATTCACAATTTCCGGCTATCTGTCGGCTAAGGCCAAAGCAAGCATCGAACAACCGTCTGCTCCGACCACACGCAAACGTTCCGAAAAATCATCAGAGTCGGCTAAACTGGAAATATCGACAGACATCAAACATCCAGAACTATATGCCAACCTGAAACACTGGCGCTATGAGGTGGCAACCGAAAAAGGACTTCCAACTTATACCATCCTGCAACAAAAGGCCCTGATCGGGGTAGCCAACACCTTACCCGCCAGCGGACGTGATCTCCTCAAAATCCCCGGTATCGGGAAAAAGATCGTCGAAAACTATGGCGCAAAGCTACTGGAAATCGTAGACGAATACAGGAAAGGGCAATAATGTGCCAATGCACCAATATACTAATGATATGAGCATTTTCCCATTGGCATATTGGCACATTATTTATTTTTTCAACTCGAAACCCATCATCAACCCATCATACTGGCTCGCCAACTTATTGAGTGCTTGTAAGGTCGTATTTTTAGAGACAGCAGACAGTTTTGTCAGGAAATCCAGTAATTTATCGGCATTGAAGAGCAAAGAAAGTTGGTCATTGGTGACAACGACATGAGCCGTCATCGTCGTCAACTTCGATTTACCGATCTTGCCATAGTGCAGTTCCATCGTCTTATCGTCCGCATTAAAAGAATAAGTACCCTTCAAAGTACAGCTTTTCAGGACACTGGTGAATGTGCTGTCGGTATTAAATGTATAATTGAATGCCCCTTCGATTATTCCGATTTTCGCACAATAATCCTTCAGCTTCTTTTCCATCTCTGAAGAGGCCACACTTGCCGCCACATTCTTCAAAGCATTATCGCCTTCCAACTGGATGGCAGGATCCACATACGTCCACGTACCGGCCAAATTTTCCACTGTCAGCTTTTTTCCTCCGGTCACAGCAGTCACAGCGTCTTTTACGGCAGCAGAATTCAAAATGTCTTTAATTGATTGTCCATACGCCGAATCCGATACAGACAATATACCACAAACGGCCACCCCAAAAATCCAATTTTTTTTCATTTTTATCTATTCTTACTCATGTTTATACGTTACAAAAACACAAATAAAAAGGGGTACCGACAAGCACCCCTTCATATATCTCGTTCCGTAAAAGAAGATTAGAGTTTATCATTAGAACCGAGTACGTTGATAATTTTGTGCTTATACAGCTTTTCCATATTATCACGAGCCGGGCCTAGATATTTACGTGGGTCGAATTCTGCCGGTTTTTCTGCGAATACCTTACGTACGGCAGCAGTCATAGCCAGACGAGAATCCGAATCGATGTTGATTTTGCAAACAGCCGACTTGGCAGCTTTACGCAATTCTTCTTCAGGAATACCGATAGCAGCTTTCAATGCACCACCGTATTTGTTGATAGTTTCAACTTCTTCTTCAGGAACAGATGAAGATCCGTGAAGAACGATAGGGAATCCTGGGAGTTTTTCCATTACAGCATCCAATACATTGAAAGCCAATGGAGGAGGCACCATCTTGCCAGTCTTAGGATCAATATGGCACTGTTCCGGAGTAAACTTGTATGCACCGTGAGAAGTACCGATAGAGATAGCCAAAGAATCACAACCTGTACGGTGAGCGAAATCGATAACTTCTTCAGGATCGGTATAAGTGTGGTGGTCAGAAGAAACTTCATCTTCAACACCTGCCAATACCCCTAATTCACCTTCTACTGTAACATCGAATTGATGAGCATAATCAACAACTTTCTTAGTCAGGGCAACGTTTTCTTCATAAGGAAGATGAGAACCGTCGATCATAACAGAAGAGAATCCTGAATCGATACAGCTTTTGCAAGTTTCAAACGTATCACCGTGATCCAAGTGCAGAACGATCTGAGGATTCGGACAGCCTAATTCCTTAGCATATTCAACAGCTCCCTGAGCCATGTAGCGCAACAGAGTAGCATTTGCATATTGGCGAGCACCTTTAGATACCTGCAGGATTACCGGAGACTTTGTTTCAACAGCAGCCTTGATAATGGCCTGCATCTGTTCCATGTTGTTAAAGTTGAAAGCCGGAATTGCGTATCCGCCTTTGATGGCTTTTGCGAACATTTCTCTTGTGTTCACCAAACCTAAATCTTTGTAATTTACCATTGTTGTATATGTTATTACGTTAATGATTAAAAATCTTCCACAAAGATAATAACTATCCGAGAACATTATGCTTTTAAGCATATAAAATAATACAAAAGTAGGTCTGATTGAAAAAATAATCCAAAATTCTTTGTTTGTTCAACTCTAATCCATACCTTTGCAACCCAAAATACCGGTTACCAAACTCAAGTATAAGAGAATATAAATTAAAAAATAAGATAACAAAGCAATGAAAAAAGGAATTCATCCTGACAACTATCGTCCTGTAGTATTCAAGGACATGTCAAACGAGGACGTATTTATCACTCGTTCAACTATCAATGCAAAAGAAACAATTGAGATTGACGGTGTTACTTATCCGTTGGTAAAGATCGAAATCTCAAGCTCTTCTCACCCGTTCTATACAGGTAAGGCCAAATTGGTCGATACTGCCGGACGTGTTGATAAGTTCATGAGCCGCTATGGTAACCGTAACAAGAAATAAAACCAATTGATAATTGGTTTAGATAACAAATAGAGAAAGGCTGTTCTGAAAAGGACGGTCTTTCTTTTTTATCAAGAGACTCCCATTAAAGAAAGCAACTTCCTTTTTTATTTACAAAAGATATTCTTATTTTTGTGCGTAACTGATAATTGGAGTGAATCTATACCCTTATTTCATTGTCAATTGTCAATTATCAATTATATCAATTAAATAATGCCATGGCAAAAACGAAAGAACAATTACTAAACATCCTGGATCAGTTCCAGCTCACAGAAAAGGTAGTTTCCGCCGAACCATTCGGAAACGGACACATTAACGATACGCTGAAAGTAACAAACGAAAAAGGCGAAATCAAATACGTGCTGCAACGCATCAACCACCTGATCTTCACAAATGTGGATATGTTGCAGAACAATATCCAGATTGTTACTTCGCATATCCGTAAGAAACTGGAAGAAAAAGGTGAAAATGATATTGACCGCAAAGTCTTGACTTTCCTTCCGACAAAAGATAACAAACTGTATTATTTCGACGGAGACAACTATTGGCGTGTTTGCCTGTTCATCCCAAACAGCAAAAGCTACGAAGAGGTCACCCCGGAACTGTCTTACGAAGCAGGCAAGGCTTTCGGCGACTTCCAATCCATGCTGGCCGACATTCCGGAAGGCACACTGGGTGAAACCATCCCGAACTTCCATAATATGGAATTTCGTCTGGAGCAGTTCCACGATGCAGTAAAGAATAATGCAGCCGGCCGTCTGGACGAAGTGAAAGACTTGATCGAGGAAATTGAAAAACGCGCCGAAGCTATGTGTATCCAAGAACGTCTTTATCGCGAAGGCAAACTAAAAAAACGCACGAACCATTGCGACACAAAGGTCAACAATATGATGTTCGATACCGAAACCGACAAGGTCTTGTGCGTGATCGACCTCGACACGGTCATGCCGGGCTTCGTCCTTTCTGATATCGGCGACTTCATTCGCACAGGAGCCAATACTGGTGCCGAAGATGACGAAAACCTGGACAATGTCAATGTTAACATAGATATCTTTAAAGCTTACACACGCGGCTATATGGAGAAAGTCAAATCATTCCTGACTCCGATGGAAATCAAACTGCTCCCGTACGGCGGCCGCTTACTGACTTACATGCAGACAGTCCGTTTCCTAACCGATTACATCAACGGTGACACATACTACAAGATACGCAGTCCGAAGCACAACCTGATCCGCACGAAGGCTCAGTTCAAATTGCTCCAAAGCCTCGAAGCACATGCAGACGAGATGGATGCATTCATGAGCGAATGGCTGTAAGAACAGTGTAATAACTCTATTGGCGGTTGGCAACCAGGTAGTAAAATAATTACTGCGCGGTTGCCAACTGTCTTTTACCAGTTTTGCGTATCTTTGTGATTGACAGACAATGCCAAAGTAACATCATGACAAATATATTAAATAAAATAAACTCTTTGTTTCCTATCTCCGACGATACCGTTCAAGTATTGAAAGAGAACGTAACTTGCTGCCGCTTCCCTAAAAAGTATCAGCTGATAAAAGCAGACACATATTGCAAATCCGCCTTTTTCATCGAGAAGGGAATAACACGTTCCTTCTGGCTAGTAGACGGAGAGGAGGTTACGACATCGTTTGCCGGAGAAGGAAGCATTGTGTTCAGTATGGATGAACTGTATTACGGAAAGATAAGCGAAGAATACGTTGAAACGCTGGAAGAGGTGGAAGCCTACCGGATATCGCTGGCTACTCTGACACATCTTTTTGAAACTAACATCGAACTGTGCAACTGGGGAAGAATCATTCATCAAAACGAATACAGGCGTTTGCATCGCAGCCACAAAGACCATTTGACCTTGTCGGCAAGGGAACGATACGAAGCGTTCAAGGAACAATTTCCGGACGCATATCGGCGAGTGAACTTAGGATATATAGCTTCCTACCTGGGTATCAGACTTTCTACACTCAGCAGGCTCCGGGCAAACGGATAATCGAATTTGACATAGGACAAATTTTTTATCCCCAAAAACGAATACTTTTGCCACATATTACAAATATCTAATTCAATATCAATGTCAGATACAACAATCTCTTCAGCCGCATTTGCGGATACCAAACCCCATTACGAACTTCTTGACGGACTGCGAGGGGTAGCAGCCTTACTAGTTGTCTTTTATCACATTTTCGAAGGTCTTTCGTTTGCTGCCGGAGGAACACCTATCACAACGATCAATCACGGCTACCTTGGCCGTCGATTTTTTCTCTTCATCCTTTCAGGTTTTGTGATCGGTTACGCCTATGACGACCGTTTGGGAAAGACCATGACTACCGGTAACTTTTTTCAAACGTCGCCTAATCCGTCTCCATCCGATGATTATCATGGGAGTGATATTGGGAGCGATCGCTTTCCTCATACAAGGCAGTGTCCAATGGGACGGTAAACATGTGGCAATCTCAGCAGTGATGCTATCCACGCTCTGTGCGATGTTTTTCATTCCCGCCCTACCCGGTGCGAGATATGAAGTACGCGGCAATGGCGAAATGTTCCCGCTCAACGGTCCAAGCTGGTCGCTCTTTTTCGAATATATTGGCAACATCCTTTACGCGGTTTTCATTCACCGCCTTTCCACTAAAGCCTTGACCGTACTCGTCGTTCTTTTGGGGACAGGGCTTGCCGGATTCACTCTATTCGATGTTTCGGGATATGACATGATCGGTGTAGGCTGGACGCTTGACGGCGTGAATTTCCTCGGAGGTTCTCTACGTATGCTCTTTCCTTTCTCGTTAGGAATGTGATTATCCCGCAAGTTTAAAGCGTTCCAAATGAAAGGTGCTTTCTGGATTTGCTCGATCGTTCTACTGATCCTCTTCTGTGTGCCTTACATAAAAGTAGACACTGCTCCTATCAGCCTCAACGGACTATTCGAGGCAGCTTGTATCATCCTCATTTTCCCCGTCCTTGTCTGGCTTGGAGCCTCCGGCAAAACTACGGACAAACGTTCGACGCAAATATGTAAATTCTTAGGTGATATATCCTATCCACTCTACGCCGTCCACTACCCGATCATGTACCTATTCTATGCTTGGCTAATCGACAACGAACTCTATACCTTCGCAGAAATCTGGCCTATGGCAATAGTGGTCTACGCCGGCAGTATCGCCTTGGCTTACCTCTGCCTGAAACTTTACGACGAACCGGTAAGAAAGTGGTTAGGCAAAAAGTTGTTGAGAAAAAATAAATTCCCTGAGGGTGTCAAATATCGGTATTCTGCGTCATCCGCGTCCGGTAATGTCAATTTGACACATCTTCCAAAACGTCAAACCGATGTCTCCGGTTATAATTACAGGACAAATGCAAGCCGATAAACTCCATCCATTAAGTAACATGCATGGAGTTTTATATGCACTGGCATGCATTTGCGAATAGACTGGCATGAAATTAAAAATGGATTGGCATGAAAAAGAAGTCGGATAACTGCCAGACAGATGGTTCATGCGAAAGAATGCTTCATTGAATACCGACCTTCACACACTGAGGCGATAGAAGGCCATATAATGCTCTTTCACCACTGCCGAAAACAGCATTTTAGCACTCGCTAAATATTCTTTTCCTTATTAACATACTATAATGCATTCTGCTTAGGAAATGACTTGCGGGCATAGGTTGAATCATAACCCATACCTCTTGTTCTTTTCCGTATTATACAAATCCCATCCCTCCGTATTTTCTCCATTATTTTTAGGAAACGGTTTCTAAAATACCACAATTACAATCAAAAGACAAAACGTTTTATTCCTGCCTCTTGTTACTTCTCAAACTATAAGAATAGTGGACAATCGCCAGAACATATCTAATGTGACTGACGAACTTTGTCACATATAAACCGAAATTTGTTATATGATATACCTATTGATTCTATTGGCCTTCACGATCTCTGCCCTGATGTCGATGATCATTATTCCGAGGATTTTGGTCGTCGCGCTGAAAAAGCGACTTTTCGACATTCCGGACAGTCGGAAGGTACATAAAGAAGCTATCCCGAGGCTGGGAGGATTGTCTTTCGCCCCGTCAATCCTGTTCTCCCTCTCATTTGTTTCCGCACTCTATTGCGCGGAATATATGCACAGACAGCAAATACCGCTATGGTTACTCACACATACTCTTTCAGAATTCTACCTGTTGGTCTGCGGGGTGATCTTGCTCTACCTCGCCGGGCTGAAAGACGATCTCAGTGGGAATGCGTTATACAAAGAAGTTCATGGTACAGCTTGTGGCAGCCTTGCTCCTGCCATTGTCGGGACTATGGATCAACAATCTCTACGGGTTATTCGGAATACACGAACTGGCATCATGGATCGGTATTCCGCTTACTATCCTCGTAATTGTATTTATCACCAATGCCATCAACCTGATCGACGGAATCGACGGATTGGCTTCAGGGCTGACTGGCTCGGCATTACTCGTGCTTGGCAGTCTATTCTTGATTAACGGAATGTGGATATACGCCCTGCTGTCGTTCGCGACTCTTGGAGTGCTGGTGCCTTTCTTCTATTACAACGTCTTCGGACAGGCTGATCACGGGAGGAAAATATTCATGGGTGACACGGGGAGCTTGACATTGGGCTATATTCTGGTATTCCTCGCCATCCGCTATGCATCTTACAATCCGGATGTTGCACACTATTCCGCCGGTGCCATCGTGGTCGCCTTCTCGACACTGATCGTACCGATGTTCGATGTTGTGCGCGTAATGATCGTACGGGCACGCAGCCATCGGTCACTATTCAAACCGGACCGTAATCACATCCACCATAAGTTCCTCGATATGGGGATGAGCGCACACAAGGCGATGATCAGTATCGTCGTAATCGCCAGTCTATTCAGTAGTCTCAATATCTTACTCGTGTCGTTCGTGAATATCAATATCGTATTTGCCGGCGACATCGTGATCTGGGTGATATTAAGCATTTGGTTTGAAAAGGCCGGAAACAAAAAAGAATTTTTAAACGGAAAAGAGTGGGTTAAACGAATTTAGAAAAAATACAAATAATGAAAGCATGTTTTATGGGATTGGGCTATATCGGCCTACCTACAGCTATTATCACAGCCGGAAGCGGCATTCAAGTTATCGGAGTCGACGTAAATCCGAAAGTAGTGGAAATGACAAACCGAGGTATTATCCATATTGTGGAACCTGGATTACAGGAGTTGTGTTCGAAAGTCATGGAATTCGGTAAGCTGAAAGCATCGGATGTTCCGGAAGAAAGCGATGTATACCTGATCGTCGTACCAACTCCGTTCAAAGGAAATCATGAACCGGACATTTCATATGTCGAAGCCGCTACACGTATGGTCGCACCTTTTCTTAAGAAAGGGGACCTTTTCGTCATTGAATCGACTTCACCTGTCGGGACCACCGAAAAGATGGCAAATCTGCTCTACGCTTTGCGTCCGGAACTGGAAGGAAAAATATATATCGCTTATTGTCCGGAGCGCGTTTTACCAGGCAATGTCATCTACGAACTGATGCAGAACGACCGGGTCATCGGAGGAATCAACTCCGAATCAACTGAAAAGGCGATACAATTCTATCGCCACTTCGTCAGAGGGACACTCCACCGGACAAACGCTCGGACAGCGGAGATGTGCAAACTGACGGAAAATTCGTCACGTGACGTCCAAATAGCTTTTTTGCCAACGAACTGTCGCTGATCTGCGACAAGGCAGGTATCAACGTTTGGGAACTGATCGAACTCGCCAACAAACATCCGCGTGTCAACATTCTGCAACCAGGTTCGGGCGTGGGAGGACATTGCATCGCCGTAGATCCTTATTTCCTGACATCCGAATTTCCCTACGAGTCGCAACTTATCTCGAAAGCACGCGAAATCAATAATTACAAAGCATTCTGGTGCGCCGAAAAATCGAAAACGCCATCCTCCGCTTCTTCCTTGAGCATCATCGTAAACCAGTAGTAGCTCTGATGGGCCTTTCTTTTTAAGCCTGATATCGACGACTTGCGCGAATCACCAGCCAAATACATCACCTCGAAAGTTCTCCAACGTTCAGCCGATACCGACATCCTAATCGTCGAACCCAACGTTCACGAACATCCAGTCTTCAAACTGACCGACTACAAATCCGCCTACACCCGCGCCGACATCGGCGCCTTCCTCGTCTCCCACAAAGAATTCAAAACATTACCTCACAACGAAGAAAAAGTGATATTGGATTTTTGCGGGGTGTTTAAGAAATTATAGAATAAAAAGTATGTCTCACAATACGAACAAACGGATAGCTCAAAATACATTATTCTTATATTTCAGGACACTAGTCATCCTATTAGTATCACTTTACACATCCAGAGTCGTTTTAAATGTTTTGGGAATTGATGATTATGGCATATACAACGTAGTAGGTGGCATTGTATTAATGTTCCAGTTTCTAAATGTGGGAATGATTGATGTTTCTCAACGGTTTCTCACCTACGAATTAGGGAAAAATGATGGACAACAACTGCAAAAAGTTTTTTCCACATCTCTTATCATTCACCTGATTATTATTTTTTTCCTACTTATATTAGCAGAAACAGTAGGTCTATGGTTTCTCAATCATAAAATGAATATACCAACTTCAAGAATAATTGCTGCAAATTGGGTGTTCCAATTCTCAATCCTGACATTCATTATTAAAATATTCAGCGTTCCCTATAATGCCAGTATAGTAGCCCATGAACATATGAAAGTATATGCCTATGTAAGTATACTTGAAGTTATATTACAATTAGCGATTGTTTTTTTGTTGAAGGGCTCAGCGTCAGATAAACTAATTTTATATGCAATCTTAATGTCTTTCGTCACTTTATTGATAAGCATCATGTATACTTTATATTGCAAAAAGTATTTTAAAGAATGTAAGTTTCGAAATGACATAGATAAACAATTACTACATAAAATGTTAAGCTTTGCCGGATGGAGCTTTTTAGGTAACATCGGATATTCACTCAAAATGCAAGGAATAAATATACTAATCAATCTATTTTTCGGACCTGCAGTAAACGCTGCACGTGGTGTAGCCTATCAAGTAAATGCCGGAATTTATAATTTTGTATCAAACTTCCAAATTGCAATGAAACCGCAAATAACTAAACGATATGCAATGGGAGATACAAATTCAATGATGGTATTAGTACATAATAGTTCCCGTTATTCATTTTTCCTCTTACTGTATTTAACATTACCTGTACTTATCAAAACTCCTTATATATTACATCTTTGGCTAGGTATTGTACCAGAATATACTGTCATGTTTTTACGATTGGTATTGATTGTAACTTTAATAAACAGTATAACTGGACCTGTAGCCACTGCTATACAAGCAAAAGGAAAAATAAAACTATTTCAAACCATAATTTTAGGGATTACATTGCTGGATATACCAATATCCTATATTGTATTAAAATCCGGATATCCACCTTATACAGTCATGTATATATCTATCCTGACAGAACTCATTGCTTTAATAGCACGAATATGGATACTTAATGCATTAATACCTATGCATATTTCCAACTTCATCATAGAAGTGATTGGTCGAAGTCTCTTAGTCTTCATACTTGCAGCTATTATTCCGACAGGGCTGTCCCAATATATTCCTGACACATTCACCGGATTTATACTTATATGTATTATTACTGTAAGTTCAACCACCATCGTACTATTGACAGTCGGACTAAAGACGGCTGAGCGTTCTCTTATTTACAAAAAAGCAATTCGTACCATTCAAACTACAAAATCATAACAATGTGTTCAAAGGCCTTATTTTTACGTAAAAAGTCGACAGGACTTAACAGTATAGAAGAACTGGCATATTCGCTTGCATCCCGAATATCAGGATTAAAAGTTATTACTTTGCCTGAACACGGAAATACCTGGAAAGGAATCATTCGAAATATTAGGTTCGCTCAAAAACACCAAGGAGATATCAATCACATTTTTTCACCTGAAATAGCTTATATCTCTCTATTTTTAAAAGGTAATGTAATTCTCACTTGGCATGATACAGGAACTCTATTACAATCATCATCTTTCCTAAAGCGATTTATTAGAAAATGGTTCTGGTTCATTCTGCCTAATCATTTTGCCAAACATATCACCTGTATTTCCCAATATACAGCGAATGAAATCAAACAGATAACTCCAAGAGTAAAAAATAAAATCAGCATTGTCTATAATCCCTATAATGAAGTTATTCATTTTCACCCAAAAGAATTCCGAAAAGAAAATCCTCATATCCTCCATATTGGAACAGGCATGCGCAAAAATCTGCTACGCACAATAAAAGCATTACGCAATATACCCTGTACACTAATCATTGTAGGGATTTTAAAACAAGAACATATAGAGCAATTAAAAAAGAATCATATCCAATATAAAAATTATTTGGATATTCCCTTTCAAAATATCATTAGATTATACCAAGAATGTGACATCGTCAGTTTTCCTTCTTTATATGAAGGTTTTGGAATGCCTATAATAGAGGCCAATGCTACTGGAAGAGTTTTACTAACCAGTAAAATAACTTCTATCCCAGAAATAGCAGCAAATACAGCTCACTATATCAATCCTTATGATGTAAGCTCCATTAGAAAAGGATTTCAAAAACTTATCTCAGATGATAAATATAGGGAAAAATTAATTTTACGAGGCATTGCAAATGCCAAGAGGTTTACAATTAAACACATAACGGAAGAATATGAAAACATTTACAATAGCTAAGCCTATCTCCATAAGCATAGACAACTTCTATATACAAGTACTTCCTTTTATATTATTTTTCATTTCTATTTTTTTGACTCAGCAAATGGATACATCCAGGAATTTAAAGGAGTGCATTTACCAATCGGAATAGCTTTTAGAGGATTCATATTATGCCTAACTATGAAGTTTTTACTAAAAAATTTAAGCACATTATTAACTCTCTTATTTTGGATTATTACAATCCTAATTTCAATGGCATTTGCTATTTGGTCTTTTACAGGAAAATATATAGATGCAGCAATGGACATAGACTATCTATTCAAGTTTGTCTACACCTTCTGCATCCTTTTTTATTTTTATTATTACCGTAAAATATTCAGCCTTGAGAAATTAATCAGACTTGTTGTTTATACAACTTCACTTATAGGTGCAATTAATATATTCTCTATGATTACACAAACCGGGATTCTTTCATACAGTGATAAATTTGGATTCGGATACTCTGGATATTACGCAGACGGCAATGCATTGGGAGTATATATGGTTCTAGCTGTATTACTTTGTATTTGGTATTCCTTTTACAAACGGAATGTATTTTATTTTTTACTGACATTTATTGCATCAGTCGGAACAATTCTTATCGGTTCTCGTGTCGGTATTATTGGAATTCTGACAGATTGGGGACTTTTCTTAGGCTATTTCTTTTTTTTCAAAGACAGCCTTATTCGGCTCCGATGGCAAACCCGGATACTTATAATATTTTGTATGTCAATCGCTATCGTATATTCTGCTATCATAACATATGAAACTATTATTCAATATGATAATTTTACACTTGAACGCTTTTCAGCTAATTCGTTAGTATCATCAAGAGAGCAATTGATCAATACCGGTAAACAAGTTATTTCTGAATTCAACTTAACAGAGGTTCTTTTGGGTAAGGGTATTTCAGGAGGACGATTTGCTGTAGCAAGCATATACGACCCAGAAGAAAAAGTAAAAAATATAGAATCTGATTTTTACGATATCATATTATCCTTCGGATTTGTTCTGGGAGGGCTTATCATCCTTGCACAACTTTTTTTAGTATTCCAGTTCATCCGACCTTTTTTTATAAAAAGAAGTCGGAATTCTTTATCATTTATAACAAGTATAGGAAGTATACTATGGTTAGGAATCGCCTATACAGCAGGACATGCTTTTTTTTTTCAACTCAATTAGCTCCACTGTTAGGAGTTTACTGGGTAATTAGTAATCATCTTTATTTTAATCATGATATCCAATAAAAGTAAAAATATCCTAACTATAGGAACTGACACAAACGGCAAAGGAGGGATTGCAATCCTCATACAATCTTACTCAAAGATGTTCAAGAAATTTAATTTCATTGCTTCACATCAAGAAGGAAATCTGTTTAAGAAAACAGCATTAAGCATATCTGCCTTATTACGATGTTGCTATTATTGTATATTCAAGCCAATCCGAATTGTGCATATACATACAGCATCCTTTACTGATTTTTATCGTCAATCGATTTATGTATTTTGTGCTAAAGTTTTCAGAAAAAAGTCATTTTACATATACATGGAGCAAAATTTGAACAATTCTACGAGAATCACCGATCTTTTGTTCGATTTGTCTGCCATAAAGCAGATGTATTGGTGACTGTTTCTAATTATTTTATCGATTATTTAAAAGAACAAAAACTCAATAATAATATTTTTCTCCTTCCCAATGTCACCTATAAGCCCAGTGTTGGTCCCATTAAAAAGAACGACCAAAAGCTCCATCTTCTTTTCATTGGAGCCATAGATAGTAGAAAAGGAATATTTGATGTATTAGAATGTTTTGCGAAAAACAAAGAAATGTTGCAAAACAAAATTATCTACCATATTGGAGGTACAGGAGATACAAAAACTATGAATGAATTCATACAGCAACATCAACTTTCTTCTTTTATCAAATACCATGGATGGGTAGACAATGAAAGAAAAGAAAAATTATTCGAACTGCTGACATATTTGTCCATCCTTCTATTTTTGAATCATTTGGTATATCCATTCTTGAAGCCATGTCCTACCAACTGCCCATAATTGCAACACCAGTTGGAGGTATTACAGATCTTGTTGAAAACAATGTTAACGGTATTCTTATTGAACCTGGAAATAAGAAACAACTTTACGAAGCAATCCTATTTTTAATCGATCATCCAGAATATCTTTCAGAAATGGGACATCAATCTGGAAAGAAAGCAGAAAAATTCTATCCTCCTGCAATAGAAAAACAATTGGATCATCTATATCAATCATTAGAAAAATAGAACTACATTTTTCTAAATTCAATCTATAATTCAACATATATTAATCAATAAAAATTCATATGAATATTTTTATCAAGTCAGTTCTTATAAAAGCTGCAACTCCATTCTCCCCTCTATTAAAGAAATTTCCCAATATAATTTGGAAGATCAGATATTGTAAAGATTATAAAAAGTTCCCCAATTTAAAGAAGCCACAGTCATTTATGGAAAAAATTCTATGGCTATCACTTTATTCTGACACTTCTATGTGGAGTAAATTAGCCGACAAATACAGAGTAAGAGAATATGTGATTGATAGATGCGGAGAACAATATGTAAACAAAATTTATGGTATATACAATTCAGCTATAGAAATCGACTATAGCCTATTGCCTAAATCCTTTGTATTAAAAACGACAAATAGCTGTGCAACAAATATTATAGTAAAGGATAAAAATATCCTAAATATAAAAGAGACAAATCATAAATTAAATAAATGGTTAAAATTTCCATATGGAGAATTAACCGGACAATTGCATTATACACAGATAGAACCTCTTATTATTGCAGAAAAATTTATGGAGCAGACAAAAAAAGCGAACAATCACTCATCGATTACAAATTTTTTTGCTTTAATGGAGTTCCTAAATATGTCGTTATTTATTCAGACAGGGAAGAAAACACACATAATTATTCGGTTATGGTTTATGACATGGATTGGAATGCCTATCCTGAATTTGTAAATTCTCGCTGTCCGATATCAGATATAATTCCTCGTCCAAGCGCATTAGAAGAAATGATATCAATTGCTTCACGTTTATCTGAACCCTTTCCTTTCGTTAGAGTAGATTTATATCTTATCAACGGATCCCCTATCTTTGGAGAAATGACTTTTACTCCAGACGTCATCAGTAATATTACCCCAGAACTGACAGATCAAATGAGTAAATGGATTGACATCACCAGTTTAAAACAGCAACTATGATAGTAAAAATCAGAGAAATAATCAGAGACTGTATCACCTTCGGGATGCATTTTATTTATACACGAATCTATCAAATGAATATTGATAAAAGCGCAAAACTCTCATTTGGTGCCAAACTCGATAAAAGTAATCCCAAAGGAGTACACATTGGAGAAGAAAGCTTCATTGCATCTGGAGCTGTTATTTTAGCTCATGACTTTTCCAAACCTGCTAAAGCCGACACCTACATTGGTAAACGTTGCTTTATTGGCGTAAATGCGATCATCATGTGTGGAGTAAAAGTTAACGATAACGTAATTGTCGGAAGCGGATCTGTCGTTACAAAAGATATACCTGCCAACTGCATCGTAGCCGGTAATCCTGCCAGAATAATCAAAGAAGGTATTCAGACCAAAAAATTCGGACAATTAATGCAACAATCATGAACGACAACAGAATACAACTAAACGGAATAAAAGTCCACCCCTTTCCCTCAGATTCCAGTTTGCTGGAATATGTGGAGGAACATAAAGGGATATTAGTAGCGATAAATGCGGAGAAGATACTGCATGCGAACGAGCAAATACAAAATATTGTGAACAGGAATATTGGATATTGCGATGGCATAGGAGCAGTTATGGCAGTGCGGCAGCACGGAGCCGTGGATGCCGTCAAGATCGCGGGATGCGAACTGTGGTTGAAGATTATAACAGCTCTGTATCAAAAAGAAAAAACCTTCTACTTGGTCGGGAGTAAACAGCCCGTAATAGAGAAGACCATCTCCCGATTGAAAGAAGACTTTCCCGGAATACAGATAACGGGGTACCGTAACGGATACATACAAACAGAGACAGAACAGGAAGAACTGATCGAAGACATCAAGACAAAACAGCCGGATGTCATATTCGTTGCAATGGGATCACCCAAACAAGAGTTATTGATGGAAAAAATGTATCAGGCACATCCCGCAATTTACCAAGGATTAGGAGGAAGTTTCGACGTCTATACAGGGAACGTGAAACGAGCACCCGAATGGTGGATAAAGCACAATCTCGAATTTGCATACCGCCTATTGAAACAACCTTCGCGCATCAAACGACAAATACATTTAATCAAATTCTTGATACTGGTCAAGACTGGAAAAATCTAAACAGAAACAACATGAAGAAAATAATGCTCGTCTTCGGAACCCGTCCTGAAGCAATTAAAATGGCACCATTAGTAAAAGCTTTCCAACAGAAAAAAATAAATTTGAAACCATCGTCTGTGTTACCGGACAACACAGGAAAATGCTGGACCAAGTCCTAAAGCTTTTTAATATCCGACCCGATTACGATCTCAACATAATGAGGCAAGGACAGGACCTATACGATATAACAGCCCGGGTACTGACTGGAATGAGAGGAGTTCTGCAGGAAGCGAAACCAGATATCGTCCCTGGTCCATGGAGATACCACAACTTCGACAGCTTCAGCACTCGCGGCCTTCTACCAACAAATACCGGTCGGTCATGTAGAAGCAGGGTTACGCACGCACAACATCTACAGTCCTTGGCCGGAAGAAATGAATACCCTACTTAAGCAACTTGACACCGAACTGATGTCTGCAGGTTATGAAACAACTCCACTTGCCGAACAAAACAGCCGCAAACTGGTTTTAATAACAGGTCATCGCCGGGAAAACTTCGGCGATGGATTTATCCAAATATGCCGGGCAATAAAGACTCTGGCAGAGCAGTATGCGGAGGTAGACTTTGTCTACCCTATGCACTTGAACCCAAATGTAAGGAAGCCCATTCACGAAATATTCGGAAATGCTTATCTCCCTAACCTGTTCTTTATAGAGCCTTTGGAGTATCTTCCTTTCGTCTATCTAATGGAGAAGTCGACACTTGTCCTAACCGATAGCGGAGGCATACAAGAAGAGGCTCCGGGTTTGGGAAAACCGGTGCTTGTCATGCGTGACACAACAGAACGGCCGGAAGCACTTGACGCAGGGACAGTGAAGTTAGTAGGAACAGATTACGCCCGGATTGTAACTGAAGTGTCCCACTTACTGGATGACAATACCTATTATAACCGTATGAGCCAAGCAGTAAACCCCTATGGAGACGGAACTGCAAGCCAACGAATCGTTCAAACAATAGAAAAAGTAATATGAAAAATCTTGACAAAAACAAGCTGTATTATGCCATCGAAAGCCGTTAGGTCGTCAAAGGACAAGACAACGGTATCTGCCACAATGTATCATTGGATTCCTGCTCCTGCTAATATCAATTGCCATACAGGCACAAATCCCACAGGAATTAATTGATAAAGCCCGTGCTGCCGGGATGACAGAGGAACAAATACAAAGAGAAATAGCCAAACACAGGACAGAACAAACCGGTATCAACCAAATCATTAAGCCTGCTACAGAAAATACCGTATCCGACCGTTCCCATCCTACTCAGCAAGCACTACTCCCACTGACGGAGCAACGCGACGAACATAAACCGAAGCAGCCTTTGGAAAATATTGTTTTTGGGCGTGAGATCTTTTCCGATAAGAATTTGACATTCGAACCGGATCTGAATATGCCGACGCCTAAAAATTATGTTCTATCAGCAGGAGACGAGTTGCTGATCAATGTATGGGGAGATTCGGAACTGAACTTGAAACTCAGTATTTCTCCCGACGGAACGATCTTGATCCCCAATGTCGGTCCCGTATCCCTAAGCGGACTGACTATCGAGGCGGCAGAGAATCGCATCCGGCAGGAATTGGGTAAAATCATGGCAACGCTTGACGGCAGTCAACCTAACACATTCGTTTCTGTCGGACTGGGGCAAATTCGCAGCATTAAAGTCAATATTGTCGGCGAAGCCGTCGCACCCGGGACCTATACACTCTCATCTCTCGCCACGCTTTTCAACGCCCTTTATGCAGCAGGAGGAGTAAACGATATCGGATCACTGAGAAACATAAAAGTATACCGGAACAGCAAAGAGATCGCCAGCCTCGATGTATACGACTATCTGCTGAATGGTAAATATGAAACGAATATACGTCTGGAAGACAACGACATGATCATTATCGGTCCCTACGAACAGCTTGTCACCGCCGGTGGTAAAGTGAAAAGAGACCGTACATACGAACTTCGACGAGGAGAGACACTTGCCGACCTGCTCGACATGGCAGGTGGTTTTACAGGAGATGCCTACACTGGCAGTATACGAGTGAAACGCAAAGCCGGCGACCGCTACAAGATTGCCACAGTTAACGAAGAACAATTCCAAACATTTGTGCTGCAAGACGGCGATTCGCTGATGGTGGATTCAGTCATCCCCTACTACGATAACCGAATTATCATTTCCGGTGCAGTCTGGCGTCCTGGCGAATATGAGTTGAGTCGGACGTACATACTGTCAAACAATTGATAGAACAGGCTTCGGGACTTAAAGGAGACGAATTTGTAGGACGCGCACAGATCACAAGGCTCAACCCAGACTTCACCAGTTCGGTTATCGCCATCAATATTGTAGACATTTTGAACGGGAAGGTTCCTGACATCGAACTACAGAAGGAGGACCAACTATATATCCCTTCCCTGTTTGACCTCCATGAACCTTATACCGTCAAAGTGAGCGGAGCAGTCAACGCTCCCGATACCGTATTGCCCTTCCGCAAGAATCTGACAGTAGAGGATGTTATCGTCCTCGCCGGCGGCCTGCGCGAAGCAGCCTCAATCATCAACGTAGAAGTGGCACGACGGCTCAAAGATCCGTCCGCCACCCGGAGCAGTAACCAGACAGCCGAGACATTTAACTTCACCCTCGACGAAGGACTGGCAGTAACCTCCGGCGATACGCTTTTCACCCTCGAACCATTCGACGAAGTATTCGTCCGTTTCTCACCTGGTTACCAAAAGCAACAAGTAGTGAAAGTCGGAGGCGAGATTACTTTTGCCGGCAACTATACTTTAAAGAAAAAGAATACGCGTTTAAGCGAACTGATTGCACAATCGGGCGGCATCACTCCAGACGCCTATGTGCGGGGAGCCAGTCTAAAACGTAAACTGACGACAGATGAGTTGCGCCAAATCGAAACTCTCTTACAATTGAGTAACAATAGCAAGCAAAGTCGTGACTCGATCTCCGTTTCGCTTGCCAACCTGAAGGAGTATCCCGTAGGCATCGACCTACAAAAAGCGCTCGCCCATCCGGGAAGTGCCGACGACCTAGTGTTACGCGACGGAGATGTGCTTTACATCCCCCAACAGCAAAGTACGGTGAAGGTGAGCGGTTCCGTTACCTATCCTAACAGTGTGACCTATACAAAAGGAATGGACGTCCGTGACTGTCTCTCACAGGCTGGCGGCTACAACGACATTGCCCGCAAATATCCCATCGTTATCTACATGAACGGAAAAGTGGCGACCACACAACGTAAAATGATTTTCTTCAAACGTTACCCCAAAGTCGAGCCTTGGCTGCGAAATCGTAGTCCCCGCCAAGACACAACGCGACCGCCGAGCAAGCCTTGGCAGAAATCATGAGTGTCGGCAGTTCCGTCACCTCAATGGCAGCAATGATAACATCAATGATCAATCTTTTAAAGTAAATAAATGGACAAAAACAATCATACCCCATCGTCTCCACAATCGGAGATCGATTTGATCGCCCTCTCCGGCTACCTGTGGAAAAAACGACGTTTCTTCATAAAATGCTGCGGAATTGCAACAGTGGCGGGACTCATCATTGCTTTCAGCATACCCAAAGAATTCACCACAACGGTGAAACTGGCTCCCGAAACCACCGATGCCACAAGCAAGATGAGCAACCTCGGCGGACTGGCAGCCATGGCAGGAATAGACCTCGGTTCAGCCTCCGGCCAGGATGCTTTGTCACCCAACCTCTATCCTGATATTGTGCACAGTACACCTTTTCTGTTGGAGCTCTTTCCCGAAAAGGTAACCGACAAGGAGAAAAAGTACACGACTACTCTATATGATTACATAGCCGGCCATCAGCGCTTCGCTTGGTGGAGCATCCTTATGAAAGCGCCCCTAAAAGGAATAGCAGCCCTCCGTTCGTTCTTCTCCGGTAACGAAGAGAACGATGGAGATCTCAATCCCTTCCAACTCACCCACAAGCAAGAGGATGTACTGAAAAACCTACGCCAGCGCATCACCGTCTATGTCGATAAAAAAACACAAGTCGTTACTCTCGGTGTCAGCATGCAAGACCCGCTGATCTCAGCAGACGTGGCGCACAGTATCGTGATAAAGTTACAGACCTATATCACACATTACCGGACGCAGAAAGCAAAGAAAGATCTGGAATTTACAGAAAAAGTGCTAAAAGAATCCCGCAGTGCCTATTACAAAGCACAGCAGGCTTATGCAGCTTTTGAAGACGGTAACAAGAACATTATCTCCGCCAGTTACCGCACCGAGCAAGAGCGTTTACGCAACGAAATGACTCTTACGTTCAATGTATATAACACGTTAGCGCAAAAGCTCGAACAGGATAAACTCCGAGTACAGGAACAGACACCGGTCTACACCATTATCGAACCGGCAACTGTTCCTCTCAAAGCTTCCTCTCCCAAGAAATTACTGATTTTGGTAGCATTCATCTTCCTCGCTTTCATCGGGGGATGCGGATATCTGATCATCAAGGAATATGCAATCCCTCCGTCGCCGAGATCTGAAACGTAATCCGAAAATCGCAATCCAGAATCCGGATTGCGATTTTCGGATTACGATCTACTCACCTGCAATCCCTTATCCGACAAGCTCATTTCGACAAAACGGGCATTGTCATTCTGCGGATCTGCCGTGAGAAGGCGGCGGATCTGCAAAGAGGCTTCCGGGTCTTTGGCTACGATATAAAGATAGCCACCTCCGCCAGCAAGGAAGTTTATAGCCTAATGCATAATCCTTGATGCGAGAAATGAGCCGTTCCACAGCAGGCGGATTTGTCCCGGCATCAAGTGCCTTGTTTTGTTCCCAACTCTTACCGACCAATCGCCCGTATGAAGCGAAATCACCCCTAAGGATTGCCTCGTACATATCCAATGCATGCACTTTCATTTCAGAAAGCAGACGAAGATGGGAACCACTGTTCAAGAACATTCCACGTACGATTTCAGCAAGAATATCCTTCGCCGTACGGGTAATTCCCGTGTAGTAAAGCAAGTGGCAGACACGATACTCCGGTTCGGTAAAAAGATATTCCGGAAGCCAGCGCACCGACGGATTCTGGTGGAAACCCTCACCCGTCTGCAATAGTTTCAATCCATGTAACACCCCTCCATACTGATCTTGCCAGCCTCCTCCGGTCGTGAGCAACTGCTCAAGGATCAGCGTCCGGTTACCAATCTCGTTCTTATCCCACGCCAAGCCACAAAAATCCGACAATGCACCCAATACCGTAGCCGCAAGAATCGAACTGGTTCCCAGGCCAGAACCGGCAGGAATCGCAGCCAACAACGTCACTTCCAACCCGCATCCGAATGCTTTCAGTTGCTCTTCCAACGAAACATAGCAGCCTGCTGAGAATTCGGGTATAAACCCGGCCAAAGCCAACGCCGCTTTCGGGATGGAGAAAGGAGAGCCGACCTTGTTGAAATCACGCAGTTCGTCCCAAGTCGAAATGCACTCCATCGCCCCGATATCGATGGAACGAAGAATGATACGAAACTCACGAGTCGGTTTCACATAAACCTGCAAAGGTGGTTGACCGTTCAACTCGATCGCCACGTTCACGACATTACCACCGGCATACATGCAGTAAGGGGGGGTATCCGTCCATCCTCCAGCCAAGTCGATACGCACGGGACTGCGCCCCCAAACAATCTGATCGCGATAGACATTAAGACGAGGCATCTGTTTCTCATCAGCAATCGTATTGATCAAACCTTCACGCAACAACGAGAATGCCTGCTGCTGTTCCACCATGCCCCGTTCATCTCCTGAAAGTTGCAGCACACAGGCACGAAACATATGGTCATGCACACGCTTCATCAGCGGAGCATCCGCTGGTAAACCCTTAGGCAACATAATTCCTCCGGCAACAAATTCGGAGGCAGCATCCGCCAGATCCAACTGATAGAAAATACTTTTGTCATGATTGGCAGCAAGCATCGACCAGTTTTTCTTCCTGAACGCTTCGCGCTGAGCAAACAGGCGGCGGAGATTTGCACAATCAGAAAGCCTGTTTGCAGACATCTTTTCAGCTACTTCCCACACCTTGCGTCCTTCATCCAGATAAGGTTCAGATACCATCCAACGTAACACAGCCCCCAACTCGTCCATACTCCGGCAGACAGGGAATAAGGCCGCATTCTGTATGTCGGCACAGGCCGGCAAATTGATACCCCTCTCCGCAGACCATTCCACTATGGCACGCCCCATAAAGAGAGTAGATTCATTCGCCGTATTTCCTTTGAAAGTATCATTGAAACCATACGGGCGTGCCACCCATCCTTCATCACCGACAGGCACGACATCAATGCACACACCGGAAGGAACGTGTAACTCCCAATCGTTCACCGGAACACCCGTAATCACATGCCGATCGGCAAGCGTCCATCGTTTCCCGACAAAACTGTTTTCGACCCACAGTTCTGAATTATCAGAGGTCAGCGAACAAAAAACTTCGGCATTCTGAACAAACATGGCAGGATGTGGTTTCACCTTACGCTGCATGATCGCCCGCTGGTCGCGCACAAGATTCTGCACCGACAGCGTCGAGGAAATCAGCTCCCGGCTTGTACCATAATGATAAAACTCACCACCCGGCAAAGGTAAGATAGCGACAGTCAACGCATTCAGTTCTTCGTCAGTTATACGTGGATGCCCCCCAAGAGCAAGACCAAACTCAGAATACAGGTCATATTCCTTCATCTGTTTCCCATCCGATTCGTAGGAATGCTTCATCAGGAGTTCCACCGCCCGGTCACTGAGCAGCCAGACACCTATATCCATCAGGAAGAGATGCGTCCCCGCCAGCCGTCCCAACTCATCGAGAGTGGGCTTTTGAAGCATGAAATCGAGCTGGTCAGGAGATTTGCGGTCCGACACGAAGACCCCGTGGCGAGTGGCGAGTGCAGGATCCACCCACAAACCATAACAGACAACATCAGCCTCAGCAATCTCTTGCAACGGCTCGCTGTTACGCAGATAAACATCGCCACTGGCAATCAGCGTATGCAGCGAATCCGGCGCCTTGCGCATGATCTCCTCATACAACGGAAGTTGAAGCGAAAGGAGGTTCTGAGATAATTTCTGTCCCCTCGCCCACCGGAACACCGGAATCGGTGTCAATATCTTGCCCGAAGGTGCATATCCCGGTAAACGTCGGCTCTGCCCTCCGGCATGCAATAAAATCCGCTTTTCACGCGCCAGCCATTCTCCTGTCGACAACGTTCCAGCAGTATCGTCATCCCGGCGGCAAGCCTCAAGTAACCAAGTTGTTCCTCCACCCGATCCCAGACGGGCACCTATAGGATCAGACGTACAAAACCAGTCTGCCGGATCGGCATTAGCTATCTCGTGAAAACTGCCAACCAAGTTAGGCGGCAGCGACAATAATTTCTTCATATCCTACTATTCTTTCCAGCAAATGTACTCCTTTCCCCTTTCACTGCGTAAAATTTAATTTAATTTTTACTTTCAGAGGCTGTTTCGTTTAAATTATTATATCCACCTTTGTAGAGGGAATGCACTCTTATAATCACACGACAATAAAAAAGTTGGTAAATACTAATCCCCTCCTTCATTTCTATTTCTGAAGTATCTTTAGTTATTCATTTAATATTCAGATAGTATGATATACGGTTATGTAAGAGTCAGTACGGATAAACAAAGTACTGAAAATCAACGCTTCGAGATTGAAAACTATTCAAAAGCGAAAGGTTCCCGTATCGAACGTTGGGTAGACGAAACAATCAGCGGAACAACAAGTGTATCGAATCGCCAACTTGGCAGATTATTAAAACAAATTCGTAAAGGAGACACGCTTGTAACAACAGAACTATCAAGGCTTGGACGTAATTTGATGCAAGTCATGAGCTTCCTTCACCAATGTATGGAACGGGATATCATCGTCCTTACAGTCAAAGAACGCTATGAATTAGGGAATAATATCAATAGTAAAATTCTGGCCTTCGCTTTTTAGCCTAAGTGCAGAAATCGAACGCAATCTGATTTCACAACGTACCCGCGAAGCACTTGCGCGTAAAAAGCGGAAGGCACGAAACTCGGTCGTCCGAAAGGCAAAAAAGACCATGCAGGTCAGGTTGTCCGGAAAAGAAAATGTCATCAAGAAAATGATCAATGAGAAATGCTCGATGAACGAAATCGCCGAAAAATTCGGAGTAAACCGCCAGACTCTGCGTGATTTCCTGCGGAACACATTCCCGGACTGGAGGAAATATAGATATATTAAGTAATCGGACCTTCATGGCCTTAATTGTCTGAATGTTAATCTATGTAACCTTAATAAATTGTTTTTGAGGTAATTTATTATCAGTCAATACGGCATGCCCGACGGGGCAAGATGATCTGCATACTAAATAATCCAATACCTCTGCACGCTGTACCACCAGCGTGCAGCAGGTTTTGTATGCTTTATTCTTTCCTCCGATAAAGTGAATATTTCCCTTTTCACCCAATCACGAGTTGCACATTTCCTTTCTAGCTCCCTTTATTTCAAAATCTTTATTGAATATTATACTACAAATTAGAGAATAAAAAATAATTGTTTTACCTTTGACAGATACGTCGAATCTTATAAACAAGCAGTAGGGGGAAGACACATGTTGCCTTGAAATTGAAGAAACGATGGGTTTTGAAACGTAAAAGAGCCGGAATGTATGGGGAATTCCTACACTTCCGGCTCTGATATTTTAGAACTTTTGTCCTATTCCTCTCGAACCAGACAAAACAACCTATTACTAATCTAAAAATCTAATACCATGAAAAAACACACTACGCTTATATAACCGGAGCATGTGGCAAAAAGTTCACTACGATCCAATAATTGACAAAGAAATCCGTTCCGGTTGTTTAATTCCCGAATAGCCGTTATATTTGTACCTTGGTTTGAAATAAAAATACAGACATTATAAAACATATAAATATATGCATAACTGGTTTGAATGCAAAGTCTCCTTCGAGAAGATCATGGAGAATGGAGCACAAAAGAAAGTGACGGAACCCTATTTGGTCGACGCCCTGTCGTTCACGGAAGCGGAAGCCCGCATCATCGAAGAAATCCGCCCCTTCGTATCCGGGGAATTTACTGTAACAGACATCAAACGCGCCCGTTTGTCAGAATTGTTCTTCAACGAAAATGGCGACCGTTTCTATAAGATCAAGGTTTACTTCATCACCCTCGATGAAAAAAGCGGAGCCGAAAAGAAAACAGCTGCACAGATGCTGGCACAGGCGTCTAACCTGAAAGATGCCATCGCCGTATTGGAAGACGGAATGAAGGGAACGCTTGCCGACTATACCATCGCCTCCGTTACAGAAACCCAACTGATGGATGTCTTTCCTTTTGACGCCAACAGTGTCCCTGCGGAAAAGAAATCAGAGGAAGAACTGATTGCCGAACAGAAAAAACAGGCGGAAACAAAAGAAGCATGAACATCACTGAAAATATAACAAGACTGAAAGCATCGCTGCCGGCAGGTGTCACGTTGGTAGCGGTCTCCAAGTTCCATCCGTCGAGGCATTGCAGGAAGCCTACAATGCGGGACAACGTGTATTTGGTGAAAGCAGGGCCCAAGAATTGACAGCTAAACAAAAAGTATTGCCCAGTGACATCGAATGGCATTTTATCGGCCCATTGCAAAGCAACAAGGTAAAAGACATTGCCCCGTTCATCCACACGATACACAGTATCGACTCGTTAAAACTTTTGCAGGAAGTCAACAAGCAAGCGGCTAAACATGATCGTATCATCCGTGTCCTGTTGGAGATACATATCGCGCAAGAAGAAGCCAAGCACGGCTTCAGTCCTGACGAATGCCGTGAACTGCTATACAATCTGTTGCCCGAAGCCCTTCCCTACATCCGGATATGCGGACTAATGGGGATGGCGACCAACACCGACGACACATCTCTGATCAAAAATGAGTTTCATAATATCCATGAACTTTTCACTGAACTGAAAAACTCGGTATTCAAGGGTGACGAATATTTTTGCGAATTATCAATGGGAATGAGCCACGACTATCCGATCGCCATCCGCGAAGGTAGTACGATGATACGCATAGGAACCAGCATTTTCGGAGAACGGGAATATTGAGTTTTAACCATTTTAAAGAGCAAGAACAGATAAGGTAGAAAATAATTCTCTATTTTTGTAATCGTTGAACATAATTGAATCTGACATGATTGACATTAAAACACAATATGCGGGACTGACACTCCGTAACCCGCTTATCGTCGGAAGTTCCGGTTTGACAAACAACGCGGAACGAAACAAGGAATTTGAAAAAGCCGGTGCAGGTGCGATCGTACTGAAATCACTCTTCGAAGAGCAGATTGAAATGCAAAGCGATATACTGATGCAGGATTCGGACTATCCCGAAGCAGCCGATTACATACGCGGTTATGTAAAGGCGAATCAGATAAACGATTATCTGGAACTGATCCAGAAGACGAAAGAATTATGCACCATTCCGGTTATCGCAAGTATCAACTGCTATAAATCGGATGCATGGATCGAATTTGCCCGCCAGATCGAATTAGCAGGTGCTGATGCCTTGGAACTAAACGTGTTCTTCTTGGAAACAGACCTCACATACAACAGTGAAAACATGCGTGACTTGTATGTCAGCATTATTCGTAAAGTGAAAGAAACTGTTTCGATCCCTGTCATGATCAAGATGAGCAAAATGGTCGGTAATATTCCAGCTGTAGCCCATACGCTGACAGTTAACGGGGCGGACGGAATCGTCCTCTTCAACCGTTTTTACCAACCGGATATCGACATCAACAATATGCAAATTGTCTCAGGTAACGTTTTCAGTAACCATTCCGACCTGAGTGACACGCTTCGCTGGACAGCAATCGTTTCAGGTAAGATACCCGGAATCAGCATCGCTTCCTCTACTGGAGTGCACGATTGGGAAGATGTCATCAAATGCTTGCTTGCAGGAGCCGACGCCATACAGATGTGTAGCGCCGTCTATACACATGGAGCAGAAATTATCTCACAGGTGCTTACCTGTATTGAAGAATGGATGCACCAAGCGCATTATCAGTCGCTTGACCAGTTTAAAGGCAAACTAAACTATGCCAACATCTCCAATCCTGCGATGTATGAACGCTCGCAGTTCATGAAATATTTCTCCAACAGAGATTAAACAAACAAGACTCTGTCTCATCCGGCAAAAATTATTTCAAAAAGGATGCATGCTTTCAGATAATAGCATGCATCCTTTTATTCCACAAAACACACTCTCTTTTTATCACCAGACAAAATATTTTCCACTAAACATTATTTATATTGAAAATATTATATATCTTTGTACCCATCAACAACATATAAGAATATGGAATCAATTTGTGCAATAAAAGATATATACAAAGCTTTATACCAGTTCGAGAAAACCTTTGCGGAGGTACACGATATTACGATCAATGAGGCCATGTTACTCTGCTGCCTGAAAGACGGAGAAACGAAATCCGCAGGTATGATCTGCGAATATATAGGTCTGTCCAACTCACGCGTTTCGAAAGTGATCACAGCCGTAGAGAATAAAGGTTATATCCGCCGCAACATCAACAAAAACGACAAACGGCGGATGTGCTTCTCCCTCACTCCTGGCGGAAAAGAAAAAATACAGCAGATGATGAATGCAGAACTGTGTTTCGACGGATTGTTTGAGAAACTGAAAACTTGTATGGAAAAAGGTTGAACCTTTTTTATCCCAATATTGTCCATTAACAAATATGTATAATACAAATAATATTTTTACAACATGAACTACCTGATTATAGGAGGAGTAGCCGGAGGAGCTACCGTTGCAGCACGTCTGCGCAGAATGGATGAAAAAGCCAATATCATCTTGTTCGAACGAGGAAAATATGTATCGTATGCAAACTGTGGCCTACCTTATTATATCGGTGACACGATCAACAACCGAGAAAAGCTGTTCGTACAGACAGCAAAAGGTTTCACAGACCGTTTCCGGATTGACATTCGCACGGAACAGGAGGTAACCGCTATCCGTCCGGATAAAAAAGAAGTGGAAATCAAGAACCTATCCACAGGCGAGACATACACCGAAACATACGACAAACTGGTACTTTCACCGGGAGCCGAACCGCTCCGGCCTGGTATCGAAGGGATCGGAAGCAAGAAAATATTCACGCTCCGTAATGTGCCGGACACCGATACGATCAAAAATTATGTCAATACTGAAAATCCGAAACGTGCTATTGTTGTGGGTGGAGGCTTTATCGGACTGGAAATGGCGGAAAATCTGCACGACTTAGGTATACAGGTCGACGTGGTAGAAATGGCCAACCAAGTGATGGCTCCGTTGGACTTCTCGATGGCAGCAATCGTGCACCGACAACTAACCGATAAGGGAGTCGGACTGCACTTAGAAGATGGTGTCAGCCGCTTTGAAGAAAAAAGACGGTGGTGTGACCGTACACCTCCGCAGCGGCAAACAGATCGCTACCGACATGGTTTTGTTGAGCATCGGAGTACGCCCGGAAACCAAACTGGCAAAAGATGCGGGACTCGCCATCGGAGAACGGGGCGGCATCGCCGTAAACGATTATATGCAAACTTCCGATGCCGATATATATGCCCTCGGCGACGCAGTCGAAGTACGCCATCTCGTAACCGGACAGCCGGCCCTTATTCCGCTGGCAGGGCCGGCAAACAAGCAGGGACGCATCGTGGCAGACAATATCGTATTCGGCAACAAAAGAAATATCCGGGATCAATCGGAACTTCCATTGCGAAAGTATTCGACCTGACAGTTGCCGCAGCCGGTGCGAATGCAAAGTTATTACAACAGAACAATATACCCTATATCTCTTCCTACACACATGGGGCCTCTCATGCCGGATATTATCCGGGAGCCGTTCCCCTGTCCATCAAAATATTGTTCGCTCCGGAAAACGGGAAATTGTTAGGCGCCCAGATTGTCGGCTTCAACGGTGTAGACAAACGTATCGAGATGCTGGCACAAGTGATACAGCGAGGCGGTACAGTCCACGACCTGGCGGAATTGGAACATGCCTATGCACCTCCCTATTCGTCAGCTAAAGATCCCGTGAATATGGCCGGATTCGTTGCAGAAAATATTTTGAATAAAAAGTCCCGGATCATCCAATGGCGCGAGCTCGCAGAACTTCCGGCCGATACGATTCGAATCGATGTCCGTACACACGACGAATATAAATTAGGCACGATTCCCGGATTTATAAACATACCGGTAGATGAATTGCGAGAACATTTAGACGAACTGCCAAAGGAGAAACCGATCGTCGTAACCTGTGCAGTCGGACTGCGTGGTTACCTGGCCTATCGCATCTTGGTACAAAATGGCTTCAAGCATGTGCGCAACCTATCCGGAGGATACAAAACATGGAGCGTAGCGACCGCACCGATAAAAGAGATCGTTTCCCACAAGCCGGAAATACCGGAAAGCACAAGCTATGGAAACTCCGATTCCCAGATCAATCTGTTGAAAGTAGATGCTTGCGGACTGATGTGTCCCGGACCTGTGATGCAATTGAAAAAGAACTACGAGGCGTTGAAGATCGGCGAACAACTTCAGATAACTGCCACCGACCAGGCTTTCGGCAAGGATGTCACTTCCTGGTGCAAGATGACAGGTGCAGAGCTGGTTGCGTTGGAAAACAAAAACGGGGTGGTCGCCGCCACCATCCGCAAACAGGAGAAAACAGCTTCTTGCGAGATTTCTCGGAACAATGCCGACAACAAGACACTGATCGTCTTCAGCGACGACCTGGACAAGGCGTTAGCGTCCTTTGTCATTGCCAATGGAGCGGCTTCGACCGGCAAGAAAGTAACCATGTTTTTTACTTTTTGGGGACTGAATGTGATCAAGAAACAGCATAAACCAACAGTCACCAAAGATATTTTCGGCAAGATGTTCGGCTGGATGCTTCCGACACACAGTGGCAAACTCAAACTGTCTAAAATGAACATGGGAGGCGCCGGTAGCTGGATGATGCGCCTCATCATGAAGCGAAAGCGAATCGACAGCCTGGAAAGCCTGATCCAACAAGCCATAGACAATGGCGTGGAAATGATTGCCTGCACCATGAGCATGGATGTCATGGGCGTGCAAAAAGAAGAACTGATGGACAATGTTACACTGGGCGGCGTGGCTTCTTATCTCGAACGGGCAGAAGAGGCGAATGTAAATCTGTTCATCTGATTTGGTACAATTCCTTATCTATCAAAACACCGATGTTTTGATTGCAAAGCATATATGTTTTAAAATCGAATCACCGGTGTTTTGAAAATAGATGCTTGTCGCTACCAAAAACGGTCGACATCCGTTGTCAAACAGATACCGACCGTTTTTTACCACCCTATAGTTTTTCTATACTTATTTACTTAATCATATCAAATCCCGTATACGGAACCAATGCCTTCGGAATGCGGATTCCTTCTGGAGTCTGGTTGTTTTCCAGCAAGGCTGCGACGATACGCGGCAAAGCCAATGCGCTGCCATTCAACGTATGGCAGAGCTGTGTCTTTTTATTCTCGTCACGATAACGGCATTTCAGACGGTTTGCCTGGTAATTATCGAAGTTAGAAACCGAACTTACTTCCAACCAGCGCTTTTGTGCTTCTGAATATACTTCAAAATCGAAACAAAGGGCAGCAGTGAAACTCATATCACCACCACAGAGGCGGAGGATACGATACGGAAGTTCCAATTTCTGGAGCAGGCCTTCTACGTGATCTAGCATTTCCTGATGAGATTGTTTGGAGTGTTCCGGTTTGTCAATGCGAACCAATTCTACTTTAGAGAATTCGTGCAGACGGTTCAGTCCGCGCACATCTTTACCATAAGAACCGGCTTCGCGACGGAAACATTGCGTATAGGCGCAGTTCTTGATCGGCAACTGCTTTTCATCGAGGATAACATCACGGTAGATATTAGTAACTGGGACTTCGGCTGTCGGGATCAGATAAAGATCATCCACTTCGCAATGATACATCTGCCCTTCCTTGTCAGGCAACTGGCCCGTACCATAACCGGAAGCAGCATTCACAACTGTCGGCGGCATGATTTCCGTATAACCGGATTTACGGGCTTCATCCAGGAAGAAGTTAATCAGCGCACGCTGCAACTGCGCACCTTGTCCCTTGTAAACCGGGAAACCGGCACCTGTGATCTTCACTCCCAAGTCAAAATCGATCAGGTCATATTTCTTTGCCAATTCCCAATGGGGTAGTGCGTCTTTCGGCAGTTCCGTTTCCATACCGCCCATCTTTTCAACCTTATTATCGTCAGCTCCCACACCTTCGGGCACTTCGTCGTAAGGAACATTCGGGATTGTATAGAGCAAGTTCTGCATATCTTCGGCCGCCTGATCCATTTCGGCCTGGATAGCCTTGTTGACTTCCTTGATCTCGGCAACACGTTGCTTAGCAATTTCGGCTTCCTCTTTTTTACCTTCTTTCATCAGCATGCCGATGGTTTTCGAAGTCTGGTTCACCTCTGCCAGATTTTTATCTAATTGATTTTGCGCACCACGTCTTTTATCGTTCAATTCGATCACTTTTGCAATGCTTTCCTGTGCACCTTTAAAGTGTTTCTTTTCCAGACCGCGAATCACCCGATCTGTTTCTTCCGTAATTACTTTAAGCGTCAACATACTTTAATGATGTTTTTTTATTTGAGTTGCAAAGATAATCAAGATTTATGATTTATGATTTATCATCGACGCATAAACAGGGCAACCGCATCAAAATTTTCCAAGATAGTGATTAACATGCAAAGTTTTCTGCAAATCATCTATCACTCTATCACTACAGAGGTTGTATCTGTTGATATTCAATCGTTACAGGCAATGATACAGGACGTTTTCCTCTATCACTCTTCTATCACTCCTAAAACATGGTATTTTTATCATATAACTGAAAATCAACCTATTGATATCTTTTTCCTTTCAAAAAGCATATAGAACAATTGAACAAACAAATGTAAAAACAGGTACAATAGATATTAAATTGGCGAAATACGGTTCTTCGTTCCACAAAAGCCCTCTCTTTTTCGGCAGAAACAAGCACATAATTCCGTAAACACCCCCATGTTGCCATTCTTTACATCCGGGTGTAGGGAGCCGGTACATCCGGGTGTAAAAGGGGCAACAAGGGGATGTCCGGCAACTAAAGTGCCTTGCCGGACAATAAAAACCACCCGGTTTCATCTATTTTATAGTCGTCTTTACATAAAATAATCGAGTGATTCACAGGAAATCACAAATTCTTCACCCGGCCACCGGTAAGCCATGTCCGGACATAGTAAGGTTCACTCAGGCTACTGACGATCACACCGTTCGATGTACTGGTATGGATAAACTTACCATTTTTCAGATAGATCCCGACATGGTTAGGTACTTTCTTCCTTCCTTTGCCCGTCCGGAAAAAGACCAGATCACCTTCCTTCAGGTTGGCACGGCTGACTTTCTTGCAATTATGCTTCAGCATATCAGCCGAAGAACGTGCCAACTGCTTTCCATAGACTTCACGAAACACAATCGCCACAAAACCGGAGCAATCCACTCCTTTCTTTGTCAATCCACCCATCCGATGAGGGACGCCAAGCCATCTGGCTCCTTCATTGTATAAAAATATATTATCGTTCGGAGTCAGGCGGACACCATAGAGACGGGAAAGCTCCTTCGGTCCCTTGAAATCAGAAGGTAAAACTACACATTGTTTTTACTGCCACACGATGTTAGAGCCAGAAAAAACAACAGTATTCCGATATAAAGTATGATAAAATTCCTACGAGTCATGATGTTGACAAAGATACAAAAAAAGGATATCCGACAAGCGAATATCCTTTTTCTTATTTTCTATATAAAACCAATACTTATGCTTCTGCTACCACTTTTTTTACAGAAACGAAAGAACGGTTTTCCTTGCCTCTACGGAAAGTTACCACGCCATCAACCAATGCATACAACGTATGATCTTTACCGATACCTACGTTCTCACCCGGATGATGAACTGTTCCTCTCTGACGAACGATGATGTTACCAGCTTTAGCAACTTCACCACCGAAAAGCTTAACACCTAATCTCTTACTTTGTGATTCACGGCCGTTCTTAGAACTACCCACACCTTTCTTATGTGCCATTTCTTCTTTTCTCCTTTAAACGTTAAGCAACAATTTCTTTTACACTCACTTCAGTGAACTGCTGACGGTGACCGTTCAACTTACGATAACCTTTTCTTCTCTTTTTGTGGAAGATCAGCACTTTATCACCTTTCACCAGCGGAGACAGCACTTCACATACTACCTTTGCGCCTTCTACGGTAGGAACACCTACTTTAACTTCACCATTGTTGTCAACTAACAACACTTTTTCAAATTCCACAACAGCACCGCTTTCAGCGTTCTGAATGTGATGAACGAACAACTTCTTTCCTTCTTCAGCCTTGAACTGCTGTCCGTTAATTTCTACGATTACGTACATCTGTCTTTTTTATATTTAAACAGGTTATGTCCCGGAGGTGGATACACTTCTAAGCATCACTTGTTTACCTCCTGCAGAATTCAGAGTGCAAAATTACGGTTTCTTGATATATCATCCAAATCTTTTCGAAACTATTTTCCAAAATGATAGCTTCCCGAACCGATCTCGACTTCCATATATCCTTCCGTTGCCGAAACTCTGCGCACACCCGGCAAGTTACCGACCGTCACATTGTATTTCTTCGGAATCCGGACGATCGCCGACGTATTGCCCGGCAAAGTGATATCCCAGCTAAAGTCGCCTCCCTTCTTAGTCCATGCGCTCTTGATCTCTCCATAGACCGAACCGTACGAGGCGGAAACTTCGTCAAGGCCATCGGGGAAAACAGGTTCCATCACCAGTTTCTTGAAACCGACTGCATCGGGAGCGCATTTGATGCCGGCCAGGTCTTCGTAGTACCAAATCAGCAGGTCACCAAGCAACATCACATGGTTGGCAGAATTCATGGCCGGATCAGCCGTATCGCCGTTCCAAAGTTCCCAGATGGTTGTCGCACCGTTCTTAATCATATATCCCCAACTCGGATAAGTCTCGTTCGTCAGGATCTTATAGGCCATATCGACCCGCCCGTACTCGGTCAGTCCGCGCATCAGATGCTGGATTCCCAAGACTCCGGTACTTACATGTCCGTTAAAATCCTCCTCCGTCTTTTTCACAATATTACTGAAAACTTTCCCTTCATATCCTTCCGGCACAAGTCCGAGACGCAATGAGAGAATGTTGGCCGTAACCGTATTATTGCCATACTCCGCCGTTTCCTTATTAAAGAATTTGGCATTATAAGCCGCCTTTATTTTAGCGGCCAAGGATTCGTAGCCGGAGATATCGGCATCCTGTCCGCAGATACGGGCGAAGCCGATCATCTTGTTCAGCAAATCATAATAGACAGTCGTGCTGAGAATAGCGCCGTCCGTCTTGCGGGCAGGATCCTTGGAATGGATCAGTTCTTGCGATTCGGGAGGCATGCACCAGTCGCCATACTGGTCTTTCGTCATGATATAGTCCTTCATGGTCGCCTCTTCCATATGCGCCATCCAGCGTTTCATGGCCGGATAATGGGCACGGATCGCGCTGTCGTCGCCGAACTGGCGGTACAGCATATCCGCCACATAGAAGAAGGCAGACGGCCAGGTCACGTCATCGGCATAGATCGTCCAGTAATTCGGGGAGACATCCGAGATGCTTCCTTCCGGGCTCATGGAGTCCTCGATATCCTGCAACCATTTGTTATACAGCTGGGCATTATTGAAAATAAAGGCTTCGCCGTAAGCGCCTGTCGCACGGTCGCCCAACCAGCCGAGACGTTCGTCACGTTGCGGGCAGTCGGTCGGCATCCCGCGATAATTACTACGGATTCCCCAATAAGAGTTCTTATGGATCTGGTTGACCAGCGGGTTGGATGTTTCAAAACGCCCGGTTGTCGCCATCTCGTCATAAATGACATGTCCGGTAAACGCGGACAGTTCCGGTTTATAATCGAGTCCCGAAACTTCCACAAAACGGAAACCATGATAAACGAAACGGGGTTGCCAACTGAAATCACCGTCTTCAGCCGGAGTATAAATGTCGGTCACCTGCGCAGTACGCAGATTGGCCAGATAGAGCGAGCCGTCTTTCTGCAACAATTCGGCAAACTTCATCGATACGGGTTTACCTTTCTTTCCTTTCAGGTTAACAGAGAGCCAACCGACCATGTTCTGCCCCATGTCCAGGATATACTTTCCATCGGGACGATCAAAAACGGCTACCGGCTTCAACGTTTCCTGTACGCGGATATTCGGGTTCTGCTGTGCTGTCAGTTTGCCCGCAGGAGCCTCCATCACATCGGGAGTTTTCCATGCGCCGTCGTCGAAACCGTTCGTGTTCCAACCTTCCATCTCGAGGCGGGCATCATATTCTTCGCCATCAAACTCGTTATTTGCGACGATCGGTCCTTTCGAGGTGATTTTCCAAGACGTATCACTGACGACCGTCGCTTGCGACCCGTCTGCATATTCGATCCGAAGTTGCGCAAGCAAACGAGGCAAGCCGAATGTTTTCATTCCCGGATTACGCATAGAGAAGAAACGGCCGTTCCCCAAAATCACTCCCAATGTATTCTTGTCGGAAGCCATCAAAGCTGTCACATCATATACATTATAATATATACGTTTATAATACAGGGACGGCATCGGGGCAAACACGTCCTCGCTGACTTTCTTTCCGTTCAGGTAAGCCTCATACGAGCCAAGACCGGAAATATACAAGACGGCTCTTTCCACCGCCCTATCCGTCGTAAACTCTTTACGCAGATATCGGGCGGCCAAGCGTGTTTTATTGTTTCCACCGGCCACACCTACCTCCTCACCCGGATTGGAGAGGGAATCTTCGCCGATCCAGGTCGCTTTCCATTCCGAATCATCGAGCAAGGCCATTGACCAGCTACCGGCATCGCTCCAGGGAGTATCCCCCTGGTTGGTCGTCAATTTCACACGCCAATAGTAAGGTTTTCCCGATTCCAGGGCTTTCCCGGCATACGGAACCAGTACCGACTCGTCCGAACGGACCACACCCGAATCCCACAAAGCCCGTCACCGGATTCCAATTGTTCAGGAGAAGCAGCCACCTGTATCTGATAGGCCGTCTGCTTCAAGTCCGGTTTGCCGGAAGCAATCTCTTAAGGAAAAGCGGGGTTGCGTCACATTGATTCCCAATGGATTTTCTTTCATCTCCAACCGGAGGTTCTTCACTTCGACGGTCGAATCGGACGAACATCCCGCCCATCCTAAGACCAAAGCGACCAGAAGCAATAAAGCTGTCTTTTTCATATCGTTGCGATTTAATCTGTTAATAGCATGACTTTGTTTTCAAAGGAAACGATTTCTTCACAGACACCATTTCTAAAAATGATTTTATATCTTATGATTTTGATAAAAACACTACAAGCCACTCCCAACAACATCTAAAGAGAAACTATGATTACATGATGGTTATTTTGCAAAATCTTTATAGAGATGATTTTACACTTGATGGGTTTTCGGTGTGATTTCCCTGTATTGCATCAGTATCTTTCAATACTTTTCCCTAAAACTTCCCTCAGGCTTATATCTACAAGAGTTTCATAAACCTCTAATTTCTTTCTGTCCAAATAAATTTTAGCCAAACAGAAATACCTAATGAGTGAGACCAGATTCTTCTATTCTGAAAAAGCTCTTACCATAGTTCTTGGAGAACTGAGTACAATTATATAATGCAAAAGTATTATAAATAAATATTTATCAAAAACACATCTAAATATTTCAATACAAGATGATCTTTCCTTGTTATAGTATCTTATATCGGCTGTAAAGTTAAACAAAAAACATGAACATAAAAATAAATATTATTAAGATTAATATATTTTTTAACAGTAAATAAACAATCAGAGGTTCTATAAATTAACCATTTGTTAATCAGCGAATTATTTTGTATATTTGTACAAAATAGAAGAGATTATGAAGAAAAGTCCGAATTATCGTCGCAATCAAACAGGTAGTAGTCTATTTGAGAATGCCCAAACACTCGAAGCATTATCCAAGCAAGGTAATCCCCTGGAAGTTTATCTCTAAGATGATTGACTTTGAGATATTTCGCCCCATTCTTGAAAGCAAGCTGCAAATCGCAGAACGCAAGAGCAATGCTGGTCGTCGCCCCATTGACCCTGTATTGATGTTCAAGGTGATGTTTGTGCAGCGATTATACGGATTGAGCGATGAGCAGGCTGAGTATCAGATAAAAGACCGCACAAGCTTTCGTGATTTCATCGGTATTTGTACTGTCGATGATGTTCCCGATGCTCGTACCATATGGAAGTATAGAGAAGAACTGACACGATGCGGAGCATATGATGAGTTATTCAAGCAATTCTATGCACACCTACAAAGCCTTGGTCTGATTGTCAATGAAGGAAAGATAATAGATGCAAGTTTCGTTGTATCGCCTCGCCAACGAAATACAAGAGATGAAAACCAGACAATTAAAAAAGGTGAAGGAGATAGTTTATGGAACGACAATCCTCACAAGAAGTGTCACAAAGATATTGATGCTCGTTGGACAAAGAAGGGCGGAGATACATTCTACGGCTATAAGAACCACGCAAAAGTATGCCGTAAAACAAAACTGATAATGGGTTATGACACAACATCGGCATCTGTTCACGACTCAAAACGAGGTGCGGAATTGGTTGATGACAACGATGCGGTAGGCGAAATATTTTGGCTTGATGCTGGTTATGTGGGCACGGAGGAAGGCTTTGTAAGCAAGTCGGTTACACCCGTTATCTGTGAGAAAGGTTTTAGAGGACGCCCATTAAATGAGGAGCAAAAACAAAACAACTGCTCTAAGTCAAAGATTCGTTGTCGTGTGGAGCACGTGTTTGGTTTTATTGAGCGTTCGATGGGCGGTCTTGTGTTTCGCGGAATTGGCATTGTAAGGGCAAAGGCGAATGTCGCGATGACAAACCTTACCTACAACATAGCACGCTTAACACAAATTTATAGATATCATAAGGAGTGGATAACCGCGTAAGTATCAAAACTTTATGCCATTGATACTCAACGGGTTACCCCCAAAAAAAAACATTGGAATTTGCACAAAAATTAGAGAAAGATTTATTAAATTTGTGAAAGCAAAATCACATTAGCGGTAGCCTTAATGAGGTTCTGACTATTCGCTAATGACAAATTGAATTTATAGAACCGACGGTGTAAATCAAGAAGGTTTCAAAGTAAAAGGACAGGTTTCAGATAATGTCGGTCCGTTACCAGGAGTGAATGTCATGGTCAAAGGAACCATGACAGGAGTAATAACCGACATGGACGGCAATTTTGAAATCGTAGCCCCTTATTCGAAAGCGACTTTAGTCTTTTCGTATGTGGGATATCAACCCAAAGAAGTTTCACTGAAAGGAGAACGAATTGTAAATGTCAAAATGGTTGAAGATGCCAAGGCATTGGAAGAAGTCGTTGTTGTAGGATATACAACACAACGGAAAGCAACTATCACTGGATCTGTAGCAACGATTACCACAAAAGATTTGAAACAAAGTCCGACAGCTAATTTAACAAATGCCTTGGCCGGACGTATGCCGGGTCTGAAGGCAAATCAATTCAGTGGAGGCGAGCCGGGTGTCGATGGAGCAGACTTGCGCATCCGCGGAGCCTCTACATATGGAGACCAGACACCGATCTTCATCATTGACGGTGTGGAACGCGATGATATGGCTTATTTAGCACCAGAAGAAATTGAAACATTTACTATTTTGAAAGACGCTTCAGCAACGGCTGCATATGGAATTCGTGGAGCAAACGGTGTAGTCGTAATCACAACTAAGCGTGGACAAGCGTCCGAAAAACCATCCGTGAGTTTCAAAGCATCAGTCGGAACAAACTCTCCTGCTAAGTTCCCTGAATATTTAGGTTCAGCTCAATATGCTGAACTTTACAACGAAGCTCGCATGAATATGGGGGTAGATCCATCTTCTCCAGATCTATTCTCTACAAATGTTATCGAAGATTTCAAAAATGGGAAAGGATATAATTGGGATTATTTTGATTATGCTTTCAAACCAGGTATTCAGCAGGATTATAGTTTGTCTGTCCGAGGCGGCTCCGAACGCGCCCGTTACTATGTAATGGCAAATTATTATAAGCAAGACGGTAACTACAAACATACGGACATGGCGGATTATAGCACACAAGCTGTATTTCAGCGTTATAATTTTCGTGCGAATGTAGATGTGGATATTACAAAGAACTTTTATGTTAAGGTCGACTTGGGTGCACGCATTACCGACCGTAATGCCCCAGGTACAACCGCTAGCCGGGTAGTGTCTATTGCAAATACGCAACCACCTCATTTACCTATTACACTACAAGACAATGGTAATGCGGCCAATGAAACGTATGCCTTAAACAATCCGAAAGGTATGCTCTATGGTGACCAGCAACATCGTTACAATATCTTAGGTGAATTAAGCCGTACCGGATATTTGAATGAGAAAAAACGTTTTTGAATGGAACGTTTTCAATCGGTCACAAATTGGATTTCATTACAAAAGGATTAAAAGTTGAAGGTAGTATCTCGTATGACGCAAAAGAAGGTCGTTGGATACGGCGTGTGCTGGAAACACGTCAAGATGGTTATGCGAACTATGGTAGATATGCTACTTTCCAACCGGATGAAAGCGTATATGGCTCTTATTATTTGCATTCTACGCAACCTTATGCAGGAGCTTATCGCTTAGGTAATCCTTGGTATAGTACAGACGAAACGATTAGTAATGGTTTTAGTCACAATGCCGCGGAAAACAAAACTTACTATCAATTAAAATTGGACTATCAACGTGAGTTCGATCGACACAATGTTTCCGCTATGGTACTATTCAACCGCTCATCACGAGCCTATGATAATCGAGTAGAATATCGGTATCAAGGTATTAGTGGGCGCGCAACGTATGCATATGACAACAAGTATTTGACTGAATTCAATATTGGCTACAACGGATCTGAAAATTTTGCTCCGGGTAATCGATACGGTGTGTTCCCGGCAGGATCTATCGGTTGGGTGATTTCTCGAGAAGCATTCATGAAAGGAACTGAGAAGTGGTTGGATAATTTAAAGTTGAGAGCCTCTTTCGGTCTTGTAGGAAGCGATAAAATTTCAGATAATAACGACGATCGTTTTGCCTACCTTCAATTCTTCCAAGGAGGTGATGGCTCCAGTTTCGGCTTTAATGAGTTTGGCTCTGGATACGATGGGCTGAAAGAAGGGAACTTCGCCAACCCAAATTTAACTTGGGAAAAAGCTCGTAAAACGAATGTCGGTTTCGATGCGACCCTATTCAATGGGAAGTTAACTATTGCTGCCGACTACTTTAGAGAACATCGATACGATATTATCACAACACTAAGCGATGGCGACAAGATGGGATATCCAGACATAGTAGGAAAAGACGCTCCATTTGTAAACTCTGGAATTGTGGACAATCAGGGTATTGATTTCGAGTTAGGTTGGAACTCCACAATCGGTAAAGATTTCCGTTATTATATCAAACCCAATTTCACATTCGCCCGTAATAAGATCAAATTCATGAATGAAGTTGATTATGGAAATGAATATCGCCAAAAGACCGGCCGGCGATTAGGAGAACATTTTGTATATGTAGTCGATCACTTTGTATATGATCAAGCAGAAGCGGATAAATTGAATGCAATGAATGACGGTCGTGGTTTCCAGCCTTGGGGCGAATTGCATCCGGGTGATGTCGTATATAAAGATTTGAATCAAGACGGTAAAATCGATGACTATGGCGACCGAACACATATGGGATTTCCACGTACACCGGAAATACAATTTGGTATTCCTTTTGGAATACAATATAAAAGGCTTTGACGTCAGCGTAATGTTTCAAGGCTCTTTAAACTCCAGCATATTGTTGAATGGAGCCGCAGTTTGGGATTTTCCATCCTACGAACAAGATCAATATGGTAAAGTGAAACACATGCAATTGAACCGTTGGACAGAAGCTACAAAAGATGTGGCAACTTACCCACGCTTAACATACGGAGCTTATGAAAACAACAAAAATGGGAACAGCAGTTTATTCTTGTACAATGCAAATTATATCCGGTTGAAAAACTTAGAAGTGGGGTATTCGTTACCCAAAAACATAATTCGTTTTGCAGGTTTGCAAAATGTACGCTTTTATGTACAAGGTTTAAACTTACTAACATTCGACAGTTTGGATGATGTCGACATGGATCCTGAAACGAAAGAAGGCTCCGGTGACTGGTATCCGATCCAGAGAGTCTATAATTTTGGTGTCGAAATTACATATTAATTATTTAAATCTTTTGAAAATGAAATTACAAAAATCAATCATAGGAATTGGAGTATTACTCCTGTCTCTTTCATCTTGTGACGACTTCTTGGACAGAATGCCTGATGATAAGAAAAATGAGGTAGATGTATTTACTCGTTATGAACAAGTCGATAACTTGGTGACCGATTTGTATGCAAGAGCAAAGTTCGCAAATAGACCGCTGATTTTCATGAATCACTTCGGCTCTGCAGGATTGACAGACGAATGTACGGCTTCCAGCCATGAACAAGCCATTCCGCATCAATTCAACATTGGGAATTATGGACCTTCACAAGGTATGCCAAACAACAGTAGTTGCGGACAATACTGGTGGAACTTATATAATGGTATCCGACGTGCCAATATCATTTTGGAAGGTGTAAAAAAATACAATACTCCAGATAACCCCAAAGACGGTCGGGAAGGCGACTTAGAACGTCGCTTAGGTGAAACATTATTTTTCCGTGCATACTTGCACTATCTCGTAATCCGAGCTTATGGTGAAGGAGTATATATGGATCATGTTGTCGTTCCAGGTGAAGATATGGCGTATGTAAAAGAGTCTTTTCATAGTATGGTCGAAAAGATTTGTGCCGATGCCGATGCCGCTTATGAAAAGGTAGACGCCTCTTACGGAGGTGAGTATTTTGGTCGTGTCGACAAGGGGGCTTGTTTAGGATTGAAGGCGATTGTCCGTTGGATGGCTGCAACCCCTTTGTGGAATGGCGGGACGTTGCCAAACGACACACGAGCTTTCAAAGATGAATATACTACTTATGATCCGAAACGCTGGGAAGCAGCTCGCGATGCAGCAAAAGATGTATTGGAAGCGAAAGATGTCAATGGAGCTATTCGGTATAAATTATATGCACCGGCAGCAATGGATGCAGATGACTTTAAAGACGTTGATGGCAATGCCAATACAAACAATGGAAAAGTACAAGAGCGACTATGGCAAATGTTTTACAACATGGATGCGATTCAACAGGAATGGGTTTGGTTTACCACTCGTGATAAAGATACGGGCTGGTCTGGCGATGTCTTGCCTCCTTCCCAAAATGGTCATGCCCGTCAACGTCCTCTGCAGGAACAAGTCGACGAATATGAATACATAAGCCCTGACGGATATGGCTACCCTATTTATGATAGCCGAGCTAAAATAGATGGTTATGATGACGAAAACCCTTATGAAAGCGTAAAACGTGATCCGCGTTTCTATCGTGATATCCGTTATCATGGTTCTTGGTATGGTGGTAAACAATTGAATACAGCCGAAGGCAAAGATGCCGTGAGCAGTAGTTATTTGGAAGCCTCTTCTCACTCTGGTTATTATTTGAGAAAACTGTTCAAAGACGGATGGGATAGAAACAAAGGTGGACATGTGATCAACGGACCTGCTATTTGGCGTCTGCCGACATTCATTTATATTTATGCAGAAGCTGTGAACAAAGTAAGTGGCCCCACACAAGAAATCTATGATTTAGTCAATTCTGTAAGGGAACGTTCTTTCATGGCTCCGATGCCTCCAGCTGTCCTAACTGATGCAAACTTGATGCAAGAATATATCCAACGCGAACGTCGTGTAGAATTATTCTATGAGAATTGGCGCTATTGGGCAACACGCTTATATATGGAATCAGATGATCCTATTGAGTTAGCCAAAGAAAAAAACTATATTGGACCAGAGAGTTGGCCGTATGCTAAAAGCCAACGTTGTTCACACGGCATGAAGCCTGTAGAAGATCCAAATGGAAAAATTGAAGTGGACGGGAAACGGTATAAGATGAAACGCATTGCGGTAAATGACGGACGTGTATTCTATAGCCCTCGTTCTTATTTTTGGCCGATTATGCAAGATGAATTGTCTCGCACTCCAACATTGATTCAAAATCCAGGATGGTAGTAAGAGACATCTGATTATCAAAAATCAGGAAGTAACCCCCTTTTGGTATATGGTTGTACCAAAAGGGGGTTTTTATAAGGCTACTGGATATTTTACTAATTCTTACACATAAATAAAGAATGTATCGAATGAAATGTGAAACATCAAGATAAAATATATACTTTTGTCTATAGAAGGAATCTATAAAGAAAGAACGATATGAATTATTACGAACTTACATTTACATACACCTCCCCTGTCGAGACTTCCATTATCAACGACGTGCTGGCCGCCGAGCTAGGAGAAATCGGTTTTGAAAGTTTTGCCGAAAACGAAAATGGGTTACAAGGGTATATTTCCGACCAATTATATAATGTAAAAGGATTGCAGGACAAACTTGCCGAATTTCCACTGGAAAACGTGGATATTCATTTTACCGAAACATTGGTGGAAAGCAAGGACTGGAACGAGGAATGGGAAAAGAACTATTTCAAGCCGATCCGCATCGGCAAGGATTGCATCATCCGCGCCTCCTTCCACGAACATGAGCCGGGTTATGCCTATAATATCATCATCGACCCGAAGATGGCATTCGGAACCGGCAACCACGAGACAACTTTCCTGATGATCAGCGAAATACTCAAATTAGACCTCACCAGCAAAGAACTACTCGACATGGGTTGCGGAACAGCCGTACTGGCCATCCTTGCCCATATGAAAGGAGCCGGACGCGTGGTGGCCATCGACATTGACGAATGGGCCTACAATAATGCACTCGAAAACATACGTCTAAACAACACGAACGATATCCAGGTCGCCCTTGGGGGAGCCGAACAGATCCCTGCATTCGGAACCTTCGACATCGTGTTTGCGAATATCAACCGGAATATCCTGCTGAATGATATCCGCCATTACAGCGAATGTATGAAACCAGGAGCCTTCCTTTACATGAGCGGCTTCTATGTACAAGACATTCCGGCCATCGAAGAAGAATGCAAACATAACGGATTGGCATTGTTATCGCACACAGAGAAGAATAATTGGGCTGCGGTGAAAGTCCAGAAACAATAACATTAATTAACCCTAAAAGTTAAGGTCCAAATAAACCATCATTCAAGTATATTCGTTATCTTAGTAGCAACATTATAAAAAGAAAGAGTTATGAAAAACGTAGATTCTAAATTATTACTGGGATTAGTAGTTGGTGCAGCCGTTGGCGCCGCAGTTGGTTATCTGGCAGCAACAGATAAAAGAGAACAACTACTGGAAGAATTGAATGGTGTAGTTGGTAAAGTAAAAGAAGGCTTCAATTCAGCTCTTGCTAAATACAAAGAAGGAAAAGCTGAAATTGCAAAAACTACAGAAGAAATCGTAGCAGAATAATTTTGTATGGAGAAAGACGCAGGTGAAATCTTCCGTGAACTGAAAAAAGATCTTTCGGCTTACGTGGAGTTGAAGCTCGAACTCCTAAAATTAAACACATATGAGAGAACAGGAAAGGTTATTGCCGTTCTCTCGTATGGTGTTATTTTATTATTTCTGGCTTTCTTTGCGATTCTGTTCATTTTCCTCGCATTAGGTTTTTTCTTGGGGATCTGTTCGGTTCGGTAGGTTCGGGATTCGGCGTGGTAGCCGTGCTCTATCTGCTGCTGATCGGCATTATTGTTATGAACAAAGACAGAATCAGCAATAAAGTATTAAACGTTGTGATCTCCGCATTGACAACAAATGATGATAAAACAAACGCGACAGACAATGAACAATCCGCAACAGACACCTCTGGAGAAACTGATTTCTGACCGTCGCCGCATCCAACAGGAATGTACGATACAGGCACAGAAATTGAATGCTGATTTCTCTCACATACAAGAGAACGCCGGCACGTTGTTACTTTCAGGTGTCTCCGCTCTCTTATTCCCTAACACAAAAACCAAATCCAAAGGTACGGAAAGCAACCAGCCTGTACATACTTCGGAAGTGCCATCCATGTCGCTTGGATTTGCCGACTATCTTTCTGTGGCACAAGGCTTATTACCTGTTGCATGGGATGTTGCACGCCCATTATTGACAGCCTGGGGCATCCAGAAAGTCCAGGCGTGGATAATAAAGAAACTTTTCAAGAAAAAGAAATAAGCTGCAACAATTAATGTATGTTAGAGGGCATATTTTTCTTGTCCTAATTCCTGTACAATAAAAAAATGACTAAATTTGCAGTCGTTAAAAACAGTGTGCTACGAATATATTTTCCTTGCGGCTGTTAAGTTAAATTGGAGATAAGTAATATTTTTAATAAACCCATAAAAGTTTTATTACAATGATTAAAGTAGGTATTAACGGTTTCGGCCGTATCGGACGTTTCGTTTTCCGTGCTGCTCAAAAGAGAAGCGATATTCAGATCGTAGGTATTAACGACCTTTGCCCGGTTGATTACTTGGCATACATGCTGAAATACGACACAATGCACGGTCAGTTCGACGGAACTATCGAAGCTGACGTTGAAAACAGCAAGCTGATCGTAAACGGTAAGGAAATCCGCGTAACAGCAGAACGCAATCCGGCTGATTTGAAGTGGGATGCAGTAGGTGCTGAATACGTAGTAGAATCTACTGGTTTGTTCCTGACTCAGGAAAAGGCTCAGGCTCATATCGAAGCTGGCGCTAAATATGTAGTTATGTCTGCTCCTTCCAAGGATGCAACTCCTATGTTCGTTTGCGGTGTAAACGAAAAATCATATGTTAAAGGTACTCAGTTCGTTTCTAACGCTTCTTGTACTACTAACTGCTTGGCTCCTATCGCAAAGGTTCTGAATGACAAGTGGGGGATCACAGACGGTTTGATGACAACTGTTCACTCTACAACTGCTACTCAGAAGACTGTTGACGGTCCGTCTATGAAGGACTGGAGAGGTGGCCGCGCTGCTTCTGGCAACATCATCCCTTCTTCTACAGGTGCTGCTAAGGCTGTAGGTAAAGTTATTCCTGAACTGAACGGTAAACTGTCTGGTATGTCAATGCGTGTTCCGACTCTGGACGTTTCTGTTGTTGACTTGACAGTTAACTTGGCTAAACCGGCTACTTACGCTGAAATCTGTGCTGCAATGAAGGAAGCTTCTGAAGGCGAACTGAAAGGCGTACTGGGTTATACTGAAGATGCAGTAGTTTCTTCTGACTTTTTAGGTGACACTCGTACTTCTATCTTCGATGCTAAAGCTGGTATCGCTTTAACAGATACATTCGTAAAGGTTGTTTCTTGGTATGATAACGAAATCGGTTATTCTAACAAGGTTCTTGACCTGATCGCTCATATGGCATCTGTAAACTGCTAATCAATCAAGATTATATAGTTTGAAAGCCGCATCCTTCGGGTTGCGGCTTTTTTTGTATCTTTTGTATCACTATGGATACCTATCAACTTATCACTGTTTTAGGGCCGACAGCATCCGGTAAAACAACATTTGCCGCTGCACTCGCTGCCCGACTGAACACGGAAATCATCAGCGCCGATTCCAGACAGATTTACCGTTCAATGGATATCGGGACAGGAAAGGACCGCAGCCGACTATACAGTAAATGGAAAAACGATTCCTTACCACCTGATCGACATCTGCGATCCGGGATATAAATATAACGTATTCGAATACCAGCATGATTTCTTCCGAGCTTATGAAACAATCCGAAAAAAAGGGAAACTGCCGATTCTATGCGGTGGTACAGGTATGTACATTGAAGCCGTACTGAAAGGATATAGACTCTTGGATGTTCCCCAGAACCCTGGGCTGCGCGAGTCGTTGAAAGATAAATCGCTCCTGGAATTGGAGCAGATACTTGCCGGCTACAAGGTCCTCCATAACAAGACAGATGTGGATACCGCCCAACGGGCCATCCGGGCCATTGAAATCGAAGAGTATTATAAGAACGAAGCTCCGGATGTCAATGAATATGATCCAATCAACAGCCTGATCATCGGTATCGACATAGACCGGGAGCTACGACGCGAAAAGATCTCCCGCCGCTTGCGTGTCCGCCTGGACGAAGGGATGGTCAACGAGGTGCGGAAGATCATCGACTCGGGAGTTAAGCCGGAAGATCTGATCTACTACGGACTGGAATATAAATATCTTACTTTATATATAATAGGCAAACTGTCTTATGAAGATATGATTTCCCAACTGGAGATCTCCATACACCAGTTTGCCAAACGGCAAATGACCTTGGTTCAGAGGCATGGAGCGCCGGGGAAGCACTATCCATTGGATAGATGCTACATTGCCGACAGAAGAAAAGATAGAGAAGACATTGGAGTTATTGAAATTATAAGAATATTTAGACTGACAAATCAGCATTTACAATTCAAATCTACCCAATTTTGAAACAAAACAATCATATTATGATAACAGTTAATGATTTAAAGAATAGAGACAATTTCTTTCTGATGGCAGGTCCCTGCGCAATCGAAGGAGAAGATATGGCATTGCGTATTGCAGAGAAAGTAGTCGGTATCACGAATAAGCTGAATATCCCATATATATTCAAAGGATCATACCGGAAAGCCAACCGTTCTCGGCTGGATTCTTTCATAGGCATTGGCGATGAGAAAGCACTGAAAATACTCCGCAGGGTAGGCGACACGTTCGGTATTCCGACTGTAACCGATATTCACGAAACAGCTGAAGCTGCAATGGCTGCCGAGTATGTGGATATTCTGCAAATCCCTGCTTTCCTCTGCCGGCAGACGGACCTGCTGGTAGCTGCTGCCAAGACAAGGAAAATTGTCAATATCAAAAAGGACAGTTCCTCTCGCCGGGAGCCATGCAATTTGCCGTACAAAAAGTAGCCGATGCCGGAAATGACAACGTCATGATTACGGAAAGAGGCACTACATTCGGATATACGGACCTGGTTGTCGATTATCGGGGTATTCCTCAAATGCAGCAGTTCGGCTATCCCGTTATCATGGACGTCACCCACTCCCTGCAACAACCCAACCAAACTTCAGGTGTGACAGGAGGACTCCCTACCCTGATCGAAACGATAGCCAAAGCAGCCATTGCCGTCGGAGCTGACGGATTATTCATCGAAACCCATCCGGAACCCTCTAAAGCCAAATCAGACGGTGCGAACATGCTGCAACTCGACTTATTGGAAGGACTGCTGACAAAGTTGGTTCGAATACGGGAAGCGGTTGGAAATTGAAATTGGAAAGTCGAGAATTGAAAATTATAATACAAAAAATGGATAATTGAAAAACAGGAACCTTAACGGGCTCTTCCACTTTTCAATTATCCATTTTCAATTCTCAATTTATTCTGCTATCCCATCTTACTTATTTTTTTGAGCTTGTCCTCGTCTATCAACTTGATCTTTCGACCGTCGATTGCAATAATACGCTCAGCTACAAATGTAGACAATGTACGGATTGCATTAGATGTCGTCATATTCGAAAGATTAGCCAAATCTTCTCGAGAAAGATAGATACTCAATGTCGCTCCATCTTCCTCCAAACCATAACTGTCTTTCAGGAATAACAAAGATTCCGCCAAACGACCCCGGATATGTTTCTGAGTAAGGTTGACTGTACGTTCGTCAGCAATTCCTAAATCGAGAGAAAGCTGGCGGATAAAAAACATGGCAAGGTTCGCATTCCCCATTAAAAGATCCGTAACGATAGTCATCGGAATCAGACATACCGTCGAAGCTTCAAAAGCGGATGCATTCGTCAGGTAATTTTCCTGAGCAAAGTTTGCCCGGTAGCCAAAGTACTGCACCGGTTTAATCATTCGAATGATCTGGCTTCGTCCGCCAACACCTTCTTTAAAGATTTTAACCTTGCCTTTTAATAAGCACATCATGTCTCTCGGTTCGTCGCCCTCGCAATATATCAACTCATTACGTTTGAAATGCTGGATCGTCGAATTATTACGGAGAACATCCCGCTCCTTTTCGGTCAGGACTCTCCACACTTCTGCCAAACTGGCCGATAGATCGACCTCTTCTTTTTGTTGTTTAACCACGACTGCTATATAACATACTTATGAAGCACAAATGTAATACTTTTCTTTTAAAAGCAGAATAAGTTTAATACGATAAATGAATAAAAATTCGATTTTATTCGTTACGTTTGTAAAGAAAGAGACGATAATTTGTTGAAAAAGTATTTTTATATTATCATTCTGCTTTTTACCGCAGTAAATGCCTTAGCTGACCCTGATGGTAGTTATGGGAACCTTTTATTGCTGGGTCGGTCCCCCAAAACGGTATCATCCCAGCAAGGGGATTCTATTATGAGGAAGGTAATCGAGCAGGCCGACAAATACAAAACAGTCGTCTCACGGTACGAGGCCGAAATCTATATCAAAGGCAAGACGGAAATACTCAAACAAAACATTCTAATGCGTTTCGCCCATCATCTTTTTCCGGTAGACAGGAAGAACAAGGATATGATCTTCGAGATGGTCAGCCACTCCAAGTTCAACGCTCCGAACAACTACCTGCACAGCTTCGAAGCGATAAACGGAAACAGCATCCCCAACGGCGCAAAACAGCAGGAAGTCTTGACATTTCTGAACCTGAACGTCTATTCGCCAACCATCTACAACGAAGGGATCATCATGCCAGTAGCTCATGAAGCATTCAAATACTACAACTTCAACCTGGAAAGCATCGAAACGACCGGCAATCTGAAAATCTACCAGATACGCTTCATGCCAAAGCTATGGAGCCAAAAACTCATTTGCGGAGATCTGTACATCACCGACAAAGACTGGCACATTGACAAGATCGACTTAAACGGGCGTTTCTCCTTTGCCGAATTCAACCTGGTCATGACATTCGGACGGGATTACCGCCATTTCATCCTGCCACAAAAGGCAGACCTATTTCTCCGGTATCATGTGCTGGGAAATGCCATCGCCAGCTACTATCATACTTCATTCAAATACGAAGCCGTTGAATGGGTTGAAGAAGACTATGAAGACAAAAAACACCACTCCCTCGACTTGACCGGATATTACCAGTTATCATCTGATACGATCCCAATCATCAGCGACAGCAGCTACTGGAAAAACAAAAGAGACATCCCACTGACCCAGGAAGAAGAAACAAAATACGAAAAAACAAGCATCAGAACAACCCAAGCCAACGACACAAGCAACATTCGGAAATACCTGAAAATAACAGAACGCCTGACCAACACCATCAATCTGGATTATAAAACGACCCGTCTGAAATACTCCGGCATCCTGAATCCTTTCCAGTTGGGCTATTCCGGACGAAACGGTATTACTTACAGGCAACAGCTCCGCTTCAGCAAGACCTTCAAGAAAGACCGCCAACTGCGTTTCCGGCCTGAGGTTGGTTTTGTATTCAAACGAAAAGAGTTGTTCTTCAAATTCGAGGGAGATTGGGAATATCTTCCTGAGAAACAAGGAGCCCTGAGCCTCAGTCTCGGAAACACCAACCAAGGATATTCTTCCAAGATCATGAACGAAATTAACGAACAGCTGAAAGACTCCACTTTCAACTTCGAAAACCTGGATTTGGAATACTTCAAGCACTATTACATAGAGCTCAAGAATCAGATCGAGTTGTTCAACGGTTTCCAAATGATCACCGGCATCTCTTACCACCGCCGCATACCAACCCGGAAAAGCGCGATAGATCCGGGAGACGGTGTCACGGAGATCATCAACGAAAACTATCACGATTTCATCCCCACGATCGGCTTTTCCTATACTCCCAGACAATACTACTGGATGGACGGTTACCGTAAAGAGTACCTCTACTCCTACTACCCGACCATCTCCATCGAGTTCGGGCGGGCCATACCATAGGCGTATGGAAAAGCAGCGGTAATTACGGACGTGTGGAGGCCGATATCCACCAAAGCATTTACCTGGGCCTGTCACGCCGGTTCAACTACCATATCAGCGGAGGGCTTTATACTGCCCAGAAGTCAACCTACTTTGCCGACTACCGGTATTTCACACGGCACAACTTCCCCGAATCATGGGGAGGAGACGATTTCGGAGGTGTCTTCCACCAGCTAGGAAGCGTATGGTTCAACGCATCCGACAAATATGTCCAAGCACATGCCATGTACGAAAGTCCATTCATGCTCTTTCAGCTATTCAAACCAGAAGCAACCAAGCACATCATCTCCGAACGTTTTTACCTCAGTCAGCTATGGATGCCAGTCAAACCCAGCTACACTGAAATCGGATACGGTTTCGGTAACCATATCTTCAACGTCGCCGCCTTCGTCGGGTTCGATAAATTGAAATATGACGGGATCGGATTCAAGTTCGCGTTCGAACTCTTCCAGTAAGTTCAGAACTGTGGACGGACAATCATAATACCACAATTGCGTTTGATACCCTGCACGTATTCCTGCAAAGGTTCTTCGTTCACGATCACCCGCTTCTGGACGGTCGAGGCATGGATAAAAGTAAGCATATCCCTTTCCCGGCAGACAATGCCGACGTGCGAGATATCCAGCCCTTTCACAGTCGTGACAAAACAGACGATATCGCCATTCCTGATTTGGCCGGCATGCTCATTGATTTCATCCTGCGGAATATAATAATGCGGGCGGGTACTAATTTCTTTTTCCTTAGCCGCCATTACTGCGATACGTCCCGGATTTCCTTTCAACTGCTTGTAACTATCTGGATGTGTAGACATAAAGGACAGGTCAAACTTAAGCGACTGCCCACCGATCTCTTTCGTAACATCCTTCAGATACCCTCTCTTTTCGTTTTCATATATCCAGTCAGCCGTATAATGGAGACGATCCGTATAATCGAGTGTCGCACAGCCGGAATTCCGGTAACGCATATCTTTCAAAACAGAAACATACCCATCATAAGCAAGACGATGCTTGACAGACCAGGCCAAAGCAGCCGTATTCTCTACCAAAGTCATACAATCCAAGCCATGCAGGTTTATCACCAATGTTTCAGGCTCTTCCTCCAACGTCCCTGCTACATAAGGAGTTCCCAAGAAAAAACGGGCGGTCTCTACCATCAGGTCACCTGTCGGCAAAGCCGCTTTCTCCTTCACTGCCGTACAATAGCGTTCGTAAATAGCCTTATCCCTCTGAGCTTTTCCAGGTAGGGAAAGAAAAGCAAAAAAGAACAAACAAAATAGCGTCCGTTTCATCTCTTGATCCAATTTCAATCCTTTTTTGTCACTAACAGATCTTCCAGCTTCACCAGTTCATCACGAAACTGAGCTGCTTCGATAAAGTCCAGCTTCTTGGCCGCCTCCATCATCTGCTTCTTCGTCCGTTCGATCGCTTTCTCAAGCTGTTTGCGATTCATATACTGAACTACCGGGTCTGCAACCAAGCTGGGTTCCGGTTCCACATAAGCATACGGTTCGCCTGTAACCGGTTGTTGTTTCTCCGCAACCAGGGAAACGCTGTTTTTGATAACCTGCTTAGGCGTAATGCCATGTTTCTCATTATAAGCGAGCTGTTTTTCACGCCTACGGGCTGTTTCGTCCATTGTCAGGCGCATACTGTCTGTTATCTTGTCAGCATAGAATATCACCTTCCCATTCACATTTCGGGCAGCACGTCCAGCCGTCTGCGTCAGCGAACGGTGCGAGCGCAGGAAACCTTCCTTATCAGCATCCAAGATAGCGACCAAAGAGACTTCCGGCAAATCAAGTCCTTCACGCAGCAAGTTGACGCCGATCAGCACGTCGAACAACCCTTTCCGCAAATCATCCATGATCTGAATGCGTTCCAACGTATCGACATCGCTATGGATATAGTTGCAGCGGATTCCCATGCGCGTCAGATAAGCAGTCAGTTCCTCCGCCATACGCTTCGTCAATGTCGTCACCAAAACACGTTCGTCCACAGCAGCACGTTGTGTGATCTCCTCCATCAGATCGTCGATCTGGTTCAACGTCGGACGCACCTCGATAACCGGATCGAGCAAGCCTGTCGGACGGATCACTTGGTCCACCACGATCCCTTCGCTCTTTTCCAGTTCATAGTCGGCCGGTGTCGCACTCACGTAAATCGCCAACGGAGTCAGCGACTCGAACTCATCGAACGTCAACGGACGGTTATCCATCGCTGCCGGCAGACGGAAACCATAATCCACCAGATTCTTCTTACGGGAATAATCGCCTCCGTACATCGCCCGTATCTGCGGGATCGTCACGTGGCTCTCGTCAACCACCAACAGAAAGTCTTTCGGGAAATAATCGAGCAAACAGAAAGGCCGTTCACCCGCCTGGCGACCGTCAAAATAGCGGGAATAGTTCTCGATACCGGAGCAATGCCCCAACTCGCGTATCATTTCCAGATCAAACGTGACACGCTCGTACAAACGTTTCGCCTCGTAAGGCTTGCCGATTTCCCGCAAGAAATTCACCTGCGTCCCCAGATCGACATCGATCTGCCCGATAGCGGTATTGATACGTTCCTGGGTGGTCACGAAAAGGTTGGTCGGATAAATGTTCAGTTCATCCTGCTCGTCTATCTCCTGCCCGGTCTGCGGGTCGAACGAAGAAATGCGATCCACCTCATCGTCCCAAAACTCAATACGGTAGGCTGCCCCATCAAAAGTTTCGATAGCCGGAAAGATATCGACCGTATCCCCGTTTACACGAAAGCACCCCCTGTTGAACTCTATCTTATTATTGACATAAAGGGCATCCACGAAACGGCGCAGCAGTTTATCCCTGTCTATCCGCATCCCCTTCTCCAGATGCACCACTTTCTCAGCAAAGGCTGTCGGGTCCGCCATACCATACAGGCAGGAGACAGACGAAACGACAATAACGTCCTTCCGCCCCGACAACAGTGAAGCGGTTGCACGCAGACGTAGTTTATCGATCTCGTCGTTGATCTGCAAATCCTTTTCTATGTAGGTGTCCGTCGTCCGCAGGTAAGCCTCCGGCTGGTAATAGTCATAATAAGAGACGAAATACTCGACGGCATTGTTCGGAAAAAATGCCTTAAACTCGCTGTATAACTGGGCTGCGAGGGTTTTGTTATGACTCAGGATCAAAGTCGGCTTCCGCACTTCCTTGATCACATTGGCGATAGTGAAAGTCTTTCCGGACCCTGTCACTCCCAACAAGGTCTGGAAAGGCACACCACTCTTTATACCGTCGGACAGGGCCGCAATCGCTTCCGGCTGATCTCCTGTCGGACTGAATGGGGAAGATAATTCAAAGTTCATCCTTTATTTATAGGTTGTTTAGGTATAACCATCCAAAGGATCAGATAAGCGATCACCCCGGAAAATACCGTAAAGATACTCAATAATATATATCCGATACGCACTAATGTAGGATCCCAGCCGAAATAATCGGCAATACCCGCACAAACACCTGCTATCATCCCGTTATTCGAACGGTAAAGTCTTTTAGGTTCTTCCATTGTTCTTTCTTTTTTTATTGTTTACTCGTTTCAAAAACAAAGTTGCTTTCGCAGCCTTGCCATAAATTGGTTCTTTTACAGGTAAGAAGCCACCTTCTTGCGGTCCGTTTCGACCGTCTCGAACTCGGAGGAAACGATGCTGCTGCCCATCGGGACATTCTCGTTCCGATATTCCATCTTGCTGTAGACGATGCTTCGAGCGGATGTATGAAACTCCTTCGCCCCGGTTTCCGCTTCGATGCGGGCGATGTTATTCTCCCGAACTCCGCACCCCGGCATGATGATGATGCGGCCTGCCGCACGTTTCACCAGTTCGGCAATGAGAGGAATCCCTTTCACGGCATCGGACTGCTGGCCGGAAGTCAGGATACGGTCACAGCCCAACTCAATCAACTGCTCCAATGCGGCAAAGGGATCGCGGCAAACATCAAAGGCGCGATGACAGGTGACAGACAACGGTTTGGCCGTCTCGATCAACCGGCGCATCAAAGGGACATCGATATCCCCGTCTTTCGTCAAGCAACCAAAGACTACGCCGTGCACCTTCAACTGCTTGCACAGTTCGATATCCAGCAACATCGACTGAATCTCTGCCGGCGTATAGAGGAAGTCGCCTCCACGCGGACGGATAATCACATTTATATCAATAGACGAAGTGAGTGCCTGCGCCGTCCGGATCTCCCCGTAGCTGGGTGTCGTTCCCCCTTCCGGGATGCCGGCACAAAGTTCCACACGTTTTGCACCTCCGGCTTCTGCTTCCACACAGCTTTGTGCGGAGTTTGCACAAATTTCGATAATACGAGTCGGTTTCATAAGAATCTTACCATTATTGTTTCTACTACATACAAAGATAAAACTATTATGCGAAACTATCCTATATTCCCAGGAAAGAGATCGAATTGCATAGGCATCCATCTCAAAAACGGATGCCTGTCTGCATAAATCCTGTCGCCTACAAACCGAACAAAACACAAAATCTGGCGGACCTTTTTTGGCAGATTTGGCAGATTTTCTACTTTTGTACCCCCAAAACAAACAGGTTATCATGAAATCAGAAGCTTACAAAGGACATTTGGCCATGCTGATGGCAAACGTATTGTGGGGATGCATGTCTCCCTCTTCCAAGATTGTCTTATCCAGCGGATTAATAAATGCAATCTCACTAACAACTTTCCGGATGTTGGGTGCGGCAATAGTATTCTGGATCGCATCGATCTTTACCCGCAAGGAACACGTCCCTCATGAAGACCTGAAACACCTGTTTTTCGCAGCCCTCTTCGGAATCGTATTCAACCAAGGTACTTATATCTTTGGCGTGTCGCAGACTTCACCCATAGACGCAACGATCGTTGCCACCTCCACCCCCATCATCACCATGATCATCGCTGCTTTTTACCTGAAGGAACCGATTACGGGAACGAAGATCCTCGGTATCTTTGTCGGGGCGGCAGGTGCCCTGACGCTTATTCTGAGCGGACAGCAAACGGCGGTAACAGGAAACGGCAGCAATAACGTGTGGGGAGATATCCTCTGCCTGATCGCACAATGCAGTTTTTCTATTTATGTAGTTGTCTACAAAGGATTGATCGGACGGTACTCGCCCGTGACGCTGATGAAATGGATGTTCACCTACTCGGCAATCTGTACGATCCCTTTCTCCTACAACAGTGTCGCAAGCATCGACTTCGCCACCCTGCCCCCTGGATATCTACCTAAACATCGCGGTTGTCGTATTGGGAGGAACGTTCTTCGCCTACCTTCTCGTCCCGATCGGCCAACGGATTTTACGCCCAACGGTTGCGACCATGTACAATTATGTCCAACCGATCATCGCATCCATCATCACGGTCATAGTCGGCCTGGACACGTTCGGACTGATGAAAAGTATCGCGATCGCATTAGTATTCTTAGGGGTTTATATCGTGACACGAAGCAAATCAAAAGAACAGCTAAAACAGCTAAAAGGTGAAAGATGAAAGAGAGGCTTCGCATCCGGTTAATAAATCGGCTGAAAGTCAGAACAACTTTCACCTCTTCATCTGCTCCATCGCTTTCCAAAGAGAATCAGCAGGCACAGGAGCGACAATGCTGACCGGCTGTTTCGATACGGGATGGATGAATTCGGCACTGCGGGAATGCAGGCTGATGCCGCCGTCCGGATTAGAACGGGGAAAACCGTATTTCAAGTCGCCTTTGATTGGGCATCCCATCTTGGCAAGCTGGCAACGGATTTGGTGATGACGGCCTGTCTTCAGGTCTATAGCCAACAGATAATAGTTGTCCGAGCGAGCAATCACTTTATAATGCAGGACCGCTTTCTTGGCATTCGTCCGTTCCGTGTCATAAGCATAGCTCTTATTTTGCTTCTCGTTGCGAACCAGCCAGTTCACCAGCTCTCCCTCTTCTGCCGGCGGACAGTTCTTCACGATCGCCCAATAGGTCTTCTTTACTTCGCCGACCCGGAACATCTCGTTCAGACGGGCGAGCGCCTTGCTCGTCTTGGCAAATAACACGACGCCACTGACCGGACGGTCCAGACGATGCGTAACGCCGACAAAGACATTTCCGGGTTTACAATACTTCTCTTTCAGCCATGCCTTCAGCATGTCCGAAAGAGGAGTATCACCGGTTTTATCTCCTTGTACAATCTCGCGGCAAGTCTTATTTACCGCAATGATATGATTGTCTTCGTAAATAACCTCCATGATTTCAAATTTATGATTTATGATTTATGGATTTATGATTTTGCAAAACAAACGTCACCTACATAAATCATAAATTATAAATCATAAATCTCTTTACATATTCATACCGCCATCAACCTGGATCACCTGTCCTGATACATAAGAAGACATATCGGAAGCCAGGAATGTAGCGATGTTGGCCACATCTTCAGGCGTACCGCCACGGCGCAAAGGAATCTTCTTTGCCCATTCGACCTTGACTTCTTCCGGCAGACCGGCTGTCATATCAGTAATAATGAAGCCCGGGGCGATTGCATTGGCACGGATACCGCGTGAACCCAGTTCCTGCGCGATAGACTTAGCCAGGCCGATCATACCGGCTTTGGATGCCGAATAGTTACTCTGACCTGCATTACCATGTACACCAACCACAGAAGCCATATTGATGATACTGCCCGAACGCTGTTTCATCATCACCGGAGTACAAGCGTGGATAAAGTTGAAAGCCGATTTCAGGTTGACACCGATGACGGCATCCCACTGACCTTCACTCATACGCATCATCAGACCGTCTTTCGTGATACCAGCATTGTTTACGAGGATATCCACACGACCGAAATCTTTTACGATTTCAGCAACGACATTGTGTGTTTCTTCGAAATTGGCCGCATTGGAAGCATAGCCTTTTGCTTTAACACCCAATGCTTCGATTTCCTTCTGGGTGGCCAGACCGTTTTCGTCGATCACCAAATCCGTGAATGCGATATTTGCACCCTCTGCGGCGAATTTCAATGCGATCGCCTTACCAATACCACGTGCGGCCCCCGTAACGATTGCCACTTTACCTTCTAATAATTTCATATTAATTCCGTTTTAAATTCAACACTTAATCAAGCAAGCTCCCGTAGAATAGCCACCGCCGAACACGGTAATGGCAACCAGGTCGCCTTTCTTGAAACTATGATCATTTTGGGCATATACCAATGCTGAGCTTACCGAACCGGTATTTCCCAATTCTTCAATATTATGCAGGAATTTCTCTTCCGGCAGATTGAGCTGTTTGGCAATATTGGACATGATACGCATATTGGCTTGATGGCCGATGAAATATGTCAGGTTGTCCAACGTATAGCCATTCTTTTCCAAGAGATAGAGCACGTTCTTCGGCATATAGGTACAAGCTTGGATAAAGACGTCGCGTCCTTCCGGCATCATGATTCCCCCGTCGCACGGACGAAGATGTACCGCATCCGGAGCCTTGCCCAGATAACCAAGTCCTTGTGTGTATACTTCCACGATCTCGGAATCCTTTTCCGAAACGCGTTCCTTCGAGATGAAGAAGGCCGCAGCCGCATCGCCCCAAAGGTGGCCGGCTTTCGGATCCGTCTCATTATAGTAGGCCGAATTCTTGTCGGCGGAAAGGATCAACGCTTTTGTTGCTTTTCCCATAGCAAAATACCCTTCCACAACTTCCAACGCATTCAGGAATGAGGAGCAGGCGGAAGAAAGATAGAGCGCTTTCGCATTTTCAATATGGAATTCATGCTGGGCAAGATGAGCCGCAGTCGCTACCGTATCGTACGGAGAATAAGAGGCGGAAACAATCAAATCTACATCCGTAATATCATACGGCAATTTAGGCAGGGCGTTACGAACAGCCTCCATACTCATCGTATTAATATTTTCCTCGGCTTTTGCCTTAGACCGGGAACGAATCCCGGTGCGCTGTTCAATCCACTCGCTGGTTAGCCCGTTTAACTCTAAAAAATGTTGGTTATCTACCCGTTCTTCAGGTACATAAAACCCTGTTGCATTAATAAACATTCCTCAGTATTGTGTTACTTTATCTTTATACCATTGAATATCAAATTCATTACATTATCTCTCCGTTTAATCCGCTGGCTGATATTATCCCCCATGATTCCACGTATATACGGAACTTCCAACCCCTTCAGGGCATGATGAAGAACGACCGCCGTAATCTCGGTATCGGGCATCGCGAAAATTCCTTCCTTCACTCCAGCTTCCAGAATTCCCTGTATCAATTCCGTCTCACGGATATCGAAGTTTTTCCTGATCTTCTCCACCCGCCAAATGTCACGAAAAAAATTAGCTTTCAATGTCCCGTTACGGAACACCAGCGCCTTGATTGCATCCAATCTTGCATAAAGAAATGTCATCAACTTTTCGTCCGCCGGCAAGTCTTTCGCTGCTACATCCTGCAGCATCTTGTACAGTTGGTCCAACTCGGACTCGACTACTGCCAGATAAATCTCGTTTTTACTTTTAAAGTATGTGTAAAGCGTCCGCCTTCCCTTTTTGGATGCCTGTGCAATATCGTTCATTGTCGTATTATCCACCCCCATGCGGGCAAACAATTGTCTGGCCACATCCACCAACATCTCACGTGTCTTAGAAACTGTCATCGGCATTTGTATTGCACATTTTGATTAAAACTGTGCGCAAAAGTACCGGAAAAAATAATAACTACCAAAAACATACTTACATTTTATCCAAACAAACCTTTATAATAGAGATATGAACCAATCGTTCTCTAAAAGAGCGGAGCTGATTTCCGGACAGTTATTCCAACTATAGCTTTTACCCTCCCAAAATGAAGAAAACTGCCGGAAAATTTGTTTTATCAAAAATAAGTCGTACCTTTGCACTCGAAATCAGAAATGATCACAACTACATCGCGGAGTGGAGCAGTGGTAGCTCGTTGGGCTCATAACCCAAAGGTCGTAAGTTCGAGTCTTGCCTCCGCAACTCAGTAAACCTTCGGTTCTTCAGGATCGGAGGTTTTTCTTTTTCAGCTCCTCCCCCAATTTATTAGTCCCATTAAAAAAACCTCTGTTTATTTTCCTATGGAGCTTCCGTGAACAAACATTCGATCCGGAACCGGGGAAACGGTCAAATTGACTGCTATAAGATTGTTATTGAGGAAAATAGAAACAGGCTCTAAATCCGACATTTCACATCAAATAAAAACGGTGCAGTCAATAGCTCAATATAAACCATTAATTATGAGTGGCTTATAGAGGTTTTCCGTTCATTGTGGTTCAATCCTACATCTTAAAATAAATATATTAATATATATATAGGCTTATTTCCGTATTTCCTTGCACCTTTTTTTAAACCGGCATAGGCAAAGATACGACTGGTACGAGAAAAATCCCTTCTTTCGCATCCGGAAATCCGGTCTTTTACCTCCCGAACTTCGTGGTTTGACACGTCGAAGTCCCTTGCTTCGCACACAGAAGTCCCTTGTTTCAAGGCTCACCCAGATATTGCACGATCGTCCTCACCTGCAGGGAGTCAACATCTTTTTCCCTTCCCTCCAACCGTTACCCTGCAGCTCTGTCTTTAGCTCCGGGTTTACCCCCACCCATTGGGAAACCGTTTCCCTGCCGATTCCGGCATCAAATCCGGCCCGTAAAGGACCGCCAATTCCTGCCACCCGTAACTTCTGATTTCGAATTCATTTATGATCATAATTCCCATCGTTTCATTGTCCTATAAAGATAAGCAATAATTACTGATATTCAAAATATAATAGCATTTATATTCTACCTATTTCTGCACCTATCTTCACCGATATTCGCCGATATTCCCGAAAGCGTATTCCTGCCTGCCGTGGGGCCCTACCTTTGTGTTGTCATCGATAAAGAAAACAGATAAATAGCCTCGGAAACAAACAGCAAAACAATGTCGAACAAAATTTAAACAGGCGCTAAGTCCGGCATGAACTCTCTGGCACATTTGTTGTTATTCTATATATGCATTAAATTCAGAAAAAGAAGCAGACTTAATAACATATATAAATATGGCCTATATAGATTATTACAAAATTTTGGGAGTAGACAAAAGCGCTTCGCAGGACGACGTCAAAAAGGCGTACAAAAAGCTTGCGCGGAAATACCATCCCGACTTGAACCCGAATGATCCGGACGCTCACCGCAAGTTTCAGGAAATAAATGAAGCCAATGAGGTGCTCAGCGACCCGGAGAAACGGAAGAAATATGACCAGTATGGAGAAAACTGGAAACACGCCGACGAGTTCGAAGCCCAACAGCAGCAATATCGCCAATACCAGAACGGGCAAGGCGGAGGAGCCTACTGGAGCAGCTCCGACGACGGCAGCGAATTCTCCGACTTCTTCGAACAGATGTTCGGCGGCATGGGTGGCAGAGGCAGACGCAGCCACGGTTTCCGCGGACAAGACTACACGACAGAATTGCAGGTCTCTTTGACAGATGCTGCCAAGACACACAAGCAGATCATCACCGTAAACGGCAAAAACCTGCGTATCACCATCCCGGCTGGTATCGCCGACGGACAGACCATCAAGCTGAGAGGACAGGGCGGACCGGGTGTAAATGGCGGGCCGGCAGGCGATTTATATATCACCTTCCATATCCCGGAAGACAGCCGGTTCAAACGAGTGGGCGATGACTTGTACGTCACTGTTCCTTTAAACCTATATACGGCAATCCTCGGCGGCGAACAGATTGTCGAGACAATGGACAGTAAAGCCAAGCTCAAAGTCAAACCGGGAACCCAAAACAACACAAAGGTACGGTTGAGAGGAAAAGGATTCCCTGTTTATAAGGAAGAAGGAAAGTTCGGCGATATGATAGTGACCTACTCCATCGACATCCCGACCAACCTGACGGACAAACAAAAAGAATTGTTCCGCGAAATACAAAGTCTTAATTAAAAAACGAGATTGTTATGCAAACAGATTTAATCATAGTCAGTGAATATTGCCGGATATGCCATATCGAACCATCGTTTCTCTACCTATTACAAAAAGGTGGTCTGATAGAGATAGACACGGTAGAAGGGGAAAGCTACCTTCCCGCCTCCCAATTGTATGACGTAGAACGATATACTCGTATGTATTACGACTTGTCTATCAACATAGAGGGGATCGACGCCATCCATCATTTGCTGGGCCGGGTAGAATCTCTACAACAGGAAGTTAACCGGTTGAAAAGCAAACTGAGGCTATACGAAACAGAAAATCATGATTCAATGGAAGATTTATAAGCTGTCAAAATGCTGTTTCTTAAGGCTTGGGAACCGGGGTACAAGAATATTTCACAAACTATTTGTAAATAAATTTGGATTGTAAGAATATTTTTGTACCTTTGCACTCGCAATCGGGAATGATCGCAACTATATCGCGGAGTGGAGCAGTGGTAGCTCGTTGGGCTCATAACCCAAAGGTCGTAAGTTCGAGTCTTGCCTCCGCAACCAGTAAAAAGAGAATCAAGCAATTGGTTCTCTTTTTTTATTTACCTTTACCGCCAAATAAAAAACAGATATGAGCCAGATAGAATTGATCCTGAGCCGCCACGGCGAGACGGAAGAAAACAAATTGCATATTATGCAAGGCCAGCTCCCCGGCCATCTGTCGGAACTGGGCAAACAGCAGGCCAAAGCATTAGCAGAAACGCTGGACAAGGAGAAGTTGGACGTGATCGTGTGCAGCGACCTCGCACGCAGCTATGACACAGCAATGGCCGTCGCCCGGCGGAAAGGGTTGCAACCGGTGGCGACTCCCCTTCTTCGCGAAATGGATTGGGGCATATATACCGGGAAAGTAGCGGATGAGATGGATTTTACGACACTGCCGGAAAGCGTGGAGACTATAGAAGCCCTATACAAAAGAGCGGGAGATTTTGTCGACTTCCTGAAAAAGGAGTTTCCGGGAAAGCGGATTCTGGCGATCGGGCATGGAGGCTTCAACCGTGCCATCGTCGTGCAGCTGGAGAAACTGCCTCCTGAAAAGATACTGAGTTTACCGATCATGAAGAATACGGCATGCATGCGTTTCACGCTGCCGTAATCTCCCAACGGCTTAAATCATTAGCGGATGGTGATCGTGCAGTTTTCCAGGCTGTCGATAATGGCAAGGCTTTCTACACGCACGTCCGCTTCGTTCAGCACATCGCGTCCCTTCTGGAAAGCTTTTTCGATGATAAAGCCCATTCCTTCCAGCTTGGCACCAGACTGTTTCACCAGGTCGAGCACGCCCATTGCGGCATTGCCATACGCCAGAAAGTCGTCAATAAAGAGGATACGGTCATCGGCAGTCAGAAAGTTGTTACTGATACACACCGTGTAATCGCGGTCTTTCGTAAACGAATGGACAACGGTAGACAACATATTCTCCATCGTCTTCGGTTGTTTTTTCTTGATAAAAACGACAGGCAGATGCATGATGTATCCCACCATAATCGCCGGAGCGATACCACTTGCTTCTATCGTCACGATCTTATTGATATCCGCATCCCGGAAACGGTAAATAAATTCTTCTGCCACCTTATAAAGCAACATGGGATCCATCTGATGGTTAATAAAGCTGTCAACCTTTAAAATCCCTCCCGGAAAACATCTGCCATCCTGCAGAATACGTTGTTTTAGTAATTCCATTTTTATTCTGTTTTATCTTCTTTGACTCGTATCAATACATTTGCAATAATAGCGGCAAGTCCACCGGTTGTGATCCCGGACGAAAAAATACCCTTTACAGCTTCCGGCGCCGTATTCAGGATATCCGGCATCAGCTCCACTCCCAAGCCAAGCGAGAGGCTGACCGCCAAAACCAAAGTCGCCTTCCGATTGATTTCCTGCGATGCGATAATCCGTATGCCGGCAGCCGCAACCGTACCGAACATCAATAAGGTCGCCCCACCCAACACCGGGTCAGGCATCAAGGAAAAGACAACACCGACAACAGGGAACAACCCTAACAGCACCAACATACCGGCGATATAATATCCGACATACCGGCTGGCAACTCCCGTCAGCTGGATAATACCGTTATTCTGCGCAAAGATCGAATTGGGGAAAGAATTGAAAATCCCGGCAATAAAGGAGTTCACTCCATCTGCCAGCACGCCGCCCGAAACACGCTTCAGGTAGTCCTCTCCTTCTATTGACTTTCCTGAGATCATCGAGTTGGCCGTCACATCGCCGGTAGCTTCGATCGCCGTAATCAGATACACCAGGCCAATAGCGACAAAGGCGGAGAAATTCAGGTCCAACCCATATTTGAAAGGCATCGGGATATTGAATCCCATCAGGCTTTGCGAAGAAGCCGCCGCCATATCGACCATACCGAGAAAGTAGGCCAGCGCATAACCGATGCACAACCCCAATACGATCGAACTCATACGAAGATACTTGTTCTTGCAACGGTTAAAGAACAGGACACTCAGCAACACTGTCGCCGCCACCCCTATATTCCGGATGCTCCCGAACGTCCCGTTATCCATCGCACCATAGCCGCCGCCACATGAAACGACTCCAACCTTGATCAAGCTAAGTCCGATCAGCAGCACCACGATGCCCGATACCAGTGGAGTTATGATAGAACGCATATACTTGAATGTCCGGCTGATTACCATCTCGATCGGGGCTGCCGCAATACACGCCCCGAATATAAGGGGCAATCCTCCTGCCAGTCCGGCCGTTATGATCGGACCGATGAAAGAAAAACTCGTTCCCTGGATACAAAGCAACTTCGCCCCTACCGGACCAATCCGGCGACACTGTATGAATGTCGAGACGCCAGATGCAAAGAGTGCCATCGAAACCAGAAAACCGGTTGTTTCGAGATCCAGCTTCAAGGCTCCGGCAATAATCAACGGGGGCGTAATGATCGCCACAAAGATCGCCAGCAAATGTTGTAAAGCGGCAAACAGGGCTTCCTTAAAAGGGGGACGGTCGTCTATACCATAAATCAGATCGGTCTTTTCGACCGGTTCAATCGTTTCTTCCTGCTCTTCCAGGTTTAGTTTCATATCTTTACTATTCGTCTATTATAAATTCAGTTCTTTTAATGTTTCTCCTTTAGCATTCAGCACACGAAGAGTCATCTCCTTCCCTTTCTTCTGCAAAATCATCACCGTAGCTCCATCCATCCGGTAACCGCCACCCACTACGACAGGATAGTTGTTTCCGTCAGCACCTTCAGGGATATAAGCGAAACGATGAGTATGCGCATTGATACTGACAGCGAACGGTGCTTTCTCAAGGATCGCTCCCCACTCGTCCCGGCAAGGATTATACGAATCATAGTCCTCTCCTTTCCCAAAGATGGGAACATGATGGATCAGCACCCGCTTAGAGGCTTTCTTGAAGGCTCTGGACGCCAACTCTTCCTTGAGGAAACCCGCCTGTGCCTTACGCAGGTCTGAAAAATCATTCAGCCCATAATAGACCCAATGCGTATCCGGTTTGTCTTCACCGCAATCCAGCATGACGATACGCGTATCGCCCCAGTTGAAAGCTCCGTAGGTTTTATCGCCCACATAGTCGAAAAGACTGCGCAGGCCGATCGAATAGGCATTGCGTATCTCATGGTTGCCACGGATATAGAACACAGGGACCCGGTCGGCTCCGACCGTTTCGTTCAGCTCACTGAGGAAACAGGTTGCCTCGTCATGATTGGCCGGATCATCGATGCAGTCACCATTGAAAACGACAAAATCATATTTCAAATCCTTCACCTGCTTATACAGTGCCTGCAAAGTCTCGGAATGTTTATGCAGGTCGTTGAATATAATGGCCGTAAAATCGGTGTCCGTCGTAGTAGGCAAGGTAAAAGTATGGAAATCGGAAACGGCAGTTTCTCCAAACACTTTCTTATAAGCCTGATAGAGCATGATTTCCTGCGAACAAACCCGGTAATAATAGGTTTTTCCCGGTTCCAGTCCGTCCAGTCTGATTTTATTTTGCAGATCGTTGCAGATCACCTGCCCATCCACGATCGTACGAGCCTTCTGCAGGTGCTCCTTATCGGTTCCGTATTCCACCCAGCTATAAGTCGGGACGGTAGTCTGCCACATGACCGTAATTCCATTTCCTACAGGATTTTGCAGATAGGGCTCCGTACGGAATATCTTGCCCGCAGGCTGATTGAAGATAATATCCGTGATGATCGGGCGGTGGTCGGAAGCGGCCGGCTCATCCCATACACGGGATGAGATGCGGGTAAAGGCAGTCGTATCTTTCGCATAGGCCGCAATATAATCTATAGTTTCGTCGGGGTTATTCGCCGGGAAAGTCGGCTTCTTCGTATCCGTCAGGATCACAAAATCGTTCTGCAGTTGCCGGATAAACTCCGAACCGGGATGTGCATTCATATCGCCGGCTATAAAGAAAGGCTTGTTTGCCGAAGCCGCCACCTGCCTGATGACCGGCAAGGAAAGCATCCGGTCTTCCTCGGTCAGCGAAAGGTGCGTACAGCAATAAATATACTTTTCAAATTCTACGACAAGCAGCGCACGGGCTTCTTCCCTTCCAGGCAGGGGCAGATAACGATAGCCAAGAGGCTTCTCCTTGCTCAACATGCCGATACCATATTTCCCTCCATCGTAATCAATTGCCGGGGCATACATATGATGCATCAGGGTGAGTCCGGCAATTTCCCGCAAGACGTCTTTTCCTCCACTACGGCCTGTCACACTGTCGATCTCCTGTACTGCCACGACATCGGGACAAACTTTATTGATCACTGCCGCCGTACGCCGAAAGTCGGTCACATCGTCCATTCCTCTACCGTTACGGATGTTATAACTCATAATGCACAAAGTATTATTCTCGCGCTCGCTTCTCTCCTTCGAGTAGACTTTTCCCAATGGCAACAACATCATCAATGCCGCCGCCAACCAAACCGCCTGTTTCATTTTATCGCCGGATTTATAGATTAGGCCACAAAAGTAACAACTTTCCATGAGTCCGGCAAGATAAATCCTCATCAGGAAACCCATAGGGGTAGCCGTCAACCAAACACGACGTCCAACGTCCGTATCATATCGTCAATATCCTCTTCCGTCGTGTCCCACGAAGTGACAAATCGGGCTTCATTGATTTCCTCATTCCACATATAGAAGAAATATTTTTCTTGCAACTTCTTCAGCGGTTCCGTGGGAATGGTAAAGAAAAGCTGGTTGGATTCTACTTTCTGGGTAAACCGTATCTGCGGATATTTTTTCAAAGCTTCAGCCAAGCGATAAGCGCTACTATTTGCTTTTCCGTGCGTTTTCCAACCACAGGTCATTTTCCAGATAAGGAATAAACTGACAGGAAAGATAACGCAGTTTGGAAGCCAATTGGGCAGATTGCTTTCTGAAATACTGCAAATTCTCAGTTATCTCAGGACGGAAAGAAACCACAGCCTCTCCCATCATCATCCCATTCTTAGTTCCCCCGAAACTCAGGATATCCACCCCGGCATCGACGGTCACCTCCCGCATCGAACAATTCAGATAAGCACAGGCATTCGCCAAACGTGCACCGTCCATATGCAGATACATGTTATAAGAATGCAACAGATCAGCAATCGCTTTGACCTCCTCGATCGTATAAATCGTCCCCAACTCGGAAACCTGTGAAATATAAACAGCTTTCGGTTGCGAATGATGGCAGACACCGAAATTATGCAGACGAGGTTTGATCAATTCCGGCGTCAGTTTTCCGTCCGGAGCCGGAATCGTCACGATAGCACAACCAGTCATACGGGCAGGAGCACCACACTCGTCCACATTGATATGAGCTGTTTCAGCGCACAAAATACTATTGAACGGACGTGTCACAGCCTGCAAAGCTACAGTATTCGCCCCTGTTCCGTTAAAAACAAAAAAAGGCGATGCCATTTCGCCAAACACTTCTTTAATTTTCGCAGTAGCTGCTGCTGTCCAGGGATCGTCACCATATCCTACAGCATGGTTATCGTTCGCCTTTATCACGGCATCCATCACCAAAGGATGAACACCCGAATTGTTATCACTTGCAAAACTTCTCATTTCCGTTTAAAATTTTGAGCCAAAAGTAATAAAAATAAACGGGAGCACCCCTTGGATACTCCGTTTATTTTTTCACATATTTATTTTAAACTTCACCTCAACTTCGATGAAAATCTTTCAAGACTTTCTGCAATTCCTGACGAGCGAAGAAGATACGGCTTTTTAACCGTTCCCAGAGGTACACATAGCTTCTCTGCAATTTCATTATACTTGTAACCACTCAAAAACATGGAGAACGGGATTTTCAACTCATCGTTCAGGCTGTTTATCGCTTTTGTTATCTCTTTGATTTGATAAGCACCGTCAGGAGAATCAAAACCTGAGTCATTCACTACATCCAGATTATACAGGTCGACACCCTGGTCAACGACAGTCTGTGTACGAACGATTTTATGGTAGTTGTTTATGAAGATATTACGCATCACAGTTAAGACCCATCCTTTGAAATTAATATTATCTACAAACTTTTCCTGATTGTCCAAAACTTTCAGCGTTGTGTCTTGCATCAAATCCTGAGCGTCATCCCGATTTGCGGTGAGCATTAATGCAAAATTCATCATGTTTTCTTGCATGCTCAATAATTTTTTCTGAAATTGCAACGCATTCATATTACTTATTTTTTATATGTTTAATACCGGTTTGGCATTATCCTTCACCATTGAAGGACATTACAAATGTAGGAATAATATTTTAAATACAATGCGGTTTGATGATTATTAATATTAAAAATCGTAACTTAATACATTTATAACAAACAGCATTGAAAATGAGCAGTATTTACAAGTTTTGCAACAACTAAAATACAAAATTCACAACATGTATGTTACAAATTCGTACAACATGTAAAAGAGATGGAGAATAATATAAAATGAAGAAAAATTTAGGACTTTTTTTAGCTATCATATTGGTTCAGATAGCTCCATTTATATCAGCGGCAGACACCTTGTACCCGTTAATATATAAAATCGATATAAAAAAAGAGATAAGCAACACCACACGCCTGTATCTTAGCAATGGTTTAGCGGAAGCCTACGCTTTGGGTGCAGACGCCGTCCTGATCCATATGAACACATACGGCGGCCAGGTAGATGCTGCAGACTCGATGCGTACGGCTATTTTGTACAACCCCATCCCTGTCTATGTCTTCATCGACAACAATGCGGCTTCTGCTGGGGCGCTCATTTCCATCGCATGTAAAAAAAATTTATATGCGGAAAGGTGCAAATATCGGGGCAGCCACCGTCGTGAACCCAACAGGGGAAGCAATGCCAGACAAATACCAATCCTATATGCGTTCCATGATGCGTTCGACAGCCGAAGCGCATGGACAAGATACAATCGTCCAAAAAAACGACACCTTATACAAATGGAAACGAGACCCGTTGATAGCCGAAGCGATGGTAGACGAACGGGTTGCCATTCCAAATCTGATAGACACAGGAAAAGTCCTTACTTTCACAGCACAGGAGGCTCAAAAGTGGGGATATTGCGACGGTATAGCAGAAAATCCGGATGAAGTAATCACGCAATATTTGGGATATAAAGATTACAAAATGAAAAGTTATATCCCTAGTTGGCAGGACGATTTAAAAGGATTTTTGATGAATCCTATTTTTCAGTCTATTCTGATCATCATTATCATCGGCGGTATTTATTTTGAAATGCAAACGCCAGGACTGGGCTTCCTTCTGCGGCCTCCCTGCTGGCGGCAATCCTCTACTTTGCACCACTCTATATAGATGGGCTGGCGGCAAACTGGGAGATTCTGGTTTTTATCATCGGCATTCTATTGCTCGCAGTGGAAATCTTCATCATTCCGGGATTCGGGGTTGCCGGAATTAGCGGTATCATATTGATTATCGGCGGCCTAGTCATGGGCTTACTGAACAACGATCATTTCGATTTCGAAGGAGTCAGCGGAAAAGAGATCGGGAAAGCGACATTGACAGTCCTGGTCGGATTAGTGACAGGCTTCAGCCTGATGATCTGGCTGTCTAATAAAATCGGACATCGGGGAATGTTCCGGAAAGTCGCGCTAAATACAGATTTGGAAAATGCGATATCATCCCCTGATTTATCTTCGTTAGTCGGGAAAGAAGGTACAGCCGCAACCGTATTGCGTCCTTCCGGGAAAGTGTCGGTCGACGGAGTATTTTATGACGGGATTTCCGAATCAGGCTTTATAGAGAAAGGGGGCAAAGTCAAAGTTGTCCGTTTTGAGAATGCACAAGTGTATGTGGAAAACCTTTAAGACACGGCCGTTTTGGCACTTTCTACGCAGGGACGCGTTGATATAAGATATGCTTGTCTATTACAAGGTATTGCAAGGTGTTCATGGCCAGGAGATCGCTCAGAATGTTTTTCGCGATATAATAATTGATCCGCCCGATCCGGCAAAACTGGCTGATATTGATATGGGGATGATCATCCAGATAAGCAAACAAACGTTCCACAGGTTTGCTTATCTTCAATAAAGTCCCGTCCGGTTTATGCTTTTTCTGCCAGGCAAGCACCAACACTTCATTTGCCAAAATATTTTCATCGGCGACCCTTATGTAGGCTTTAAACTTATCATCCTTATCGGGAGCGGTATGCGGTTTATCCGGACTGGGGGCGATGTACACCTCAAGAACCGTTTTGCCGTTCACCTCCCAGCGTGTCGCCTCAAAGGGGACTTCCGGGCGGGTATACATCTTGGAGGCCGCTTCAATCATATAATATTCTTCTTCGCTTCGGACACCGGAGATATTCCCGTTATCTTTCACACCGATCAGGAGACGTCCACCGTCGGTATTGGCAAAAGCACTCAGCGTACGCGCAATCTTCTTACTGTCGCTCACTTCGAATTTAAAATCAAGTTGTTGGTGTTCCCCCTGCTCTATCAACGCTTCTATCGGATGCATCTTCTTCATTTTGGCAATTTTTTAGATCGGCAAAATTAAAATAAATACATAACTTTGCCAACAGAAAAAACAATGAAAGCATGTCTCAAATACCTTCTCTTATATCGGATCTTGCTGTCATACTGATTTCAGCGGGAGTGGTCACCTTGCTTTTCAAATGGTTAAAGCAACCGGTCGTACTCGGATATATCGTAGCCGGAATTCTTGCCGGTCCGTCTATCACGCAAATACCGACTGTCACGAATATAGAAAGTATCCGTATCTGGGCGGATATAGGCGTAATCTTCCTCTTATTCGCTTTAGGACTCGACTTTAGTTTCAAAAAGCTGATGAAAGTCGGCGGAACAGCTGTGATCGGAGCTATTACCATCGTGATAGGCATGATGACACTTGGCTATACTACCGGATTATCTTTAGGTTGGGGACATATGAACAGCCTTTTCCTCGGGGGAATGCTTTCCATGTCGTCTACAACCATTATTTTCAAAGCGTTCGACGATATGGGACTACGCAATCAGAGGTTTGCCGGAGTGGTCTTCGGAATCCTTGTTGTCGAAGATCTGTTTGCCGTTTTACTAATGGTTTTACTGTCTACATTGGCAGTCAGTAAACACGTAGAGGGAATGGAACTGCTCAACAGTGTGATCAAACTGGGAGTCTTTTTGCTTTTCTGTTTTGTTATCGGCATTTATCTAATCCCCTCTTTTCAATAAAAAAAGCCAGGACTTTCCTGAATGAAGAGACCTTGTTGATCGTCAGCCTGGGATTATGCCTCGGAATGGTTATCATTGCTACGAAAGCTGGTTTTTCTTCCGCTTTGGGAGCTTTCGTCATGGGATCTATCTTGGCAGAAACCATTGATGCGGAACATATCGAACATATTATCAAACCAGTAAAAGATCTTTTTTGGAGCCATATTCTTTGTCTCTGTCGGGATGTTGATCGATCCGGCATTGCTGTGGGAATACAAAATTCCGATCCTGATTCTCACGTTGGTCGTAATGACCGGACAAATATTATTTGCCAGCTTCGGGGTCTTGCTTTCTGGACAACCGGTCAAGATTGCCATACAATCTGGTTTTTCTCTCGCTCAAATAGGCGAATTTGCTTTTATCATTGCATCGTTGGGGCTGTCATTAGGGGTAACCGATAATTTCCTCTATCCTATTGTCGTAGCGGTTTCAGTTGTCACGACTTTCTTTACGCCTTACATGATTCGTATGGCAGAACCTGCATGCCGGGTTGCCGACCGGATCATACCGAAGTCATGGATGAAATTTCTCGAACGTTATTCTTCCGGTTCCAATACCATACATCAGAAAAGCGCCTGGAATAAACTGTTGAAGGCGCTGATCCGCATAGTCGGCACTTATACAGCCGTTACCCTTGTCCTGATCTTTATCTGGCTTCAGTTCATAGCTCCTTTTATCATGAAAGAACTTCCGGGCATACGGGGAGCGGGCATCTCACTCGTTCTGATCCTGCTACTAATAGCTCCCATGCTGCGTGCGATCATGATGAAGAAGAACCATTCCGCCGAATTCCAACAATTATGGCTGGACAGCAAGTACAACCGGGGGCCATTGGTTTCATTGGTCATTTTGCGTATTATATTATGTATCGGCCTAGTCATGCTGCCCGTCGCCCGTTTGTTGAATGCTACAGTCGGTATCGTACTGGCGATCGCAGCAACCGTCATCGTTATTGTCATTTTATCCAAACGGCTGAAAAGACAATCCATCCTGATGGAACGACATTTTTTCAGTAACCTCTCCGCACGAGAATTGGAGAACGAGCGGAAAGCTCCGATCAACCAACGGTTTGCCAACCACCTACTGGAACGCGACCTTCATTTAGCCGATTTTGAAGTAAAGCAGAACTCCCCCAGCATGGGAAAAACCTTGAAGGAACTCAACTTCCGCCAGAAATGCAATGTCAACATCGTAACGATCATTCGGGGAGAACAGCGGATTAATATTCCCGGAGGAGAAGAACGTCTCTATCCATTTGACAAATTGGTAGTAGTCGGTGCAGATGTCGATCTTGAACATTTCCGCCAATATCTGGTCGAGCGATATAAAAAGGCCCAAACCGACAAGGAGCAGACGACGCATGAAGTCAATATGGAACAATTCACCATCGCCGAAGGATCCCATCTGATCGGGCGTACAATTCTGGAATCAGGCATACGGGACAGGTCTGCCTGTCTGGTCATCGGTATCGAACGAGGTTCCTCTTCCATCAAAAACCCATCTCCTTCAACTGTTTTTGAAGAGGGGGATATTGTATGGATTGTTGGAGAACATGAAAAAGTCGTTCAGTTAAGCGAAGGAAAAACGGTGAACAATTGACAATTTCATAAATCATAAATTATAATTCATAAATCATGAAGTTTATAGGAATAATTCCTGCACGCTACGCCTCTACCCGCTTTCCGGGGAAGCCACTTGCCGATTTGGCAGGCAAGCCAATGATCCAACGGGTATACGAACAAGTCCAAAATGTGCTTGATGCAGTTTGCGTAGCTACGGACGATAACCGTATAGAAGCAGCCGTCCAAGCTTTCGGCGGCAATGTCATCATGACATCCGACCAACACAAAAGCGGTACGGATCGTTGTTATGAAGCGTATTGTAAAATCGGAGATGGATACGATGTGGTTGTTAACATACAAGGTGACGAACCTTTTATCCAACCGGAACAGATCGAAATACTAAAAGCATGTTTCATTGATGACAGCATCCAAATCGCCACCCTGGTAAAACCATTCCGCCCGGATGATGATTTCGAAACGACCTTATTCAACGCCAATTCACCGAAAGTAGTTTTGAACAAGAAGAATGAGGCTATGTACTTTAGCCGTTCGATCATTCCTTACATGAGAGGCAGGAAATATACCGAATGGCTGCCGAACCATACCTATTACAAACATATCGGGCTATATGCTTACCGCGCCGACACACTCAAAGAAATTACCCATTTACCCCAATCCCCTCTGGAACTGGCTGAAAGCCTGGAACAACTGCGCTGGCTAGAAAACGGCTACAAGATTAAAGTTGGAATTACCCAGCAGGAAACAATCGGTATCGACACGCCAGAGGATATGGAAAAGGCATTGGCCTTCTTGAAAAATAGGGAGTATCAACCGACTAATGAATCGGCATCCGCATAAAAAGGAATGCCGGTTGCTCTCCAAAGCAACCGGCATTCCTTTTTATCCCATCAGATTCGACTTCTCAACGGCGACGGTTATTCTCCCGCTGTTGTTTCTGTCTTTCCAACTGGGCCTGTTGAGCTTTCTGGGCTTCTTCCAAACGTTTCATGAAACCAGACTTCTTCATCGGCTTTTTCTTGTTTTCTTCCAACTTGGCCAACAGCTTATCTTCGTTAATCGTATAACGGAAAATTACAGTCTGCAAAATCGTGATCAATGTGGAGATGAAGTAATAGTAGGTCAAACCGGATGCATACTGATTGAAGAATACCAACATCATCAGCGGCATCATGTACATCATCGCCTTCATTCCCGGCATCTGCTGCTGTCCAGTGTTCGTCTGATCCATATTGAACTTCGTATATATGATGTTCGTTACGGTCATCAACAAACAGAACAAACTGATATGATTTCCGAAGTACGGTGTAATAATAGGAATATATGTATTCCAGCTTACAATCGCATCATAAGTAGACAAGTCGTGTGCCCAAAGGAAACTCTGGTGACGCAATTCTATAGCCGACGGAAAGAACATGAACAGAGCGAACCAGGATCGGCATCTGTAACAACATCGGAACACATCCTGCCATCGGACTCGCTCCGGCACGGCTATACAGTTCCATGATCGCACGCTGACGCTCTACCGCCTTATCCTGTCCTGGGTATTTAGCATTGAGCTCTTCTACCTGCGGGCGCAATACACGCATTTTGGCCGATGACATATAAGACTTATACGTCAACGGAAACAGGATCAATTTTACGATAACCGTCAGCAGGAAGATCAACAAGCCGTAGCTATGAATAAATTGTCCGAGGAAATTAAACAACGGAATGACGAAATACTGGTTCACCCAACGGAAAATACCCCATCCCAGCGGAACGATCTTTTCCAAATCCAGTTGGTCGGCTTTCTCTACATCATCATCGTAAGATTTCAACAGAGAGAACTGATTGGGACCAAAATAGAAACGCATATCCGTCGCTTCGTTACCCTTCAAGTCGAAAGGTACGGAAGTCGTCGTCTTATACTCTTTCAGGAAAGAACCGTCTTCAGGCAACATCTTCGAATCGATAGTTGTCGACTCGAATCCTTCGTTTCCGGCGATCAGGATAGAAGAAAAATACATGTCTTTATAAGCGACCCATTTCAACCGGTTAGACAATTGTTTGCTGTCGTTCTTGGTTTCGCTCAGGTACTCCACATCGTCGGCCATAAATTTATAGTACACTGTTGCATAACGGTCTTCAAACTTACGCCCCTTTTCCTGCTGGGTTATTTTTTGTTGCCACAACAAGTCCAATGCAGTCGTACCTGGCGACAGTACACCATTCAGGCCAGTTCCCTTAATGGAGAACTGCAACATATAATCGTCCGGTTTTAAGGTATACATAAAATCCAGATGGCTGCCTTCGCCCGTATTCAGACGCATGGTAATACTGTTCCGGTCATTTCCTTTTACAGGGGTAAAATACAAATCACCGGTATTTACCACGCGATTATCAGCCGTAACCAAAGTAAAATCGAACTTCGAGTCCTTTTCATCGAAAAGCACTAAAGGTTCACCTTTATAATTATCGTATTTTTTCAGGCGGACATATCCAATACGCCCTCCCTTATTGGCCAAACGGACTTCAATCAGCTCGTTTTCCAAAACAGTGGAACCCTCCTCTCCAACCATTGCATCGGCGAAAACGCCAAACGTGTTCTGTAAACGGGCAAGCCGTACAGAATCGGGCAAGCCGGCCAGTTCGTCGTCCGCTTTTGCTTCTCTATTCAATTCTTTCTGCTGTTCCAGCTGCTTTGCATATTCTATCCGGGCTATCGAATCCTGCATCCGGCGCTGTGCTTCTATCTGCTCCGGCGTAGGCTGATTCAACCAAGTAAATACAATTAAGACAATTCCAATAAGCAGGAAACCTATTATCGTATTTTTATCCATCTATAATTTTTATTTTTTATTTTCAACTGCAGCTTTTACAAAGCTAACGAAAAGAGGATTAGGATTAACGACCGTGCTGTTATATTCCGGATGGAACTGAACCCCCACAAACCATTTCAATGCAGGAATCTCAACGACTTCAACCAAGTTCGATTCCGGATTTTCACCTACACACATCATGCCGGCTGCCTCGAACTTATCACGATATTCGCTATTAAATTCAAAACGATGTCGATGGCGCTCCTGGATGTGTGTCTGTCCATACGCTTCATAAGCCTTAGACCCTTTCTTCAATATACAGTCGTATGCTCCCAGACGCATAGAACCGCCCATATTGGTTACGTTCTTCTGCTCTTCCATCAGGTCGATCACTTTATATGGGGTATTTGGTTCCATTTCTGTCGAGTTGGCTTCCGCCAGTCCCATTACATTACGGGCAAATTCAATCACCATGCACTGCATACCCAAACAAATACCCAGGCAAGGGACATCGTTTTCACGAGCATATTTCAATGCAGCAAATTTTCCTTCAATACCACGCTGTCCAAATCCCGGAGCAATCAGGATTCCGTCCATATCTTTCAACAATTCGGCGGCATTACCATCATTCAGTTTTTCAGAATGGAACAAATGCAAATCCAACTTACGATCATTATAAATAGCGGCCTGCAACAGAGATTCGTCGATCGACTTATAAGCATCCTGCAGTTCGACATATTTACCGACTAAGCCGATCCTTACAGTTTCAGTAGCATCAACCTTACGTTGCAAGAACTGATGCCAAGGCTTCATCTCGGGTGTCGGTCCGACTTCCAGTCCGACCTTACGCAGGATCACCTCGTCCATCTTCTGGCGCTGCAATACCAATGGAACTTCGTAAATCGTCGGAACATCAATAGACTGTATGACGGCATCCTGTGCTACATTACAGAAAAGGGCCACTTTACTTAACAAATTGGCACTCAATTCATGTTCAGTACGCAATACCAGAACATCTGGCTGAATACCCAGCTCCTGCAGTTGTTTTACAGAATGCTGTGTCGGTTTGGTCTTGTATTCTTTTGCAGCCGCGATATAAGGTACATAAGTAAGATGTACGCATATACAATTCTTTCCCAATTCCCATTTCAACTGGCGCACGCTTTCGATAAACGGAAGAGATTCGATATCACCGACCGTACCTCCAATTTCAGTGATCACGAAATCAAATTTGTATTTACTTCCCAGCAATTTCACATTGCGCTTGATCTCGTCCGTGATATGAGGCACCACCTGCACAGTCTTTCCCAAGTAATCCCCTTTACGTTCTTTGTTAATAACGCTCTGATAAATGCGGCCTGTAGTGATATTATTTGCACGGGTCGTCTGAACATTCAAGAAACGCTCGTAGTGTCCGAGATCCAAATCCGCTTCATGTCCGTCTACGGTAACATAGCATTCCCCATGTTCGTATGGGTTCAACGTACCTGGATCGATATTGATATAGGGATCAAATTTCTGAATGGTAACTTTATAACCTCTTGCCTGAAGTAGTTTACCCAATGATGCGGCAATAATTCCCTTACCCAATGAAGAGACCACGCCGCCCGTAACGAAGATGTACTTTGTATCTGCCACGATAGTAATATTTTAATTATCTTTTAATTGCACACTCGCATTTCAAAACTGCAAAGTTACATAATTTCATTCATATAACAAGGGGAGAGAGAAAAACATCTTTTGTCCTTTTGACAGCAAAAGGAAGCTGATCCTCTTCATATAGAAACGAACAAACTTAAAAAAGGTACATCAAACGGATGTAACGAAAACAGAGCTCTATATAAAAGTTTTGTTTAAAAAACAACTATCATACTATCATAATTAAATTCATATACTTGTAAAACAGCATGTTATTCCATGACAGTTCCTATTTTCAACTATCATTCATCTATCATAACCATCATGGTCAAAAAGCAATAAAGTATTATATACCAGACTTTTATAAAACAACAGATATGTTCAAAAGCTGATACAAAGTAGATAAAAAGGCTCGTTTTTTCATGAAGACAAGCTACTTTTTTACCGAAAACAACTTGAAAAGTTTCTTCAGACCCGGGTGGAAGGACATGGGAGATCCGGGTGTGGAGGAGGTGGAGACCCGGGTCTGCGTGAAACCGGAACGGGGATGTGGAGCTGTTTATCTGCCTTGTTTGAGGAGATTTTATGCACTGTTTCTGATTATAATCCAGTGAAATAGCTGTTTTTTGATAAATAGATTTTCACAGCAGGGCGATAACATTTTGTCAATTGAAAAAAAGAACGTATCATTTATTTTTATTTTCATTCCAAAGAAAATAGTGTATCTTCGTTGTTATATTAAAGAAAAGTATAAAATACATATAAGATGAAAAGTTTAAATGGTTCAGTCCTGCGTTGCATATTTGCGATCGTATTGGGACTTGTATTGGTTCTTTGGCCGGAAGCGGCTGTTACTTACTTGGTGATAACGATCGGTATCTGTTTTATCATACCCGGCTTATTCTCGCTCTTAAATTATTTCACCCGTGAAAAAGTAGAAGGAGAGCCGAGTCCAATGTTTCCGATCGACGGAGCAGGCAGTATTCTGTTCGGAGCATGGTTGGTAATCATGCCGCAATTTTTCGTTAGCATATTAATGTATGTTTTAGGGGCTTTACTGGTTCTTGCAGGTGCGCAGCAACTGATTTCACTGGTTTCTGCCCGCAAATGGAGTACCGTTTCCTATGTTTTTTATATCATACCATCCCTGATTTTAATAACAGGGATCATGATCCTCGCCTACCCATTCGGAGCAGCCGCCAACACATTTGTGATTTTCGGAGTTGCTTGCTTGATCTATGGTATTTCCGAATTGATCAACTGGTATAAGTTCAGTAAAAGATAAGAGAAAAATGGAGTACCACCCGCTTCAGGATTTACGGTACTCCATCGGAGAAATTCCCATATGTTTCTTAAAGAATTTTCCAAAAGTCGACTGGTCGGAAAAATGAAGTATATCCGCCACCTGCTGGACAGTCGCCTGAGGCGCTTTCAAAAGAATTTTCGCTTCGACAATCAGGGCATCATCTATCCACTTATTAGCGGATTTACCCGTCAACTCCTTCAGGATCAATGACAGATATTGTGGCGTAATAAATAACTTTTCAGCATAGAATGTAACCACATGCTGCTCTTTACAATGCTCAAACAATAATTGCAGGAATTGTTCGAACAGCTCTTCTTTACGAGAAAGGGTCGGTCGGATCAAACGATCTTTCTTGCTTAACATTATATTCCCTAAGTCCAGCAAGAAGCCAATAAAGGCATTCTGTACTAACTCCTTCTGATAAAAATGAGTACGTTCCCTCATCTTCTCCCGTATAACCTGCATGCTACCGGCCAGTTTCGCTGTTTCTTCCGGTTCCAGTTCCGTACAAGGATTCTTACGGATCTCCATATAGTTCGCTATAGCCTGAGTCCGGTTACCTCCACCAGGATTACAATCGTTCAAAAACTCCTTAGACGCAATCAGCAAGCGACCTTTAAAATCTTTACCGATCCTATCAAGTTGGAGTGCATGCGTAGGCATGATCGTTATGAAACTGTTCGGTTTGACAATGTAAGAAACATAATCCAGATGGATTTCAAGTGTCCCTTCAAAAGTCAACACCATCAAAAGCGCATTTAACCGCATCGGAGCAAAACGCTCAGGCGAGTCGGGATCTCCGATATCCATACCTCCGTCCAGATCCGCAATCGAAAAAATATCCTGAAAACTATCACGGAAAATAATACTCTTATTCAGTTCCGCCAATTCTATTAAAGGAAGTTTTTCCATCTTTACATATTTACTAATCGTGTACTTGCAAAGGTAAACATTTTTTCAACAAACAGAAAAATGTTTCATTTTTTTACCAATGAATAACGGTTTTTCAGGAATAAGAAAGGTTCCTTTTATTCGTTTTCGACTAATTCCGTAACAGAATAAACCTTTTTAGTTTTCCAAATTAGACAGACCTTTGCAATATCTGATCGTATAAAAAGTAATCATTAAAATCGATGGTCATAAAAGAACAAATAATGTTAACGGCATTCGACTTATTTTCGGAACACGGGATCAAGAATGTCAGTATGGATGATATCGCTCATAACGCGAGTATATCCAAACGGACTCTTTATGAGCTCTTCGAAGATAAGGAGACTCTGCTAACAGAATGTATAAACCTGAGTTATACTAAAATGAGGCTATCCATGAAGCGACTTGAATCCGAGCCGATAACAGCCTTAGAAGTCGCTTTGCTTTTTTATGAAGAACTTATGAGACGGCCTCGCTGGTTTAACCGGAAGTTCTATGATGATCTGAAACGTTATCCGAAAGCATTACAAAAAACGGAAGAAGAAAAGTCCCGCTTTTTGAAAAAATGTATAAAACTACTGTCACGAGGGGCTAAAGAAGGTGTTTTTCAACCGAATATTAACTTTGAGATTGTAGCTTTACTGGCGAAAGAGCAGGCAAAAATGATCCGTCCGTCCAAAGCCCTTTCCAACCATTCCGTGTCCGAAGTGTTCAATACGATTCTTTATACCTTCCTTCGGGGAATCTCTACAGAAAAAGGCATTGCCATTTTAGATCGTTACTTGTTGAAATATAAACAGAAGCAATTAGATTGAACAAACGATTTTATTAAAAATCAAATTTACTTATTTTAAATGAGACAAATCATAATTACCAAAAAGATGATGTGGGTAGTGATAATGTTACTCCCCTCTCTGGCCTTCACCACCGTAAAAGCTCAAGACACGCTCGTTCTCGATATAAAGAAAGCTCTTGAGATCGCGCTGAGCGAAAATCCCACCGTAAAAGTGGCTAACAAGGAAATCCAGAAAAAAAAATATGCACAGAAAGGTTCATATGCCGCCCTATTTCCCCAAGTAAGTTTTGCTGCCGACTATAATCGAACTTTGAAAAAACAGGTGATGTATATGGACGGCTTCGACATGGGAAGTACCGAAATACCAGGCATGGAAGACATGCCGAATATGGATGAAGGGATCGAAGTAGGACGTGATAATAACTGGAATCTCGGTTTCAACGCCTCTATGCCGATTGTCAACGCCGCTCTTTGGAAAAGCCTAAGCATCTCAGCTGTCGATGTGGAATTGGCTATCGAACAGGCACGTTCTTCCAAAATTGCTATGGTCAACCAGGTAAAGAAAGGGTATTACGGCGTGCTTCTTGCCAACGATTCATACCGCGTATTTAAGGAAAGCTATGACAACGCAATGGAAAATCACCTGGATATCAAGCATAAGTTCGAACAGGGAACCGTTGCCGAATATGACCTGATACGCGCCAATGTTACCGTAAAGAACGGCGAACCCAATATGTTGCAGGCAGAAAACGCATTAGTTCTTGCCAAATGGCAATTGAAAGCATTATTAGGCATGGATCTGGACATAAATATCGAATGTGAAGGACAATTGACCGACTTTGAAAAAGATCTATTCGGCGATTTTCTTTCCACAGACACAACCCTGGCTAATAATACAGATTTGAAACAGATGGATTTGCAAGCCAAGCAACTGGAAAAGACACTGACCATGCAAAAGTTCGATTATCTGCCGACACTATCGCTCACTGGACTATATCAGTGGACAGCCATGAACAACGACTTCAAGTTCAAAGACTATATGTGGAACCCCTACTCGATGGTCGGCTTATCACTCTCTATTCCTATCTTCTCAGGCGGCAGCAAGTTCTATAAGATCAAACAAACAAGAAATTCGATCGAACAGTTGAGCCTGCAAAGAGAGGATACACAGCGAAACCTGCAACTGGCAATCAAGCAGTATATAGATAATATGAATACCTGCGTCAAACGTTTCGACGCTTCACAAAAAGGGAGTAGAGCAAGCCGAACGGGGATATATGATCTCACAGAAACGATACGACACAGGAGCCGGGACTCTGTTAGAAATGAACGATTCGGAATTAGCATTGACACAGGCCAAACTGAATTTCAACCAAGCTATTTACGACTATATGGTAGCAAAAGCTGACTTGGAAAAGGTATTAGGCCAGCAAGAGTTTTAAAAAACAAAAAAATAGACATTGAATAAAAATATCACAAAATGGAAACAAATAAAAGACAACACTTTATATCACTCTTCATTTTATCTTTGTTGCTATCCTGTTCAGGGGAAAAGAAAGATTCGGCACAAACGGAAACCGTCAGCAACAAAGCCATTGTGAGAATAGAAACTGTTTCCGCACAAGATGTGGAGCAGATCAGTGAATTTACAGCAACAGTAGAAGCCAATATTTCGAATAACATCGCCCCACAAAACCCAGTGCGCATAGAGAAACTGTTTGCAGAAGTCGGCGATCATGTAAAAGCAGGTCAACTCTTGGTCAAGATGGATGAGACAAACCTCAAACAGACAAAAATACAATTGGATAACCAGGAACTGGAGTTCAAACGTATTGATGAACTGTACAAAGTAGGCGGTGCTTCCAAATCAGCCTGGGATGCACAGAAAACACAATTGGACGTAAGCCGTGCGACCTACAAAAATTTGCAGGAAAACACACAGTTATTGAGTCCGATCACCGGTATCGTCACTGCCCGCAACTATGATAGCGGCGATATGTATAGCGGAGGTTCGCCGATCTTCACCGTAGAACAGATTCGTCCGGTCAAACTGTTGATCAACGTATCCGAAAGTCTTTTCACGAAAGTAAAAAAGGGAAAAGATGTCGACATCCGGTTAGATGTATACGGAGACGAAGTTTTCAAAGGAAAAGTCAGCCTTGGTTTACCCGACTATCGATCCGAATACACGCACATTCCCTGTCGAAATCAAAATCGACAACAATGACGAACGTGTCCGTCCGGGGATGTTCGCCCGCGTGACGATCGGTTTCGGAACACAAAACCATGTGGTCGCTCCGGATCTCGCCATCGTAAAACAGTCCGGTGCAGGAGACCGCTATATATATGTATACAAAGACGGTAAAGTTTACTACGAGAAAGTGGAGTTAGGACGCCGTATGGGAAACAAATATGAAGTCATTTCAGGGGTAAACAGTGGCGACCAGGGTTGTAATATCCGGTCAAAGCCGCCTAAACAACGGAATGGAAGTAGAAATCGAAAAGTAAGAGACAAACACTATGAGCTTATATGCAACAGCGGTAAAAAAGCCGGTTACGACTGCCCTTGTCTTTGTGGCAATCGTGATCTTCGGTCTTTTTTCATTAACCAGATTATCAGTGGACCTGCTGCCAGAGATCGAGACAAACACGATCATGGTCATGACCTCCTATGCCGGCGCCAGCGCTGCGGATATCGAAATGAACGTCTCCAAACCGTTGGAGAACGTGCTGAACAGTGTCAGCGACCTGAAACACATCACGTCACAGTCACGTGAAAACATCTCGATCATCACACTAGAATTCGACTATGGTACGGATATCGATGTGGCGACAAACGACGTGCGCGACAAACTGGACGTTGCCGAGCCAATGCTGCCGGATGATGTGGACAATCCCATTATCTTCAAATTCGGAACGAACGATATACCGATTATCATTCTTTCGGTTACGGCGGAAGAGAGCACGAACGCCCTGTACAAGATTCTGGACGATAAGGTATCGAACCCGCTTGCACGTATCAGCGGTGTAGGAGCGGTTTCCATTTCCGGTACGCCGGCACGTGAAATACAAGTCTATTGTGATCCGTACAAACTGGAAGCATACGGAGTTTCAATCGAAGGAATATCCGCTATCATCGCACAGGAAAACAGGAACACTCCAGGCGGCAGCGTGGATATCGGTTCCAACGCCTATGCGCTCCGTGTACAAGGTGAATTTACGGATGCGCATCAGATGGACGATCTTGTGATCGGTCATAAAAATAACAAGACTATCTATCTGCGTGATGTTGCCCGCATTGAAGACAGCATCGAAGAGCGTGCCCAAGAGACTTACAATAACGGTAAAAAAGGCGGCATGATCGTTATCCAAAAACAATCGGGAGCCAACTCGGTGAACATAGCCAAGAAGGTTCACCAGAAGTTGCCGGAAATTCAAAAAAGCCTTCCTTCAGATGTCAAGTTAGGGGTAATCATGGATACCTCCACTAACATTTTGAATACAATCGACAGTCTGAAAGAAACCATTTTCATAACCTTCATTATCGTTATGTTAGTGGTGTTCGTATTCCTCGGACGATGGAGAGCGACATTTATCATTATTCTGACCATTCCGATCTCGTTGATAGCCTCGTTCGCTTACTTGCTTGCATCCGGCAATACACTGAATATTATCTCGCTGAGTTCACTCTCTATTGCTATCGGTATGGTTGTGGATGACGCGATTGTGGTGCTGGAAAACATTACTACCCATATCGAAAGAGGTAGTGCCCCGAAACAAGCGGCCGTACATGCTACAAACGAAGTGGCCATCTCTGTAATCGCCTCAACCCTGACCATGTTGGCCGTGTTCCTGCCCCTGACAATGGTGACAGGTATGGCGGGTATTCTGTTCAAACAGTTGGGGTGGATCGTCAGTATCATCATGATCGTTTCGACAGTCGGTGCTTTGACCCTGACTCCGATGTTGAGTTCTCTACTACTCAGGCAGAATCCTAAAAAAGGCCGCTTGTATACCTTGTTCTTCACACCGATCGAAAAGGCATTGGATGCGCTGGACCGTGGCTATTCCAGTTTTCTTTATTGGGCAGTACGCCACCGGAAAACGGTCATATTCGGTGCGACTTTGATCTTTGCGGGAAGTATGCTATTGGTTCCAACTATCAAGACGGAATTCTTCCCGACTCAGGATAACGCACAGATCAGTGTTCACATCGAGTTACCGGTCGGAACCCGCCAAGATATCACCCGTAAGCTGGCGCTTGAAATCGACGAACTGTTCCGACAGAAATATCCGGAAATAAAAACCAGTAACTTCACTGAGGGACAAGCCGATTCCGATAATACCTGGGCTCAATTGAGTAATAACGGAACACATATTATCGACTATTACATCAATATGCTGAGTGTCGGCGATCGTGAACGCGGTATGGTTGAAATCTGTGAAGAGATGCGTAAGGACCTGGCAAAATATCCGGAGATCAAGACCTTCAAGGTGATCGAAGGCGGACAGGAAGAAGGTATGGGCGGACAGAACGCTGTCGACATCGAGATTTATGGTTTCGATTTCGGCCGGACCGATGCCGTAGCCGCCGAACTGGCCGAAAGGATGCGTAAGGTAAAAGGTTGTTCACAAGTCAACATCAGCCGTGAGGACTACATACCCGAATATCAAGTTGATTTCGACCGGGAAAAGCTGGCGATCAACGGATTGAATATCACAACGGCTGCTATGGCTTTGCGTAACCGTATCAACGGCTCTACCGCTTCCAAATATCGCGAAGACGGTGACGAGTATGATATAAAAAGTACGCTACGCACCAGAATTCCGTCAGTCGGTTGAAGACATCGAGAATATCCTGGTTTATAACAATGCCGGTCAGGGAATCCGTATCCGCGACCTGGGTAAAGTAGTAGAACGAATGACGCCTCCGACCATTGAACGCAAAGACCGTGAACGTGTCATCACCGTATCGGCAGTAGTCGGAAAAGGTGCAGCCATGAGCGATATCGTAACAGCTGCCCGGAATCAACTGAAGGAAATGGATATACCTTCGGATGTCAGCTGGCAGTTAGGAGGAACATACGAAGACCAGATGGACACCTTCTTCGACCTGACAATCCTGATGGTCCTGATCATCATTTTGGTATTTATCGTAATGGCTGCTCAGTTCGAATCGCTGACAGACCCGTTCGTCATCATGTTCTCCATTCCTTTCGCCTTCACCGGTATAATTTTGGGACTGGCAATCACACAGACCCCATTGGGCGTTATGGCATTGATCGGCCTGATTATGCTGATGGGGATCGTTGTCAAGAACGGTATCGTGCTGATCGACTACACGATCCTCTGCCGGGAAAGAGGAATGGGAATCCTGACCGCAGTAGTGACTGCCGGAAAATCCCGCCTCCGCCCTGTATTGATGACCACTTTGACTACCGTATTGGGTATGATCCCGATGGCTGTCGGAACAGGCGAAGGCTCGGAAATGTGGCGTTCGATGGGTATGACGGTTGCATGGGGACTTTCGGTGTCAACATTGATCACCCTGGTAATCGTACCGGTCGTATACAGTGTATTTGCCGGAAACGGAGTCCGGCGCAGACGCCGCAAGATGGCAAAAAATGGAATATCTTCTAAAAAAGAATAAATAATAATTAGGAATAAGTTAATATGAAAGCTATATTTGTATCATTTAATCAAGCATATTACGAAATGATCCTGAATGTGATGGACCGAAACAATATCCGGGGCTTCACATACTGGAACGAAGTACAGGGACGTGGAAGTAAGACCGGCGAGCCCCATTATGGAAGTCATGCCTGGCCGACACTGAACTCGGCAATCCTGGCAATGGTCGATGACGAAAAGTCGACCATTTCCTGGAGATACTTCATCAGATGGATCAGAAGACGGAAGCGCAAGGATTACGTGCTTTTGTCTGGAACATCGAAAAAACAATTTAATAACATAATGAACGATCTTTTTAACATTCTCATTTTCAGCAAAGACTATAATCAGGGAGTTATCATCCAGGACTATATAAAAGCTATTGGATACAACTCACAAGTATTCGACCAGGAAGAAGCGGCATATGAGGGATTCCTTTCCAGAAATTTCACACTCTGTATTATCAACCACGATATAGACACGAAAGAAACACGGACATTGGCAGCCATGATCAAAAGTTCGGAAAATATCATCCCTGTCGTTTTCTTGTGTGAACATCCGACGAGAGAAGAAATAGCATTGCTGTTTTCGTTCCATGCAGACGATGTGATACGCAAACCTCTTGACACAGATATCTTACAAGCCCGGATTAAAGCAGTACAAAGCCGTTACCAGCCCCAACGCAAGAAAGAGGTCAGGACTTATATTTTCGGAAAATTCAAATTCGACTTGCAAAAACAGATCTTGTCCATAGAAGGCAAAACAACCAAGCTGACAACCAAAGAGGCCGATTTGCTTACGTTGCTGTGCCAACACGCAAACAATATGGTAGACAGGATGCACGCCCTGCAGATCATATGGAGAAGCGATAACTATTTCAGCGCCCGCAGCATGGATGTTTATATCACCAAATTACGCAAACTATTGCAAGATGATCCTACCATCAAAATAATAAACGTTCACGGAAAAGGTTATAAATTATCAACACGCGAAAATGACAACTGAACATTTCACCTTATTTCTAATTGTTATGGCAGCTATCGCCGCCATAGTCTTCATAGCCCTTTATTTCGTCGAAGCCGGTTATGGAATGTTGTTCGATAAAAAATGGGGACTTCCGATACCGAACAAGATTGCTTGGATTTGCATGGAAGCGCCGGTTTTTATCGTCATGTTTTTGTTATGGAACGGATCGGAACGACAGTTCGAGACAGTACCGTTCCTGATATTCTTATTCTTCGAACTGCATTATTTCCAACGATCTTTTATTTTTCCTCTGTTGATAAAAGGCAAAAGTAAAATGCCGGCAGGCATCATGCTTATGGGAATCACCTTTAACCTCCTGAACGGTTATATGCAGGGAGAATGGATTTTCTACTTAGCACCGCAGGATATGTATACGAAAAGCTGGCTGCACAGCCCTCAATTTATAGTCGGGACAATCTTGTTCTTCACCGGCATGGCAATCAATATCCAGTCAGACCATATTGTCCGCCACCTCAGAAAGCCTTGGCGACACGAACCATTATCTGCCTAAAAAAGGCCTGTTCAAATATGTGACATCAGCCAACTACTTTGGCGAAATCGTGGAATGGTGCGGATTTGCAATCCTGACCTGGAGTGCAAGCGGAGCTGTTTTCGCTTGGTGGACATTTGCAAACCTTGTACCTCGCGCAAACACCATCTACCATAAATACAAAGCGATGTTTGGTAACGAACTGGAAAACCGTAAACGGGTTATTCCTTTTATATATTGAATGATTAACTCATAATAGATATGGAAAAAGAATCTATACTGTTCACTCCCGGTAAAATCGGGCCGTTGACCCTGAGAAACCGGACGATACGGGCGGCTGCATTTGAAAGCATGTGCCCAGGAAACGCGCCTTCCGACATGTTGTATGACTACCATAAATCGGTTGCCTCCGGCGGGATCGGTATGACGACTTTGGCCTATGCGGCTGTTACGCAAAGCGGACTTTCTTTCGAACGTCAGCTCTGGATGCGCCCAGATATCATCCCCGGATTAAAACGCATCACCGATGCCATCCACAAAGAAGGAGCGGCCGCCTCCGTACAACTCGGACATTGCGGAAACATGTCTCACAAAAACATCTGCGGGTGCAGGCCTATCTCCGCATCCAGCGGTTTCAATATCTATTCCCCTACCCTTGTCCGTGGAATGAAACCTTCCGAAATCACAGCTATGGCAAAAGCGTTCGGACAAGCAGTTCATCTGGCGCGCGAAGCCGGAATGGATGCAGTGGAAATACATGCCGGTCACGGCTATCTGATCAGCCAGTTTCTTTCTCCCTATACCAATCATCGGAAAGACGAATATGGCGGTAGCTTGCAAAACCGGATGCGCTTTATGAAAATGTGCATGGACGAAGTGATGAAAGCTGCCGGTCAGGATATGGCAGTGTTGGTAAAGATGAATATGCGCGATGGCTTCAAAGGAGGAATGGAGCTTGATGAGACACTTGAAGTGGCTCGTACCCTGCAGAACGAATGCGGAGCACACGCTTTGATCCTTAGCGGTGGCTTCGTCAGCCGTGCCCCGATGTATGTGATGCGGGGTTCCATGCCGATTCATACGATGACGCATTATATGCCTTTCGGCTGGCTACCGCTCGGAGTCAAAATGGCCGGACGGTTCATGATCCCGTCTGAGCCGTTCAAAGAGGCTTACTTCTGGAAGATGCCCTAAAATTCAGGGCGGCATTGAAAATGCCACTTGTCTATGTAGGCGGTCTGATCTCACGCGAGAAGATAGACGAGGTCTTGAACGACGGTTTCGAATTCGTGAGTATGGCACGTGCCTTGCTGAACGATCCGTCATTCGTAAACAAAATGAAGGAAGACGAACATGCCCGTTGTGACTGCGGACATAGCAACTATTGCATCGCCCGCATGTATTCCATCGAAATGGCATGCCACAAACATATTCAGAACTTGCCCAAAAGCATTGTCAAAGAAATAGAGAAATTAGAATATAAGTAATGGAAAAAGGATTAGCCATCATAACCGGTGCCGACGGAGGCATGGGACAAGTAATCACGGCAGCCCTCGCAAAAGAAGGCTATCCGGTGATTATGGCTTGCCTCGATCCGGAAAAAGCCGTCCCCGTATGCACCCGGATCCAGCAAGAAACCGGTAACACTCAGATCGAAGTGCGGGAAATCAATCTCGCTTCCCTCTCATCCGTAAACAATTTTACCGGTCAATTATTAAAAAGAAGGACGTCCCGTCAGCCTCCTGATGAACAATGCCGGAATCCTGACGACTCCGGTACGCAAAACTGAAGATGGGTTGGAAACAATCGTAAGCGTCAATTATGTGGCTCCCTACATGCTCACCCGCCAGTTATTACCATTGATGCAACCAGGATGCCGTATTGTAAATACAGTGTCCTGCACGTATGCCATCGGCCGGATCGAACCGGACTTCTTTGAAAAAGGAAGGAACGGACGTTTTTTCCGCATTCCGGTCTATAGCAATACCAAACTGGCGCTGTTATTGTTCACCCAAGAGTTTGCCGAACGGCTGCAAGACAAAGACATCACCATAAATGCCTCGGACCCGGGAATCGTCAGTACGAACATGATCACGATGCAAGCTTGGTTCGACCCGCTTACCGATATCTTGTTTCGCCCCTTTATCAAAACACCGGCCCAAGGCGCGGCGACCGCCATCCATCTGGCCCTTTCGGATGAGGCGAAAGATAGAAACGGTTGTTGCTATGCCAATTGCAAAAAGAGGAATGTGTCAGAACGCATCCGGCATCATGCACAGCAAAAACAACTTTGGGACGATACGGAAATCTTGCTCCGGCAAAAAGGAATCCGGTTCTGAACCGGCATGCACTTTAGTTTCATACCGATGAAACTCCTATTCCATGCCTATGAAACTTCCGTTCCATGCCGAGGGAATTTCAGTTTCATGCCTATGAAACTGAAAATTCATGCAGACAAGATTTTGCAGATATAAATATAAATCGTACCTTTGCACCGCTTTTAACCCCCGTACGTGTGATGGGAAATTAGAAAGCATAAACATCTAATTTTGAGTAACACAAAATTAAAACAAAATGAAGACATTTCAATTAGAAGGAAAGTCAAGAGAAGTAGCCGCTACTTCTGCAGACCAGAAGAGAGCTTTGAAAGCTATGCGTAAAAACAACGAAATTCCTGCTGTACTGTACGGCGGCGAAAAAAGTATCTCATTTCACCATCACAAAAGACAGTGTTCGTAACTTGGTTTACAGCCCTGAAATTTTTGTTGTTGAACTGACGATTGATGGCAAGAAGACAATGGCTATCGTTAAAGATATCCAGTTCCAGCCTGTAACCGACGCTATCCTGCACATGGACTTCTTGGAAGTGTCAGAAAACAAACCGGTAGTAATGGAAGTTCCGGTTGTTCTGGAAGGTCACGCCGAAGGTGTTAAAGCCGGTGGTAAACTGAACTTGCAGATGAGAAAGTTGAAAGTAAAAGCCCTTTACACAGCAATTCCTGAGAAATTGTTTATCAATGTCGATCACCCATGGGATTAGGCAAGACTATGCAGGTTGGTGCATTACACTTGGAAGGCCTTGAACTGATGAACGCCAAGAACGCTGTTGTTTGCGCCGTTCAATTGACTCGTGCCGCTCGTGGTGCTCAGGCTAAGGCATAATAAAATTATTATTCCAAAATAATGTAAGGGGAGAATATTCAACAGAGTATTCTTCCCTTTGTTATATACTAAAAAACAACATAACAATGAAATATCTGATAACAGGACTTGGAAATATCGGTTCCGAATATTTAGGGACCCGCCATAACATCGGATTCCGCGTTGTAAATGCATTGGTAGAAGATGCCGGAGTTCCTTTCACGGAAGAACGTTACGGTGCAATCGCACGGATGCGTATCAAGAACTGTGAGCTGATCATACTGAAGCCTAACACATTCATGAACTTGAGTGGAAATGCAGTGCGCTACTGGATGCAGAAAGAAAACATTCCGGTAGAGAATCTGTTAGTCATAGTGGACGATCTGGCACTCCCCTTCGGGACACTCCGCCTGAAACCGAAAGGCAGCGATGCCGGACACAACGGATTGAAAAACATCCAACAGTTGTTAGGCACACAAGAATACAGCCGCCTTCGTTTTGGTATCGGCAGTAATTTCCCTCGTGGAGGACAGATCAACTATGTGCTTGGCAAGTTCCCACCGGAAGAGCTCCAGGAAATGCCGGAAAAGATAAAACGGGCGGTAGAAATCATCAAAAGCTTCTCTTGCCTGGCCGGCGTACAGAATACAATGAACCAATACAATAATAAATAAATAATAGTTCCTTGTCTACAGTTTATGAATGAAGTCCGTATAGACAAATGGATGTGGGCCACCCGCATATTCAAGACACGTACTATAGCAGCCGAGGCTTGCAAGAAAAACAGGGTGATGATAAACGGAGTCAATGTAAAACCTTCCCGTATGATCAAAGTCGGAGAAGTGATTCAGGTACGAAAGCCACCTATCACCTTTTCCTTCAAGGTACTCGATTTAACAGAACGCCGTATGGGAGCCAAACTGGTGCCTGATTATCTGGAAAACGTCACTACTCCCGACCAATACGAAATATTGGAAATGAACCGCATATCCGGATTCGTAGACCGTGCACGCGGCTTAGGCCGTCCGACCAAGAAAGACCGTCGCGAACTGGAGCAGTTTACCGATCTGGGGATGATGAACGACGGATTTGATTTCGAGTTTGACTTCGAGGATCCGGAAGACGAAGAGTAAACTCGTTTTTTCACAGCAAGGGCCGTAACTTCTTTTCAAATATTTGCCTGCTGATTATACGATAATGCGGCGAATAGGATTCTTCGAAAACCTTGCTGTGATGTTCCACATATTCTCCCCGGTCCAGACGGTCTTCTATTTCTTTGCAATCGGCATCGTAATCCGGCAAGGAAAGTTCCATAGAACGGATAATAGACTCAATCCGCTGCCATTCTTTTTGCCAATCGGCAACTGTAATAGGACGGACACTGTTCACGCTCCGCTTTTTCGAAATCCTTCTTTTCTGTCGCCGAAAGACAGAGACAGAAAAGAAGGAACAAAGTCAGAAAACCGTACTTCCACATCGTTTATTTGATTACTTCTTTCAGTTTTTTGTGCAAATCCTCGCCAGTTATGTTTTTAGCGACAATCACTCCATCAGGATCCAGCAGGACATTGGCCGGAATACCACGAACCCCGTAAAGAGCCGGAATTTCCGAATCCCAATATTTCAAATCGGAAAGATGTGTCCAAGCCAGATTATCGTCGGCAATCGCTTTCATCCACTTGCTTTTATCCTTATCCAGGGAAATCCCCACAATCGTAAAGTTTTTATCTTTATATTCATTAAACGCCTTTACCACATTCGGATTCTCGCGACGACAAGGAGGACACCAGGATGCCCAGAAATCCAACAGTACATATTTACCTCTGAAATCAGAAAGCGAAACAGATACTCCCGCCGTATCTGGCAACGAAAATTCAGGAGCCACCTTCCCTATCTGCACATTTTCCAACTGCTTGATAATACCATCCAAATCTTTTACATACGGGCAACCGGCCAGTTCGGAAGAAATCTTGGCACGAGTCGCTTTCAGTTCATCCAACGGCAACTGGTAAGTGAAGTAACGATACAGATAAAAAGCGGCGGCAGGCGAAGCCGGATACTTGGTGATCAGACTGTCTATGTCATACCCTTCTTCAAAAACCTTCTCGGCATTCTCCTGAAAGATTGTATTGACAGGAGAATTACGGACCGTAATCGTTTCGCCGTCATTACTTATCCTCACATCCATATTCGTATTTTCGACAAAGAACTGAACCGGATAATTCATATCTTCTGTTGCCAGACCAAACAATAAAGGCTGATCCACTTCTCCCTTAAAAGTAAATTTTCCCTCTTTTAATTCTGCCGTATCGACATCAAAAAACATCTTATTCCGGAAGGACTTGAGATAGACTTTCCCTTCCGTCCTGCCGGTCACTTCTCCATTTATCACATAACCTTTCGGTGCTTCCTGGCAACTCGCCAACATCAGGGCCACCAGGGCTGTCGCTACTAATCGTTTCATTTTTATCTGTTTCGTTTATTATTTAATCTCAGGGTGATGATATCGCCCTTTTTTCAGCGTTCCCTTTCCATATTCGATCGCACGAACCGGACAGCGGTGAATGCAAGCGACACACTGCACACAGGTATCCGTCCAAACAGGCTTCCCTGCCTGCATGCTGATCGTTCCGGTCGGACAAATCCGTTCACATAACCCACAGGAAATACAAACATCCGTCACCCGGAAAGAATTACTTCCGATTGCCAGATGGGCAAAAAGAGGATAAATCCAGTAGCTTTTCAAACCGGGCATGCTTCCTGTATGATACAAAGCGTCCTGCCCATGCTCCCGGATCGCTTCGATAATCTCGGCCACACGTGCCGGGGCATCCTGCAGTTTCCGTTCCTCCACATCTTTGTCGTCTACATCGAAACCAGGCAACAAGATATAGTTGTTCGGCATAATGACAGAGTATGCTGCCGTTAGCGATATCGCTCTTTTTTCCAAAGCTTTCCCGATCAGTCGATCTGTATATCCGCATTCATCTCCACAGGTAGAAACGGAATAGACCGATTGTCCAGTATATCCGTTTAAAGTCAGACGAGAGATAAAACGGGTCACAGACACCGCCGGTCCCCAGGAATGCACAGGATAGACAAACAATATCTTTTCATCCGGACGAACCGGATAGCCCCAACCATCCTTTTCCTTATGCAGTTCTTCTGCAATTGAAACCAACTGTTCTCCCAGCGCCTCACTCAGAGCCTTTGCCACCCAAAGAGAGTTTCCAGTTCCAGTAAAGTAAAATATCATATTCCTATTTCTGTTTCAAATACAAAAGTAAGTATAATCTAAGAATACACCTCGCATTTACCTTATTAAGAAACCTAAACGGCAACGTGATGAAGATAACAATGGGACCTTACACACGTTGTCATTCCTGCCTGAAGCCTACTTTTACCTTTGCGGAGATTTGGAGCAGACGCTTTTTATATCTTAATTTGCATTACCATAAAAACACACAATATGAAACGGACTTTACTTATTTGGGCTTCGATGGCTTGCATGACTGTTCATTCGGTCATGGCACAGGACGCAGCTGTAAACAAAATCATCGAAATCGGTCAAACGGATAATCAAGTGATGGATCATTTAGATGTACTCACCAACCGCATCGGCGGCCGTGTGATCGGCTCGAACGCATACGATAATGCAGTTGAATGGGTTGCCTCGAAATTTACGGAATGGGGACTGGAAGTAGAACTACAAGAGGCCGGCACGCTGCCGGTCGGCTTCAACCGAGGACCGTGGTTCGGCAAACTGTTGGGAGAAAACGGGATGGAACTGCATTTCGTCACTCCCTCCTACACCGCCGGAACAAAGGGTGTACAACGCGGACATGTCTTACAGGAACCGCTTACCCAAAGCGAGTTCGACCGCATGAAAGGACAACTAAAAGGGGCTTGGGTGCTGATCAACGGGAAGAATGTCGGCTGGCCGGTCGACCGTTCCGCCAAAGGCGACTCCATCCGTGCCGCCATCATTTCCGAAAACAACGAAACGGCCAAAAAGAACCGCCAGATCATGGAGGATAACTGGCGCAACAATACCGACAACCCGCTGCTGCCATTGAAAGAGGATGTCCCGGCCTTGTTCTACAAACAGATGTGCGAAGCCGGCGTATTGGGTTTTATCCAATCGGCCACCGTCCCTTTGCGTGCCCTCTATGACAAGGCAATCATACACGATCCGACTTTCACGTTTGACAACCTGCCGGAAGTCTGCGACATCAAGTTAGACGAACACCAGTATGCGGCCATCAAGCAGATGGTAAAGGAACGCCGCACCTTCTTCCTTGAGTTCGATATCCGTAACCATTTTCGTATGGGACCGGTAAAATACTATAATGTGATCGGTAAGATCAAAGGCTGTAAATATCCGGACGAGTATGTGATGGCGAGTGGTCATCTGGATGCGTTCGACGTGGCGACAGGTGGCGTGGACTGCGGTTCCGGCGTCACTCCGGTGATGGAAGCGGCCCGCATGATCATGAAATCCGGTGCGAAGCCTAAACGGACGATGTTATTCTGTGCTTTTGCTGGCGAAGAATTCGGATTGTTAGGTTCTACAGCCTGGGTGAAAGCCAATAAAGATAAATTAGATAAAATCTCCAACTTGTTCAACCGCGACGGAGGCCCGACACCTCCCGTCGGACTCAATGTTCCGAAAGCGATGTATCAGGACTTCGTGAAGATATGCGCGCCCGTCAAGAAGATCCATCCCGACTATCCGTTCGAAGTGAAAGAAGCCGGCCCGTTCACCAAACCTGCCAAACCTGCCGGTACGGATGCATCCGTTTTTGCTGTCGAAGCAGTCCCGGCCATCGCCTTCAACGAAAAGGACATCAAAGGATACAACTTCAACTACGGTGAGATCTGGCACACCGAACGCGACACTTACAGCAAAAGCATCCCGGAATATCAGGAACATGCCGCTACAGTAATGGCGATCGTGACGCTGGGAGTAGCCAACTTGGAGCATCTGCTGTCAAGAGAAGGATTGTATAAATAAAACTTCAGAAAGGAATAACAAACCCATAGCTTTACAGAAGCTAACCCTATGCGTTAGTATCCATAAAGCTATGGGTTTGCGATATTTTTCGTACCTTTGCCCATTCAAAAGCAAATTAATAGGTATATAAGATATGATAACGGTTAACAATCTGGACGTACAGTTCGGAAAACGTATCCTGTTCCAGGATGTCAATATGAAGTTCACGCCGGGCAACTGCTACGGTATCATCGGGGCTAACGGCGCCGGTAAATCAACATTCCTCCGTGTTATCAGCAAACAGCTGGATCCTACACGCGGAACAGTGTCTTTAGGACCGGGTGAACGCCTTTCCGTATTGAGTCAGGACCACTTCGCATTTGATGAATACACCGTAATGGACACAGTGTTGATGGGACACACCACCCTTTGGGAGGTGATGAGCGAGAAAAACGCCCTGTATGCAAAACCTGATTTCAGCGATGCCGACGGTATCCGCGTATCGGAACTGGAAGAGAAGTTCGCCGAGATGGAAGGCTGGAATGCCGAAAGCGATGCCGCCGCCCTCTTGAGCGGATTGGGCATCTCGGAAGAATTCCATTACACACTGATGAAGGACATGAGCGGTAAGCAGAAAGTACGTGTCCTGCTGGCACGCGCCCTCTTCGGACAGCCTGATAACCTGTTGCTGGACGAGCCGACCAACGACCTCGACCTTGAAACCGTCATGTGGCTTGAAAACTATCTGGCGAACTTCGAACACACCGTGTTGGTTGTCAGCCACGACCGTCACTTCCTCGACTCTGTCTGTACGCATACGGTAGATATCGACTTCGGTAAACTGCAGATGTTCGCCGGAAACTATAGCTTCTGGTACGAATCCAGCCAGTTAGCACTCCGCCAGCAGCAGAACCAGAATAAGAAAGCGGAAGAAAAGAAGAAAGAATTGGAAGAGTTCATCCGCCGTTTCAGTGCCAACGTAGCGAAGTCTAAACAGACGACCAGCCGCAAGAAGATGTTGGAGAAACTGAACATCGAAGAGATCAAGCCTTCTTCACGACGCTATCCGGGTATCCTGTTCACGCCCAACCGCGAACCGGGCAACCAGATATTGGAAGTAAAGGGGCTGACAAAGTCCATCGACGGGAAAGTCCTTTCCAGGACCTCAACTTCAACGTGGAGAAAGACGACAAGATCGTATTCATCAGTCACGACCCGCGTGCGATGACCGCCCTTTTCCAAATCATCAACGGAGAAGAAAAGGCCGATGCCGGAACGTACCAATGGGGACAAACCATCACGACGACCTATCTGCCGCTCGACAACTCCAAGTATTTCAACTCGGATTATAATCTGATCGACTGGCTGAGCCAGTTCTCGCCCGACACGAACGAGGTCTTCCTGAAAGGCTTCCTCGGACGTATGCTGTTTTCCGGCGAAGAGCTGTTGAAGAAAGTGAGTGTACTTTCCGGAGGTGAAAAGATGCGTTGTATGATCTCCCGCATGATGTTGACGGATGCCAACTGTATCATCCTCGACACGCCGACCAACCATCTGGATTTGGAATCCATCCAAGCATTCAACAACACATTGCAGTCATTCAAAGGAAACATCCTGTTCTCCAGCCATGACCACGAGTTCATCCAGACGGTTGCCAATCGCATCATCGAGCTGACTCCGAACGGCATTATCGACCGTATAATGGAATACGACGATTATATTACCGATCCGATGGTTGCCGAGCTGAGAGAAAAGCTTTATAAATAAACAAGCATCGATAACTTTCCAGAAGAAAAACCAGATATGTGGATGACATATATCTGGTTCTTTCTCTGATACCTTCCCTGTATATAAAGAAAAAAAGAATCCTCTTCCTCCTTACCCTATATTTCATGTGGTTACCATTATTGGCAATCCAGAAGCCTGTGTTTATGCTGTACCACCATGCCTTAGCGAGCGGATGCTCGCTAATCGATTACCTTAAGGTAATTACACACGGGTTACTATTGGACTGTACGATAGCCGGCTATCTGACAGCGTTACCTTTGCTGATGACGTTAGTTTCGGTATGGTTGCCGGGGTCTTTTTACAGGAAACTGCTGAAAGGATATTTCGGAATCATGGCGGTATTGATCGCAGCGATCTTTTCCGTGGATGTGGCTTTATACGGCTACTGGGGATTCAGGCTGGATGCGACTCTTTTCTTCTATCTTCAATCACCCGGCGATGCGATGGCAAGTGTACCGCTGGGGCAATTCTTTGCCCAATTGCTGATGTTCGCCGTATATGCTTTCGGGATATATTGGGTGTTGAAGAGGTTTATCGTTCCGCTCTTCCCTGAAACACTGGTGCGGAAACGGTTGGGCGGAAGCCTTATCATTATCCTGTCAGGAGGGATACTCTTCATTCCGATACGAGGAGGCGTAACGACTTCGACGGCGAACGTGGGGATGGTATATTTCAGCCAAAACCAATTCCTCAACCATTCGGCAATCAATCCTTGTTTCAGCCTGATCGCTTCACTTAGCAAGCAACAGGATTTTGCGGCACAGTTCAATTTTTTTCCCGGAAGAGGAAAGGAAGGAGGTAATGGATACTTTGTCTCCGCACTCGATGCGGGGACGCAAAGGGACGAATCCCGCAGATGCAGATTTACAGCAAAAGCCTCTGCAATCCCTTCTCAATACCTCACGACCGAATATATTGATTATCCTGATGGAAAGTTTCTCGGCAAACGCGATCGGAGCGGTCGGCGGAGATTCCATCATCACGCCTAACCTGAACCGATTGAGTCGGGAAGGAGTACTTTTCACAAACATGTATGCCAATTCATTCCGGACAGACAGAGGAATCGTTTCGGTGTTAAACGGATATTTGGCACAGCCGACCACTTCCATCATGAAGTATCCGGCAAAAAGCCAAACACTCCCCTCTATCGCCAAAACTCTGACAAACGAAGGATATGTTGCCGACATGCTGTACGGAGGCGATATCAACTTTACCAATATGCAGAGTTATTTCTTCAGTTCCGGTTACAGCCGGATCACGGCAGACCGTGACTTTCCGCTCACCAGCCGCTTGAGTAAATGGGGAGCGAACGACGATATTACGTTCCGCCACCTGTACGAAGACATCAAAAACCGGGACAACCAAGCTCCCTGGCTCAGCACTTTCCTGACGTTAAGCAGCCATGAGCCGTTTGAAGTTCCCTACCACCGGTTGGACGAAATGGGGCTGTATCCGAACTCGGTTGCCTTCACGGACAGTTGTATCGGCAACTTCATAGACAAATTGAAAGAATTGCCTGTATGGAAAAATACGCTGGTTATTTTCGTTTCCGACCACGGATATCCTTATCCGAAAGATGTGGTCAACTATGAACCTCGCCGCTACCATATACCGATGCTTTGGATCGGCGGTGCGGTGAAAGAACCTGTCGTGATTGACAAATTAGCCAATCAGACGGATCTTGCCGCCACCCTATTGAACCAGTTAGGGATCGATCACGACACTTTCACTTTCAGCCGGAACATCCTAAGTCCCGATTATCCGGAATATGCATTCTATACTTATTCTAACGGATTCGGGTTTATCGACAGCACCGGTATATCCGTCTATGACAACGAAGGGAACAAACCTCTGATCGAAGCCCCCCGAAAAGGCAGTGACTTGCGACTCCGCAAAGGAAAGGCACTCCTGCAAACCTTGTATGACGATTTAGGGAACCGATAGCTCTTTTTATTGCATTCTGCATAAGTTTTGCAGGAATACTGCAATGCCTACGCAGAATGCAATGGTGATCCCCACGCTTACTCCTCTTGCTTCTCTTCCGTCAACAGCTTGCCATCATCATCCCAAGTACGCCAAATGCCGCTTTTCCTTCCTTTAGCATAAAACATTTCGAAACGAAGAATGCCTTTATCGTTCCACACCCGCCAAGGTCCGTCTTTTGCCCATCTTTATAGGAAGCAATACCGGTCAGTTGCCCGGCCTCGTTATAAGTACGCCATTCTCCATGAAAAATGCCGTGATAGTAAGAACGGACTTCCGCAATCTTGCCATCAGGATAGTAAATCACATAAGTTCCTTCGGGACGGCCGTCTTTGAGGAAAAGCTCCATCTTCAACATACCATCATCGTAAAACTCGGTATAGCGGCCAGTGTAAGGAGTTGTTTGAGACTCGTCCGTATAATACTGGCCTTCACTAAGGAACAAGTCCTGCGCCTGGATTGTTCCAGGGCAGAACTTGCCAATAATGTTGATGTCAATAATAATCTCTTTATCATCTTTTTAATATTCAGTGTTCTGAGGATCCCAGTTTGTCCAACCGGCTGTCCAATCGTTTGTTCCATCAAAAGCTCCTTTGTAAGTTACTTTTTCAAAAAAGCTGTTATTCAAGACTTCATCAACAAATTCGGCTCCTTGTACGGCAGAAGCAACGACAGAAGAATAGTCACCGTCTTTTGAAATAATTTCGTTGGTGGTTGCCAAAGTAGTATTGTTACCAGCGCGGTTGAAGAAGTTCTCGCTTACCTTTTCGTCATCGTAGAAGTTCTTCCACATACCGGCAAAGATTACATTCTTAACGGCGATACCATCATTTGCCGTACCTTTCTTATCCGTTGCACGAAGTCCGTAAGGCCATCCCGTGAATACGGAGTTGTAGACATTCAAACTCGAATTACGGCGCAGATGCATGGCAGCCTGGAATTTACCTCCTTTGGCTCCATTAGCGGCATCGGCTGTCTTTGCTTCAACCTCGGCTTGTGTCATATCAGAAACCTTTCCATAGAACGGACCGATCAAAGTCACGTTGAGAAGACAGGCTTCGTAAGCGGGGTATTGGAAGAACCACTTGCATCATTATCGGATTCGAAGCCGTTAGAGTCGGAAGTATCAGCGATGTCCTTGTCACGCACACTCAACAGAAACTGCAAGTTACCCGTATAGCCGTAATCGGTATCGAAATCATCGTCCCAACCTTTGTAAGCAACCAAATGCTTAGCATTGACCGTTCCACCGAACCATTCATACGAATCGTCATTAGAATAAGACACCTGTACGAACTCCACTTCCGTACCACTACCGACACCACCGAATGTCAGACCGTTGATCTCCTTGTCGGGTTCCAAAGGATAGCCAGCAAATTCAATACGGACATATTTCAACTTACCAGAGCTTTCTCCATTAAATTCATCGGAGGTCGTGTTACCATATTCCGTTCCGGGTCCACCCTCGATAACCGGTCTTTTTGTCTGGTTTACACGAGCATTACCGCAGATAATCAAACCTCCCCAGTCTCCCGTCGCACGCTTGCCCGGTTCTTTATCGGAAGTAAAGACGATCGGTTTGTCAACCGTACCTTCAGCCATGATCTTCGCACCCGGTTCGATAATCAAAGAGGCAGCCTTTTCACCGGAAGAAACAGATATACCCTTGATGACCGTTCCAGCTTCAATTGTCAACGTAACACCCGGTTTTACATAGACAAAGCCTTTCATATAGTTCTTATCAGCAGCATTCAGCGTAAGATCGGAAGTTATCTCTCCCTCCAAGATCACTTCTTTGGAAGACGGAGCCTCATTAGAAACAGTCACAGCACAAGTTGCCGTCTTATTGCCATCTTTTGTCGTAGCGGTGATCGTAGCAGTACCCTCGGTAACCCCTGTCACCTTACCGGCATCTACTGTTGCCACCTTTTCATCGGAGGAACTCCATGTTATCGTTTTATCCGTTGCATCGTCCGGAGTAATGGTGGCAGACAATGTCACGGACTCGCCAACCTTGACAGTTGCAGTCGTAGGACTTACGGCAACAGCCGATACAGCTATAGAGCCATCAGGCTTGTCATCATCACTACAAGATACAGTTCCAAACATAACGGCCAACGCACATACAGAGGCCAAACCTTTCAATAGAAATCTGTTCATAATAAAAACATTTTGTTTGTAATAGAGATATATTCTAATTCACTTTAAAACTTGAGGGAAACACCGACATTAATATCCACTCCCGGACGGTAGCTGCGTACCAACTGTTCACGTTCACGCTTGCCGCCGTTCTTGTCCGTCAACTTCACGAACTGTTTGTATTCGATTTTAGAGTTCAGCATATCCTGAATCCCAGCTTTGATCTCAACAGCTTTGCCGATCTTCTTCGAAAAAGTCAAATCCAGGGAATTACGAGGCATCTCATATATGTCGGGAATATCTTCATTCTGGTCCTGCATCGGGACACCGACCGACTCGATGCGCTTCCCGATACGGTTGTAAAGTAGCGAAGCGGAGATTCCCTTGTCATCGTGCTGATAAAACAGACCGGCATTCACCAGATAAGGAGATTGACCCGCCAATGGCCGGTCACGTTCAGGCGCTCCTTCCTCAAAGCGGACACGGCTATGGATATAGGCGGCATTACAGACCAAGCTCAACCCTCTTAATCCGATAAAGTCAAGGCTTTTCTTCATATCCAACTCAATGCCGAACGTCTCGGCATTCTTCGCATTGTGATAGGTATATTGTAAACCGGAACCCGCCTCGTTATAGGTTTCCTCGATCGGATCCTTGAACCGTTTGTAGAATGCACCGACTGTTATCATCTCGCCGGATGCCGGATAGAATTCATAACGCACCTCCAGATTGTCCGCATAAGCATTCTTCAATTCGGTATTACCGACTATATTCGCATCCCGCTCGAAATTAAAATACACATATGGTACTACCTCACGGAACTCCGGCCGGTTGACCGAACGGCCGTAAGCAGCACGCACAAGGTGTTTCGCAGACAGGTTGTAAGAGATATTGACGGAAGGAAAAAAATCGCTCGTCCGGTTATCCAAGTGAACAGGAGTCGTACCGTCTGAACTGTAACCATCCATTTTAAGGTTATAATATTCCATACGGACACCGATATTGGCATTCAGCGCCTCCCCGTAGTTCAACTTGGCAGAGACATAAGCGGCTCCCAAGATATTTTCGGAAGTATAGGAGGCGCTGTTCGTCGTCGTCTCACGCATCCATATCCTGTCTGCCGAAATGTTCTCATCACAGAACAGCCCCGTATAATCCCAATCGGCATACCGGTCATACCCTTTACCTAACAGATTGTAACCGAATCGGCGAGCATCGAACGTACGACTCTTATATTCTCCATAGACACCACCGTCAAGAACAGGGGCGAACTTGTCGGAGACAGTGAACTTATGTTCATAATTGGCAGCGAGCGAAACACCGTGATCCTTCAAGTCCTGGTAATAGCGCATCGGATCGGAGACGTAATAATTCGGTAAGTCCGTCTTCGTCTCGTCGAGGATGGAATTGACGATCTTGCGGTCCGGTTCCCGATAGGCAGCAAAAGCATAGCCGGCAGTCCAGTCCACTTTGTTGATATCCTCCTGTAACGTATGCGTGCCGCCAAGCTGCCCTGAATAGGTCGTACGTCCGGTATAAAGGGATTCCCACTTGCGGATCGCCTTGTCAGAATAATAGTTCATCCCTTCCCTCTGTGTCAGGGCGGAAACACCACGCTGGCTAAAAAAGTTACGAAACTCGTATTTATGATCGCCTTTCATAAACGACCAGTTGAACAAGGCTCCTAACTTGGAGGTATTCTTATAGCGGACATCGTTGTACTCAAAGCGCGGACGTGAGAGATCGTTCGCCACATCATAGGCGATATAGTTATTATTCACCGTCTCCGAATAATCGTAACCGGTACTCCAGTTCACATTCGCAATATTCCCGATCTTCCAGTCGCCTGCATCGAAGGAGCGGTGTGAAGTGAGCGAAATCTTTTGGTCCGGAATAGCCGTGAACCTGTTGATTCCCCACCTCTGGTTGATCCGCCGTGTAAAGGCAGCGGCTTCCTCTGTCGAATAATCCCCTAAATGAGAAGGGAAAGAAGAGGGCAAACTCCGCACCCCGGCCCCAAATCCGAGATAGTCCTTCCAACTCCCGTCCGTCAGCTGGAAACTCCGGAAAGTAGCATTCGTATTAAATCCCATCTGGTAAGATACGTTGAAGGTATTCCCGTCCGGTATATTCTTGGTCATCACTTGCACGAAACCACCGGAGAAATCGGCCGGCAGCTCGGCAGACGGACTCTTATAGACCATCATATTGTCGATCAGCGAAGAAGGAAGCACATCGAACGAGAATGCCCGGCTGTCCGTCTCGCTCGAAGGAGTGGTCGCCTCGTTCAGCCATACATTATTATATCGTTGCGCCAGCCCCCGGACCACCACAAAACGGTCATCCACGATCGTAAGCCCCGGAATACGGCGCAACACCTCGGCGGCATCACTGTCCTGTGTCTTGCCGATCTGTTGGGCTGAAATACCGCTTACGACCGGCAGGCTTTTCCGTACCGTATTGATAATGGCGGTTTCCGTTCCCAACTTTCGTTGTGCCACGACCACCACATTCTGAAGTTGCAGGTCGGCATCGGACAGTTCGATTCTCAGCACCGACTCCTGATGGGCTTTCACCACGACATCACGAATGGTTTCCGATTTATAAGAGACATAAGAAGCGACAATCGTATATTTTCCCGGTTTGACATTCTCTATACGGAAGTTTCCCTCCACGTCGGCAATGGCCCCCACCGTAGTCCCTTCGATCACGACCGAAGCACCGATCAACGCATCTTTGAATTTGGCATCCGACACCGTTCCGCAAATAACGCCTGTCTGCGCCCAGGCAGACAACGAAAGAAAACTCCCCAACAACAAAAGAAAGAACCTCTTCACATTGCCTGTTTCACACTTGTTTCCCATTCCTTATTACTTGTTACATTTATTTGCCGGCAAAAGTAGAAGGGACGTATTGCAAGAAGATGTAAACAGAATTACATTTAAAAACGATTATTACAATCCGTTGACAACAAAAAGAAAGCAACCATTTGACAAAGCGACCACCCATAGCAGATTTTACGAGAAAAAAGACTGCTAAGAAACTATTTATAGTATCTTTTTAAATAGGGATAGTCATTTAATTCCTTCAATTTGAGTTCGACTTTTTTTATCATCATCGTTTTTTATATCATCGGCTCTGTTTTTAGGGCCGATTTTTTCATTTTCAGTCACGTCTGGAGCTACCACTCCCGTAAAGTCGTGTTCCATGCGTGGAACATCAGGCTGCAAGAGCTACTTGGACTGACTCTCGTCTTGCAAGGTTTACCACATTTGCTGTGTGGATACCGAAGAAGATCAGCATGATCTCTGTCGATTTTATCCTTGCAGCAATCTTTCGCAGACCATAATGCTCCTTCTGAGTTCCAAAAGAGCCTTCCATTGCTGTAGCTCGAACGCGTGCAAGTTCTCGTTTAGTAGCGTTCTTAACTTCATTCTTTCCAGTTCGTCCTTTCTGAGTGAATGAGGTTTCAATACCATTCTCCTTGCAGAAAGTTCTGTTGTCATTACCCGAGTAACCCTGGTCGCCACCTATCTTTTTTACATCAACGCCTGTAAGTTTCTTCGACAATGACACACAGTGCTTAAGTCTCGTTCCTTCATTGAATGCATTGAATGATAGCTTCTCAATAAACGATATTCCGTCAATCAATATGTTGTTGCACTTCGCTCCAAATTCGACTATCTTGGTCTCCTTGCCTCTGACTATCGGTCTGATGTAAGGCTTGCTGAGACTTACAATACGGTTAGGGATACTCTCACGAGAGTCACCACTCTTGAAGTGGTTCTTCTGCTGACGATATACCCTTGTGACAGTCTCAAGCATATCCAACTGCTTGTAATTCAATAGTTCTTCATCCGGATGGACGCGCATCTGTCTGCGGATTTCTCCCAGTATCTTGCCCAGCAATGCAAGCAGTCTCATTATCATCTTTCTGGTCTGCTTATGAGTATGTTTGCGCTGCTTCCTATATGCCAGGTTCGCCTTGTCGATATCATTGTACTTTGTTCTCATTCGATGCTCACCAAGCTGAGAACTGATACCGCACATCATCTTGTATGCTCTATCTACACATTCCCAAAGCAACTTCACGTCAGTTGGAAAGCGCATCAGGCTTTCATAGCAGCTGGCATCTGTATAGACAGTATCAAGGTTCTTCATGTACGGCTTCCATGCATCTGCAAGTACCTTCTGCTGCTCCTGAATCTTCAGTTTCTTGGACAATTCTACCAGAATGCTGTCGATCAGCTTGTAGTTTGTCAACTGGTTCTCAGGACTGATCCTGATCCCGCAGAAGATCTGATAATGGATGTTTCCATTCAACGCATCCATCAGCTTCGGAGCTGACAATCCTGTATACATCTTCAAGAACGCCAACGCCACCTTACCCTCAGGTGTAAAGAAGGACTTTCGTCCTCGCTTCACTCTCAAACTCTCGGCTTCTCTTCTACTAAACCGTACGATATCGCCATCTCTCGAAGAGGAAGAAGTGACTTGATCCGTCCAAGTTCCGATGTTTTGAAGCTCTCTTCGTATCGCTGATAAAAATCAAACTCTGTAAATGCAATCTCTTGCTGAATGTCAGATAAATTTCGTACTTTTGCCATGAGTTATTTTTGCTCATTTCCTCCGAAAGTCACTTTTAGGGTGTTCGGAGGAATTTTTAATTCCTGTAGCTAAGATATGAAATTTTTATCACATTGACAATCAATTTGTTATAATTTTAAGCCTATTTCGCGACTGTCCCTAAATAAACAATATACGATGAACTAGGTCATGCGCAAACTCCCAATCGGAATACAAACCAGCCTCCACAGGTTCGGCAAAAGAAGCCTCATCCCCTACCAAAGTGACAGACGTGACATCGTCAAAGTCTGCATGGAATTTGCCGAAGAACAGAATATCACAAGATGGCTATGTGAATAACAAAACTATCACAACGACCGCAGAATGGACATACACACTTTATACATCATCGCTTATGCCACCAGCACCACTTCCTGCCTGGGCAGTTGCGCCATCCTGCTGTTCTTGAACTACGGCAATATCGAGACAAACCCTGTTTACCTGAAGGCACGGCGGATCCTGCATTTGCGACCTTCCTCGTGGCCATCGGTCTCCTCATCTCGCTTACCACCTGAAAATGGCAACCGTCGGATGGGACATCGCCTCGTTTCCCGTCACCCTGATCGCAAACCCTGCTGTTCACATTCTCACTGATCCTGCTGTTCAACGAACAGTATGCCACCCGGCAGCGGATCCTGCTGCACGTCTTCACTGGCCTACGCCGGAGCATGCCTGATCTGGAAAGACCACCCCGTCGGAATGGAAGTCACTGGTCACGAATCCGCCTTCCCTGATCCGCACGCTCTATCTGCTTGCCTACATCATCCAGTCAGGCATCTATGCAAAACTATTCCTGCACGAACGACATACTTACCTCTCCCTCTTGGGAGGAGTGAAGACAGAAGACAGGTGGCTCAAACTCGGACAGGTGACAAGCGCGTTCTTCCTTGCCTCAGGCATCGGCCTTTGTACGCTGAGCCTCGCCTTGAATCCTCACCTGCCTCACGAAATCACCGTGACCTTCCTATTCACCGTTTTCTATTTCGCCTTCGGAATCTTCTACGCAAACTTCAGTTCCACCTATCGGGATGTCCGAACCCGCATCCGTGAACAGAACTCAGCCTTTTCTCCTCCCGCCGGAGCGGACATGGAAGAATTGATCTGCTACCTCCAACCGGATGACGACAACAACCGTCTCTTCAAGGACATAGAAGCCTATTTTCAGAAAGAGCAGCCCTATCTGGACCCTGACTTTAGGATATCCGACCTGCCCAGGACCATCGGTGCAAACCCACACAAGCTCTCGACCGCTGTCGGCCGTGCCACCGGGCTGACGGTCCAAGACTACGTACTCCGCCTCCGCATCGGCCACTCCGCAGACCTGCTGCTACTGCCCGAAAACGCCGAGCGCACGATCGAAGACATCGCTTTCTCGTCCGGTTTCCAGTCTACAAGCACCTACAACCGGAATTTCCTGAAACTGATGAAAACAACCCCTTCCCGGTTCCGGAGCCGCACATGACAGGAATACCCCCGCCCTCCCGAGAGGAACACCCCTGTCCGCCCGACGGACAAAACTACATCATACTCATCATTGCTGATTTCGGGCACAACTTTACGGATTTTGGGCATCCTTTCTGCCCTTCTCTCCCCATCTTTGCCTCCAAACGGTTAACGCCCGGCCAACCACCGGGCACTTAAACATTGGAATCATGACCAACGAAGAAGAACAGATCACTCTCAACATCGATCTCGACGACAACATCATGACGGAGAAGGAAGGCGACTACACCGGCCGCCCTCGTATCACCGGCACTCTGTACAACAAACAGATAGCCGCCCGTATCGTGAAAGCAGGTACGGAGTACAAACAGGAAAGCATCGAGTATATCCTCGATCGTGCCGACAAAGCGAAAGTAGAAGCCATCGCCGAAGGTAAGAGCGTAATAGACGGCGTCGGGCAATACCTCGTCACCGCACGCGGCTCGTTTATCGGTGAAAACGCGCAGTTCGATCCTGTCAAACATTCCTTAGGCGTTTCCTACACGCCCGGTCAGCTTCTGCGCAGCCAGCTGAAAAAAACCAAAGTCGTCTGCAATGGCACAGCCCAAACAGGTCCGGTCATCAATTCCATCACCGACAGCACGACCGGCAGCGTCAACGAGATCATCACCTCGGCAGGCCCCGTCGTGATCAGTTGCAGCAATGCCAAAGTGATAGGCGACGACCCGTCTGTCGGCGTCTTCCTGACCAAGGACGAAGAGGGTGCAGCTCCGATGAAATGCCCGGTCATCATCCGCAACGCCCCATCCGAACTCACCGTCATGCTCCCCGCCATCGAAACAAAGGTTCTGTACACGCTGAGCGTGACAACACAATACAGCAGCAGCAACAAGATGCTGAAAAACCCGCGCACCTACCGCTTCCCCATCCTCTTGAGCGACGGGAAAAGCAATGACGAGGAACGCCCCGGCGAACTCTGACAACGATGGAGACGTTTCCTTCGAGCCAAGGGAGAGACTCCCTCGCCTCGAAGGAAACATCTCCACTACCTCCAAGTGAATCTCTCCCTTGCATCCAAAGGAGGCATTCATCAAATTGGATGCTTTTTTCATAACACCTAAATAACTACATACACATGAATAGAGATTTAAATATTAAAAGTACAATACGCCAGATTCTTGGCGTATTGATTAGTATCATGATACTAATGCCATTTACGGTATCCTCTCAAACCGTCACAACCACCATTGACTGCGCAAACGCTACAACAGACATAAACGGCAACGGATATCGTTGGGACCTCAGCAACAAGATACTGGCTCTTGACGGAATAGACCTAAGGACAAGTCAGATGATGGGCATAGAGCTTCCTCCCAATTCAACAATCACGCTACAAGGAGACAATTACATCGAAGGAGCAAGCAGGGCCATCCTCTTCAATATCGGTTCCACAGAGCAAGACCCTAGGCGGAACCCTGACTATAAAGGGAGACGGGACCTTAACCCTGAACAGCACGAACACCCCCAGCGCCATTTTTAACGCAGGTACGAGCACGATCAAGAACAAAGCCATACTTGTGATAGAAAGCTCGACCGTCATCACAAACGGCCTGTCGGTAGGAGGCAATGCCAAAGACGAAAACGGAGAGTGGGGAAAAACGGGTGAAACAATCCTCAGGAACAATGCATGGTTGGATATCACTTGGGAAAAAACGACCAATCCTTCCGGTTTACCTCTCTACAACCACAACATAAAGGTGGAAAATTCCGTTCTGTTCTACAACTACCGGAACACCGGGACATTAGGATATTATGGTGAAGTATACGGAGACGTGACGCTGTCAGGAGACTGCACCATCAAGAACGGACAGACGCTTTTCATCCCGACAGGCTGCTCGCTCACCGTAAACGGAACACTGGATAATCAAGGAACCATATATAGCAAAGGCGCACTGACCGCAAACCAGATAACAGGAAACACGGTGACCAAAGACAAGGTTGACCTCAACGGGACAAGTTACAAAACATGGGCGGAGGCAACAGCTGCACTCGCAGGTTCCGAAGAACCGATCAATATCATCACTCTGTTAGACGACGAAACAGCTACAAGCACACCTCCAAAACCCTGTATCATAACAGGCGACGGAAAAACGTTGACATATGCCGGCGACCTCGAACTGCAAGCCGCCCTTACCTTCAAAAGCATCAAACTGAACATGAGCACCATTTATGCCAACGGCCACGATTTGACATTCGACGAGTCTGTCGATTGCCGCCCGTCGACATACACCAACAACGGCAACACCCTGACCGGCATACGTAACATCTGGGGAGGAACTAAAGACAACAATACGATCGACAAAACCAATATCGTAATCAAAAGCGGACAATTCGGCTGGATCTACGGCGGCGGCAATGCCGGTAACATCACAGGGACAACCAAGGTGACCATATCGGGCGGAACCGTGAACAACTCTGTTTTCGGTGGAAGCCATGCCGCAGGAAGCACAGTCGGCAATACCGAGTTGAACATTACCGGAGGAACTCTAAACCATATCTACGGAGGTGGCTGGAACGGGGACGTCACCGGTACAGCCACGACGAATATCTCTGGCGAAAACACGGTTGTCAGCGGCTTTATCATCGGCAACACGGAAGGAACCGGCACGGCAGGCAACACGGATGTGACACTTGACACATCCGCAGATAATCCCATCCAGGAAGTACACGGAGCTGGTATTAACTACAATAATACAGTACACGGGAAAGTTTCGGGAAATGTCAATCTCACCGTTCTGGACGGCAGAATCACCGGGAGCCTGATCGGTTGCTCCTCAGCTGTCGAGGGGAAGATCAACATAAACGTGAAAGGAGGAGAGGTCAAAAGAATAAGTGGCATCGACTATTCCTTGTCTGCAGATTCACCAACTCCCACTTACAGCGGAATAATCCAGATCACCATAGAAAAAGGCCATACCACCATCGGACAAATAGACAGCAACAATAACCACAAAACACATGTAACCTACAGAAACTGCGGAACAGCCGACACTCCCTATCTGATTTCCGAACTGCGCTCCATCGATAAAGTCATCCTGGAAAACTCTTTTATCAAAGAAAAGGACCGGACATCGGCATTCAGGCTCGACATGGGGAACGGAGAGACTATGGAAATAGAAGGGACCGGACTGACCGGAGATTTCCATCTGGTCAATTTGAACGGAAAAGCATCGGATAATCAGTCGATTATCACGGCTTCCGAACTGTCGGGTACATACAGTTTCACCCATAAGGCCGACAATAAGATGCTCTATAAAGCCGGTTTCAACTACCGCTATCCGGGTGACGCCACATTGTGTGCCATCACCCTTCCGACAACGGTCGAGAACGGCACGCTAGCTCTCAAAGGCACGATCGGAGCCGACCAGGGAGAAACCCTCTTTGAAAACGGTGACCAGGTCCCAGCAGGCACACCGATGACTATAATCGCCACTCCTTCACCAGGATATAGTATCAAAAGCTTCTCTGTAAGACAGGGTAATAACAATGTGACGGTTGATACAGATGGCAGCTTTACTGCTCCCGACGGTGATTTTACAGTCGCTGCCGAGTTTAAGAGGATATATACTCCGCCGGCAGCCACCTACTACACCGTCACTCTCCCCTCCGTAGAAGGTGCGACACTCAGCAAGCAGGCAGGTGACCATACGGTCGAGGAAGGATACAGTTTCACCTTCGCCATCACCTTGGATGAAAACTATAGTGAGTCCATCCCTATTGTCACCACCGATCGCGGCGAGACGATCATACCGGACACGAATGGCAGATACAAGATCAACAACGTGGCTGAAGACATTGACGTCTCTATCTCCGGCATCGTGAAGAATCTTCCAACAAGTATCAAAAGTATCGAAACAGACACGAAGATATGGACCGCCGACGGCACGATCTTCATCCACACCTCTTCCCCGCAGCAGGTACAGGTGGTAAACCTCGCCGGAAGCACTCTCTTCTACCGCAACATTCCGGTAGGCGACACACGGCTCAATGGATTGGCAGCAGGAGTCTACATTGTACACCTCTCAAGAGAAATGCCACGGAAAATAATCGTACGCTAACCCTGTTTATTATATGCAAACTGAGGGCGATCGCGAACCGCCCCCACATAAAAATCCCCTCTCTGCACACAGCCGGGAGGGGGATTCACGAACAGTTCAAAGACGAGGTGCTGCCGGACAATAAATTGTAAAATATTTGTTACATTTGTGACCTTAAAATTATTGCTCGATTGGGCACAAATAATCTATAGTATGAAGAACATTAAAATCTATCCGAAAGATTGGTTGCAGTTGCACCCTTATAAACAGTCAGATCCGACAGATTCCTATTATACCAATATTGCAAACCGTATTTACGGCATGTTGGAAGAAACACGTCTTGCCTATTCTTTTGAGAAGGACGAGGTCAAACAGATCAGTATACGCATGGCTGCCTATTTCGAAGATGTGATTTCCGGTCTGAATATCTGGCGCTCATTCATCACGGAACACAAAGCCTTATACGGTAAATTCCTGCCGTTTTATACACCTGACGATCACTATTATGATGACGAGGTCAACTACGAAGATATCCGGTTCTTGCTTTGGCATTACACACAGCAGTATCACGGGTTTCACAAAGGCACATTCGTCAGTCCCGACAATGCGGCAAACGGCGACACAGCCAAACTGATCTACCAGATGTTCTGTGACGAATGGACAACTGCACCGGAGAACGAACGGCTGCAACAGCTCTTTGCCCCGGAAACCCGCTATGAGGATGTCGACAAATATAACGAGTTGCTTCACTGGTTTCATTACCAATGTTACCTGTTTACCGATTCACACAGGAACTGACAGATACAGTTAAGGAATATTGGGAACAAACGAAAGAGAAAGACGAGCAGTTCATCATGACCGCCTACGAGGCTCTGGCACATATTTCCAAAAAGTGCATTTTTGGCTTACACGGCTCCCAAATGGCTTTCGCTGATCTTTCCGGCAGACCATCCGGATCACAGCTTGTTCGTTGAAGAAGGTGAAAAGTCACAGGCATTCAAAGAACCGGTGTCCGAAGAGAGCAAGAAAATGCTGACCGAGCACTTTGAGAAATTCACGGCAGCGGCAGAAGGAAAAGCACTCCTTTATTTCCAAAACAAGCGTGAATTCCTCGACTTCCTGACGAAGATCGGCATCGAGACGGAAGGAGCGACAGGCGATACCGCCTCCCGGAAATTTGCCGTTTATGCCACTCCGTCAGAAGGTTTGCAAGTCCTGGCCGATGGTGTTGAGTATATCAAAGACGAAAACAATCCTTTCTACAATCAGAAAAAGGCGGAAAACCAAGGTTTGTCCTTCTTCATGATCCGGAAATGCAGCCCGTATCTGCTGAGAATATTGGAAGAAAAAGGCATGTTAGCCGATGCGCAAGCGAAGAGCCTGGCCGGTGAAGAACGTAGCAAAGCGATCGTTCACGAGAACTGGGAGTTCCTGATGCGGTATTTCCTTCGGGAATATTGATTGTTACTTTTCTCTTGGGAGAAAAGTAACAATCAATATCGATCAGCCGGATACCGGATTCCCAACTGCCTGCGCACCTCATCGATGATCTCCAACGTGATCAGGGAGTGTTCGTGGCTGTTGATTCCAGACTGGCGTTTGCCGGACAGAACCAGATCGATAAACTCCGCCACCTCATAATAATATTCATCCTTGTCCGTCACGACGCTTATATCCTGAGCTTCGGCAGAGGGACCTCTACCGGAAGCGGCCGCCAGACGGGGAGTATATTTTACCTCTCCGATTATATTGATCCGGTCGAGCGTTATGTTTCCCTCTTCTCCCTGTATCTCTGTCGGCAAGGATGAATTGGCTATCTTGGAATAGAGAACGGTCGCATTCATCCCTTCGTATTCGAAATTGACGGCTCCCTGTCCGTCCGCACTGGATGAAAGAACGATTCCTGAAGCATCTATCTTTTTCGGACGTCCGAACAAAACGACCATCGGATAGACAGTATAAATCCCGATATCCATCATCGCCCCGTTCGACAATTCCGGCCTGAATGCGTTCAGCACAACTCCCTCCTTGAACTTATCATAGCGGGAAGAATACTGACAATAGCAGGAAAAATAACGCCGTATCGTTCCCAAGCGTCCTAAGTTTTCCCGCACAGACCGGAAATTCGGGGTAAGGGTCGGTTTCATCGCCTCCATCAGCGTAACGTCATATTTTGCAGAGGCTGCGATCATCTCTCTCACCTCCCACGCATTCGAAGCGAAAGGTTTCTCACAGAGTACATGCTTTCCATGCTTCATGCACAAGATACTCTGTTCCGCATGAAGGAAATTAGGCGATGCGATATACACGGCATCGATCAACGGGCTTTTTGCCATCTCTTCCAAAGAGGTAAAAGTATAAGGTATCTGATGTTTGGCGGCAAAGGCATCCGCCGTCTCCTGCTTACGGGAATAAACAGCAACCAGTTCAAAACGGTCATCCTGCCGCGCTCCGGCAATCACCCAGTCGGTTATAAAGTTGGTTCCGACTACTCCAAAACGTACTTTTCCACCATGTTCTTCCATATATTCCATTCCTTATCAGCGTAATATTAATGTATCTCCTTCTATCGAAAGTTCGGGAACCTTGTCCGTAATACTCAAAGTCAGGCAATAGGGAACAGCATCTTCGAGATGGTTCGCTTTCAAGCGTCCCATATGATCCGTCGTATCCAGATAGGCAAGCAGGTTCGCCTTGTTGCCCGTCCACATATCCCGGGCAATCACGGCAGCATCGCTGCCCGCCTCATACAAACCGGTATTCAGTAACGCATCCGTCAAAGCTCCTCCAAAAGCGTATCTTCTATATTCACCTTATCCTGCCAGCCGGAACAGAGCACGACCACATCCCGCTTATGGCAGACACAGTAACCGGCCACCGCCTGCAGATTGATGAAAGCTCCCGTTATGACCCGGAAAGCGGATTTGGCGATCGTGATCGCACGTGTACCGTTGGTCGTGGTGAACACAATATCTTTCCCGGAAACCTTTTCCGCCGTATAATCAAACGGGGAATTTCCGAAATCGGCAAAACCACATCGCTTCACATTCCGTTCCGCTCCGACCAGCCAGCCTTTTGCCTTATATGCCTCAGCCTCTTCAACGGTAGCGACCGGACGGATACTGCGCACTCCGTTACTAAAAGCGGCGGCCATCGTCGTCGTTGCCCGAAACACATCCACGACCACCACGATAGCTTCCGGATTATGATAGACCGGATATAATGCCGGTGAAAAACAAACATCTATTTTCATATCAAACGATTATTATACCTGCAAAAATACGGGAGATTTTAAACATTTCCCCTATCTGCTTGTTCTTTTATTACATTTTTGAATAAACGTTTTAAACTAAGTCGTATGAAAAGAATTGTATCTATGATGGTGATCTTCACCCTTCTGTTGGGTGGCATGACACATGTGCAGGCTCAGACAAGTAAAGCCGCAGAAAAAGCTGAAAAAAAGCAGGAAAGAAAAGAGAAAAAAGAAGAAAGGTTAGCTAAGGACGCCGTTATGGGCGAAGAAGCATTCAACAATGCCATGCAGGCTATCACAAACCGGTCGTTCGTGCTCGAAGCCAACTCCGTACAACCGTTGAACGGACGTGTTTACTATGTAAACTCAAACACTAACTTCGTTTCGTTGAATGACGGACAGGCCATGGTTCAGATCGCATCCAACTCTCCTTACCCCGGTCCTAACGGATTAGGCGGCATCACCGTACAAGGCTCGGCATCCAATGTACAGGTCAAACAAGAAAACAACGGAAACGTGTATCTGTCCATGAGCGTACAAGGTATCTTTATCTCTGCAACCGTAAACCTGGTATTATACAGCGGGACCAATAATGCAATGGTTACCGTAGACCCGAACTTCTCAGGAAACAACCTGACAATGAACGGAACATTGCTTCCCTATTCAGACTCCAACGTTTTCCAGGGAACCACTTACTAATTCATATATATATTAAACAACAAGGAAGGGCGGACCGATGATCGGTCCGCCCTCTCTTTTTTATAACAATCCGGTTTACTTATCGAACCGGAACATATTGTACGAATGCTTCCATCGCTTCATAAGATGCAAGGCCTAACTGATGATACAGTTCGGCAGTAGCACGGTTACGGTCTTCGGCACGCTGCCAGAACAAACGTTCGTCGTCTCCAAGGAACGGTGCACTTTCAGCCTGAGACTGGTGTTTCAGGATCGCGTTTCTCTTATGCCGCAATTCTTCGGGAGAGATAGGAACAGCCATTTCCACATGGTCCATTTCCCATTCGGCCCAAGCCCCGCGGTACATCCAGATGCGGCAGTTCTTCAGCCATTCTTCATCCTTCAGCTCGTCGATAGCTGCCAGAACGGCATTCAGACATACACGATGAGTTCCATGTGGATCGGCAAGGTCACCGGCTACAAACATCTCATCAGGTTTCACATCCGTCAGCAACTTCTTCACGATGGCAATATCCGCTTCGCTCAAGTCGTTCTTCTTCACCAGCCCTGTTTCATAGAAAGGCAAGTCGAGGAAGTGGATATGATCGTCACTCTTGATCCCGCTGTAACGGGCACCGGCACGGGCTTCTTCCCGGCGGATCGTGCCTTTCATAAAGAGGACATCACGTTTTTCAGCTTCACCTTCCACCTTTTCATAACGGAGGAAATGGATGATTTCTTCGGCTTTCTTCTTAACCGTTTCGTCTTCCGTATATTTGGCACAAACGTCGCGCAGATATTCGCAATAGCGGATTACCTCTTCATCCCCTACGGCAATATTGCCGGAAGTTTCGTAAGCGACATGTACATCGTGATGCTGTTCACACAAACGATGGAATGTACCGCCCATCGAAATTACATCGTCATCCGGATGCGGACTGAAGATAATCACTTTCTTCGGATACGGAGTTGCACGTTCGGGACGGTTTGAATCGTCGGCATTCGGCTTGCCGCCCGGCCATCCGGTAATCGTGTGCTGGATATCGTTGAATACCCGGATATTCACATTATAGGCCGAACCGTACAGGGCGAGCAGCTCACCCAGGCCGTTTTCGCTATAATCCTTGTTTGTCAGTTTCAAGATCGGTTTGCCTGTCAACTGGCACAACCAAACGATTGCGCGACGGATCAGCTTGTTATCCCACTCGCAATTGGTAACCAGCCAAGGATGACTGATACGTGTCAGATCATACGCGGCAGACAGATCGACTACGACTTTCGCATTCGTATGATTCTGGAGGTAAGAAGAGGGAACAGCGTCACTCACTTTGCCTTCCACCGTTTTGGCGATGATCTTCGCCTTATCTTCACCCCACGCCATCAGGATCACATTACGGGCTTTCATCATGGTAGCGATCCCCATCGTGATGACTCCCGCAGGCACATTGTCCAGTGACGGGAACGTACGGGAAGCTTCCTTACGGGCAGTTCCTTCCAACAGAACCAGACGGGTACGCGAACTCAGCGTCGCACCTACACCGTTAAACATAATGTTGCTCGCATGTCCCACACCTAACAGGATATAATCCAAACCGCCTGCCTTCTGGATGTTTTCTTCGTACATCCGGCAGAAATCGATGATGGCATCTTTCGGCATACATCCATCGGGAGCATAAACATTCTCAGGGGTAATATCGATATGGTCCAGCAAAGCCTCTTTCAGCTGTGCCACGTTGCCGGCGGAAGGAGAGACAAGCGGGAAGAATTCATATTCAACAAAGACAACCACGTTGCGGAAGCTCAGTTGTTCTTCCTTATGCATACGGATCAATTCTTTATATACGCTCAGCGGAGAACGGCCTCCGGGAATAGCCATCACAAAGTTTTCACCGATTTCCTGTTTCTTGCGAATCTGGTCTGCTATCTCCTTAGCGATGGCAAACGAACCTTCATCGGCCGATTCGTAGATGTTTGTCGGGATCTTTTCCAGACGGGTCAAAACTGAATGCTCAAAAGCATTCTCCGGGCGATAATACCGCTGCGGTATTCGCGTCAGGGTAATCTGCGAACTAAGGTCTGTTTTCATGTTTAATTCTCGATTTAGTATATTATATCATAACTTGAATCACAAATATACTAATAAATAAACGAACTTAGCTTTACAGAGCATTTAAAAAATCAATACGGTTATAGGAAATATTGATATTACGGATTTTGGCAGAGATGAATCAAATGTATCATTTAAGAACCAGGTTCGCGGATGACACGGATCGGACGGATCTTAACGGATAAAATAATTCCAATCCGTTTTATCCGCGTCATCCACAAACCTGTTCTTCATTCTTTATCAGTTCTAATCTTCTTAAAACAGCGTATTGGCAGCCGGAACCAGGTTTCCCATCGACCAAACGGCACGGACAGTCAAGTTACGGTCCAGGATGATGATGTCGGCATCTTTTCCGCGCTGCAACGTACCCGTACGGTCGGATACCCCCATCAGGCGTGCCGGAGTTTCGGAAGCCATGCGAACGGCATCGGCCAACGGGACATTGGCTTTTTGAACCATCGTGCGGACCAGCACATCCATCGTAGCGATACTTCCGGCAAGCGAAGAATGGTCGGCCAACTTGCAAACACCATCTTCAATGATAATACGTGAGCCTTCGTCCGGTTTCACATCGCTTGCAGCATAAGACAACGCATCGGTTACCAGGCACGTGCGTTCCACACCTTTCAGCTTATACACCAAGCGAAGAATCGTAGAAGGCAAATGTTTACCGTCGGCAATTACTTCCACCGTCATATCATCCATCAGGAAAACACTTTCCACCGTTCCTTCGTATTTATATTCACGACGCTTGTGGAAACCGGGCATTGCGTTGTAGAACTGTGCCGCATGGGTAAAACCCGCCGCATAGGCTTCTTTGATATCCTCGAATTCGGCTTCCGTATGCGTAATGGCAGCCAGGATACCTTTCGACCTGAGATAACGGGCGAAATCATGCGCACCCGGCAATTCAGGACTGGCATCCCAACGCTTAATACAGTTCGTACTTTCCAGGATAGACATATATTCTTCCTTATCCGGATTTTTCACATCATAAAGGTTACCGGCCATCTTGGCATTCAGATACGGTCCTTCCACATGAAGTCCCAATACGGGACCGTCCTTTTCCGCCATCAGCTTCTCGCAAATGGAGACTGCCTTGCAGATCGATTCTTTAGGAGAAGACGACAAAGTGGGAAAAATAGTAGTCGCACCGTGTTTCATATGGGCGGCAATAGCACTATGGAAGGCTTCTTCCGTACATTCCTTAAAATCATGGCCGCCTCCGCCATGCACGTTCATGGCTACGAAACCGGGAATGATATACATACCCTTGGCATCCACCATCTTGGCGCCGATAACAGCCAGGTCGCTGTTCGTCACTTCCAGAATCTTTCCGTCGCTAATCAATACGGAGCCATCCTTCAACCATCCCTGAGGGGTAAGGATCTGGCCATTTATTATTTGTGTCAGCATAAATCAAAACAGTTTATTCGTTCCTTCCACTAATTTACCCATCGCCCAGACAGCACGGACATTCAAGTCCTTATCCAGAATCTGGATGTCCGCATCCTTACCTCGCTGCAAAGACCCCTTACGGTCGTAAACACCCATGATGCGTGCCGGAGTTTCAGAAGCCATGCGAACGGCATCTTCCAACGGGATCTCGGCTTTCTGAACCATCGTACGGATCAGGCGGTCCATAGTCGCAATGCTGCCGGCAAGAGCAGAACGGTCGGCCAGCTTGCAAACACCGTCTTCGATGATCACACGCGGGTCAAACGCCGTCTGGCTGTCACTTGCGGCGCAAGCCAGCGCATCGGTGATCAGACAAGTACGTTCCACGCCTTTGATCTTATAGACCAGACGAAGGATCGTCGGAGGCACATGGATACCGTCGGCAACCACCTCGACCGTCATGTCGTCGATCAGATAAATACTCTCGACCGTACCTTCATATTTATATTCACGACGTTTGTGGAAACCGGGCATCGCATTGTAGAAGTGCGTGGCATGGGTATATCCGGCTTCGTAGGCAGTCTGAATATCCTCGTATTCGGCTTGCGTATGACCGACAGATGCCAACACGCCTTTCGAGGTGACGTATTTACCGAACTGCATGGCACCCGGCAATTCGGGAGCGGCATCCCAACGTTTGATGCAATGTGTCTCTTCCAACAGGGGAATGTATTCTTCCGGATCCGGATTCTTGATATTTTCCGGCAACTGCCCGCCGGCCATCTTCATGTTGAAGTAATGCCCTTCCAGATGAAGCCCCAGGACAGGACTGTCTTTTTCCGCCATCAACTTTTCAGTCGTTGCAGCTGCTTCGCGGATCATCGGGATGGTCGAGGATGACAATGTGGGGAAAATACTGGTCGTACCATGCTGCATGTGAGCGGCTACCGCTGCCCGGAACGCTTCTTCGGTACCTTCCATAAAGTCACGGCCTCCACCGCCGTGAACATGGATTTCTACTCCGCCCGGCACGATATACATGCCTTTAGCGTCTATCAAAGTGGCTCCTACCACTGCCAGATCGCAGTTAGTCACTTCCAAAATCTTGTTATCGCTTATCAGAACAGAACCGTCTTTCAACCAGCCCTGTGGGGTAAGGATCTTGCCATTTATAATCTGAGTTAACATAGCGCAAGAATTAAGTTTGTGTTTTTTAGTTTTAAGTAGGCAAAGGTAGGAAGATTTTCTAAAGAGAGTTAAAAACCAAGCGTTAATATTTACTTTTTCAAAACAGAGAGAGCAAGTCGGTCCAGGAAGGTTTTATTTAAGTGACAATAGCCATGCTTCTATTGTCAAACAGCCCAATCATTGACCTTTTGCCCTTGGTCGAAGATCTTTTCGCCCTTGGTCAAAAGCCCTTTCGACACTTGTCAAAAGCCTTTTCGACTAAGGGCGAAAAGTAAAAGAATGGTAGTAATGGCAGTAAATATCTGTGTATTTGTTTATTAGTTATAATTACAGTATCCTTATTTTAGCAGGATCGGAAATCCGCGCAATCCATGCTTAAATAGCAGGACTGCAAATCATCATTTATGATTCGTATCTACCAAGAATCGACTGCTAACTATTGGCTGCATTCAGTTCTTCCAGTTCGAGGGTCTGTTCCGTCCAGAGATCCATCGTGTCGGAAAGTTTCTTCTTCAATTCGGAATATTCGGTATATAAGGAAACATCCGCCGCCCCTTCGGGAGTGGCGAGCTTGGCCTCGATAGCAGCAATGGAGTTTTCGAGTTCCGTTATTTTCTTTTCGGATTCGGCTATCGCTTTTTCAACCTTCTTGATTGCCTTGCTTTGTTCCTTGCGGGCTTCATAAGAGAGCTTGTTTCGGGTCGGCTCCGAAGCGTTTCCTTCCATAGAGGTTGTCGTTTGGGTGGAACGTTCCAATTCGCACAAACTATCCATCTTCTTATGTTCCAGGAAATCATAAATACCTCCCAAATGTTCGATCACCCGTTTATTTCCGAATTCATAAACCTTGTCTACCAGTCCATCCAGGAATTCACGGTCGTGCGAGACGACGATAACCGTACCGTCAAACTCTTTCAAAGCATCTTTCAGCACATCTTTCGAACGCATGTCCAAATGGTTGGTCGGTTCGTCGAGGATCAACAGGTTCACCGGTTCCAACAACAGACGGATCATGGCCAGACGGGTCTTTTCTCCACCAGACAATACCTTCACTTTCTTGTCCGACGCTTCTCCACCGAACATGAAAGCCCCCAATATGTCCCGTATCTTCAGACGGATGTCCCCCTGTGCCACGTAATCCACCGTATCGAAAACGGTCATATTCTCATCCAGCAACTGTGCCTTTGGTTCTGTGCAAAATAGCCGATCTTCACATTATGCCCCAACTGAAGCTTTCCTGTAAAATCGGTGATCTCTCCCATTATGCATTTAACCAGCGTGGACTTACCTTCACCGTTCTTGCCGACAAAAGCGACTTTGTCTCCGCGGCTAATAGTGAAAGTGGCATGCTCGAAAATCAGATGGTCGCCATAGCGCTTGGCCACATCTTCCGCAATCACCGGATAGGAACCGGAACGGGGAGCCGGAGGGAATTTCAGGCTCAACATAGCCGTATCCACTTCGTCCACCTCTATGCGTTCAACCTTTTCCAATTGTTTGATACGGGATTGCACCTGCACGGACTTGGTCGCTTTATAGCGGAAACGCTCGATGAAAGCTTCCGTATCGGCCAATTTCTTCTGCTGGTTTTCAAAGGCACGAAGTTGTTGTTCGCGGCGCTCTTTACGCAATTCCACATATTCGGAGTATTTTACCTTATAGTCATAAATCTTCCCAAGCTCTATCTCTATCGTCCGGAAAGTCGTATTATCGATAAACGCCCGGTCATGTGAAACAAGGATCACCGCATTGGCACGTGTCGCAATGAAGTTTTCAAGCCATTGGATGGACTCTATATCCAAATGGTTGGTCGGCTCGTCCAGCAGCAGGACATCCGGCTTGCGGAGCAGGAGCTTGGCAAGCTCGATACGCATGCGCCATCCCCCGCTGAACTCGGAGGTCGGCCGGTCGAAATCCTCACGGCTAAATCCCAAGCCGATCAACGTCCGTTCCAACTCGGCATGGTAATTGTTGCCGCCCATCATCTGGAAATGTTCCGTCAGATGCGTGACACGGTCTATGAGGTTCTGATACGATTCCGTTTCATAATCTGTCCGTTCGGCCAGTTGTTGGTTCAGCCGTTCTATCTCCTTTTCCATCTCATGGATATGCTCGAAGGCATGTTCCGCCTCTTCGCGTACCGTCTGTGTATCCGCCAGCTTCATCTGCTGGGGAAGATAACCGATCGTCGTCTCCTTCGGTACGCTGACCGTCCCGGAGGTAGGAGACTGCAAGCCGGCAAATATTTTCAGCATCGTCGATTTTCCCGCACCGTTCTTTCCCACCAGTGCGATACGATCCTTCTTATTTACCACAAACGAAACATCATCAAAAAGCGTAAACCCGCCAAACTCAACTGTAAGTCCTTCAACAGAAATCATATTTTTTCTCTTTTATGGCTGCAAAGATACAATTTATCCATAAAAAAAGCCTCGACTTTATGCCGAGGCTTTTTATCAAAGATCCTGTGCCGTCCTTATCTCGTTTTTCATCAAACGTTCATGCAGGCCGTTTGTGATTTCGGCCCAACCCTCTTCTATCCAAAGGGGATCTTTGCAACAGGCCTGCTCCCATTCGCTCAACTGCTCCATGAGTTCCCGTGCCTTCTCCGGCTCGGAAGATAAAAGATCGTGCATCTCTTCCACGTCCTGATCCATATTATACAGGACGGAATCGACACCACGAGTAATGATCAACTTGTACGAACCGGAACGGATGGCCCGTGTATCCATCTTACGCCAGAATAAGGCTTCATGCGGATTACCGCTTTTTTCCCCGGAAAGATACGGTAACAGGGAGACACCGTCGATCGGCTTGTGCAATCCTTCTTCCGGCATGTCCAACGCATCCACCACTGTGGCAAAAATGTCCAGCGAAGAAGTCAGCCCGGTGAAACGTTGGTCCCGCTTGAAACGATCGCCCCAAACGACAAAGAACGGAACCCGTTGTCCGCCTTCGAACTTATTTCCCTTGAAGCCTTTCAACGGAAGGTTGGAGGACTGGTTGGTCGTGGAACCGCCATTGTCGCTCAAAAAGAATATAATCGTATTGTCGAACTTGCCCGCCGCTTTCAGTTCGTCCACAATCTTGCCGACACCACGATCCAGCGCATACATCATAGCCGCATACTTCTGGCGGGGCTGTCCTTCGAAACGCGCCAAATCTTCTTCCGTCGCTTCATTGGGAGAATGGGGAGCGGTAAAGGACATATACAGCATAAAGGGCTGCTCGCTCTCCGTAACAAACTGCTGTGCCTTAGAAGCCAGTTCATCGGTGAAGTAACCGTCGAAAGACAGTTTCCGCCCGTTGTACTGGTATTGTTGCAGGTTGCCATCCTTATCACTGGTTTCAGGATCATAGAAATAAGAACGATGGCCGGCCAAAAGCCCGTAGAACGTATCGAAGCCTTTCGCATTCGGACGCTGGGAGGGTTCGGAGCCCAAATGCCATTTTCCGATACAGCCCGTACGGTAGTCATACCGTTTCAACAAAGCCGGAAGCAATTCTTCATCGTCAGGAAGGCCATCTCCCGGCTTATCCAGGTTACATTCATATCCGTAGCGTTGTCCGTAGCGGCCCGTCAGCATCATGGATCGCGAAGGGCTGCTCACCGTCGCCGCCACATGAGCATACGTAAAGATACACCCTTCGGCTGCCAGGCGGTCGATGTTAGGTGTCTGGATATCCGTCGCCCCCATAAATCCAAAATCCGCATATCCGGCATCATCCGCAAGCAGGATCAGGATATTCGGTCTTTGCGCCTCTTCATCCTGTCCGGACGAGCAAGAAGCCAATCCGGTGATTGCCCCTAAAGAAACAACAAACAAACGATCTATTTTCATTTTATACATCTTTTTATTCCGTTTACTTCTTCTTCCGCTCGATAGGTGACGGGACTTTCTTTGCATACTTATCCCGGTCGCAAACAATCTTTCCATCCACATATTCCAATTCGGCTATCTGGATAGAGGCACGATGATAGTTCCAAGTATTTTCCTCCACTTCCATACCGTCCATTTTATACGTCCGTCCCGGATGGGTGAAATAGAAAATAAAAGCACGGTCTCCGATCACAACGACATCGCAATGCCTTCCCTGGTCGAAATCGTCCGGACGGAGGCCCGGTTTGTTCAGGATTGTCGAATTATAGGTCCAGTTAGTCGCATCGTCCGATTCGTAACAGTGCAAGCCGACATATCCCAGATTACATTCGTCGATGATGTTCCAGTATTTATTTTTTCAATAAAAGACGATCGGCCCCTCATGCGGGACATCGTCAATCTCACATTTGCCGGTTACCTTCCAAGTCGTCAAATCCTTGCTCACACCCGTATTCGTCTTGGAATCGGGGGTCTTGTACCACATCTTCCATGTTCCGTCCGGCATCTGAAACGCCGAAGCGTCGATACAACCATGTGTACCTTCTATTTCCTCCACCAGATCCCAGTTCATCAGATCCTTGCTTTTGTAAAAGACAAGCCGGGCATCACCTCCCCAGAAAGGATGAATACCGGGGATAAAGGTCACGATCATGTAATAAGTGTCCTTATGCTTGAACACATCGGGAGCCCAGAAAGTGCTCTGTCCTTGCATGGGTTCCGGCAGGTTCGCTGTCCCGACATAATACCAGTTTTTACCGTTGTTCTTGGTTGCCGCGATCCCGACTTTACTGCCATATACACAGGCCACTTCCTGCAAGTTAGGGACATTGGCACGGCGTTGCGTGTAGAACATCCACCATTCCTGCCGCTCCGTGTTCCATTCGAGCGTCGGGTCGGTAGGGCCGTCATAGATAGGACAACGGAACAAAGGAGCCGGCGCATGCTCAATGTCGAACGGCTTGTCTTGTGCAAAAAGGCTTGTCCCGTAGAACAGGACTGCAAACATATATACTATTCTTTTCATGCTATTCAGATTAGACGCGTTATACATTATATAATATATTAATAGAGCGAGATTTCCCCAGGCCGGCACGCCCTTCGGAAACATTCTCGATTGTCAAGCGGAGATATTTCACTTCCCGGTCAACCGTCATCGGCTTAAATTCCCAGCCCGTACATTCACGCTCATACAAGAGTTCCCACCGTTCGCCATCCTCAGAAGTCTCTACCTTATGCTTATAGGAAGAACTGTCTTTCTGGAAAAGGATACGGCTGGCAGCCACGTATGTCGGACGGTCCAGCATCAAAGTGACTACCTGTGGCAACCGGTCTTCTCCGGCAATCCACCAAGTATGATCGTCATTGTCGATTATATTGGAAGCAGGATACCCGTCCTGGCTGCTTCCAACCTGAACCGACGCGATTTTCAGGCGAGGTTTCTCCAAGATACGCTTCTGCCAGGAAGAAGGTTTTACCACAACATTGTCTTCCTCTTTCCCCGTAAACAGAGCATGTTTTCCATCAGGCAGAGACTTCCCTTCAAACGGCTTCGTGCTGATTTCCGCTTCACCGGCGAACAAACCCTCTGCTGTCGCTTTCACCGTAATCTTACCGGCTTTCTTCGTCGTGCGGACAAATGCGAAACCAACGCCACCTTCCACCTTCTGAGGATTGATACCGATACGGCTGATCGTATCTCCGACCAGCACTCCTTCACCAGACACCAGAATCCGGATTTCCTGTCCAGAGTTGTAGATCAAAGAACCGTTCTTGTCACAGACCTTAAAGTAGACAGGAATCATATCCGAGCCGTCGGCAACAGGAACAATGCCATCCGTCTTAATGTCCACAACCAGACGATCGGCTTTTCCCGGAGTGCTCACACTGTGGGTTGCCACAATCTTTCCGTCAACCAGCGCTTCCGCCTTTAACGTTCCAGTTTCATATTCCCCGGCATTAAAGACGAACATTGACTGCCGCCTTTCTCGACAATCGAACGAAACAGAGGTGTCCGTTCTTCCCGTGTCTGAGTTCCGATCAACTTCTCATTACGATAAAGACGGACTTCGTCGCAGTTGGAAAAAACCGTTATATCTGTTGTAGACGAGGCGAAATCTCCCGAAGCATTATAGGAAGCGATAAAGACCATCGGCCCTTCATACAATCCGGGTTGTGAAACTGCTTTGTCCCTCATACTCTGCAACATGAAGTAGCTGAATTTCGGATACCGGTTGATATCCACCACACCGCTATACATCGTTTCATCCTGGCTGCCCCGTGCATAGTCATTGTAGCTCCAAACGAAATGTCCACCCATATGTGGATTGGCATCCAGCATGCACCAGTCAAAATAGCCTTTACCATTCAACTGCTCGATACGGCTGCGGCACTGGCGCATCTGTTCTTCCTCGCTTTCTTTCAAGCTGACACGTGGCTTTTCGCCCACGCCATCTCCCCATTCGCGGGTAAACAACGGCTTGACTACTATAAAATCTTCCGGATAATTACTCATCACATCCCCGTCTTTCGGGAATTTGGAAACCTGTTTATAAAAGACATCATAATAGGGCTCCATTTCCGCATGCCCGAAGTAATCACCTGCCGTGTACATCTGATCGCCCGGATATTCGGCATGAGACAGTTCGAAAATCTCTTTTGCCAAAGAGACCGGATAACGGGATTCGTTCAAAGCCGTTTCCCAAAGGACAACAGAAGGATGATTCCGGTCACGGCGGATCATCTGGCGTCCGATTTCATACAAACGTTCAATAAAGATTGAATCCGGATTATAGAACTGCCATCCGGGAATACACTCCACCACTAACAGCCCATACCGGTCACACGCCTCCAAGAAAGCCGGATCATTCGGATAATGGGCGGCGCGAACCGCATTATAACCACCCCGTTTCAGGTCGATCACATCCCGTACCTGCATTGAGTTGGAAGCCGCATCCCCAACATTGGCAAAAGCCTGATGACGGTTGGCTCCGCGCATATACAGTTTTTCACCATTGATAAAGAATCCTTCCTCGGCCGTGTACCGGATCGTACGAATACCGATTTTCCGGGTGGTTTCGTCGAGCACTTTATCTTCCGATAATAATTGCGTACGCAAGGTATAGAGATTAGGCGTATAAGGATGCCATAAAGCAGGCTGGTTAACAAAGAGGTCCTGCTCCACCGTTCTGTCCGATTGCTTGTGCAAGGTGACCGGTGTTTCAGCCTCAGCAATAACGTGGCCAGCCGAATCGACCAGTTGCGAGAAAACAGACAATGTCTGATCTTTATCCGTCAAATTCCGGACATGAGTCGCAAGATGTGCCCTCGCCTTGTCTTTTGTCACTTCGGGATACGTCACAAACTGACCTCCACCGGCAACAATATCTTCCTGCAACGGGTCGGTGATATATACTTTGTCCGTAATCACCATCCGGACATCCCGATAAATCCCACTATAATAATAGAAATCCATTTTGTCCTGCGGCTTTCCCGGAGGTGTCAGCGGGTCCGGCTCGGCAGAGACCCGGACAGCCAGCACATTATTACCGTTCCAATCGATACGGTCCGTAAGGTCTGCGACAAATCCCATATAACCACCATGATGCTCCGTCACTTTTTGGCCGTTCAGATAAACATCGCAATTCGTCATCACTCCTTCAAAAGAGACGACAATCCGTTTATCCTTATACTTCGCAGGCAGTTTGAAATAACGGCGATACCAACCGATCCCGTCATAAATGGAGTTCCCGCCGCAATGTTTCATTTCCAGTTGCATGATATGGGGTAGTGCGACAGGTATCCATCCTGAATCATCCAGATCCGTCCGGCTCCCTTCCACCACATCCCCCCGATAAAAAGCCCAGTCGGTATTCATGTCCAGGACTTCCCGGCCGGAAGAGGAGATACTGCAACTTTGTCCGAATGCAGCACAAATGAACAACAAGATAAAAGAGAAAATTCGATAATGCTTCATGCTATGTTAGTGTTTTTCTGTACAAAGGAAAGGGATATATTGGAAATGATCCAATATATCCCTCTTAAAACATGATAAATATATCAGTTCTTATTAATAACCGTCATTCTGTTTCAATAGCTTGTTTTTATCAAGTGCATCCTGCTTGATCGGTAAATACCGGTTATGAGGAGCGAACGAACGGTTTTCAACTAATTCGACACCACTTATGACTGCACGTTTGTACGGATCTTTTTCATCATAATTGATCGTTCCGGTGAAGCTTTCCAAAGGAGCATTCAATACCGTTTCAGCAACCATCTTGCCACTTGCATCTTTCCAACGAAGAATATCGGCACGACGAAGGCCTTCACCAGCTAACTCGATAGAACGTTCGCGACGAATCAATTCACGCAATGTTTCTTTAGTACCATATTTACTCTGATCTACTTTCGGCATACCTACACGCGTACGAATCTGATCCAACATATCGTATATTTCAGCAGACGGGCCGTTCAATTCGTTCTCAGCTTCCACATATGTCAATAATACTTCTGCATACCGGAAAATGATCGTCTGCGCATTCGAAGACCAAACATCTCCATATTGAGACATCGGAGCCAAATATTTAGCCCAAGTCAAACCCGTCTTCGAAGAGTTGTTGGCCGTACCCGGATGATCCGGATTCGTTTTACCATTCACCTCCTTATCCAATGTGTTAATGATCGTTTCTTCTCCCTTATAATTAACCCAATCCATACCCGGATAAAGAACCGTCATTGCCATACGCGGGTCACGATTTGCAAAAGGATGAACAGGATCGTAACCACTACCAGCCTCTTCTTTTGTCAAACCATTACTCATTTCATACGCATCAATCAGATTTTTGGATGGAACCATAGAAGACCAACCTGCATCCGAATTGTTATACATCGTGGCGATCATCCAATTTGAATACAGATTTTCATCATGTTGCACAGCAGCTATGATTTCTTTCGAATTCTGTCCGCTCACCATAAATATATTTTCAAAGCTCGGATCCAGTTCATACTGTCCTAAATCCATAATAGCTTTTGCAGCCTCTTTCGCACGCTGATAGTCGGCATAATAAAGGGCTGAACGCATCTTGATAGCCAAAGCCGTACCTTTGGCAATATAACCACTTGCGGCAGGAGCATCATCTAACATCGGGATAGCAGCATCCAACTCGTCGTAGATATACTTTTTCACCTCTTCTTCCGTATTGCGGGGAACTTGTGCTTCTTCAGCTGTTTCATAAGAATCGATAATAGGTACACCGCCATACTGCCAGTTCATATTGAAATAAGTATAAGCCCGGATCGTTTTCACCTGACCAATCATATTGTCTTTCTTCTTTGCATCCGCAAATTCAATATTTTGGATATTGGTCAAGAAATCGTTACAACGACGGATCATTCCAAATTTATAATAATCTGCAACTGCGTTGCTGGCAGTCATACTACCATTTCCGATATTCCGATAATTTTCATGGACATGGAAATTGAAACCGAAATCGGAAGCACAATCCCAATACAGAATACCCGTTTCATCAGCCCAACCGTCATAACAACCAATCAAAAACTTTTCAGCATCCTTTTCTGTTTGCCAAGTTGTGCTGGGAGACAGTGCGTCATGGGGAATCGTATCCAAAAAGTCCGAACAGGAAGTCCCGACCAATGCCATCCCGGCCAGCATATATACTAATACACGTTTCATATTTTATTCTTTAATTTTAATCTTAAACAATCGTTCTTATCAGAATGTCACATTCACACCAAAAGCATGTGTCTGAGTTAACGGGAAACTGGAACCGCGTTCATCTCCGATTTCCGGATCCACATTGACAAGCATATTATGGATAGTAAACAGGTTTTCTACAGAGTAGTAGAAACGTACGTTTTCAATTCCAACCGATTTGATCACATTCTTCGGAAGTGTATAACCGAATTGCAGGTTCTTCATACGCAAATAGCTGGAATTCTGCAACCAGAATGTAGACACGACATTAGATGACAGACTCGGAGATGTTACATCATAAGCCACACGTGGCATCGTTGCATCTTTGTTTTCCGGTGTCCAAGCATCCAACCATACAGTTGCCGGATGTGAGTCATCGCCACCGAAATAGCCTGTTACTTCCTTGGTTGATCAAACGATGCACGCCAGCCGCGCCCGTAAACAACATGGATAAGTCGAAGCCTTTATAAGCAGCATTCAGATTCAAACCAAACGTAAATTTAGGATCTGAAGAACCTGCAAGGACGCGGTCATCAGCCGTCATTTTACCATCACCGTTTGCATCCTGATAGATCAGATCACCTCCCTTGAACTTTTTAGTTCCAAACGGATAACCTGCCTGTGTGGAATATTTATCCATCCAAGCCTGAGCTGCTTCATCCGATTCAAAGAAACCATCTGCTTTATAAACACGATATGTGTTCAGCGCTTCACCAATCTTACGAACCTTATTGCCATTGTTCGGATCAGCCGTTACACCTCCGGCATCCGGACTCAAACCTAAATCCAATAATTCGTTTTTGTTGTACGAGAAGTTTCCGGTTGCACCAAACGACCAATCCCCCCATTTGTTGTTGTAGCTCAGAATCACTTCAACACCTCGATTGGACATTTCACCTACATTATCTTTATAAGCATCCAAACCAAATTCTGCCGGAACCGGAACATCCATGATAATACCTGTTGTCCTACGGTCATAGTAGTCAAATGTCACATTGATCTTGTTATTGACTGTCGCATCAAAACCAAGTCCCCATGTACGAGATTTTTCCCAAGAGATAGAAGACAGCTTATATGCTTTCTGATAATACCCCGACTGCAAAGCACCTCCTAACGGATAACTTGCATCTAGATTATAGGTATTCATCCAAGGATAATAATCAGTCAATGCATCTTGATTACCCAGTAACCCCCATGATCCGCGAATCTTCAAGTTGTTCAACCAATCTTTCGTATTTTCCATGAAACCTTCTTCACTAATACGCCATGCAGCAGAGAAAGAAGGGAAATATCCCCAACGATTACCATCAGCAAAACGGGAAGAAGCATCAGAACGGATATTACCTTCCAACAAATATTTGCCGGCATAATCATAGTTAATACGTCCGAACCAAGAAATCATCGCCAACTCACGTGTATAGCCATTGTTCTTCTGAGTAGCAGCATCTCCAGCCGCGATATCGGTCAGATCATTAGTCGGGAAATTCTTACGGAACTGCTGGTTATAGGTGTAGTCATACTTTTCCGTATGCCAACCTGCCATTGCTTTCAAACCGTGTTCACCGAATTGTCTGTCAAAATTCAACAATGCATCAAAGTTTGCACGATGCCAACCGGTAAAACGTTCTTCCAAACGATTCGGTTCTGTTTCCTTATTCGGATTGTACTGAATATATTTTTGAAATGCACGATAGTGTTGTTGATTGTTAACATAAGAACCCGTCACTGTTGCAACTAAACCGTCGATGATTTTATAATCGGCAGACAGGGTACCAGAGAAATTCTGATTTTTACGGTCAACAGTTTGGTTAACATCCAACCACGCAAGTGGGTTACCATCTCCAATAGTACCATAAGTACCGTCTTCAGCACGACCTACAATCCACGGAGCAATACGGTTCAACTGACGGATAATCTGATCAGAGCTGGCAGCACTATTCGGATCACCAGTTTCACTTATGCCAGATGCATAAGAAGAAATTGGGTCGGAATAGTCATTCTTGATATATGCCAAATTCAAACGAACCGTCAATCTGGAATTCAGCTTCAGATCCAAATTTGTACGAGCATTAAATTGCTGTCTGTCCGCATTCGGTAAAATACCGGTCTGTCCCAAATAGCCGACAGATCCCATATACTTCGCATTTTCCGTACCACCGCTCACACTTACATTATGAGAATGCTGTACACCGGTTCTATAGGCTTCATCATACCAATCCGTGTTAGGAGAAGTACCATTTCTGAAATTCTCAATATCAGTTTCATTGAAACGGGGATTCAAGCCTTCATCGATCATAGACTGGCTATACAAGCGCGCATAGTCATAAGAGCTGATACGGTCAATCATTTCCGTCGGTTTCTGGAAACCTACATATCCATTATAAGAGATACGTGGTTTACCTGTCTTACCACGTTTTGTCGTAATCAAGATTACACCATTTGACGCCTTCGAACCATAGATCGCAGCAGAAGCAGCATCTTTCAATACAGAAATACTTTCGATATCGTTCGGATCAACCGAGTTCATCGTTCCAGTTTCGATACCATCCACCAAAATATAAGGATCAGCCGTGTTTAATGTACCAACACCACGCACGCGAATCGTACCACCATCCTGTCCGGGACGGCCACCGCCGGAAGTAACCTGAACACCCGGCATAGTACCTTGCAATGCGGTAGAAACGTTCTGAACCGGGCGATTTTCTAACGCTTTGCTGTCAATCTGTGCAACAGCCCCGGTCATGTTCACTTTCTTTTGTGTACCGTAACCGACAACTACGACTTCTTCCAGTTTCTGAGTATCTTCCATCAGATTCACAGTCAAAGTCGCTTGTCCGGTGTACTTGATTTCCTGTGTTACATAACCGATGAAAGAGATTTGAAGAACATCACCGTTATTCACTTCCAAAACAAAGTTACCGTCCATGTCAGTAACCGTACCGTTCGTCGTACCTTTTACGACAACTGAAGCACCTGCTACGGGGCCCAGTACATCATTAACTGTTCCTTTCAAACTTTTCTGTTGCTGAGAAATACCAACTTTAGGAGTTGCTGTCTCATTAGCTGCGAACACTGTTCCTGAGGAACATAAAGCAGCAGACAACAGCAAAAAGCTGACTGGTCTTGCAATTTTCAACATACTAATTGTTTTTTGTTTAATAATAATAGTCACTATATGAATAAGATCCAAGGAGGTGATAACCACCTTACTTATAGATTCTTTACATTCATGGTATGATTCTAACATCTGTCATACATTTGCCATGCAAATGTATGACATAGTTCTTGTAGGACTACGTCCTTTGACGGGGCAAATGTAATACATTTATTTATTATCTTGCATGTTTTTTTAGAAAAAATTAGCAAGAATACTATTGAATGTATTTTAATACCGTTTTTATACATTGAGACAAATATATTAAAATATTTTACTAATACAAATGATATTAATCGTTATTTTCTTTTACTACCTCTATTCTTTACCCTAAATCCTTTGAAAATTCGACAATATGGTTGTATTGTGCAAGATGCATGAATCCATAGTTTGTTTCATATATATCCACGAAGCTCTCAGAATTTCAACCAAGTACACATCTTAAAATGTTAATTAACAATTAAGCGTTTCCGAGTGTTATTTTCTAAACCTATCAGATTTTCTTGCTTTTTTTCTATATACTTATTGTATAGATCTAAATTTATATGGATAGATTCTAATCAATAATTTAATTTGCTATGTAATCGTCTGCTTCCCGCTATATATATTTTTGGTTATAAATAACTGATAAATAGCATGATGGGATAAATATTTCCACATATTAAAGTAATCTGTCTATTAGCTGAAGATTGTATACTTTCCGGTTGATAATCATAGACCACATAACTTACTAACATCAACAGATTAATTACTAGGAAAATCAGGTTTACTCCCAAGGTTTTCTACAAGAAACAGACTGGTAATTCTGATGTTTTGGTACAAATTCGTATAACTTAATCATAGTCCTACAAGAACTTCATACAAAAAATCCTCCTTTTTGCCTATACAGCTTTATATTTCTTACAATAAGTCATAGTCCTACAAGAACTACGCATGTGCAAGCATAAACTTTGACCCTAATTACTAAAAATAAGCAAGTAAGTGTGAGCTGTAGAAGAAAACAGATCCTCTTAAAGCCTATTATATCTAACTATTATTAAACAAAAAACAATTAGTATGTTGAAAATCGCAAGACCAGTCAGTTTTTTGCTGTTGTCTGTAGCCCTTTGTTCATCAGGGGTGATATTTGCCGCCAACGAAACTACGACTCCCAAAGTTGGCATTTCTCAGCAGCAAGCAAGTTTGAAAGGTGTCGTTGAAGACGAGTTCGGCCCTGTAGCAGGAGCTTCGGTAGTTGTAAAAGGCACTACAAACGGTACTGTTACCGACATGAACGGTAATTTTGTCCTGGAAGTAAAAAAGGGAGATGTAATCGTTATCTCATTTATTGGTTATTTGACCCAAGAGATCAAATACAATGGAGAACAAACGATCAAAGTCAGTCTGAAAGAAGACACCCAAAAAATTGGATGAAGTAGTCGTGATCGGCTATGGTACCCAAAAGAAAGTAAACCTCACCGGTGCCGTTGCATCTGTCGGCTCCGAAGAGCTGAAAGAGCGTGTCAATACGGACGTGTTGGCTTCCGTTCAAGGGCAGGTACCGGGAGTAACCATTATCAACCGTCAAGGTTCCATCTCCATCAACATGCGTGGTCGCGGAAACTTGGGGACTTCTTCCCCTTTGTTTGTCATTGACGGAGCAATAGCAGATGCTACATTCTTCTCCAATTTGGACCCGAATTCCATCGAAAGCGTTTCTTTTCTGAAGGATGCCGCTTCTTCTGCAATTTATGGTTCTCGTGCTGCTTACGGTGTTGTCTTAGTCAAGACCAAAGACGGTAAGGAAGGTGATGTAAAAAGTGACCTATGATGGAACAGTATCCATGAAGATCGCAACATACACTCCAAAAGTTTTAAGTTCGGAATGGTATGCTCGTTTGAGCAATGAAGCGGCATTCAATGAAAATCCGAATGCAGAGATGCCATATTCGGATGAAGAGATCGAAATGTTCCGTAACGGAAGTAACCCAGATATGTATCCGAATACAAACTGGTATGATTTAGTGCTGGACGATTTAGCAGTCATGACAAAGCATTCCGTTAGCGTAAGCGGAGGAAACAAAGTCAAATATTTCACCTCATTAGGGTATATGTATGATGACAAATTTACCCCCGAGGCTTCCGCCAACCGATATAATATGACTACCAACCTCTCATCCGATATAACCTCATGGTTGTCTTGGCGTTCAAACTTCAAATATATCCAAAACACAAACAATACAGAAAGCGGAGGTATTGGATATACAGAACTTCTAACCGTTCCGTCTACATATGTAGCTCGTCAAAGCAATGGAGAATGGGGTAGTTACGAAGGGGGAAATCCTGCAGCGCTGGTAAATATGCAACGTAATCCACTACGTCGCTTGGAAGAGGGGGATGGAACAACAACAAATCACAAAATACATTGATCGACCTCGCCCTCGATATTAAACCAGTTAAAGGATTGACACTGACCGGACAAATGATCTATAAGGCATATGACTATAAAGGTAAAACATACGAAGCCAATAGAAATAAAATCAAAGATTTCGTAACCGGCTCAGAATTGAACGGTACGGATGTGACCGCTTCCAAGATGACATATGACTGGAACGAAAATAGTCGTTTGACCTACAATGGTTTGGCCAATTATAATTGGAGCAACGAAAACCATAATATAAGTGCATTAGGAGGTGTCTCATACGAACATTACAAATACCAACAACAAAAATCATGGCGCCGCAATTTCCCAACCAACGGTATGACGGGTATTAATGGAGGTTCGAGCGCACCCAGCGACATGAGCACGGAAGGTGATGTTTACGAAGATAAATTAATGTCTTACTTTGCCCGTTTGAACTACTCGTACAAAGACAGGTATCTGTTGGAAGCCAACTTTCGCGCAGATGCTTCTTCCCGTTTCCACAAAGACAACCGCTGGGGTTTCTTTCCTTCGTTCTCTGCCGGATGGCGTATTAATCAGGAAAGTTTCATGCAAGATGCCAGTTGGATCGATAATTTGAAATTGCGTGCTTCCTGGGGACAGTTAGGTAATATCAATAACGTAGGACAATATGATTATTTTGCGACCTATGTACAGGGTGGAAATTATAACTTCGAAAATACGATCGTCAGCGGTATTCGAGAAGGAAAGCCAGCTAATCCTGGATTAGGTTGGGAAACCGTAACGATTACCAATGTCGGGGTTGATTTCGATATTCTAAACGGACTTTTCAGTTTCACTGGTGAATTCTACGACAAACAAACCAAAGATATCCTACTATCTTATCCGAGTCCAGCAGAAGTCGGTATCAATAGTGACTATAAGGTTTCGCAAAATATCGGTAAAGTAAGTAACAAAGGTCTGGAGTTCAACATATCTCACAACAAATCCATTGGAGATTTCTCTTATACGGTTGGTTTTAATCTGTCTAAAAACTGGAATAAGGTAAAAGATTTAGGAGCAAACGATCCGATGATCGAAGACCCTTGGATTAAGAAAGTGGGTTATGCTATCGGCACATTCTACGGTTTCCGCTCAGACGGTTTATTGACACAGGAAGACATCGACAATGGCAACTACATAACAGACGGCATTACCCCACAGGCCGGAGACATTAAATATGTAGACTTGGATGGCGACGGAAAACTGACCGATAAGGACAGAGACTATCTGGCTTGTGACGTTCCCGATATTACATACGGCGTTAATCTAAACTTACGTTACAAAGGTTTCGAATTAAGTATGTTCGGACAAGGTGTGACTGGAACAATGGTTCGTTTCTATCAGGAACAGGCTTGGGCTTTCTCTGATAATGCCAGTCCACGTGAATTTCACCTGAAACGCTGGACCGTTGATAACCCCGACCCAAATGCAGCTTATCCTCGTATCTATCCGCGTACAAGTGCACACTCTACTTTCAACAATAAGTTCTCCGATTTCTGGTTGTTCGATTCTGATTATTTCCGTATCAAAAATATCACATTCGGATATAATTTCAATAAACACCAAATTCAGCATTTAGGTGTCGATGCTTTGAAACTTTACGTATCGGCTGAAAATCCATTTACAATCCGTGCAGATCACCGCATGGAAGACTTTGATCCGGAAACACCGTCCGGACGTGGAACAGACACCCGCGGAACTTCTTCTATTTCACTTGGTGTAAACTTAACATTCTAACAAAAAGCAAAATGAAAACAGTTAATAATATATTCAAACATACGTTCTTCTGCCTAGCTCTGGGAACAACAGTTTGCAGTTGTGACCTTGGATGTCGAACCGACTTCCAGCATTGCAACAGAAACATTCTGGACATCAGAAAAAGATGCATGGTATAATCTGAACGCTGTTTACTCAGCAAGCATTCCCGGCGCAGCTGTTCACAGCGATTCGTATACGAACGATGCATACTGCCAATATTCATGGGAATCGAACGGAGCTATTTATCAGCAAAACGGCCTCAGTGCTCTATATGACGAAGGCTATAACTTCGAAACAGTCCGCAAACAAAACATTTTCTTGCAGGAAATAGAGAATGTTCCGATGGATGAAGATCTGAAAACACGGTTCAAAGCGGAAGTCCGAGCTATGCGTGCATGGACTTATCTGAACTTGACAACAACATTTGGTAAAGTTCCTTTGATCACCGATGTATTGTCATACGATGCTCCCAACATTCCTCGCGACGAAACAAGCAAAATCCGTGAATTTATTCTCAACGAACTAACTGAAGCAGCAGCTATCCTTCCGGAAAAATATGCAGGTAGTTATCCGAACGAAAAAGGACGTATGACCAAATATGCAGCTTTAGCCGTAAAAGCAAGAGCAGCCCTTTATTTCGGCGACTATCCGACAGCAGAAGCAGCAGCCAAAGAAATCATGGATAAAGGAGGTTTTTCATTATTCCAAGTCAGTGAATTGACCGAAGCACAAAAGAAAGAAGCTGAAGAAATGGAATTATACATAGATTTTGACAAATACGGTATCGACCGTGACAAATTTATGAAAGGCATGTTCAGCTACGAATCTTTATGGCATACGGAAAACGGGAACCCAGACAATCCGGAATATGTAATGACTCGTCAATATACCGCTTCCAGTTGGGACTACCAAGATATGACACGATACACAAGCATCCGTCCGAATCAATTAGGAGGTTGGTCTTCTGTGACTCCGACACAAAATCTGGTCGACGCTTACTGGACAGTAGACGGCAAAACACCGTCCATTCCCAGTATCGAAAAGCGTATGAATGCTTATAAAGTTATCAAAGGGGATTTGGACGAATATAAAGCTCCTGCAGGAGAAGCCAAATTTATTTCTTTTGCATCCGGCCTTATCAACAGTGGAAAACTGAAAGATTACGAGTACATGCAGGAATTCCGCAATCGTGATAGCCGTTTATATGCCTCCATCCTATTCCCCTTCAAAGGTTGGTATGAGACAAACTACGGTACAAACTTCATCTATGAATGGATCAAAAACGGGAATAATGAATCCAAGACTGGTTTCAACTTCCGCAAAATGTCACCGTTGGAAAATGATGCGAATAATGACGGACAAGCAACCGGCGATTATCCCTGTATCCGTTATGCCGAAGTACTGCTGATCTTTGCTGAAGCTCATACCCAGACAACAGGTTTCGACGGACAGACACAGGCTGCCTTGAATCAGCTTCGTGATCGTTGCGGTATGCCAAACGTACCGACAAGCCTCGGCAAGGAAGATGGATTGGCTTTGATCAAAAACGAACGTCGCATCGAACTGGCTGGTGAAGGTTTGCGCAGCGACGACCTAAGCCGTTATGGCGATGCTTATTGGAGTGCGCAGATGAACAATGTTCCTATCTCCACACCGGATGGCGAAAAAGTCATCACGATGAAATGGGATAGCCGGATGTCGCTGAGACCTATTCCCCAAACAGCAATCGACTTGAACCCTCTACTGGCAACAGATCAGAATCCAGGTTACTAACAACCGATACTCTCTATTAAAATAAAAAGAGGCTTCTAAAATCATTTAAATGAATTTTAGAAGCCTCTTTGTTTCATAAAAAGTTTCAAGTTCAAAAAGAAATTCATAAAGAGTAACCAATAAATAATTATAGTCCTGTTATTAATGACAATTATCGTATAAATTGTTATCTTCGTCCCCAAATTAACTACAAATACTAAATATTCATGAAGAAAAAAAGTCTAACTTTATTAGTGGCAGCAACGCTTGCCAGCAGTGTATTATTCTCATCATGCATTGGATCATTTGGGTTGTCAAATAAGCTGTTGGATTGGAACAGAAATATCGACAGCAAGTTTGTAAACGAGTTAGTATTCGTTGCATTCTGGATTGTTCCGGTTTATGAAATCTCTGCATTAGCCGACATATTGGTTTTAAACTCGATTGAATTCTGGAGCGGAAGCAACCCTGTTGCAGATGCCGGTACGGTAAAAACAATCGAAACCAAAGACGGCACGTATGCCATCGAAACCCAAAAAGACGGCTACCACATCCAGAAAGAAGGAGAAGAAAAAGCGGTCGATCTGGTTTTCAATGAAGCAGACAAGAGTTGGAGCGTAGAAGCAAACGGCGAATCGACCAAACTGCTGAAGTTCACAGGTGACGACGAAGTTGTCATGTACCTTCCCGACGGCAAAGAAACGAATGTAGAACTGAACCAGGCAGGCGTACTTGCTTTCAAACAGGTAGCCGAAGGTTATTCTTTCTACGCAGCAAGATAAAAAAGTTGAAAGTTGAAAGATGAAAGTCAAAGATATACTCTCTTTCACTTTCAACTTTCACTTTTCAACAGACTAAGTCTAATCTAAATTAAAAATGCATATGAAACACATGATCAAAAAAACGATGCTCACAGGAGCATTGAGTTGCTTCCTTCTGGGGACTGCATTGGCTGACGATGCGACGAACCAGCCTGCGAAGCCTTACTGGCAGGACATCCAAGTCGTTGCCGTTAATAAAGAGGCTCCCCGCTCCTCTTTCATGAGTTATGAAGACCGTGCCACAGCTCTATCTTCCCGATATGAAAAAAGTCCTTTCTACTCATTGCTGAACGGCACATGGAAATTCTATTTCGTAGATTCATACAAAGACCTTCCTGCCAACATCACAGATCCTTCTGTCAGCACTTCCGATTGGGACGACATCACCGTTCCGGGAAACTGGGAGGTACAGGGACACGGTACTGCCATCTACACGAATCACGGATATGAATTCCAGCCCCGTAACCCTCAACCTCCTACTTTGCCGGAAGCCAACCCGGTAGGTGTTTACCGGCGCGACTTCGAGGTTCCTGCCGGTTGGGACGGACGTGACATATATCTACACATCGCCGGAGCCAAATCGGGCTTATATGTTTACGTAAACGGCAAGGAAGTCGGCTACAGCGAAGATTCCAAGAATCCGGCCGAATTCCTGATCAACAAATACCTGCAACCAGGCAAAAACGTGCTGACGCTGAAAATCTTCCGCTGGAGCACAGGTTCCTATCTGGAATGCCAGGACTTCTGGCGCCTAAGCGGTATCGAACGCGATGTCTATCTATGGTCACAACCCAAGATCGCTGTCAATGATTACCGTATTGTCTCCACGCTCGACGACACTTACAAAAACGGTATCTTCAGCTTGGCAATAGACATCAAGAACCATTCTGACAAGGTCAAGAACATCGACGTGACATACGAATTATTAGATGCAAAAGGCAATGTGGCTGCTACGGCAGAAAACAAGTTGTGGGTAAGCCCGAACACGATTACAACGACTTCGTTCGAAAAGACACTGGATAATGTGGAAACGTGGAACGCGGAACATCCGAACCTTTACAAGCTGTTGATGACGATCAAGGAAGATGGCAAGGTGACGGAAGTGATCCCGCAAAACGTCGGTTTCCGCCGCATCGAAATCAAAGAGATCGACCAGATCGCCGGCAACGGCAAACCATACACCGTCCTGCTGTTCAACGGACAGCCGATCAAGTTCAAAGGTGTCAATATCCACGAACACAACTCGCAGACCGGACATTACGTGACAGAAGAACTGATGCGCAAGGATTTCGAACTGATGAAACGGAACAATCTGAACTCCGTCCGCCTGTGCCATTACCCGCAAGACCGCAGGTTCTACGAGCTTTGTGACGAATACGGATTGTATGTTTACGACGAAGCCAATATCGAATCGCACGGCATGTACTACAACCTGCGCAAAGGCGGTACGTTGGGAAACAACCCGGAATGGCTGAAACCACATATGGACCGTACAGTCAACATGTACGAACGCAACAAAAATCATCCGTCCGTAACGATCTGGTCATTAGGTAACGAAGCCGGAAACGGTTACAACTTCTACCAGACCTATTTATATGTAAAGGACAAGGAAAAGACCATGATGGGCCGTCCGGTCAACTACGAACGTGCACAGTGGGAATGGAACTCCGACATGTATGTCCCGCAGTATCCAAGTGCAAAATGGTTGGAAGAGATAGGTAAGGAAGGTAGCGACCGTCCGGTTGCACCGTCCGAATATGCCCACGCGATGGGTAACTCGACCGGTAACCTTTGGGACCAGTGGAAAGCGATCTACAAATACCCGAACCTCCAGGGCGGCTACATTTGGGACTGGGTTGACCAAGGTCTGCTTGCCAAGGATGCAAACGGAAAAGAATATTATGCTTACGGCGGCGACTTCGGCAAAGACATGCCGAGTGACGGCAATTTCCTTTGCAACGGTATCGTGAGCCCGGACCGCACTCCGCATCCGGCTATGGAAGAAGTGAAATATGCACACCAGAATGTCGGTTTCGAAGCTGTAGATGTGGCGAAAGGCATATTCAAAGTGACAAACCGTTTCTATTTCACGAGCCTGAAAGATTACATGATCAGCTATACGATCAAGGCAAACAACAAAATCATCAAAGGCAACAAGATGTCTCTCGACCTGGCGCCACAGGCATCCCAGGAAATCACAGTCCCGGTAGAAGGCTTGAAACCGCAGGCCGGCGTCGATTATTTGGTGAACTTTGTCGTGACTACGACCAAACAGGATGGCGTGATCCCTGCCGGATACGACATCGCACAGGATCAGTTTGTTTTGCCGGTAACAGCCGACAAGACCGTTTACAAGGCCGCAGGCCCCAAGCTGACCGTATCTGAAGAAGGAAACGACCTGAAGGTGACTTCTTCCAAAGTGAACTTCGTATTCGACAAGAAAGCCGGCGTCGTGGCTTCCTATAAAGTAGGCGGCACGGAATACTTCAACGAAGGCTTCGGTATCCAGCCGAACTTCTGGCGCGCCCCGACGGACAACGACTACGGAAGCGGCAACCCGAAACGTCTTGAGATATGGGAACTCTCAAGCCGTAACTTCAATGTGACAAGCGCGACAGGCGAGATCATCGATGGTAATGCCATCGTAAAAGTCGACTATAAACTGCCGGCCGGCAACCAGTTCCTGGTGACATACAAGATCTATCCTGACGGTATCATGAACGTGGCCACCCACTTCACGCCTGCCCATTTGGACGGTGTGAAGATCGGTATTTCCGAAGCGACCGCCACCGCGACCTTCTCACCGGGCCGCGCCAATGTCAGCGAACGCGACAAGATGGTCGTTCCGCGTATCGGCGTACGTTTCCGTCTGCCGGCAACGATGGACCAACTGGAATACTTCGGCCGCGGTCCGCTGGAAAACTATTGGGACCGCAAAGCCGGTTACATGATCGGACAGTACAAGAGCACGGCTGAAGAACAGTATTTCCCATACGTCCGTCCGCAGGAAAACGGCCACCACTGCGATACCCGCTGGATTTCATTAGGCGGTAAAGGCAAGAACCTGTTGATCGTTGCAGACGACGAGATGGAATTCAACGCAATGCGTAACTCCGTCGAAGACTTCGACGCTGGCAAGGCAACCGACCGCCCGTACCAGTGGAACAACTTCACACCGGAAGAGATTGCCAACCGTCCGGAAATCGGACCGTATGACAAACCTCGCCAGACGCATATCAACGACATCGCGCCGCGTAACTTCGTTGAAGTATGCGTAGACCTGAAACAGCAAGGATTGGCCGGCTACGACAGTTGGTATTCACGTCCGGAACCGGAATATACTTTACCGGCAGACCGGGAATACAAATGGGGCTTCACTTTGATCCCCGGAGCCAAAGCCAACAGCGCACAGAAGAAAGCGGGCTACAGCTATAAATAAGCAATCCGGTTTCACATAACAAACTAAAAAAGCGGTTGCCAGAGATCGGCAACCGCTTTTTTTGCAAGCATCCGATTGGGCTTCACCATTCCCTGAAACCCTTTGACTATTATCATATGAGAGGGTGAAGGCAGTCCTGACGCTTGCCTTCACCTTAAAAATTTACTTTCACCTTGTCTCGCCCAGACACACCAGATCCGGCCTCTTATACAAAGCGACATATTTAAGCGAATAATAAAGAGATTGTGAATGATATTAATATCCTAATATACTAACATTTAATATTTACCTTATATCTCTTTTCATTTTCGACCTAAGTCGAAAGCCTTTTTGCCCATTGTCAAAAGCCTTTTTCACCAAGGGCGAAAAGGTTTTCGACTTAGGCCAAAAGCTCTATGGTTTTATAGTTTAACAATAAAAGTATAGCGACTGCCACTCTATAGTGTACCTTCCATACCCGACTAACCCGCAGATGAAGACAACCGTAACAGGTGAAGGCACTTTTACTATTTGCATTCACCCATCAACAATCTTATAACCCAACCAGTGCATACAAAGGTGAAGCCTCCCCCTGATTATTGGCGGAAAAATAAAAAAGCCGGACTTTATTCAGCCCGGCCTTCCATAAACTTATTCAATGATGATCGATCTACTTAGCATAGCTTACCGCACGAGTCTCACGGATCACCGTGATCTTCACCTGACCCGGATAGGTCATTTCGTCCTGGATCCTCTTTGCAATTTCGGTTGACAGGTTTTCGGTATCCTTATCATCGATCTTGTCAGCCCCGACAATTACGCGGAGCTCACGACCAGCCTGGATAGCGTATGTCTTCACTACACCCGGATAAGAAAGAGCCAACTGTTCCAGATCATTCAGACGCTTGATGTAAGCCTCGACGATCTCACGGCGAGCTCCCGGACGCGCACCCGAAATAGCATCACAAACCTGTACGATCGGAGCAAGCAGCGTTTGCATTTCCACTTCGTCATGGTGAGCGCCTACGGCATTGCAGATATCAGGTTTCTCTTTATATTTCTCGCAAAGCTTCATGCCTAAGATTGCGTGCGGCAATTCCGGTTCGTCATCAGGCACTTTTCCTATATCGTGCAACAGTCCGGCACGTTTTGCCTTTTTCGGGTTCAACCCCAGTTCAGATGCCATCACAGCACATAAGTTCGCCGTTTCGCGTGCGTGCTGCAACAGGTTCTGGCCATAAGAAGAACGATATTTCATCTTACCGATCATACGGATCAGTTCAGGATGCAAACCATGTACACCGAGATCGATAACGGTACGCTTACCGGTTTCCACCACTTCGTCTTCAACTTGCTTTCTCACTTTCGTTACCACTTCCTCGATACGTGCCGGGTGGATACGTCCGTCCTGTACCAACTGGTGCAAAGCCAGACGGGCTATTTCACGACGGACCGGATCAAAACCGGACAACACGATTGCTTCAGGCGTATCGTCAACCACGATCTCAATACCGGTTGCTGCTTCCAACGCCCGAATGTTACGCCCTTCACGACCGATGATACGGCCTTTGATCTCGTCTGATTCGATATGGAAGACTGTAATCGAATTCTCGATTGCCGTTTCGGTTGCTACACGCTGGATGGACTGGATAACGATTTTCTTCGCTTCCTTGTTGGCTGTCATCTTTGCCTCTTCCATGATTTCATTGATGTAGGAAGTAGCTTCTGACTTGGCTTCGTCTTTCAAGGATTCGATCAGACGCTCCTTCGCCTCTTCGGCAGAAAGCCCGGACAGAGTTTCCAGATGTTCGATTTCACGCTGGTGAAGTTTCTCCAAATCCTGCTTCTTCTTATCTACCAGTTCCAGTTGGGCCGCCAGATTCTCCTTCACGGCATCCACTTCGCTATTCTTGCGTTGCAGGTCTTCCTGACGTTGGTTCAAATTCAACTCACGTTGTTTCAACTTAGCCTCTACAGACTGTATCTTTGAATTACGGGCGGACACCTGTTTCTCCAGGTCCGCTTTCAAATGAAGGAACTTCTCTTTTACTTCGAGCAGCTTCTTCTGCTTCATTACTTCCGACTCCTTTTCAGCCTCGCGTATCACAGCGTCATACCTTGACTTCATAAGGACTCTCATCACAAACCACACGAGCAAGCCTCCGACAACGAAGGTCACAAGTGCTATGATTATAGTCATACCCATTTTACTTATAGTTTAAATTCAGTTATATTATTATACAAAAAAAGCACTGCCTTACATGGATACACCCATGCAAAGTAGTGCGGAAACGCATCTTCTTTATTCTTACAACTATTTATCCTTCAGGAAACTTTCCAGTTCATCGGTCAGCTCCTGTATCTTTTCAGTAAAGGGACTTGTGTCATTCTTATCCTCCAACTTCAAGTTTTCCACCGATAGCTGAAAGGTTACCATGGCTAACAAATCTTTTACATCCACGTCGGAATATTTCTTCCGGTACTGGTCCATTTTCTTCCTGATTTGCCGGACTGCCTCACGGGCTACCTGCTCCTCGCTCCGGTTGATCCTGATACCATAACTTTTACCGGCTATCTCTACATGTATAAGAAATTTATCGTCCATCGCCTCTATTCGTTTAATAGTGCAATGCACTTGTCTACTTCCCGCACTAACTTCGATAACCTCATCCTGGCACTTTTCATTTCTCCCTCGTTGACAGAAACAACCCGTGCAGTCAGCATGTTATCGCATTTGGCATTCAACTCTTCGATCGTCTTCATTGCCTGCTGAAGTTCTCCTTCTTTCTGTGCTAAAGAACTTTCAAGCTCGTTGATTTTCTCCTTTTGCCTATCGCAAAACTCCATCAAATCACGAACCCTAACATCAAATACAGCCAACAATCTTTTATGATCTTCGGTCATTTCACACCAAATTCTACACAAAAGTAAAGGATAGAATTGAATAAAACAACGAATCGGTTTGTTTTTTTGACAGAAAACGTTCGGACACACAAAAGGCCGTTCAAACTAAAATCCGAACAGCCCTCCTTCCAATAGATTCAGCTACGCTATATTTATACTAACGCAACGTACAATTCACCCTCGATGTTTTCGAAAGCCAATTTGCCTTCTTTCGCTAACCAACCAAAAGCAGCATACATATCTTTTTCCGCTTTAATCTTAGTAGCCTTCTTTACTGCCTTAACACTCATCTTACCGCCTTCATTCAATGCGTTCCAAACAAGGCCGGCGTTTGTTCCAATCAATTCGATCATGTTTCTTTTTGTTTTGTTAATCGTTAACGGGAGCAAATTTATAGATTAATCGATTAAAACAAAAGGATATAGATGTTTTTAGCATAAAGACAGGTGCTTTTTATGTTTTGAAAGCATAATTAACACTATTATAACAGAATTATAGCGCTATTTTCGTCCGATCTTTGGCTGTGACAAGTTCCGCCTCCATGTTTATAGCTGAAACATATTTGCTTAATAAGCCCACGGCATACTTTCCTGCCGCCTCCAACCCCTCCAATCCTGAATAACCATTTATAATCATTAACAAGTGAGTCGTATCCAGTCCTATTTTTGTCCGTTCCTCATCACTCGTCGGAGTTCCTACCCCACCGACTGCATCCCGGTAAACGGGCAGACCTGCAATATTCAATTCTCCACGCCCGATTCCATGATAAATTTCACCTTCCCTGCCGACTCCCAACACCAGACTGCCACCGGCAATTTTATCCGCATCGAAGCCTCCGATGGAATATCCGCTACGGATAGAAACCAAATTGATGAGATCGACCAGCGTATCGACCTTATAAAGGGGTAATTCACGGAGAATGCGCCTCCGCAAGGCTTCAGAAGAAGGACGATAACGATTCGGATCTTTTCCCAAACGCTTATAAGCCTGGCATGAGTAGCCTGTATAGGGAGCCATTTGTTGATTTGTTCCAGCTTGACTGTTTCCCGGACAGCCTTTTCTTCGTCCGCTATCTCCTGCCAAAGCCTTTCGTCCGGTTCAGAATTGCAAACATCACAAGACAGAACCAAAACATGCAAATCCGGACAGGCCGTGGCTATTTCTTCTGAAATTGAAATATTTGTCATAGAATTTCACTTATAAAAACCACAAAAATAAACCTATTTAGTCAGAAAGGATTAATTTTTCAATTGTAATAATGTATATTTCAGTTTGAGGATATAACTCATTCACTAATTCTTCGTCGCAGTACGCAAAATCATCATAGTCTCCACTATGCTTCTTTTCAAACAACGTTCCAAATATCTTACCTATTTTAATCGGCAACTTTCCTGTAGATACAAAATGTAAGCCAAGCATACTTTTTACGCCGTTATGAGTCTGCGTTAGGATATCATATTTAAGTAACTTCTTGCACGACCTTCCTGATTTGTTCTACTACATCTGTTCGTCTCATAACTTTTTTATTTAATAAGCAAAAGGACCATATATATTATACACCGCTCAATTTACTACAAAGATAAACACAATTCTTTACAAAAAACTATTTTTCTATTTGCATATCCTCCTGAAACATCTATTTTTCCATAAAAAAATGTGTTATCACCTCTACTCTATATAAAAACCAATAAAAGACATTATGATGACATATGATGATCAACTAAAATCTGATGAAAAGCATCCATTTTGGAGTAATCCTTTATTGTATAAACAGGGAGGAACCACGCAAGAAAATACCGGACAGGATACGCCCGCTTTTGATTCCCAGACGACGGGCGGAGAAAAACTCGTCGGGATGGGCGTAGGTACAGATTCCGGCTAGTTCGATATTTCCGGCCGAAAGGCCTTCTGTCAATAATTGCAGACGGTTGGCCTCCCACAAATCGATATGGGCTTTTCCGGTATCGGCATCGCGCTTCAAGATACACGACATTTCAAAACCGGCCTCCCGAAAGGCGTCGACGACCTCTTCGCCAACTTCGAAGGCTTCGGGACCGATGGAAGGAGCAATGCCGGCTTTCATGAGACGAGGATCGGCTCCATATTCATCCATGAGGATGCGAACAGTTTTCCCGGCAATCCGCAATACAGTTCCCCGCCAACCGGCATGAACGGCAGCTACAGCCTTCACATCGGGAGCATACAGCAAGACAGGGACACAATCGGCTGTCGAGACAGCGATGCAAACTTCCGGCACATCCGTCACCAAGGCATCTACACCATGCATATAAAGCTGCTGTTCTTCCAATGGAAGGGAAAGAAAAGAAGGTTCGATCGAACGGACCTCCGCCCCATGAACCTGAAAAGGCGCGAAGATACGTTCGGATGGTATCCTGATTGCATCCGAAAGAAGTTTCCGGTTCGCTCGGACAGCTTCCGGATTGTCCCCACTGTATTCGCCAGGGTTAAAGGATGCATACGCACCTTTGCTCACTCCTCCCTGACGGGTTGTCACAAAATGAGAGATGTTGCAATCCTCGCTTAATACGGGAAATTGCAACATCTTCACTTTATCATTTGGAAGTATCTTCATCTTCTTCGTCGTCCCAATCTTCATATTCTTCATACTCTTCATCGTCGTCGGGATCATCTTCATCAAGAGGAATGATAAAATCGTCATCATCTAGCGAAAGTGCGCCTACATCGATGTTCTTATGTACAATACGCTCTACCTCGTGGAACGTTTCCTTGTTCAGTTCCTTCCACAGCAAGTCTTTCAGCTCGGTGATCCCCATTCCGGTAACGGAGGAGATAAAGACATAGGGAACGCCTTCCGGCAGATCTTCGGACAATGCCTCAATCAACTCTTCATCCAGCATATCGCTCTTGGTGATAGCCAGGACACGGCTTTTATCCTGCAAATCCGGATTATACTTGACCAGTTCGCCTAAAAGGATTTCGTATTCCTTCTTGATATCATCCGCATCGGCAGGAACCATAAACAAAAGCAACGAATTACGTTCGATATGACGCAGGAACCTTAACCCCAAACCTTTACCTTCACTGGCTCCCTCGATAATGCCAGGGGATATCGGCCATGACGAATGAACGGTTGTCGCGATAGCTTACTATACCCAAGTTCGGTTCGAGCGTAGTAAACGGATAATTGGCAATCTTCGGTTTGGCAGCTGAAACGACAGACAGCAATGTCGACTTTCCGGCATTCGGGAAACCGACCAGACCGACATCAGCCAACAGCTTCAATTGCAGGATCACCATACGCTCCTGTGCCGGTTCGCCGGGTTGCGCATAGCGGGGAGCCTGGTTGGTCGACGTCTTGAAGTGGCAGTTACCCAATCCTCCGCGTCCGCCTTTCAACAACATTACCTTCTGACCGTCTTCGGTCACGTCACAGATAAACTCGCCCGTTTCGGCATCATAAACGACTGTTCCGCAAGGAACCTCTATCACACGATCCTCACCGTCTTTCCCGAAACTACGTTTGGCTCCGCCACCTTCACCATTCGTCGCCATAATATGACGTTCATACTTCAGATGGAGAAGCGTCCAATAATTCCGGTTTCCACGAAGATACACATGGCCTCCTCGTCCTCCATCGCCTCCGTCGGGACCTCCTTTCGGAATGTATTTCTCGCGGCGAAAGTGAGAAGACCCTCTCCCGCCCTTACCAGAACGGCAATAGATCTTTACATAATCCACAAAGTTTGATTCAGCCACTTTTAATTTTTAATTTATGATTTATGTTTTATGATTTATGATTCATAGCGACAAAAGATATAAATCACAAATCATCAATCATAAACCTCATTCATAAATCCATTACAAATTATTTACAGCATCCTTGATACGACCGAAAATCTCTTCGATTGTACCCATACCTTTGATGGCGACATGTTTGCCTTCACCGATATAATAATCTGCCAAAGGAGCTGTCTGTTTGTGATAAACGTCCAATCTTGACTTGATTGTTTCCAGATTGTCATCCGAACGGCCTGAAACCTTACCACGTTCCAACAGGCGGTTGATCAGTTCTTCTTCTTCTACCTGAAGGTTCAGCATAACGGAAACATCGGTTCCACGTTTGTTCAACATTTCTTTCAGTGCCTTAGCCTGCGGGATAGTACGGGGGAAACCATCGAAGATGACGCCTTTGGAGTTCACCTTGCTGTCCAAAACCTTAGCCAGCATGTCAACGATCAGTTCATCCGGAACCAGTTGTCCTTTTTCAATGTAATCTTTAGCAATCTTACCCAGCTCTGTCTCGTTCTTCATTTCAGAACGCAAAACATCACCTGTAGAGATATGATCCAAACCATATTCTTTAATAATCAATTCGCTCTGTGTTCCCTTTCCTGAACCGGGAGCACCAAAAATAACAATGTTCAACATAAAAAGTAAACTTTTTAAATTGACAATTGATAATTGACAATTGACAATTACCTGCCAACTATCCAACCATCCATCGCCTCTTATTATACATTAATCTGATAAATTCTCCACTCCTTTATATATTGATAATTATCAATTGTCAATTATCTTATATATATTTCGGTAAGCCCGCCCCATTTCATCATAATCCAGGCCGTAACCGACAATAAAATCACTCGGAATCCGAATGCCGATATAATCGGGTTTCAAATTGCATCTCAATGAATCCGGCTTAAACAACATGGTCGCCAGTTTGACATCGGCAGCACCATCCTTACGGAGTTTATCCATAACATATTGCATCGTAAATCCGGTATCTATAATATCCTCTATCATGATCAAAGTCCGCCCTTTCACATCGGCCTGCACCGGCATGATTTCACGCACGACACCGGTCGTACTGGTCCCTTTATAAGAAGAATAACGAGCAAAGGTGATCTCATACGGTTCGTTCAACTGACGCATCAACTCGGCAGTAAACATAAAAGCTCCATTCAGGATTCCCACAAACAACGGATTCGTGCCTTTTACATCCTCCCGGATACGTTCTGCGACTTTTGCAATTGCATCCTTTATCTCCTCTTCCGGGATAAAGAGTTCAAATTCTTTGTCTTTTAATCGGATTCTATCCATATTCCGTTTGATTTTCGAGGGAACAAAGGTACAACTTTTTCGGGTAAGCACAAAAGTGGATTTTCATTTTCTGCTTTCTGTCAAAATATTGCCATCTATCATACGGATCAGCCTACCCGCCATCCGAGCATTTTCCTCAGAGTGGGTAACCATCACGACGGTCATTCCTTCACGATTCAGTTCCATCAACAGGTTCATCACTTCATTGCCGTTGACGGAATCCAGGTTTCCGGTCGGGATCGCCGGCGATAACCGGAAAGCTAGAATGTCAACTCATCCACAATCCAGAGATAAATCAGGAAAGCTGCCGTCATCCCCAACACAAACCCTAGCATATTAACAGACGAAAACAAAAAGCTCCGCTTAATTAGCCGGAGTGCGACTTTTACATAGTGTTTAAACATATATCATATCTTTTTTATGAACCACTAAAGATAAGGCAAAGATCATGTCAAATCAGGAATTCACTTATTTACAACCACATACACACCAGGCTTTTAAACGTATTGTCCGTTTCCGTACATCTTACGTACAAAAACGCACGAATATGTTCCCGACAACGCCGAAAATAAATTAGTCTATCTCAGAACTTTTCATTAATTTCGCACCAATATTTTAAATGAATGTAAAAAGATACGACGATGATAAAGATGTCTGTTTTAGCGTTATTTATTGTATTGTTATTCAGTAGTAATCAGGTAGGAGCACAGGATGTCAACATAATTAGCGGGAATCAGTCGAATCAACCGGTTCAGACCGCTGTTCCCGATACATTTCCTTTATTAGACTTGGATGAAACGGAACTGGATAAAATCCCCGACCTCAGGGCACAGTTCGAAAAACTCAATAGCAGCTACTCATCACCCGCCGCACCGAGTGAGAACTTGCTTCGCTTTTTAAAAAAAAAGACGAGATAGAATTATCGCCGGAAGCACAATATTGGGTAAATTGGGTACGCGACCCGTCTACCATCATCAGCCCGTGGGCAACCTTACGGGATACTACAATCGTCAATCCGCTGTTCACCCCGATCCTGTTCAAGGGAGGACTTATCCCGGAAGACCTGCAATTGTATGACAAGGACTTTATTGCAAAACAACGTCCCAACTTCCCATTGTTCGAACCGGATACGACTTTGTTCCAAGACGAAATACTAAAGAACAAGTTGCAGAATACCGCATATAATTATGTACGTGTAAACTATCCGGAATATTTCCGTTATTCGGAACGTGACCTGCCGACAGATGTCGTTAAAACGCATGTTATCAAGAAAGCGACATACGAACCCGAACTAATCAAAATAGAAAACGACCCGAACGCTTTCAGCGACGTGGACGCTCCGGTCAAGTTTATCCCGGAACGCCGTTATTGGACTTCCAACTTCGAAAGCACCATGCAGTTTTCGCAAAATTACATTTCACCGAACTGGAGTGCAGGTGGCGATCCGAACTTCAATATGAATACCCGGCAATATTTCAAATATGATTACAATAAAGACAAAGTACAGGTAACAAACGAACTTGAATTCAAACTGAACATGAATACTTTGCCGGACAAAACAGACTCTATACATTCGTATAAGATAAACGACCAGATACTTCGTCTCCATACGCTGTTCGGTTACAAAGCATTTAACAAGTGGTACTACACAGTCGACATCAGTTTCAACACACAAGTAGTAACCAACTACGCCCAAAACAGCGAAACCAAATTATCGGCATTTCTCGCGCCTATGACCTTCAATACCGGTATCGGTATGAAATACGAACTAACCAAAACCCTTACAAAGGTGAGACACCGAAACATAAAATTGAATGTCAACATGGCTCCATTCTCTTATAACTATATGTACAGTACCCAAAAGGGGACAGATATGGATTTGAAACGACATGGTTTTAAAGAGAAAGACAATGCCGCCGAACTTCCTGACGATGTTAACAAATACAGGAACTCCCAAAGCCAAATTGGTTCGAAACTCGAAGCAAACATGACATTCAATATCAACCGAAATGTCAGTTGGACATCTCGTTTCTATTATTTCACGGATTATCATCGTATTACCGGAGAGTTTGAGAACACGTTCAACTTGCAGATCAGCCGGTTCTTTTCAACCCGGATCAATCTTCACCTTCGCTATGACGATGGTGTTGCCAAAAACGAAGATTTCGACAGCTATCTTCAGATCAACGAGCTGTTAAGCTTCGGGTTTAATTACAAATGGTAAGACAAAGTCTATTATTTCCATAATAAACTTTGTTAATCGTGACATAATTTCCAAATAATACGTACTTTTGCCTCGGTTTTGCAATGTCGAGATTACAAATATGAGCGAAAGTATCAATCACAATGGGATTATAGAGAAGATCGACGGCGGTACGGTCTATGTCAGGATCATCCAACAATCGGCTTGCTCCGGATGCCATGCGAAAAGTATGTGTACGGCATCCGAGAGCAAAGAAAAGATCATCGAGGTTCCGGACAACTCTGGAAAATTCCATATAAATGAAGAAGTCCAGTTATGCGGACAAAGTTCACTGGGGCTGCAGGCCGTACTTCTTGCATTTGTATTTCCGCTCATCATAGTTTTTGCGGCTATTGTAACAGGTACAAGTATGCAATGGGAAGAAACCACAAGCGGGTTAACCGGATTACTGCTCTTAGTTCCTTATTATTGCATATTATACTTTTTACGCGACAAACTGAAAAAGCGATTCATATTTACTTTGAAAAAACTTAATTGACAAACATATCATGATTTTAATTGCCGTTATTTCATTAGGAGCGATTGGAGCCATCGGCGCAGTTTTTCTATACGCCGCCTCCAAGAAGTTTGAAGTATACGAAGATCCTCGTATCGCACAAGTCCATGGAGGTATTGCCTGGAGCCAATTGCGGAGGTTGTGGATATCCCGGATGCGGTGGTTTTGCTACGGCTTGTGTAAAAGCCGACACGTTGGACGGCCTGTTATGCCCCGTAGGCGGAGCACCTGTAATGGGCAAAGTAGCCACCATCCTCGGAAAAGAAGCAGCCAGTGCAGAACCGATGGTAGCCGTTGTCCGCTGCAACGGAACGTGTGCCGCCCGTCCGCGTACCAACCAATACGACGGTGTGCAGAGTTGTGCGATTGCTTCCACCTTGTACGGCGGAGAGACCGGCTGTTCATTCGGTTGCTTAGGTTATGGCGACTGTGTGGCTGCATGTAACTTCGACGCCATCCACATCAACCTTGAGACCGGGCTTCCGGAAGTGGACGAAGACAAATGTACTTCATGCGGAGCTTGCGTAAAAGCTTGCCCGAAAAACATCATCGAACTGCGTAAGAAGGGCCCCAAATCACGCCGCGTCTTCGTCAGCTGCGTAAACAAAGACAAAGGCGGAGTAGCCAAGAAAGCATGCGCCAACGCTTGTATCGGCTGTGGCAAATGTGCAAAGGAATGCCCGTTCGAAGCAATTACAGTAGAAAACAACGTGGCCTACATCGATTACACAAAATGTCGCTTATGCCGCAAGTGCGTAGCCGTATGTCCGACCGGCGCCATCCACGAATTGAACTTCCCGCCACGTAAAGAGGCAGCTCCGGCTGTGGACGCCGACAAAATAAAACCGGCAACAGCTCCGAAACCGGCTGCACCGAAGGCTGATGCGCCAAAGACTGAAGTCCCGAAGAAAGAGTCTCCGAAGGCAGAAGCTCCAACAGCAAACGCTACGCCAAATGCAGAAACTCCTAAAATTGAAACAAAAGAAGAAACAATTCAAAAATAAAATCTAATAGTATGCTAAGGACATTTCGAATCGGAGGTATACATCCGCCCGAAAATAAATTGTCTGCCGGTAAGAAAATTACCGCTTTAGCTGCTCCTAAGCAGGTAATCATACCGCTCAGTCAGCACATCGGGGCTCCGGCCCAGGCAGTGGTCAAGAAGGGTGATCTGGTTAAAGTCGGAACACTTGTCGCCAAGGCAGGTGGTTTCGTTTCCGCCAATATCCACTCGTCAGTATCCGGTAAAGTAAACAAAATAGATAACGCCCTCGACTCAAGCGGCTACAAGCGTCCCGCCATCTACATCGATGTGGAAGGAGACGAATGGGAAGAAACGATCGACCGCAGCGATGCATTGGTAAAAGATTGTACGTTGTCATCCAAAGAGATCGTCGACAAGATTGCAGCAGCCGGTATCGTAGGTCTGGGGGGAGCCACCTTCCCGACACAGGTGAAACTGATGCCGCCTCCCGGAAGCAAGGCAGAAATCATCATCATCAATGCCGTAGAATGTGAACCTTATTTGACCTCCGACCATTCCCTGATGATGGAAAAAGGCGAACAGATATTGGTGGGCGTCACATTGCTGATGAAAGCCGTAAATGTAAACAAAGCCGTTATCGGCATCGAAAACAATAAACCCGATGCAATCGCCCACCTGACGAAGCTGGCAGCCGCTTATCCCGGAATCGAGATCATGCCGCTGAAAGTGCAATATCCGCAAGGAGGTGAAAAGCAGCTGATCGACGCCGTGATCCGTCGCCAGGTAAAGAGCGGCGCCCTGCCTATCTCGGCCGGAGCCGTCGTGCAGAACGTAGGAACCGCCTACGCCGTCTACGAAGCCGTCCAGAAGAACAAACCTCTGTTTGAGCGCGTCGTGACCGTAACAGGAAAAGCCGTTGCCAATCCGTCGAACTTCCTGGTCCGTATGGGTACGCCTATCAACACGCTGATCGAAGCAGCCGGTGGTATTCCCGAAAACACGGGTAAGATTATCGGTGGCGGTCCGATGATGGGCAAAGCGTTGGTAAGCGCCGAAGTTCCGGTAACCAAAGGCAGTTCCGGCGTATTGCTCCTGACCAAGGAAGAATCTGTCCGCAAACCGATGCAGGACTGTATCCGTTGCGCCAAGTGCGTGAACGTCTGCCCGATGGGATTGAACCCAGCCTTCCTCATGAAGTTCACCGTCTACAAAGACTGGGAAAAAGCCGAGGCCAACTATATTCAGGACTGTATAGAATGCGGTTCCTGTAGCTATACTTGTCCAGCCAACCGCCCGCTGTTGGATCAGATCCGGTTGGGCAAAGGCAAAGTTATGGGTATTATTCGTGCAAGAAAGTCATAAAACAAGAGCAATATGGAAAACAAATTATACGTGTCTCCCTCGCCCCACATTCATGGCGGCGACAGCATAAGCAAAAATATGTACGGTGTACTGATTGCCCTTGTTCCGGCTTTCCTGGTATCACTCTACTTTTTCGGACTGGGTGCGCTGATCGTAACCGTAGCCTCGGTTTTCTTCTGTGTCCTGTTCGAATATCTGATTCAGAAGTTCCTGATGAAAAAGGAACCGACCATTTACGACGGTTCGGCCATCCTGACTGGTGTTTTGCTGGCATTCAACCTGCCGTCAAACCTGCCGATCTGGATCATCGCCATCGGTGCGCTGGCAGCCATCGGTATCGGTAAGATGTCGTTCGGTGGCCTGGGCAACAATATTTTCAACCCGGCACTGACAGGACGTATCTTCCTGCTGATCTCTTTCCCGGCACAGATGACCACCTGGCCCGTTGTCGGACAGTTGACATCTTATGCCGATGCAACAACAGGGGCAACCGTCCTCTCTCTGATGAACGAGGGTGCACTCGACAAAATGCCTACACTCAGCGACATGCTGATCGGTAACATGGGCGGTAGCCTTGGTGAAGTCAGCGCACTGGCACTGCTGTTAGGTATGTTCTATATGTTATGGAAGAAGATCATCACCTGGCACGTTCCGGTATCCATCTTCGTCACGGTATTTGTCTTTACAGGTATCATGCACCTGGTGAATCCGGTTCAATACGCAAGCCCGTTCGTCCATCTGTTGTCCGGAGGTCTGATGTTGGGAGCTATCTTCATGGCGACCGACTATGTGACTTCGCCGATGAGCAAGAGCGGTATGATTGTCTACGGTGTCGGCATTGGTATCCTGACAACGGTTATCCGTCTGTTCGGTTCTTATCCCGAAGGTATGTCATTTGCCATCTTCATCATGAATGGAGTTACTCCGGTCATCAACAGTTATATGAAACCTAAACATTTCGGAGGGAAATAAGCATGGCAAAACTAAAATCAACATTACCCAATATGTTCCTTTCACTCACGATCATCTGTGTAGTGGCCGGAGCAATATTAGCAGGTGTGAATATGTACACCACCGGTCCGATTGCCGCCACCAAAGCAGCAGCGCTGGAAGCAGCGATCAAAGCGGTCACTCCGGCATTCGACAACAAACCGACAGAAGAAGCCTATATGGCAGTTACAGCCGATGGCGACTCGCTGAAAATCTACCCGGCAAAACAAGACGGCAAATTCGTCGGTGCCGCAGTGGAGAGCAACACAATGAAAGGGTTGGGCGGTGAGATCCGCGTGATTGTCGGTTTTGACACCGAAGGCAAACTGCTGAACTATTCAGTCTTGCAACATGCCGAAACACCCGGATTAGGGGCTAAAATGCAAGAATGGTTCCGTACGGACAAAAATCGCCAGAGCGTTTTGGGACGCAATTTGTCTGATGGCGAACTGAAAGTAACCAAAGACGGTGGAGATGTCGATGCCATAACAGCTTCGACCATTACCAGCCGTGCATTCCTGAACGCTGTGAACCGCGCCTACAGTGCTTTTTCCGGTGCCGACGGATTGACCGGAGCAACCACATCATCCGATAACACAACTAAAGAGGGAGGAAACGACAATGAGTAATCTGAAAATATTGATGAACGGAATCATCACAGAGAACCCGACATTCGTATTGCTGTTAGGTATGTGTCCGACATTGGGAACGACCTCTTCAGCGATGAATGGTATGAGTATGGGACTTGCAACCATGTTCGTGTTGATCTGTTCCAACATGGTCATATCAGCATTGAAAAATGTAATCCCGGATATGGTCCGTATTCCCGGGTACATTGTCGTAATCGCCACCTTCGTAACGGTTGTGCAAATGTGCATGGAAGCATTTATTCCTGCCTTATACGCAAGTTTGGGATTGTTCATCCCGTTGATCGTCGTCAACTGTATCGTGTTGGGACGCGCCGAAGCTTTTGCCGCCAAGAACGGAGTCGTGGCCTCGGCTTTCGACGGAATCGGTATCGGTCTCGGCTTTACGATTGCCTTGACACTGTTAGGAGCTATCCGCGAATTGTTGGGGACGGGTAAACTGTTCAACCTGACAATCATGCCGGAACAGTTCGGCTCGCTGATTTTCGTGTTGGCTCCGGGTGCATTCATCGCACTGGGATTCCTGATAGCTATTGTTAATAAACTGCGTAAAGCATAAAACAAGGTAAGATATGGAATATATATTGATATTTATCGCCGCTGTATTCGTCAACAACGTTGTGTTGTCCCAATTCTTGGGTATATGTCCGTTCCTCGGCGTATCCAAGAAAGTGGATACAGCAATAGGCATGGGAGCAGCCGTTGCATTTGTGCTTACCATTGCGACACTCGTGACTTTCCTCGTACAAAAATATGTGCTGGATGTATTCGGCCTGGGCTTTATGCAGACCATCAGCTTCATCCTGATTATCGCAGCTCTGGTCCAAATGGTGGAAATCATCCTGAAGAAAGTTTCTCCTGCCCTCTATCAGGCATTGGGAGTGTTTCTTCCGCTGATCACGACAAACTGTTGTGTGTTGGGTGTCGCCATCCAGGTCATCCAGAAACAGTATAATTTATTAGAATCTGTAGTATATGCATTCTCTATTGCTATTGGATTTGCATTAGCTTTGATTATCTTTGCAGGTGTCAGAGAACAATTAGCAATGACAAATGTCCCCGATGGCATGAAAGGAACCCCGATCGCCCTAATCACAGCTGGTCTACTGGCTATGGCGTTTATGGGATTCTCGGGGATCGTTTAAAGATTTATGATTTATGATTTATAATAACAGGTAATACTGCTTGATAATAACAGGTAATACCGCTTGCCGCTATAAATCATAAATCATAAATCCTTTCATAAATCATAAATCATAAATTTTCTCTCCTCATGAAACAGAAGATTTTAGTAGCAGGTGGAACTGGTTACATCGGATCACACACCACAGTAGAACTGCAGAACGCGGGTTATGAAGTTGTCATCATCGATGACCTGTCTAACTCCAATATAGAAGTATTGGACGGTATCGAACGCATCACAGGCATCCGTCCTGAATTCATCAAGCTGGACTTGAAAGATAAGGAAGGAACCCGCGAAGCACTGAAAGCTCATCCGGGAATCAAAGGGATTATCCTGTTTGCCGCCAGCAAAGCAGTAGGCGAATCCGTACAGCAGCCGTTGAAATACTACCGCAACAACGTAGTGCCACTGGTGAACCTGTTGGAACTGATGCCGGAATTCAATATCGAAGGCATTGTATTCTCTTCTTCCTGTACCGTTTACGGGCAGCCTGACCCTGAGAATCTGCCTGTAACCGAGAACGCTCCGATCAAACCGGCTACTTCTCCATACGGAAATACAAAACAGATCAACGAAGAGATCATCCGCGACACGATCCATGCCGGCGCTCCTTTCAAGAGCATCATCCTGCGTTACTTCAACCCGATCGGAGCACATCCGACAGCAGAGATCGGCGAATTGCCTAACGGCGTTCCTCAGAACCTGATCCCGTATCTGACACAGACTGCTATGGGTATCCGCAAAGAGCTGAGTGTATTCGGTGACGACTATGACACGCCTGACGGTTCCTGCATCCGCGACTACATCAATGTTGTCGACTTGGCTAAGGCTCACGTGATTGCCATGGACCGCATGTTGGGTGGCAAGTCTCTGGATAATGTGGAAATCTTCAACCTCGGAACCGGCAACGGCGTTTCCGTATTGGAACTGATCAACACATTCGAAGCTGCAACAGGCGTTAAAGTCCCGCACAAAATCGTAGGACGCCGCGAAGGTGACATCGAAAAGGTTTGGGCCAATCCCGAACGTGCCAATAAAGTTTTAGGCTGGAAAGCGACAGAAACACTGGCCGACACATTGGCTTCGGCCTTGGAAATGGCAGGAAAGACTGCGCGAATGCGGTATCATGTAATCGGAATATTTCTCGTTACCATACAAAAAAGGGGGGCCAAAGTTCATTATTAAACCCATCGGCTCCCCTTTTTCATTAAGAAGCCTTGGAAAGGTGTATACAGTATAAAGACAAGCTTATCATCAGACAGCACACTGTATATCAATATATTGAAAATAACCATCCCTACAAAAGGACAATTTGACCGCAATATTTCCCCTACACTTTTTCAAACAAGCCTCATTTTCTTACACGACAACCGCAATACTCCTTGTAAATAGCGAACGGTAAATAACGAGCTACCTGACGAAGAAAAAACCAAATCCGGACAAAAACACATTCTCCTCCACACACCTCCACCCCATTTGAACAGCCTGACTCTTAGCATGCACTGCCTCCATACGGAAAAGAAAGGCAAAGGTTTAGAAAAATCATCTAAACTATTATTTATCAAACACATACAATATTTTCATAAATCTATTGCTTCCAAAAAGTGTAGGGGAAATATTGCGGTCAAATTGTCCTTTTCTATATTTGGGGGCCTAAAAAACGTTCCAAGCCCTCCAAAAAGCTATAGGTTTTCCGTTTACAAGCCATAGCTTTCCAAGAAAAAAGCTATAACCTTTTTGGAAACAGGCTATAGCTTTTTATCATGAGACATCTCCCCAAAAACAGACTGAAAGATTACTTTGCCAGTATATTCAGGACAGCTTCCCGCCAATCCTCTCCGTTTTCCGGCTGATAGGTGTGGAAACCGAGCCCTTGTCCAACCTCTATATTCGATTTGGCATCGTCGACAAACAGCGTTTCAGCGGGAATAAGCGGGGCATTTTCTATCATCCGGTCGAAGATGGCGGCATCCGGCTTCGTCACCCCAACTTCATAGGAAGTATACATTTTGTCGAAATAAGCGGATATAGGACGACCGGCGGGGGTGAACGCCTCGCTCCTCGCCCACGACTGGACAATCGGATTCGTATTGCTCAACAAATAAACCTTATATTTCTTTCGCAGCTCTAACAGGAAATCCAACTTGTATTGCGGGACATCGGCAATAAAACCCATCCATAAGGCATATTTGATTTCATCATAAGAAAGTTGCTTGCCGGTATGCTCGCATAACTTGCGGCAGAAAGTATCAACATCGATCTTTCCATTCTCCAGTTCAAGGAAAAAGCCTTTCTGCTCATAAGGATCGAGCAACTGTTTTGCATCCTTCACTCCTATTTCCTCAAATCGGCTTACAGCCTGGTGATGGTCCAGGTCGATCAAGACGCCTCCCAGATCAAATACTATGTTTCTGATTCTTTTCATATTCTTTGCGTAATACTCACAAACTTACATAAAAGTGTCCGAACAACCAAATAAAAAAGTGAAGGCCGTATGCAGGCGGGATCACCCTCCGCATACTCAGCCTTCACTGTAAATCGGCATCACACAAGCATCAAGCAGGCTTGTGAATGTGAAATCATTTTATTCGAGCTTATGGATAACCAGACCGGAACGCAGTTTCGGTTCGAACCAGGTTGTCTTGGGAGGCATGATATTACCGGTATCGGCAATATCCATCAATTGCTTCATGGTGACAGGATAAAGCGCCAACGCGACCTTCATCTCGCCACTGTCCACACGACGCTGCAATTCTCCCAGCCCACGGATACCGCCTACGAAATCGATGCGTTTATCCGAACGAAGATCTTTTATGCCCAGAATCTCATCTAAAATCAGGTTGGAAGAGATCGTCACATCCAGGACACCGATCGGATCGTTATCGTTGTATGTGCCTTGCTTGGCTGTCAACGAATACCATTTTCCTGCCAAATAGAGGGAGAAATTATGCAAAGCTGCCGGTTTATAAATATCCGCGCCCTTTTCTTCCACGACGAAGTTCTTTTCCAATTTAGCCAGAAATTCCTCTTCCGACAAGCCGTTCAAGTCTTTCACCACACGGTTATAGTCGATAATCGTTAACTGGTTTGCCGGGAAACAGACAGCCATAAAGTAGTTATACTCCTCGTCCCCTTTATGAGCCGCATTCTGTCTGGCTTTCTCCGCACCGACCAGGGCGGCGGCGGCGGAACGGTGATGGCCGTCGGCAATATACAGGGAAGGCATTTCGCCGAACAGTTCCGTGATGCGGACAATATCAGCCGGTTCATCAATGATCCAGAACGTATGGCCGAAACCGTCGTCTTTCGCGACGAAGTCATATTCCGGATTGCGGGATGCATATTTGGCGACAATCTGGTCCAGTTCGGCATTGTCGGGATAAGCAAAGAACACCGGTTCGATATTGGCATTATTCACCCGGACATGCTTCATGCGGTCCTCCTCCTTGTCACGCCGTGTCAACTCATGCTTCTTGATAACGCCATTCATATAATCGGGCACATACGCACCGACAACCAAGCCGTATTGTGTCTTGCCGTTCATGGTCTGGGCATACACATAGTAACATTCCTCCTTATCCTGCACCAACCAGCCCTTTTCTGGAACATCCGGAAATTGGCGGCAGCTTTCAGATAAACGGCAGGATCGTGTTCATCCGTCCCGACCGGAAAGTCGATCTCCGGTTTGATGATATGATATAATGATTTTTCATTTCCCTTCGCTTCTTCGCGTGCCTCTTCCGAGTTCAACACATCGTAAGGACGGGAAGCCACTTGTTCGATCAAATCTTTAGGAGGACGGACTCCTTTGAAAGGTTTAATTCGTGCCATGATAATTTAGATAAATCTATTTATTTACTCTGAATTTTTCACATCCTTCTTTCAGGAAGCCTTCGATCTGCTTGGCAGCGGCAATACCGGCATTGATATTGGCTTCGGCAGTCTGTGCACCCATCTTTTTAGGAGTGGAGAAATAGCGACCGGCAAACTTGGCGGCAAACTCTTCGTTGGCTACGGGCATGATGTCGGTTACATATTTCAAGTCTGCGCGTTCTTCCATCAACTTGATCAGTTCGGCTTCGTTGATCACTTCCTTACGGGCTGTATTGACCAACAGGCCCCCTTTCGGCATCTTGCCGACCAGAGCGTAATTGATGGAGTTCTTTGTTTCGGCAGTTGCGGGAATATGCAAAGAAACGATATCGCAGGTAGCATAGAGTTCTTCCGGTGAAGCGACTGGTTTCACGCCATCCGCTTCAATGGCCGAAGCCGGACAGAAAGCATCGAATGCATAGATTTCCATTCCGAAACCTTTTGCGATACGGGCCACATTGCGGCCTACGTTGCCGTATGCGTGGATTCCCAGTTTCTTTCCTTTCAATTCTGTTCCCGATGTTCCGTTATAGAAGTTGCGGACAGCCATTACCATCATTCCGAAAGCCAATTCGGCAACGGCATTGGAGTTCTGCCCCGGTGTATTCATCACACAAACATTATGAGCTGTCGCAGCAGCCAGGTCGACGTTATCATAACCGGCTCCGGCACGAACCACTATCTTCAACTGCTTGGCGGCATCCAGCACTTCGGCATCGATCACGTCACTGCGGATAATGATTGCATCCACATCCTTGACTGCCTCCAGCAGTTTGGCCTTTTCACCGTATTTTTCCAACAGGATCAGTTCATCGCCTGCCCCTTCCACTACTTCGCGGATACCTTTCACAGCTATCGCTGCGAAAGGTTTATCTGTTGCTACTAATATCTTTGCCATAATCAATGCTGTTTTTCAAAATCCTTCATACATGCAACCAAAGCTTCAACGCTGCTCTTAGGCATTGCGTTGTACAGTGAGGCACGGAAACCACCGACAGAGCGGTGTCCCTTGATACCGACCATACCGGCAGCCGCAGCAAATTTGCTGAATTCGTCTTCCAGTTCCTTATACTCGTCATTCATCACGAAACATACATTCATGATAGAACGGTCTTCGGCTGCAACAGTCCCTCTGAACAACTTGTTACGATCGATTTCATCATACAGGATAGCGGCATTTTCCATATCCTTCTTTTCCATAGCGGCAACACTGCCCTGTTCCTTATACCATTTCAATGTCTGCAACGCAGCATAGATCGGCAGCACGGGAGGAGTGTTAAACATGGAATCCTTGTCCACATGAGTCTTATAGTTCAACATTGTCGGGATCGGGCGTTCCACATGCCCCAAAGCATCCACACGAACAATAGCCAACGTCACACCGGCAGGAGCCAGATTCTTCTGTGCCCCGGCATAGATAATGTCATATTTGGATACATCGATCGGACGGGAGAAAATATCGGACGACATATCGGCGACCAAACGTTGTTTCACATCCGGATCTTTGCGAGTTTCCGTTCCGTAAATCGTATTATTGGTCGTAATATGGAAATAATCCGCATCGTCGGCAATCGTATAATCTTTCGGAATATATGTATAGTTTTTATCTTTAGAAGATGCCACAACCTCGACTTCCCCGAAGAGCTTAGCTTCCTTGATGGCTTTGGACGACCATGTACCGGTATCTAAATAAGAAGCTTTCTTATTCAACAGGTTGTAAGGAACCATACAAAACTGCATGCTTGCACCTCCACCCAGGAAAACAACCTCATAGCCAGCAGGAATATCCAGCAATTCTTTGATCAGCGCACGCGCCTCATCGTTCACGGCAACGAATTCTTTACTTCTGTGGGAGATTTCAAGAAGAGATAAACCCATACCCGCAAAATTCTCTACTGCAGCGGCCGTATTTTTAATTGTATACTCGCTCAAGATAGAGGGACCTGCATAAAAATTGTGCTTCTTCATACCAATGTTTTTTTTAATGTTAAATATAATTTAAGTAACTAATTTCCCAAAAACAGGCGGCTAATGTACAAAATAAATTGACAATTGATAATAGACAATTGATAATTATTAGCAAAACGACATGATAATTATCTTTATCAATTACACTTATTTCCCAATTGTCAATTGTCTATTATCAATTGTCAATTCTGATATCTATCTCCCCACAAACGCCTCATCTGTTCAATTAGTTTGTGTTCGGACGGATTTTCCTGTCCTTTCCACAGCCGTTCGTTTAAAATCTCCTTTGGAAGGAACTCTTGCTTGACAAAATGATTTTCATAATCGTGCGCATATTTGTAATCTTTTCCGTAATTCAGCTCCGCCATCAATTTTGTCGGTGCATTTCGCAAATGAAGGGGAACAGGCAAGTTTCCTGTACGGTTCACCAACTCTAACGCATCATTAATCGCCATATAAGCCGAATTGCTTTTAGGACTGCATGCCAGATAAACGGTCGTTTCCGCCAAAATGATCCGTCCTTCAGGCCAGCCGATTTTCTTCAAGGCATCAAAACAGGCATTTGCCAACAACAGAGCATTCGGATTCGCTAATCCGATATCTTCCGATGCTGAAATAACCAGACGGCGGGCTATAAATTCCGGATCTTCGCCACCGGCAACCATACGAGCCAGCCAATAGACAGCGGCATCCGGATCACTTCCGCGAATGGATTTGATAAAAGCGGATATGATGTCATAATGCATCTCCCCTCCTTTATCGTACGCTGCCGGATTTTCCTGCAAGCGCTCCACCACCTTTTCATCTGTTATTTCAATCTTTTCATTTCCTTCTTCCGCAGCAACGACAAGCTCCAGGATATTCAGCAGTTTCCGTGCATCGCCACCGGAATAACGCAACATGGCGTCCGTCTCGGCCAACACGATATTCATATCCTTCAATATGATATCTTCGGTAACCGCCTTATTCAACAAGGTCAACAGATCAGCTTTCTCCAATGATTTCAAAACATATACCTGGCAGCGGGAAAGCAACGGACGGATGACCTCGAACGAGGGATTCTCTGTCGTGGCTCCGATCAAGGTTACCACACCTGTCTCTACAGCATTGAGCAGGGAATCCTGCTGCGACTTGCTAAAGCGATGTATTTCGTCAATAAACAGGATCGGTGAAACGGTATTGAAAAAGCGATTGCCTTTTGCCTTTTCTATCACTTCCCGCACATCTTTCACTCCTGAACTGATTGCGCTCAATGTGTAGAACGGAGCTTCCAGCTTATTCGAAATAATCTGCGCCAGCGTAGTCTTTCCTACTCCCGGAGGTCCCCACAATATAAAAAGAGGGGACACGACCCGCATCAATCATCTTTCTAAGGACAGCCCCCGGACCAACCGATATAATCGTCCAACGTTTTCGGACGTAATCTCTCTGCTAACGGTTGACTCATCATGCCAACAAAAGTCGCATATTTTATTTACTTTTCAAAGTATAAATACAGTAAAATTCAAGGCTATTTTAATGTTTGACAACAGAAAAATATGATAAAAAGAAAGCACACACAGCAACACACACCCATAAAAACTACAATAAGATAACATTTTGTCATATTTACAACTCTTGGGCACTGAATAAAATCATGAAAGATCAGAAGGTGTGTCAAAATTCTCACCTTCTTTTTTATGCCCAAAGCCCCGACTTTCACAAGCTGGGGCTTTGTTATTACCTAAAGATTTTGTATCTTTAGGCATAAGAATTTACACTATGAAAAAGATACATTTTCGTCCTTACAATCCCAACCAAACAGTGCTTTTTCCTCAAAGAATTGATGAGGATATTGCAGATAACGATCCGGTGCGCATGGTTGACGCCCTGGTTGAGAGCCTGAATCTTGAAAGTTTCAGGAAGTTATATAAGGAATGCGGCCGCAGCCCTTACCATCCCAAGATGATGCTCAAGGTCATTCTGATGCCTACATGAACAACGTCTACTCCTGCCGGAAAATCGAAAAGCTCCTTCATCGTGACATTCATTATATCTGGCTTGCCGGATATGAGAAACCGGATTTCATTACCATCAACCGTTTCCGCAATCGGGTGAAGAAGGAAATCAACGAGGTGTTTACCCAAACCGTACTCCTTCTCTCTTCCAAAGGCTTCATCAGCCTGAACGTGGAATACATTGACGGGACAAAGATTGAATCCAAAGCCAACAAGTATACTTTCGTTTGGCGAAAAACGGTTGAGCGGAACCGAGAGCGCCTGATGAAGAAGATACATGTCCTGCTAGGGCAGATAGACGATGTCATCGCCCAAGAAAAGTCTTCGGAAAGTAATGAGGAGGTTGAGTTCACTCCGGCCATGCTGACCGAAATGGCGGGAGAATTACGTCATGTGCTGGAACAGGTTCCCGAGCCTTCCACCAAGGAGGAAAAGACTGAGCTGAAAAAGAGACGCAAACAGCTGAAGGAGCTGGAAGAACATAGGGACAAACTCCAGGAATACGACAGTCATCTGGACACGCTGCAAGAAAGGAATTCCTATTCCAAGACGGACAAGGACGCAACTTTCATGAGAATGAAGGAGGATGCCATGCGTAACGGGCAGACGAAGCCCGGTTACAACCTTCAGATCGGCACCGAGAACCAGTTCATCACCGATTTTGCACTCTTCCCGAACCCTACGGATACACTGACCATGATCCCTTTCCTGCAATCTTTTTTCAAACAGGTATGACCGGATGGCTCATACGGTGGTTGCCGATTCCGGCTATGGTTCTGAGGAGAATTACCGCTTCATGTCAGAGAACGGCATGGAAGCTTACGTCAAATATAACTATTTCCACATGGAGCAGCGGCCGAGATTCCAACCGGATCCGTTCAAGGCAGAAAACTTCTACTACAATGAAGAACATGACTTTTGCATCTGCCCTATGGGACAAAGGATGCGGAGGATAGGTACTAGACATGTGAAAACCGCATCCGGATATGTCAGCGAAAATGCCAGGTACAGAGCCGTCAGATGTGAAGGCTGTCCGCTAAGATGCCGTTGTTTTAAAGCAAAAGGAAACAGGACGATAGAACTGAATCACAGGCTCAGAAAATACAGGCAAAAAGCCAAAGAGCAGCTCTGCTCCGAGGAAGGACTGAAACACAGAGGACAGAGATGCATAGAACCGGAAGTTGTGTTCGGACAAATGAAATACAATATGAACTACAAACGTTTCCGCCATTTTGGAAAGGACCATTTTGCCTTTTTGCCATTGGATATGTGCAAAAATGGCTAAAGAAGGTATGGATTGACTGATTAGACTGTTTTATGAGCTTACAGTAGCTATATTTAGATGTTGCGAACACATAAATCAAAGAAATCCTCAAAATATCGCAGCTTAAAAAATGAGCCGATTTTTATAGTCAACGAAAAAAAGAAGGCGCATCGCGTATATGACACACCTTCCTGTATCTATTACCTTATTTTATTTCAATGTGATATTTTCAGATCACGTATAACAGTCATATCCATAATAACTGTAGATTTCCGTTGTCCGTACACTTTTATGCCCCAGCTTCTGGACTGTATTCGCTCCAAAAATGGCTGGACTGTGACAACCTTTTATCTATTTCCGCCAGCCGGCAAATCCTTTTCAACTGTTTATTCACATTCGAGTTTGCCGAAACAGAAACTCCAAACAACGTTCTTGAATAACGCTTGCAATAGCGTTCATAAACAGCAAGAGCTTTTCCGTCGAATAGCAGAAACAAAGGAAGCCGGACGTTCACATCCGTCTTGACCGATGAATAGACCAGCCATAACTTATCATCGATCAGATGAAAATTATCCGGTCGTATATTGACAATATCGGAAAAGCGCAGCCCGGTATAGCAGCTGAAAAGGAACATATCGAGCGTCCGTCTGAGCGTTCGTTGCAATTTAGGAGCGATATTCTCCAACCTTCCCAATTCCTCAGGTGTCAGATGGCCACGCTTGCTCTCCATATATTTAATCTTATACTTACGAAAAGGATATTTCTGCAATTCAAACAAATCCTTATTAATCAAGCCAGGTTGACATATCTTTTCAGATGCTTCATATGCTTGGCAATCGTATTCCGGTGGTACTTTTGCTCAAGAAGAAAATGTTCAAAACCACAAAGGAAATTAAAGGTAAGATCATCAAAAGAGACTTGTGGCTGATACTGGCACAAAACCTGCAAAGTGGATAAATGGTTCTTCAATGTGGAAAGTCTTAAGTTGCTATGATTGATCTCATTTTTCATAAAAGAGACAAAAGAGGAAGAGACAGACTCAAAATCTCCCCTTTCCCTCAAATACTTCAAAGAAAACGGACGTCCGCTTTGGACCATATCTAATTCGATCCGTTCCAAATAAGTAATATAATCCTCAATGTACTGATTGAGTTCATCCATATTGGGATGGTTCCTCACAGCTTTTCTCTTGCTATCCCATTGTGTGGGCTTAACATAGATTTTCGTTGAGAAATACTTCTTTTGCCTATTCAGGTAAGCCTCTACCTGAATCAAAGCCTTTCCTTCTGCATTCAACCGCTTTTTCCGATTGAACACCAGATTGTAAATAACTTTTTCCATGATATACATTATTTTCTGAATGAGAACACGAAGGAACAATAATAAGTTCTTTGTTTCGTATGAGACAAACTAAAAGTTTGTTATATTTCGTGTTTCAATAGAAGAACAACTATCTGCAAAGCTATCCTGCAAAAGCCCGGACAGAGACAAAAAAAGAGGCGTGTTTTTGAACACGCCTCTTCATTCCTTTTCCGGATATAAACCTTATTTCTTTTATAAAGCAGGTTGTGGAGCCGCCGGATTATTATCTGCATCAGAAATACCTGTATTGGTTTCCATTTCACATTGCGGAATCCGATAGATCATTATCTGGGATTCCGGCTCCAAATTAAACTGTACGGAAGCATGATAATTCGTATTTTTACGTATAACCGGCTTCTTTAAGCGTAAAAAGGTCGAACAAGGAATGACCTTCTCCCCAAAGTTCCATACGACGCTGCAACCAAACCTCATCCTGAAAATGCTGTGCCGAATTAGCTTTACTTGTAAAGGAAGGATCCCGATATGCTCGTACAAAATTTTCCAATGTAGATTTACCTGCCGCCAGATTTCCACTCATTGCTTCAGCCTCAGCTTTTATCAGATACATTTCTTCAACACGCATCAAAGGCCAGTCCGACGCATTAGTCGTGTTACCAAATATACTCTGATAAGCTCCGAACTTTGTATTTACATACGGAGTCAAGACCAAAATATTCAACGATGGAAGTACCCTCTATCTGCTCATTATCAATCAATGAAGATGTATTATCCGGAGACAAGAACCATTGTTTACGGATATCAGTTTCGGGTATTAAATCATATAAATCCGAATTCACCTTTCTGTATCCGTCAGGCACTCCTGAAGTATAACCGTTCCCGGTAAAAGAGCACAAGTGCGAAGGCCAGTTGATAATACCTGTCTGGACAACATCATTATCAGGCGTAATCATCACTCCCCATAACCATGAACTTGCCGATGCTGAATTAAAGGTAGGAGTAGACACCTGGGCTAAAGTCTGAGGTGTACCGCCAGCAATGGCACGTTCTGCATCTTTAGCTGCATCCGCCCATTTTTGCATTAACAGATTAGCACGAGCACGCAATCCATAAACTACTGCCTCATCAATCTGATCTTTGTTTGAGCCATTATCATACCCGGTCAATAAATCAGCAGCCGTATTCAGGTCACTCATAATCTGGTCATACACCTGCTGTACAGTTGCACGCGGATTATTCTGCATATCTTCATCAGTCATTGTTTCTGTAACAATAGGTACTGCCGGGCTATTTTCATGACCTGCATAAGTAAACTGATAGATTTGAACCAAGTTCAGATAGTCATAAGCACGAGCAGCTAAAGCTTGCCCACGATAAACCTTCAAAGAAGAATCTTCCGTATCTGCCGCTATCAATTTCAGTACATTGTTTGCAGCTTTCAAGTGATTATAGAACGTTTTCCAAATCAATTCATCGCTTGAACTATCGTATACTCTGTCACTATAATTCTGAGATGTATTAAACCAATTATATCCATTAACCAATGCAACCAAGTCCTGCCCTCCTGATTCCAATATCATAGATACCGCAGGAATACCATAGTCATTATGATAAGTAGTGGCATCATCTGAAATCGTACCAAAAGTATTTAATTTGGCTGCCATAGCGTTCACTTCAGCAGTTATCAAATTAGGTCTGCCATTGATTATATCTTCTTTCTGTTCTTCAGATATGTAATCTCCTTCAGGAAATTTATCCAAATCGCAAGATGCCATTAATAAAGCGACACTTGCAAATGCTATATATTTATTTGACAATTTCATATTCTTAAAAATGGGTTGCTAAATTAGAAATTTAAAGATATACCTCCGGAAATTGTGCGGATAGGTGAATATACATTGTCAGCAGCCACATAACCTTGACGTGGGTCCAACCCTTTGCGAGCTGTCAGCAAAGCCACATTATCTGCAACAAAGAATACACGGACACCGTCAATCTGCATTTTACGTGTCAGACTCTTGGCAGAGTATAACCCAATGTAATATTCTGCAAACTTAAATAGTCCGAACTAGTCAAGAAACGATCTGTTAATCTGTTCGTATATTGGTCATTAATATTCATACGAGGAACATCCGTATTTTTATTTTCAGGAGTCCATGCTTTTAACATATCTTTATGCAAAGCACTACCCGTGGCTGCCACATCCATTAATCCTTGATAAGTATAGTCCAGAATACGTCCACCAAGCTGATATGCAAACGAAACAGAGAGATCAAAGCCATAGGCTGTAACACTTGTTCCAAAACCACCATAAACTTTAGGTAGAATATCACCTGATGCGAATCTGTTTTCAGAAGCGACAGAATAAGATTTCGTAACTGTATTACCATTCTCATCCGGAGTCACCAGCGCCCACAGACTCTCTCCTGTCTCAGAATCCACACCTACATATTTAGGTAAATAAAGCTGGTACATAGACTCGTCTTCACGATAAATCCGACCACCATCAATCAATTGTCCATTCAGTTCAGGAGATAATTCCAAGACTTTATTCTTAAAATGTGTAAGATTAAAGTTTATATTCCAGGAAAAGTTCTTGTTTTCAATTATATTGGAATACAAATCCAATTCAACCCCACGGTTTACCATTGAACCCACATTCTCGGGATAGCGGGAATAACCCATTGAAGCTGCTACCGGTTTGAAATAAAGCATATCAGTTGTTTTACGTGAGAAGTACTCAACAGAACCACCTAACTTACCACCCCAAAAAGCAAAATCAAATCCAGTATTAAAGCTATGTGAAGTTTCCCAAGTAATTTCCTTATTACCTTTATAATATAGAGAAGTTGAAAAATCGCCATTACTGTGTTTGCCAATGTATACTGGTCTTGATACGGATAGTAGTTACGGTACAAACCACCTTGGAACATCAAGTTATCATTACCTTGCAAACCATAGCTGATTTTAAATTTCAACATATCAATCCAAGACTGGTTTTCCAAGAATTTCTCTTTGCTTAATAACCATCCAGCTCCTACAGACCAGAAGTTACCCCAACGATTATCCGGGTGAAAACAAGAAGAAGCATCACGACGGAAAGAAGCTGAAACAAAATACCGTCCATCATAGTCATATTGTGCACGGAACAGCCATCCTTCTGTTGCATAATTACGAGAATATGAATTATTGCTCTGGTTCATAATACCATTGCCTAATTCAGGAACATTCGGATCATACAATTTCTCACGTTGTCCGTACAAATATTGATATTTATAGTCATAACTTTCATGTCCGGCCAAAATATCCACATTATGAACATCATTAAATGTTTTGTTGTATGTCAACAAATACTGCTGATTTACACTAAATGTACGCTCACTAGATACGCCGATCAAACCTCCGACTCCGCTAGTTTCAGAATACTGTCCGTAGAAGGGGTTAACCATATTTGTAGAACGCACATTATTTACATCAACACCTATATTCACTTTTGCCTTGATTCCATTCCATATATCAATATCAGCAGACCATTTTCCACTAACCACATCACCAGAATATTTCATTTTATCCAACATATAACTTGCCAACGGATTTGCATTAGGAATAGTATTACGGCTACCATTCGAATCTTGTCCTTGCTTTCCATAATCATAACGAAGGAAACCTCGATTATCTACCATAATATTGCCCTGTGCATCACGAACATACATAGGATAAATAGCTCCCATAATATTTGACGCATAAAAGATATTTGCATTTGAGGTACCACCCTCAGTATCCTGTTCACGGCTATCATAATGAGTAAATGATACATTTCCTCCCATCTTCAGCCAAGGCTTCACTTGATAGTCAGCTTTCAAACGTGCAGAATAACGTTGGAAACCAGAGTTAGGAACAATTCCCTTATCATCCAAATAGCCGGCCGACATATAATAATTCATTTTTTCAGTCGCACCGCTGATACTTAAATTATACTCTTGACGCAGGTTATTTTCAAAAATTTCATCCGACCAATTATCCGGAGTATAATAATATGTACCATCAGAATAACCTAATGTCGCACTAGGATTCAATTTGCCATCCATACCGATCAGTTGCTGTCCTTGAGGAATGGAATACACCTGATATCCCAAATATGTAGAAGAAAGCATCGCTTGATTAGCGTACGCATTAGCTTTAACCAAGTCTCCGGCTGCCGCATATCCTTTCAAATCAGCATTATAGATAGAAGAATAGTTTAATTCATAGAATGTAGCCGGATCCGTAATTGTTTCATAATTAGGTACTCCACGTTTATTTATACCCCATTTAGCATCAAAAGTAACACGGGCTTCCCCACTCTTACCACAAAGCACTTTTCTTGGCAGTACCATAAGCGACAATCATCACTTCATCAAGCATTTGATTATCCCCCTCCAACACCACATTTACTTTCGGCTTAACCCCAATTTCCCTGGGCTTTCATACCCACAAAAGAAACTACCAGAGTCTTTGCAGAACTCAGTTAATGGTTATATTGTTGATTATTAAAGTGTTATTTGATTTATCTTTTAAATCATCATTCTCCTATAAAAGATAACATTCTAAATATAGAGCAAACTGATTTATTTGATTAACAATGTGTTAAAATGTTTAGTGAAAGTAGCAACCACATCCTTAACAGTTCTAAACTGTGCTGTAGTTCTACCTGTTTCCTCCTGATTTCTTGATGTAGATTAAACTATCTTGCAGGATTCTGATACACATTTTTAAGCCAATATTCAAAAGCCGGATCTTGATTTCTATCGTATTGCTTCAGGCAATATATCGATCAAATCTTTTTCAAGTGTCGCTTTTTTCAAGTTTTTGATATTTGCTGAAGTTCCCAATTGATAGTGCTTCAAAATGTCTTTAGATGAGAAATTAACCACTCCATCGGCGACAGCTATCAAAAAGCTAATTTGACGGGAAGTCAAAGAATCTATTATATTGGTAAACAACAGGCTCAATTGACCGATCAAACTGTTGAACGCCTCATTGACAATAGCTTCCGAACACTCTTTTGATGTACGCAACCAAGTTTGCTGACTTAATTGCTGAGTATAATACGGATGGTTTTTCATTTTATCGGCAATCATACCAGATAATTCATCCGATATTTGCTTTCCGGTATCAGCAAACCGTTGGGAAATAAATGCAACCCAGTCTTTTCGTTCTATTTTTTGTAAGAATAAGATATCGCCAAATTTGTAAAAAGGCATACTGTAGTCATTGAAAATACTCAGTAACATATGACGTTTACTCCCGTACAAACAATAGCAGACAGATGTATGTGTCTGCCAATGAGCACGAAGTTTACGTTGAAAAGCAAGCGAATCTTCATATTCGTTGATATTTTGGAATTCATCAATGCAGACAATGATCTTTTTACCTTTATCTTTAGCGATCTGTTGTGGCAAATCTAATATCTCATCATAAGACAACCGGTTATCTTTAAAACCGATACCAAAAGATAATTCATAGCTCTGACTGCCTTCGGAAAGAGAAACAGTAGGTGCCATTCGGCTCAAATATTTTTTACTCCTGCTACAAATTCCTCCCAAGCGGAGGTAGATACCCGCATTAAAGCATTAGCATAGGCCGTATAAAATTGTTCTTCCGTTCTACAATTAAAAATATCGACTTGACAGACCAGTGTATTCTTGTTCTCTTCTGATAAAAGTTTGGCACACTTATTTACCAAAGATGTTTTACCCCAGCGACGTGGAGATATAATAACGGTATTAATGAGATTCTTGAAGTTTTGTGTCAACAAAGCAACCTCATCTTTCCTGTCAGTAAAATTTAAGTCATCGGCAATACGCCCGTAAACAAATGGAGCCTCCATAAGATAATTTTTTATATCTAAACAAATGTAGCAACAATAGTTGGAAGGTGCAAATATGAAACTGGTTAATTTGAAATCGATTGATTTCAAATTAACCAGTTTCACGCACATTGACTAATAATAATGTAGGATATGGAGATACTTATATATAATAGTCACAAAAGAAAATAGGCTGTTATATAAGAATAACAGCCTATTTCTCATTTGAATATTATCCTGTTAGAAGTATCCTTCATTTTGTTTGATATTGGGATTTACATCTATTTCAGACTGTGGTATTGCCAAAATCGTGCGATAATCCTGATAACTCGGAGATATAAGATCGGTGTTGTTCAAGAAATGATATCCACCCTTACGAGTTACCGTAATCCCTAAACGCATGATGTCATAAAAACGATGACCTTCCATCACCAATTCTTTGCGTCTTTCTTTCAAGACCAATGCTTCGGTAGCAGTCACATCTGAAGCGGAAGGAATAGCACGTTTGATGATCGCATTCAAGTATTTATTTGCACTAGCCTGATCAGCAGAAGATTTTTTCAATGCAGCTTCAGCAGCAATCAAATAAATATCTGACAGACGGATTACACGAATATTGTTTACGGCCGTTTTACCATTGATCCCTGGATATTTGTTCATGTAAGTACGTCCTTCGACTGATGCTGCAGTTAGCAAATTACGACGGATGTCATCCGGGTTCTCGTTGATAAGATCTTCAAATTCTTTCGTGTTGGAAACAGCAGCATATCCTTTAGGATCGACTACATATCCAAACATTTCACGAACACCGGCATCCAAATCCGAAATTTCCAGATCGAATACGGATTCCGAAGAGTATCTTCCAGACCATGCTGCAACATAGTCTTCTGTTTTCAGCAAAGAATACGGAGAATTTTTGATTACATCTTCTGCATAAGAAAAAGCTTTATCCCAATCTCTTTTATATAGATTGACACGTGCCAGTAAACCTTTTACGGCCCAACTGTTGAAACGTCCGTCTTTACTTCCGTCCCGATACATTTCAACGCTTCCTCCAAGTCGTTGATGACCATATCATACCCTTCTGCAACAGTTGAGCGACTGGGAAGATCATCTGCGCTCAAAACATTTTTTACCAATACTACACCCGGAGTAGCTCCATTTTCTACAAAATAAGGCTTTCCGTATGTAATCAGAAGGTTGAAGTGACATAAAGCACGAAGAGCTAAGGCTTCTCCTTTTGCATTATTAAGTTCATCTCCTGCAGGAAGGTCTCCTGTTTCAATTGCATTCAGCAATACATTCGCACGGTTGATAACGGCATACGGATAGCTCCATAAATTTTCCGGCGAGTTATTCTGACGGTGTATGAAACGATAATAAGTGTCGGTTCTTAACCCCCGGAAGAGATTGTCTGTACGTCTTCACCCCCACTTCGGCGCGTGATACAAAATCACAACCATAATAGTTGGCACTCTTTAAACTGTAGTATGTTCCGTTAAGTGCTGTTTCCACATCTTGTAAAGTCGTGATAGCATCTGTGCTGACCAATGAATCTGAAGGGAAAGTTTCCAGATATCCATCACAAGATGTAAATGTCACTGAAGCTATTGCTACAGCAGCAAATATAGATTTTATATTTAGTCTATTCATCATTGTTATTATTTATAGTAAAACGAATTCCGGATTACAATCCGATTTCAATACCAAATGTTACTGATTTCAAGTTCGGTAATGCCCAAGTGGCCACACCATTGACCGGCTGTTCCGGATCAATATTCTTATAGGCGGCCCATGTCAGCAGGTTGTTACCGGAAGCGAAGATTCTGACATTTCTCATTCCAGCAGCCTGCATCCATTTTGACGGCAAATTATAAGATAATGTTACAGTCTTCAGGCGGAGATGGTTTGAACTCTTCATATGACGGGAACTTCCGTAACGAGCATATTGATAGCTATTGATACGTCTCGGAACATCTGTAATGTCACCCGGTTTTTGCCATCTGTCCAACTGCTGGATACCAATGGATTGATATGCAGTTTCACCATCTGTATCTGTGTACAGCAGTGCAGGATCATCCATGATATGTCCACCTAAAGAGAATGAAAATAAGGCGCTTAAATCCAATCCCTTCCAAGAAAGGTTATTTCTCCATCCTCCGGTTACTTTAGGATCCGGTTTTCCGATAATAACACGTTGAGCCTGTGACGGATCTTTAGTCAATCCACGATTGATGGTTCCATCTTCGTTTTCAGTGTTCAATACCCACTGTTCTTCACCCGTTTGAGGATCAACGCCAGCCCATTCACGGCTCCACCAAGAATAATAAGATTCACCTTCTCTCAAGATGGAAGTTCCGCTAATGATGTCTTTTCCTCCATACAGTTTGCTGATCTTGTTTTTGTTATGAGATAGAACTATACCTGTAGACCATTTTACTGCTGTTTCATTGAATACGTCATAGTTCATATCCAATTCAATACCACGGTTATTCATGGCTCCTACGTTTTTCAATGTATTATTGAAACCAGTAGTCATTGAGACCGGAACATCTTGCAACAAGTCTTTTGTTTCACGATTATAGAAATCGAATGCTACACTTAAACGGCCGAACAGTCTGGCATCGAAACCGATATTGAAGTTCTCATTCTTTTCCCATCCCAGATCCGGATTAGGAATAGTCGTAGGAGCAGATCCCGGTTGATCCTGATAGTTAAAGCCATAACCGAACAAACTCAAATGTGAATAGAACTTAGAGGGTAAAGTACCATTTATACCATAAGAAACTCTTAGCTTCAAGTCATCAACATAAGTCAAATTTTTCATGAAAGCTTCCTGGCTCAATCTCCAAGCAGCAGAAACAGACCAGAAGTTACCCCAACGTGTGTTTGCTCCTAATCTTGAGCTACCATCACGGCGGTAATTTGCAGAAATGTAATATTTGTCGTCATAATCGTAATTTATACGAGAAAGCAAAGATAACAGATGATCTTCGCTATATCCGGATGAGGCTGTCATCGGTTCCGACGTATTACCAAGTTCTGGTAATTTATCGTGCGGATAGTTGGCGCCGACTGCTTGGACAAATTGTTCTTTTCTGTCGTCAACATCCCATCCGAGCAAAACATCCAGATTGTGCTTGTCGGCAAATGTGTTGGTATAATTCAATACCGTTGATGAATAGATGTTGTGGTGCTGATATGGATATTTGATCATCAAACCATTGTAAGCCTCACCGTTATTCGAATTCATCGGCCAGTAAGTTGTTGACTGGTTGTCGATAAAGTCATAGCTTATTGTTTCCTTGATTGTCAGCCCTTCGATTATTTTATAAGAAGCCCATAAGGAGTTGGTACTTCTAAGCACTTCGGATGTATTTTTATCCAATCCTTGATCCCTTAATGGGTTAGGCACATTTAATTGATCCAAGGGAAAACCTTCATAAAATGAACCGTCCTCATTATAAATAGGAAGGTTAGGGATTGCATACCAGTTTTTAACGAAATAGGCATTGGCATAAGCCGTTCCTTCCGAAGCCATTTCTGATTTTTGTTTTGAGAATGAGATATTAGCTCCCATCTGCATTTTCCCATCTTTTGATTTATGGGTTACGTTTACTCTACCGGTAAATCCTTCCATACCGGTGGTATTAATCATACCGTCTTCCGTTTTGTAGTTCAATGAAGCGAAGAAATTTGTCAGTTCACTACCTCCCTGTGCTGAAAACTCATAATTCTGGTTGAATGCACTTTTCTTGAATAATGCATCTTCCCAGTTTGAATAGTGATCTCTTAAAGGAGCGAAAGTATCTGCACCTTCTTGTGCGTAAGCTCTTGCTTCTTCTTCTGACATATCTTTGTATAAAATACCTTCATTGTAATATGCTTCATAGGTAAGTTCGTGCTGCTGTTCCCCTGAAACAGTTTCCCTGTTTTTAACAGCCCAGTCGGAAAAACCCCAGTTCGCTTTAAAATTGATCTGAGTTTTGCCTTCCTTACCTCTTTTCGTTGTAATAAGAATTACACCATTTGCAGCACGTGAACCATACAAAGAAGCAGCCGCAGCATCTTTCAAAACCGTGATATTTTCAATGTCGCTCGGATTGATTGAAGACATGATATTGAAAGCTTTTGAGTCATTACTTACTCCAGATACAGCAATATCTCCGGAAATAACCGGTACACCATCGATTACATAAAGAGGTTCATTTGTGGCGTTCATAGAACCTGTTCCACGAATACGAATGCTTAAACCTGCACCAGGCTGTCCACTGCTCGAATTTACGGTCAGACCAGTTGTTGCGCCTTGCAAGGCTTGTTCAAAAGATGTAACAGGTACATCTTTTAATACTTTTTCCGCATTTACTGATGAAGCGGCTCCGGTAAAAGATGATTTCTTAGCAGTACCATACGCAACAACCATCACTTCGTCAAGCATTTGGTTATCTGCTGCCAACACAACATGTAATGTCGGTTTGATGCCGATTTCCTGAGATTTCATACCTACAAAAGAAACTACCAGAGTCTTTGCAGAACTTGGTACATCCAGAGAAAATGCACCGTTAAAATCTGTTACTGTACCTATAGTCGTACCTTTAACAACTATAGATGCACCAATGATGGGCTCGTTGTCTTCCGCCGAAATAACAGTACCTGTTACCTTCGTCGTCTGAGCGTTGGCCATCCCAATACCTAATAATAGGCAGAATAAAAGGAAAGTTAACCTTTTCATAGACACACTTTTTTTGTTTAACTTATAAATAACTAATTTGCACTATCTGTTTTTATACATATAAGCAATGTATAAATATTCCTAAGAGATGGCAAATGTAATAATAAATTTATTATAACAACTAAAAAACTAATAGGATTTTACAAAAATGGGGATGATAATTAACAAAAGATCATGTAAAATCGATATTTTAGATTGATCTCTCATGAAATCTCCTTGATTTCGCCTCCTTTAAAATTATCTATTTTTAACCTCTCGCCTAAATACCGTTTTTGGACAATTCTGAAGGGTGAAAAAACGCCTCGGGTCTACAAGGGTAGAAAATAATTAAAGACTGTAGACACATTACCCGGAATCTACCTGCTCTCTTAGGATAACTGATCCGTAACATAGCATAAACTATTCCGAAAGTCATAGTAAACTAATTCAAGACATACATCATATTATTCGTATGTAGTACTACCTATCGCAAATACATAGTACTACATAACGTCCATAGGTAGTACTACGTATAGGTAATAAGTAGTAACTACTAACAGATACTTTGTTATATGTTATCATTTAGTTCTTGGGGTGTTTTGACTTAGTTGATGGCATGAAACGACTTAGTTTACCTGTTGTCAAAGGAGCGATTTCAGATAGTGTCGGTATCTTTTGCATTGTTCTATATAAAATTCATATTCCACAAAGCTTGAACCGTAAATGATGATTTACAGGTAGTTTACATTTTCTTATATACATGAATAAATGGCTATTTATTCCACGAAACAAGTAGAAAATAAGTCATACTCTATTTTGTAAAAGAATTCTCGCTAATGTCTAAAAAAACAATATGTAGCTAATATATAAGACATTAACAAGATAACAATTTGATAGTCCTTCCACAACCAGTCTTTAAAAGACAATAAATAACATATTGATAATCACCCAATTGATAGATTATCAAGTTCTGCAAAGACTCTGGTAGTTTCCTTCGTGGGGATGAAGTCTCAGGAGGTTGGAATCAAGCCAAAAGTAAATGTAGTATTGGAGGGGGACAATCAGATGCTTGACGAAGTAATGGTTGTCGCTTACGGTACCGCTAAAAAAAGTTCTTTTACGGGATCGGCCTCTACGATCAGTAATGAAAAATTAGAACTCCGTCCTATTACGAACTTAACAAAAGGGTTAGAAGGACAGGCAACAGGATTGTTGACAACTTCAGGATCCGGACAGCCTGGCGAAGATGCTTCCATTGTAATCCGTGGTTATGGTTCAATTAATGCATCACAAGATCCTTTGTATGTTGTCGATGGTATTCCTTTCGATGGTTCTTTAAGTTCCATCAATCCGTCTGATATCGAGTCTATGACTGTATTGAAGGACGCTTCTGCTGGTGCTTTGTATGGTGCGCGTGGTGCGAACGGTGTCGTTATGATCACAACTAAACAGGGTAAAGAAGGAAAAGCTCAAGTAACATGGCGTTCAACTGTAGGATGGGCATCACGTGCTATCCAACCGTATGATATGGTCGATCAGAAAGAATTTGTGCAATTAACTTATGAAGCTCTTCGTAATGGTTACGTATTCAACTCTGGTTATTCATGGGAACAAGCACAACAGATGGCAAGAGCCGGTTTAAGTGCCAATTTAGGTGGTGAACTATACAACCCGTTTAAGAATTACACATGGGACAATTTGATCAATCCTGAAACAGGAATGGTACAAGCTGATGCTGTTTCAGCCTGGAATGAACGATGGATGGATGCAGTTCAACGAGATAATGCATTCAGGCAAGAACACCAATTATCTGTAAACGGCGGTTCTGAAAAAAACAAAATATATGTTTTCTCTCGGTTATCTGAATGAAGATGGCATTCTTATCAATACAGGCTTTCAGCGTTATAATGCTCGTGTAAACGTTAATTCTAATATTACAGATTGGTTTAAGGCCAACATGAATGCCTCCTTGTCTAATTCAGTGCAGGATTACAGTGACTATGACGGATCTTCCACATCAAATGTATGGTATTCAGCACAGTTCGTTTCACCGTTATTTCCCGTCTATGTGAAGGGATTGGATGGAAAGAATGTATTGGGTGAAGATGGAAAACCTCAATTGGATTATGGAGAAAACGGACGTCCGGGAAGCTATACGGATTACAATCCAGTCGGCGGTTTGACTGACGACAAATCAAATAAAAAGAATGATGTGGCAAGCCTTCGCACTGGAGTGACTTTTGGTTCAGATAAAGATAATTTCGGTGTTTTCAAGGGAATTAAACTGAATGTGAATTTCGGTCTTGATTACCGCAACCAATCACGAATGAGCTATATGAATATGTATCATGGAAACCAGGCTACAGCAGGTGGTTTATTGACCAAATATAACACACGCATGCAAAGTTATACTTTCAACCAACTGTTGTCATGGAACCGTTCTTTCGGATTACATTCTTTTGATGTTTTGGCTGGACATGAATTTTATGCTTACAGCCACGAATATTTGAAGGCTGGAAAAACAAACCTGGTAGACGGTATCCTTGAACTGCGTCCGGGAACGACTTTGTATGCAGCCGATTCTTATACGGACAAATATCGTATCGAATCGTGGTTAGGACGTTTCAACTATAATTATGATGAAAAGTATTATTTCTCTGCATCTTTGCGTACCGATGGATCTTCTCGTTTTCATAAAGATCATCGTTGGGGAACATTCTGGTCTATCGGTGGTAACTGGCGTATTTCCAAAGAAGCGTTCATGGAAGATGTTAAATGGATTGATAATCTGTCTTTGAAATTAAGCTATGGACAACAAGGTAATGATAATATCCTGAATTCAGATAAGACAAGCAATTATTACTTATGGCAAAGCTTGTATGATTTAGATTGGCCGAATTCGAACCAAATCGGAGGTATGGTTTCTTCATTGGAAAATCAGGTAGTGTCTTGGGAAAAGAATGGAAACTTGAATGTTGGTGTCGAAGCGACCTTCCTTGGAAGCCGTCTATCCGTCAATGCCGAATATTACAATCGTAAGACTGTCGATATGTTGTTAAGTTACCCGATGGCAACTTCTACCGGACTCAATGGCTACAATGCCAATGTCGGAGACATGAGAAACTCGGGTTTCGAATTTGAAATAAGAGGTACTGCTATCAGAACGGATGATTTCGTCTGGAATATAAGTTGGATGGGATCAACTGTAAAAAATAAAGTCTTGAAGCTGACTAATACAGCACCCGAAATCATCAAGGGAGTTTACAGTATCAAAGAGGGCATGCCTATCAATACGTTCTATATGGCTAAATCAGCAGGAGTAGATCCAGCTACAGGCGCTCAACTCTATTGGGTATACGACAAGGATGAAAATGGAAACATCATCAACGAACGTATCAGCGATGACTATTCAAAAGCATCAACCAGTAAATATTATCAAGGCAACCGTATTCCGGATCTTTACGGAAGTATTGGAACAGACTTTTCTTACAAAGGCTTCGATTTGTCAGTCCTAACCTCCTATTCGATTGGCGGTAAAATATATGACAGTCTGTATACAGGTTCCATGAACGCCCAATATGCGACGAACACCTGGAATAAACATCAGCTACGCCGTTGGCAGAAACCAGGCGATATTACAGATGTGCCTCGTGTGGACATCAACGGTGCTTATACAACGACAGATCGTTTCTTAATCAATGCATCTTATTTTGCAATCAAAAATATCACATTAGGCTATTCCTTGCCTAAAGACTGGATGAGAAAAGCAAAACTGGGAAATGTCCGTGTATTCGGTTCCATTGATAACCTGGCGTTATTTTCTCATTTGAAAGGTATGGACCCTCAATACAATTTTAAGGGTGAAACCGATTATTCGTATACACCAAACAAAACATACTCTTTTGGTGTAGAAATTAACTTCTAATGTTAAATCATTATTTTATAAGATACAAGATGAAAAAGATATTCAAATATATGATTGTCGGTCTGGTGGCTTGTACGACTCTATCGTCATGCTTGGAAAGTTCTCTTGATACCAATCCGACTGATTCAATGTCCGGAAGCGGACTATTAGCAAATGCCAATGCGGCTTTAGTTCCACTGAACGGTCTTTACCGTTCCATGTATTCAGCATGGTCTCCAACAGATAATACACACCAATGCTTCGGTATCAGTGCTTACAATCTGATGGCCGATGTGATGGGAGAAGATATGATCATGGCTGCAATGGGCAGCGGCTGGTTCTGGTATGATTGCTTATATAACGTAAAAAGCAGATATACTGCTACTACTTGGCGCTCATATGATTTATGGAATTGCTATTATACTTGGATTTCCAATGCTAATTATATACTTGATGCAGAGGAAACTATGGCAGGGACAGAAACGGAAGTCAACTATATCATGGGGCAGGCCTATGCAATACGGGCTTACTCCTATTTCATGTTAGCGCAAAGTTTTGCCCGGACCTATAAAGGACATGAGGGTGAACCTTGTTGCCCTATATATGTCGAGCCGACAGTCGCCGGTACAGAAGGAAAACCACGTTCTACAGTGCAAGAGACATATGCTCAGATTATGAATGACATCAATAAAGCTGTCGAACGGTTAAACGGTACAACCCGCAAACACATTTCACATATCGACTATGCCACAGCATTAGGCTTGCAGGCTCGTATCGCATTAGTGATGGAAGACTGGGCTACCGCTAAAAATCATCGGAAGAAGCTATTGCAGTAAGCAAATGCACGATTGCAAAAGTTTCAGAATTTAAAGGTTTGAACAGCGTAAGCGCACCAAATGTTATGTGGGGGCAGAAATCATATCTGACCAAAGCGGTATGTATGCAGGTTTGTTCACACACATGGATGCAGATGCCGATAAATACGGAGCAAAAGCCCGCAAACAGATCAACAAAGATTTGTATGGAAAAATGGGAACGGAAGACGAACGGTTGGTCTGGTGGAACCCGAAAGATGCCAACAATAAAGATGGTGGTTATCAGCAGGAAAAATTTAAGTTTTCCGATATCCAAACTTGGATGGGAGATTATGTTTGGATGCGTATAGAAGAAATGTACCTGATTGCTGCTGAAGCAGAATGTCGTTTAGGAAATGATGCTGGTGCACGCGAATACTTAATGGATTTGATGAGTAAGCGTGACGCGTCTTACAGCTGTGCTCAAAAGTCCGGTACATCTATGGGAAAATTGACTTCTGATTATACAGGTTCATTATTGGAAGAAATCATTATACAGCGTCGTATCGAACTTTGGGGCGAATTTGGTCGTATCTACGACATTCGTCGTTTGAAACAGGGATTCAAACGAACTGCAGAAATGGGTTGGCCGACTGACGCTTTGCTTGTTAATCGCAATGCAAATGACCCGGAAAGCTATATGTGGGTATTGACAATTCCTCAAACTGAATTTGATGGAAATTCCAGTCTAGACCAGACCAAAGACCAAAATCCGGTCGGTGATACTAAATAAATTTATTCATTGATTAAAAGATAAAAGCGATGAAATATATTTCAAAATTATCAACATTAACCACTCTTCTATCAATTATCTTGGGCTTTGCAGCCTGTGATAATGAACAAGAATGTGCTCTATATAATACAGATGCAGCAAATAGAGCTGTTTTTGTAAATGCTTCTTTAGCTAATATCACGGTTTCACCTGCTGATCCGACCTTTACAGTAGATCTCAGTACGTGCAAATGCCGACAGCGAATCAAGTGGGACCATTGTATTGACTGCTACGGTCGATGAAGTCCCCTTAGCCGGTTGTACTGTTTCCGATTATACTTTTGCTGCTGGTGAAAATATGACAAAAGTCACAGTCAACGTATCTCCTTTGGAAATTGGCAAAGAATTGAATATCACACTAACATTGGATAATACAAATGAACCTGTAAGTGGCAGTAACACAGTTTCAGTTACGGTTAATAAAGACTATAACTGGGTATCTTTGGGAACAGGTACATTTGCTGACGTTTTGGCTTTTACAGAAAAGCCTTACAATGTAGAAATTCAAAAAGCGGATGGCTTTGACCGTTATCGTGTAATGAAACCATATGAACAAGGTTTGAAAAATGATGATGGCGGATGGGGAAACGCTGTAGCCTCAACTTCATGCGATTATATCGAATTTTGGATTAAGGATGGCATTATTTATTATAATAAATTCTTTATCGGAATCAATTATGACGGAAGTGCCTCAAATGCAATTTATGCCCACCACCCAAGTGATTTTGCAGGAATCAGTTTGGCAAATAATAAACAGCTAGATGACAAGACTTTCCAATTAGCTCCTTACTATTACATAGAAGCTTTGCAAGGAGGTTTTGATTACACAGGAGAAGGTGGTTCTATTCTTATTACTCTTCCATAAAAAGAAATTGCCTATTATTATGGTGGTGTATCAAAAAAGGATTACAGCTCTTTTGATACACCACCATTTCTTTTCTTTCTATCCAACCTTATTGCTGAGCAAGCCTGACATCCGTCCCCTTATCCTCTTTTGCCTTAATAGCCAAGACCCGGCCTCGTACTTTTACCTTTCCGGTTATAAATTCCGGGATATTGAAAGATTTCATAAAGGACTGATAGAAACCGGCATCTTTCTGAGGCAACAGGAAGGGCTTGCCAACTTTGCCGTCTTCATCGACATAAGCAATATATGGGCGTGTATATAAACCGTCTATCCTCCTGCTACTGAATACGAACCAACGACTGTTGCTACTCCAGGAATGATAGCTTTCCACATCGTCGCTATTCACTTCCACCAACGGACGGCTCGTGCCTGTCTGAAGGTCCGCCATATATAAATCAGCATCTTTATGCCAGATCGAAAAGTTTCCATAACCGGATAATGTATACAAAAGGTAACGTCCGTCAGGCGAAACGCGCGGAAAAGAAGCACTCATCCCACCGCTCTTCGCATTGTAAAGCGTATCGACCTGCGCCCCGAAAGCACGTGTCACCGGATCAAAAGAGACGGAACATAAATTATATTTGACTTCCGAGTACTCCTGCGGAATAGGTCGAGCCTCTGCTGTACAGAAATAGAGTGTCTTTCCGTCGGGAGAGAAAGTCGGAAATGTTTCAAAAGCATCTTTCGAAAAGATATTTGAAGCCGTCACGATCTCGTGTTTTTCCACATCGTACACCACTACATCGGAAGCCTCGTCATATACTTCCACCCTATTCCTGTCATTCAGATGAAATGCCTGCTTGGTTGTATTCACAGAGAAAGCCACATATTTGCCCGAAGGATGCCTTAAGGAAGGGGTAAACCAAAGGAGAAATCGTTTCCTTCGTCTTGGTATTCAGCTTTTCAATCTTATCGCCATCGACCAGGATCGTCCCCGGAAAAGTCTCGCGCATATGAAACAGCATCTTATTCGGATCCTGCATGCAAAACGAATGGCAATTCACACAGTTGTTTCCACTCATCTTATTTTCAATAATAGGAATTTGCGTATAACTCTCCAAATCCCTTTGATAGATTCCCATCTTGTTCCACAACTCATATCCCGGATCGATCAGACGATAAGCCAAATAAGAGTCTACCTTTTCTGGAGCAACCCGGATAGTAAAAGGAGAATAGGCCACCCATTCATTGCCTTGTTTCACTTGGACCGTCACCTGTATGGAGTCACCGGCAGCCGATTCCAGCAAATTCTTCCATTTGGAAGGAGGAATCACAATGCTACCCTTTTCTCCTTTCACCTCGAATTGTTGCCCACCAAAAGAAAAAACAGCACGCGATCCGGCATCCTGATCATCCAAAGCAAAATTCAAAGGAGCCATATTAGGAGGAATAACCACACCGTTATAATCCGGAAAAATGGCAGGCATCGCGTCTAATGTACGGCTCACTTTCACCGAGTCGGAACAAGACAACAAAGCCGCCAGCATACATATATATACATTCTTTCTTTCCATTTTCTTACGCATCATTTAAACATAAAGTAAAACCAGTAGGTATTTCCGTACGACCGGTTCAACAGCCCGGCAATAGCACTGTTATTGCGGTTCGCAAGCACCTGCTTTTTATAGTCGGTGAAGCGGGCAACAATTGTTTCGGAGACATTGAAACGTTTCCAGTAATCCGGTTCTTTTTCAGACATCACAATAACGGCTTCCTGAAAATGCACGGGCAATACGGGCAAAAACTCTGTCCCGTAATATTTTTCCACCAGCGCTTTAAATCCTTCCAGATCCTTAGCCAATAAATACATTGCACCCAAATACTGCAAAGCAGCAGAGTTGGCAGGTCCTTTTTCCAAGAAAAGCGCCAGATCTCCTGCCAACCCCTTTATCATTGCCAATGAATTCCGATCCGGCAACATCCGCCTACGGGTTCCTAATATGGGATCGCTTTCGACAACTTCGTCATTATAAAGGTATTTGCGCTGTGATTGAGCCCAATCCCGGTATGCATATGTTTTCTCAAGTATTGAGATATATTTTTCAGCTACGGGATACGTACCGTAAATCAGATTTGTCTGCACCAGTCTCTTCAACATACGAGGATTGCCATCCTCCATAGCACTCACATACCCCTCAAAAGCCATTTCCTGCGATGAAGCGGTTGCCCCCATCGTAAAATAGATATCACTGAGCATGCAAGAGATATTTTCCGATTTATTCCATTGTACAAGCAACCCTTGAGGTCCCCGCTGGTCGAAGTTGAACATTTTATCCGAAAGTTCTCCCTTATTGGCCAATGCCATATTCAGATGGCACATATATAAGAAATTTGTCAGTTTCCCTTTACATTCTTCTATCGTCTTGTCCCATTGTTCCGTTCGGGCAAAATAATCCAGTTTTTTCAACTTCAGTGTCTTTGCATCGCTATATTTGGGCATTCCCCACCACAGAACGGCAGCAATCATAGCCAATTGAGCAATACAACTGATCCCCGCAAACAATTTCTTCCCGGACAAACTATTCTTATTCCGGACAAAGAAAGCGATAAGAAAGACCAGAGGCAGGCAAATCCAAGAATAATAAATGATTTCTTTTGGATGGAGCGTATAATGGTAATACAGATCCGGACCAAAAACCCATCGGTATTCACCCATCAAAGAGAAATAAACCGTTCCAACACCCAATAGCAAAACTTCCGCAACCCCGATCAACGAGATATACCATTTAGGCGTCTTCCGCAACCCTTCGAACAGGCAAACCATTCCGGCAAACAAGACGGTAATCGATCCTGCCAACCAAAACAAGACCGGAACCAACACACAACCTGCCACCAAACGGAAAAGATCATTCCGTATCCTCATATACCCACAGAGCAAAGCCATCATCATCAGGTAGCAAACAGTGCCCTGTACCCTGTAATTGAAGTCGAAATGCATGAACAGCAAAGCCAACATCGGTAGCACATAAAGGATAAAAAGCCCCGAAACAGGCGCGATCCGTTTCACAATACCAGCCGTACAAACCCCGACACCTGTCAATAAGACCGCAGTAACCAACGCCCCAACATAGGGACGGATAAAAAACTGCACCAGGAATTCCGCCACCAACATGGAAAAGCCACCCGGAAGAAGCAGTTTATTCCTTATATACGCCTCGGAAAACAAAAACAGCTGACTCTGTTCTATATAGTAAAAATGATACTCGAAACACATTTGCAAAAAAGCAAACAAAGCTCCGAAAACGATCAACCAAAAGGCAACAAGTTTGTATTTCATCTGACAAATCCTTAAGCGTGTTTAACCAATTCAAAACGTTTATCCACACAAGCTGGCAATTCATGCAGATAGTGCGTGACATAAATCAACGTCTTTCCCGGACGCGAACAGAACTGCTCGATAATGGCAGCCACCTTCTTTTTATTGCTCACATCCAATCCGTGCAACGGTTCATCCAAGATAATCAGGTCCGGATCTTTGACAAACGCACGCGCTAAAAGCGCCAACCTCTGTTCACCGGAAGAAAGTGTAAGAAAAGAACGGTCTTTCAACTCTTCAATACCGAATACACGCATCCAGGCCAAAGCTACCTGTTGCTGCCTCTCCGTGCATTTCCTGAACAACCCGATCGAGTCAAAAAATCCGGAACTGACGATATTCAATACCGGCACATTCTCCATATAGAAAAGATGCATTTCCGGGGAAACATATCCGATACGCTTCTTTATATCCCAGATACTTTCCCCCGAACCACGTTTACGATCAAAAAGATAAAGCGTATTGGCATACGACTGCGGATTATCGGCATAAATCAAACTCAACAAAGTCGATTTGCCAGCCCCGTTCGGACCGAACAACGCCCATTTCTCCCCGTTTCTCACTTCCCAATCCAGATCTTTCAGAATCGTACGGTTACCATACTTGATCGAAACATGTTCCATCCTGAAAGTAACGAGATGAGCGGAAGGTTCTTTCTGTTCCCCGACCGGAAGTGAAAACGCCCCGCTCCGAACGGAATCTTCCTTTCCTTCGAATGGGAATAAATCGGCTATCAGATCCGTTTGCTTCAGGAATTCCTCTCGGCTGTAAACAGGAAGACATTTGCGTTGCTTGACCGGTAAGACATGTGTAATCATTTCAGGTATATCGTCCGGATTAGAAAGCAGTAAAACCACCTGCACACATTTCAACTTCGTTATTTGCTGCAACATCTCCACCAGAACACCCCTCGAAGGAGCATCCAATCCGATAAACGGATTATCCAATATCAAGACACGAGGATGCTTCAATAACGTACGAACAATCAAAAACTTCCTCAACTCACCACTGGACAGGAAGATCAGTTTCTTTGGCAAAAGCTCTTCTATGCCGAACAAAGATAACACTTTATGATAATCTTCCGATCCCGCATCTTCTTTTAATATATCTTCTATTGTTGGGACCTCATCCGTTTCAGTAGAATGCCAGCGTTGCTGATAATAAGAATTACGGCAATCGGCCAAGGAGTAAATATCCTTAAATGCTATACTTTTCACCAGGGTACCGACATTTCCCTCATATCCGAAAGCAACTTCGCCTTCCTTCAATGCAAATTTACGCTGCATGACGTCAGCAATCAATGTTTTACCCGCACCGTTCGGCCCGATAACACCCCATTGTTGTCCCTCTTCTATTATCCAATTGAGAGGTTCTTCAAAACGCAGTTCCGGCAAACGGGTCACGACGTTCCGAATATTCACAACTATTTTCCTATTTTCCATCGCCTTTTTATTACACGAAGCAAAGGTAACAGAAAAGGGGAAACTCTCCCAAGCTCCCCCTTCTATTTTGTACAGGTATATTGTTATATATTCCTTCGCAAATTAGTTACCCAAAAACAGACCTGTACAGTATCCCAACGTTCGTCTTAAAAAATACACTTAAACTATTTACACCACAAATATACGAAACAATTTTACTTATTATCATTTTACAACCCAAATTTGTTGCAAAACATAATATTAGCAACAAATTTAGTAACACATTAAAAGACACGTGTACCTTTCCCCAAATGAATATCCGAAGCCTGCGTGATAATCACCTGCTTAACCCCGGCATCGATCGCCTGAAACGAATTTTCGAGCTTAGGGATCATTCCCCTTGAATCACACCCGCTTCCACATACTGCTCGAAAGCCGTACGGTCTATTTCGGGAATCACACTTTCATCATCGTTCTCATCTTTCAAGACACCTTTCTTTTCAAAGCAGAACATCAAAGTCACTTCAAAATGTTTCGCCAGAGCTTTTGCGGCTTCTCCTGCGATCGTATCAGCATTGGTATTCAACATATGTCCTTGTTTGTCGTGTGTAAGGGAGCCAATACCGGAACAATACCTTGATGAATCAGGGATGCCAGCAGATCCGCATTCACCTCTTTCACATCACCGACAAAACCGTAGTCCACCTCTCCCACCGGACGTTTGTCCGACCGCATCAGATTCATATCCGCTCCGGTCAGTCCCAACGCATTTATACCTAAGGCCTGAAGGCCGGCGACAATATTCTTATTGACCAGTCCCCCGTAAACCATTGTAACCACCTTCAACATGTCAACATCCGTAATCCGGCGACCGCCCACCATCTTACTCTCGATACCCAATTGTGCAGCCAGCTTCGTAGCGGAACGTCCGCCCCCATGAACCAGCACTTTATATCCTTCTACCTGCGAGAAATCATTCAACAGATTGCGAAGTGTTTCCTCTTCTTCCACAATCTTTCCTCCCACCTTTATCAGCGTTAGCTTTTCCATTCCTATAAATTATTCTAATTTTTTTGAGCCAAAGGTAGTAAAAAATAAAAGATTTGTATACTTTTGCACCATCCAACGCGGTAGTAGCTCAGTTGGTAGAGCATCAGCTTCCCAAGCTGAGGGTCACGAGTTCGAGCCTCGCCTACCGCTCAAAAGAAGACACTCTCTGATTATCATGTCATTAACAGATAATCGGGAGTGTTTTTTATGAAAACAAATTACATGCACAGCAAAATCCCAGTGACTCAAAAAAAGTAAGCAAAACTTTTCTTTCAAAAGAAAAGTAATATTCCTACATTTGTATGCACAAAGAAACAAAGACAACCGATAGTTATGATAAAGATATTCTCAACAGATAAAGTCAGAGAGCTCGATAAATATACCATTCAAAACGAACCGATCAGCTCTATCGACTTGGTAGAACGTGCGGCAACCGTATTTACAAGTGAATTTTGCCGCCGCTATTCCAAACAAACTCGTATTATCGTATTTGCCGGACAAGGAAACAACGGAGCCGATGCGCTGGCAATCGCCCGTATGCTGACGGATGCCGGTTACCGGGTGGAAACTTATCTGTTCAATCCAACCATGCGTCTTTCTGATGACTGTGAGCTGAACAAGCAACGGTTGCTTCACATGGAAAAGATCGAATTCACGGAAGTCGTGGACGATTTTGTCCCGCCCGAACTGGAAGAACGGGATGTCGTGATAGACGGCTTGTTCGGTTCCGGCCTGAATCGCCCCTTAACCGGAGGATTTGCCGCGATGGTAAGATATATCAACCAGTCGGATGCGACCGTCGTTGCGATCGACATTCCTTCCGGCCTGTTCGGAGAAGACAACCGCAAGAACGATCCGGACGCTATTATCCATGCCGATCTGACGCTGACATTCGGTTTTCCGAAATTAGCGTTTCTACTTCCCGAAAATGCAGAATTTGTCGGTGAATGGAAAGTACTGGACATCCTGTTACACCCGGAAATAATTGCCAGCACCCCGACACAATTCACATTGGTGACGGAAGAAGATATTGCTGCTGTTTTCCAACCCCGTAACCGCTTTGCCTATAAAGGGACATTCGGCCATGCGCTTCTGATCGCCGGAAGCCACGGAAAGATGGGAGCAGCCCTCCTATCCGCTAAAGCCTGCCTTAGAAGTGGAGCAGGCTTACTGACCGTCCACATCCCCGGACGTGGCGAGCAGATTTTGCAGACTGCCTTTCCAGAAGCGATGGTTGATCTGGATCAACATCAAGATCATTTCAGCTCTGTTTCCGGTATCAAAGCCTACTCCTCAATCGCGATCGGGCTGGTCTGGGACAACATCCGGATTCCGTCAAAGCTCTGGAACAACTACTCCAAGTAGTAGAAAAGCCACTTGTGATCGATGCCGACGCGTTGAACCTGATTGCAGCCAATAAAGATTTATTGAAACGCATCCCTCCACGCAGCATCCTGACACCGCATCCCAAAGAATTCGACCGGATAGCGGGTGAAAGCACTAATTCATACGAACGGTTGAAAAAGGCTCAAGCTTTCGCTACCGATCATCAACTTTGCGTTGTCTTGAAAGGGCTTATACAGCAATCTGTACGGCTACCGGAAACGTTTATTTCAACAATTGTGGAAATCCGGGTATGGCTACGGCGGGTAGTGGTGACGTTTTGACAGGTATCATCTTAGCATTGCTCGCACAGGGATTAGAGCCCGAAACGGCAGCCGTTTCAGGTGTTTTCCTTCACGGGACAGCCGGTGACCTGGCTGCCGTCTACCGTTCAGAAGAAAGCATGATCGCCAGTGACATCACGGATATGCTGGGAAAAGCGTTCAAGCAGATAAAATAAAAAGATCCCATTAATTTAACTCAATAAGGGGGGCACATACATTTTGCCCCCCAAAGTATCCCCTCCGTTTTCAAAGAAGATTGTGATCGGCATACGAAGTTTCCTGAAAATCCTCTATCACTCTATCACTACGAAGGTTGTAGCTATTCATATTCAAGCGTCAGAGGAGTGATACAGGACGTTTTCCTCTATCACTCCTTTATCACTCCTCTATCACGTCTGAAACACATAAAATTTATTATGTAACTGGAAATCAATATACTACTTTCTTCTACTTTTTAAAAAGCATATAAAATAATCGAATAAACAAATGTAAAAACGAATATAATAGGTATTAAATTGGCAAAATACGGTTCTTCATTCCACAAAAGCTATCTCTTTTTTTAGCAAAGACAAGCACATAATTCTATAAACACCCCCATGTTGCCATCCTTAACATCCGGGTGTAGAGAGCCGGTACA